>WLWI01000054.1_pt1 | contig 199226 bp, 175 predicted proteins | sample 6701501 | NCBI WGS metagenome assembly WLWI01 (sample SAMN12718690, study PRJNA515312) | sponge metagenome | isolation source: marine sponge | host: Mycale hentscheli | place: New Zealand: South Island, Marlborough, Capsize Point | collected 2014-11-01 | reverse complement strand
CCTGTGCCGTTTCGATATAGGTAACTTTCTCGGCTTCACTCAGTCCCATGGGCGATTCTCCTGGTTGGGGGAACCCAAGATAACCCAACCGCCCCTATGGAACGACTTTTTTATTGGAAACGCCTTACTCTTTGATCGAGTCGTCCTCCTGCTCTCGGGCGCAGGCTCGCGCCGTGGCCCAGGGCGACTCAACCGGAGCATCGGGGTCGGCGCCCTTCTGCAACAAGAAAACCACCATCTCTTTCTGCTCATGGCGCACCGCCGCGGCCAGCGGCGTTCCGCCCGATTCCAGATCTATCGCTTCCAAATCGGCGCCGCGCTCCAGCAGCAATTGGGCCACATCTCTGGCGCCCTTTTCGGCGCACAGGTGCAAAAAGGTGCGGCCAATCCAATTGGGCCGCCCCGGATCCATACCGCCATCGAGCAATTTCTCAATCAGCGGCCGACCCGGTAGATTGCCGCCCCATATATCGGTGGGGACAATAGCGGCGACGTGATCGGCGTATTTGTGCAGAAACAGATCGTACAATTCGGCGTCGTCGTGGGCCAGTAATTCGTGGATGAATTCGGGCGCCTGGTCCTTGGGCTCGGCCGTCTGCAACAGGGCCTTGAAATCCTCGACCGACATATCCCAGGGCGGGGTGACGGCGCCGTGGTCGCGCAGCAGCTTCTGCATGGGACCGCTTTTATCGGGTTGCTTGAAGTCGACAATGGTCAGACAGGTGCCCGACGAATCGACCTCGGCATTGGGGTCGGCCCCGGCTTTGAGCAAGATCTGGGCTATCTCCAGATTATTGCCGGCGGCCGCTTCAAAAAGCGCCCGCCCCCGGGGCGCCAGGATTTCGGCGCGGTTGGGGTCGGCCCCCTGCTGCAACAGCAATTCGACGAGGCCGGCGTGACCGTATTGGGCGGCGTAGGACAACGGGCTGGCACCATGGGCGTCGAGCTGGGCGGCGGCCCGAGGTTGCTGTTGCAAGATCTGGCGCACCCGGTCCTCGTCGCCTTTGGCACAAGCCAGACCAAAGGAGTACTCGGCGCCGCGCTCCAACAGGTGCTGGATCACAGCCCATTTATCCGGTGGGGCCGGCGTTGGTTTGGATTCGTTGCGATGCTGCCAGTGTTTGTACCAATAATCGCCGTTGAGGGCCACCTGTACCGGCGTCTGGGCGTCGGCGCGACGGGCGTCGATAGCCCCGCCCCAGTCGAGGAAGCTGTCAATCAGACCCACCTGGCGGGTGAGGGCAGCCCAATGCAAGCCGCCATTGCCCAGGGCATCGGCCGCTGTGGCCAGAGCCGGCGCTGCGGCTAGTAGTTCGGCGACCCGATCGGGCTGACGCTGACGCACGGCATCGCGCACGGCGGCAAAGGCGGGATCGTAGCCAAAGCGTTGCTGCATGGCCGCCGCCAGCAATTTTTCCACGGCGGTAAAACCCCGCTGGGCGGCAGTATCGAGCAATTTATCCCAGGAGTTATAGGTGTAGCGCGACTGCCCCGGGTCGGCCCCGTGGTCTAGCAACAACTGGACCACGTCGGCATGACCCTGGCGCACCGCCATGTGGATGGGAAACTGGTACCAGTACTGGGCGTTGACTAGGGCGGGGTCGCGCTCGAGTAGCGCCTGCACCCGGGCCAGATCGCCGGCGGCGCTGGCGCAAAAGAGGGCCCAGGCGTCGTGGCCATCGACCTCCTCAATGCCGTAGTTATAACGCGGGGTGCGCATGGCGCCGGGCTGGGTGAGACCGGCGATGCTTGCAGCAAAATCCCGGTTGCGGGAAGGGGCATTGTCTTGCAGACCGTCTCGGGCCATGGTCAGAGCTCCTTGTTGCAGGCGTTTGCGGGCGGCGCGCAGGCGGTTGTTGACCGTAGCGGCCGATAGATTGAGGAATTGGCCTATTTCGCCGTGGCTGTAACGGGCGATATAGAACAGGGTAGTGATCAGGCGCTCTTCTTCGGGCAGGGCGGCCAGAGCCCGGAAGGCAGTCTGACGCCGCGCCCGCCTTTCCATATGCTGGACTGGATCGTCGCCGACCAGCTGCTCGGGGTCGCCGGCGCCGCTTTTGCGGGCCCGGGTAAAGCGGGTGCTGCGCATAAAGACCAGCCGCCGAAACCAACCGGCAAAAGCGCCGGGGTCGCGCAGGCGCGGCAACTCGGTCCAAGCGGCGACGAAAGCCTCCTGGGCCGCGTCCTGGGCCAGGTGAAAATCGCCGATTAGGACGTAGGCGTAGCCCACGGCCATATCCTGGAAACGGCGCACCAGCCGGGTGAAGGCCTGGTGGTCGCCGGTCTGGGCCTGGACCACAAGAGCGGGCAGCTCAAGGCTAGGGGGAGGCATGTACTCCTTGTCAGGGCTATTTATTTATAGAATTGGTCAGCAGCGCCTTTACAGCAAAGCACCACGATGCGACAAAAAATGGTAAAAAAAATATCCTTTCAGTAGAATTATTATGAGTAACTTTCCTTCTTCTTTCCCTGGATTTCCCTTTATGCTCCACCGCATGCTCCTGATCCTGGGGCTGGGCTTCCTTTTGGCCTGCAGCGACAAACCCTCGCCCACCGCGACCGACACCCTGGTTTTGAGTCGCGTCTCGGGCAACGACCAAGTCGCCGCCCCCGGCACCCCCCTCGACCAGGCCCTGGTCGTGCAAGTGGTAGACCAACAGGGCCAGGGAGTCATCGACCGCGAAGTGATATTCTGGATTGCCGCAGGTAGCGGACAACTTTCGGCCGAGCGGGTGCGCACCGACAGCCAGGGCCGGGCCGCCACCCGTCTCACCCTGGGTGAGCAAGCCCAGACAGTGCGGGTACGCGCCGAAGTGGCGGGGGGCCAAGGCGTAGTGGAATTCCGCGCCGCCGTCTCCCGCACAGACAGCGGCGAAGCAGTGGACAGCAGCGCAGTTTTCGCCGGCACCGCCCATTTGCCGGGGGGGACGACGATGGAGTTCACCTGGATCGACTCGGGCTCCTTTGTCATGGGCTCGCACGAATTTGAAGACGAACGGGAAGCCGATGAGGGGCCCCAGCACCAGGTGCATATCAGCCGGGGGTTCTGGTTTGGCACCCACGAGGTCACCCAGGCCCAATGGACCGCCGTCATGACGACCAACCCCAGTCAATTCCCGGGCTCCCAACGACCTGTGGAGCGGGTTTCCTGGGACGAGGCGCAGCTGTTTATCGACCGTCTAAACGCCTTGATCGAAAGCCCCCTCTACCGCCTGCCCACCGAAGCCGAATGGGAATACGCCGCCCGGGCGGGGACCCTGACGCGCTGGTCCTTTGGCGACAGTATAGACCGGATCAGCTCTTTCGCCTGGTACGCGGGCAATAATGACCCGGCCGGCACCAAAACCGTGGGCGGCAAATTGCCCAACCCCTGGGGCCTATTCGATATGCACGGCAATGTCTGGGAGTGGTGCCAGGACCGCTACGACCCCAAATACTACGACGAGGCGCCGCGTCAAGACCCCCCTGGCCCCAACACTGGCCGAGTGCACGTGATCCGCGGCGGCGCCTTCGGCAGCCTGGCCCCCTTCCTGCGCTCGGCCTACCGCGACTGGAGCCCGGCCGATGCGCGCGGGGAATTCCTCGGTCTGCGCCTGGTGCGGTTGGACTAGCAGAACAGACAGGAAGGCAATAAACATGGAGCAAAAACCGACAGCAACCCACATAGTGCCCGGCGTGGTCGTCACCCATTCGCCCGCCGCCAGCCGCCAGTATATCGGCAGCCCCAGCCTGGCCATCCTGCCGCAGGGCGCGTATGTGGCCACACACGATTTCTTCGGATCCGGTACCAACCACGATACCTCGGTCGTATACCAATCGCAGGACCGGGGGCGCACCTGGCAGCGGGCAGCCGAGCTGGTCGGCCAGTGGTGGTCGACCCTGTTTTTGCACCGCGGCGCCCTGTACCTATTGGGCACGACCCGGGAATACGGTCAGGTGGTCATTCGCCGCTCGGACGACGGCGGCCGCAACTGGAGCCAACCGGGCTTATTGTCAAAGAACGACCGCTACCACTGCGCTCCGGTACCCGTGGTCGAGCACCAAGGGCGTCTGTGGCGCGCCTTTGAACTGGCCCACGGCCAGCGGCCCCAGTGGCGGGCCCAGGTGCTGTCGGCCCCAGCCGAGGCCGATTTACTGCAGCCGGAAAACTGGCGCTATAGCCGGGAATACGAGCATTTGTGGTCGCACTCGCAGTGGATTGAGGGCAATGTAGTGGTCACGCCCCAGGGCGATCTGGTCAATATGCTGCGCACCAACGCCCAGGGGGCCGGCTGGGAAGAGGGGGCCGACCGGGCGGCGCTGCTGCATATCAGCGCCGACGGCCAGGACTTATACCACGATCGGGAGCAGGACCTTATCGACTTCCCGGGGGGCGGGGTAAAATTCACCGTGCGCTTCGACCCCACCAGCCGACGCTACTGGTCCCTGGGCTGCCAGCAGAAGGATCCGCCGGCCAACCGCAACCGCCTGGTCCTCACCTCTTCGGCCGATCTATACACCTGGCGGGTCGAATCGGTGGTGCTGCACCATCCCGACCCGCAAAACCACGCCTTCCAATACGTCGACTGGCTTTTTGACGGCGACGATCTGGCCATTCTGTCGCGCACCGCCTACGACGACGGCCTGGACGGGGCCCACAACGGCCACGACGCCAACTACCTCACCTTCCACCGCCTGGCCGATTTCAGAGGGCGGACCCTGGACCAGCCGCCGTTGGCATAGAAACCGATCTCTAAACCCCGGCAATGCCAATGGTATGAGAGGCTCGGTAGCCCTTGCCCTGGAGGTCCAGCCGCATCAGCAATTGCGCCAATTCTGCGGGGCGCGAAGAGACAAAATCGTTGTCATTGGTCACCCGCCAGGCCCCACGGGCCGGATCGCTGTACGGCTCCAGATCGTATACAGCCCGACTGATTGGGTCGGGAAAATACAGTTGCGAGGTCACCGCAGTGCGCTGGTCGAAATGGACTTTGATATGGATATGCGGCGTCCGAGAGATATACCAACCTGGGTAGATGGTATCGAATTCGACCCGTCCCTGGGCATCGCTTAACTGGACCCCGCGCATAAAGGTCTGCTCCCGGGTATCGATCGAGCCGTCGTCCCCCTGACCAGTATAGCCCGAATAGAGCCCGCCCGCATCGGTATGCCAGATATCGACCAAGGCATCGGGCACAGGTTGGCAGGTATCGGCCCGGACAATACGCAAAACCAGACGCAGGGGCACACCGGGCCGACCTTCGGTGATATCGCGTCGCACCCGATCGACATCAAAATAGAACGGCCCGGCAGTCTGGGCCGCAGTCAGGACGCAATCGGGACCCAGCAGATCGGCCTCGGCCACCGCGTCGTTGACGATATCGGTGAGGATATCGGTGGAACGGGCCCGGCAGGCGCCCAGGCCGACCAGCCCCAGACTGGCCAAGCGGTATAGCATGGTGCGACGGTTCATATTGCCTCGTTGACGTGTTGATTATAAGCTCTATTGGAAACGGCCAATTCAATAGGGTAGCGTTAATCTTGCAGATATCAATATAACGTCCAGCCGGCCCAATAGTTCGGCGCCTGAGCCAGGAGGACCAAATGGGCCCCCGATTGACCGAAGACGTCTTTACCCAGCTGTGCTCCCAGGGTTATGCCATTGTGCCGCGCTATTTCCCCGAGGAGCAGCGGGCCGCCATGGCCCAGGCCCTGCGGCGTCTGCTCAAACCCTGGGAACAGGTGCGCGACGAGCCGCCGCCCAACAGCCGCGACGCCTATTATTTCCCCTACCCCGAACAGGTCCTCAACCAGGCCATTCTCGACCGCGAGGCCATCGCCTTTGCCCGCCGTTGGTTGGGCACCGACCACATCCAGTACCGCCCCGGCTTAGGGCTGGTCACCTACCCGGGGGCCAAGGGCGACGGCGAGCGGGCCCATATCGACAACGGTAATAATTCCCTCTTGCCGGCCACCCATACAGACCGCCGTCACAGCCAGCTCATTTTCTGGTTCTACCTTGAAGACGTCGACGAGGATCAAGCCCCGACCCGCTTCCTGGCCACCGCCGACGGCCAGGACACCAGCCGGGCGGTGCCCATGGTGGCCCCGGGCGGCTCGCTGGGTATTTTTCATAATTATACCTGGCATGCCGCCTCAGACTATACCCGGTCCGATGGCCAGCGCTACGTATGGAAATTCGCCTACGGCCGGGCCGACCACTCCTGGGAAGGTGTAGCACACTATACCCACGTCGGCCAGGACCCCCATTTCCGCGCCTTCATCGGCAGCCTGCCCGCCCACGACCGCGAACTGTTCCGCTTTCCCCCCGCCGGTCACCCCTACTACGACGCACAAACCCTGCAGGCCCTGGAAGAGCAGTACCCGGGGTGGAACAAAGGGGGCGAGTACGGACCGGCCACTACTTGACGGCGGGGTCAGTCGCCGTACCTTCACTGCCGACCAGGGAAATCATTCCTCTGCCAAGGCGACACAGCCTATTAGAGAGGTTGATTACCGTCTAAGTGGCGTCCAAATATTTGGACGCCACTAATCACGAAGGAAATCCATGACCACGGCCAGCCAGCAACCCAATATACTCTTCATCTGCGTCGACCAATGGCGCGCCGACTGCCTGGGTATGGCAGGGCATCCGGTGGTAGAAACCCCTCATCTGGACCGCTTGGGACGCGACGGGGTCAATTTCACTCAGGCCTATTCGGCCACCCCTACCTGCGTGCCCGCCCGCGCCGGGCTACTCACCGGCCTGAGTCCCCGACACCACGGTTTTGTCGGCTATAACGACCGGGTCGACTGGCATTACGATACCACCTTGCCCGGCACTCTGGCCGCCGGCGGTTACCACACCCAATGCGTCGGCAAAATGCACACCCACCCGGCGCGCAATTTAATGGGCTTCCACAACGTCGTGCTGCACGACGGCTATCTGCACCGCGAGCGCAGCAAACGCGACGACTTGGGCCTGGTCGACGATTATACCATATGGCTGCGCGACAAGCTGGGCCGCCAGGAGGCCGATTACCTGGACACCGGCATCGGCTGCAACGGCTATGCCGCCCGGCCCTGGGTGTACGACGAAATGCTGCACCCCACCTCTTGGGTGACAACCCAAGGCATCGACTTTTTGCGCCGCCGCGATCCGGGCAAACCTTTTTTCCTGATGCTCTCCTACCACCGGCCGCACCCGCCCCTCGACCCACCACGCGACTATCTCGACCGCTATCTGGCCAAGGATCTGCCCCCGGTCGAAGTCGGCGATTGGGTCGACTGGGATCTCAAACCGGGTGGCTTCGACAGCCCAATCCCCACCGATGCAGCCCAGCGCGACTACGCCCGGCGGGCCTATTACGCCCAAATCACCCATATCGACCACCAACTCAACCGTATGATCATGGCCCTGTTCGAATCGGGGGCCGGCGATAATACGGCGATTATCTTCACCTCAGACCACGGCGAGATGCTCTACCAACACAATCTGATGGCCAAGGGCACGCCCTTTGACGGTTCGGCCCGGGTGCCGCTGTTATTCCGGCCGCCCAATAACAGTCCCTGGAAGGGAGAGACGACAGGCCGCAGCATTGACCGGCCAGTGGAATTGCGCGATATCCTGCCCACTTGCTGCGATCTGGGCGGCATCGATGTCCCGGTCCAGGCCGACGGCAACAGCCTGGTACCTCTGGCCCGCGAACACCAGGTCGACTGGCGCACCGACCTGCACGGCGAACATGTCCTGGGGCCCGAGTCGAACCAGTGGCTCACCGACGGCCGCGAAAAGTATATCTGGTATAGCCAATCGGGGCGCCAACTGCTTTTTGACCTAACCCAAGACCCTACCGAAATGAACGACTTGTCCGGCAGCCGCCCCGACCGGGTACAGCACTGGCGCAGCCGGCTACAGGAAGAATTGGCCGGCCGCGAGGAGGGCTTTGTGCAAGACGGCGAGCTAGTCGCCGGCCGCCCCCAGAGCCCGACTCTCAGCGGCGCCGGCCGCTATATGGAGCGCTAACCTATGACCCAATTGAGCGATGCCGCCCTGCAGAATTTCATTGTCCAGGGCTATCACCTGGTACAACCTCAAGCTCCGGCCGATCTGCACCGCCAGCTGCACCACCAAGTCGACCGCCTGCTGGCCAAAGAAGGCAATCCGGGCAACGATCTGCTAGAGCGGGTGCCGCTATTGCAGCAGCTATTGGCCGATCCGGCCGTCGATGCCGCCTTGACCGGCATTCTGGGACCCAATTACGCCCTCAACCGCCATTGCCATTGCCACGACCTGCAGCCGGGCAGTCAGGCCCAGGCCTGGCACAAAGATTACCCCCTGGGCGGCAATATGCGCTATCACCGCACCCGCTACGCCCTGCTGCTGTACTATCCGCACGCGGTCGAGCCGGATATGGGTCCCACCGCCCTGGTACCCGGGACCCAATACTATATGGACGATCCCGATTCCAACGTGGAAGGCCTGGCCCTTTCCTGTAAGGCCGGCACAGCGGTTATCACCCACTACGAGGTATGGCACCGGGCCACGGCCAACCGCTCGAATCAAACCCGTTATATGCTGAAATTCCTCTTTGCCCGCACCCAGGAAAATCGGCCCGAACAACGCAGCCAGTGGCAACCCAGTGGCCGCCATGCGGGCCTCTACCGGACTTTGTGGCGCTGGTACGGAGGGCAGTCCCGACAAGCACCACCCGAGCAATCGGTCCAACAATTGCGCGCCGCCCAACAAAGTCCCGACGAAAGCACCCGTCTCGATGCCATCTACCAACTGGGCGCGCTGGGCAATGAAGGGGTGGCGGTTTTAATGGCGGCCCTGAAAGCAGAATCCGCCCGCTCTTGGAAAGCCAATCTCGAACGCGGCGATTTTACCAATCCCAGCCAATTGGAAAGCCCCTACGGACTGGCCCGAGCCGGAGCCGCGGCAGTGCCAGCCCTGATTGAGGCGTTGCAAGATTCCGACTGGTGGGTCCGCGCCGGAGCCGCCAGCGCGCTGGGGTGCATGGGCCCGGCAGCCCGTGAAGCGGCCCCCATATTGGCGGCGTCTTTGCACGACAATAATGAATGGGTCTGCCGCAATGCCGCCGACGCCCTGGGTAATATCGGCCAGGCGGTCGCCGTCGCAGTACCGGCCCTGGCCCAAGCCCTGGAAGACGACCGCGCCATGACGCCCTGGTCTTTATCCGATGCCCCCTTGCGCGAAAACGCCGTCATGGCGCTGGCCAAATGGGGCGCCCCCAAAGCCGCGCAACCAGCCCTGCAAAAGGCCCGCCTAGAGGGCAACGAATATATCCGCTCCTGGGCCGGCTGGGCCCTGGACCGCCGCTAGGAAAAAATCATGAATTCCGCCCAATACCTACTCAGCGACGCCGCAATGCAGCAGTTCATCACCCAGGGCTATGTCCAGGTGCAGGCCGCTTTGCCGGCCCAATTCCACACCTCGGTTTGCCGCCAGCTGGACCAGCTCTTGGAACAAGAGGGCAACCCCGGCAATAATATCGCCCCGCGGATCCCCGCCCTGGCACAGGTCTTTGCCCATCCGGCGGTGCGCGGTGCCCTGAGCAGCCTCCTGGGGCCCGGTTATTTGATGCACCCACATCGTTACTGCCACCTCAACACCCCTGGCAGCCAAGGACAAACCTGGCACAAGGACGACTACGTCTTCGACCAGAATATCCGCTATCACCGCTGTCGCTGGGTCATGGCTTTTTACTACCCCCAGGAAGTCACCCCGGATATGGGGCCCACCGGGGTGATACCAGGGCATCAGTGGTACAACCATATCTCCAATCCCGAGCCAGGCCAGAGCAGCGAAAACGAATTGGGCTTGTGCGGGCCGGCCGGCACCGTATCCATTGTCAATTTCGACAGCTGGCATCGGGCCACAGCCAACCACTCAGACAACAAGCGCTATATGCTGAAGTACCAGTTCACCCGCATGGGCGAACCGGAGGCGCCAACCTGGAATAATCGACTGAGCCAATGGCAACCGCTCGACGGCGACGCACAGCCGCACCTGTCGCGCCACGTTTGGGATTGGTTGTGCGGCCGCCCGGCCACATCCGGACAGGGCGGACGGATGGAAGATTTGGATGCAGAAGACGAAGAGGCCCGCCTGCAAGCCGCCTATAACCAAGGCCCCGACCAGGTAACAACACTAATCGAGCGTCTAGGGGCTGCAAGCCAACGCCAGGTCGAATCCAATCTGGCCTATTCGCCAGCCAATCCCCAGGGCGGCAATCCGGGTGAAGTGATTCCCGCCCACGCCCTAGCCGCTCTGGGCAACGCCGCCCTCGACGGACTCCTGGCCGCCGCCCAGACGGGCCCCTGGCACAACCGGGCGGCAGCGATAGGGACGCTGGCCACTATGGGCCGAGAAGCGGAACCGGCCGTACCCATGCTGCAAAAAGCCCTGGGCGACGAAGATTGTTGGGTGCGCCGCAATGCCGCCGAAGCCCTGGGCACTATCGGCAACCCGGGCGCGGCCCCGGCCCTGGCCCAGATTCTCGATGATGAAGTAGAATTGGTACGCCGCAACGCCGCCTTTGCCCTGAGTAAGATGGCGCCCCCCGACGACGATCTGGTATCGCTGGTGGCCCCGGCCCTGGCCGACCCAAACCGCTATACGCGCTATTACGCCAGTACGGCGCTGCGCAAAATAGGCACCACCCGTGCCCGCCGGACTCTGGTCGAAACGCTGGAATCGGCCCGCTGGTGCGCCACCACCTCGTCGTCAACGCCTTTTTGAGTGAAGTCTCTCCGCAGCACGATGCGGGTATCCGACCCGAGGTGTGGAAGACCCCTTGTAGAGGGTCGTTTGCAATGGACGCGATATTGCCCTATAGACAGGGCCCTTAGCCTTGGAAGACCCAGTACAAGGAATCGTTTGGAAATGAAATCAAGGCCCAGCTAAACGAAATCCCCGCTTTCACTTCTGTACCACCGCAGGTCGTCGGGGGGTGGCCGGCGGCGGTATGTGGGGGCGGGGGGCGGGGAAGCTGGAGGCCAGGCGGGCGGCGCAGCCGGGTGGGGTCGGGCAGGCCGCAAGCGGGCATCACATGCCGCCAGAGGCCGCCCCCCGACGACCGTCCCCATACCAGAACAACCACCTAGATACGGAGGTGTCACCATCAGCACAGCCAACCAAAATTCCTCAGCACCGCGCCGCAACGTGCTTTTCATCATCGCCGACCAATGGCGCGCCGATTGCCTGGGCCACGCGGGCAACCCCGATGTCAAAACCCCCAATCTCGACCGCCTCGCCGCCGCCGGGGTCTCCTTCTCGTCCTGCTTCAACCAGACGGCACCCTGTGGCCCCTCGCGGATGTGCATCTACACCTCCCGCTATATGTGCTCGACGCGGGTGGTCGGCAATATGACGCCGTTGGCCGACCCGGAAGAAAACCTGGCCTGGCACTTGGCCCAGTCGGGCTACCGCCCCGGGTTCATCGGCTATAACGACTACGCCGTCGACCCCCAACGCCTGGCCCAGGACGATCCGCGTCGGGCCGGGCTGGCCTACGATAATGTCCTGCCCGGTTTCGAGCAGATATACTACCACGAATACGACAGCGACGAATACTTCGCTCACCTACGGTCGAAAGGCTACGCCGAGGACTTGCTCAACCACCAGGCCATCCACGCCCCCGCCGTACCGCCCGAGGGGCCGGGGCCGCACTTGCCGCAGCACTTCCCGGCCCGCTACGCCAAAGAGGACAGCGAGTGCCGCTTTGTCACCGACAAGGCCATCGATTTCATTCGCCAGCGTGACCAAGCCCCGGAATCGGGCTGGGTATTGAGCCTCAATTATATCAAGCCCCATCCGCCCAATATCTGCTGTCCGCCCTACCACAATATGTACGATCCCGATCAGCTGCCCGGCGCGGTGCGGCACCCCGACGAACTGCAGCCCGAACACCCCTACCTCCGGGCCCTGGCCCCCGACCAATTGCAGAGCGAACACCACCTGCGCCAATACCGGGCCTGCTACTACGGCATGATCAGCGAAGTCGACGACAATATCGGCCTGCTAATCGACGCCCTGGAAGAAAGCGGCCAATGGGACGATACCCTGATTGTCTTCTCCTCGGACCACGGCGAGTATCTGGGCGACCACTACCTCACCGGCAAAGGGCATTTTTATGATAGTGCCCTGAATATTCCCCTGATTGTCCGCGATCCCTCTAAAGACGCCGATACCAGCCGCGGCCAACGCCTGGACCACCTAGTCGAATCGATCGATATAGCCCCCACCATCCTCGATTTCCTCGGTCTGGAAATCCCCGACCGCTTTCAGGGGCGCAGCCTTCTGGGTGCCTGGCGAGCGGGGGCCGAGTACGCCCCGCGCAGCGAAATCTTCCACGAATTCGACTACCGCATGGGTCCCCTGCGCAGCGATCCCCAGACCGACCCCGACAACCACCTGCTGTGGGTAGTGCGCGACCAGCACTACAAATACGTCCAATTCGCCGATCCAGCCGTGCCGCCGCTGCTCTTTGATCTGGCAGCCGACCCGGGCGAATTCGACAATCTGGCGGCCGATTCGGCGCATGCAGCGACAGTCGTGGAATACTGCCAAAAACTGCTGCGCTGGCGCATGCGCCACGAGGACCAGCGCATGGAACACTGGGCCCAACCCCACCGCATGGGCTAGAGCGCCCGACAACCTACGAGAGACTCTTTTTATTATGAATCAGACTTTTTCCTTTGACCAAGTAGCCCGGCTGCCCATGGCCGGGGATAATGTCGCCATTGCCACCCGGCGCCTGGAAGCCGGCACCGGTATCGACTACCACGGCCAACAGTTCACCCTGTCCCACACCGTGATGGAAGGCCACCGCTTTGCCGCCGAAGCCATCGAGCCGGGCCAGTTTCTGCTGTCGTGGGAACTACCCTTCGGCGTCGCCGAACGGACCCTGGCCCCGGGCGATTATGCCTGCAACCAGAGCATGCTCGACGCCCTGGGGATTCGCCAACTGGATTTCGACCTGCCCCAACAGGCCAATTTCGTCGACCGCATTGAGCCCTACCAACTCGACCCGGCCACCTTCCAACCCGGGGCGCCCCTTGAAACCCACGCCGACAAGCGCACCTTTATGGGCTACGGCCGCAGCGGCGGGCGGGGCGTGGGCACGCGCAATTATATCGTCGTCCTGGGGACATCGTCGCGCACCGGCAGCTACGCCCGTCTGTTGGCCGAGCGCTGGCAGGACAAACCGGCCGGCGACGGCGTCGTCGCCGTGGCCCATACCGAAGGCGGCGGCTGGGACGATCCCAACAACCGCGACCTATTGCTGCGCACCTTGGCCGGTTTTATCGTCCACCCCAACGTCGGTGCCGTGTTGGCGGTGGACCGGGGCAGCGAAGCAGTGACCAACCAAATGTTGCAGCAATACATGACCGAGCACGGCTATGCCCTCGACCACGTCCGCCACCGCTTCCTCAGCCTCGACGGTTCCTTCCAAAAGCGGTTGCAGGAGGGCGACACCCAAGTGGCCGCCTGGGCGCAGGAACTAGCCGGGGAAGAACGCAACCCCCACGATCTTTGCCACCTCAAAATCGCCCTGCAATGCGGCGGCTCGGATTCCTTTTCGGGCATTTCGGGCAATCCATTAGCCGCCTGGGTGGCGCGCGAGCTGATCCGCTACGGCGGCGCCGCCAATCTGGCCGAAACCGACGAATTGATCGGCGCCGAACCGTATGTCCTGCGAAACGTCAAGGACGTCGAGACGGCGCGCACTTTTCTGCATATGGTCGAACGCTTTAAGGAGCGGGTATCCTGGCACGGGGCCTCGGCCGAGGGCAACCCGTCGGGGGGCAACAAATTTCGCGGCCTCTACAATATCGTTCTCAAATCCATTGGCGCGGCCCGCAAGCGGGACCCGGACGTACGCCTCGATTATACCATTGACTACAGCGAGCCCCTCAAAGGACCCGGATTCCACTTTATGGACAGTCCGGGCAACGACCTGGAAAGCATCGCCGGCCAGGTAGCCAGCGGCTGCAACGCCATTTTCTTTGTCACCGGCAACGGCTCCATCACCAATTTCCCCTTTGTGCCCACCATCAAAATTGTCACTACAACAGAACGCTACCGCCTGCTAGCTGCCGACCTCGACGTCAATGCCGGGGCCTATCTGGACGGTACGCCGATGGACGAATTGGGCGCCGAACTATTCGCGCGCACCCTGCGGGTGGCCGGGGGCGAACGCTCGCTAGGCGAACAGGCCGGCCACGCCCAGGTGTCGATCTGGCGCAACTGGCAGCAAACCGATACCAGCCGCCTGGCCACCTTGCTGGCCACCCCCGAACCAGCCGGGCAGCCCTTGCCGGTACAAACCGAAACGGGGCCCGAATTATCCTTCCGAACCCTGGAGGGTAGCCGCGGCCCGGCCATTGACCAGGTGGGGTTGGTGCTGCCCACCAGTCTGTGCGCCGGCCAGATCGCCCGTATGTGCACCGAGCGCCTCAATAACAAACAAGTAGGCCGCGACCAGGGCCTGTCGCGCTTTGTCGCCCTGGTCCACACCGAAGGCTGCGGCCTCTCTTCCAGCGGCACCACCGAGCAAATGCATTTGCGCACGATTATGGGCTATGCGGCGCATCCTTTGGCCCGGCGCGTGTTGCTGCTGGAGCACGGCTGTGAAAAGACCCACAACGACTATATGCGCAACGGCCTTGAAGACCTCAATCTCAATCCGGCCCAATTCGGCTGGGCCTCGGTGCAACTGGACGGCGGCATCGTCAAGGCCATGGACAATGTCGAGGCCTGGTTTCGCGAGAGTCTGGACGGGGACCAGGCACCCGCACCAACGGCCAGCGGACTGGGTGCCCTGCGCTTAGGGCTACACGCCAGCGGCGCCCTGGAGGATGAGACCGCCCGCTCCTTTGCCCAACTAACACGCTGGGTGGTAACGGCGGGCGGCACGGTAGTGGTGCCGCAAAACGCCGCCCTGGTACAGCATGGGGCCTATCTCCAAGAAGTGCTGGTCGAGCCCTCAGAGGCGGCGACCTTGCCCTACGGCCAGACAGCGCCAGAGTCGGGTTTTTATATTATGGAAACCCCCACCGATCACTGGGTAGAGACGGCTACGGGCCTGGGCGCCACCGGCGTCGAACTGATCCTGGCCCATACCGACGAAGATCCCCTCCAGGGCCATCCCCTGGTGCCGGTGGTGCAGGTAAGCGCCAATCCCACAGTCGCCGCCCTCTACAGCCAGGATATCGATCTGGTATTGGCAGGGGCAGCAGATGCCTGGGCCCAACAGCTGGCCAATCTACTGGCCCAGGTGGCGCAGGGCGACCATATCCCGGCCGCCCTGCAACAGCGCAATATCGATTTCCAATTGACCCGCGGCTTGCTGGGGGTTTCCACCTAGAACCTGGGCTTCCCCGCAGTGCGGGGCCATGCGGATACCGAACCGAAATGGCTGAGATTCGACAGATGCATAAAACGACGATCGCGCAACGGTTGGAGAAGTTAGTACGCCCCAGTCAAAGACTTCTCATATTGGCATTGCTAGGGCTGGCCGGCTGCGGTGATAAAGACCCCGTTTCATCAGCACCCACAGCTGCGGCAAAACTGACCCTATCGGCCCATGAAGTCGCCGGCGGCTGTGAACTCCCCTGGTGTCGCCCAGGTTTCGAGCCTCCCGTTGTCGTCTTTGCCGACGCCCGCTTAGAAGACGCAATACGAAAAGCCATCGACAAACCGGATGGAATTATCCTGCGCGACGATGTCGCGGATTTGACGGCACTTGCTCTACCCGACCAAGGCATTGAGGACCTAACCGGGATTGAGTCTTTGACGCATCTGCAGGAGCTGAATATAGGTTTCAATCAGATCGACGATATAACCCCGCTGGCCGGACTCACCCAATTGACGGGGTTGCTCCTATCGGGCAATCAAATCGTCGATGTAGCCCCATTGGCCCAACTCACCCAACTGAAACGACTGAGCTTGGGGCTTAATGAGATCGACGATGTGACCCCCCTGGCCGGGCTTACCCAACTGACGGAACTGTGGATGTTGGGCAACCAAATCCGCGACGTGGCCCCGTTGGCCGGACTTACCCAACTGAAGCGACTCGGTTTGAGGTTTAATGAAGTCGTCGATGCCGCCCCGCTGGCCGGACTCACTCAACTGATAGAGCTGGAATTGGAGGGCAATCAGATCGCTGATTTGACGCCCTTGGCCGGACTTAGCCAACTGACAGAGCTGTTGCTAGCGGGCAATCAGATCGACGATATAACCCCGCTGGCCGGACTCGCCCAACTGAGGCGGCTGGACTTGGGGCTCAATGAGATCGATGATGTGACGGCCCTGGCCCAACTCACCCAGATAACGGAGCTGCGGTTGTACCAGAATCAGTTGAGCGACGTGACTCTCTTGGGCCGACTCACTCAACTGACGGAGCTGCGGCTGCAATCCAATCAGATCAGCGATATCTCGTCGCTGGTTGAAAACAGCGGGCTCGGCGAGGGAGATCGCGTTTTTCTTTGTCTCAATCCTCTCAGCGAAGAAGCGCTCTCCGTCCAAATCCCTGCCCTACAAGCTCGGGGTGTGGTGGTGGAATTTTGAGAGAACGCCGGCAATGCGACAACTTGCTGTCGGCTTATTGGACCTGTCGTTCTTCCGCCCGCGGCCGTTTTGTAGGCAACAGCTTCTCACATTGCAAACCAATGCAACGGCCCCATTTAGAAAGGACCCGCTATGGCAGACCTGAAAGTAGCCGTCATCGGCTGCGGCGGCCACGCCCAGTCGCACTTCCGCATGATCGCCGACGAACCGCGCCTGCACCTGGCGGGCTTAGCCGAGCTCGACGACGAACGGCGGCAGAAAAACCAGGCCCAGTGGCAACCCGACGAAGCGTTCGCCGACTACCGCCAGATGCTCGACGCCTGCCGCCCCGACGTGGTCCACGTAATCACCATGCCCGGGCATCTGCTGCCCATAGTCTCTGATTGCCTCGAACGCGGTTTGCATACCTCGGTGGAAAAAGCCCCGGGCATGAACGCCGTCGAAACCGCCCAGATGGCCCAAGCGGCCGGGCACAGCCGGGGCAAGGCCATGGTCTCTTTCAACCGGCGTTACTTCCCACAGATCCTGGCCGTGCGCCAGCGCGTCCAGGCCAACGGCGGGGCGGTCCACTGCGCCGCCACCTACAACAAACCCCCGACCCTGCTGGGCCCCCATGCGCCTGATCCGCTTATTTGCGATGCCATCCACCACGTCGATCTGCTGCGTTGGCTGGCCGCTTCGGGGCCCGAACAGGCCGCCGTCGCCACCCAAGTGCACGGCCTGGTACAAGACGGCCCGCGCGACGGCTGCCACCGCCACAACGCCGTGGTGCGCTTCGACACCGGGACCTTTGCCACCATGATGAGCCACTACGGCGTCGGCGCCCGCGTTCAGCGGGCCGAAGTCCACGGCGAGGATCTGTCGGTCTATCTAGATATGACCCAGGGACCGCAAGTAGAGGGCTACGAAAAAGGCGAGGCGTTGGCGCTGTGCGATGAGGAAATCGAGGCTGTCGGTGGGGCCGGCTTTAACGAGGTCGTCCATTTCACCGACTGTATATTGAACGACCGTACCCCCTGGTCCACCCTGGACGACGCCGTCCACACCATGCAATTGTGCGAGGCCATCCGCAGCGGCCACCAAGGCGCTTTGTAAGCTCTCTACCCCGCTTGCCGGCGAATGACAATCTTGGGATCGAAATAGGTATTGTTGGGATAAAAAGCGGGCAATCCCTCCGCCCCACCATCCAGGGCCGCAGCCAGATGCACCAGCGCCAGCGGCAACGCCCCGTCGATATGGGCCTGGTCGCCGCCCCCGGTGCGAAAAAAACCGTCGCAGGAATAGACCTCCAGCAAGCGCCGCCCCAAAGACAGGGCCGACTGCAACAAAACTTGATCGCCGCTGGCGGCGTGGAGATCGAGCAGTCCAAATAAAGCGCAGGCGTCGTTCTGTCCAGCCGGAGCCCACTGGTCCTGAGTATGTGGTGAAACCGGGCCCGAAAAATCCACCGCTCGATCCAGATCCCCCCATCCCATAGCCGCAGCCAATGTCGCGGCCATACCACGGAATTCCTCCATACCCGTCAAACGAAAAGCCCGGGCATAAGCCAAAAAGAGCAGACCATTGGCCGCCACCGGCTGCAGTTTGGCCGGCGGACAATAGCCCACCCCCTCCTGAGATTGGCCCGGATCGAGGCGCTGGCCGTCGTTGAGCAGGGGCATGAAGGCACCGCTCGAATCATCCCAAGCGTGGCGGCTGAGGGCCTGCAAATCAGCGACGACCAAATCGCGGAAGGGGGCGCCGGCCTTTTCGCCCAGAGCCGCAAAGAGATTGAGAAAAGCAACAGCTGCCCGGCCGTAACGCGTAGTAATGACATTATTGGTGACCACCGTAGTCTCGTTGATTTCCCTACGGCTGCCCAGCGGTTCTTTAAACGACTCTCGCACTCGACAAGGTTCGCGGTGGTTGAATTGATAGCCGGCCAGACCTGTTTCCGGATGGCGTATCTGGTCGTAGCGCCCCAGCAGGTGCAAGGCCCATTGGAGTGGCTCCGAGTCCCCACCCAATTGGTGCAGTAGGGCTCCGGCACAGATCAGATCGCTGCCCGTATTAATAAAGGAGAGTGCCGTATTTTCGACGATGGGCAGCGGCCCGCCCTTGTACTCGCCCCGCCACAAGCCGGATCGATCCCAGCTTTCGTACTCCCCGTGGCGGTTAAAAAGCAAACTCGACCAATCCCAGATATGGGCCTGCCAGAAAGCCTCGACAAAGCGGCGCGTTGCCTGCGGATCGACGCGGTAGAGATAGGCGTAATGGGGATAGACGCACTTGAGTTCGTGGTTGCCCAACAGCACCTGACCGGCGCGCAGATCGTAACTAGTATGGCCGCCCCAGTGCAATAAATCGCTGGCCGGGTCGCGCACTAGCGGCAATGCCCGCCCTATCCAATCGTCGGCCCGGGCGTGGTACTCTTGCTGGCCGGTGGTCACGGCTAGCCCTTCGAGCAGGCGTAAAAAATTCATCTGACAAGCTAGATTGGAAGGGACCGCGCCCTCCCATTCCAGCGGCGCCCCGGTGCCCAGATTGATCCCGTCGGCCAACAGCGGCGTACCCGTCCAGGCACAGCGCTGGAAAACGGCTTCCGTATACGCCCGTAAAGGCTCGATAAATTCGCGCCCGAGGTTCGTGCTCATATTGGACTCCCTTTCAACCGGTGATTTCGCTGATGGCGACCTGGCGTTGTTCCAGGCTGGCCAATTCGGCGGCGGCCATAATCTGGATCGAGCGCTTGCCGTCCTCCATACTGATAGGCATGGGTTGGCCTTTGCTCAAGGCGTCGAAAAAACGGTCGTTGGGCGAATAGCCCGACGGTTGAAAGGCGCGGTCAATGCCGGGCACTTCCTCCCATTTTCGCGTCGATTCGCGGTAGCGCATCAATGCGCCCGTCTGGCCAAATTCGGCCCAGGTCGACGGCCCGTCGCCGCGCACCTGCACCACCGAGCCATGGCGGCCGTAAATCTCCGTGGCCAGCGGCGCGGCGGTCTCGGTTTCGGAGGTGTGCAACGTCACCAGCGGCCCGCCCTTGTAGCGGAAGACAGCGGCGTTATTATCCTCCACCGGCAGCCCTTCCACCTGGATAATACCCAGCGAGACTACGTCCTCTGGCATACCGAACATCCACAGCATCCACAAAATGGCGTGCGAGCCGGCGTGGCACAGCGAACGGCGGCCCTCGGCGTGGCCGTCGGCCCAAGGCCAATCCGGGTCGCTCATAACCCGCTGCGGATCGTAGTCGTTTTTGGCGTATTCGCGATGGCCATGCCGCCTCCGCACCTGGTAGAGGGGGCCCAATTCGCCCGAGTCGACCAGCTCCTTCATTTTTTCGTTGGCCGGGGTGAAGCGCAAATTGTACACCGGCATCACCTCGACGTTATTGGCACGGGCCGCGGCAATGGCCCGGTCGGCTTCGGCCGGGGTGCGGGTAAACGGCTTCTCCACCAGGCAGTGTTTGCCCGCCTCGGCGGCGCGGATGATGTGGTCGACGTGGTCCTGGGTGGGTGAGCAGATGCCCACTGCGTCGATATCCGTGCGCTGCAATACTTCGTCTAGGTCGCCGATATATTCGACGTTAAATTTTTCGGCGGCGGCCTTGCCGCGCCTAGGATCGTCGTCCCAGATGCAGGCCAATTCGGCGTTGGGGTGGCGCTGGGCCGAGGCGCAGATGCCGTTGGCGTGGGCAAACCAGAAGCTGAGTTGGGCGAAGCGGATGGTGTTGTCGGTCATGGGGTGGCTTTCTGCTGTTGAGTCTGGAAAATGACGATATGCTTGGGCGCTCCTTGGGCTGGCCGGCTTCCAGGAGGCAGTAAACTCGGGGCCTGCGGCCCCTCAGACATCACTGCCTCCCTTCCAGCCCCGTCGCAGACCCTGCATCCAAAGGATGCTAAGGAACCAGCCCAGGGAGCTTGGTAAGCGGTACTTCATTTTGTAAATCTCAATGAGTGGTGGCAAACGGACAGTTTTCCAACTCTACGCGCTGTCCCGTCCGGCTCGATTGGGCGGCGGCCTCTAACACGCGCAGAGCCTGCAAGCCGTCGACCCCGTCGAGGCGGGTGGGCGATTGGGCGCGCGCCTGCGCATTGCCCAGTAATACGTCTACAAAATGGTCGGTCGAATTGCTCTGGTCGGGCGGCAGGTCTACCGGAATCCAGTCGCCGCGCTGGTCGCTGGCGGCCAATTGGTCTTTTTGCAGGCGGAAACTCTGGGCGGCCCCGTATACCGTTATCTCGTCCTGGAATTGCTCGCTGTCGGCCACGCAGAGCAGGCGGGCGCGCAGGCCGTTGGCCAGATATAGCCACAGGGCAGCCCAATTTTCGTACGGTCCGTCGTATTCTATTTGGGCTTCAACGGCTGTAACCGGGCTCTGGTTGAGCCAGGGAATCAGATCCGCCATATGCACCGTCCGACAGAGGAAAATGCCGCCGTGTTGCTCGCGTCGGTCGGTGCGGTTTTTCAGTTGCACCGCAGTGATCATATGCACCGATCCCATCGCCCCGCTGACTATCTGGTCCCGCACATGACGGGCGCTATTCATGAAGTGGCGGGTATAAGCCGTCATCAATACGCGGTCTTTAGCCCCGGCCAATTCAACCAGATTGGCCGCTTGTTCGGCGGTCATGGTGAGGGGCTTGTCGACCAGCAAATGAAGCCCCTTTTCCAGGGCCAGACGGCATTGGTCAAAATGGTAGATATTGGGCGAACTGACAAAGACGGCGTCAAGCCCGTCCACTTGCACTAGCTGGCGGTAATCGGCAAAGGCGGCGCAGCCAGGCAGGCGCTCCTGCAAGGCCGCCAACGGTTTGGCCGCCGGGTCGCAAATGGCGGCGATCTCCACGTCGCCCCGTCGCAACAAGCGGGGAATGTGGTAGTTGGCGCTAAAACCGCCGACGCCGATGAGGCCGAGGCGGAGAGTATCGAGCATGCATTTACTCCTATTTCCGATTGGAGACTTTACCGGAGGGCCTTGAGGGGATGCTCCGCAGCGGATTCCAATCGGCCCGGGTGCCCGCCCCGCAGGGGTGGGCGGGCCGAATTGGCCTCGGAGCGCGAAGCGCGAGAATGAGCGAAGGAGCGTCCCCTCAAGGCCCGTCACTGACAAACTCGCTCTAACGAATGAACCTACCCGAGTTTACAACTACGCCAATAAGCGAGCAAGGACATGCTTGAAATTCCCCCCCTTTATACGTATGCTTATCTCCACAATCAGCCTTTGCAAACCCGACTACGGACTATGCTTTGAAAACGCTACACCCCTATAACTTCCAACACTCCGGTACCGGCCTCTCTGGCCAGTACCCCGGATCATTCTCTGCCTCCAGCGCCGCTGCTAGCCCGGCCGGAGCGGCCTTTGCCGCTGCGGCCTTCGACGTATATAGGGCAGTGAAAGTACCGAGCGATTGATCTAAGCTAACATTTTCTTTTCGCTTTTCCCGCTGCCTTCCCGTATGGCAGCGGGTTTTTTTGTTCTATTTGAGAAAGGAGTCCCACCGTGGAATACCGCATCACCGCCGCCCAACTGCGGCAAAAATACTTCGATTTCTTCACCCAACGCGGCCATCACCTCATCGACTCGGCCCCGCTCGTGCCCCAGGACGATGCTACCGCTCTGTTCATCGTCGCCGGTATGCAGCCGCTGGTGCCCTATATCATGGGTCGGCCACATCCTGGAGGGCGACGTCTAGTCAACGTGCAAAAGTGTTTCCGCACCAACGATATCGACGAAGTCGGCAATAGCACCCATCTCACCTTCCTCGAAATGCTGGGCAATTGGTCGCTGGGGGATTATTTCAAGGAAGAGATGATTCCCTGGAGCTGGGAATTTCTCACCGGCGACGAAGGCCTGGCGATAGACCCTCAACGCCTCTACGTCACAGTGTTCGCCGGCGACGACGAGGTGCAAAAAGACCTGGAATCCGTCGAGCTGTGGCAACGCCAATTCGCCCGGTCAGGTATGGAAGCACTCGAAGGAGAGCGCATTTTCCCGCTTGGGCGGGCCGACAACTGGTGGGGGCCAGTGGGCAAAACAGGTCCGTGCGGCCCCGACAGCGAAATGTTTTACGATACTGGCCAGCCCAACTGCTCCCTAGTCTGCCAGCCGGGTTGCTCCTGCGGCAAATACGTCGAAATCTGGAACGATGTCTTTATGGAATACGATCGGCAGGCCGACGGAAATTTCGCCCCCCTGGGACAACCGACGGTGGATACCGGCATGGGCCTGGCCCGCGTATTGGTTCTACTCAACAAACTCGAATCGGTTTGCGATATCGATACCTTGCGGCCGTTGGTCGATGAGATCGGACGACTCAGCGGTCAAAACTACAACGACCAGATCCGCTCTTTTCGCATTATCGCCGACCACGCCAACGCCGCCTGCCACCTGGCCGCCGACGGCGTTGAACCGGCCAACACCGAACGCGGCTACGTGCTGCGTCGGCTTATTCGCCGAGCCGTGGTCCACGCCCGCCGCCTGGGGATTGAGCAGAGCATCTGGCCCCCCCTGTTGACCCAAGTGCAGGCTGGAAGTAGTGAAATCTTTCCCCAATTGGAGAGCCGCTCCGAGTATATCCTCGACCTATTGCAAGGCGAAGAGGAACAGTTCCGGCGCACTTTACAAGAGGGCCTTAAACACTTTGAACAAGTGGCCCAAACAAGCGCCGGGACCATTGCCGGGGAACGGGCCTTTGATTTATTCGCCACTTACGGCTTGCCGCTGGAGATGACCCAAGAGTTGGCCGCCGAGCGCGGTCTAACAGTCGATGTCGAGGAATACCAGCGCGCCTTTGTTCGGCACCAGGACTTGTCGCGGCGCAGCGCCGAGGCAAAATTTGCCGGTGGCCTGGCCGACCATTCCCCGGAGGCCACCCGCTATCATACCGCGACGCATTTACTGCACGCCGCTCTCAGACGGGTGCTGGGCGAACACGTCGAACAGCGCGGCAGCAACAATACGGCGCAGCGGCTGCGCTTTGATTTTGCCCATCCGCAAGCCGTCGAACCCGCGCAGATCAAACAAGTCGAGGGGTTGGTCAACGCCGCCATCAACCGCAATTACCCGGTGCACAGCGCCGAAATGACGCCGGACAAGGCCCGCGCCGGCGGCGCCATCGGCCTGTTCGACGAGCGCTACGGGGATGTGGTCCGGGTCTACGCCATCGGCGAGTTGGGCCACATTCCCACAGGTGACCCCGAAGGCCCGACCTTTAGCAAGGAGATCTGCGGCGGGCCCCATGTCGAACGCACCGGCCAGTTGGGGCCTTTTCGCATTGTCCGCGAACAGTCGGCCAGCCGCGGCGTGCGGCGCATCCGGGCAGTACTGGAGGGCTAAAAAAAGGGCTGCGGGTCCGGTGTGTGCGGACCCGCAGCCCCTGTCGGGAACAACCCCGGTCAACTACAGGCTAGGAGCCTCCACGCCCATCTCCGCAGCCACTTCGCCGATGGAATCCCATACCTGCTCGGGCAGTTCAATGCCGTCGGCCGAGCGCTGCTGGCGCGTCTCCTCTTCGATTTCGCCGGGCGCGTACACCTGCTTGACCCCGGGCAACGGCCGCGACGAACACACCCATTCGCGCAGCCCTTCCACTTCGTCCTTGTACGTATCCAACTCGGTAAAAGCCTCGATATCAATGGCCAATAACATGACGCCGCCGCCACCGCCCTTGTCGCCTTTAGTGCAACCGGCCTGGGACAGTGGGCCCACCAGCATTTCCACCATCATCGCCAGCCCGTAGCCCTTGTGGCCAAACTGTAAGCCGCCCAGCGGCAGTACACCGTTGGCATCGGCATCGCGGTACTGGGCGCTGTCGGTGACGTAGTTTCCGTCGTGATCGACCAGCCAGCCCTCGGGCAAGGGCTCGTCGCGGATTATCTTCTGTTCGATCTTGCCCCCGGCCACCACCGTCATGGTCATATCGAGCATAAAGGGGGGGCCTTCCCGACGCGGGGCGGCAAAGGCGATGGGCTCGGGACGCAGGCGGCGGTCAGCGCTGCCAAAGGGCGTCATGAACAACCCCCCGCCATTGAGCCAGACCATGCCCAAAACGCCCTGTTCAGCCATGCGCGGCGGATAATCGCCCAGACGGCCGATATGGGAGACATTGCGCAAGCCGACAAAGCCAAAGGTCGCTTGCTTGGCCTTGGCCACGGCCACATCCAACGCCCGGGTGCAGGCGACAATGCCGTTGCCCCCCTTGCCGTCGAACAGCACCAGGGACGGATTCTCCCGCAGAATCTCGCGGTCCTCCCAGGGCACGTAGCCCTTTTTCATGCTGCGGGCGTAGGCAGGCAAAAACCAGGTGCCGTGGGAGTCGTGCCCGGCCAGGTGGTTGTCGACCAGGTGGTCCGCGACAATGCGGGCGTCGTCCTGGGGAATACCGGTGGCGCTGAATATATCGTAGGTCAGCTGGCGCAATACCTCTTGCTGAATTACAGGCATGAAAAGCTCCGGGCTAAAAGGGGCGGAAAAACGTCGTCGGCTCAGACGGCGTGCTTTTCCATCAATTCGGTGAAATAGCGGAACAGATGGAAACTGTCGTGCGGCCCGGGCGACGCCTCGGGATGGCACTGGATGGAAAAGATCGGCAACTCCCGGTGCTGCATGCCCTCGACGCACTGGTCGTTGAGATTGGTCCGAGTGATCTCCAGGCAGTCGGGCAGGGAATCGGCGGCAATGCCCCAGCCGTGGTTCTCCGAGGTAATGAGGATGCGACCGGTCGATTTCTCGGCGATGGGCTGATTGGCGCCCCGGTGGCCAAATTTGAGCCGGTAAATCTGGGCCCCAAGGGCCAGCCCCAATATTTCGTGGCCCAGGCAAATGCCAAAAATGGGCCGCTGGCCAATAAGCTGACGGCAGGTCTCTATGGCGTAGCCCAGGGGACGCGGGTCACCCGGGCCGTTGGACAGGAAAATGCCGTCGGGTTCCAGGGCCAGGGCCTGGTCGGCGGTAGTGGTAGCCGGAACCACGGTAACCCGGCAACCTACCTCGACCAGCTTGCGGACGATATTGCGCTTGATGCCGTAGTCGAAGGCCACCACGTGGAAACGCGGCTGCTCGGGTGCCACTTCGTAGGCTTCGGCGCAGGTCACCGTGCGGGCCAGATCGACGCCCTCGAGCCCTTCCCAGGCGCGGGCTTTGGCCACCAGGCTGTCGGGGTCTAGGTCGTCGGTGGAAATGACACTGTTGACGACGCCGTAGGTGCGCACCCGGCGGGTCAACTCGCGGGTGTCGATGCCCTCCACGCCAATAATGCCGTGGGATTCCAGGTACTGGGGCAGGCTGCCGGTAGCGCGCCAGCTGCTGGGCCGGTGGCAGGCTTCTTTCATGAGAAAACCGCGTACGTGGGGCCGACTTGATTCATCGTCCTCCTCGTTGACGCCGTAATTGCCAATAAGCGGGTACGTCATAGCCACGGTCTGGCCAGCGTAGGAGGGATCGGTGAGAATTTCCTGGTACCCGGTCATGCTGGTATTGAAAACCAGTTCGCCCAGCGATTCGCCGTGGGCGCCTACGGCCTGGCCTGCAAAGGTCGTACCGTCTGCCAGTGCGACAAGAGCCTTCATCAATGCGCTGTCCTGTTTCGAAAGGGTTTTAGATAGCGCCATAAAACCTACGTAAATTTGCCCTTTCTGAACAGATCTTCGCTAGTCGTCAGAGTCGGTTATACGGCGCCGGCGCTGCCGCGCCTGCTCCTGCATATCCACGGCCACGTCGGTCTCATCGAAAATTTCGGCGCCGACAATCTCCTCAATAATATCTTCCAGAGTGACCAACCCCGAGAATACGCCGTATTCATCCACCAAGATGAAAATATGCTTGCGGCGCTCGAGAAAATCGTTCAGCACCTGGCCTACCCGGGCCAATTCGGGCAGCGATCCGACCGGACGCTGGAAATCGGCCAGGCAGGCCTGATCGCGGCCGTCGGCCAGAGCGCCTATGATATCGCGGCGCAGAACGTGACCGACGATCTGGTCTTTATCTTCGTCGTACAGCGGCACCCGGCTGTAGTGCCAATCCTGAATTTCGGCGCGCACCTGGGCCAGTTTCTGTTGCCGGCTGCGCGAGAATACGACCGTGCGCGGGGTCATGATATCACGGGCCCGCAATGGCTGCAAATTGAGAATATTGCTGATGGCCTTTTCCTGGTACAGACCAATGGCGCCGGCCTGGCGCCCCATGCGGGCGATAATCTCAATTTCCTGGGCCGAGATATCCTGGGTATCGCTGGCGCCCCGAGTAATGAGGCCGGTGACGAATTGGTTGAGCCAGATAAAAGGCGTGAACAGCCAGATCAGCCACTGGATAGGATGGGCGATATAAGTCCCCAGGGAACGGGCGTAGATCACCCCGGCCGTCTTGGGAATAATCTCGGAAAAAATCAGCACCGAAAGGGCCAGGGCGCCGGTGAAATAAACCTCGGCATCCTCGCTCTGATAGACGCCGGCAAAGGCGGCTCCGGCAATGGCGGCCCCCCCGGTATTGGCCAGGGTATTGAGCGACAGAATGGCCGATATGGGGCGCTGGATATTCTCCTTCATCGCCCGCAGAATCTTACCCGAAGAGCGGCCCTGGCTGGCCAGCAGTTCAATCTGGCTGGTCGGCAACGAGTACAGGGCCGCCTCCAGCAAGGAACATAAACAGGAGACAATGAGGACCGTACCAGTGGCAAAGAGCAAGGCGGTCATAGCGGCACCTTATGGCAGGAGCTGAACAGCTGCGAGATAGATGCACCGTATATATCGGTGCCGAGAAAGAGCCCAGAGCGAGTTAAAACCGCTGTTGGACGTCTAGTGCAATTACAAAGAGAGGGGCTCCCGACGTGGGAACCCCTCTCTTTTATACTACACCTTCGCTACGGGAGTGGATTGACCCCGAGCGCTCAGGTCAAATGAGCGCTGACCAATTTGGTCATTTCGAACATGCTGACCTGTTTCTTACCGTCGAAAACTTCCTTGAGCTTAGCATCGGCATTGATCATGCGCTTGTTCTGGTTGTCCTGCAGGCCGTTTTTCTTGATATAAGCCCAGAGTTTCTTGACAACCTGCGTACGGGCCAGCGCTTTTTTGCCCACGATAGCTCCAAGAGCCGCATCGGGCTGCAATTCCTTCATAAAAGCGGCATTTGCTTTGCGCTTAGGTTTTTTTTTGGCCGCTTTCTTAGGAGCCGCTTTCTTAGGAGCCGCTTTCTTAGGAGCCGCTTTCTTAGGGGCCGCTTTCTTAGGAGCCGCTTTCTTAGGAGCCGCTTTCTTAGGAGCCGCTTTCTTAGGGGCCGCTTTCTTAGGGGCCGCTTTCTTAGGAGCCGCTTTCTTAGGGGCCGCTTTCTTAGGGGCCGCTTTCTTAGGGGCCGCTTTCTTCTTGGCGGCGGCTTTCTTAGGAGCGGCCTTTTTAGGGGCCGCTTTCTTCTTGGCGGCGGCTTTCTTAGCCATGTGTCTGCTCCTTGTTATGCGCGCTATTTGTCAAGCAGGCGATGCCGAAGAAATCGGCTGAAATAGTATTGTTTTTCGCCCTGAATTCGACTCTCGAAAAAACGAGATGCGCGCAATGCATGAATCCCTCTCCGACACAAATGACCCCCTTCTAAAGAGAGCATTGGTCGCGCGCTATTCGTCCTAAGATAGGATGGTTAGAACAGTTACGTCAAGTATAAAGTACGTCTCTATAACCCGGTTTCGGCAAGAGGTCTCAAAGCGATTCTGGCCAGCCACTTCAGGACGACTAAGAAGAAAGCCCAGGCCTTGGCAAGCAATCATCTTTTGCCTCTTTTCGGTCGCTGGTTCAAAAAGGACAAAGATCCATCTATAGCTAATCTGGAAAAGGTCCTTAGAGACAGCAAAATGCTGCCGCGTCGCTGCTTTTTAAAGGCCATATAGCACAGTTGACAATGAACAATAAGTCTTCTATTTTAAGAGTACTTAGAGCCAATAAAAGAGCCGTTTCTTATAGCGGTTCATACTGGCGTACGGACATTTTAGAAGCATTCCCCACACATCGGCAAGCAATCGTTTGCAAAGTCCGTCCGGCACCGGCGCAGAAAGGCGGACAAGGGCCTTCTTATTGCAACTGGATTGGCCGCGGGATCCGCTTCCGACGCATTTTCCGACTGAGGCAGTAAGCATGGTAGAAAATTGTAGAATTGGCGTTTTAGGAGCCGGCAATATGGGCGGCGCCCTGATCAGGGGCCTTGTCCGGGCCGGAGGTGTCCCACCGGAACACATTATTGCGGTAGACAAATTCGAGCCCCTTCTGGAGCCTTTGCGTCAACTGGGCGTCCACACCGACGTCGAACTGGCGGCGGCCGTACGCGACCGGGATGTGGTCATCCTCGGGCTCAAACCACAGGACGGTATCTCCTTGTTGGGCGAACTGGCCTCTCTGCTATCCGGCGATCAGGTGCTGGTATCCATTATGGCCGGGGTCACCACGGCTCAACTCGAGGCTCAACTGCAGGGCCCTTGCCCCGTGGTCCGGGTAATGCCGCAGACCCTGGCACGGCTGGGCAGCGCCGCCTCCGGGGCCTGTCCCGGCCGCCATGCCGAGCAGGCACACCTGGATCTAGTGCGGGCGATTTTCGACCAGGTCGGCAACACAGTAGTCGTAAAGGAGAGTCAAATGGACGCGGTCACCGGCTTGTCGGGCAGCGGCCCGGCCTACGTCTACACCGTGATCGAGGCCTTGACCGACGGTGGGGTGTCCGTCGGTCTGCCGCGCGACGTGGCCCGCACCCTGGCGGCCCAGACCGTTATGGGAGCTGCCGCCATGGTCCTCGACAGCGGGCTCCACCCGGCCGAATTAAAAGATCAGGTCACCTCGCCCGGTGGCACGACCATTGCCGGACTCCACGTCCTTGAGGACAAGGGCCTGCGCGCCGCCCTTATGGGCGCGGTCCAGGCCGCCACCCAGCGATCCGCCGAACTGGGGGCCTCGTGATAGCCGTCATCGATTACGGCATGGGCAATTTGCGCAGTGTGCAAAAGGCCTTCCAATATCTCGGCTTTGAGGCCGAAATCTACGACCGTCCCGAACCGGTGTCCCGGGCCAGCCACCTGGTGCTGCCGGGTGATGCCGCCTTTGGCGATGCCATGCGCAATTTGCGCCAGGGCGGTTGGGTGGAAGTCATTAAAGAAGGTATTGCCGCGGGCAAACCCTTTTTGGGTATCTGCGTCGGTCTGCAACTCATGTTCGATTCTAGCGAGGAAATGGGCGAACACCAGGGGTTGGGCCTGTTTCCCGGCCGCTGCCGGCGCTTTCCCACCACTGAACGAGTGCCCCATATCGGCTGGAACCAGATTGCCATTGAGCGCCCCTTGCCCATTTTGGCGGGCGTCCCCGAAGGCAGCTTCTTCTATTTCGTCCACTCCTATTACGTCGACCCCACCGATCCGACCGTATCGGCGGCGACGACCGACTACGGTCTCGACTACACCTCGGTAGCCGGGCGCGACCAGGTCTTTGGCGTCCAGTTCCATCCCGAGAAAAGCCAGCAGCCAGGTCTGCGGATCCTGCGCAATTTCGCCACCTTATCCCAAGCCTAAACCATGCTCGCCAAACGTATCATCCCCTGTCTCGACGTCAAAAACGGACGCAATGTCCGCGGCGTTAAATTCTCGGCCGACCGCGATGCCGGCGATCCCATCGAACTGGCCCAACGCTACGATCGGGAGGGCGCCGACGAGCTGGTCTTTTACGATATCACCGCCTCGGCCGAAGGCCGCGGTATTGTCGATCTGGCCCGCAAAGTCTCGGAAATGGTCTTTATCCCGCTCACCGTGGGCGGCGGCATCCGCGTCTTCGAGGATATCCGCCGCATCCTCAAAAGCGGTGCCGACAAGGTATCGATCAACTCGGCGGCGGTGACCAATAAGGATATCATTGGCCAGGGCGCCGAGAGTTTTGGCAGTCAGTGCATTGTCGCCGCCATCGACGCCCTGCGCCGCCCCGTTGAGGAAGGAGCCGCACCGGCCTGGGAGATCTATATCAACGGCGGCCGCAAGGCCACCGGCATCGACGCCCTCGAATGGGTCGAGGAACTAGTAGACCGGGGGGCCGGGGAATTGGTGCTCAACAGCATCGACGCCGACGGCACCCGCGACGGCTACGACCTGGAACTCAACCGGGCAGTGGCCCAGCGGGTCGCAGTGCCCATCGTCGCCTCGGGTGGCTGCGGCAACGACGAGCATATCTATCAGGTCCTCACCCAGGGCCAGGCCAGCGCCGCTCTGGCCGCTTCCATTTTTCACTACGGCGACTATTCCATACCCCAGGTCAAGGATCTGCTGCACCAGCGTGGCGTGGTGGTACGGCGTTAGAATCCAACCATGGAGCCAGCACAAAGCATAAAAGGCCGCCTCGCCCGCATGGGCCGGGTCGAACGCCTGGTAGTCAAAATAGGCAGCAGCAGCCTCACCGGTCCCCGTGGTCTCGACCACGCCCTTATGGCCCGGCTAGTCGAGGAAGTCGTGGAATTGCGCCGGCAGGGGCTGGAAGTGGCCATGGTCTCTTCGGGCGCGGTGGCGGCGGGTCTGGCCCGACTGGGTCTGGCGGGGCGGCCGCAAGGTATTTCCGAATTGCAGGCGGTCGCCGCCGTGGGCCAAAATCTGCTGATGAACGCCTATGAAAGTCTATTCGCCCGGCACCAGGTCCCCGTGGGCCAGGTGCTGCTTACAGCCGGGGATATTCTCGACGACCGCCGACGCTACCTCAATCTGCAGCGCACCTTATTTCAGCTTTTTGCCTACCGCGCCGTCCCCGTAGTCAACGAAAACGACAGCGTCGCCGTGACCGAATTGCAACGCGCCATTGGCGAGAACGACGTCCTGGCCGCCTACGTGGCCAATTTAATCCAGGCCCAATTGCTGGTCATCCTCTCCGATGTCGACGGCCTCTACGCGGATTACGGCCCCGAAGGCCCGCGCAGCGCCCTGATCGACCAGATCCACTACGGCGACCCCCGCCTGGAGGCCGTGGCCGGCGGCTCCAACAGCGGTCTGGGCCGCGGCGGCATGAGGACCAAGATCCAGGCCGCCCAACTGCTCATGGCCTGCGGCGAAATGACTGTTATCGCCCACGCCCAACGCCACCGCCTGGTCGATATCGTCGCCGGCGCCGAGGTCGGCACCCTGTTCGTGCCCTCCAACAAGCGCCTCAAAAGCCGCAAACGCTGGATCGCCTTCGCCTCGCCCTGCAAGGGCGACCTGGTGATAGACCAAGGCGCCCGGCAAGCCATCGTCGATCAGGGCAAAAGTCTACTGCCCGCCGGCGTCGTGGCCAGCCGTGGCCGTTTCGACCACGGCGATATGGTGCGCCTAGAAGATGCCCTGGGCGAGGAGATCGGCCGGGGGCTAAGCCGCTACACCTCAGCGGAACTCAAGCGTATCGCCGGTAAGACATCGGCACAGATAGAGCGCGAACTGGACCGCCCGGCGCCGGCGGTGGTCCATCGAGATGATATGGTCCTGTGGGCCGAGACGCCGACGGACAGACCCTGAAAGCTAGCCGCAGCCGAGGATCCTATGCCTGCCAGATCAACCACTAAAAGGTCTTTTATGGCCGTCCGGCCACGGCGTTGGAAAGTATTTCTGTGGATCTTCGCCCTGGGCCTTTTCGTCTATTTGCTGTTGGGCGGCGAACAGGGCCTGTACCGGACCAGCCAAAAGCACCGCGAGTTGGCTGCACTGACCGCAGATATAGCCCGCTTGGAAAGCCAGAACGATAGTTTGCGGCAAATCCTCTGGCGCCTGGAGCACGACCTGGATTACGTCGAGAAAGTGGCGCGCGAGGAATACGGTATGGTAAAAAAAGGGGAACGCGTTTACCGCGTCCGCCCGCAGTCGGCCCCCTGATAAGCAGCCCCGCCACCCACGCACAAAACGGTAAACCTATGGCGCGCTTTATTGTCAAAACCCGAGCCATCGTATTGCGCACCTGGCGTCTGGGCGAGACCAGCAAGCTGGTCTCCCTGTACACCGAGGACTACGGCAAAGTACGGGTCTCGGCCCGCGGCGCCCGCAAACCCAAAAGCAAATTCGGCGGCGCCCTGGAAGTGGCCAGCGAAATCCAGGGAGTCTGCTATATCCGTACCGAGCGCACCCTGCAGACTTTGAGCGAATGCCAACTAGTGGCCGTTTCCCCCGAACTGACCGCCCACCTCGAACGCTGGTCCCTGGCCCAGGCCGCCTGTGAGCTGGTCGACCGCATCACCATTGAGGAAGAGGCCAACCAACGACTCTACGCCTGTCTGGCCGGCGTTCTCAAAGGGCTGGCCGAAGTCGGTCTGGAACAACTCGAACCCCTGTTCTGGTACTATCAGCTGCGCGCCGCCGAGGCCCTGGGCTTTCGCCCCGAATTGCGCCAGTGCGTCTCCTGCCGCAAAAGGCTGGAAGGGCCCTGGCTGTATTTCGACCAGGTCCGCGGCGGCGGCCTCTGCCCTCTCTGCGGCACAACTGGGGGGCGACGGGTAGCCGGAGCCAGTCTGCAATTTCTCGCCGGACTCCAGGCCCTGCGACCCTACACCAAGGAGAAATTGCCGCCGGCCCCGCCGACGCATCAGGAGATTGGCTCCCTGTTGCAGGGATTCGTCGAATACCACGGGGGCACTCGGGGGGGGCTCAAGGCGCTCCAATTTCACCGCGCTGTAGCCGGCGCCCAGGCCCCCCTGGCAAAGCGCTGAACGCCTTTTTCCAGAAGATGCCCAGGGCGTCTCCGGTAAGAGGAGATTCCTTGACCCTAAATAGGCCAGAACGTATACTATATGGTTCGGGCGTTTTAAACGCCCAATGAAAATCCCCGCCTGTTCTTGATCGCCCCACAAGGGGCTCAATCAGCGGGAGTGGCGGAATTGGTAGACGCGCTAGATTTAGGATCTAGTGTCTGAAAAGGCTTGGGGGTTCGAGTCCCCCCTCCCGCACGCATTCCAGCATCCGTGGGCAGCGTTTTGGTCAGCCCTGTGAACCCGCGGAATTTCCCCATGCAGGCAAGAGGTCGGTAATAGTGAAGACGAATATTGTAGAAAAGGGCGAGTGGGAGCGCGAACTGGAAGTCGAAGTTCCGGCCCAACGCATTGAGACTGAATTTACCCGGGCGTGCCGCAAATATCAGAAGAGCCTGGAAATCCCCGGTTTTCGCAAGGGCAAGATCCCCCTTAAAGTCGTCATCGGCCGGTTTGGCGAATCGATCCGCCAGGAAGTGGTCGGCGACATGCTGCCGGGCCTAGTCGACGAAGCCGCGCGTCAGGCCGAATTGAACCCGTCGGCCCCGCCCACCATAGACAAATTAGACTACGAACCGGGGCAGGACCTGAAATTTACCGCCAGCATCAGCATTTGGCCCGAAATTGAGGTCGAGACCTACGAGGGGCTCCCCCTCACCAAAATGGTCCACCCGGTGACCGACGAAGAGGTCGAGGGCCAGCTCAAAGAATTGCAGACCCGCCAGGCCACCGAAGAACCGGTGGAACGCCCCCTGGAAAAGGGCGACGTACTGGTCGCCGATCTGCAGCGCTTTGACGAGAGCGGCGTGCTGATCATTGGCGAGCGCTTCGAAGATCGCTCCTTTCTCATCGGCGAAGAAGGCGCGCCAAGCCCTGAATTTGAGGAGGGCCTTATCGGTATTGGCCCCGGGGAGACCCGGCGCGTGACCTTCTCCTACCGCGACGATCTGGGCAACGAGGAATTGGCCGGCAAAGAAGAGCGGTTCGAAGTGGTGGCCAAGGAAATCAAGGCGCGCACTCTGCCCGAGCTCGACGACGAATTCGCCAAGGACCTGGGAGAGGAATTTCAAAGCCTGGATGATTTGCGCAAAAATATCAGCGCCCAAATAGAGAGCCGCTGGGAGTATATGGGTCGGCAGAAATTGCGCAATGATGCCATCGACGAATTGATCAAGAAAAATCAATTTGAACTGCCCAAGGCCATGATCGACAACTATGTCGAATCCACGCGCCGGGAAATGGGCCAAGACCAAGGCCACGATCACGACCATGACCATGATCACGACCACGATCATGATCACGACCACGACCACGATCACGACCACGATCACGACCACGATCACGACCAAGAGCAGAGCTCCGACCAGGAACAGAACTCCGACCAGGAACAGAACTCCGAGGAAGAGAATTCCGAACGCACTGCGGCCATTCGGCGTTTGCGGGGCTTTCTGATCGTCGAGGCATTGAAAAAACAACTCGAGATCGGCGTCGAGGACGAGGAATTCGACCAATTCCTGCAACAGCGAGCCGGTGAAATGGGTCAACAGGTCGAGGAGCTCAAACGTTCCGAACAGGTCGATTCCCTGCGCCGAGAGTTAGAGGAAAACAAACTCTTTGACTTTTTGATCGAACAGGCCAAAATCGAAGAGCAGACTGTTTGAAGCACAAGGCGGGACACAACCCTAGCGCGCCGCACGTCGGCTGGAGGATGTAATTATGTCTTTGGTACCCAATGTGATTGAGCAGACGGGACGGGGCGAGCGGGCCTACGATATCTACTCGCGCCTATTGCGCGAACGCATCGTCTTCCTGGGCACGCCCATCAGCGACCCAATAGCCAATCTGGTGATCGCCCAAATGCTGTTTTTGGCCTCCGAAGATCCCACCAAGGATATCGTCCTGCACATCAATTCCCCCGGCGGTTCTGTCGCCGCCGGGCTGGCCATTTACGATACCATGCAGTATCTGCAGCCCGATGTGGCCACCATCTGCATCGGTCAGGCCGCCAGCATGGGGGCCGTTCTGTTGGCCGGCGGGACCAAGGGCAAACGCCGTTCCCTGCCCAATGCCCGCCTGCTGCTGCACCAGCCCATGGGCGGCATTGGTGGTCAGGCCACCGATATCGATATCCACGCGCGGGAAATCCTCAAAATTCGCGGCCAGCTCAACGATATCCTCGTCGATTGCACCGATCAACCGCTCGAACGCATCAAAGAAGATACTGAGCGCGACTTTTTCCTGGGGCCCCAGGAAGCCGTAGAATACGGCCTGATCGACGAGATCATCGCGCCCAGCCGCGAGCCGGCCACCGCCACATCCTAAATCCATTGGTCAGTAACCTTTCTACGGGGGAATGAGACCTTGAGAAGACGGCCACCCAAAAACGACCCGCCTTGCTCCTTTTGCGGACGCCGCAAAAGTACGGTGGATCAGATTATCATGGGTCCCGGACCTTCCGTGCATATTTGTAGCGACTGCGTCAAATTGTGCAACGAGGTACTGGCCGAGGAAAAAGAACCGACCCTGCCGTGGGAGACCGAAACCATTCTCAAACCCACGGAAATTAAGCATTTCCTCGATGAATACGTCATTGGCCAGCAACGCGCCAAACAAATCCTGTCGGTGGCCGTATACAACCACTACAAGCGGATCCGCTCCAATGTTTCGCTCGAAGAGGTTGAATTAGAGAAAAGCAATATCCTGCTGATCGGTCCCACCGGCACGGGCAAGACGCTCTTGGCCCAGACCCTGGCCAAAATACTGCAGGTGCCCTTCTCCATTGCCGATGCCACCATCCTCACCGAGGCCGGCTACGTCGGCGAAGACGTCGAGAATATCCTCGTGGGTCTCTTGCAGGCGGCCGACTACGATGTCTCGCGGGCCGAAAAGGGCATCCTCTACCTCGACGAAGTCGACAAGATCGCCCGCAAAAACGCCACCCCGGCCGTCAGTCGCGACGTCTCGGGCGAAGGTGTGCAGCAGGCCCTGCTAAAAATTATCGAAGGGACCACGGCCAATATCCCGCCCAAAGGCGGCCGCAAGCACCCCGAGCAGCCCATGATCCAGATGAATACCCGCAATATCCTGTTCATCTGCGGCGGCGCCTTCGAAGGACTCGACAAGCAGATCAGTCAACGGGTGGGGCGACGCACCATGGGTTTTGGGGAGACGGTCGATCCGGTCGCCGAACAGGACCAGCTCAACGTCCTGGCCGAAGTGCAGCCCGAGGATCTTTTGAGCTACGGCCTGATCCCCGAATTCATCGGCCGTGTACCCGTTCTCACCACCATGGACGCCCTCGGCGCCGATGACCTATTCAAGATCCTCACCGAGCCCAAAAACGCCATTATTAAACAGGTCCAGCGCCTGTTCGAATTGGACGATATCGAAGTCCGCTTTCTCGACGAAGCCCTGCACAAAGTGGTCGAATTGACCATCGACAAAGGCACCGGGGCGCGGGGGTTGCGCTCGGTACTGGACCAGTCCCTGATGGATGCCATGTACGACCTGCCCTCGCAGGAGGGCGTCCACGAACTGGTGGTCACCGCGGACATGATAGAACAGGGGATGGCCAGTGCCGACGGCGACGATATTATACGCAAGCGCGCTTGAACCGGCCGTGCCATGAAAATTATCGCCGCCGAATTCGTCGTTGGAGCGGTGGGCCGCAACGATCTGCCCGGGGATGGCCTGCCCGAAGTCGCTTTTTCCGGCCGCTCCAATGTCGGCAAGTCATCGCTGCTCAACCGCCTCTCGCGGCGGCGCCGACTGGCCCGCACCAGTTCCACCCCGGGCAAGACCCAGCAGCTCAATTACTACCGCATAAACGACGCCTTTTATCTGGTCGATCTGCCGGGCTACGGCTATGTCAGCGGCGGCGTCGAATTGCGTCGGACCCTGGGCCGGCTGACCGACACCTATCTGGGCAACAGACCGACCCTGCGCGCCGTGGTGCAGTTGGTAGACATCCGCAACGGGCCCACCGCCCTGGACCTGTCGATGATAGACTGGTTGCGCCAGGACCAACGGCCCTTTTTACTGGTCTTCACCAAGGTCGACAAACTGTCGCGCAACCAGCGCAACCAGCGCTTCCGCCGCCTCGAGGCCGAAGGGCAATTAGAGAATATTTCCTATGTCCCGTTTTCGGCCGTAAGCGGTGAAGGCCGAGAAGATATCCTCAGTTGGATAAGCGCCGAAACCGGCTGCCAACCCATTTCGCCCCAATAAACGACAGCCTAAAAAGATGCAATTAAAAGTTCTTATCAGCGATAAAATGGATCCCCGCTGCGCCGAGGTCCTGCAGCAAAACCCCGGCGTCGAAGTCGATATGCGCACCGATCTAGACCCGGCGGGCCTCAAAGCCGTCATTGGCGAGTACGACGCCCTGATAGTGCGCAGCAACACCCAAGTAACCGAGGAAATCCTCAGCGCCGGCCACCGCCTGCAGGTGGTGGGGCGGGCCGGTATCGGGGTCGATAATATCGATGCCCAGGCGGCCACCCGCCACGGCATTATCGTCATGAATACACCCGGGGGCAATTCCCTCTCCACCGCCGAACACAGCTTTTCCATGCTGATGGCCCTGGCCCGCAATATACCCCAGGCCACCGCCTCTATCCGGGCCGGGGAATGGGATAAAAGCCGCTTTACCGGCACGGAAATGGCCGGCAAGACCCTCGGGGTCCTGGGGCTGGGCAAAGTGGGCCGCGAGGTGGCACTGCGGGCGGCGGCCTTCCGCATGAAGGTGTTGACCTACGATCCCTACCTGTCCGAGGAAGTCGCCCTGGAATACGGCGCCCAGTTGTGCGAACTGGACGAAATTTTGGCCAAGGCCGATTTCATCACCGTGCACCTGCCGCTCACAGCCCAGACCCGCTATTTGCTGGGCACCGAGCAATTGGCCCGCTGCAAGGACGGGGTCTATCTGGTCAACTGCGCCCGCGGCGGCCTGGTCGATGAAGCCGCCCTGCTGCAGGCCCTGGAATCGGGCAAAGTTGCCGGGGCCGCGCTCGATGTATTCGAGGAGGAACCGCCCCAGTTTGGCGCCCTGACCGCCCACCAACAGGTGATCTGCACCCCGCATCTGGCCGCCTCTACGCGCGAGGCCCAGGCCAATGTCGCCCTGCAGGTGGCCCGCCAGGTGGGCGACGTGCTGGCCGGCCGGGTCATCCGCAACGCCGTCAATGTGCCTTCGGTGGAACAGGAAGTCTACCAAAAGCTGCGTCCCTACCTCGATCTGGCCGAGCGCCTGGGGCAATTGCAGGCCCAATTGGGCAGCGGCCAACTGCAGCGCATTACCATTGAATACCACGGCGATGTCAGCGCCCAGCCCACCGCACCGTTGACCTCGGCCGTGCTCAAGGGCATTATGGGGACCATTTCGTCCGACGGCCCGGTCAATGTGGTCAACGCGCCGGTCTTTGCCCAGGAACGCGGCATCCAGGTCGACGAGCTCAAGAGCAGCGAGCACGAAGATTATGCTTCGCTTATCAGCGTAGCCTACCAGACCAGCCAGGGGCGCCGGATCCTTTCGGGCACCATATTCGGCAAGAACGATATGCGCCTGGTGCGCCTGGATGAGTATACCTTTGACGCCGCCCCCGAAGGCACTATGCTGTTCTATATCAACGACGATGTCCCCGGGGTTATCGGCCATATCGGCACGGCCATGGGCCGCCATCAGGTCAATATCGCCCAGATGGCCTGCGGACGCCGCCAGGAAGGGGGCCAGGCCCTGACTATTCTCAACGTAGACAGCCTGGTGCCCGACGAATTAATCGAAGAAATTCTAACCCAGGACTATATCGCCTGGGTAAAACAGGTGAGCCTGCCGTAGAGGAGGACGGGCGGATGCCGGCAAAAATTGTATTGGGCGCCCAGTGGGGCGATGAAGGTAAGGCCAAGGTAGTCGACTACCTGACCCAGGAAGCGGACGTGGTGGTGCGCTTCCAGGGGGGGGCCAACGCAGGACACACCGTCAAAGTGGGCGACGCCAAATTCGTCTTCCACGTAATTCCGGCCGGGATTCTCCAGGAAGGCAAAAAATGCGCCATCGGCAACGGCGTGGTGCTGGATCCTCAGGCTTTGCTGGATGAAATCGACGAACTCGCCGAACGGGACATTTCGACGGCGGGGCGCCTGCTCCTCAGCCAGAGCGCCCACTTGGTGATGCCCTACCATATCGCCCTGGAAAAGGCGCAGGAGGAACGCCAGCGGGACGGCGCCATAGGCACCACCTTGCGCGGCATTGGTCCCTGCTACCGCGACAAAATCGAACGCCTCCACGGACTGCGGGCAATGGATCTTTTGCGTCCCGACGCCCTGGGCGACAAAGTGCGCGCCGGAACGGCAGCCAAAAACGAGATCCTCACCAAAATCTATGCCCAGGACCCTCTCGACCCAGAGCAAATCCTCGACCAGTACCTGGGCTATGCCGAGCGCCTAGGCGATTATATCGGCGATACCTCCCTCTTTCTCAATCAGGCCCTCGACCAGGACCAGACGGTCTTATTCGAAGGGGCCCAGGGGACGCTGCTCGATGTAGACCACGGCACCTACCCCTTTGTCACCTCCTCCAATACCACCGCCGGGGGCGCCTGCACCGGCACCGGCATTGGCCCGACCCGGATCGACGAAGTCATTGGCGTCACTAAGGCCTATACGACGCGGGTGGGCAACGGCCCTTTCCCCACCGAATTGGAGAATGAGACCGGCGAACGGATCCGCGAATTGGGCCAGGAATACGGCGCCACCACAGGTCGCCGCCGCCGCTGCGGCTGGTTCGACGGGCCTATCCTGCGCCGTGCCGCCAGCCTCAACGGTCTCACCAGTATCGCCCTCACCCGGCTGGACGTGCTCGATACGCTCGAATCCCTGCAAGTATGCGTGGGGTATCGCTGCCAGGGCGAGTTGATCGAGGAATTCCCCGCCGACCCCCTGGTGCTGGCCCAATGCGAGCCGGTCTACGAGGAATTGGCGGGCTGGTGCAGCCCCACCACTCACGTGCGCCGTTTCGCCGATCTGCCGGCCAATGCCCGGGCCTATGTCGAACGCCTGTCGGCCCTGAGCGGCGTGCCCACTTCGCTGGTTTCGGTGGGCCCCGAGCGAGCCGCCACCATCCCCATGTAAAGGAGGCGGATCCGTGCTCATCGACCGACCGCACAGCGGCGCCGACAAGGCCCGCACCCTGCGTCGACTTATCGGCGAGAAAACGGTCGCCATGCCCGGGGCCTTCAACGCGCCGGTGGCCCTTATGGCCCAGCAATTGGGCTTTGAGGCCATCTATATTTCCGGCGCCGGTCTAATTAATGGTACGGCCGGCTATCCCGATATCGGCCTGTTGGGCATGGACGAGGTCGTGCGGGCGGCGGGCCATATCGCCCGGGCGGTGAATATACCCGCCATTTGCGACGCCGATACCGGTTTTGGCGAAGCCCTGCAGGTCATGCGCACGGTGCAGGCCTTTGAGGAAGCCGGCCTGGCCGGTATCCACCTCGAGGACCAGCAGGCCCCCAAGCGCTGCGGTCACCTCGAAGGCAAGAGCCTGATTCCGGTGGCCGAGATGGAGCGCAAATTGGCCGCCGCTGCCCAAGCCCGGCAAAACCCCGATTTTTTGCTCATCGCCCGCGTCGATGCCCGCCATGTAGAAGGCTTTGAACAAAGCATTGAACGCGGCCAGCGCTATCTGGCGGCCGGGGCCGACGCGCTCTTCCCCGAAGCCCTGGAAACCCCCGAGGAATTCGCCCGCTACGCCGAACAAGTAGACGGCCCCCTACTGGCCAATATGACCGAATTTGGCAAAACGCCGCTGTTGTCGGCGGAGCAATTCGAACAATTGGGCTACGCCATGGTTATCTATCCGATGACGACCTTCCGGGTAATGATGAAGGCGGTCGAAGGGGTCCTGCAAACCATCCGCCAGACCGGCAGCCAGGCCGACTGGCTCGACCGCATGCAAACCCGGGCCGAATTGTACGAGCTGCTGGGCTACGACCGCTACGCCGAGACCGACGCCGAGTTGGCGGCCCGTTTCCCCGCCGACGAATAATACCAGATTTACTTCAAATTGGCGGGATATTTTGCCGGTTTGCCCTGGGAGACACCGCTAAACATTCGGATATCAGTACAGCAAATTGATATAGCCGCCGACTTTGCCGGGGCGCCGACTAGGCTATATTTACTCAGTAAAGCCCCATTCCCCTGCCAAGTAATACAAGGAATACAGCATGAACAATGAAGCGGCTTACAGCCCCGGCCTGGAAGGTGTCATCGCCGGTGAATCGACTATCTCGCGCATCGATGTCGAACGCAACCGACTCAGCCTGCGCGGCTACGACGCCGTTGAGTTGACCGAGTCCGTCGCCTATGAAGAAGTAGCCTATCTGCTGCTCCACGGCGAATTGCCCACCCCCGCCCAACTGGAGACCTTCAACGCCCTGCTGCGGGCCGAGCGCGACCTACCAGAGGCAGTGATCGATCTATTGCGTCAGGCGCCGTCCACGGTCCATCCCATGGCCCTGCTGCAGACCGCGGTCTCCGCCCTGGCCTTGCACGACGAAGAAGCCCACCAGGGCGACCGTCAGGCCAACCTGCGCAAAGCCACCCGGCTAGTCGCCAAAATACCCACCGCTATCACCACCGGCTACCGGCTTTCCCAGGGGCAGGAGCCAGTGGCACCGCATCCCGACCTGGACCAGGCCGCCAATACCCTCTATATGCTGCGCGGTAAACAGCCGGCCCCCTACGAGGCGCAGGCCCTCAACGGCTCGCTCATCCTTTATTCCGAGCACGGCTATAACGCCTCCACTTTCACCGCCCGGGTCATCGCCTCTACCCTGGGCGAGCTCTACGCCGCCGTCTCTGGAGCCGTCGGGGCGCTGGCCGGCCCGCTGCACGGCGGAGCCAACGAAAAGGCGATGGAAATGCTGCTGGAAGTGAAAGATGCCAGCCGGGCCCGTCAGTGGGTGTTGGACGCCCTGGCCAAAAAAGAAAAGATCATGGGCTTTGGCCACCGCGAATACAAAAACGGCGATTCGCGCGTACCACCTATAAAGGCAATAGCCCAGCAGGTGGCCGAAACCGCCGAGGGCGGCAAGTGGCTCGAAGTGGGGCAGGTCGTAGAAGACACCATGATGGAGGAAAAGAACATTTTCCCTAATCTCGATTTCCCCTGCGCCTACCTCTACTATATGCTGGGAATTCCCATTCCGCTCTACACGCCGCTCTTTGTCTCCAGCCGGGTCGCCGGTTGGGCCGCGCACGTGATTGAGCAGCTAGACAATAACCGCCTCATCCGGCCCGGGCATATCTATACGGGGCCGGAGTACCGACCTGTGGTGCCGTTGGACGAGCGGGGCTAAACGCCCCCCTACAGCACCATATTACAGGCGCTTCCTTGGCGGAGGCGCCTTTTTTGTTGTCGCTCGTTATTCATGGGTATCTTGACGGGCAAACAAAAGCAGCAGCTTCAGGAAAAAGAGTTATTGCGCCTGTGCTGCAATAGTCGTCGGCGAATAGCCAGCAAAAATCCCTGCACATCCTCGCGCTGGTAATCGCGGTACGTCCAGGGCAACGGCGCGTAGCGGCCGCGCTCGAACAGCAGCGTCGTCTCGGCGTACAGGCCGGGGGCAATGCCAATGCGGTGGCCGGCGTATTTAGTGGTGGCCAGCACCAGGCTTTCAATGGAGACCAAGCCCGGATCGATATTGGCGCGCCGGTCCCAATTCCCTTCCCGCTCATCGGCCATAGCCTTTTCTAATTCCATGGCTTGCTGTTTGAGGCGGGGCAGGACCGACGGGTCGGCCAAATCGGCGAAGACCACCAGCTCTTTGATCAATCCTTCGCCCATCTCGCCGGCGTAATAGGCGGTCTGGTCAAAGGCGTACTGGACCCTGTCGGGCCCGAGCGGCCCGAAGAGGGCGGCCAGATCGGCGCGCGCCTGGTCGAGAACTTCATTCGAAACAGCGGTAATGGCGCAGATGCGAGCGACTGTGGGAGGCGGTTGTAGTTCAAGAGGCATGGTTACAAATAAACTTCGCCCCAGCCAAGTGGGCAAATCTTGACAGAGGCAGCGGGGCCGGCTTACTCTTTGCGGACCTGTTGGCCCCACCCCATTGCCGCCGAATCGACCATGCAAATACAAGACCTCGACACCCCCGCCCTGCTCATTGACCTCGACGGCCTGGAGGATAATCTCGACCGCTACCAGGCCTACTTCACCCGCATCGGCGTCGGTCTGCGCCCCCATATCAAAACCCACAAAAGCCTGGCCATGGCCCATATGCAAATGCAGCGCGGCGCCATTGGCATCACCTGTCAAAAGCTGGGCGAGGCCGAAGTCATGGTCAACGGCGGCGTCGATGGAGATATTCTCATCCCCTACAATATTATGGGACGACTCAAACTCGAACGCCTGACGGCGCTGAGCCGGCGCACCCGCCTGACCGTGGCGGCCGATTCTGCCTACACGGTGGAAGGCCTCTCCGCCGCCGTCTCTAGCGCCAACACCAAGGTGGGCGTCGTCGTCGAACTCGACCAGGGCCGCACCGGAGTGGCACCGGCCCAGGCGGCCGAATTGGGCCAACTAATCGACCAATCTCCCGGCCTGGAATTGCGCGGCCTGATGATCATGCCCAGCCCGCCGTCGCTGCGCCCAGTATTGCAGGAGGCCCTCGACCTGTTCGACCGAGCCGGGCTGCCGCACCCCATTGTCAGCGGCGGCTGCACCCCCTTTGCCATGGAAGCCCATCAAATTCCCGAACTAAGCGAATTTCGCTCAGGCGAATACCCCACCGGGGGGCTAAAGCATTTACAGGGCAAGACCCATACAGTAGCCCAATGCGCCCTGCGCGTGCTGACCACGGTGGTCAGTCGCCCCGGCCCCGACCGCGCCATTCTCGACGGCGGCAGCAAGACCTTTAGTGCCGCCATGGCGCAAGATGAACAAGGCCGTCCCAGCATGGGCCATATCATCGAATACCCCCAGGCCCGCTTCACCGGCGCTTCGGAAGAACACGGCAATGTCGATCTGTCGGAATGCGATGCCCGTCCCAGCATCGGTGAAACGGTCCAAATCATACCAGTGCACCCCTGTCCCTGTGTCAACGAACACGACCAAATGGTCGCCGTCCGCGGCGACCGGGTAGAAGCCCTATGGCCGGTGGACGCCCGCGGCCAGATTCGGTGAGCATCCCAACAAGCCGGTACTTCACCCTTCCCAACCAATACGACAAAACAAAGGAAACCATGAACCCAATCGAAGTATCCCAACAAACCCTCGACCAATTGCTCGTACCCAGCACCGCCACCCTGACCTCAGTGCTAAAAGGCCACGGCCTGCACAATACCTTCATGCACGGGGTCGCCCCCCTCAAGCCCGATATGAAAATGGCCGGGCCCGCCTTCACCCTGCGCTATATCCCGGCGCGCGAAGACCTCAACGCCGGCGAGGTCGACAACCTCACCGACGTGCAGCGCGTCGGCATTGAGCAGATAAGTCGGGGCGATGTGCTGGTGATCGACGCCCGCGGCGATACCAGCGCCGGCACCATGGGCAATATTCTGGCCACCCGGGTCTTTGTCCGCGGCGGTGTCGGCCTGGTCACTGACGGGTCCTACCGAGACAGCCCGGCCATTGCCGAGATTGGCCTGACCGCCTACGCCGGGGCGATGAACGCCCATACCAACAAGACAATACACTATCCCAGCGAAATCCAAGTGCCCATCGGCTGCGGCGGAGTCGCCGTTATTCCCGGTGATATCGTCGTCGGCGACGGCGAGGGCGTGGTGGCTATCCCCCGGCGCTTGGCTGGGGAGGTCGCCGACAAAGCTATGCAGATGGAGGAGAAAGAGGATTTTATCCTGGATAAAATTCGCAATGGGGCCAGCATTGTGGGGACCTATCCGCCCGACGAGAAGACGCTGGCCGAATTCGAGGCTTGGAAGGCGAAGAAGCGGCAGTAGGGGGGACTGGGTCAGGACGGTTGGCTTGGGGGTCGGCCTCTGGCGGTATGTGATGCCCGCTTGCGGTCTTCCCCCCGCTACCCGGCTGCGCCGCCCACCCGGCCTCCAGCTTCCCCGCCACCCTTCCCCCACATACCACCGCCGGCCGACCCCCAAGCCGACCTGAGCTGGCACAGGTCTATAAAGGAAGGGATAGCCTGGATACCGCCAGACCACCAGCATACAGCGCCGAAGACGTCAGCATGGCCCCTCAATTTTGCTGCCGCCCAGGTCTATACCCCAGTATTGATCGGTCATTAACCAGCTTCCTGATAAAAATTGACGCATAGTAAATACCCAGCCGCACCCCGACCAGGAGAATAGACCATGGCGTCCAACGACCACCGCGTCCCCTTACTGGCCGCCCTCAAAGGCGAGACCACCGCCGCTCAATTGGCCCGTCAGTTGGACCTGCCCGCGGCCGAGGTCGAGGCCCTGCAAACAGCCTATCTGGCCAATAAATGCCCACCTCTCTCAGGCGCGGTCCAACTAGCCGGAGTCCAGGCCCGCATCGAGCGCGACCGCTGGGGCGTAACCCACGTGCAGGCCGACAGCCTCGACAACGGCTATTGCGCCCTGGGCTTTGCCATGGGCCAGGACCGCCTCTGGCAACTCGACTATCTGCGCCGCCGCGCCCAGGGCCGTCTGAGCCAGATCATGGGGCCGGGGCAACTGCGCAGCGACCGCTTTTTGCGCACCGTTGGCCTGGGCCGGGCGGCGCAACAAGCCGCTGCCGATCTGCCTGAGGAAATAGCCTCCGTACTAGCCGCTCTCTGCCAGGGCATCAACGCCGCCCGGGAGCAGGCTTTGGACAATCTGCCGTTGGAATTCGACTTGCTCGACTACCAGCCCGAACCCTGGAGCCCGGCCGATTCCATCGCCGTGTGGAAATGGCGCTGGTGGATGCTGACCGGACGCCTCGATACCATCGTGTTGGCCGAGGCCGCCCGGCGCTATTTAAGCGACGATCTGCACGCCGTCTTTGCCGGGGTGGAAGCCGGCGAGGAGACCATTGTCCCCGCCACCGAGCCAGCCGGGGCGGGCAATTACGATACCGGCGAGGGCAGCAATAACTGGGTCGTGGGTTGTTCCAAAAGCACTAGCGGCAAACCCGTCCTGGCCACCGACCCGCACAACGCCCTCGACCACCCCAGCCAGTGGTACGAGGCCCAGTTGCAGGTCCCCGGGTTGGACGCTATAGGCGCTTTTTACCTGGGCATACCGGGCATTTACCTGGGGCGCACCCGGGGCGTGTCCTGGGGTCTGACCAACCACACCGCCTCGGGCCGGGATCTGTATGTGGAAGAAGTCAATCCGGACAAACCCGAGCAATACCGCGAAAACGGCCAGTGGCACTCTTTTGAACTCGACCACCAGGAAATCCCCGTGCGCGGCCAAGCGCCCGAAACACTGGCCATTCGCCGCACCCCGCGCGGGCCCCTGGTCGACGAATTCCTCACCCCCATCGAAGAAGCCGGCAATCCGCCCCTGTCCCTGCGCTGGGCCGGGGCCGGGGCCGAGACTGGCTTTGAGGCCATGCTGGGATTGATGCGGGCGCAAACCGTAGACCAGGTATTGAACGCTTTGGGCGACTGGCCCTTCCCCAATCTCAATTTCGTCTTTGCCGATAAGGCGAGCCGTATTGGCTACCACGCCGTGGGCACCGTGCCTAAACGCCCCGACAGCAACCCCGGCTTTCAGTCGGCTACCAATAAGTCCCATCAATGGAACGACCAGTGGGCCTTTGACCAATTACCCGCCCTGGTCGACCCCGAGCGCGACTGGGTCGCCACCGCCAATAACCCGCCCTGGGGCGGCACCGGCCCCTATATCCGCCTGGGCAATTGGTCCGACGGCTACCGCTTTAAGCGCATCCGCCAACGTATCGAAGGCCAGGCGCGCCTCAGCGCCGACGAGGTCGCCGCCATTCAGGCCGATGTGCTGCACAGCCGAGGGCAGACGCTGGGGCCGACGGTGGCCCGATGGGCCCTGCAAAGCAACCTAGAAGAGGTACAGCGCTTGGGCGCTATCCTAGAAGATTGGGACGGCTCCTACACGATTGACCAACAAGCCCCGGCCGTTTTCGAGGCCTTCTGGCTGCACTGGCTCAAACGTCTGGCCGCCGTCCATTTTCCGGCAGGACTCGTCAATTTGACCGCCTCCAAATGCGGCGCGGTAGCCGCCCGCCTGCTGCAAGGGGAAGCCGTATCTTGGTTTGCCGCCGGCGTCGATATTGGCGCAGAGATAGACGCCGCCCTGGGCGCAGCAGCAGCCTGGCTACAGGAAAAGCTGGGCGCCGATCCGGCGTGCTGGCGCTGGGGCCTGGTACACCAAGTGCGCTTTCCGCACCCGCTCGGCAACCTGTTCCCGCATCTCGACGATCTGTTGTCGGCGGGGCCTTTCGAAACATCGGGGGGCAACGGCACCGTGCGGGCCGCCGGCTTTTCCACCGCCCAGCCCTTTGCCATGCAGAGCGGTTCGACCTACCGGATGGTGGTCGATATGGCCGAGGAGGGATGCGCTCGCGCCACCACCACCGGCGGCCAGTCCGGCCATCCGGGCAGCTCTAGCTACGCCGACCAGACACAGCTGTGGTTGGCCGACGAGTATCATCCGCTGTGCATGGACCTGGACGCGGCGGATGTGGCTGGGGTGTGGGTGATTAGGGATTGAAGGGACCGGCCATATAGAACTTCACCGAGCCGCTTCCCACAGTTCTTCTCCCAGAGGGGAGACAATATCTTCCTCAAAGACCAACGCATCAGCCAATTTACCCGGCTCGTTGGGGGCCACGTTGCAGTATGGGACTACCCGGGCCACTGGATTGCCGCGCTTGGTTACAACAATTTCTTCCCCGGTGCGGGCGACTTCATCCAGAATTCGCAAGGCATGGGCTTTGAATTCACTGATAGCCACATTCTTCATCGAATTCCTCCTTTTCACGTTTGGCCATATATAGTCATGTAAAATAGTCCAATTATTAAAACCACTCACTAACGCACCCACCACCTGTCGCCAAATACGGTTACTCACCGCATTTGGCGACAGGTGGTTTTTTTGTGAAAAATAGATAAAAAACAACAAGTTAAATAGAAATCCGTGGTATATAAGATCACCGTATTTGGCGACCTAACAACTAGTGGTTGAAAAACCAAAAATACAAAATAAAATTTAATATACTCTTTAAAAACAATTGCTTAAGACCCCTCCTAAAGTTCGAAAAAAGCATCTGGCACGCTCCTTGCAAAAAGACCCCCAGAAGCAGCCACAATAACTTTGCTCCGGCAACGAGCCGGAGACAGACTGGGAAGCCGCTAGGGCTTGCCAAAACCACCGCTCAATCAGGGAGATCAATCATGAAAACTTCGTCTTTGCTTTCCGTACTCTGCGCCGCCGGCCTGTACCTGGCCGCCCAAGCCGGAGCTACTTTCACCATTATCGCCGTCGACCCCAACACCGGCGAAGTGGGCGCCGCCGGAGCCTCCTGCGTGCCGGCCCCCATCAACGCCGTCATCGCCGATGTCCACCCCGGCTTGGGCGCCATCTACACCCAGTCCGCCTATCACCCCGTAAATCAGGCCCTGGCCCGGCAGCTGATGGAAGCGCAAACCGCCCCGCAGGACATTGTCGAGATCCTCGAAGCCCAGGACTTGGAAGGGAACCCCGGTATCCGCCAGTACGGCGTAATTGATCTTTTCGACGGGGGCCGTTCGGCCGCCTTCACCGGGGAGACGAACTTCGACTACAAAAACCATATCCTGGGTCCCACCTACGCCATCCAGGGCAATACCCTGGCAGGGCCGCATATCCTGGAAAATATGGAAGCCGCCTTCACCACCACTTCGGGGACCCTGGCCGACCGGCTGATGGCGGCCCTGCAAGGGGCCAACGAGGTGGGTGCCGACAACCGCTGCGGCACCTGGAATTTCTCCTCCTTGTCGGCGGGCATCACCGTGGCGCGGCCCAACGACGAGCGCGGCGCCTATTATCTGGATCTGGGCTTTCACAACGAATACGGCTTTTCGCTGGTGCAGCAGTTGGGTCTAACCGGTGAGGTCTACGCTTTGATGGCCGAAAACAGCGACCTCACCGCCCAGGGCCCCGACCCCATCGACGGCTTGCAGGCCCAATACGACCAGTGGAAATCGGTCGGCGAAACGCCGGCGCCCAATGGGTATTACTCGGTCTTGCGGCTGCAGTCAAAAAGCACCGCTTCCACCGGTGGTCTGACCGTTTCCGGCACAGTCGCGGGGGGCAGCGCCGAAGGCCGGGCCAAATCGATGGGGCTGCAATTGCGCTCCTGGGGCCAGTTAAAGTCCAGCCGTTAGGCCTGTAATTGTAGCGACGACGGCGATCAAACCAGGGCATGCCGTTTTGAGCGGCATGCCCTGTGACCTATGTTGGGCATGTGCAGGTGCATCCCCGGCAGGCGACCATAACATCTAGTACAATCTGGCAGAAAGGCGACCGACCGTGACCGATAAAGCCAATATTTTGCAGGGCGCCCGCATCCTTCTAGTCGATGACCAGCCCGCCAATCTCGATGTCCTGTGCACCCTGCTGGAGGGGGAGGGCTGCGACGTGGCCCTGGCCAACAGCGGCGAGCGGGCCTTCAATATTGCCCAGCGCATGGTCCCCGATCTGATCCTGCTCGATGTGATGATGCCCCCTGGCATGGATGGCTACCAGACATGCCGCCAGCTCAAAAAAACCGAATCTACCCAGGACGTGCCGGTCATTTTCATCACCGCCAACGACCAAGCCGAAGATATCGTCACCGGTTTCCAGGCCGGCGGCGTCGATTATATTCCCAAGCCCTTCCAGACCGAAGAAGCACTGGTGCGGGTCGGCAACGCCCTGTACACCCGCCATCTCTTCAATGAAAACCAGGCCTACCAGCAGGAGATGGAGGAGGAATTGCGCCAGGCCCACCAATTGCAAATGGGCCTTATGCCACGGCAAGCCCCTGAATTGACCGGCTATAGGGTGGCCGGCCGCTGCCGCCCCGCCTCCCAGGTCGGCGGCGATTTCTTTCAGTACTTTGAGCGCCCCGACCACGATCTGGGGCTGGCTCTGGCCGACGTCACGGGCCACGCCATGGCCGCGGCCATTCCCACGATCCTGGTAATGGGCATGCTGCAGAGCCGCGCCGAACAGAGCGAATCGCTGCAAACCTTATTCGCCGAATTAAACCGTTCGGTGCACCGCATGCTCGACAAGCGCACCTTGGTCTGCTTTGCCATGGCGCAGTTGGATGCGGCCCAGCGCCGCTTGCACCTGGCCAGCGCCGGTTGCCCCTATCCACTGCATTTCCAGGCCGCCAGTGGCGAGGTGGTGGAAGTCCCCGCCGGCGAGAATTATCCCCTCGGCGTGCGGCCCGACACTCAGTACCAGACCCTGGAGCTGGAATTGAAGCCGGGCGACCGGGTGGTGTTCTGCTCCGACGGCATTGCCGAGAGCCAAAACGAACGGGACGATTTATTCGGCGACGACCGCCTGGCCGAATTGGTGCAACAGGCCGGCTTGCAAGGGGATTCTGCCCAGGCGTTGCTGGAGCGCATTTTTGCTGCGGTCGACCACTTTGGTGGCGAAACACCGCAGGCCGACGACCGCACCGTGGTCGTGCTGGAGGTGGAAAAATGATGCACGCGCAAATACCCGGGGTCAGCAACAAAGCACAACTCGACCCGATCAAAGCCATTTTACCAGACCGCGTCGGTAACCCGATTGATCGGTCGCAAAAAAGGATCCCTCATGTCGCGCTTTGTCCAATTCTTAACCGTATTCGCCTTGGTTGCCGCTACTGCGGTACAGGCCCAGCAAGTCAGCGGCCGACTCGAAGGCCGGGTGGTCGACGAATTGGGCCAGCCTGTGCCCGGGGTCAATATCGCCGTGCACAGCAACAATCTGCAGGGAATCCGCGGAGCCGCCTCAAACGTACAAGGCCGCTTCCTGCTCCCAGCCCTACCAGTGGGGCAGTACCAGGTAGAAATCAGCCATACCAGCTATCAACCGCTGACCTACGAAAAAATCACCCTGCGCCTGGGCCGCACGACCGATCTGGGCACCCTGAAACTAGTCCCGCGCACAGCGGAACTGGGCGAGGTGGTGGTCTCGGGAGACCGACTGCCCATTGACCCAACCACCGCCAGCCTGGGCACCAACCTGCAGTCTGATACCTTTGAAAGCCTGCCGGTGGAGCGCGACTTTCGCGCCCTGGCCGCCCTGGTGCCCCAGGCCAATACCAGCTATTACCGCGGCGACGATATCAATATTGGCGGCAGCACCGGGCTGGAAAACGCCTATTATATAGACGGCGTCCACGTCACCGACCCCTTCCTGGCCGCCGGCGGCACCGCCCTGCCGCACAATTTTATCCGCGAGGTCGAAATTAAAACCGGCGGCTTCGAAGCCGAATACGGCCGCTCGCAGGGCGGCATCATAAACGCCGTCACCCATTCGGGCGGCAACGAATTTAGCGGCCAGGTCTTCGGTTTTTTCACCGACCACCAGCTGGCCAGGGCGTATCGCAGGACCCAGGCCCAGAGCGGTATCGGTGATTTCCAGACGTACGATATAGGCGCCAGCATCGGCGGGCCCTTGGTGCGCGACCAGCTGTGGTTTTTCGCCGCCTACAATCCCAGCTTCGACAATTTCGACGTCGGCATCCCCGGGCTCGGATCCCGCCGCGACCGCCAGACCCAGCACCTGTTGGCCGCCAAGCTGACCTGGCGGGCCGGGCCCCACACCGACGCCATGCTGACCGTCTTGGGCGACCCTACCAGCCGGCGGCGCATCGGCTTTACCTTCCAGGGCATGCCCGAGCCCAATCAGGTGGAAAACCCCGAGCCCTACCTGGGCTCGCTGGAAAGCGGCGGCATAAGCGCCGCCCTGCAAGCCAACCACCGGCTCGGCCAGGGCTGGCTGTTGGAAGGCGCCCTGTCCGTAGTCAACCGTCGCGACAACGACGTGCCCGACACCCAGCGCGGCTTGAGCGAACCGTTTTTCGGCGATTTCATTACCGGCATCTGGTCGGGCGGTTACGGCCGGCAAAAGAAAAACGACAGCCGCCGTACCGCCGTCCAGGCCAGTGCGACCCACTTTGCCGGGCGCCATACCTGGAAAACCGGGCTGGCCTACGAGGACAATAAGCTCGACAACCTCTTTACCAACAGCACCGGAGCCGACGGCCAGGATGTGGGTATGTACGTGCGCCCGAATCCAACCTTCTATGTCGGCATCTGGTCCCTGCTGCAGCCCACCGTACACAACCGCGTGCTGTCGGCCTATATCCAGGACGCCTGGCAGGTCAATAAGCGCCTGCGGCTCAATCTGGGTTTCCGCTGGGACGGGCAGTACCTCATTGGCTCAGACGGTGAGGTAGCGCAAAAAATACTGGGCCAGTACCAGCCGCGTCTGGGCTTCACCTACCAGACCGGGGCGGCCGGGGCTCAACAACTCACCGGCTCGTTCGGACGCTATTACGAGCAATTGCCCCTGGAGATGTCGACCCTTGAGCTCGTCACCGGTCAGTACCTCACCTATGTCTATCCCGAAGACCCCCGCAGCGGCGCGGCGGCGGTGGATACGATGAGCCTCAATTTGACCATTCAGGAGGAGGTCAACGGCCTGGAAGGCCAGCATTTTGACGAATTCACCCTGGGCTACGAGCGCCGCCTGGGGTCCGCCTATAAAGTGGGGACCCGGGGCGTCTACCGCACCTTGCGGCAGGTCGTCGACCTAGTCCGGCCGCCCGGGAACGACGGCTTTATCGTTGGCAATGCGGGCGAGGGGGCCCTCGGCTTTGTGCCGCGCCGCACCCGCCGCTACGCCGCCCTGGAGCTGACTCTGGAGCGTTTGCCCGGGGCCCGGGGCCACTGGACCGCCTCGTACGTACTGGCGCGCAACCGCGGCAATTACGGCGGCCTCTACCAGGCCGAGGAAAACCAGCGATCGCCCAATACCAATATCCTCTGGCGCGAGCGTTCGGAAAACCAGACCGGCTTGTTGCCCAATGACCGTACCCATTCGTTCAAATTGTACGGCGCCTATAAAGTGGCCCGGGGCCTGAGCGCGGGTACCTGGTTTTCCTGGCAGAGCGGCACCCCGCTTAACGAATTGGCCCACGGGCTGTTCGAAGCCAGCGTGCTCTTTGTCTCGCCGCGCGGCTCCCAGGGCCGCACGCCCTCCATCTGGGATTGGAATATGCGCCTGACCTACGAGCCCGAGGTGGCCTGGAGTCCGCGGCTGATCCTGGACGTTTTCCACCTGTTTAGCCGCCGCACCGTGGTCAATATCGATCAGTTGCATTATTTCAATCTCGACGAAGAGGGCAACCCCGTCGGCGAAAACCCCAATTACCTGCAACCCATCACCTTCCAGGATCCCATGACCGTGCGGTTGGGGGCTGAATTCAATTTTTGATTGGAGCGGACCAGAATGCGATTAGCGCTATTGCTGACCTTGTTATGGGCCGTGGGCGCCAGCGCCCAGGATACGACCCTGGCGCGGCTGTCCTTCTGGATACAGCCCGAACGCATAGACCAATTCAGTGCTGTATACCAAACCGAGCTAGCCCCGTTGCTGGCAGAGCAGGGCCTGGTGGCCATCGGCACGCCCGACCGGACAGTGCCCGACCATATCTTCAGCCGCCTTTTTGCCCTGGACGGTCCGGCCGCCGTCGGCCCCGCCGCACAGGCGTTGCAGGAAGATGCGGCTTGGCAGGCGCAACTCAATGCCTTGGGCGCGCGCTTCGCCCTGGTGCCAGACGGACCGCTGGTTGGACACTTAGAACCCTACCAGACGACGCCCGGTCCCGGGCAGTCCCAGTTGGCCGGCCCGGTCCCGATCCGCCCAGCCGGTCCCGGTAAGAGGCCCTCGATCTCCTACGACAAGGAGGACGGCCTGGCGGAAAATATTGTCTGGGATCTCCACGAGGACCGCAACGGCTATCTGTGGTTTGGCACCATCGGCGGCGGCGTCAGTCGCTTCGACGGACAGAACTTTGTCAATCTCACCACGCAGCAGGGCCTGGCCGACGATATCGTGGTAGAAATCTTCGAAGATCGGGACGGCTATTTGTGGTTTGGCACCTACGGCGGGGTGAGCCGCTGGGACGGCGAAAAGTTGCGCAACTGGACCCAGGCCGACGGCCTGGCTTCCAATAATGTGCAGGGCATCACCCAGGATCGGGACGGCGACCTGTGGTTTGCCACGCGGGGCGCTGGAATCAGCCGCTTTGACGGCGAAAATTTCACCACCTATACGACCCAGGACGGCCTGGCCAGCAATACCTTCCTGGCGGCCCGGCGCGATTGGGACGGCCATTTGTGGTTTGGCTCTGAGGGAGGCGGAGTGAGCCGTTGGGACGGCGAGGTCTTCTTCAATTTCACCACCGCGGACGGCTTGCAGGGAAATACCGTCAACGAAATAGATATCGACCGCAAAGGCCACCTGTGGGTGATGGCTTCGGAGGGCATCACCCGCTACGACGGGCGGGCATTCTCATCGTATAGCTTTGATATGGATATCACTGGCGTCAGACATATCGTCGAAGACCGGTCGGGCCGTATGTGGTTGGCCTCCTATTCTGGGCTCATGCGTTTTGACAACGGCGCCTTGACCCGTTTCACCGAAGCCGACGGCCTGGCGCACAATAATGTCAACAACATCCTCGAGGACCAACAGGGGTATATCTGGATCGCCACGGTAGGGGGCGGAGTAACGCGCTACGATCCGGGGTTCTTCCACTCTTTCACCCAGAGCGACGGCCTGGCCGGGGGTCAGGTGGAAACGATCTTCGAGGACCGTTCGGGCCATCTCTGGATCGGTACCTGGAAGGGGGTGACGCGCTACGATGGCACTTCCTTCACCTCCTTTACCAAGGATAATGGTCTGCCTGATAATTGGATCGGGGCCATCGTCCAGGACGGCCAGGGGGCGATGTGGTTTTCCCCTGGCTGGCATTCCCCGCGCCGAGCCAGCGGAGTCAGCCGCTACGACGGCGAGACCTTTACCACTTTCACCCAAGCCGACGGACTGGCCGGCAATGTGGTCAGTGCTCTGCACCAAGACCAATCGGGCGCCACGTGGTTTGGCACCTATAATGGGGTATCGCGTTGGGACGGCAAGACCTTCACCACTTTCACCCAAGCCGACGGACTGGCCGGCGACCAGATCCAGTGGATCTCCGAAGACCGCTCGGGGCATCTGTGGTTCGGCAGCGGACTTTTTGGCAAAGGGGTATCGCGCTACGACGGCGAGACCTTCACCGCTTTCACCCAAGCCGATGGATTGGCCAGCAACCATATCACCGAAGTCCATCAGGACCAGGCGGGTATCTGGTGGTTCGGCTCGCTGGGCAAAGGGGTATCGCGCTGGGACGGCGAGACCTTCACCAACCTCACCCAAGCCGACGGTTTGGCCGGCAATATGGTAGTCGACATCTACCAGGACCCCTCGGGCCATCTGTGGTTCGGCACCAACGGCGGCGTCAGTCGCTTTGACGGCAAAATCTTCCAGAAGCTGACCAACCGCGACGGACTGGCAGCCAGCCATGTCGTGACGGTCATCCAGAGCCAACAGGGCGACTTCTGGTTCGGCACGCGGGGCGGGTTGACGCGCTTCCGGCCGCCGCCGCCGCAACAACCCGGTGTATCCATTGTCGCGGTGGCGGCCGACCAGCGCTACGAAAATCCGCTGGATCTGGCGGTTCCTTCCTCGGCCGATCTGATCACGTTCGAGTTCAAGGCCGATTCCGATTTTAGCACCCGCGCCCAATCCATGGTCTTTCGCTACCGGTTGGGGGGATACGACGAAGAATGGCGTAGCACCAAGCAGCGCCGGGTTGAATACCAGGATCTGCCCCAGGGTCGCTATACCTTTGAAGTCGAGGCGGTGGGGCGCGACCTGGTCTATTCCGAGCCGGCCGTCTTGCCCCTCCAGGTACAGCCGCCCTATGCCGGTATCGGCCTGACCGCCGCCCTGGTGGTAGCCGTGGGTCTGGTGGCCTGGCAGACCCGCCGAGTGATTAAGCGCGACCAGCAATTACGCCACAGCAACCAAACTCTTGAGCAGCAGAATCACGATCTGGGAGAAGCCCGCATCGCCGCCGAGGAGGCGCGGGGCACCGCCGAAGTAGCCAACCAGGCCAAATCGCGCTTCCTGGCCAATATGTCGCACGAGATCCGCACCCCCATGAACGCCATCCTCGGCTACGCCCAGGTCCTCCAGCGCCAGGGCGAATTGAACGCCAACCAAGCCCCCGCCGTCGACACCATCCGCAAAAGCGGCGACCACTTGCTGCGCCTTATCAACGATGTGCTAGACCTGTCCAAAATTGAAGCCGACCGGCTCGAATTGCAGGAGACCGAATTCGATTTGCAGGAACAGGTGCAATCGCTGGCCGCCATGTTCGCCCAGCCCTGCCAGGAAAAGGGCCTCCAATGGCGACTGGACGGCCTGGACGGCGCCTGCTGGGTCCAAGGCGACGAGGGCCGCCTAGGACAAGTGCTGATCAACCTGTTGGGCAACGCCTTCAAATTCACCGATACCGGCTCGATCGAATTGGCCGTGCAACGCCAGGGCGATCGCTTCACCTTTGTCGTCACCGACACCGGGCCGGGCATCGCCCCGGAGGAACAGGCCATGCTGTTCGAGGAATTCAGCCAGGGCGCCGCCGGCCAAAAAGGCGGCGGCACCGGATTGGGCCTGGCTCTGGCGCGGCGCTTTGTCGAATTGATGGGCGGCCAATTGACCGTACAATCGCAGCTGGGTCAGGGCGCCCGCTTCGCCTTTGCCGTCGACCTGGCTCCGGCGGCGGCTCGGGAAGCGACAGGCCCTCGCGACTGCTCCCAAGTGCAGCGCTTGGCCCCCGGCCATCGGGTGCGCGCCCTGATCACCGACGACGTCGAGCAAAACCGCACCTTATTGCGCCAGTTGCTCGAAGGCATCGGCGCCCAAGTGGTGGAAGCGGCCAACGGTCAACAGGCCCTCGACCAGCTGGCACAGACGGCGTTCGATATTGTCTTCCTCGATATCCGCATGCCCGTCCTCGACGGCCGTCAGGCTTTGACAGCCATGCGCAAGGACGATCGCTGGACCGACTTGAAAGTGGTCGCCCTATCGGCCTCGACCCTGGACCACCAGCGCCGCGCATTGATGGACCTGGGCTTCGACTGGTTTATTGGCAAACCCTTTGACTTTGAGGAAATCTGCCAGGCCCTGGCCGACCTGCTGGGTGTGGAATTCGCCCTGGAGACCGGCGAGGCGGCCGCCGAGGCCGATTCAGACTGGACCGGCGCCACTGTGCCGACAGACCTGGCGGAACGTTTAGTGGATGCGGCGGAACTGGGCCAGGTGACCCGCCTCGAAACGGGCCTGGAAGAGCTGGCCAAATTGGGGGCCCAGGAAGCCCGCCTGGCCGATCATTTGCGCGCGTTGCGGCGCCAGCACGATATGGACGGCGTTATCTCAATTCTGAGCCAGGTCGATGATGTAAATGCCGGATAGCCGAGCCTGCCAGGCGGGCGGGACTTGCCTTGGGTAGGGCTCTATCCGCAGTATTACCGCGTATAGAGAGATACGGCTATGATTCGGTGTTAAAGTAAGTCTGAGATATGTTCCTTAAAATCCTCCGGATGTACGTTCTTAGACAGCCGGCGGGACGGTGGGACAGCTCATTTTGTATATCCGTGAACCCTATTATCGCCACACCGTCCACAAATTAGCGCTCCCGCAGGTTGGCGGGGGTGTTGGCCGGCGGCGGGCAGTGGGGGCGGGGCGGCGGGGAAGCTGGAGGCCGGGCGGGCGGCGCAGCCGGGTGGGGTGGGGAAGGCCGCAAGCGGGACTCACTGCCCGCCAGAGGCCGGCACCCCCGACGACCGTCCCAGCGAATAAACCGAGCAAAGGAAGCAACACACCATGACCGACCCACCCGAAAACCTGAACGGCGCCCGCCTGCTGCTGGTCGACGACACCCCGGCCAACCTCGACGTATTATGCGCCCTCTTCGAAACCCAAGGGGCCGATATCGCCCTGGCCCGCGACGGCGCCCAGGCCCTTAAAGTGGCCGCCCGCCTGCAGCCCGAACTGATCCTGCTCGACGTCATCATGCCGGGCCTCGACGGCTATACCGTTTGCCGCCGCCTCAAACAGGACGAGACGCTAAAGGAGGTGCCCGTCGTCTTCATCACCGCCCGCGACCAACCCGAGGATATCGTCCAGGGCTTCCAGGCCGGCGGCGTCGACTACGTCACCAAGCCCTTCCGCGACGAGGAAGTATTGGCGCGGGTGCGCACCCATCTGGCCGTCTACCGGCTAAGCCGGATCCTGGCCCGGCAAAACGAGGAATTGGCCGATAAAAACGCCGCCTTGGAAGCCGAAATCACCCAGCGCCAGAAACTGTCGGGCCAACTGTCGCGCATTTCGCAACGCGAAACCGCCTTTTGGGGCCTGGAAGAATTCGTCGGCGAAAGCGCCACCATGCAGGATATCTTCGAACAGATCCGCCTGGCCCAGGAATACGCCGCCCCGGTGCTAATCACCGGCGAGAGCGGCACCGGCAAGGAACTGGTCGCCCGCGCCGTGCACCACGGCAGCCCCCGGCGCGACAGCCCCTTTGTGCCGCTCAACTGCGCCGCCATCCCCGCCGAATTGGCCGAGGCCGAACTCTTCGGCCACGCCAAGGGCGCCTTCACCGGGGCCGACGACGATCGGCCGGGTTGTTTCGAGACCGCCCACGAAGGCACCCTCTTCCTCGACGAATTGGGCGAATTGCCCCTGCCGCAGCAAGCCAAATTGCTGCGCGTTCTGGAAGATGGACAGGTGCGCCGGGTGGGCTCGGGCCAGGAACGCTCGGTCGACGTGCGGGTGGTAGCCGCCACCAACGCCGACCTGCCCGCCCGCATCCAGACCGGCGCGTTTCGAGCCGATCTGTACTACCGCCTGGCACGGCTGGCAGTAACCGTGCCGCCGCTGCGCCAGCGACGCGAAGATATTCCCCTGCTGGCGCGGCACTTCCTGCAGGTCTTCGCCGCCGAAATGGGCTGCGAACCGCCGGCGCTGGAAGGGGTGACGGCGGCCAGGCTGCAGGCCTATAGTTTTCCGGGCAATGTGCGCGAGTTGAAAAATGTCGTCGAGCGGGCGCTTATTGAAAGCCGCGGCGCCCCTCTCGAACCCGTCCATCTGCACTTGCCGGACGAGCCGCAAGAAATACAACTAGCTGCTGGAGACACCCCCGACCCATCACAGGTCGGCCTGCCTGTCAGCGCCAATGACGAGCCCCTGGTCACCCTGGAGGCGTGGGAACGGGCCTATATTCTGCGGGTACTGGAACGGGTGGACTGGGTAATCACGGGGCCGCAGGGAGCTGCTGCAGTTCTGGGGCTACCCCCGTCGACCCTGCGCAATCGCATGATCAAGCTGGGTATTCGCCGGCCGCACGACCGGGATTCAGGTGCAACGTAGAATTGCCTATATCCCTTGGTAAAAAGGACCTGACTAGGCCTATCCATCACACCTGGTCCAGTTGACAATATATGTATGAATAAGCCATATTCATACATATGAAAACAACACTAAATATAGATGACGAACTACTAGGCCAAGCGGCCGACCTGACGGGCATCAGCGAAAAAACCGCTCTGGTTCGCCTCGGCCTGGAGGCTCTCATAGCCCAGGCCCACAGCCGCCGGCTGGCTCAGTTGGGCGGCAGCCAACCCCAACTCAAACCCATTCCCCGCCGCCGATCCACCACCGCTTAGGCGATGGTACTGGTCGATACATCGGTGTGGATTACTCATCTGCGCCAGGGACAACCCGACCTGGTCGGATTGCTGGAAGCGGCCGCGGTGGTGTGCCACCCCTTTGTCGTCGGCGAGTTGGCCTGCGGTCACCTGCAGGATAGGCAAGTATTCCTCACTTCGCTTCAGGCCCTGCCTGCCCTGGGTACCGTTCACCAGGATGAACTGCTCTATTTTATCGACCACCACCGACTCATGGGTGCCGGCATCGGCCTGGTCGATATGCATTTACTAGCGGCCAGCCGGTTGGCCGGCGTGCCGCTGTGGACCCAAGACAAGGGTTTGCAGGGGGCGGCACATCGGTTGGGACAGGCGTACGATCCGCAATAACCACTAATACCAGATTGGCTTCAAATTGTCCGAGTGTTTCACGCCCCCTTAGGGACAACGCGCTGAACATTAGAACATCAGTACTTTATATAAGTGCCCAAGGGGTTGACGACAAATCGGCAGCAACGTAAGTGGTTGCAGGTCAACTCAATGCTCACCGGCAAAATATTCGTACAACATCCACGTCGCCCCACCCAGCAACAGCACCATCGGCCCCAGGCCCCAATCGCCGGCGGGGACAGCCTGGCCGGCCTGGCCCCAAACCAGGGCCCATCCCCGGACCAACGACTGACCCAATTGCTGCAAAATGCCGAGGGGGCCGCTCATTGCAGCAAAGCTTTCCACACTTAGTTGTCCCAGTCCGCCCCAGAGAGTGGCCAGCGGACGCGGCAGCGAAAAATTAGCCGCTCGGGACAGCACCCAAGCCAAAACTGTCAGCACAACACCGGCTATCAAAACGCCCTCCAGCCAGGGACGCCGCGCTGGGACCGGGACGGTCCACGGGCTTATAACGCGTCCCAATACCCGCCGCGTGAAATCGGCCGGGGGCCGCGCCAGAGGCTGCTGACTCAACAACGCATCCAGCCGGCGTTCGGCCGCCAGCACCTGCCGACAGTCGGGGCAACTAGCCACATGCTGTCGGACCAGGTCTCTCTGGATCGGGACTAGGTCGCCGGCGGCGAAATCGGCGATCAACTCTTGGCAACGACGGCACTCCATCACGCGTTAGCTCCTTCTGCCGACATATACTGCCGCAAATAACGTTTGGCTCGGTGCAGATGCGTCTTTACCGTGCCGATAGGCTGTTCCATAATCTGGGCGATCTCTTGGTAGCGCCTGTCGTGCAGGTAGTAAAGGGTAAGGGCCAGCCGGGGCCGCGGCGGCAGACGCGCCATATGATAGTCGAGCAACTGACGCAACTCATGCTGTGCAAAAACCTCTTCTGCGGCCGGGTCGCTCAAAGAGTGGCCGACCCCTTCGCTGTCCTCGTCCAAAAAAGCGTACTGCTGGCGATGGTGGGGCCGCTGCAATTCCTCCAGACAGGTCCGGTAGGCAATCTGGTAGATCCAGGTCGACAATTTCGCCGCGCCGCGAAAAGAGGCCAGGTTGCGATAAACGCGGACAAAAGTCTCCTGGGCCACGTCCTCGGCAGCCTCCCGATCCGGCACCGTGCGCAGTGCCAGATTAAAGACCAGGGCTTTGTATTGGTCGACCAGCCGGGCAAAGGCGCGCTGGTCGCCCTGCAGGCAGCCTCTGACTAAATCCCGTTCGTCGCCCAATAGGGTCCTCCCCGACAAACCTCAACATTGAGCTGCTAATAGATAAAACCCGTTTGCATTCGAGTTGTTCGGATGTTTCGCTCCCTGCCGCAGAATCAGGCGCCAAACATCCGGTCATCGGTGCTTCATATTAATATGAGAGGAGAATAAGGGCCCGTTTGTTTCAGCGGCCAAAATAAAAAATATACCAGGTGAAACAAAAGGGCGCTCGATGCCCTCCCATGAGGTAGAAACGGTCGAAAGACGACCACTGAAATCATAGCTCATAGGAGGTATACCATGTCGGAAGAATGGGTAGCCGTTAGCCTTTTCGCCATTTTGGGCGCTTATCTAATATTCAAAGAATTCAGCCGCCGTAAAGTAGAACTGGCCGCCATAGAAAAAGGCCTGGCCGTACCTGCAAAACAGAAGACGGACGCACGCAAACCGGCCCTGGTACTGATCGCCCTGGGCGTGGGCTTTTCGGTCTGTATGTTCACCACCCTGAGCTCTATCGAGCGTTCGTCGTACGACCCCTCTCCCCTGGCCATTAGCGTCTGGGGGCTAGTGCCCGTGCTGGTCGGGTTGGCGCTGTGGCAGTATCACAAAATTCAACAGCGGGAAGAAGCCGAAAAAGACGCTGGGCAGGCATGACCACCGCAATACAATACACTAGTATTATCGGACTCTGTACCGCTGTACTTCTGTCTCTGGGCCTATCTCCATTGCTAGCAACCGACCCAACTGCAAAAAAAATCGATGCTCTGATGCAAAGGCAAATTGAAAGCCGCCGCATCCCAGGTGCATCAATCGCCGTCGTGCAAGAGGGCAAGCTCCTCTTTGCTAATGGCTACGGCCTAGCCAATATCGAGCTCCAAGTTGCGGCGACAAAGAACACAGTCTATGAGCTGGCATCCGTGACCAAGCAATTTACCGCAATGGCAACGATGATGCTTATCGAACAAGGCAAACTCTCTCTTGAGGATCGCGTTACAACGATCGTCGAGGGGCTGCCTGAATCGTGGAGTACAATCAATATTCGCCATTTGCTCAATCACACTTCTGGTATAAAGAGCTATACCAGCATTCCTAATTTTTTTGCTACAGCCCAGATGGATTATAATGGCCACCAGATTATTGGTCTGGTGGCTGATCTACCCTTGGAATTCGCTCCTGGCGATAAGCATAACTACAGCAATACCGGCTATTTTCTACTCGGCATGGTTATCGAAGCTGTCTCAGGGCAGACATACGGACAGTTTGTGGCGGAACGGATTTTCCAACCCTTGGGCATGGTATCGACCCATATGAACAACCGGAGCCTGATTATCCCAGACCGGGCCGACGGCTATCAATTGAAGGGTCTCCAGCTTCAAAATGCTACACCGGTCAGCCCAACCCAGCCCTATGCAGCAGGTGGATTAGTAACGACGGTCCTCGACCTTGCACGGTGGGACAAGGCCCTAAATAAAAAAAGATTGCTCAAGCACTCTAGCTATGACGCAATGTGGACCCCCGCCGTATTAAACGACGCTCAGACGCATCCCTATGGATTTGGCTGGCGGTTAGACCCTTATCGAGGCCAAGAGCGTCTGCATCACAGCGGCGGAATCCCTGGATTCTCCACCTATATAGAGCAGTTCGTAAAAGAAGATCTCGCCATCATTGTCCTGACCAACCTAGACAAGGCGGCAGCAGATCATATTGCCCACAGCATTGCGGAACTATATCTGCCCGTTTTAACGGCGAATGGACCACAGCCGATAGAGGACACCGCGTCAGATATAACCGCTTTTCTACGCCAAGTAATCAGCGCAGCTTCTCACGGAGAGGGGAAGCCCGAATGGTTTTCCGAAAAGTGGCAGAAGTTTTTCCTCCCGGATCGGGTTAAAGAAGGCAAGCATATGCTCGGTATGTTCGGTGAATTGAATTCATTCAAGCTCATGCAGGATAAAGTGATCAAGGGACGCCGGATGCGTGAATATGAAGCCGAATTCGGCACCGTGAAGATTAATTGCAGTTTTAAGCTAACGGAAGACGGAAAGGTCGACGGGATCAGCATCAAGAAACAGTAGGCACGTATTCCCCTGCAAATAGCTCCTTTTCTCTGCAGGTAATTATGGAACCCCTTGGCTGGTCCCTAGGCCAAAAACGCCATGACCAATGTTAACGCTTTAATACTGGTTGTATTACTCCTTCCAGTGGGTTGTGCCCTCAGCGCCCAAACGGCGAATATAACCCCCGAAGATCCCCACATTCAGAATGGTACCTACGATATTATCATCAAAGATGGAAACATCATTGATGGTACGGGCCGCCCGCGTTTCTTGGGTAATATCGGAATAAAAAGTGGTCTTCTGTATTTGCTTGAATCTGGAGTTGAAACAGCCTCGCTGGAGCGGATCGATGCGACGGGCCTGGTTGTTGCACCTGGTTTTATCGATGTCCACAGTCATACGCCTAGGTCTATCGCCGAGGAAACAAAGCGCCTGAACGAAGCCTGTATCCGGCAGGGCGTAACCACTGTGGTCGGTGGCCCGGACGGACAACTGGCACCTTCTGCTATTATTCGGATGAAGAAATCATACCGACAGAATGGAATAGGGACTAACGTAGCTTTTTATGTTGGGCACAACGGGATCAGGACAGAAGTCATGGGCTATGACCAACAAAGAGAGCCTGTGGACGTTGAATTAGATATGATGAAGCGTTTAGTCCGTGAAGGGATGGAGCTAGGGGCGGTTGGGCTGTCTACTGGACTGATGTATGAACCGGGAATGCACAGCACGACCGATGAAGTGGTTGCCCTTGCCAGCCAAGTTGCTCCCTACAAGGGGATCTATGACTCCCATGTACGCAATCCTGTGCTGGCCTGGCTTGAATCACATCGTGAAGCATTGGAAATCGGTCACCGGGCTGGAATACCGGTAAAATTCGCCCATTTGAAAGAAGTCGGTCTGCATAATACGGGCTTAACCGAAGAGTTAATATCCATGGTTGAGCAAGCGCGGCGCGAGGGGGTGGAGGTGGTCTCCGATCAATACCCGTACGATGCCGCCGGCATGAGAATAACGCTGTTCAAGATTTTAATCGTCAGCGATGATCCGGTCCAAAACGCAGCGTTGCACGGTGATTTCTTCTTCGACCTTGAAGCATTCCTCAACGAGGAGGAAAATCGCCGCTTAGCCCAACAGTGGAGTGAAAACGGAATCGATGGGGGATTCTCTTGGATCAAGGCGGTCGGCTATACCAGCTTTCGAATTGTCAGCAGCTCCGACTATCCCGAACTGGTTGGAAAGTACATTTCTGAACTAGCTGAGGAACGAAATGTCCACCCGTTTGACCTGATCTGTGATTTATTGATCGGAGCCAAAGAACCGGTGCAGATTAAGGGAGGCATCAAGGAAAAAACTGTACAGAAAATAATGCGCCAACCCTGGAATATGATAGCCAGCGACGGTGTGTATGTAACGGAACGGTCTCGCGCTGTAGGCCATCCTCGCTCAACCGGGACATTTCCCAGAGTACTTGGCCATTATGTGCGAGAGAAACGCCTTTTCTCCCTTGAAGAAGGCATTCAAAAAATGACCTTGTTCCCGGCCGATTTTATTGGATTATACTCAAGAGGCCGTCTTAAAAATGGATTTCCGGCCGATATCGCGATTTTCGATCCCTATACTATTGCAGACCATTCGACCTATGATGAGCCGAATAAGTATGCAAAAGGCGTTTTGCACGTACTGGTAAACGGAACTTTCGTGCTACGGGACGGAAAAATGACGGGTAAGGCGCCGGGTAGAGCCCTTGCAAGAGAGAGATAATAGATCAGGCGGTATAGTATAGAGCCGTTTGGGCGGACGGTACGGCCACGCCCCAGTAGTTGACCACCGCGATCTTCGTTTGCTGCGCCTGTTGTATCCAGCCAACCCCAATTGCATATTTTGCCAATCCCCCCTTTTTTCAAGTCAAGCCTTTGAAAGTAGCTCCGGAGAAGGGCTCTGCCTAGGTCGGAACCTCTCGCCCGCCCTTTGCAGGGGCTGCCCCCAAGGCGCCCAACCCGTTGCGCCAGGAGCAAGACACTACCCCAGCCCATCCACCCCGAGGAGCCAACATGCAAAAAGCAGCCATCCTGGGACCCCAACAAGGCGGCCTAGTCGAGGCCCCAGACCCCAAAGCCGTAGCCGATTGGGCCCTGGTAAAAATCCACGTGGCCCCCATGTGTACCGAATACAAAGGCTTTGTCGGCGGCCAAGCCAACGCCTCTCTCGGCCACGAAGCCGCCGGTGAAGTCCTGGAGGTAGCCCAAGCCTCGCGGGTGCGACCCGGCGACCGCGTTGTCGTGATGCCGCAATTTCCCTGCGGCGTCTGCGCCCTGTGCATTGGCGGCGAATATATCCATTGCCAGCAAATAGTCGACTTCGCCCAGGTCACCGGCTCGGCCGAAGGGCGCGCCACCATGGCCCAGCTGCTGCTCAAACCCGACTGGTTGCTGCCACCCATTCCCGATCACATTTCCTACGAGCACGCCTCCATGGCATGCTGCGGCTTGGGCCCGACTTTTGGCGCCATGCAACGCATGGACGTAAACGCCTTCGATACCCTGCTAATAACCGGCCTGGGTCCGGTGGGTCTGGGCGGGGTAATCAACGGCGTACATCGGGGCAGCCGCGTCATGGCCGCCGACCTCAATCCATGGCGGCGGCAAAAAGCACTCGAATTGGGCGCCACCGAAGCCATCGATCCCAGCAACGACAAAGCGCTGCAGCAACTCCTCGATCTCACCGACGGCATCGGCGTCGACAAGGCCATCGATTGTTCCGGGGCGGTACCGGCGCACCGGTTGTGCATTGACGCGGTGCGCCGCCGTGGCCAAGTAGCTTTTGTCGGCGAATGCGGCGATGAGACCCCGGTGCGTATCAGCCCCGATCTCATCCGCAAAGGCATCGCGCTAATTGGATCTTGGCATTACAACCGACGCGATTTCCCGCAGCTAATGCAGGTCATCGAGAAAAACCCAGAACGGCTCGACACGCTCATCGGCCATATCTTCCCTATGTCCGAAGTCCAAAAGGCGTGGGAATTGCAGGTGACGGGCGAGTGCGCCAAGATCTTATTGAAGCCGTGGGAATAAGCCATAAAGGAGAGCAGAGCATGTACAAATGCGCCATTGTCGGCGTGGGCGGCGGCCGGGCTAAAGGCCACGCCGAAGCCTACCAACATATCGACCGCGGCCGACTGACCGCCATTTCGACCCGCGACCGCAGCAAACTGGACGACTTTGGCGACCAGTTCGGCGTGGCGGCGCGCTATACCGACTACCGCGAAATGTTCGCCCAGGAGCGGCCCGATCTGGTCCACGTCAATACCCCGCCCGATGTGCGCATAGAAGTATTTGAGGCCGCCGAAGAATACGGCGTGGCCGCCGTCCTGGTGGAAAAACCGCTGGCCATTGACGGGGGAGATTACCGCGCTATTAACGCCTTTGCCCAAGGGGCCAAAACCAAGATCGCGGTCAACCACCAGCTCCATTTCCATCCGCGCCGTCAACACTTGCAGCAATTGGTGGCCGACGGACAGATCGGCCAGCTACGCTTTATCGACGCCAGCTGCGGCATGAACCTGGCCTACCAGGGCACTCATGCCCTACAGGCCGTTGGCGCCTTCCACCCCCAAGGCGTACCGGCGCAGGTGCTGGGACAGGTGGCCGGGGCCGACGGCCTGCAGGATACCCCGCGCAAGCATTTTGCCCCCGACCAATGCGCCGCCGCCATTGCCTTTACCGACGGGGTGCGGGCGCAATTGGTCTCCGGGCCTTTCGCCCCGCGCGTCCTCGACGACGAGCGCACCAACGTCCACAAACGCATTGCTGTCTATGGCAGCCATGGCTACGTCCACTGGACCATGTGGTCGTGGGAGACCCTGATCGACGGCAAAACCGACAGCGGCACGCACCAATATCCGGCCGAAGATATCCTCGGCCAGGCGGCTATGACCGAAGCCATGTTCGATTGGCTCGAGGACGACAAACGGGTGCACCCGCTCAATTTGCAGGCGTCGCTGCGCGACTTCAATACGATGCTGGGGATTTACCAGAGTGCCCTGGGGCGCACGCCGGTGGATTTGCCCTGTGAGCCGGAGGCGGACTTGGTTGGACAGTTGCAGGCGGCTTTGGCCTAGGGCGACTACATTAAAGGCCAGATCTGCATAGTTTTAAACAACGGACCAATAAACAGGACGACAACCAATGCCCAAATGGCTGTATCTTGGCATCTTTGGCCTACTTTGCGGCTGCACCGGCACGGACTTTATCGCCGACCCGCCCGTAGCCGTAGAGCCGCGTATCCTGATCAGCCCGGATATGGTGGCCCTGGAGGTGGGGACCAGCCAAATGCTGGCCGCCACCTACTTCGACGAGACGGGGATGCTCGTCGACGAGGCCACTATCCGCTGGTCTATCTCCAACGAGGAGATCGCCACTGTCGACGAGACGGGCACCGTCCGCGCCTTGAGCCAAGGACAGGTCACCATTGCCGCCAGCGTCGACCAGGTGGTCAGCGATTCGGTACTGGTAAATATCGTCGACGACAGCGACCAAGTGGCAGCAGTGCGACTGGCCCCGACCCGGGCCCAATTGCAACCCGGGGAAACCCTGCAGCTGGCCGCCGAAAGCACCAATGCCCGCGGCGACCTGCTGACTGGGCGCGTTTATACGTGGCGCAGTTCAAACGACAATCTGGTCAGCGTCGACGACAACGGGCTGGCGCAGGGGCTGGCCCCTGGCCAGGTCACCATCACCGCCGCGACCGATGGTATCACCAGCAATCCGTCGCGCATTACCGTGCCGGCCGCCCAGCGTACCGGCACCTTCACCGCGCGCCCAGGCTCCAACTACGATTGCCAAGGCACGGCCACGTTGCAGACCCGGGACGGAGGCGGGGTGGAACTGGTTTTTGCCGACGATTTCCTGGTCAGCAACGGACCCCGCCTGGAAGTATTTCTGTCTACCAGTGAAGTCATTGGACCCGGCAGCATTAATCTGGCCCCTCTACAGAATAGTATCGGCACCCAGACCTACGCATTGCCCGAGGGCGTGGAAATCAACGCCTTTGATTGGGTCATCATCCACTGCGTCCCTTTCAATGTTACCTTCGGTTTCGCCCAATTTCGCTAGCCCGGCTTAACCGCAACAGGAGATAGCTGTGTTGAAGTATTTTATAGTCCTGCTCGCTGCTCTGGGGCTTGTCGTTGAAGAAGTCGCCGCCGGTGCCTGGACCCAGGCCGCCGGCAGCGGTTATTTCAAGCTAGGCACCCAATGGGTTCGCGGCAAAGGCTTCCGCGAGGAAAACGGCCGCAAGGTGACCATCCCGACGCTGGCCGATTATACCACCAGCCTCTACGGCGAATACGGCCTGCGCGACAACCTCACGTTGGTCGGATACATGCCTTTTTTCAAACGCATTACCCTCAACAAACAAGTGGGGCGCCCCAGCGGCTTTGTCTATTTTGAAGGCGATGATATTTCCGGCTTGGGCGACGCGCAATTGGGTCTGCGCTATCGGCTGGCCCAATTGGCTGCCACAACCCTAAGCGCCGAACTGGCCGTGGGCCTACCGCTGGGAGACGATACCCAGCCCAACGGCCTGCTCACCGGCGACGGGGAGGCCAACCAGCAGCTGACGCTAAAATTGGGCCGCTCTTTCTACCCGGCCCCTTCCTATATCAACGTCGACCTGGGCTTTAACAACCGTATTAAAGGGTATTCGGACGAATATCTCTACGCGGTCGAAGTGGGCTATACGTTCAGAGGACGGCTGACCGCTATCCTCCACCTGCGCGGGACAGAATCTTTAAGCAACGGCGACGATGGGGTTAGTGGAGGCATGGGCGGACTCTACGCCAACAACCAGAGTTATCTCACCTTTGGTCCAGAATTAATCGTCGCGCTAGGGGAGGATGCCGGCCTATCCCTCAGCGCCGCCCATACAGCGCGGGCCGAGAATGCACTTGAAGCGCCGGTGTTGGCGGTGGGGTTTTTCCTCAAACGGTGAAAAAACGCCGCCCATTTATTGGCCCAGGTGCAACACCCAATTATCGCTATTGGGAAATCCGCCCACTAGCACAAAAATATCCCGGGCCGGATCGTAGGCCAGGCCAAAATGCTCGCGGTAGGGGGGCGCCTGCGGCACCGCCAGCCGAGTCCAGTCGCGCAGGGCATAGTCGAATAACCAGGTCTCCATAGCGTCCCCTTCGGCGCTATTGCCGAATAGGGTAAATCGCCCCGTCCCGGTCCGGTAAGCAAAGCCGCAGTGATCGCTGGTCGGCCCGATATCGGTGTTGAGTCGAGTCCAGCTATTGGCCCGGTAATCGTAGGCCCAGGTGCTGGTACCGACGCCGGTGTCACTGTCGGGTCCGCTGAATAAAACCGCCACCTCGTTTTTTACATCGTAGGCCAGGTTGGCATGGTCCTGGATCGGTGGCGCCTGCTCGGGTTGCAGGAGACGCCAGCTATTGGCCACCCGATCGTAGGCCCAGGTGTCGGCAAAAGCCGCCCCACCGTCCCGGCGCCGCCCCCCAAAGACAAGGACCACCTGGTTTGCTGCATCGTAGACCATGCCGTGCATTTGCCGCGCCTCGGGCGGATTGGCAGTAGCCAATTGGGTCCAGGTATGCTGCGCCAAATCGTATTCCCACAGATCGTTATAGGCGCGTTGGGGGCCGTTGCCGCCAAAGAGCAGCAGGGTGCCCCGGGACCCGTCGTAGACCAGGGCGTGGTTGGACCGGGGCGGCGGACTAACAGCGGGTTTGAGATCTACCCAGGCACGGCTGTCGCGGTCGTAGGCCCAGGTACCGCCGACATAATCAAAATTGCGGTCGCGGCCACCAAAGGCGATAAGCTGCCGGGTCGCCGCCGCATAGACAGGGGTGGATTCGACAATCATAGGTGCCGCCGACGGGGGGCTGGCTTCCCAAACGGCCGTGGTCTGGACGGCAAGTGGAACATTCTGGGCATGATCGGCCCGGGTGCAGGAAAGCAGGCCGGCCAGGGCCAGAAAGCAGACACGCCTCACCGGGTGCCGTACTCGACAAAGGCCTGCAGACAATCCTCTTTGCAGCCTTCCAGCAAATAAATACGTCCGCCAATACGTTTTTTCTCGCCCCGAGACAGGGGCCCCACCCGGATAGACAGGTGCATACAATTCCACGGATTGTGTCCCTGGGCCGAGAGAAAAGAATCCCATGCAATTCCCATGCTGTAGCGCCCCTGGTCCGCTTCCCGCACCATCAGGCCCTGATGGGCATGACGGTCCGACACCGGCCATTTTTCGGCAAAAACAAAGGCGCCGTCGGACCGCTCGCGGTGTCTTGCCTCCAGTCCCTGGTGGCACTGGTGATCAAAATGGATCTCACGGGGGAATTGGCCTGCGATCGATTCTAGACCGGCCGCGCCCAAAAAGTAGGTGTGGCTGTGGTCCTGGTCTAGAAACAAGGGGTTGCGGGTATCAGGCGTCTGTGGATTGCCCGGGTTAAAGCAAGGGATTATGGCCGCCAAGGCGGGCCAATCGTGGGCCGAATCATTGGTGATTTCCAGGCTCAATTGGGCCCCGATCGCCGTCGCGGTCATCTGCACAGAAAGCCACTCGCCCTCCAGGATGGCCGCCCTCCCATCGTCATCCACCCGCCAGGACCAATCCCATCGGCCCGGGGTGTGCTCGCCCGGACGCACAGCGTCGAATAGATGCCATTCATAAAACCAGAAAAAAGCGAATAGTTCGGGCTTGGCGCGGGATTCAATTTTGATGCCGCGCTCCCATTGGGACAATCTCATCGGCTCGTGCACCACTTATTCCTCCAAGCTAAGATGCCAAAGGCGCGGCGCCCTTCTCAGGGGCTATCTACGCAACAATACCAATTTGATATGAAGATGTCCGGATATTCGGCGGGGGCCCTTGGCTAAAGGCGGCAAATATCCGGACATTTTGGCTCAATCTGGTATAATCTCAACACCGCGCCAGAAGGCTACTCGCCCTTCTATTTCACCTGCCTCCGGCTTGGTATCTGGGTAGTACCAGGCGGCGTCCGGGTTAGTCTGACCATCGACAACCAGGGTGTGGTAATTGGCCGTACCTTTCCACGCACAGACAGACGTCGTATCGCTAGGGGCCAGGTATTGGGTATCAATTGACTCGGCAGGGAAATAGTGGTTGCCCTCAACCACTATTGTTTCGTCCGATTCGGCGATCAAAGCTCCGTTCCAAATAGCCTTCATAGTATTTACTCCTGGGTAGGTGTTTGCAGACTCTCCACAACCGCACAAAGTTTCCGCCGCAATTTATCCTATGGCTAAACTTAGATGGTGTGTTTTCCATAGTATGGCCTTGGGCCGGCGACAGTATTCAACTATTCCCCTCCGTCCCGGTACCCACCTCCTCAATACCACTCTCCTCAATAACCCGCATGGCTTTCCAGCGACCCCCTTTGAAACGCCAGTAAAATACCACCGCCGCCGCCACCACATAGGCGCAAAGGAATACCCAGATGGTATAGACGCTGGCGTCGAAATAAGCCTGAGCGACAAAGGCGGGGACCACCATTATGGCCCAGCTCATTAGGATGGAGAGCCATAAAATAAAACGAGTATCACCAGCGCCTTTGAGGGCGGCGGTAAAGGTCATGTACATCGAATCGAAGACACAGTAGATGGCCACCACCCGCAACAGCAATACGGCAATTTCGTACGCCGCCGCAAAATCGGCCCCTTCGGAGCGGGCTTTAAAAGGCGCCAAAAAAAGCTCGGGGGCAAAAATAAAAGCGACGGCCATGACCAGGGTATAACCCAGGGCCAAATGGAAACCGGTCCAGGTGCAGTACTCGGCCTGGTCGGGCTGATTGCGCCCCAGCCTCTGGCCCACCATGGTCGACACAGCGATGCTGCTGCCAATAAGCGGCATAAAGGCCAGGCTGTTGATATTGGAAGCCAGGTTGGTAGCGGCCAATTCGATGGTGCCCAGACGGCCGGCGATGAGAATAAAGAGTGAAAAGGCGAGGATATCGAGCATAAAATTGAGGCCCGAAGGACCGCCAAAACGCAGCAGACGGCCAAACAGGGCCCAATCGAAACGCCAGCCGCTCAAGGTGGCGAACTGGCGGCGATAGGTGCTTTTGAGAAAGAGCCCAACAAAGAGCAGGCCGCCAAAAGCCTGAGCCAGGTTGGTGGCCCAGGCCGCCCCTTCGATACCGCCTTCGGGCAGGCCCCATTTGCCAAAGATGAACAAGTAGTCCAGCAGGATATTGGCGCTCATCGCCACCACGTTGACCCACAATACCACCATGGTCTGGCCGCGGCCGCTGAAAAAGCAGGAGGCCGCTGTCGACAGCACCACTGGGCCAATGCCGTAACACAGCACGCGGAAATAGACCACTTCCTGCTCACGCACAGCCGGATCGTGGCCAATCAGGTCGAATAGAGGGGTGGCCCCGGCGGCCAGCACCAGACCAAAGGCGGCGCTGAACAAAGCCAGGTAAAAGCCCTGCCAGACCGCCTTGCCAACGCGCTCCGGCCGCCGCGCCCCCATGTACTGGGCGACGAAGGTATTGACGTATTGGGCCGTACCCAGAAACAGACTGAGAAAGACGAAATTGGTCATCCCGGCCGGATACGAAGCGGCCAGCGTCTCGGTCGAATACCAGGTGAGGAAAACCCGGTCAATAAAATGCTGGATGCTCCAACTAGCCGTGCTGAGGATAAGCGGGAAAGCCAATACGAGAAATTCCCGGTAGCCGCCGTCGGCGCCCCAGCGGTGACGCAAATAGGCCAGCACCCTTACGCTTCCATAAACGAATCGATATCTATACAAACACCGCCCTGCCGGGCCGACTCCCAACCAGCCAGCACCGGGGCCAGCGAGTACAGGCCGTCGTGGTAGTCGTTGAGAAGGGCGCTGTCGTCGCCCGACTGCACGGCTTCGACAAAAAGGCGGTCCTGCTCGAACCAGGGGTCGAACTCCTCGGCTCGGTACGCCACCTCGCCGTTTATCTCCAAGCGGTCGTATTGCCAAAGGGCCAGGTAGCCGCCGGCAAAGAAAATGGTAAAGGGCGGCTCGCCCGGGGGCGCCACCGGCGTGGCGGCGGTGAAATTCATGCTCATGGTGGCGCCGCTGGTAAAGCGCAGATTGAAGGCGCAGGACAGGGCCTCGTTATAGGCCGGCGGATGGTGGTAAAAAGCCTGCGCCTGGGCCAAATTGAGGCCGGTCATAAAGCGGGTATAATCCACCGCGTGCACCCCCCAGTCAAAAGCGCCCCCTCCGGCTTTCTCGAAATCATGGTGCCAATTAGTTTTGTCCTCTATAAAAGGACCGGGCAGGCCGCGCGGACTTTGGAAGCGGACGTGGATGATCTCCTTGTCGGCCAGCAACCGGCGGGCCTCCTGAAAAAGGGGCCGATAGCGCTCGCGGAAACACACGGTGCTGAGCACGCCGCCTTCCTGCACGGCCCGGTCAATGCGCCGGGCAACGGCCATGGTGCGGGCCTGCGGCTTTTCGCTGAATAGGTGTACGCCCCCTGCGGCGGCGCGGGCCTCGACGTCGGTACGGGCAAAGGCCGGCACCACCGAATAGAGAATATCGATCTCCTCCCGGTCCAACATTTGCTGACCATCGGCATAGGTGCGCTCTATACCAAAAGCCTGGGCCGTGGCTTGCAGCGATTCGGCCTGGGCGTCGCACAGGCCGACAATTTCCACCCCGTCTATCTTGCGCAAATTGGGGAGATGGGTCCGGTTGGCCCAACGGCCAGTACCATATATGGCCACCCGTACGGGGCGGGGCGTTGCCTGCATAGGGCGATTCCTTAGTTTTGGTGGGTATTCTCAATTGGGAAAGGTGATCAGTGGCCAAGAAAAAGAAAAGCGACAAAGCGACCCAGCGCCAGGCTTTCGGCCTGACCGTCCTAAAAGCAGCCGACAATCGCATCCGGCGCTTAAAAAAAGACCACGACCCGGAGATCCACGGCAATAAATTCTGGAATTCGAGCTGGTTGCTGATGGACTATCTCATGTACCAGGGTATGCCCTTCAATACCCGGATCATGGAGGTGGGCTGCGGCTGGGGCCTGGCCGGCATGTTCTGCGCCAAGCATTTCGGCGCCCGGGTGACGGGGGTCGACGCCGATCCGGCGGTCTTTCCCTATCTGCAAGTACACGCCCAGATCAACGGCGTTGAGATGGCGACCAAAAAGGCCCGCTTTGAAGAGTTGAAAAAAAAGAAATTGGCCAAATACGATATTATCCTGGGCGCCGATATCTGCTTTTGGGACGAAATGGTAGATCCCCTCTACACCATGATCCGCAAGGCCGTCAAGGCCGGGGTGCAGCAGATCATTGTCGCCGACCCGGGACGCCCGCCCTTTGTCGAAGTCTGCGAACGCGCCATTGCCGAATTGGGCGGGGTCACCCAAGCATGGTCAGTGGAAGAGCCGGTGCGGGCCGAAGGCGAATTGCTCATTGTCGGCGCCCTGCCCCAGGAGAAAAAATAACCTATGGCAACACTGCCTAAACATACTGCCCGGGCCCTCAAAACCGGCCAGGTCATTCCGGCCATGCCCTTGGCCCTGGACAGCAACCGGCGCCTGGACGAGCGCCGCCAGCGAGCCCTGGCCCGCTATTATATCGCCGCCGGGGCCGGCGGCCTGGCCGTGGGCGTGCACACCACTCAATTCGCCATCCGCGACCCAGAGGTGGGCCTATTCAAACCGGTGCTGGAAAACGCCGCCCAGGTCATGGACGCGGCGGGCCCCGATTTTATCCGCATTGCCGGTATCTGCGGCCCCACCGCCCAGGCCCTGGCCGAAGCCGAATTGGCCACCGACTGCGGCTACCAGGCAGGCCTGCTGAGTCTAGCGGCCTTGCCCAACGAGGATATCGACGGCCTTATCGCCCACTGCCAGGCGGTGGCCCAGGTACTGCCCGTAATCGGCTTTTACCTCCAACCAGCAGTAGGTGGCCGCGTCCTCGATTTTGCCTTCTGGCGCCGCTTTGTCGAAATAGACGGGGTGGTCGCCATCAAAATGGCCCCCTTCAACCGCTATCAGACCCTGGACGTTTTGCGCGCCGTGGCCCAGAGCGGCCGGGCCGGCGAGATCGCCCTGTACACCGGTAACGACGACAATATCGTCCTCGATTTGTTGACCACCGCCTCCTTCCGCTGCGGCGACCGCGACGTCCAAGTGCAAGTGGTGGGCGGTCTGTTGGGCCATTGGGCGGCCTGGACCAAGCGAGCGGTGGAACTGTTGCGCACCTGCCAAGCCTTGGCCGCCGGCGGCGGGCCCGTCCCGGCCGCATTGCTCACCCGCGCGCTACAGGTCACCGACGCCAACGCCGCCCTCTTCGACGTGGCCAACGGCTTTGCCGGCTGCATCGCCGGCATCCACGAGGTCCTGCGCCGGCAAGGGTTGCTAGAAGGCATCTGGTGCCTCGACCCGGAGGAAAGCCTGTCGCCGGGGCAAAAAGAGGAGATCGACCGGGTATACGCGGCCTACCCCGATTTAAACGACGACGCCTTTATCGCCGCGCATCTGGACGAGTGGTTGGATTGAAGTAATTGGAGACGAAACCCCCGGTGCAGTATTCAATTCGCGCCCATCCGGGTCAAAGTCTCTCTATATTGATAGCGCTGGCTATCTCGACCACCATGGCCAACGTCTCCCGCGCTTCCGCTTCGCCTTCGTCTTCCTCGCCCTTGAGGCCCCACGCACAGCCCGTCACCCTATCGCAGAAGGCACCCGCCAACATGCGTTCTTCGCTCTCCCCCAGGGCGGTGCTGAAGCCACGGATGGCACCGAGAAGAATCTCACGTCTCTCGGAGACAGACCCACCAAAACCCATAGCGTTGCCAATAAAGCGCCCCACGTCTAGGCACGAAGCGCCAATGACGCCCTTTGGGTCGATGGCCATCCATCCACGTTCGCCGTCGAGAAGGATGTTCCAGTGGTGGAGATCGCCGTGCAGGAGAATCTGCGGTTCCTCGGGCCGCAGCAAACGCGCCATTATCGACTGCACCCGGGGAAACTGCTCGAGATAGGGATGCGAGCGCCTGATGTCCCCACAGTCGCGGGCATCGCGCAGGGCGCTCTCGACCCAGTCGTTGAAGTGAGGCAGGCCGTGCGTTGAGGGCGGTGGGGTCTGGTGCAACTGGCGGGCGATTTGGGCGGCTATCTCAAACTGCTCCGACCGGTCCATCTCTGCGGTGGCGAGCATGGTGCCGGGCTTCAAGCGCTCGAGCAGCATGGCGTTCAGCTGGCCATCGACCTCGACTAGCCGATTGATTCCACGACCGGCGTAGATCGCCAGGGCTTCCATCTCGGTGGTGAAGTCGCGATGCGGGACCCCAACCTTCAGCACCAGATCCTGGCCATCAGCCGTTTGCACGTAGGCGATATAATTGCCCTTGATCTCGTCCGTGGCCGGCCCCAGGGTCAGGTTCCACTTGGCGCAGCAACGTTCGAGGATGCCCGGCAGCTCCTTGAGCCAAACCTTGCCCCTCTCACCGAATCCACCCGTAGCGTAACGCCGGAAGCGCTCGGGGAATTCGGCGCCCTGGTCCGTGGTGCCGGGCTTGGAAGTGTCTGAGTCGGACATGGGCGCTGTTCTCTAATATGTGGTCTGCCGAATCGAGATCGGATGGATACCATGAAAGGATTCCGGGACGGCCACGGAAACGTTGCCGTTTTTTCACCGTGGGTACCTGCAGTTGCGGTTGGCTAGGTTTTCGAGGACCGCAACTCTTCATCAAGGCGCTCGGCAAGGAATACTTTTAGCAACGATTGGTATGGTACATCTCGTTTGTTTGCCAGTCGCTTGAGTTCGGCAAGCATCATAGCAGGAAGTCTCAGCGAGATCGTCTTCTGCGACGGTTTGAGGTTCGGTAGTACAACCCGCTTGGCGCCCTCCCAATCAACGTACTCAGTAGAGTCCTTCTTACTCCAAAACTCGCGCTCTGCATCCTCGGACTTGAACGACGGCGTTTTCTTTTTCATCGGCTGTATTTCCTCAGTTCTTTCTCCGTCATATCGCGCCCTGAGATCACGCGGATAAGACTCTTGCGGATCGTGAAGGCGACAAATAATGGCCGACCGGCATCGGTCTGTCCCAGCGCGTAGTACCGGCGTTCGCGCTTTGGTTGCTTGGGATCAGCACCAGCGACCAGAGGATCATTAAAGAAGATTTCCTCGCACTCGACATCGGTGACGTCGTGCTTCTCCCAGTTTTTATCCTGATTGCCGTCGTCCCAGTCGAAGCCGGTGCATTTCTCAAGATCGTCGTAAGTACCCATGTCTCCTCAGATATGTATATGATCATAATATACATATTTCGGGCTTGGAATCAATCTCAACTCGGTCTAACGACTAGATGAGCCGCGACCAGGCTCGCCGTTTTCTTTGAACCAAGCGAACGAGAAAGGCGAAACACCGTCAACCCAGAATCCCCGTTGAACCGTCGTTGTTCTAGCACATGTTATATCGTTCCCTCATTCGCCGCTTCCGTTCCATCGTCCTCATCGCTTCCATCCGATGGCTCACCATCTTCGGATGTTTCGCTTTCAATATCGTAGGAACCTGAAATGTCCTCTACAGTTGGAAACCACAGTTCGTTTTCATCTATGACCGGCCCGAAGCTCGTGCTCGAATATCCAGGAAGCCGAACAGTCCATTCAGGTTTGAAGAGCGAGAGGTCAGCGGGCCACTGGAACTGCATCTTCGTGACGTCAAATCCCAGTCCTGAAAGCAGGAACGTCTTCAGGTTGTAGATGGTGAAGGAGCAGAGCTGGATACAGGTGATCAATGCCTGGGGATGCCAGTTCGCCGATCTGCTCTTGACACCAAAGCTCAGTTTGTCTGATCCAATACGCTCTGCTTCGAGGAAGTGGGAGCCGTAATCAGACGCCATGACGGTCATCATTGACTCAGGAGGAGCTGGTGTTTCAGGGTCTGGTTGTAACCCTACCCTTAGCGTTGATCCGCCCGAACTCGCCCGGAGGCCGTGCTTGATACTGTTGTACTCGGCATGCGCGGTTTCGTCTCGGTACCGCTTCGAGGCAGTCTGCCAGAACCAGGCGAAGCCATCCTTGATCCGCCTCTCTTTCACCTTGTCTTCAAGCACCAGAGCCCCATGGATGTGGTGGCTGAGCGTGCTCCAGTTTAGTGAGTCGACTGTCAACCGGTGTTTGATGGAAAGACGGCGGTTTAGGCTGTCGAGCAGTCCATTGAGTTGAGGTTCTCTGTATTTGAGCATCCAGCCGAATACTGCGTGTGGAGCCTGAATCGAGGCTCCAAGGAGGGCAAGAGTAGTCTCTAGGCAGTAGCGTATATATCAGACGAAGGCCAGTTGCAGCCTGATCCTTGCGCTCGTCGTCTTCAAGCTGTTCGCCGAAGGCATAGACTGCAGTCTGAAAGAACTCGGAGTCTACCCGCTCGATGTATGAGATATTTTGGGACTTGAGATCCGCATCCCAGACGCAGTGGGGAGTCTCGAAGCACAGAAACGGCACATTTGGCATGCTACACCTTCCGTTGATGCCTCAGCGATATAAATAGTAAGTGAACAGACTTTTTTCTGTCCTATTGGATAGCCCCGAAAAAATCCCAGCTATCCCACTTCCCCTCGGGATATTTCTCTTTAGCCCCGAAATAAGTCGGAATGTTTGGTAGCCTCTTTGCTCCTCATAGACCGTAGAGCCCTCTGATACGGCACTGCCGTATACGGGAAAACGAGGCCGCCATTCAGGACTCACCACGCGCCTGAAAGCCAGCCCTCCAAAGGGTGTGCAAGCCGTCCGTTCCGCCTCAAAACCAATTCGCCTTGTCGACGACATTGAGCAACTCTTCCCCCCCCGCCAGCCGCCGACAATTCTCCACCAGCAATTCAATGCGGCGCTCCTCCAAATAGGGTCCGTCGCCGGCCACGTGCGGGGTCAACAGAAAATTGGGCGCCTTCCACAGCGGGTGATCCTGAGGCAGCGGCTCAATCTCAAATACATCGAGGGCGGCCCCGCCGATTGTCCCAGCGTACAGGGCATCGCTCAAATCGTCAATTTTGACGTTGGAACCGCGGCCGATATTGATAAGAAAGGCTGTATCCTTCAATAGCTGCAGCCGCCCCGCGTTCATCAGTCCCTGGGTCTTGGGTGTCTGCGGCGCCGTCATAATGACAAAATCGGCGCGCGGCAGGTGCTGGTCCAAGTCTTCGGGCCGGTGCAATTCGGCCACCCCCGGCGGCGGTTCGGGGCAACGCGGGTCAATGCCAATCACGTGCATCCCGAACGAGGCGCACTGCTGGGCCGTGGCCCCGCCAATACCGCCGGTGCCAATGATAAGAGCGGTGGCATCGGGCAGGTGGACGACCCGGCCAATGTCGGCGCCAAAGTCGGGCCCCTTGGCCCACTTGCCCTGAAATTGCTGCGGCATATAGCGGTGGAAACCCCGCGCAAAAGCCAACACAAAGGCCATGATATGGGAGCAGATATGGTCGTTGTAAATACCGCGGGTATTGGTCACGGCCACATCGCTGGCCACCAGTTCGGGAAAGTAGAAGGCGGGCGGCGGCCCAGCTGCCGGACAGGCCAGCCAGGTCAGTTGCGGGGCAGCGGCCAGCAGTTCGGCGTCCATAGTGCCGTAGGCCCCCTGGGCTTGGGGCAAGGTGTCGAGAGCCTGCTGACGGTCGGTGCAGACGACGACTTCCAGGTCGGACACGGCAGCGCGGACCCGGTCGGCCCAGCGTGTTAGCTGCTCGCCGGCGGGGGGTAAGACAACAAATCTTTTGCTCATTTTGCTTCCTTATCTTTTGGTCTCAAGTTGCCATTAGTTACGTCGTATTTAAGGAATATCGCTGAGCCAGCCCACCCAAGGCGCGTCCAAGCACTCCACTACTTTTGCAAACAACAATAGGCTCGTCACTCAGCCAAACTACCCGGCACCCACCCCTGTTGCCGCAAGTCCCTTTCCACCAACCCCAGACACTCGTCAATAATAGCCAGGGCCTCGTCAATCTGCGCCCGGGTGATAATCAGCGGCGGGTAAAATCGTATATCGTCGCCTTCCACCCAATCGGCCCCACCGCTGGTGCCCGATAGGGCCAGACCGCGTTCCAGGGCCAGCTGCGGTATCCGCTTGGACACCCCCCACTCGGGCGGAAAAGGCTTGCGAGTCTGGCGGTCCTGCACCAGTTCAAGGCCCAGCGTTAGGCCCTTGCCGCGCACTTGCCCAACAGCCGGGTGGTCCATCAGGACCTGCGCCTTTTCCTGCAAGTAGGCGCCGACTTGGGTGGCGTGTTCAAGCGTATTCTCTGCGTCCATCAAATCCAGCACCGCCAGCCCGGCGCGCATGGCCACCGGGTTGTTGACATAGGTAAAAACGTGCGGCAAAGCCTGGCCCTGCTGGCTCAACCCCTGTTGCATCGCGTCGGTCAGCAAGACTCCGCCCAACGGCGAATAGCCGCTGCTGGCGCCCTTGCCAAAGGTGATTATATCGGGGACTACGTCCCAGTGCTCAATGGCAAAGAGTTTGCCGGTGCGGCCAAAGCCGGTAATAATCTCATCGGCGATAAAGAGAATATCGTACTGGTCGCAAATCTGCCGGATAAGCGGGTAGTAATCGGGCGGCGGCGTCCCGGCGGCAATACCGGCCATGACCACGGGCTCGGCGATAAAGGCGGCGATATTGTCGGCGCCCACCTGGCGGATAGTCTCTTCCAGCTGACGGGCGCAGGTCAAGTTGCACCGGTCCTGACAGCCGGCAAAAGGGCAACGGTACGGATAGCAGGAAGCAATGTGCGGAAAGCTGGGTAAATACGGCTCGAAAGACGCCCGCAAACCCGGCATACCCGTTGCGGCCAGGGCGCCCAGGGTGGCGCCGTGGTAACCGCGCCAGCGGCCAATGACCTGGTATTTTTGTGCTTTTCCCCGCTGCAGGTGGTAGAAGCGGGCCAGTTTAATGGCTGTCTCCACCGCTTCGGAGCCGCCCGAGACAAAGTATACGTAGTTCAAATCGCCGGGGGCCAGCTCGGTCAGCCGACGGGCGTAATCAAGGGCCGGCCGGTTGGTGAAAAAGGTCGAAAAACAATAGGCCAGCTGGCTGCCCTGATCGGCCATGGCTTCGACGATAGGCAGGCGGCCGTGGCCCAGGGTGACATTGCCGGCCCCGGCGGTGCCGTCGATATAGCGGTTGCCGGCCTCGTCGTAAAAGTAAATCCCCTCGCCCTTGACCAGCACGGGGTAGGAAAAGTTGGGATCGCGGTGCAGTAGGCCCTGGTCGCTGGCGGTCATGGGCGGGACTATCGGGGTAGCCGGTCGCGCACGAAAGCGGCCGAGGTAGGCACCTGGGCTTCTTCCAGGCTGTGCAGGATGAGGGCACCCTTAAAGCCGACTTGGTCGAGCAGGCGCAAATAGCGGTCGTAGTCCAACAGGCCGGTGCCGGCGGCCTGGTGGCCGGCGTCGCCGTCGCGCTCCAGATCCTTGGCGTGGGCCATGGCAATATCGGCGCCCAACAGGTCGAAAGCCTCATCGAGAATTTCGCTCATGCGCGGCAATTGGCCGGCGTGGAAGAGGTTAGCCCCGTCGATGACCACCTGCAAATGCGGCGAGGCGATTTCATCGAGCAGGCGCCGAGCCTTGACTGGGGTATTGACGACGTTGTTGACCTCGGGCTCAAAGACCAGGACAACGTCGTGGTCCTGGGCCGTCTGCACCGCCTGGGCTATTTCGCCGACCATATCGTTCCAGGCCTGCGGGCTGTCGTTGTCGGGGTGGGCCCGCCATAGATAATCGGGGTCGCAGGTGCCGGTGCACAGGGTGATGAGGCGGGTGTCTAGCAAAGGGCACAGCCGCGCTAATTCGCCCAGACTGCGCTGCCCCGCCCGCCGCGCCGCCGGGTCGGGGTCGGTCATATTGTAGGTCCCCGACAGCGCCGCCAGACCGAGGCTGCGACTGGTCAAAGCCTGGCCGATGGCGGCGATCTGATCGTCGTCTATAGCGGCGGGCATGGCCCCCCCAATAACCGACTCCCAGTTGAGCTGCACCGTCTCCAGCCCGTGGGCCTGGACCGCGTCGAGGGTCTCTTCGAGGGTGGGGCGTTCAAAGGTGCGGGTGAAAATTCCCAATTGCATGGCCAGCTCCTTAGTAGAGCTTTCAGTTTAGAACGGCGGGCATAGGGTGTCAAGCAAAAGTAGGGCTTTGTTGAGTCGATTTGGATGGCACCCTACTTTTGACTTACGGATAAGGACAACTAGCCATCTAGGAAAGGCCATCATGGACAGACGCAAACTAGTCATCACCGGCGCCGCCGGATATGTCGCTGGCCGCATGCTGCCGGCTTTGCAAGAGCGCTACGAAACAGTTCTATTGGATGTAAAGACCACCAACCGCCAGGGCCAAGAGGTCGAAGGTGTGCAAATTGCCGACCTGCTCGACCGAGACCGCGCCAACTACCGCCACCACTTTGCCGGGGCCGACGCGGTGCTGCACTGCGGCTTTGTCCACACCGGCAGCGGCGAGGAGCGCTTTTGGAACGAGGCCGACAATATCGCCATGGCCCACAACGTCTACCGGGTCTGTCAGGAGGAAGGGGTGCGACGGGCGGTGGTCATCAGCTCCAATCACGCCGCCGATTACTACGAAAACCTAATCTGGTCGGGGCGTCTCGATTTTGTCACCCCCGATATGCTGCCGCTGTCGGACAATTTTTACGGCTGGGCCAAATCGACCTACGAATTGCTGGGCTTTATGTTCGCCTGCGGCAAAGAAGGGCCGGCCCTGGAAAACGTGCAATTGCGCATTGGCGGTCCCCGCGAGACAGATATAGATGGCTGCGGCGACGATTTGCAGAGGATGCACCGCGGGTTGGGGGCCTATCTCAGCATCCGCGACCAGGTGCAATTGGTGGCCAAGAGCATCGAGACCGAAGATATCGCCGATGGCAACGGTGTGCCCTTCCAGATCTTTTACGGTATTAGCGGCAACGCCCACAATTTCTGGAGTCTGGCCAACGCCCGGCGGGTCATTGGTTATGCGCCCCAGGACGACAGTCAGGTGCGCTTTGCCGACAAGATCGCGGCGATTACGCAGGCGGCGGGGGAAAACCAGTAGGGGTGGGTGGGGCTCCGGGGGAACGGTCGGCTCGGGGTCCGGCCTCTGGCGGTCTGTGATGCCCGCTTGCGGCCTTCCCCGCTCCACCCGGCTGCGCCGCCTGCCCGGCCTCCAGCTGCCCAGCCCCACTCCCCCACTGACCGCCGCCGGCCAGACCCCGAACCGCCCTGCGCTAGAGCCCTGCAAATAGAAGGAAGAAGGGCGTGCCTAAACCGGCAGCGGGTCCTCCTTTACCGACGGTTGGTCGCCCACGCCTTCTTGCAGACTCCGCAATTCGCCGCGCAATTCCCGCACTACTTCTGCATAAGCCGGGTCGTCGTATACATTGACCAGCTCGTGCGGGTCCTTCTCCAAATCGAATAATTCCCATTCCGGCTCTTTGCTCTCGTCCACGGCGCCGGGCTGGTCCAACGCCTCGGCGTAGTAGTAGATGAGCTTGTAGCGCAGGGTGCGGATGCCGTAATGGGCGTAGACGTGGTGGTGCGACAAATGCATCCAGTAACGGTAGTACATCGACGTCTGCCAATCCTCGGGCGCCTTTCCTTCCAGCACCGGGCGCATCGAGCGGCCCTGAAACGAATCGGGTATCTCAACGCCGGCGTAGTCGAGGAAGGTGGGGGCAAAATCGACGTTGAGGATCATATCGGCGCTGACACTGTCCGCGCCAATGGCGCGGGGGTAGCGAATGAGGAAGGGCATGCGCAGCGATTCCTCGTACATAAAGCGCTTGTCGTACCAGCCGTGGTCGCCCAGGAAAAAGCCCTGATCCGAGGTATAGACCACCATGGTACCCTCGGCAATGCCCTCGGCGTCGAGATAGTCGAGGACGCGGCCGACATTGTCGTCGACCGAGGCGACACAGCGCAGGTAGTCCTTAATATAGCGCTGATACTTCCAGCTTTTCTCCTCTTCCGGGGTCAGTCCCTCGGGCACAGGCTGTTTGAGATCGACGTCGTTGAGATCGCGCTCAACCCGCATCTTGGCCGACCCGGCAGCGGCCGCCCTGTTCTGGTAGTCGTCGTTGAAGGTCTCGGGCTCGGGGATATCTTCGTCCTCGTACATCTGCGCGTGTTTATCGTCGGGCTCCCAGGGACGGTGCGGCGCCTTGTGGTGATACATCAGACAAAACGGCCGGTCTTTGTCCCGGGCCTGCAGCCAGTCGAGCGACAGGTCGGTGATAATATCGGTGGTATAGCCCTGGTATTGGACCTTGTCGCCGTTGCAGACCATCTCTGGGTCGAAATAGGGACCCTGCCCCTGGAGGATATTGTAATAGTCGAAGCCGGTGGGCCAGTGGTCGGGGCCCTGCCCCAGATGCCATTTGCCAATCATCGCGGTCTGGTAGTCGGCCCCCTGCAACAGCTTGGCGAAATTGAGCTGACGGTTGTCGTGCTTCGAGGACAGCGTGGTCATGCCGTTTACATGGTTGTACGTGCCTGTGAGAATGGTCGCCCGGGAAGGGCCGCAAATAGAATTGGTGCAAAAACAGTTATTAAAACGCATGCCACCCCGGGCAATGCGGTCGAGTTGGGGGGTAGTATTAATGCGGCTACCGTAGCAACTCATAGCGTGGGCGGCGTGGTCGTCGGTCATGATAAAAAGAATATTGGGGCGCTGGGCCATGGTCGCTTTCCGTCCGTTTTTTGTGGAATATTAGAGACAGTGAATTCAAGATAGGCCGAGGGTACCTAGGCGGCAAGCAGGACCAACCAGGAGAAAGACAATGACATTCGCATTCCGGCACCATATTATCGACACCGATTTACCGGGGGGCGGCTACGCCCAGACGGGGCTGGCCGATATCGACGGCGACGGACGCATGGAATATATCATGGGCCAGCGGTCCGGATCGGTTTACTGGTACAAATACCACACCCCGGACAATTGGTCGCGCTATTTATTGGGCCAGGATTCGCCCTCGGACGTGGGCGGCTGCATGCTCGACGTGGACGGCAACGGGTTGGTCGACTACGTCGCCGGGGGGGCCTGGTACCGCAATTCGCAGGACCCGAACTCCCCCTTCGAGCGCTTCGTCTTCGATCCGGACCTGAGCGGCGTGCACGATGTGGCGGCGGCCGATATCGACGGCGACGGACGCATGGAGATTGTCACCATGTCCGACCGCAACAGCCTGCGTTGGTACAAAATTCCCGACGACCCAACCGGCCCCTGGCCCTGGACCGATATCGGCCCGCCGGTGCACGCCGGCGTTGCTGTAGGCGATATCAACGGCAGCGGCCATATAGACGTGGTCCGCACCGATATATGGTTCGAGAATGTGAGAGGGGACGGCCGCCAATGGGTGCAACACGCCATTGGCCCCAATACGCCGCCGCCGCCCGATTTCCAGCCCCCCTTCGCCTTTAACGCCACCAAGGCCCAGATCTGCGATATGAATGGCGACGGACGCAACGACGTGGTCTTTACCGACGCCGAAATTCCGGGGGGCAAGGTCTGGTGGATGGAAAACGCCAACGGCGCGGGCACGGCCTGGCGGCGGCACGAGATTGCCAACGGTTTTTCAGCGGCCAACGGCCAGCCCGTGCGGCGGGGAGCCTATCATTCGCTGGTGGTGCACGATTTCGACGGCGACGGCGATTTCGATATTTTGTCCTGCGAAATGGAAGCGGTAGGGGGCGAAGGGCCGCCACGCTGGTACTTGTGGGAGAATATCGACGGACAGGGGATAGAATGGACCGAACACGCCATCCTAGACGTCAATCTGGGCGGTCACGAGGCCGTAGCCGGCGATATTACCGGCAATGGCCTGCCCGATGTACTAGCCAAGCCGTGGCGGCCGGTAGAGGGTAATGCGGTGGGAGGAAAAATGTTCGTGGTCTTTCTAGAAAATATCTCCCAGGGTCAATAGTCCAGGGCCCACAGCACTATAAACAGCCGCTCAAAAATCACAGCCCGTCGGCAACGGCGGCTGCCCGTCGACCTCTGGGGCAAAGGAAGAATCCAAACCGGCGGCCTGGAACCCAGCCTGCACCGAGCCGGTATAGGCGGTGCCGCCATAGCCGCTGGTATTCATATGGGCCCGCACCCACACGGTCTGGTCGGCGGCGATGTTCACCGGGCCGCCGGTGCGGGAAAAGGGCTGCTCGCCAACGTGGCTGTGAAGCAGCACGCGCCGATAGAGCAATTCGCCGTCCTGGCTGAGTACTTCCCACCAGTCGGCGTATTGCTGGCAACCCAAGTCGGGGCTCAGGACAGTAACCGAAAAATTAAACCCGCCGGCCCGCTCACTGGCCGCAACGGCGGTTATATGGGCTTTCGTCGAGTCGGCAGGGCTTGGCTCTGCGGGCGCCATTTCATCGGCAGGTACCGCATTCAACAACCCCGCCTCGTCCAAATCGGGATCGGCATCGTCTCCACCACTGCAGCCGATAAATGCCAGACTAACAAAGACCCACATATAGCGCATGGAATTGCTACCTTTCAAAAGCCTATAAGACTCACAGGCTCACTCAGTTTACAAGCGCCGCATTCTATTACATATACACTTTACAGGTGCCGCGTTCTTTTCAGAGACATATAAAGCTTATTCAATTTACGGACGCGGCGTTCTATTGAAGATGGCACCATTTATATAATACTCTTAGGAAGCACTGATGTCCTGATGTTTTGCGCGTGGCACTCCGGAACTGGGCAAAAACACCCGGACAATTTGAACTCAATCTGGTATAATACCGTCGCTCAAGCCCATTGGGGGGTTGGCTGGAAGGCAGGCAGTGATGTCTGAGCCCCGCAGGGGCGAGTTTACTGCCTACCTGGAAGCCGGCCCCCCAATGGGCGTCCAAGCAAACCGTACAACCCCCCGGGACCTATGCTCAATATACTCTGGGACACCCGCCAGTACTTCTTCTGGCTGCTGACCATATCCCTCTTCTGCTTCGCCCTGGAACGGGCCATCCCCTGGCGCCGCCAACAAAAAGCGCTGCGCCGCCAATTCGCCCAGGACCTGTTCTGGCTGGTCTTTAACGGCCATTACGCCGGCATCCTCATCGCCTTTATCGCCGGTTGGCTAATCGACCAAAGCGGACGACTTATAGGCGGCTGGCCCTGGTCGGTGGATTTACAGTGGCTGTCGAGCACGCCTTTGTGGATCCAATTCGCGGTCTTTCTGGTCTTCAAAGACCTGCTCGAATACGGGGTCCACAATTTGCTCCACCGCGTCCCCTGGATGTGGCAATTCCACAAGCTGCACCACAGCATTGAAGAGCTGGACTGGATTGGCAATATGCGCTTCCACTGGATGGAGATTGTCCTCTACAAAAGCCTCACCTATCTGCCTTTGGTGGTCCTGGGCATCGACGGCCGGGTCATTTTATGGGTCGCCATCGCCGGTACCCTGGTCGGTCATTTAAACCACGCCAATGTGCCCTTTGGGTGGGGGCCGTTGCGCTATATCCTCAACTCGCCGCGATTTCACGTCTGGCATCACGATCTGGTCCTGCACGGCCGCAGCGGACAAAATTTCGGGGTTATCTTCAGTCTGTGGGATTGGTTGTTTGGGACGGCCTATCGACCCCAAGCCGAAAATCCAGCGCGTCTGGGCTTTAGCGATCAAGATGCTTTTCCCAAAGGCCTGTTGGCGCGCTTAGTCTATCCCTTTTGGGCTAGTGGAAAAAAAGGACATAGCTTCCCGCTCTAGAACGGGGATGAGTCTCTTGTTTAAAATCACAAACCCCCACCGGCAAAGGCCGGTGGGGGTTTCTTCCCGCTCCGATAATCTATACCCTAACTTTCTATGCAGAGGTCCGGCGGCCGACCTCACCCAGTCCATAGTCGGCGAAACCATTCATTCGATCGGCGCCCCTTTGGCGATCCAGCGGCGGACTTTGCCCAATTCCGTTAAATTGAAATGGGGGCCGACCAAAGGCATCTGCTGTCCCACAATATCGCTATCACCGCGAAGCTTCATGAACAAATAGCTCTGCTCAGGTCGACCGGGGACCACCAATTGCAGGTCCGGCCGTTCAACGCTGGATACCCCGACGAGCGTAGAGGCTATATTGTCGGCGTCGAGCAGCAGGCCCGCCGGCGCAGTGTCTCCCACATGGCAGAGCGTGCAACGGGGCGTGAAAAGCTCGGGGCTGAGTTGGGCCAGGGTGGGTACGGGGCCGTCGTCGCCGCCGCCGCCCGCTTGATTGGCGGAGACCGTAAGCTTGGCGGCGGGAATCGGCGCACTGGATTTATCGGGGCCAAGAGGGGTGGATTTATCGCCGCTACAGGCGGCCAGACTGGCCAAGGCGACAATACCGAAGGCAAGCGTATATCTTTTTCGCATAGCGCTTCTCCATGTAAGGGGGAAAGAAATCCCTGCCCGGGCCGACCAAGTTACGAAAAACAAACCTTTATTCCAATATTTAAATCCAGGAGCCATGACGGTTAGCCCGGTATCCGCACTGGATACTTTGGGCCAGGTAGGCCTGCCCGCCCGCTCAAAGACCTGGCCGCGCCGTCATGGACGCTCTTGGTTAGCTGCTAGCTAAGGGCCAGCAGCCTGAAATGTCCTGCGACCCTGACGGAGAAACTATTTTTTCAGAAGGCATAGATAAGGCCGACGTTCACATCCAGCTTGTCTTCTACATCCTGACTGGTCACCAAATCTCCGAAATCAACATCCACACCGCCGACCCAAGCACGAACAGCGGTCTTCTTTAGGATAGGAGCTTCCACCCCAACCCCATATCGTAAAAACCGCTGACCATCCTCCTGATTGTGAACCGTCCCATTGCTTTCGGTAAATTCTATATCAAAATCTCGATTGGTAACGTGCCCATAGCTATAGATTAAAAACCGTCTATTAGGGCCAACCATCACCCCAGCAATTAATCCAAAACCCCGTTGAATGTTATTTTTATAAAATACATCGAATTGAAATCTTGAATCAAAACCGACCAAGTCTCCATCGGTAAAACCAAGCTGCAATTCGAAGCCGACCAAGAATCGGTTATTTAGCAATTGTCTACGGTAACCAGGCGTTATTTCTAACACCAACCCAGACTTCTGCGTTAACAGATCCAGATCGTTAATTAAAGCGCCGCCAAAGATATTTTGAGAGCCTACGCTGGTCCCCACGTAGAAGCCGTCAAAGACAGAATCCCTCCTATGCGGATCTTGCTTATTTTGCATGTTACTCTCTTGGGCATAGACAGATGCAGCCAGGAGACTAAACAGAAGACAAGTGGTTAATGAAAGGGGCCTGGAAAGGCTCAACCCAACATGGTTTTTTATTTTCAGCAAATTGCCCTCCCTACTGGTGGCTCTAGGGTTATCCCGGACACAGTATAAGCGTATACGCGAAAAAGTGTCTGTTATGCCGAAGAAGCCGCACCCCCTATTCAGTGATACGGCGGACACTGGCCATCAGGTGATCGGCGTCAAAGACTTTGCGCCAGTCGGGCTGGAACAAATCGCCGCGAGCCGCTTCCACGGCCTCTTTGGCGCCCTGCGACAACTCCCAGTCGATCTCATCGAAGAGAATGGCCAATTCGACATTGATATGGCCCATGAGGAAATCGCGCGCCGCCGCCGCCGGCACACCGCGCTTAATCGCCTCGTCCATAGCCTCGCGGATAACCGTGAGGCAGGTGGCGCAAACCGTTTCCGTCAGGGCCGGTTCCAACATGGCCATCTGCTCGACGGTCACCCGATGCGAACGCAAGATAGGGCGGAAGAGCTTGCGGGCGATCTGCTCACCCTTGGCGTAGTCTTCCTCCGGACCCTGCATCAGGGCGCTGACAATGGCCTGCTTGGCCTGACCGCTGCCGAAAAAATCGCGCCGAGCCTCTTGGTCTTCTTCATCGTTAAAGACAGGCGGATGGGCCGGATGGGTGACGAAATAGGTAATATCGCTGCGCTCCGGCAGACGCCCGGCGTGGGGAGCGGCCGGATCGAGGCCAATAACCATGGCGCCGCTTTTCAGCTGCGGCACGATATCGTGGGCGATGGTGCCAATAAGCGCGTCGGGCACCGTCAGGATAACGACATCGGCCTGGGCGATGGCTGCCTCTTTGGGCGCCGGTTCAATGCCGCGCTGGCGCAGCTTGTCTTCGCCGGTCTCGTTGCCCTCGACGTGGAGGACATCGTATTCGGGATCGTCTTTAAGGGCGTTGGTGGCGCGCGTGCCCATATTGCCGGCAGCGCCGAAGATGGCAACTTTGATCATGGTTTCTTCCTTTGTTGAGTGGTGCGTTTACGGTCGAACGTTGGTTTCTGGGGTGAGGGGATGCCGCTAAGGACGGGTCTGGGGGCTGCCGGCCTCTGGCGGTATGTGACGCCCGCTTGCGGCCTGCCCCACCCCGCCCGTCTGCGACGCCCGCCCGGCCTTCAGCTGCCCCGCCGCCCCGCCCCCACATACCACCGCCGGCCAACAGCCCCCAGACCCTTCGCGGCAACGGGGTAGAGAGGGTGATCGGTGGGCTTTCATAAAACGCCGACGGCCAGCCCTCCACTGCTCTTTCGATGTAGCGATAAAGGGATAATAGATACGCCATATTCCTCACGGCGTCCCCCGCAGCGCCGCCAGGAAAAAATCGTCGCGCCCTACCTGGCCCCCTTTAAACGTAATCTCCATACCGTCCAGCGGCGGGGCGGCGGCATGCACCCGACACAGCGGCGAGCCCGGGGCCATCGGGCCGACCACCTCCAGCGCCTCAATGCCCACCTGGCGCGCCACATAGGCCGAGGTATCGCCGCCGGCGATCACGGCACGGGACAGAGGCCGACTTTGCAGCACCCCTTGCAAAATGCCGCCCAACGCCCGACCAAAAAGCGCACCGCTGTGCAATTTGATATCGAGATCACTGTAGCCCATTTGGCGCAGACGGGCGGCGGTCTGCCCAATGCGGGCGTCCTGGCCGCCGCGCGCTGTGTGTAAGAGGGGACTGCGTCCCTGCGCCAGCACATCTAAAGCCGCCTCCACGGCCGCGGCAATGGCCGCCGGGGCCCGCTCCGAATCTACCAGATCGACAGTGGCCAACTCAATATCTATAAAGCCGTGCGCCACAGCGTAGTCTATCTGGCGCTGGGTCACCGGCGAACAACTGCCCGAGACCACCACCAGCTGGTCGACCGGCTCACCAACGAATTCTCTTTCGAGCGGGGGCAACCAGCCCTGTTGCCGCCAATACGCCGTCAAGGCGTATTCCAGACCCGAAGAGCCAGCGCTAAAAAGACTGCCGTGCTCCAAGGTCGCCGTCCAGATCAATTCGCCCACCGGGGCCAAATGCGCCTCGGACAAAGTGTCGAACAGTACTAGATCGGGCCCGCCGGCGAGCAATTGGGCAAAAGCGGCACGGCGCTGGTCGGCGGGTAAATCCAACTGTAAGACATCGAAAAGCCCGGTCGACAACTTGGTCTGGCGACCCAGATGCAAGCGCAGGTCGGCCTCGTCCATGGGGGTAATGGGATGGTGCCGCATGGTCGGGTGACGGTCCAAGCGAAAGACTCCGCTGTCGAGCCCGGAGCGGGCAAAGAGATTGCCAAAAAGGCAAAAGCGCTGCAATACCGGCGCCCCCACCACCAGCGGCACAAAAGGGGCGGCAAAATGCGGCCGCCCCGTCTCAATGGCCAGGCCGATATTGCCGATATCCGGCGATGAATCAAAAGTCGAGCAGGTTTTATAATGGCACAGCGGCGCGCCCAATTCTTGCAAGCGGGCAAAGGCCGGCGCCAACTCGGCGGCCATCTCCTCTTTTGCCAATGAACGCGAAATCCCCGCCACCCCCACGGCGCGGGCATGGGAAAAGCGCTCCAGTTGCGCGGTACTGGGTGCCCCGACAAAAAGCACCGTGGGCACCCCGGCATAAGTCAGCGCCTCCATCACATCGGTGGAACCGGTGAAATCGTCGCCGTAATAGCTGAGCAGCAGGCCGGGTGGAAGAGACGTTTTAACCACCGAATTTCTCCAACGACTGTCGCAACTGGGGCCGTGTCTGGGCGTATTCCTCCAAGCCCACTCCTGTAACCGCCGCCTCCCAGGCCTGGCGAATGGCGGTGCAACCGGCGGCTGGACCGCCCGGATGCGAAATCATGCCGCCCCCGGCCAAGTACATCAGATCGACGCTGCCGGTGCGGGCATAGGTCTCGGGCGCTTGGCCGCCCCACTGCCCCGAGGACAGCACCGGCATAGCGGCAAAACCACCCAATAGGGGTGTCAGTACTGCTTTAATGGAACGCACCACCGAATCGTCGGGCTCGCAGAATTTGTTCTGCAGGGCATTGACGTGCAGATGATCGACCCCGGCCAGCCGCCACAATTTCTGGTAGGCGGTAAATTCCATGCCCAATTGCGGGCTGCGGCTGAACATACCCCAGCCGTTGCGATGCCCGTGGATGGGCAGTTGGCAACGGCGGCGGAGGAATTCCACTCCGGCCAGACCGACGCTGTTGAGGCTGACCATGACGCAAGTACCACCCGCTTCCAGCACCGTATCGTGGTGGCGCAGCATAGCATCGAGATCGTCGCTGATATTAAAGGCGAACATCGTCTTCTTACCGGTCTTTTGCGCCGCCTGGTCAATGGCCGCCATGGCCTTTTCCACCCGCTGTCCCAGCGGCGAATGCGGCGGGTCGGCCATCAGTTCGTCGTCTTTGATAAAGTCGATATCGGCCAGGGCCAATTCGCCGACCAGATCGGCCGTCTGCTCCGGGGTCAGGCCTACGCTGGGCTTGACGATGGTGCCAATAATGGGCCGGTCTTCCACCCCGGCCAAACGGCGGGTTCCAGCAATGCCGAATTGCGGTCCCAGATAGGCTTCCCCAAAAGCGGCGGGGACGTCGAGATCGAGCAATTTAAGACCCGAAAATTCGCGCAGCTCAAATAAATTGCCCGCCACCGTGGCCACCAGGGTAGGCAGATTGGTACCCATATTCTCCAGCGAAAAGGAGACTTCAATGCGGGCCCGATGAAAGGTTGTAGCCCCCTCGGGCACCCGGGCTCCGGGTAGCGAGGGCGCGGCAACTTCCTCCAGCGGCTCAATGCGTTCGACCCGGGCGCGAAAGCGCTCCTTAAGGTCGGCCGTCTCGCCCGGCACCTGCACGAAGGTGCCACTCGATTGTTCGCCGGCCAGGACCTCGGCGGCCTCTTCTACTGGACAGGCCGTCTCGATAAAATACGTGGCGTGAATGCGTTCGTCGGACAAATTCAGCTCCTCAGTACGTATTTATTGTACAAGTATAATTATCGCTCTACGGTGCGACTGCAAAACGGGCTCGCCATCATCGCCAACCGCAAGGATAACATGGATTGTCGTTCTGGGCTCCGCCCCTGCCGCTATCGATAGGCGCGTCCCAAGCCCCTCCTGGGCGCTCAATCCGACCGGGGCCGTTTATCCCGGACCGGCACCGACAACGGCCCCTGGGCAGGTGCCCCTTCAGATAGCTAATCGGTTTCAAACAAGCCCGCCGAAATCGAGGCCCCCTCGCCTACTACCAGTGCGTCTACTTCCATATCGCCGCCCGTCGTCTGCAATACGACCGAATTGCGGCCCCGTTCGAGGAACAGGGTCAATTCCCTGACCAGCCAGACGCCTGTCTCCCCGGAAAATTCAAATTGGCCCAGATTGGCCGAATTAATGAATACCGTTTGTTTATCGGCTCCCCGAGGCAGGCGATACCGTATACCTACGGCAAATTCGCCCGGTTCGCATTGGCTGTCGAAGCGCCAGACAATGGAACCGCTGGTTCTAGTCTTCAGCATAGCGCCATTGCTGGCCGCCCCGTCATGGCCCAACTCCAGATCGCCGCTGTACTCGGCCTCCTCCGCTTCAAGTACCAGACTGCTGCCCTGAACAAAAACCGGCAACGGCGTCTCTGCCAGGCGCTCCGCCGCGGCTTCGGGCGCCAAGCCATACAGATCCTTCACCTTGGCCAACAGCGCCGCGTACATGGCCGGCCGCCGCTCCAACAGTGTGGCGACACGCACCTGGTACACTGAGCTGGCATTTTCCCAGGTGCGAGCCGGATCGGCAAAATCCCATTCGTAGCCGCCCGTTATATCCGTCCAATAATTGGGCCGTTCTAGAGGGAAGGGCTGCATATAACGCCCGGCCCAACTGGGTACGGTGGGGTCGTCCAGATCGTGGTCCGGATCAATCAGATACAGTACAGTCGGCGTATCGCCGGCGCGGAAATTGTCGGCCCAATCCACGCTGCCAATAACGTCTTTGATATGCTGCCCCAAGTCGCCGCCAAAGGCGGCCAGATCCTCTTTCAGCTGGACACTCTCGACGCCCGGGAACATGCCGTTATAGGTCCAGTCGATTTCCAGCCACCACAAGTCGGGATGATCGTCAAAGACATACTGGCGGCCGCGACCGTTCCAGTTGTTCTGCTGCCCGTCGCCGCCGTTTTCTCTGGCGCGCAGGAAGGTGCCAATGGTAATCAGGCGCACCTTGTCCTTTATCTGCGGGGCCTGCCTGAGAGCCTGGCCGATTACCTCCAAATTACCCCAGGCCAGGACCCACAAAGGTCGCGGGTCCGACCCGGTGGCCTCATCGACAATACGCTGGACAGCGGCCTCCCGGTCGGCCACCAGCGCCTGGTGCCTAAAATAATCCGGGGCAGGATAGCCGTAGTCGCGGTATTTCGTCCTGGGATTGAGGTAATCTTTTTCGTACAGATCGAAGGCGATGGTGCAGGCTATCGTCCCCGTCTCGCTGAAACGATCGGGCACGATAGCACGGATATCCAACTCACTGGCGTAATAGAGCAGATGGCACAGCGATTGCCGGTCGTCCGGATCGCCTGCTCCGGCGTTGATATCAGTGGTGACAATAAGACGCGGCACGGCTGCCACCTTCACGGTATTACTCTTCATCTAAATAGATACCCCTCATCCAACGGGGACCGCTAAAAGCTCGGCGGCCGTGCAGCATGCGGTAATTGTCGTAGAGAATAAAATCCCGCGGCTCAAGGGCAAAATTAAACTGGTGTTCAGGTTGCTCGATGAGGCGGGTGAATTTCTGGTAGGCCCGGTACCACTGCTCCATCTGGTCAAAAGGCAGGGCCTGGGGCGCCAGGGTGAAATAGCTGGAGCGTATCTGCACGAATTGCCCCTCTGCAAAAGTGAGGATGGGGAAGCTGGTCTGGCTGGAGAATTCCTTTTGCCGGCGATCGAATAATACCGGCGTCTCCGTCAATACGGCAAAGGCGTGGCGGTCCAAATCGCGCAGATAATGGGCCGCCTGCAACGCATCGGCCAACAGGCTCTCGCCGCCGCTTGTCGCCCGGCGCATACAGTACAGAATCTGCAGCCGCGGTGGCTCTTCGATAAAAGGCTGGTCGGTATGCAATTCGACGGCGGCGTTGGTATAACCCAATTGGTCGGTATTGTCGTTGGTGGTATTGTCGGTGCGCAAATCTTCAATGCGGCCAAAATGGGTTTCCCGCACCCGGTAGCCGCCCTGAGTAAACTGGTCGATCAATTCCTCGGTATCCAGTTGGCAGGCGCGCACCAGAATGGCGCCTCGCTGCTGCAGATAGTCCTGGCAAACGCGCACCAGAGCACCGGCGCAATCGTCGTACTGCACCTGGATAAGTCCCGGGTCACCCGCTTCAATGGGCGCTATGGTCTGGTCGGCGGCGTACTGATGCCCCGCCAACCAATCGACGGCGAAGACGCTTTGGTGGCCATCGTCCCAGTCAATGCAAATGGATCCTCCTTCGGAGTCGATGCGGCGCGGCCTGATAGCCAACGGCACCTCGGCAGGGCACAGGATGCGTTCCCGGGTAGTGGGATGCACGCAACAGGGGCAATTGTGGCGCAACCAAAAATAATGGTAGAGGGCAAATTGCCCGGAGGTGAAATAGACTTGTAGAAATTCGCCTCTGTCTTGACACAGCGGTTGGGACATAGATTCCTCTTTTGATGCTTGACGGCCAGGCCACTGACTGTCGACTACCAATCGGCCCCACCCTCCAGCCAACGACTGTTGAGACGCTGCCGCATCTGGGCCACTATATCGGCGCGCTCCGGGGCCAGGTTGCGTCTTTCTTCGGGGTCCTGGTGCATATCGTATAGCTCAGTGCAATCGCCGATATTGTCGATCAATTTCCAGTCGTGGTCGCGCACGGCGCGGAAATGCCCCAAGCTCGACAATACCTCGCTGCGGTGGTCTGTCGTTGCTCCTTGCAGTAAAGGTACAAACGAGCGCGCATCCAGTCCCTGCTGCAGCGGCAGCCCAGCCAAGTCGCATAGCGTCGGGTTGATATCGATCAATTCGACCAATGCATCCGACACCTGGCCACCCTCCAGCCCCGGCCCGCTGACCAAAAGCGGCACCCGCCACGAGGGGTCGTAGGCCAGGCCCTTGGTGAAGGCGCCGTGGTCGCCCAGCATTTCGCCGTGGTCACTGGAAAAGACAATCCAGGTATTGTCGACCATGCCGCGCCGTTCCAGACTGGCCAGGATCTGGCCGACCTGGTCGTCGATTAATTCGATGGCGGCACAATACTGCCGCCGGCAGGTCTCTATCTGCTCGGGCGTAGCGCCGGTCTGGCGTCCGTGCAAATAGGCCGGCTTACCTTCCAGGTCGACCGGCACCGCTGCAGGCATAGCGGCTTCTCGGTAGCGCTCGGCGTATTCTGTGGGCGGATCAAAGGGATCGTGCGGGCCGACAAAACTGACAAAGAGATGCCAGGGATAGTCGTCGGGGATCTCGTCAATCCAGGCGGCAGACCGCTGGCCGATATAGGCATCGGCAAAGTCGTCTGTTTCCAGCACTGAGTCCCAGGCTGAAAGGGCCCAATCTTGCTTGCGGCGGGCATAGTCATCGCGAAAAGCCTGCAGCTGGCCCCGTTCCTGCAAATGGGCGGTATACGGACCAAAGGGCGCGCCCAGGCGCTGGCCGGCGTGCATCTTGCCCTCAATCTCAACCGGATGGGTAAAGCCCCAAGAAAAACAATGCGGCCGGGCCCCGTCGCTATTATCGCCCTCGGGTTTGGCCAGATCGAGCTTGCCGGCGCAACCGACGCGGTAACCGGCATCGCGCAGGCGCTGGTAGTAGGTGCTGCGACTGCGCGGCAAAAAGACATTATTGCCAACCCCGCCAAAACGGTGCGCCTGCAAGCCGGTGGCCAGGGCCACCCGGGCCGGGGCGCAGATGGGGGCATTGGTATAACAGTGGTCAAAGCGGACACCCCGCTCGGCCAGCCGGTCGAGGTGGGGCGTGCGGACGAAGTCGGCCCCGGCAGCACCCAGATAGTCAAAGCGGTGCTGATCGGCCATAATGAAAAGGAGGTTGGGACGGCTCATAGTGCTCCTTTGTCGGGTCAAAGTCGGTAAAATATATTAAGCCAAGTTCGCCCACCGCGCCCCATGGGACCGGAGACAGCTTGTCTCGAAAACAGGAAAATTAGTCCTGCATGCAGGAATGGAGCGGTCTCAGCCCAGGTGCTGAAAGAATTTGGCAAATCCTTTTTGTTTGTTTTTAAAGAAGATAGGAATCAAATACTGTTCGTTCTGAAACCCTTGGCCCAGTTTTTGCGAATTGCTCTGTGACAACTGCCGGAGGCCACGGTCCTGTCTATGAGTGTCTGCATAATCTATTGAATACCGCCGGCCCAACCCCCGGGGCGCCCGAGCAAGCCGTCCCTTTTGTCCACAACAGCGAAGGAAGACTACAAGCATGTCGACCAATCCCCTGGACGCCCTGCGGCGCGCCATACTCGGCGCCGCCCTGCTGCTGACCGGCCCGGTCGGCGCCCAGCCCTTTTTCGACGAGGTCACGCACCAGGCCCTGGGCCGGCTCCCCATGGGATCTTCCTGGGGGTCGAGTTGGGGCGATTACGACAACGACGGCCGGGTCGACCTGTTTCTGCGCCTGGGCCCGCCGGGCCAAACGGGGCGGGCCGTACTGGCGCACAACGAGGGCGACGGCCGCTTTGGCGATCAGACGGCCCTGATTCAAGCCCCTTTGGCCCTGGGCTTTTCGTCCCTCACCAGCAGCGGCGGTTTTGCCGACTACGACAACGACGGCGATCTGGACGCCTATGTGACGGCCGGCAATTCGTTTAACGGGCCGCCGCGGCAGGATATCCTATTGCGCAACGAGAGGAGCGTTTTCCGCGACGTTACGGCGGCGGCGGGCCTGGACCACGGGCTGTTTTCCAACGCCGCCTTATGGCTCGACTACGATCGCGACGGCCACCTCGACCTGCTGGTCAACTATACGGTTCTGGCCCCCGACCAGGCCCCCGCCACCCAGGTCCGCCTGCAGCGCAACGAGGGCGACGGCACCTTCACCGACCAGAGCCAGGCCCTGGGGACCGATCTAGCGACAATGGGTCTGGCGGCCGATTTCAACAACGACGGCTGGACGGACCTTTATTCGGACAGAAAGCTGTTGTTGAACGACGGGACTGGCGGCTTTGTCGACGCCACCACCGACGAAATTGCGGTAGAAGCACCCAGTAACGGCAAAACCATGGGCGATATCGACAACGACGGCGACCTCGATATTTTGCAGTTGCGCGGCGGCCATGGGAGCCCCGAGCGCTCGGTGCTATTCCTCAATCTTGGGGACGGCATCTTTGCCGATTTCACCGAAGGCCTGGGCCTGGACCCTCTGCACGGCATCGACGCGGGCGACCCGCAGATGGCGGATATCGACAACGACGGCGATCTCGATATCGTGCTCGGCTTTCCCCAGGCGATCTTTCTCAACGATGGAACGGGCTTCTTCGCCCAGGTCCTGCAACAGTCGGCCCTGGAAGAAGGGGTTAGTTTGATCTGGGGCGATTACGACGGCAACGGCTTTGTCGACCTGCTGAAAGGCGTCATCTGGCCCGCAGGCGTGCCGCAGGGGCCGGGGCGGCTGTACCGCAACCGGGGCAACGCCAACCACTGGCTGCACCTGGACCTGGTCGGCGTCCAGAGCAACCGTTCAGCCCTTGGCGCCCGGGTCTTGGCCCGCACCGGCGACCGGCGACAGATGCGCCAGCTGGTCGGCGGCACTAGTGACTCGCAGAGCGAATTGGGGATACATTTCGGCCTGGGGACCCATACCCGGGTCGAGCAACTGGAGATTGTCTGGCCCTCGGGCCAGGTGGATATATTGACCGATATTGCCGCCGACCAGCGCATCCGCCTCATCGAAGGCCAGGGGCGTTATCACCCGGTGGTGCCCGCCGTCTGGCTCAGCAAACCGCCCACAGAGCTGGTCGGAGGGACCCAACTCAGCCTGGACTTGAGGTTGCAGCCGGCCCTATTCCATGAGGGCGCGGAAATCACCGAGGTGGTAGCCGATCTGAGCGATCTGGGTGGCCCCTCGGGCTTGCCCATGCAACATCTGGGCGACAGCACTTTTGGATTGCAGACCGGACTGACAGTGGACGGCCCGAGCGGCTGGCGCCAAGTGGCGGTGCTGATCGAACAGGACACCGAGGTAGGGTCCTATTGGACGCGGCTGTCGAGCAGTATACAGGTAGGGCCGGGCAGCGATCTGGAACTGGGCGCCGCCGAGTGGAACGTAGCCGGCCAGTGGCTCGACAATCTGACCCGGTCTCCCGATGCGTGGGACCACTTTCCCGCCTGGTCGCCCGACGGCGCCCGGGTCTCCTTCGCCTCCTTCGGCGACAATACCATCGACGTATACGAGCGCGGCCTCGACGATACCGCCCTGGTGAAGTTGACCCATTCGCGGGCCTGGGATCTGCTCCACGACTGGTCGCCCGACGGACGACTGCTGGCCTTTTCCTCGCAGCGCGACGGCAACGACGAGATCTACACCGTAGAGGCCGAGGGCACCAATCCAATCAACCGGACCAGCCATCCAGCTAACGACCAGTACCCTGGGTGGGCCCCCGACGGGGCGCGCATCGCCTTCCAGTCGGACCGCGACGGTCAGTGGGATATTTTCATCATGGCGGCCGACGGCGCGAACCAGCGCAATCTGACCGACCACCCGGGCAACGATAACAACCCCGTCTGGTCGCCCGACGGGACGAAAATAGCCTTCAGTTCGGACCGCGATGGCCAAAAGGAGGTCTATGTGATCGACGCCGATGGATCGAATCTGGTCCGCTTGACCGACCACCCGAGCAACGATTCTGCCCCGACCTGGGCGCCCGACGGGACGAAAATAGCCTTCAGTTCGGATCGCTATGGCCGCAATGAGATTTTTATGATGAACACCAACGGGACCAACCCGGTCAATCTGACCCAACACCCGTGGAACGATGAAGTCCCCCGGTGGTCGCCCGACGGCCGGCACTTGGCCTTTACCCGCTCGCAGGCCGGTTTTCCGGACATCTATGTGATGGAAATGCAGCCCAGCGACCGCCTGGTGCTCCATCCCCAGCAGCAACAGACGGTATACCGCGGGCCGACGGCCCTGCAGGTGGAAGCCCGCCACGGCCAGTGGCAGATCCTCTACCAAACGGCCGAACCGGTTGACCTGGCCGGCTACAAAGCGCTGCACCTGGCCTTTCACGGAGGCGACGTGGATTGGGCTGCCGATGCCTCTCTGCAGTTGGCCACCAGTGCTGGCAACGTCGAATTGCTGGGGCCCTGGATCGATCCGGCCGGGCCCGACTGGCAGACCGTGGAATTGCCGCTGTACCTGTTCGCTGGGGCGGACCAGGCCATCCAGGCGGTGAATATCACCGGCAATTTGCACGGCACCTTCTACCTGGACGATATCCGCCTGGTCACTGCGGCTTCCTCCGCTGCGTCCAATACGGCCGTGGAAGAACGCGCCGACGGCGGTCCGGGGACCTTCGCCCTGGCCCAGAACTACCCCAACCCCTTCAACAGCGGCACCACCATCCGCTTCAGCCTACCCACCGCCGCGCCGGTGGAACTGGAGCTGTTCAATCTGGCCGGACAGAAAGTGGCCACCCTGGCCCAGGGCCTGCGACCGGCCGGCTCGTACACCCTGGGCTGGGACGGCCGCGACGAAGAGGGCCGCGAACTGGCCTCGGGTTTATATCTGTACCGCCTGCAGGCCGGCCAGCGGGTCGAAACGCGCAAATTGCTGCTGCTCCGGTGAAGTGGTTCGACAGCGGGCGCAGCAAGTTCAGTGATCCTAAATAAGCATCGTGCCGGCGGCGCCTACAATTCGACAACGCCCTTGATATAGCCCTTCACCTCGCCGCTGGTCACCGCCTGCATAAAGTCGGGGTACTCCGCCAGCGGCACGGTGTGCGTCACCAGCTGCCGCAAATCGATTTTGCCGCTGGCCAACAGTCGGATAGCCGCCGGATAGGGGTCGCGCAATTTCGACCCCGGCGCCGAATTGACAATACTCAGACCTTTGAGATGCCATTGGCTGGGGTTGAAATGGGCCTGTTGGCCTTTGATCCAACCAAATAAATTGATCCGCCCGCCCCGCTGGGTGATTTCACCGGCCAGATCCAGCGCCGCCTGGGCCCCGGTGGTATCAATGGTCGTATCGATACCGCGCTGCTGCAAATCGGCGGCGATATCGGCGAAATTGTCGAGCCGGGTATTGTACGACTCAGTAGCGCCCAACCGCTGCGCCAGTTCCAGACGGCTGTCCTCGACATCGAGGGCGATAATCTGGTCGGCGTAGGAACCGGCCAGCCCCTGCAATATCATCAGCCCCATAAAGCCGGCGCCGATGAGGGCCACCCGGTCGCCGGCCTGCAATTGGCAGTGGTCGATACCGGTGATCACGCAGGAGACCGGCTCGACAATCCAGTGCTTATCCTCCAACTTGGAATCGGGCAGCAGGTAGAGTCGGTCGACGGCCATATTGCGCAACCGGGCAAAACCGCCGCCAGCGACCTTCTGGCCCACTTCGATCCCTTCGACGCCTTCGCCCAATTTGCTGATATAGCCGACGCCTTCGTGGCCCGGCGGCGCCGCATAGCCCTGGTCGGTGCCGGCTTTAAAAGTCTGCAGGTCCCAGGCGCAAATGCCGCAAGCCGTGCCTTCGACCTGCACCTGGCCAGGACCTGGTTCGCCGACGTCGATATCTATTAGGTGGGCCCCGCCCTGGGGTTGATAACGGATGGTTTTAACTTGCATGGCGGTCGTCTTTCTCAAGAGGTTTCCCGGGTGGCATCCAGCAGCCAGCCCGAATGTTTAGCGGTGTACACGTTGACCTGGTCGCCCACAGCGACCAACTGGTAAAAGGCCTCGTCGACATCCAACCGGCTCTTGCCAAAAACCAACTGGAAACGCTGGCCGCCGCGGCTGATTTTCTGGCGGTCGCGCAATTGCATGGTACGGACGATTTTCTCGCCAGCCCCAATATCCTGGCTATAGCGCTGCAAAATGCGGATGAGGGTGTATAGTTGGTAGATAAAATAGATCACCATGGGTGAGACCAATAACACCAGCCCCCAGTAGCCCTGCAAGGCAAAGCCGAGAAAAAAATAACCGGAAACAGCCAGGGCAAGTAGACGGCGAAGAACAGCAGGGCAGCGGCGGCGAAAATGTAGAATACCCAGGGCTCTTTGCCAGTAGGGCCGCCGACCAAGTTAAAGATAAAGGTAAAAATGCCGCCGCAGACGGCGGTGAAAAAGCCCAATTTGACAAAGCCCAATTTGAGACTGGTGCGGTCTGCGTCGTCTAAAGGCTGGCGGCGTTGGCTATAGGACTTAGGGCTCTTCGACTGGCTCGACATAGGCCCGTTTGGCTGCTCTATCCTCCGACAGCGTTTCCTGGGTGCGCCCCACCAGACGCTCGATGGCCGCATCGACGTGCGATTCTTGAATATTGTACGAGCCTTCTTCCACCCGCAACCGGTGCGCTTGAATCAGCACCTGACTGTGCAGCACGCCGGGGGGCGGGACAAATTTGTAGCAGGCCAGCTCAATGCGCTGCCCCAGTGGATCGCGGAAATAGATCGAATCCATAAAGCCGCGATCTATTTCCCCGGTATGCGGCACGCCGCGTTGTTCGAGCCGCCGGGCCACCTGGGTAAAAGTAGCCCGCGAGACCGCAAAGGCCAGGTGGTGGACATGGCCGATATCCTCACAATTGGAACCGGCATCGACCGGGCGGGACTCGTTGGTGAAAACGGTTATCAACCGACCGTCCCCCGGCTCAAAGTAGAGATGGGACTCGTCGGGGTTGTCCAGATTGGGCTGCTCAAAGACGAAGGGCATCCCCAGCACCCCTTCCCAGAAATCGATCGACACCTGCCGGCTGGCCCCGACCAAGGTTATATGATGCACCCCCTGGACCTGAATCTTTTCCATAGTCAGCACCCTTTCGCCTAGATGAGAGCTGGTCATGATTAGCGATCCGTCTACTTTGTTGTTCTACCGAGACTTGTGCCAAGGCGGGTCGAGGGCGATGAGGCTGAAAGCGGATTCCACCCGACCCGGGGGCCCGCGAAGCGGGCGGGTCGGAGTGGCCTCGGAGGCCGTAGGCCGAGAATGAGCGTCAGACTCGTCGCCCTCGACCCGCCATCCACCGGCGAGCCACCCGAACTATAAACCAACCCTCACCTAGATAAGACTACCACGCCGCCCGCAACATTGCTTCGCCCTGGGCCCCTCTATGACCGGCCGCGGGTTGTCCAGGAGAGGCGCTTCAACCGTACAGATCGCCACGCATCCCCCTGTACCAGGGATTGCTCTGCCGCGCCGCCGGCACCTTGTCGGGTTCGATATCAGCCCAGATAACCCCTTCCCGATCCCAGATCTCCTGCAATAGAGTGCCGTCGCAATCGGTGATATTGCTGCCGCCGGGGCAAGGGTGGCCCAGTTCATTTTTCCCCGTGCAGCAGGAGACGGCCATAATCATAGAATTGGCCGCTGCCAGAGGCTCGACTTCGGCGTGGCCCCGACTGCCGCGGTTGTTCATCCAAAACAGCACCCGGCAATCGAGCTTGGCATAGGCCCGGGTCATTTCGGGGAAATCGCCGTCGTAGCAAATCATCACGCCGCAGGTATGGCCTTTGACGGGGAAAGTCACCAGACGGTCGCCGGGACGGTAAAAGGAGGGCTCGTGGCGCAGGCCTTGGGCGGCCCACCACAGGTGGGTTTTGCGGTAATTGGCACGGACCCCGTCGGCCCCGACCAAAGGAGCCGAAATATAGTAGTCATCCCCTTCGCGCTCGGTGAGGCCGTAGAGGATGAGGGACTGACTCCCCTGCAACAGGTCCTGGAAAGCCCGAGTGGTAGGCCCGTCGACAGGCTCGGCCAAAGCGCGCAAATTGTCGACGTAGCCGACAAGCAATTCCTCGTGGAAAAGAACTATATCGGCGCCCCCGTCCAAAGCCTGGGACGCGTATTCGAGCGCTTTGGCGCGGTTGGCCTCGACGGCACCGGGGATACTCTCTTGTTGGACCACGGCGATGCGCACGAATTACCGCTCCCACACGTCGGCGTCTATCCAGGCCCCCGTAGCCCGGTCACAGACCCGCTCCTTCAAGGTGGCGCTACGGCTAAAACCGGCGGCGCTGAGGGCCGTGGCTTTGGCCTCCAGACCGGTGTCGCCGTAGGCCAGGCAGGTATGTCTGTCGGGCAATTCCAGTTTCTGGACCAACTCCGCCGCGCCGTCCCAAAAGTCGGGATGGCAATACAGATCGACCAGACAGGCGTCGGGCCACAGGGGGTGATCCGACCACATAGCCCACCCCACTACGGCGCGGGTCTGGGACTGCACCAGGGCCAGGGCGCGGGGTGGGCGGCCTTCCTGGCGGCGCTCAATATCGTCCATCAGCAAGGGCAACAACGGGCCTTCGGTGGAACGACGCCCCCAAATATCGAGCCCAACGCTGCGCACCACACCGGGGAAATCACCCAGGAACAAAGCCGGCGAGGTCGGCCAATGCAGCCAACTGAGCGGTTCGATGGCCGTTGCCCCGGGGGCGAAATAAGCGGCATCGAATTCTTCCTGGGAGTCCGTATAATAAGCCATATAGCCGCTTTCGGGCTCTATCCCGGCAAAGCCATTGGCCCGGTAGATATGAAAGGGCGGGCTGTCGTAGCCGGTGCCCAAATACAGGGCCCGACCGCCGCGCTGGCCAAAGTGTTCCATAAGCCGACTCATCAATTGCATGGCGGCGCCCTGGCGGCGATCCTCGGGCTGGGTGTATACGTGGCCGAAGAGCCCGACGCCGCCGTACTCGATCGTCATCATATTGGCAAAAGGCTCGCCGTCGCGGTGCAGCAAATAGAAAAAAGCGTCGAGGCCGGTCTGGGTGCGCAGGACCTGCTCGTTGCCCCAACGCCAGGGCGGTCCCTTGTGGCCCAGCAGACTTTCGACGCGCTCGGACCAGTCGGCATCGGGGCCCTGGACGACTCCCACGTCTACGCTTTCACCGGATTTGAGGGCGACGCGGTCGAGGGATTGGTACATGGCGGATATCCCTTTACTTGGTTAAATGAATCGGCTTTAGAGACGGATATTGGAACTTATAACCCCTCGACAGACGCGGCAACTACCCCTTCTAGTCGCCCGCCAAAATGGGATGCAACGGGTGGTCCCACGGCCCACCGGCTGTCATTTCATCGCCGGCTCCGGCCGCCTCGTGGCCACCGCGGAAAGACACGTAATCGGGGATATAGATCATGGCCAAGGCCCGCCGCGGCCGGTCGGTCTGGTTGGGCCCGGCGTGGTGAAAATTGCAGCCGTGGTGAAAGGTGACCCCGCCGGCCGCCATTTCCATGGGCACCGGCTCGGCCACATCGTGCCCCTGCTCTTTCATTTTGTCGACGATGCTCTCGCCCTCCACCCCCAGAGCAATAGGCTCGAGGGGGCCAAATTTGTGCGATCCGGGGACAAAGTGCAGACAGCCGTTTTCCACCGTGACATCGTCGACGGCGATCCAGGCCGAAAACGACCCCACCGGATCCATCGGCCAATAGGGAGCGTCCTGGTGCCAGTTGGTCGGCTTGCTCTCCTGCCCCCCGGGCTTAACCATAGCGTGGTCGTGGTACAGGCGCACGTGCTGGCACTGCGACAACAGACGGCCGCTTTCGGCCAGGCGCTGGTCAAAAACGAAGGGCTTTACATCGGGGCAATCGACCCACAGATTGACCATCTGGTTGAAGACGCGCTCGTAATCATCCGAGCTGCGGCCACCCCCCTGGGCCCCTAGGATGCGGTCGCGGTTGGCGGCGATGGCCAGGTCTATGCTCTGGCGCAATACGTCCATTTCCTCAGCGCTGAAAAAATGAGGGTATTGGATAAATCCATTGGCCTGGAAAAAGTCGATATCGGCCTGGGTCACGGACGTGTCGAAGGGCATGGAAACGGTCCTTTCTGTAGCGGAGATCTGGCCCCTAATTGGGCGAGGCCTTAGTTTTGTCAGCGTCGGCGCGACGACTCCCACTAATACCAAATTGCCTTCAAGATGTCCGGATATTGGCGCTGCACTGCCAAGAGCTACACGCCAAACATCCAAATATCAGTGCTTCACATCAGTGCTTCACATTGGTATAAGCAATCCGTGGTTGGCCGTCGGCGCATTTTCCGGGATGAACTACAGCTGCCCTGTTGCAGCCTTCCATCCACCAGGCTTTAAGAAAAGTGGGACGGCCAGTCGTGTAAAGGCCGCAGGAAGGAGCAAAGGGGGCGCTGCCAGAGAGGATCGGCATTATGGCCATTGGACGGGTCTTGCAACTGGGTTTTCTGGCCTCGCACGGGGGCACCAATATGCAGGCCATTCTCGACGCCTGCCAGGAAGGCCGCCTGCACGCCCGGCCCCGGGTGGTGATCAGCAATAATTCGGCCTCCGGGGCGTTGCAGCGGGGCCGCAAAACGGGCGTGCCGGCCGCACACCTAAGTGCTTTTACCCACCCCGACCCCGGCGCCCTGGACCGGTCCATTCTCGCCCTCTTGCAGCAGCACCAAGTAGAAATTGTCTGTCTGGCCGGGTATATGAAACGCCTGGGCCCGCAGACCCTGGCCGCCTACCAAGGACGTATCCTCAATATCCATCCGGCCCTGCTGCCCAAATACGGAGGCCGCGGTTTTTACGGCGACGCCGTGCACCGGGCCGTGCTGGAAGCCGGCGAAAAAGAAAGCGGCCCCACCGTCCACCTGGTCGACGAAGAATACGATACCGGCCCCGTCCTCGATCAAATCCGCGTGCCCGTCAAAGCGGGCGATTCGGTCGAGACTCTGGCGGCCCGGGTGCTGGCTCAGGAGCACGTCCTCTACGCCCGCACCTTGCAGCGCATCGCCACCGGCGAGATTGGGCTGCAGGGACTTACCTAGGAAAGGCCGACCACAGCTTCTTTCTTTTTCCATTGGAATGTAGCGCAGGTCTTGGGGGTGTCGGCCGGCGGCGGGCAGTGGGGGAGCGGGGCGGGGAAGCTGGAGGCCGGGCGGGCGGCGGTTTATTGTAGCCAACTGACGCCCCTGAATACGGCCGCAAGCGGGCCTCACTGCCCGCCAGAGGCCGTCATCCCCAAGACCGTCCCACATCCCAATCCCCTAACAAATCTACAACTCCGCCAATTCGGGCACCGGTTCGCTCATAGTTTTGCTCCTGTAGAACGAGATAGGCGCAAACGCCGGGGATCGCCCAACCGCCGCAACAAGGCGGCCTCATCGAGATTGGTGTGGCGCTGCACCCAGTCTATTTCCGCGGCCAGGGGCTGATCGAAGACACCGGGATCGTCGGCCCCTACCGCCAGATCGACTTCAGCCTGCAAAAAACGATGAATGGGATGGTGCTGGGGACCGGGGACCCCGCCAATACGCAGATTGGACGTGGGACAGGTCTCAATGGCGGTACCCAGGGCGGCCAACTGGTCCAGGACAAATGTCTGTCGCCACCGCACCTGCTCCAGACGCTCTTCGTCGTAGGCCTTTTCCACCGGGGTATCGGGGTGGAGGGGCTGCAGTTTTTCGTCCTCGCCACGCAGTAGATCGACATCGACGATAATGCCATATTGCTCCAGGGCGTCGCGATAACGCAAATCGTAGGCAATCTGGTCACGGCGCTCCTGGGCCGGTTCGCGCTGGTGGGCTCGGGGCCGACGCCCTATGGACACAGCCGGATCCAGCCCCAATGCAGTGGCGTGGCCCAGCCGCTTGGGCCCCAACTCGGCGGCCTCGTGGCACCAGCGCACGGCGCTTTCCAGCGATTTGTCAAAATACATTTCGCCGACGTGGTAGAGCACCTCTAAAGCACGCTCGGGCCGGGCCTGGTTATCGCGCCGCAGACGGGCGAAAAAAGCGTTCATGGTCCGCGGCGGATAGCCATCCTCAAAGAAACAGAAGTCCAACCCCACAATGGTCGGGATCAATTCTGGGTGCTCGTCGAAGAAACGCTGCACCAACTGGTAGCCCACCAGCGGATCCCAACGCGGTAGGCTGATGATATAGCGGGCCAAAAAGTCGTTGTCGCTAGCCTCCTGGATCATCTGGGCATTGAGCAGATGGGTTTGGAAAAAACCGTCGACATCCTCCACGCCCCCCATATACATGGAGCGGTACTCGATATAACCAATGCCCTCGGCGCGGTGGCGATCGAGAACGGCGCGCACCACTTGCTGTTTGCGCAGTATATCATTGTGCCAGTGCCGGTAGAGACAGATGGCCAGATTGAATTTGGCCTGAAAGCGGGCAAAATCGGCCCCGTCGGCGGCGACAAAAACGCTGTGGCGGCGAAAGCGATCGAAACCCGGCCCGGCAGGATCGGCCAGGGCCTCCTCGTAGAGGGCAATGGGATCGGGCCGCTGGCCAAAGGTCTGTTCATAGGCGTCGGTGAACAAGCTCCAATCCACCTGGCGATACACCGAACGCCCCAATTCCAATAGGTCGGCCGGGTAGAGGCAACCGCCCAGATGGACGTGGAGTTCACAACTTTTGAGCGGGTCGAGTAAACGGTCTCTAATCATAGTCCGGCAAGGGTTAGGGTGTATCTAGAAAATCGCTTGTAGCCGCACAACGCCCAAATAATTTTTTCAGACGCCCGTGGCAGACAGGCCCAGCCGTCCATTTGCCATAGTCCATGCCGCCCGGTATTTTCAGCCCGACACCGCAAAGGAGGGACAAATGACAGGACGCACATGGATAGCGGCGCTGTGGCTCGCCGCCCTTGTCGGCCCCAGCTGGGGGCAGGGATTGGGAGATGGGCTAACCCAAGTCAAAAGCGTGGCGGATCTAGACCGCTTGGCCGGACTCCACTTCGCCATTATGAGTGACCACAAAGGCGACTCGCCTTTGAGCAGCGTCGAATTCGCCCGCATGGCGGCCTGGACCCAACAGAGCAAGGCCGCTTTCGTAGTCGGCCTGGGTGACCATCTCAAATACCCCTGGGAAAATACCTTTATCGACTGGATAGGGGGACAACCCTGGTGGCGCCAGCACTGTTTCCTCAATGTCGCCGACGGCGAGAACGAGTACTATAGCCCGACCCATCGGCAATCGGACTACGGGGCCGGGGCGCCACTGCTAAATCTGCTAGAGCTGGACGCCAACGCCCAGATAGAGCAACCCAATCCCTCCGAGTACTACGCCCGCATTCCCGTGGGCGACTATACCGTCCACCTGCTGCAAATGCACTATTCGGACCAGCCCGAGGATGCGGCGGTCGCCTTTCCCGAAGCCAGTCGCGCCTGGATGATGGAGACGTTGGCCGGCATCGACAAGGGCGCCCGCGACCTGGTCCTGGTGGCGGCCCACTCGCGGCGGGGATCCTGGGATATGGTGCTGAACCCACCGCGGCGCCGGACCCTCTTCGCCAAGGCCGACCTGATCCTGTCGGCCACCACCCACAGCTTCAAGGCCTGGGTGCCCGAGGGCTTTGCCGACGACAGCGGTGTCTGCGTCAATACCGGGGCGGTCAACTACACCGGCTGGATGACGCCCAACGGCTACGTCGAAATTCACGTTCTGGCCGCCAGCGGCGCCCTTGTTGGCCAGTATATGGATTTGGGCCAGACCCAGCGCCAATTGCAGCCGGCGCCCTTTGCCTGGGTCAAGCCCAAAGACGGGCCTATGCGGCTGCTCGATTGGCCGGCCCTGGCAAAAGACGAAGATCCGCCCCTGGCCCAATTGGAGCGGACCGTGGGCATCGACGAACTAAAAGGGGAATTGGCCGCGCTGTTGCGGCACAAAACCGGCGCCGACCTGGCCTTTATCGACGTCCGCGACAGCCTCGCCGCCGGTCCGGTAGGCCGACGCCAGGCCTGGGGCGTCTTCCACAAAAATCGCAATTTGCGCGTCATCCAGGTGCCCCGCGCCCGAGTCGATACAGTCCTGACCGCCTTTGGCCGCGAACCGGTCGATTTCACCGGTGACTATCTGCGCATTGCCGCCCCGCACCCCTATATGGGCGGCATTATCCAGCACGGCGGACTCAGCTATACAGCGGTGGAGCCCCAATCCATAGATCAACCCGGCCTGCGCGAAGTGGACCTGTTGGCCGAATGGCTGGCGGGGCGCTAGGCAGAAGCCCCGCCAATAACCGTCTGCAACGCCGCCATATGCCCTTTGAGGGCCGCCTCGCCCTTGGCCGTGAGTTTATACCAGCTCACCGGGCGGCGTTTTTCAAAGCGCTTGTCGACTTTGACATAGCCGGCATCCTCCAATTTGCGCAATTGCGCCCCCATATTGCCGTCGGTCTCGCGCAGTAATTCCCTCAGTCGGGCAAAGGCCAGGGCCTGGGTCCCGGCCAGCAATACACAGGCCCCCAGCCGACTGCGGTGTTCCAGCAGCTTGTCCAGTTGCGCCAGGCCCTCGGCGGTGCGTTCGGCGGGCTGGCTAGGCATATTTGGGCCTCATCCACAGGACACTGCCGATCAGCGAAAGGGCCAGGGCCAGACCCACTGTGGTCCAGGGCAATACCGGTATAAAAGGCACAGCGATAGCCCCGACCACCAGGGCCAGACCCGGCGCCATAAAGCGGCGATCGAGATGGACCCCGGCAAAATACCAGATAATACCCGACATCAAGGTAAATAACTGCCCCTGGGCCAGACCCGAAAGATCGTGCACTGCGGTAATCGACAGCACCGCCAGACTAGTACCTATAAAGCTACACCAATGCAGGGCGTGGCGACCGCCCCGATCGCCGTAATCGACGCCGCTCTGGCACATGGTGCGGCGGACGACCCAATAGCTGACCACTACCCCGACCAACGGCGCAATGGCCCAGAACCACAGCGCCAGGCGGACCGAATAGTCCAGTAGCGCATAACCGGTCAGGCCGACCAAAGCCCACAACAGCACCAGTCCCACAAGACCCTGGTTCTGGTCGCGTTCTTCTACAGCCTGGCGAATAAAATTGATATCTTCTTCGAGCTGGCGGGGATTGGCGTTATCCATAATAAATAGCCTCCTTGGATATTTTAGAGAACTCTATTTTTTAGAGTGTAATAGAATAGTAGAGTCTGTAGAGGCCTTTGTCAATCACTTTTTTACTCGTTGGATTAGCGACTTTATAGCGGCGTTGTTTGCCCCTGCCCAATCGCCTCCAGCTGGGACCCCGCCGTCTCAACTGAGACTTGAAGAGAGGACAAAACCGCCCAGGTGGCCGCCAAACCAACTCAAGGGTCGGCCTTATCGACTCGTATCTTGCCCTAAAAGACACGCCCAATACCGGCCTTGTCAGAGGAGCGCTCGTATACCCTTTTCAGCCTCCTCCCATTTTACCCAGGGCTCACGGCTGACCAGCCCGCCCAGGCACGAACTTTGCACAGCACCAAATGGGTAGGGATTAACTCAACAAGGCAGGCTGCCAGGGCCCGGCATCAACCATTGGCCCCAAAATCCCGCCCCGGAATACGCCCCTTGTCCAGGAGGTGTCCCATGACGTCCGCAGCGCTTTTGGTCGGCATTGGCCTTATCGAAATAATTCTGGTCGGTCTGCTCGCCGCCATCCTGATAGACGAGTGGCACGCCTCCAGCCAGCCGCATTAACCGCAGTATATTTTGGCCCCTGCAGTCGCCCGCAGGGGCACCCAATACCCCACTGAACCGACGCCCAAATGGGTTTTCCCAGCAGCCGCTTATTGGGCCTGTTCTTCCCCTTCGGGTTCGCTTTCTTTGGGTTCCTCCAGTCGGCCCAACCAGCCCTCAACCGTGCGCCCGGCCAGATCGCGGCACCCCAGCCCAAAGGCCAGCGCCACCGCCACGGCAATGCCGCCCAACAGCAACCCGAAAGCCGCGTTGATAATTTCGTTGGCAATACCCATCTGCCGCAGAGCCATGGCCGTGGCCAAAATCAATACCACCAGCCGCGCCCCCAGAGCCACCAATTTGCTCTGGACAATATCCTTGCGCTCGACGATCTCGCCGATGAGGTTCGCCAAATAGAGCCCCAGGACAAAGATCACCAGCCCCATCACCACCTGCCCGGCGAAGCGGGTGAACTCCACCAATAAGGTCTGCATGCCGGCAAAGCCCAGCAGGGCGGCCGCCTCTATGGCCGCAAATAACAGTATCGCCACCAGCGCCAAATGACCGACCCAGGCCGCTGGACTGCGCCCGGAGGCCCCTTCAGCAGGGCCTAGCCCCAGACGCTCCATGAGTTTGTCGAAGCCGGCCCGGACCAATAAGGCCACGACCATCCCCTGGATCAGGCGCCCCAACAGATAGGCCACCAGCAACACCAGCGCCGCGGTGAAAATGGCCGGCAAAGCGTCAAAGATGCGGCCCAGCATCGCACTGGCGGGCTGCGAAATGACTTCGAATTGCAACGCGTCCAGGGCGGCGATGGCGGCCAGCAGGAATACCGCGTAGTATAGAGCCCGGCCAATGAGGCCAGAAATGGGCTTTTCGCCCAATACCGCATCGAGCCCGCTGTCCTTGCCGACCCGATCGAGATTGCCGGCCGCCAGCAAATTGACCGCAATGCGCTGCACGATCCGCGCCCCGAACCACCCCGCCGCTAGAATCAAACCACCGGCCAGCAGATTGGGGATGAAACTCATAGCCTCGCTGACCATTTCCCGCACCGGAGCCAGCAGCCCCTCCAGACCCAGTGCACCCAGGATTGCCGGCAAAAAGACGAGGAATACCAGCCAATACACCCCGTTGCCCACGGTTTCGGGAATGGACATATGCTCAGCCGCCCCCTCTTGGTCCCCGCCGCCCAGGCGCTCCTCCAGCCGGGCCGCCGATAGCACGCGCACCACCAGGGTGCGCAACAGCCGGGCGACGATCCAGGCCAGCAACAGCAACAGCCCGGCGCTTAGCAGTACCGGCATAAAGACAAAGATCTGCACCAACAGCTGGTTGAGCGGCTGGGTGACCAGGGTCAGACCGACGCCTTCGAAAAAGGCCACCAGGACAAAGAGCATCAGCAGGTAGTACACGCCCTTGCTGATCCACACCTCGGGACGGATGCGCGCGGCGGTCTTTTCGCCCAGAATAAGGCGCGCGAATTTGTCGTCGAGTTCGGTGCGGTGTAGCAATCGCTGAATGAGGACCTTCACCACCAGGGCCACCAGCCAGCCGACCACCAGGATGCCCAGCGGCAAAAGTATATCCACCGATGGCACTAAGTACGCCTCCCAGAAATAGACGAACTCACTCCATATTCCACTCATATCCCAGACTCCTTGTGCGATGTGTTGGAGTTATTGAATATAGCTAATAATTTCATCAGGGTCTGGTTCTACCTGCTGGGCATCGTCTGCAACGCCCGGTCCATCGGATGAAACCGCCGCCGAGGAACGAATTTATGCGTTTATTGAAGGTTCTCCTGGTAGTAGGCTGCCTGTTGTTGGCCAGCCTGTTCACCCTGGCCCGACTCGATTTCCGGGCGCCGGAGACCGAAGGGGAGGAAGCCCCCCCGTCCCCGGTGCAGACGGGCCTGGTCTGGCTCTTCGAGCGCTTCAAGCTACCCGATATGCCCGCGGTGGAATCCGGCCAGCCGACCGAAACGCCCAAAGAGCCCCCTTTGCCCAGACCGGTCGATTTGAGCCCGGCCCGGCCCGGGGAACTGCCCACCCCGTCGGCGGCTTTCCCCAACTTTGCCGCCATCAAAGACATCAAGGAGCGAAAAAAACGCTTCTTTGAATTTATGGGCCCTCTGGTGGAGGCCGAGAATCTCCAGGTACAGGAACAGCGCCTGCAAATCCTGCGGCTGCACGAGGGCGTGCAAAAGGGCCAGGAGATGTCGGTCTACGACAGGAAATGGCTGCGCCAACTGTGCGCCCAGTACCGCCTGTCCACCGAAGAATTGTCGGTGGATGATCTCTTCCAGCAACTGTTGGTGCGGGTAGATATGGTGCCACCGGAACTGGCCCTGGCGCAAGCCGCCATCGAATCGGCCTGGGGCCAGTCCCGCTTTGCCTATTTCGGCAACAACCTATTCGGGGAATGGTGCTTCACCCCCGGGTGCGGCATTGTGCCGGCGGCCCGCCCCCAGGGCAAAACCTACGAAGTGGCCGCTTTTCTCACGCCGATCCACGCGGTGCGTTCCTATATCCAAAACCTGAACGCGCATCCGGCCTACCGCCAATTCCGGGCGCTGCGTTACCAAAAGCGCCTGGCCGGAGAACGGCCCGACGGCCACAGCCTGGCCCTGGGGCTGCAGAAATACGCCGCAATAGGCATGGAGTACGTCGACAAAATCCGCACCGTAATCCGCCAGAACAAACGGCAGATGTCGAGTGCCGGCTTTCCCGAGCTGGCCTTGCTGCAGGAGGAATCCCCGTCCCTTTGGGCCGCCCTGTGGGCATTCTATAGCGGCCACCTGGAAGGCGGGGCCGGCTGAGGGACGTTGCTAGATCGGGTAGGAATTCGGCCGTTAGAAGCCTTTAAAACCCCAATGGCAATGGCGCTCTATTCGGCGCACTCCAAGACCTCGTAGCTGCCCAGGGGCCGATAGCCCAATTTGGTCGCCAACCGATACGATATCTGGCTGCCCGTATCCCAGTGCGGCTCGAGCCCGCGTTCAAGGCATTCCAGGGCAAAACTAGCCCCCAAGGCGGTGGCGATGCCCCTCTTCTGGTGGCTGACATTGGTATTGATCTGAATCTCGGCGGCTCGCTCGCTCAAGATAGCCGAAGTCACCCCACCGACGATGAGGCCATTGGCCAGGGCGCAAAAGCCGAAACCGCGTTGGCAAAAATCAGCCAATGTCGGGAAGACAACATTGGGTATCAGGTCCGGATTGACTTCTGCGCCGAGCCGTTGGGCAAGTTCCGCATCAATGGCCCGCAGCTCGATACCGTCGAGGGGCCTAGACGCCAAGGCCTGCAGATGGGTCGGATCCAACTGTGTATGGGAAAAGGCGTGTCGCTGAGCCACCTCCGCCTTGGTTTCCCGCCAGGCCAAGACCTTCTCCCGCCACGCCCCATTGACTACCAAAACGGCGCGAAATCCCGCCAACCGATCCAACAGGCTTTGCGCAACCGGGTGGCCTGCATCGCCGGCGACAAAGGTGAAAGGGCCGATAGCTAGGCAAGCTACCTGCGGATCTGCCGTGGAATCGGCCGTCGCATCGCCTAAACGACCTTCTAGAATGGCGTCCAGGATCACCCGCAAGCCTATGTAGCCGGCGAAAAGTCCGCGCAGATTTTGTCTGTTCTCCGCTGTCAGTTCCACTACTTGGTCGGTGGGCATATCTCCTTCAATCCGCGTTTCTGATACGTTCACGGTATCAATAACTGTTAATTATTGCGTCCTGCTAAGCAAAAGGAATACCGCCGGTCGAGCACCTTGGGTGGCCAAGCATCAGTTACCCCTCACCAGGCCCGCCAGCCGCCGCGCCCCTTGAGCCGCCTGATGGTCCCCTGATCGGCGCGAAAGGGCAAGTCGGGCAATACCGGTTCACTCAGAGGCTGGTCGGCAAAGGGCGTGCCCTGCAACTGCAGATTAAAGGCCCGCACCATCAGCGCTTCCAGATTGATCACGTCGAGGGTATTGTAGGCCAACAGCGTCTCCAGGGCCTTGTCGTTGCCGCCGTTGAGGAAATCGAACCACAGCAAAACCGCGAAATAACCGTCCACCTCTTCCAATAGCCCGCGATCCATCCCCAACTGGCGCTCGCAGCCCTTGAGGCCGCCGCGATACCCCAAGGCCGCCAGTACGTGGCGCAAATCGATATGGGCCTGGGGGGCGGCAATACGGAAGTACTGGCGGATAAAGGGCAAGTCAAAAGACTTTCCGTTGTAGGTGACCAGCAGCTCGTACTGGTCGATATCGTCCTTGAAATCCGGCAAATTGTCCCCTTGCACATAGGTGCGGATATCCTCGCCGTCGTAAACCACAATGGTGGTGATATAATCGTCGGGACCGCCCAGGCCGGTGGTCTCTATATCGAGATAGGCCACCCGGTGGCGAAAGTGGGGGAAAAGGCGCCAGTACTGGGGCGGCGGCAAGTGCTCGTAGAAATAGGCGGTATCACCCTGATCGAGGCGTTCGACTCCGGTGCGGACGGTTTCTTTAAACTGAGCCGCCCGCCCCGCCGAAAAGGGCAGCCTAGTGCTATTGAGGGCATCGCCCCAGGTGCGAACACCCTCATCCCAGAGGCGGCGTTCGAGCTTGGCGCCAATGCCGGGGACATGGCAAAAGGTATGGTGCAACATGGGAGTTCCCTAGTGGTGGTTGGGCTGCGAGACAAATAAAAAGGGGCGCATAGCTGCCACGACACCGGTGACTTTGGCCAACCAGCCGGGGGCGTTCATTTGACCAATTTGGCAATTGTTTTAAAGACGGGGTCACCGGCCTGGCCCAAGAGTTCAAAAAGCGCCGTTTCCACCGATGTGGGCACCGCGCCCAGGCCCTGCATTTTATTTAGGCCCAACTGTTTATTGGCGGCGGAACGCGACGATACGGCGTCGGCCACCACCTCGACCCGAAAGCCCTGGGCCAACAAATCGCGGGCCGTCTGGTAGACGCAGATATGCGTTTCAATGCCGGCCAGCAAAACCTGGCGGCGGCCACTGGCGCGCAATTGCAGCTGGAACTGGCTCTGCCCCCAGGCGCTAAAGCAACGCTTGGCCAGGGGCTTTTGGCCGACGAGCAACTGGCTCAATTCGGGGATGGTCGGGCCCAGACCTTCGGGGTACTGCTCGAGCCAGAAAATGGGCAGCTCCAGGGCCTGGGCGCCCTGGACCAGAATTTGCAACTGGCGATAGAGTTCCTCGCGCTGGTGCATAAGAGTGGCCAATTTGCCCTGGATATCGATGAGGACCAGGGCGGTATTACGCGCTTGTAGCATGGTTGTCCGGTGGTTTAGGGTGGACCAATAAACATAAGAAACAAGCCCGTCACAACGCCGTCAACCAGACTTCCAGAAAATAAGAACGGCGGCCAGGCGCTTATAAGCTCGCCTCCAGGGCCAGCGTGATATTGCGGCCGGGGCTGGGGAAATTGTCGACGCTCAAATGCTCGTGGTAAAAGCGGTTGAGTAGATTGTCCACCCCCAATTGCACGGCCACCGCCGCATTGAGAGCAATTCGGGCGCTGGCCCCCAAGACGACAAAACCGGGGGTCCGGTCCTCCAGGGTGGTTAAATGGGCGATCCGTCCTTGCCGGGAAACCCATCGCGTTTGCACGGCAAGCCGGTGCGATCCGGGTCGATAGCTCAATTCAAGGCGGCGTTCAAAAGGGGCGATAAAAGGCAGAGGCTCGGCAAAGGTGCGATTGTGGCCCAACGTATAACTGGCACTGGCGGCGGCTTGCAGTTGGTGCGGTAAGGGGACCACGGCGCTCAATTCGCCGCCGTAGATATAGGCGGCAGGGATATTGGCGTAGTATTTGAAAATATCCTCCTGGACGACCCCCGTTATATACTGGGCCAGGCGATTGTAATACAGGTCAATACGCAAACGGCGGTCCCCCTGCTCGTGCTCCAACCCCACTTCCAACTGGCGGCTGCGCTCGCTCTTTAAGGTGGGGTTGCCGGTATAGAAAAAGCCGTCGCTTGGGTTGAAGAGGAAAAAACCGTAATTCTCCAAATGGGTGGGCAGGCGGGCGCTTTGGGCCAGACTCAATTTGAAGCGCGTATGGGGCCGCCAGGCGTATTCCAGGACCGCGCTTAGACTCAGGCTGGCATAGCCGCGCCCGAGGGCGGCATTGCCCCAAGCGGCCGCCAGTTGGCGGCGGCCCATGGGATCGTGGATATCCTGCCGGGCCCCATCCCAACGCATATTGATTTTTCCCAGCAGGCGCTTCGACAGGCTGCGGCTATAGTCGGCCGCCAGAGCCAGATGGCGACGCTGGATAGCGCCCAGGTTGAGCAGGTACATCGGCGTCACCGCCGCATCGGTGCTGATCATCCGCATATCGGCAAAGGCACCCAATTGGTAAAAATCGACCACCAGCTCCAGGCTCTGGTCGGCCTCGGCCAATAACAGTCTCTGCAGCAGGCCCCAGGTGCGGGTCTTGCCGTACATGGGCATATGCATATCGCGCATGACCGCCCGTTGCGAGACATCGCGCCGCCGGTCATCCATCCAATGATCAACGCGGCTGTGGTAGAAGCGGCTGCGGACCCAATGCAACCGCCCCCCACTCGGAGTCCAGGTATGCTCACCACTGAACAGGCGCGACTGGGCCCGGGTGGCGTCCATCAACAGCGCCGGATAGCCGATATCCCAAGCCGTATCGCCCAGCACGCTCAGGTCTATCTGGTGCTTCTCGCCGCGCCGCGACAGATCAATTTTGGCATTGTATTTGGCAAATTGGGTATTGTCAATGGCCCCCCGACCCCCGGGCCTAAAATCGTTGGCCCGCCGATAGGAAAAGGAACCGCGCAAGGCCAGATTGGCCACGGCCACATTGACAACGCTGCGGTTGTAGCGATGGCGCGAGACCGATTCGTAGCCCAATTCGGTCCGGCCGTAAAAAGGTCGGGCGAAGGTGGCCTTTTGGGTGACCAGGTTGACCGTGCCGCTTATGGCCTGGCCCTGGGTCAAATCGAATGCCCCCTTGGCCACTTCCAGTTGGGCCAGATTTTCCGCTTCCACGTAGGACGTAATCGGGTCCATATGATCGACGCAGGCAGCAAAGATTTTCATCCCGTCAATAGCCAAGCCCACCCGCCCACTCTGGCCGCCGCGAATAGAGGGGGCCAGAGCAAAATTGGCCCGACGCACCATATTGACCCCTTCTAACTGATCCAGGAGTACATCAGTAGTCTGCAAACGGCGGGCTGTTGGCCCAACGGTCTGGGCCCGGACTCCGTAAACCATTACAGGGTTGGTCAGCTCCAAGGTGCGCCGCTCCAGCCCAATCAGTAGAGGCCCCATCCCAGCCCCGACTGTAACCCAACGCCGCAGGGTCCCATGGCCAATCGACGAAACCTCCAACGAGTAGCTGCCCGGGGCCAATTCCAGGGAAAAAAAACCGTCACTATCGCAAAACGTGGCGGCCCCTGTCCCCAGCACTTGCACTGTGGCATAGGGCAGAGCACGACCGCTGCCCAGCTCCATCACCTGGCCGCGCACTTGCGCCTTTGCGGCAGGGACGGCAACGGCGAGGCCCAACATTAAGGCCAAACGAAAAAAACGCATTACCAGATCGACCTCCAGTTATCCGGGTATATTCAGCTTTTCTTGCAGAGCAACCCGCAGATATCAGTGCTTTATTTGTTATAGCAACTTCCGACCCTGGGCAAAGCCGGGGCAGCCATAGGTACCGCCCCGGCTGCTTACCTCATTCTACAATCAGGTCGAACTGGGTTTCGACGACCACCTCATCGTCCCTTTTGAGCACTAGGTCGAGACGCCAATCGCCCGTCATAATGAAGTTGACCCGGCCCAGATAGTGGCCGTTGTCCATAGATGCGGGCTGTTCGTTGTCGGGTGAGCCGTGGTTCATAGACGGCATAAAGGGCGCCATTTCCACCTGCAGATCGGCGACGGGCGGAAAACGCATCATCGACTCGCGGGTGAAAACGGCCACTTCCAGATCCTGCTTGCCGACAGTCGGATGGGACGGGCCTACCAGGGCGACGAAATAACTCTGCTGGTCCGCCCCGGTCAGAGCCACCAGCCGGCTGCCCTGCTGGACTTGGGCGGCAAAGGCAACCTGCCCGGTGCGTTCACCAGCCTGATACGCCACCTGCAATTGCCAGCTACCAGGCATCAGCAGGACGACGGGATTGGTATAGGTGCCACTATCGTGGTCGTGGACGGCAGGGCCTTCGGAAGGGGCCCCGTGCATCATGGTGCCGGTATCGGTCTCCATATTCATCAGCGGGCGGATTTCCACCTGGGCACCGTGGATATGCTCGCCGCTGGCGCTGTCGATCAATTGGACCTGAAAAGGGGTATAACCGGTCTGCTGCTGCTGGGGGCCGTACAATTCTATCCGCACCCCCTGATCCTGCAAAACACCCAATTCGACCAGCGCCGCGCTCTGGGGCGCCGCGTTGCCCCCGCTGTCGTGGTCATGAGCATCGACCGGGTTATTAGCCGACGAACAGGAAGTGGTAAACAGCAACCAAAGAACGGATGAGAAAAAGAGGCGGACGGCCACAGCCCCGGTTTTGGACTTAGACATAGTGATTATCTCCTGAGTATAAACCAGATACATCTGCAGCAATCCCTATAGACCCCGTACAAGGGCGCTTTGAGATTGCTGGACAATTTCCCAAGGTGGCCGCAACATCCCGCAAAACAGGATGGCCAGGCACAATCCATGGCCCCTGCAGACAGACCGGGCACCAAGTGCCTGGGGTCCCTCGGGCGCGAAAGTGAAGACAGACGCTCTCCAGATACAGCGACAAGACAGAGTTCGGCCTAGAGCCAGGTCAGACCTGGTCAGACAAAAGCCACTGCTGGGCTGTTATAGAGAGGGTATCGGGTTGGGGGTACTGCTCAGGAGATGGGAATTTTATCGGGCAGGTCGGCAGCCAGCGAATAGGCCGCAGCCAAATAGCCGGCCTTCAGCGGGCTGGGAGAAAAAGGCCGGGAGATATCGACGGCACTGGGAATCAAGTGGCTTAGCAGCGGCGCTGAAAAACCGATAAAAGCCACCGGGCTGGTGCTGCTGCAGGGGGCCGGACGGAGAAAATGCCCAGTTATATCGTCCATGGCGCAGGCGGTCTGCCCCTGGGAGGAAATATAGCAGCAGGCCGTATTTTCCTCGCCTTCCTCGATATTGGCGCAGCAGCATATAGTGGGCTGGACCTGGGGTAGGGACGCCTGCATATGCACATCGGCCAAAGGCCGGTGCAACAGGTAGGTGCAGAGGATTATAAGACTGAGCCAGCGCATATATTTAACGTAGACTAGTGCTTGGGGCAAATCAAGGGACTCAAAAATCTTTTTATATTGACAACAATTAAAGCCCGGCAATCACTCCGGGCAATTCCTCCAGTTCCCCAACGACTCCGTCGGCGGCGGTGGGCGGCTCCCAATAGGTATCCCGTTTCCAAATGGCTTTCATGCCGCAGGCCTGAGCCCCGGCGATATCGGCGCTGGGATTGTCGCCCACCATCACCGTTTCCTCCGCCGTCGCGTCCAGGCGCTGCAGGGCCCGCAGGAAAATCTCCGCTGCCGGCTTGGAAACCCCTTCCGCTTCGGATATGAGGACGGCGTCGAAATAGTCGCCCAGGCCCAGACCGTCGATCTTGGGTTGTTGCGAATTGACGCGGCCGTTGGTCACCAGGCCCAGCCGCAAACCACGTTGGCGCAGTCCCGCCAGGGTCTGGTGGGCTTTGGGGAAAGGCACGCAGGTATCGGGGAAGAAGGTGAAGAAATCGTCGAGCAATAAGGCCCCCGTCCCCGGCGGCAAACCGAAATGGGCGGCGACACTTTCCCACACTTGGTCCTTGGGGCCATGCCCGTGGGCGTCCAGATCGACGACGCGGTCCATATAGTCGGCAAAGGGCAGGGGCCCCAGTAGCTGCGGCAGGCGCTCGATCTGTCGGTGCAAAAATACCTTGAGGCTGCTCGAACGGTCGAGCAGGGTGCCGTCCAGATCAAATAGGATGGTGCGTATCGCGGTCATTAGATTGGTCCTTCTCCTTGCGGCGGGTCGTGCCGAATTACTTCACAGCAACGCCAGCCCTAGCCAGGATAGATCCGTCGCAGAAAGATCTACCCTAGGCTCTGTGTGCCACCCCATCCGAATCTTCTTTCTCGATCAGATATAGAAGGTAGACAGCGGGGCCGGTTTCTGTCGAGGAGCCAGAATCAGCGGAGCAACAAGAGTCGCCGCGTCAGCACAGGTCCGCCGTCGGTCCGCAGACGGTACAGATACACGCCGCTGGCCAGTTCGCGACCGTTATCGGTCCGACCATCCCAGCGCACTGCGTGAGACCCGGCGGTCCAAATATCGGCCGCCAGCCGCCGCACTGGCTGGCCGGCCAGATTGAAAACGGACAGGTCGATTGGCCCAGCCCGGTCCAGGACAAAGCGGATGGTCGTGCCCTGGTTGAAGGGGTTGGGATAATTGGCCAGCAGACTCGGCTGACCAGGCTGGGTCGCCGCAACCTCTGCCACAGCGGTAGCCGGCGTTTCCTCCAGCCATACCCCGGTCAGGACCGGCAGCCGGGAGCCGGCCTCCGGGCGACTCAGCAAAGTCCGCCATTGCACCAGGGGATGCTCTGCATCGAAGTGGGGCACCGGGGTACCGGCGGCCTGTCCCAGGGCCTGCCAATCGCTCCAGCCCTGGGGCGAGACCACCGCCAGATAGTCCAGATCGATGGGACTGCCGCCCAAATAGCGCCAGGACAGGCCAATGCGATCGAAGGGCTGGTCGGCCCTGGCGCTAAACAACGCCCAATTCTCTTTGCGCAGTTGGATACGGACCGGCTCAGATTGGCGGCCCAGCGAATCGGCGAAAACCATGCCGATACTCAGGATATGTTCGGGCAATTGGAAATCGGAGCGCAGACGGGCCCGTATCTGCACCGTAGAGCCGGCGGCGAATTCTCTTGGCAGCGCCAGCCAGGCGATCTCGTCGAAAGGCGCCGATCTCCGACTCAAGGTCAGCAGATCGCCATCCTGCTGTCGCGCAAAGGTGGTGTCGAGGGCGGCCACGACCGCTGCGGTTTGCACCCCGTCGGCAAAGGCATTGACATAGGCGCTGGAAGCCGGCCCGGTCCGACTTTCCACCGCCACACCCCCAGAGCCGGCCCAGCGCAGCCGGGGTTGGGCCAACCCCGAGGCGTCTACCGGGAAACTGGTCGCCGTCCCGGCCAGATTGGGCGCGTAGACCTCGACCCCCTCGCCCCGGATTGAGGCGTTCAAATGGCCCGCCCGATCCAGCCAGAAAGGCAAAATCTCCGTATTGGGGGACGGGTAGATAACGCGTCGGGACGGGTATTGGCCGGGCCGCAGGCGCAATTGGCCCGCCGTCCCGTCGGGGTGCAGGACTTCAAGGCCCCAATCAGTATTGAGATACAGGTCGCCCTCGGGCGTTTTAAAGGAAGAGAAGACCAAGCGCCCCGCAAAAGCGGGCACCGTCTCGACTTGGCCATCGACGCGCAATAGGGCCAAACCGTCACTGGTGCCCAAATAGACCGTGCCCTCTGCGTCTTCCCAGCCATGGTACACGGCGCTGCCAGGGAGCCGTTGGGCGCGCGTGATCAGGTGGTCGGTGCTAGTCTCGTCTTCGATATCGACAAAACTGTTGTTATTGTCGGCAAAGCTGCCCAAGCCGACTTGCTCGGTGGTATTCCACAGGCCGGTGGTGCGGTAGTTGAGCGAGCGGGTGTAGTGGAAGCTGTCCTGGTCAAAATCCTGCAGGATGGTCAAGCCCATACCGGTGACCCCCGGCGGAATCGACAGGTCGTAAAAAGCCAGCGTGCCGACGTACAGGTCGCCGCTGCGGCCGACGAACAAAGGCCGGCTCATATTGGCCGACGCCATCTTCGGCGTGTGAATAACCTGGAGCCCTTCGGGCCCGGTCTTGACCGTGGCGCCCCAATAACCGTGGACGGTGGCGTAGCGCCCATCGGGCTGCACCACCAACAACCCGCGGCTGTGGGTCAGATCTATGTAGAGCCCGCCGGCGGTGTCTTCATAGATATGGTGGGCCACCGATGTAATGCCTGCCCGACTGCCCAACCACCACAATTCCTTATCGAGGACATCGTCGGCATAGGTGTCGGGATCACCCCGGCGAATGAGCTGGATGCCGGCAGCGTTGGTCGTCAGCACGATATCGTCGGTGCCGGCCAGGCGCCGGGCCGAATAAATGGTCAGGTCAAAGAGCAGCCCCGGGTCGGGCGAACGGTAGGGGGCAAAGGTCCAATCGGCGCGCAGCAAACGGCCTTCTGCATCCTCCGTGGTATCCCAGATGCCCTGGTTGCGGTAGGTCACCGAGCGCTCCTTCCACGGATCGAGCACGGTAAAACCGCTGCCCCCGCCCGTGCCTATGTAGATTTCGTCGGTTTCCGGATCGTGCCAGAAGCCAGTGGGCACGTCGCGCCGCTGGCCGTGTTCTCCCTCCCACAGCTTGAAGCCAATGGCCGGTTGGGTATCCCAACTGTAGCGCCGCAACAAGGGGCCGTAGGCTTTGAGCGCCAATTGCCCCTGGCCCGGGCGCACCTGGTGCAGGAAGAGCTGCTCAAAATCTTCGCGCTCTTGCCAGACCGACTCGGTCGCCGACGAATGGCAGACAAACAGACCCAGCCAGAAAAGGGGGAAGAGTAGATAGTGCATAGGGCCCTCGATTTCATGGCATGTGACGGCGTTCGTGGGCAGGGCCAGAGACTACCGGCCCGGCAACGACGCCAAGTGGTCTTATTCCAGATTGACTTCAAGTTGTCCGGATATTGTTGCCGTTTCTCCGGGGAAACACCGCTAAATATCCGCCCATCAGTACTGCAACCATCAGTACTGCAAATTGTTCTTACGGGTCCTGTCGGTTTCCGACGGATATGCGCGGCACGGCGCTGCCGTCGGTCAGGGCGAGGAATTCGGCGTCGGCCCATACGGGGGCGAATAATTCGAGCCGCCCGAATTGGCCGCGGGCCCCGCCCGACAGGACATAGTCTTTGTACGCCTCGTTGATATACTGCAATTGCGCCAGACTGCCGGCCCGGTCTCCCTGATGCAGACGCAGAGCAGCCAGGCACATGCAGCGCAGCGGCGTCTCGCGCAGCCGTTGCGCCCGGGCAAACAGTTTTTCGGCCGTCTCAGCCCGGTCGATCTGCATGCAGGCAAAGCCCAGGTTGTGCAGGGCCGGGTCGAAACAGCGCCGGTAGCGTCGGTCCAATTCATCGCGCTGTGGACCAACCGCTTGTTGCACGGCTGCCCGCCATTCGACCCGGTAGGCCTCCAGATTGTCGTGGGCCTGGTTCAGGGTCTGGTCAATCTGCGGCCCGGCGCCCAGGGCGTGGTGGCTTTTGGCGATTTCGGCCCACATATCGCTGATCCAAAAGCGCCGCTGCACCGGATCGTCGCCCCTTTCGCGCTGCAGCCGATCGATAAAGTCTTGGCACGTCTGTATAGACGCCCGGATCTGACCTGTCCGGCGTTCGAGGTCGACCCGATCTAGATGGTACATGAAGTGCTGCTCTGTCAGCGTCTCGCCCAACTGGCGGTAGAGCTCCTCGGCCTGCTGGCTCCAGGCTGTCTGCCGGCCTGTCTTCAGGTGGGCGGTGAGTATCGCCGGGTTTAAATGCCAGCGCAGCCGCTCTTTGAGAGGGGTGTCCACCAGGGCCAGGACACGGCGGTGCAGGGCCAAGGCCCATTCGTAGTCCCGCAAAGAACAAACGGCGTGATTGGCGGCCGTACCGGCGGCTTCAAGCGCCTCTAGCGGATCGTCTGTCTCGCCGCTGTACCCTTCGAGAAAACGCACCGATTTCTCCATTTCGAAGTACTGGTAGAGGCCAGCCAGGGCCCAGGCGGTCTGCCGGTCTCGGGCGCCCAGCCGGTAGGCCTCTTGGAGATGGTCCAGGGTCTCTTTGAGCAGGGCTTCGTCGTGGGGTTGCTCCGGTGCTCGGACGCGTTCCTGAAATGCGCCCTGGAGCGCCAGTCCCAGTCCACGCCGGGCCTCCCTATGATGGGAGATTGAGGCGGCGATCTTGTAGAATTCGGCCTTGGCCTCGTCCCAGCGCCGCTCCTGCAGCAATTGTCGGCCCCGCTCCAGGGCGGCGGCCAGGGCCCGCTCGGTAAAGTCATCGGGCAGCTTCTGGACGGCCAGACCGGTGCCAATCTGTTCCAGTACCAATTCCTGCAAACGCCGACGGGCCCGGTACAGCCGCTGCTTGACGCTGGGTACCGATAGGCCCAGAAAAGCGGCAATTTGCTGCAGCGACATCTCGTCCAGGTAAAACAGCGTCACCACCTCGCGCTGGGGCTGGGTCAGCCGGCCGATGAGATCCTGTACGGATTGCCGTGTTTCGCGGTCGGTGATCTGGCCCAAGGGCGATTGGGGGTCGGTGGCCGGCATCGTCTCCAGTGGGTCCAAGCGCTGCTGCTGTTGGCGCTGCAACCAGTCGCGGCACTGATTGGCGGCGATGGTCTTGAGCCACGGCCCAAAGCGGTGCGGTGCGGTAAATTCCCGCAGATGCAAAAAGGCGACGATAAAGGCCTCCTGGGCCAGATCTTCGGCCGCATCGCCGTCTTGGGTATAACTCAGGCAGAGGCCGTATACGGCATAGCGGTAGCGGTCCAGAAGCCGGGCAAAGGCCCTCCGGTCTCCTGCCAGGGACGCTTTCACCAGCAGGCGGTCTTCCTCCATAAAGCGATCCGTCTCCCTTTCTGGCACTATAACCCTTTTGCGGCGGGAAAGGTAACGCTGGACGGAAATTTTATTGGATGCTGAAGACGGCGCCCTGGTCCAATTTATGGAAACAGCCCTTGAGATTGTCCGGCAGGGCCTGGCGCAATTGATCGGGGTAGCCCACCGTCCAAAAACTGTTGCCCTCGTCGACCTGGTAGGTGGCAAAATGCTGCGGGAAGATATAATCCGGCTGCACGGCAGCGGCAAAGCGCGCCGAGGCCTCGATATGGGTATTGTGCAGGGTCGGCGACAAAAACAGCACGTCGACGTCGGCAAAATCCTCCAAATGCTCGTGCAGCAATACCGTATCGCCGGGCTGGTAAAGACGCCGGCCGGCCAGGGTGAAGACATAGCCGCAATCGTCGAGGTTGGCGTGGCGGTATACCGAAAAGCCGGTATGTCCGTGCAGGGCGCGTTGGGGTTCAATGGGAATGGAATCAATGGTGAAGGGCTGGCGCGGGCGGGCCACCCTAATGCGCTCTTGCGGAATCTTGAGCTGCTCCGCCTTCTCCAGGCAACTAGCCGGCAACACGAAGCGGCAGTGCCCCTGGGCGGCCAGGATGCGGCCGGTCTGCGAGCTAAAGTGGTCGCCGTGGGCGTGGGTAATAAACAGTATATCGAGGGCCGCAGCCAGATCCGCCGTGGGGATGGGCGAGGGCTGGATGCGGTTGGCCACGTCGAGGTCCAAATCAATGCCCAGCAGACGACCTTCGGCCCGCAGCAACCAACCCAAATTACCCAGCCAGCAAAGGGCAACGCCCTCCCGGTGGTCGAGCAATTGGCGCAAAATAGCGTTCATGGGACTCCTTCCTATCCGGACACCGGGCGGGCCCGGGCCAAAGCCTGGTCCTTGATGGGCAGATGGACCAGGGCGGCGAATACACTCAGGGCGATAGCGGCCATCCAGACGCCGTCGTACGAGCCGGTGCTGTCGTAGAGCCGGCCGCCCAACCAGACGCCGAGGAAACTGCCCACCTGGTGGCTCAAAAAGACGATGCCATAGAGCGACGACAAATGCCGCGAACCAAAAATCTGCGCCACCGTGCCGCTGGTCAGGGGCACCGTGGCCAGCCACAAAAAGCCAATGGCGCAGGCAAAGACCAGCGCCGTAAGTTGGGTCACCGGAAAGATGAGAAAACCGCTGATAACCACCCCCCGGGCCAGATACAGAAAGCTGAGCAAGTATTTCTTGCGGTAGTGATCGCCCAGCCGGCCAAACAAATAGGACCCACCCATATTGAACAGACCGATCAGAGCCAGGGCGGTGGCGGCGACCATTTTGGACAGGCCGTAGTCGGCCAGATACGAGGGCAGATGGGTGGCGATAAAGGCGACGTGGAAGCCGCAGACGAAAAAGCCGGCGTTGATTAGCAGGTAGCCCGAGTGTTTCCGGGCCCGTCCCCAAACGTGGGTAAAGGTTTCGTTCGGGTCGGTGGGGGAAGACTCTTCCGCCTCTTTCGGGGCGGTGGGGAAGCCCAAGGCAAGCAGGGCCATAATACCGACAATAACAGCGGCGTAGAGCAGCGTCGTCTGCCAGGATATGGCGTCGATAAGCCATTGGATTAAGGGCACCACCGCAAACGTCCCAAAAGAGCCGGCGGCGGTGATAAGGCCAAAGGACGTGCTGCGCTTTTCTGCAGGCACGACGCGGCCAACGGCGCCCAGCAGGACCACATACGTGGTGGCGCTGAGGGCCAGGCCAACCATTACGCCCAGGGATAGATAGACCATCCAGCTGGACTGGGCCATAGAGAACAGGGCAAAACCCAAGGCGTATAGGGCGGCGCCCCCGGCCACCACCCAGCGCGGTCCGAAGCGGTCGGCCAAAATGCCGGCCAGGGGCAAGCCGAAAAGGATATTCTGTAGGGCGATGGCCAGGCTGAAACTCTCGCGGCCCATGCCCAGGGTCTGGGTCACCGGCTGTAAAAACAGACCAAAGGATTGGCGCACCCCCATGGCAATGGCCACAGTCAGGGCGCTAATGGCAATGATGAGGGCGGCTTTATTGTTGGGCATCGCTTTCCGGGTAGCTGCTGGTGATTGCTTGCATTGCACTAGCTCAACGGTCGACCAGGAATGTCTGCCCCGCCTCAATCCGCCTCGCTGACCTGGCGCTGGGCCTTTTCGAGCCAGGCCGGCTCAATCTCCACGCCCCAGCCGGGACCCGAGGGAATGGGCACACAGCCGTCGGTAGCCACCAGCGCCGGGGTGAACAACCCTTTCGTCCAAGGCGTCGGCTCAATGGAGAATTCTAGGTAGTCCCCGGCATTTTCCACCGCCCCCAGATAGTGCAGCGAGAATACCGTCACCAGCGAATGGTTGGCCGAATGCGGCACCACCGGCCGGCCAGCCTGCTGTGCGATTTGGGCCACCTCCAGGGCGCGAGTCAGACCGCCGACATAGCAGATATCGGGCTGGGCGATATCCACCGCCCCCATGCCCAGCATGCGGCGCCACTGGGCCAGATCAACGTCCTGTTCGCCACCGGCTACGGGCATATCGAGGGCGGCGGCCACTTCAGCGGTCCATTCCAATTCCCAATACGGACAGGGCTCTTCAAAATGACAACCGCCGTGGTCCTGGAGCAGGTGACCCACTTCTATGGCACGGGCGGGCGTATAGCAACTATTGCCATCGACCAACAGCGAAGCATCCGGCCCGATGGCGCGGCGCACGGCCGGCACCAATTCCTCGGTGCGGCCGGGCCACTGGTCCTGGTCGCGGCCCTTGCGCGAGCCGACCCGCACTTTAAAAGCGTTGTACCCGTGTTCCTGTTGCAGGCGGGCCAGGCGATCCGCTTCGTCCTGGGGGGTGATATCGCGGCGCATGCTGGAGCCATAGGCTGGAAAAGGGCGCGGGGTGCCGCCCAGCAGTTGACAGACGCTCTGGCCGGCCTGTTTGCCGCGCCAATCCCACAGCGCCGTATCGACCCCGGCCAAGGCGCGGCAGATATAGGACCAGGGGAATTTGTAATTGGCCTCAATGCAGCGCTCGGACAAGGCGTCCAGGTCACTGGCGTCGGCGCCCAGGGCGTGCGGGGCGATCTGGCGGTGCAGCACCTGGGCGGCGATATCGGCGTTGAAAGGGGCTATTTGGCCCCAACCTTGGCTGCCGTCCTCCAAGGTGACGCGCACCAAGCTCAACGGGTTTTGGGTAAAAGTCTCGATGCGCTGGATTTTCACGGTGTCCTCCTGGATAGTTTGGCGTGTCTCAAACAACGGCCCAAGGCGGGAAACTATTCCTGCAGTTTGGCACGGCATCGGCTACAGAATTCTGCCTTAGAGAAAATATTGGGATGGATGGTCGTGCGGCCGCAAGTATCGCAGAATTTGGTCATGCGCAAATTCAACCCGGCAATTAGCGCAATCACTGGCAGCATATAAAGCCAGAGCTGTCCGGCCGGGTCCATCAAGTAGAGAAAGCCAATAAAGAGGACCGCCGTGGCAACGACAAAAGGGGGGCGCAAACGACGTTTTAAGGCGGCGTTCTTGTTCAAAGTGAACAGGGCGAAGCCGCCCAGCCCCAGGACCAGCCAGAGGCCGATAAACAGCGGAAAGATTTCGTCGGGACTAGCAGAATGCATCCGTTTTCCTCGTCGTCGGGAGACAATGGCCCTTAGCTATTGAGTAATGTCTCGAATAGCTCGATATCTTCCTCAAAGACCGGGCTCAGCTTTTTCATTTCTTCCACCGTCACCCATTTGAGGTCGGTTGCTTCGTCGCTGGTTATGCGGGCAGTACCGGAAATGATCCGGGTCGTCCAATAATGCAGATCCGAGCGCTTATCGCGGCTGGGGATCTGGCCTACTTTCTCGACCGCGACCACCTTCAGGCCCACCTCTTCCATGACTTCTCGCTGCAGCGCCTGCTGGTGCGTTTCGCCGGCCTCAATGCCGCCGCTGACCGGGCACCAATAGCCTTTGGCCGCTTCGATATAATCGGAGCGTTTGACCAATAAAAAACGGTCGCCTCGGCGGATAACGGCGACTACGGCCTGGCGGCGGCCGTTCTTGTGCACGGCTGTATCCCTGGCGGTCATTGGGACGCTTTGATCCAATGGCGTAGAGTCTGTTTCAAGGTGAAGTGAGTTGCAAGGCAAATTGTTGTTCGTCCACGGGGGTGCCCCACTGGTCGCCGGGGCGTTGTTCAACGAGGCTAAATCCGGCCTTTTCATAGAGGCGCCGGGCTGCGTCGAGTCCGGCAAAAGTCCACAGGTAAATTCGCCGGTATTCCTGGGCCCGGCAAAAGTCGACGGCCGTTTCAATGAGCTGGTTGCCAACACCTTTGCCGCGCAGGGCGTCGGAGACGATAAACCACCGCAGATGGGCGCCCTCCTCCTGGGCGTGGAGTCCGTCGATGGCGATGGAGCCTTCGACGTGGCCGCTTAACTGCGCGGTCCAGAAGCTATCGCGCCGCTGGTCATAGCCTGCCAGGAAGGCGGACAGTTCCGTCGCCACCTTGGCCTCGAAGAAGAGTCCGAAATTCCACTGCCGGTGGTAATAGACGCCGTGTAGTTGGGCGATGCGCCCGATTGAGCCGGGGGTATAGCCCCTTGTTATGTGGACCTCAGACATGCTAAGCCGTCGCGGGCGCCTTGACCCACTGCCGCAAAAAACCGCTCGTCAAACGCAGCGATTTATAGAATTCGGGGTGGATATCGCCCTCCTCGTCCAACTCTCTGCCAAAAGCAAAGCTATGCCCCATGCCTGGGTGTTCCGAGTACACGGCGGGCCGGCCCAACTCTTGCAGGCCGGCAACCAGCTTTTGCCCGCCCTCCTTGAAGGGATCTTCCCCGCCGACCACGTACAGGATCGGGCTCTCGATCGACTCGTATTGTGCCAGGGGGCAATAGCGCCGGTAAATGCTCTGGTCGCCCCCCCAGCGGAAGGCCAGATCCTGGGCCACTTCGTCGCCAATGCCCACCGGCTCGCGGGCGGGAAGGGGACCCTTGGCCAAGAGTTCGGCTTCCTCCCTTATGGAAAGCCCGCCGCGCAGCCAGCGTTCGTACCAGTCGAAATTGCGGTACGCCGCCTCGACATAGGGCTGGGCCCGCTGGTAGAAAAGACCAAAGGCATCGACCAATCCGGCGTAGACCACGACGGCGGGCGGCCGTTCCCGGGTGGCCAGCATAAGGGCCAGATAGCCGCCGTGGCTGTCGCCCAAAACGGCGACCCGATCCGAGATTATCTCCGGCAAGGCGCACAAATAGCGATAACCGGCCACGGCGTCCTCCAATTCTTCGGCGCCAAAGTGGTAGCGGCGGTAGTCCAGATCGAGATAGGCGTAACCGTCGGCCAGGATATGGGACCGCACGTAACTGCTATACCCAGGACCGGGCGGCGTGCCACCGACCCCGCCGTGAATATACAGGACGGCGGGAAAAGGCCCTGGCCCCTCGGGCAGCCGCAATTCGCCTTTGAGGTAAGTGCCGTCAAAGGTCGGGATATAAAGCTCCTGGCAGGGGCTTGTCATAAGACCTCCGGATGGACTTCGAGGTGTCCGGATGTTTTGCTGTTTCTCCGGGAACATACCGCTAAACAACGGGCCATCAGTATTTCAAATTACTAGTACAAGAAGACGGCCGCAAAGTACTATATCCTTTACGGCCGTCTTCTTCGATGGTAGCGGACAGGCTACCTGGCCCCTCTATCGGTCAATTGCTCGACCAGGGCGCTATGACCGGCACTGGCGGCCAATTCCAACAGCGAGCGCCCGCCGGCGCTGCGGCTGTTGGGATCGGCCCCGTGGTCCAGCAGGTGCAAGACCAAGTCCCGGTCGCCGGCGGCCAGGGCGTGGTGGACAGCGGGTTGGCCGCCGGCGCTCTGGGTATTGGGGTCGGCCCCCGCGTCCAGCAGATGCTGCACTAGGTCCAGCCGATTTTGTTTTAAGGCCTCTATTAAAATAGGCACGCCCCCAACGCTCTGGGTATTGGGGTCGGCCCCCGCTTCCAACAGGGCCAAGACGAATTCTTCGTTGCCGCTGCGGAAGGCCTGCAGCAGGACAGGCATGTCACCGGCGCTCTGGGTATTGGGATCGACCCCCGCTTCCAGCAGACGCAATACCACGTCTTGGCGTTGCAGCCGCAGTGCCTCTACCAAGACCGGCGTCCCCCCTTGGCTCTGGGTATTGGGGTCGGCCCCCGCGTCCAGCAACTCCAAGACTACCGCCGCTCGATTTTGTCTCAACGCCTCTATCAAAATGGATCCGTCGCCGGTGCTGCGGGTATTGGGGTCGGCCCCCGCTTCCAACAGCCAGCCCAGCCAGTCCAATTTGCCGCGCCTCAAGGCCTCGACCAGGATCGGTTGGCTGGAGGCCATACGGGTGTTGGGATCGGCCCCTTCATCGAGCAATAAGTGGAAAATATCGGCCCGGCCGCCCGCCAACGCCAGTTCGAGGACGGATTGGTGGTCCTGGTTTTTGCCGTTGGGATCGACCCCCGCGTCGAGCAAGCGCGCCACCTGGTCGGCGGGGGCTTGCACCACGGCGTCGAGGAGTTGGCTCAACTCGATATCCTGCTCCATGTCGCGGGCTCCAATAGTGGCGCAGCCCCATACGGACAGGCAGACGATTAAAGCGCTGATACGAACAGTAGACATATACCCTCCTCCTTGTGGCAAATGACGGACCCGGTCTGTTCCAGGGCCGTGCTTATTACTGTGAGGGATGCAAGATCTATGCCATGTTCCCTAATTCTTTGATCTGAATAAAGATGAACTATATTTCCCGGGTGCATTGGGCATCTTGGTGCACGGCGGTGATACACCGGGTGTCCGCTGGCGGACGCTCGAACTAGTATGCGACGATTCAAAGCAGGAACCTATGATACAGGAAGTATTACCCCTGGCCAACCCCGAAAAAGTACATTTAGCCCAGGAAAATCTGATCGCTTACCACCGCATATTCGCCGCCGTGCCGGGGGTCACATTTGTCGACGAGGCCCATTGCACCTGGAATATGACCGCCGGCGGCGAGGCTCCGGGCAATCAGATCCTGCGCGCCCGCTTTACCCCGGCGACCGCCGACCGAGAAATAGACGCTCTGGTGCGGCGGGTAGGCCAGTACGGCGGCCATTTCGACTGGACCGTCTTCCCCAGTTGTCAACCCGATAATCTTAAGCAGCGGGTGGAAGCCTATGGCCGGGCCGGCGGCCCCGATGGCCAGTGGCAATTGCACGGCAAAATCGGCGGCTTGGGCGGCACCTGGATGCTGATGGACCTGGCCGATCTGCCGCCCCAACCCCAGGTCCCCGCCGATTTCCATATTGAGCGGGTGCTCGACGAGACTATGCTCGAAACGTGGCGCCTGGCCTCCTGCCACGGCTTTGGCGGCGGCCCGTACCGCAATTTTTATACCGCCTATAGCCGCCACGGCTTTAGCCCTGAGATCGCTGCCCAGCACTATATTGGCTATCTGGACAAAACGCCGGTGACTTCGGGCACCTTATTATTGACCCCCGGCATGGCCAGCATCTACAACGTCTCGACACCCACGGCCTATCGCCGCCGCGGCTTTGGCACCGCCCTCACCTGGTTTATGTTTGACCAGGCCAGGGAACGGGGGCATCGCGACGCCTTTGTCTGGTCTTCTGCGTTGGGGCGGCATGTATATCAGGGCGTCGGATTTACAGTCTATGATTTTGCTATGCGGGAGTATCAGTGGAGAAAGCGGTAGGCGGAATTAGCGCCTAATTAATCGCACGGATAATCATAGGAGAGCCGCCATGCCAGAGTTGGGCGACAGGCCCACCCTGAAGGACCTGCAGGACTACGTCGTCCAGATGAAACTCGAACGAGGGTTCAGGACCGACGATACCATCTACGAGTGCTTTCTCCTGGGCGAAGAGCTGGGAGAATTATTCAAAGCGGTGCGCAAGGCCGAGGGCAGTGGCCGAATCGCCAACGACTCGACGGCGGGGGAGGTCGGCGAGGAGCTGGCCGACTGCCTGATCTATCTGTGCAGTATTGCCAATCAGATGGACGTCGACCTCGAACAAGCCTTCCGCGCCAAAGAAGACAAGAACAAGCGCCGCAGTTGGCCGCGGACCAACGCCGCAGCCGCTAGCGCCAAGCACCGAGAAATGACCGCCCAGATGGTGCATTGGTACCAACGCCTGTTCGAGGAACTCAATATCGAAATCTGGCTTGACGGAGGTTGGGGCGTGGACGCCCTGCTGGGGAGGCAGACGCGGCCCCATAAGGATCTCGACATCATCGCTTCCTCGGCCGCTGCCCAAACGCTGGACCAGGCCCTGCGCCAACGGGGTTTCCACGACGTAGCCACAGACGACCACACCCCCCGCAACTACGTCTTGGGCCATATCGAATACGGCCTGATCGATTTCCACGTCGCCGAGCCAGCGGATCAGGGCGGGCTTATTTACGGGCCCGGCCAAATCGACTGGCGCATATCCCCGCAAGAGCTCGGCGGCCGTGGCACCATTGCCGGCGTACCCGTCCAATGCCTCTCCGCCGAGTACCAGGTCCGCTCGCACGCCGGCTATAAACTGAAGGACACCGACCGGGCGGACCTGCGCGCCCTGCACGAGAAATTCGGCCTGCCGCTGTCGGCCGATCAAGTTGATTCGCGCCCTTAGCAGATAGTAGGTTATTCGTTCTATCCGAGAAATTTCTGGCCTATTTAATGAAACACCGATTATCGAGCATTTTGAGCGGGGGTGGCTGGAAGGTGGGCAGTGATGTCTGAGGGGCCGCAGGCCCCGAGTTTACTGCCCGCCTGGAAGCCGCCCCCGCTCAAAATGCGTCCAAACGCCCCGCTATTTTGCAGCCCCAATAAAGGACCCCCATGGACTATATACCCTTTGGCCACACCGGCCTCAAAGTCTCCCGCCTGGCTTTCGGCCTGGGCTTCCGCGGCCAAGCCGACCCCAACGCCGCCGAGCGCACCATAGAACGCGCCGTTGAACTGGGCATCAATTTCATTGATTGCGCCAACGTCTACGGCCTCGAAGACGACCGCGCCAACGCCGGTATGTCCGAACAAATCCTCGGCCGCATCCTCAAGCGCCACCGCGACAACCTCGTTATCTCCTCCAAAGTCTGCGGCCGCATAGGCCAAGGCCCCAACGACGCCGGGCTGTCGCGCTACCATATCATGCGCGAAATCGACCGAACATTAGACCGCCTCGACACCGACCATATCGACGTCTACATCCTCCACACTTGGGACGCCACCACCCCCCTCGACGAAACCCTGCGCACCCTCGACGATCTAGTGCGAACGGGCAAGACCCGCTATGTCGGCGTCTCCAATTTCCAAGCCTGGCAGGTGCTTAAAGCGCGGTGGATCCAGGACCGGCTTGGCCTGGACCCTCTGGTCTGCATTCAAAACCCCTACAACCTGCTCAATCGCGACCTCGAACGGGAAATGTGGCCGGCCCAACACGACCAGGGTTTTGGCGTAATGACCTACAGCCCCCTGGGCGCCGGCCTGCTGTCGGGCCTCTACACGGCGGGGCGGGAAGCACCGGCCGGCTCGCTCTACGCTACGGTACTGGCCGACCAGTTTGCCAAAGAGATGAATCAGACCGCCCAGGCAACACTGGAAGTACTGCAGGAAATTGCCGCCGAGCGCGGCAAGACCACCGCTCAGGTGGCCATCAACTGGGTGCTTTCCCACTCGGAAGTGAGCCTGGCCATTACCGGCGGCGATACGGTGGAACATATGGAGGACAACGTCGGCGCTGTGGGCTGGTCGCTCTCGGCGGAGGAACGGGCGCGCCTGGACGAAGTATCGGCAGGAACGCGGCACGTTTTGGATTAGGGCACGCGGAGAAGGCCGCCCTGCAGTACCTGATTTTGCGCAAGATCGAGGCAAAAAAATGAAGCGACCAGAAATGACCCCCGAGGAAAAACGGATCCGCCTGTTCGTCTACGAATTTGTCGTCCGCTTTGATCGCTGCCCGACCCTTAATGAGATCGCCCGGGAAGCGCGGCTCACCCCGTTGGCCACGCAACAAATCCTACAGCGGCTTGAAGAGGTTCACTCGGCCCTAGTGCTGTCGCCGGGATCGGGTAATTTGTGGCTGGCGACCCGTTCGCGGCGCTGCCGACACCCTATCCGGTGTATGCCGACCGGCACAGCTGGTTTGGCATGTGCGTCTGGGACGCGCTGGGTATCCTGGTGGTAGCCGGTATGGACGGACGCGCCCCAACCGCCTGTCCGGTTTCAGGGGAAGCGCTCGAACTACGGGTCGAGAACGGCGCCCTGACCCGCGCCGACGGGGTGGTCCATTTTGCCGTGCCAGCCGCCGCTTGGTGGAAAGACCTCGGCTTTGCCTGAGCGACCATGCAGCTCTTCCGGTCGGAAGACGATATTATCGAATGGTCTGCTGTTACCGGTCGCCCCAAGGGTGCGGTCTTCAGTCCGATCCAACTTTGGGAACTGGCCGTGAGATGGTATGACGACCGGCTTCAATTCGACTGGTACCGGCGCACCGTGGCAGAGCGCCAGGCTATCTTAGACGAGGTGGGCCTGACGGGGGATTTTTGGAATTTGTCGCCTGCAGCGGAATAGCCGTTGTGAACCCTGCTACGAATCGGAGACGGTTCAACTCCTGCGCGAGCTCAAGGAGCGCGCCGACCAGGGCGACGTGGCTTGGTTGAAGCAGAAGGGTAAGGTGTACACGGCGATGGAAGCCGCATGATAACCGTCTTCCACCCTAGGACTCCCTCCCATGCAGGGCGCGGTAGGGCACGTCCCCGGCAGACTGGGCGACTTCCAGACCCAACTCGTGGGCCTGTGCCGCCGTATTGAGCAGCGATTCCGTGGTGACTTCAAAGGGCTCATTGGCGACAAAAGGAAGCGACAGAAGCGCCATAGCTGTTTCCATTACGGCGCCCAGTTGCGCCTGGTTGGACGACGACAGCGATATTTGCCCGAGGTGGACCGGCAAGCCCACCTGGGCAAAAAGTTCCGCTACCTTTCGGGCCTCGTCCAGATTTTGCTCTAGCACGAGTTGGTTGATCAACCCAATCGCCACCATCTCGCCGTGCATGTAGTTGTGATGGACCTCGGGAATCACGGTTAATCCCTGGGCGATCGAATGGGCCACCGCCAGGCCGCCGCTCTCAAAGCCTAGGCCGCTCAAAAGCGTATTCGCCTCGACAATGTTCTCGAGCGCGTCATTGACCTGAGAGCGCTGCACCGCTTCCACCGCCGCCAGGCCGTGCTCAAATAAGGTGTCGGCGCACAGTTTGCCAAGAGCGCCCGTGGCCAGGGCGGGGCGCGCACCCAAGACGGACCTCGCCTGCGGATTATCCAGACAAGTCCGCGCCTCATACCACGTTGCCATCGCGTCTCCTATGCCCGCCACCAGAAAGCGCACCGGCGCCTCGGCCACGATCCCGGTATCGATGACGACCAGGGCCGGGCTGCGGGGGAAGAACTCAACACCGCTAAAGACGCCCTCGCCCGTGTACATCACCGATAGCGCAGAGCAAGGCGAATCGGTAGACGCCAACGTCGGCACGCTCACCATCGGCAGCGCCAATCGATGCGCGGCACATTTGCCCGCATCGAGGCATTTGCCGCCGCCCACCGCCACTACGCAGTCCACCGGTGTGGCCAAGGCCTGGAGACTTGCGACTATCCGATCGATTTCTTCGCTGGAACATTCCCCCTGAAACGTCACCACCTCGGATTTGACCTGGGCGCTGTTCAAGCTGTCTAGCAGCCTGGCGCCATCTCGTTGCTGGCCTGCTTTATCAATGACAATGGCGGCGCGTCCACTGGGAACGATCGAGAGATAGCGGCCCAGATGATCTAAGACACCATCCCCTTGGACATACCTCTGAGGGGCAATGAGCACGCGGGGAACGTTGGCGCCTTTTTCTTCTTCGGGGGAAAACACGGCCTGCGGACTGTAGGGGGTTGGGGCTGACATGGCATCTCCTTGTAGATTTGGTGTGTGTGTTCAGGGACCGAAGAGCTGTTTAGGTCCCCTTAATTAAATCCGCCGCCTTCTCGCCCATCATGATGCACGGAGCGTTCAGGTTGCCGTTGGTAATTGCAGGCATAGCCGACGCGTCCACTACGCGCAATCCCTCAACTCCGTGTACCTGCAGTTCCGGATCCAGTACTGCCATATTATCATTCCCCATCCTACAGGTGCAGGCCGGGTGGAATAGTGTCGTCGTCATGTCGCGAATGTACGTGCCGATTTGCTGGTCTGTCTGCACATCGGGACCCGGCAGAATTTCGTCTCCGCGCACCGGGTCAAAGGGAGATGCCGCGGCCAGCGCACGAGAACGTACAATGCCTTCGAGAAAGACTTCGATATCGGCCTCGTGCTGTAGGTAATTAGCCCGAATCACGGGGGGATCAAAGGGATCGGGAGATCGCAACGCTATACTGCCCGTGCTTTGGGGTTGTGTTAGTGTGGGCAAGAAAAGGAAGCTGCGATCTGCTGGGTCCGGACTGGCCGAAAAGTGGAATTGTAGATCCGGAGACGACCTAGTGGATCGGCGGCGTGTATGGACAAATAGGCCTGATTCCGCCCCGGCATAGGCCGGAGGAAGCGCTACCTTAGAGCGGTATATCACCGGGACGTAGGGGTGGTCCTGCAAATTCTGCCCCACACCCGGCAAATCGACCACGACGGGGATGCCGTGGGTACGCAAATGTTCGCCTGGACCGATACCCGAAAGCATTAGTAGCTTCGGCGATTCAACGGCGCCCGCACTGACTATAACCTCGCGATCGGCATGGATCTGGCGAGCTTCCCCCTGATGGACGTGCTCGACGCCGGTGACCCGGTTTCCCTCCCATAGCAGACGGGTCACCGGCGTCCAGGGGCGCACCTCGAGATTGGCCCTCCCGAGGATCGGCATCAGGAAGGCGGCGGCGGCGCTGTGACGACGGCCCTCCTTGATGGTGAATTGATATAAACCGGCTCCGCCTTCCTGCTGGGGACCGTTGAAATCCCAGTCTTTCTCGCCAGCATAACCCCGTTCCATCGCCGCCTCTAAAAAAGCCAACCCTACCGGAGTGGGATGCGGATAATCCGTCACACTTAGCGCCCCACCAACGCCGTGAAACTCCGAAGCCCCGCGCTGATTGTCCTCCGATTTTAGAAAGTAGGGTAGGACCTCCCTATAATTCCAAGCCTCGTTACTCAGATAACCCCAATGCTCGTAGTCTTGCTGATGCCCACGGATATAAACCATGGCATTAATCGAACTGGTTCCGCCCAATACTTTGCCGCGGGGCCAGCTGATTTGCCGGTTATTCAGGTGTGGTTCCTCTTCGGTCGTGTACTGCCAATCCACCTCCGTCCCCTGCAGTTTGGGCCACTCGATCGGGGCATGGATCTCGGGCTTATCATCCGGTCCACCTGCCTCGAGCAGCAGCACCGTGGTATCGCCGTTTTCCGTGAGGCGATTGGCTACGACGCACCCTGAAGATCCCGCTCCAACCACGATATAGTCATAAGCTTCACCGCTGCTGTCTGCACGTTTTGCTACAGCCATTGTTATTCTCCTTCATGCAAACGGTTTTAAGCCAGTTGCGTTTCGTTGCTTTTCAACCGCTGTTGGTGCAGGTCGCGGTCTAATTCCGTCGGTTGCCCTGCTCATCAAAAGGCTGTTTAAAGTTAAAGGCATGGGCACTGGGACCGTGATCGTGGAGGTATTCCTGGCGTTGACAGGCTTCTTCGCGGGTGGGTGTATGGTCATCATCCACCCACCAGGCCACATACGTGGGCCATTCAGGTTTGACAAACCAATCGCGGCGCTTCCGAAACGCCTCGCCGTGGGCGGCTCGATAGGCAAAGGCGGACACCGACTCTAAATCCGTCCACAGCGAAAGGGTAGCGGGGGCTCCTGCGTGTTTATCCTCATCGTAAAACCTGGGACTGAGTCGATCGCCCCATTCTCCTCGATCTCTGTCTATGAATCCCTCGGCTTGTTCGGCTTGCGCCCAAGCCGCTTCAACGCGGTCAAAGAAACCTTGGACCTGTTGATGGCCATAGGGTTGGCGCAAAATCCCGAATGTGTAGAAAGCAATGCGTGCCATGAAGATGTCCTCCTTGTTGTATCGCGATTAATACCCGCTTGCATTCAGTTGTCCTGATGTTTCGGCCCCGTTCCGGAGAGCGGACCGGCAAACATCTCGGGGCATCAGTGCTACAAATCGATATAACAGCTTGTCTGTGCCCTGCACCTTTGGTTCAGAAACGCACCTTGTCGGGATTTAATCCGAGCATCTGTCCCCGCTGATTTCACTCCACCTGCAAGCCCTCGGCCAGCAGCAGGGCCCGCACAAACGCCGTACCGCCGCGCAGCACCAGGTATAGCTCGGACCAACGGCGCAGCAGGTTCAGCCCGGATTCGTCGATGAATTGCACGCCGTCCAGCAGCAAAACCAGGCGTGTCGTCTGCTCGAGGTGACGCTGGCCTTCCTCGGCCAGCAGCTCGACCTCGGGACCGGCGATTTTGCCGTACACGGCAAGGATGCTCTCCTGGGGGGTCGACGCTCTGGTGATTATCCGCAACATGGCTTTCGCATGGGTTATCCTTTGCAAGCCGTGTGCCACAAAAACAGCCCCTTTGAGCTTCGTGCTCAAAGGGGCTGTTTACTAAGGGTTTAAGCTATGAACTGAGGGATTCTTTTCAGCGCTGGGCTAGTTCACGGAACGTGGCGTATCACGAATATTTTTTGGATATACTGTTTTAAGTCTATGAAAAATAAGGAAATAGCTCGTTTTCGTTCCATATCACGAATTTCGTACTATTTCACGAATCTCGCGAGATACCCAATTTCTTCAATCGGCTGCGCAGGGTCGCCTCGTGCAGCCCCAGGACCGCGGCCGCGCCTTTGGGGCCGCTGATCCTCCAGGCTTTCTGTTCCAGAAGCGGTGAACTGCATCCCATCATAGCGGCTTACGCCCGACCAGGTGCCGAAGTGCCGAACCACAAATCACCGACCTTGTCCTCCAGTATGGCCATTACTCCGTTGTTGGCCAGGCCATCCTGGACGGTGAAGGTGGCAAATTGGGTCCCAACGTAGCGACATAGGCTCCGACTCGATTGCGTGCCGACCCACAGATTCCCTTGCCGATCCTCGAAGATGGAACTCACCCGATTGTTGGCCAGGCCATCCTGGGTGGTGAAGGTTACAAACCCCTTCCCGTCAAACCGGCTCAAACCGCCGGTTTGGGTGCCGAACCATAGATGGCCTTGGCGGTCCTCCTCAATGGCCGTCACTGTATTGTCGGCGAGCCCGTCTGCGCTGGTGAAAGAGACAAACTCCTGTCCATCGTAGCGGCTCACGCCCCGGCCCTCACCACTAAACCATCCGGTGCCAAACCACAGATGGCCTGCTCGGTCTTCCTCAATGGCCATCACCGTATTGTCGGCGAGCCCGTCTGCGCTAGTGAAGGTGACAAAGGCCTGCCCATCGTAGCGACTCACGCCGCCCCCCTCGGACTCTCGCGTGCCAAACCACAGATAGCTCTGCCGATCCTGGAAGATGGCCAGCACCGTATTGCCGGCCAGGCCGTCTTCGCTGGTGAAAGAGACAAACTGCTGCCCATCGTAACGGCTAACGCCCCGGCCCTCGATTTGGGCAATCCCCCCTCCGGTGCCAAACCACAGATGGCCTTGGCGGTCTTCCGCAATGGCCGTCACCGTATTGTCGGCCAGGCCGTCTGCGCTGGTGAAGGTGGCAAATTCCTGTCCGTCGTAGCGACTCACGCCCCGGCCCTCGGCATTAAACCCTCCGGTGCCAAACCACAGATGGCCTTCTCGATCTTCGACCATGGCCGCCACTGTATTGTCGGCCAGGCCGTCTTCGGTAGTAAAGGAGGAAAATAAGGCTCCGTCGTAGCGAATAACCCCATTGAAGGTCGCCAGCCAGAGGTGGCCAGCCCGATCTTGCAGGATATCAAATACGAAAGCGCTGGCGAGCCCGTCCTGGATGCCGAAATTCTGCCACAAACCCTGCTGGATGCCCGCGCCGGCCTCCACCGTCCTACCCGGCCCGACCGGTGCTGAATAGACACCCAGAGAATAGTGCAAGGCGCGGTCGTCCCCGTTCATCCCGAAATGCGGGCCCAATTCCTGCAACAACGTCTGCCACGCCGCATCTTGTGCAAGGGCCTGCTCAGCGGCGGCGATCTGGCCGGGCCTGTCGAAAGAAAAGAGTCGACTGAAGACCACCGTTGTCCGTCCCCGCTCGGAGGATTCCACCAAGCCGTGCCGCTGCAAAACGGGCGCCAGTTGGCGTTCGAATACCGTTTCAAAGGCATCCCGTTGTGCAGTGGGTACCCATAGGGAAAGACGGGCTAAAGTGGTCAAAGGTCTTTACCTCTCTTCTCGATTATTTTGCTATATAGTCTGTTGACGATATCTACCATCCGCCGTTTGGGACAGCGGCAGGCCACCCGTTCAATTGGCGTCATTGACCCTACTGCCTTCACAGTGGCTTGCCTTTCCGTCTGGGTCTTCGTCAATTCATAATAAGGTTTTCTCGTTTTTCGACAGACAGAAAGGATACAGCCTTCTCTAATCCAGCGCGACCAGGGCTTTGGCGTAATGACCTACAGCCCTCTGGGCGTCGGTCTGCTGTCGGGCGCTTATACGCCCGGCCGGGAAGCGCCGGTTAGAAGCAAAGGCTATCCTCCCTTTTTGGTCCATTTGCTACCGGATGTCCATTCATATATACTTGGTCAAATGACTGACCGGTCAGTCATTTTTTGGTATAGAGCAAGAATAATCAACCATCAGGTCCACCTATGTGCGGCCAAACTTTGGGAAGCCTGAAAAATTGAAAGAGGAGACCGTTCAATGACCCCAGAAGAAAAATTCATCGTCGACCTGGATGGCTATATGGTGTTCAAAAACGTGCTCACCACCGACGAGGTGGCCGAAATGAACGCCTTTATCGACAGTGGCAGCCCCAAAGGACGCCGTCCGAGCCTGTGGGCCGACCCCTTCAAGAATCTGATAGATCACCCCAAAATTCTTCCCTATCTACTGGAGCTGATCGGCCCCACGGTCCGGCTCGACCACGACTACTCCATTTTAATGGATAAAGGCGACCGCAAGGGCGGCTTGCACGGGGGCGAGGACGGCGGCCGTCCCGGCGGCCACGAGGGCGACCACTGGTACAAATACCGCGACGGTGTCACTCGCCACGGCCTCTGCGTGGTGTCCTATATGCTGGCCGACGCGGCCGAGGGCGACGGCGGGTTCGCCTGCGTCCCCGGCAGCCACAAGAGCAACTTCATCTCGGCGATCCCCGCCGATGTGCGCAATTACGAACGCCAGCCCCACTATGTCGTCCAACCCGCCGTCGAAGCCGGCGACGCCCTGTTCTTCACCGAAGCCCTGGTGCACGGCACCATTCCCTGGAGCGCGGCACACCAGCGGCGGTCGTTGCTGTTCAAGTATAGCCCCGGACATTCGGCCTGGAATAGCGATTATCCCAGAGCGGAGGACTACGGCGACATAAGCGAGCGCCAGCGGCGCTTGCTATTGCCGCCCTCGATTGGCCGCAGGCCCCGGGTCGACGAGGTGGAGGTTTGAGCCCGATTATCGCTCCCAGGACTGTACTCTTAGGCGTTAATTAAAGGAGAAAACGCATGAAAGTCGGGATAACAGGTGCCGAAGGTCGAATCGGTGGCTACCTGCGTTCAGGTCTGGCCGACTCACACCAGATTCGTTCATTCACGTTGGCGCCGCAGGAATTTGCATCCACTGCTGTCGATATATCAGATGCCGGCGCTATGAACGGTATTTTCTCCGGTCTCGACGCTGTCATTCACCTGGCCGGCGATCCCGACCCTGCGGGCAGCTGGGAGAGCATGCTGAAAAACAATATTATCGGTACGTTCAACGTGCTTGAAGAGGCTCGGCGCGCCGGGGTTAAGAAAGTAGTATTTGCCAGCACCAACCATACTCAGCACGGCGAGACGATGGGTGCTGCTCCTGGAATTCTCGACGTTTCTAATCCGGTGATGCTCCGCCTTGGCGACTACTTCAATCCCACCTCGATTTACGGTGCGTCGAAAGCAACTGGTGAGGTCTATGGTCGCCTGTTCGCCAAGCATCACGGGGTGCAGTTCGTCGCCATGCGCATCGGCGCAATTGGCGATGAGGACTCGCCGGCGCGGGCGATCGGCAAGCCTTCAGAAGACTACCTCAGAGCCATGTTTCTAAGTCGCCGCGACCTTATAACGGCTTTTCAGAAGGCGCTTGAAGTGGACAGAGAATTCACCCTGGCCTACGTGATCAGCAATAACGGCCGCCGCATTTTCGATATGCGGGAGACCAATGAGAACCTCGGATTTTTCCCGCAGGACGACGCCGAGAGCTTCTTTAAGCCCTAGATCTATGGGTTGATATCAGTGCGCTAGGATATCCACAAGCAAACGGACATAAATGGGTGGAATGCGGCCAGTCCTATATCTACAGCTACTGGCACCGCCCCTGGCTGCTGGTATTGCCTAACCTGGAGCAAATGCAATGAAATCGATAGGCTTGAAGACGCTACTGCTGGGCGTGCTGGCGTGGGGCGCTTGCGGCAGCCCCGAGGTAGAAGAGACAGACAAAGCCGACCCCGCCGGGCTGCAATCCGTGCCGCGGAACCGCACCGTTATTCTGGACTGTTCCTCCAACAGTGTCTGCGGCGGCCAGCTGCACGACTACAACCTTTTCAACCCCTACAGTCCGGGCGCCACGGCGGCCACAGGCTTTAATTTCCTCTACGAGCCGCTCTACTTCTACAACGCCTTCGAGGAAAAGGACAATATCATTCCCTGGATCGCCACCGGTCACGAATTCAACGGCGACTTTACCGAAGTGACCATCCGCATACGCGACGGCGTGGAGTGGAGCGACGGCACCCCCTGGACCGCGCACGATCTAGTCTTCACCATCGAGATGCTCAAAGCGCACGAGCCCGCTTTGCTCTTTTCCACCGATATGGCCACCTGGGTGAAAGAGGCCGTGGCCGTAGACGATTTGACCGCCCGGATCGTGCTGACGGCGCCGAATCCGCGTTTTGTTTTTACCTATTTCACCCACAATTTTGGTAATGGCGTACCCATAGTACCCAAACATATCTGGGAAGGGCGGGACGCGATTTCGTTCGCCAATTTCGATATGGAAAAAGGCTGGCCGGTGGTCAGCGGGCCCTATCAAATGGCGCTTTCCGAACCCAACCAGCGCATCTGGGATCTGCGCCGGGACTGGTGGGCGGCCAAAAGCGGTTTCCAGGATCTGCCCAAGGTCGAGCGTATCATCTATCTGATTTTCATGGAAGAGACCAAAAGAGTGCAGAACATGATCGGCAATTATCTGGACAGTAGTCTGGATGTGCGTCCGACCAATATGGTCTCGATTCTGGAAGGCAATCCCAACGTTTCGACCTGGAGCGGGCGGGAGCCACCCTACGGCTATCTGGACTGGTGGCCGATTTCTCTGGGATTCAACAACCTGGAGGCGCCCTTCAGCGACCCGGAGATCCGCTGGGCGTTGAATCACGCCATCGACCGGGAGCAATTGGTGGAAATCGGCTGGCAGGGAGGCGGTTCGTCGACGTTGCTTCCCTTCCCCGACTATCCGCCGCTGCGCCAATTTATCGAACCGGTCCAGGATCTGCTGGATACGTATCCGGTGGGGGTGTACGATCCACAAAAGAGCGCCGCCATCATGACCGGCAAAGGCTGGCAGCGCGACGGACAGGGCTACTGGACTCTCAATGGCGAGCGCTTCAAAATGGTCGTCGATATAACGCCCATTTTCCAGGATATAACGCCCATTTTGGTGGCGCAGCTGCAAAAGGCCGGTTTCGACGCCAGTTTCCGCATGACCTCGGATGTCTACACCCGCCAGACGCAGGGCAAGGCGCTGAGCTACCTAATGGGGCACGGGGGGTCGGTGCGCGATCCGTATTTTACCCTGCGGCTCTACCACAGTCGTTTTATCCAACCCACCGGCACGGCGGCGCCCACTTTTTGGCGCTGGGGCAACAGCGAATTCGATGCTTTAGTGGATCAGATGGGGCAGACGCCGCCGCAAGATCCGCAATTGCCGGGGCTTTTCCGCCAGGCCATGGAGATCTGGCTGAGCGAACTGCCCTCGATCCCCCTGGTACAGTGGTATCACCGCATACCGCATAACGAGACCTACTGGAAAAATTGGCCGACGGCGGAAAACCCCTACATCAACAGCGCCTACTGGCACCGAACCTGGTTGCTAGTATTGTTGAACCTGGAGCCGGTCCAGTAGTAGAAGTCGTATCACAACTCCATCGAAGAAAGAGAAAACATGGCAAACAGACTGGCCGGAAAAGTGGCCGTCATTACCGGCTCCACTTCGGGCATTGGCCGGGCTACTGCAGAGCTTTTTTCCAGCGAGGGCGCGGCCGTTGTAATCAACGATGACGGGGGGCAGCAGCGGGCCGGAGAAGAGGTTGTCACAGGCATAAAAGCGCGGGGTGGGGCGGCCAGCTATATCCAGGCAGATGTGGCCGTGGACACCCAGCTACAGCACCTGATGGATGCCGCCGTTGATCAGTATGGTCGTCTGGATATTCTCATGAACAATGCCTACCACGGCAATTGGGGCCAGGTGGTCGATCTGCCAGTGGAGGATTGGGATCGCGTCTACGCCACCACGATCCGGGCGACCTTTGTCGGGTCGAAATACGCCCTGCCCCACATCGAGCGCGCCGGCGGTGGCTCGATTATCAGCACGGCATCGGTCCACGGCCTGCTGGCGGCTCCCGGGGGAGGCGCCTACGCCTCGGCAAAGGCGGCCATTATCAGCCTGACACAACAGCTGGCCATAGACTATGGGCCCGCCAATATCCGCGTCAATGCGATCTGTCCTGGCCGCATCATTTCCGCCGCGGATGTAGCCCAACCAGAAAATTCGGCCAAGGCCGATGAATTGGGCCCCCCGCAGTGCTATCCTCTCGGTCGCTTTGGATCCTTTAGCGAGGTGGCAACGGTGGCTCTATTTCTGGCCAGCGAAGATGCTTCCTTCGTCACCGGCCACGCCCTCGTTGTCGATGGGGGCATGACCATTCAGCTACAGGACGCGCTGGTGAAGAGGCTTGAAACGCCGTAGCCATCGGCAATCCGCTAGCAAGCGCTACACTGAGCCGAATGGGTGCGGCTTAGTGTATGTGACACAGCCATCGAGTCGGCGGGCAAAGGGGGACGGCCTTAACCGCGTCCGACAAACGGCATATTGGTCGCCATAATCGTCATCGACAGGACATTGGTCTCCAACGGCAGCGCAGCCATTTGCACCACGGCTTGGGCCACGTGCTCAACATCCATGCGCGGCTCAACCAGGGTGCTGCCGTTGGCCTGGGGCACGCCCTCGGTCATGCGCTGAGTCCTATCGGTAGCGGCGTTGCCAATATCTATCTGACCGCAGGCAATAGTGTATTTGCGGCCGTCGAGCGCGGTGGCTTTGGTGAGGCCGGTAAGAGCGTGCTTGGTGGCGGTATAGGGCGCCGAATTGGGCCGGGGCGCGGTGGCCGAAACGGACCCGTTATTGATAATGCGGCCACCGCCCGGATCCTGGTCCTTCATGATCTTAAAGGCGGCCTGGGTGCAGAGGAAGGCGCCGGTGAGGTTGACATCGACCACACTCTGCCACTGCCGGTAGGAGAGATCTTCCAAAGACACGGCCGGAGCACTGGTGCCGGCGTTATTGAACAGAATATCAAGGCGGCCGTAACGGTCCTTTACAGCGGCGAATAAGGCGTCTACCGAGGCCGGGTCGCCGACGTCGGTGGGCACCGCCAGGGTATTGCCCGGGTCACCGACCAGGGCGGCCGTTTCTTCGAGGGCGTCGCGGCGGCGACCGGCCAGGGTCACGGTATAGCCGGCCTTTACCAGAGCCAGGGCCGAGTAGCGGCCAATACCGCTGCCGGCACCGGTGACAAGGGCAATTTTTCGGTAAATACTTCCCATTTCCTCACCTCTTCATTTAAACAATGTCGCTCTGTTCGATCTGCTCATGGCGGACGAACGACCCAAAGACGCTGACACTCTTCACGCTGTACTTCTCAAAAGTCGGCAGGGTCCGGTCTGTAATAGCGGACAGATCTAGGATCGCTGTAGTTTTTTCGACTATGCCAGAATCCTCTTTTTGTTGGTCGTACAGTACGTTTTCCTAGAAACCTTAAATTCTACTGGAAAGATCAAGAGATTCTCTTGCCTGCTTGAGCTTGCTGGAAACGGGGCAAAACACGAGCAAATTCCCTTTCTTTTTTCTCGTGCTGAGACCAGCGGGCTATTTCGTCGAGGTCAACTTTATTGTTCTGGGCCACCAAGACGGCCTGCTCCAGGCATTGTCGATCCTCCCAATGGTAGAATCCCGCCAATCGGTCTTTGACGCAATCGGTCGGTGAAATAAGATACAACTGGCCTGTCGCAAATTCTCGCTGGACGACTTCTTTCACGGGCTCATCGCCCACAGCCAACGGGCCAGGTGGAAATTCTACCCAGAATTCGCTTTCCGGATGTTTGAAGTAGCGATTTTCCTCTTTAAAGCCTAATTCCGAAAGAGCGTCCCGTACTTTCTTCCGATTGGTCACAGGCTGTATGAAATCCAAATCATAGGATTGGTATCGATTGGTAGTGTAAATAGAAACACAGCCACCGCCCGATAAGACGACCTCCATGCCCTTTTTCTTGAGATGGGAACAGACAAAAGCCGCCAATTCCCCCAGCGTCATTGCCCCGACGGCTTTCACAGTGGTTTGCCTTTCCGTCTGGGCCTCCGCCGGTTCATTATAAGATTTTCTCGTTCTTCGACAGGCAGAAAGGATACAGCCTTCTCCAATAAAGCATTGAGTTCGTTTAGGAAGGGATAGCGGGGGTTGAATGCGTACAATCTCGTCCGGCCGACAGAACGGCCGTAGATAATGCCACCGAATTCCAGTTTTTCCAATTGCTTTTGGATGGGGTCCAAACTGGAATTGAAAAAACGGGCTATTTCCCGGGCGTATCCTTCCTGCCGGCCGTAGAGGAACAACAGGACTCTTTCCCGGTTGACTGAGTTGAATAAAGGTTCAAGCATGGACGACCTCCGATGTAGGTCGAATGACCTATTTAAGAGGTCAAAAATAATAAATCTTGATATTCTTTGCAAGTGCTGTCAATGTTATTTTTACCAAAAGAAAAAACTAGTGAAGCCAGGCTACCAGCAACAAAACGAATTGCGCCAAAATGGACACTTGCCTTGTTAAAAAAGCATGATCTCTGTTGACTACGCAGCCCGCATTTGACTCTGTACTGCAAGACACGATAGGTCGTTTGATTAATTTCAGTCATAACGCGGCAAGTCCGCATAACGGCACCCAATGGCAAGACAGAACCGCGACAACTTCACAGCGAAGACCAATCTCCAAATTGCAAAGCGCGCCGGCTGGCTTTGCTCAGATCCATCGTGCCGACGGCCAACGATTGGCTCCAACTCAGACGGTGAGGGTGAAATAAATCTCGGCACGGCGGCGCATATTTGCGCCGCCGCACCTGGCGGCCCCCGCTACGACCCGAACCAGACGACCGCCCAGCGCCGCTCGGCGGACAATGGCATCTGGATGTGCAGACTTCATGGTACTGCCGTAGATGCCAAGGACTCTACATACACCGTTGAACTGCTGCGCGAATGGAAGGTCCAAGCGCAGAAGGACTCATGGCGTCGCGTTCTTTACAATGATGCGCCGCATGCAACCGTGGTCGGCGCTCCGACCGAAAGCAAGCTAAGTATACTCCTTCGCGCCGCTACTGCAGCAGATCTCGACGTTTTCAGACGTACTGAAAAGTGGCCAATCACTGCCATCGATCTAACTCTCAAAGTCGATGGATTGGGCGATCCCGTGAGTTCGTCGGCATTAGCGACCGCGCTCATGGAGCTTGATGATCTGATCCTCGTCGCAGCGCCCGGCATGGGAAAGACCACGACGTTGTTCCAGATTGCGGAAGCGCTGTTGGCCAACGACAACGCGTCACCGATCGTCGTACCGCTCGGCGATTGGTCAACGGAAGGCTCAGGGCTCTTTGAAACTATTTTGAAGCGTCCCGCGTTTCGGGAAATTTCGGAAGATGACCTGCGCGCCGTGGCGGGAAAGTCCGGTGTGGTACTGCTGCTCGACGGCTGGAATGAATTAGACCCTGCTGCACGCAGGCGTCTGAGCGTTCAGGTCAAACGACTCCAAGCAGAGCTGCCGAAACTCAGCTTCCTGATTTCGACGCGCAAGCAGGCGCTCGACGTCCCCATTAGTGGCGCGATCATCAGCCTTTTGCCGCTCAGCGAAACACAACAGCTTGATATCGCCAAGGCACTGCGCGGCGACACGGGCGTTCGCATGGTCGATCAGGCCTGGCGCACGGCTGGAGTACGCGAACTTATTACAATACCGCTATACCTGACAGCATTACTGACTCTTCCCGAGAACGTGCCATTTCCGGCTACTAAGGAAGAACTGCTACAGCGCTTCGTTTCCGCCCATGAAGAGGACGTGCAGCGAGCTGAAGCACTCGGAGAAACGACGCTAGGCTTACACCAACGCTTCCTCGAAGACTTGGCCGTGCGCGCCACTAACACCGCAAACACGACTATCGAGCAATCCATCGCCCGTAAATCCGTCTCAGATACGGATAATGTGCTCGTAGCGGAAGGACAGATCACGGAAAAGCCTCAACCAAACTCGGTTCTCGAAGCACTTGTGAATTACCATATGCTCATACGCATCGGCGATTCTGCGAGCTACTCGTTCCAGCACCAGCAATTTCAAGAATGGTACGCGTCGCACTTCGTCGAGCGCCTGATGCTTGCGAGCGTCGGGGATGCCGCGTCACACGACAAGCTGAAGATAGATATCCTCAACCAGCCCGCATGGGAGGAAGCCACTCTCTTCGCCTGCGAGCGGCTAGCGCGCGGGGATCAAAATCAGCAGAAAGCCTGCGGTGTAGCCATTCTGGCCGCTTTTGAGGTTGATCCGATGTTCGCTGCTGAGATGATCTCTCGCTCGACCGATGAAATTTGGACACGCGTCGGTTCGAGCATTCAGGGGTTCGTCGGACGGTGGCACACGCCCGAAAAGATAGATCGCGCGCTATCCTTCATGATCAGCTCGGGCCGGCCTGAGTTTTTCGATCAGGTCTGGCCACTCATTACGCACGAAAATGATCAAGTGAATCTGTCAGCGTTACGCGCTGGCAGACACTTCCAGCCATCTCTTCTTGGTAGCGATGCGGCCAAGCGGATAGCGGCATTGTCATCCGATGTACGACAAAACGTGCTGCATGAAATCGCCTCCAACAGCGGGATGGATGGTCTCGATCTCGCGACCACCATCGCGAAGAACGACCCCGAGCCCGAAGTGAGAGTGGTGGTGGTCGATGCGCTCGCGTTTCGCGGCGCTGACCGCCACGTTGCTAACGTGCTGCACGGCGCAGACGAAACGACCTTCGACTTGGTGGTCAGCAGGGGCTTCGTCGACGACGTGGACGATGAACAGGTAAGGAAAGAACTCGACGCTGCGTACGAGCGACTGCGGAATCAAGGCGTTTCGGCCTACGAGCGACTGCGCACAATAGTCGATAGACGAGACGACGAAGATTTGAGTGTTGAGCTGGCTACAATCATTGGCGAAACGGAGATCGGCGAGAAACAGGATAGGATAGCTCACCTCATCTATAAGGCGCGCAACCGCTACCCGCAGGCTATTGCCAATGGTCTCCTGCAGCGAGTACGAGAAGGCCGTACATTGTTTTACGGTGCAGAAAAATTCCTAGCATCTGCAGGTCTCGTTATAGAGGACCAAAAGCTTCTTGAGATCGTGCTTTCCGACGCACCTCGCTATGACAAGCACGCTGAGGCCGCCGCATCCGTGATCGGTCCACAGAGTATAGGACATATGATCGAGGCAGTTCTGGAAGCGAAGAAGCACCTTCGCGACGCGAGCGGCCAATACGACCAAAATGCAGGCGACCGCTATCATGATTTGCAAGCCCGTATCGGGCATACGCCGGGCACAAGCCTGATTGCCGCCATCTGTGCGCGCTCCTCTCAGGCAGGGAACGAGGAATTGGCGGAAATGGCGGATCTGATTTCTCGGCACCCGGATGGTGAAGACGATCATGGCAGGCCATTCGATGACGACACGCGGGCCACAATCAGTGCGCTCATGGAAGACTGGGTCAACCGGATTCTGGCCTCAAGTGAGGCGACACGCGAGCAATTGGCTTCCATTGCAACGCTTGCCCGCTGCGCCCCATTGGTGAGTTTGCTTCCATTGCTAAGACGGTTGCTGGATGAAGAACTGTGTCGCTACCGTGCGTTTAGGGAAGAAGCAGAGAGGATGGGCTGGAAGCAAGGCAGGACCACGGAAGAAGCCCGCACTCTACACACATACGGATGTGAACGGGCGTTCAGCGCAATCAACGCACCGGAAACTGCTCTGTTGATGCGCGAATATCTGCACGATGAACATTTCGGAGAAAGGGCTGCTCAAATTTTAGCTGAACAATGGACTGCCGCCAATGAGTCCAACGATGGGGAACGCCCTCGATACGGAGTGGATTTCACGCGTGTAGAGAAGAAACGCATCGAGCGCGCTATTGATCCTGCTGCAACGTCAGCAGAGGCGGATTCTATTTTTACCGCGATAGAACCTTTGATTGCTGATGAAGCGACAGAAAATCAGAAGAAGCACGCTGTCGCTCTCGGCGTTATAGCCGCGCGACTTCCACACGGCCAACGAGACACCACGATTCATAAGCTTATTTCTCTATCTCCGCGCAGCTCACGCGCAGGTCTTCTTCAAAACCTCATTCTGTCAGGCGAAAGCATCGATATCGAGCTTATTAAGAACGGTATCGCGGAGGTGTTCGAGGCGGCTAAGATGCAACGCTGGATTCTGGGAGAAAATGGCTATGAGTTGAAAGAATGGCTTCGCCTGCTGCCCTTCGCGGACTCTCCTGCCGAAGCACTAGCCGTAGTGCAGGACTTACCAGACGATCAACGAAGAGTGGATCGTTTAGAAGAAATGATCGCCGCTTTCGGAACTGCACCGGGTGATAACGCCGAAAATGTCCTTTTTCAACTGGCGGAAGCTGATCCAAAATTCTATGCTAGCCACACCTGGCGCGATGCCGCCATACACCGAGGCACGCTGTCAGCTGCTCGACGTTTTGTGGACTTGGCAGCGAACGGTATGTTCGAAGATAAAGTAACAGATCGCCTGCACTTGGCGCACCAAATCGGCGGTTTGATAAGCGAACATCCCGAGCTACGTACGCACGTCTATCACCTAATAAAAGACCACGCAACACCGCCTGGCTTCGCGCTGCTTGCGCAAGCAGTCACGGAAGCCCCTGATGCGGAAGGTTTGCTTTTGCTCATCAAGATCGAGATAGAGCAAATGCGCTCTTTCATATCGTGGCGCATGATCGAGAACGTCGTGACCCAACAAAGGCCTTCTGAGGACTGGAAAGGCGCATACAAGGTCGTTCCCGTTCCCGCTGTCGAGCTTCGGCGAAAGCTGCTCGCCATGACGACGGACGGCGGCCCCACGGACGCCGCCGCACGTTGTCTGCATCAGATCGATAAGATCAGGGACGAATATGGCACACCGAATACCGAACCACGTCATCCGGATCCAGCATCTGGCAAGCCATGGCCCATCATGATCTCTGACCCGAATATGAGTAAAGCAGGATAATCCGCGTCGGGATTACGATGGGACAATTCGCCATCGAGCTAGAATCTATACTCTTCGACTTTTGAGGAGTGTCTACTACAAGAAAACCCCGCCGGCCCAACAGCCAACGGGGTCCTTCCAGCCCAAGCTTATTCCCTCACACATATTCCCCGTACACAGCCAACATCCGCTCCGCCGTCTGTTCGTCGTCGCAGTCCCGGTGCACCACCACCTTGCCCTGGGCCCCTAAGGCGCGCCGCTTGTCGTCGTCGGCCAGCAAATCCTCTAGCCCCGCCGCCACCGACTCGGGCGAGTCGACATCGACCAGCAAACCGCCCCCTGTGCGCTCGATCATCTCGGGAAAGGCGCCGTGGCGGGGCAGCACCACCGGCACCCCGTTGGCCAGCGCCTCTAGCACGAACAACCCCTTGGGCTCGGCGTAAATGGTCGGCACCGACAATACGTGCAACTGATTGAGAAAGTCTATTTTCTGCGCCCGGTCAATCTCGCCCCAGTGGACGAAAGAATCGGCCAAGCCCCAATCGGCCAAGCGCCGCACCTGCTCATCGAAATAGGCCTGGTCGCCCTTGCCCAGATATCCGGCCACGGCCAGCCGCAGCCGCTCTTTGCCCACCCGCTCGGCCAGCAGCCGGAAAGCCTCGACCAGCACATGGAAGCCCTTCTCCGGACACATGCGGGCCAGGTAGCCCACCGTAAACGGCGCCTCCCCGGCCGGGCCATTGCCCTGGCCGTGGTCCTGCAAATTTAGGCCCAGCGGCACCACGTGGATGCGCTCGGGCGGTATATCCATATAAGCGGCCATGAAATCGGCGTAGTACTGGCACGGGGCGGTAAAGCCGCTGGAGTCCTGGGCGCGCTGGCGCAGTCCGGCCAACGCCTGGCTTTTGTAGGGCTCCATCAGCCCTTCGAGAAAAATATCCTCGCCCTGCAAGCCGCACAGCACCGGCACTCCCAACGCCTGGCGCAGCCGCCGCGCTAAACCGGTAAACATTGAATTGGTCAGGTGCACCAAATCGGGCTTGAAGTCGCTGGCCAGCCAAGTGATGAGGCGCTCCAATTCCTTGCGCTGGTGGCCCTCTTCCCCGGCCAGCACCGATACAGTAAGGCCGCCCAGATCCGTGGCGTTGGTCGAGGCGCTAAAACGCGACAGACCCTTCAGCAAGGCGGGGCGGGCCAGCAGTCGGTCCAGAGCCTGGGGCGTGCGCCGGTACAGACCCACCTTCTGCTCCAGATAGACACTGATGCCGCCGTAGAAAATGCGGTCAATGCTGACATCGGTCTCGTCGGTGCGCAGCGGCGTATACGTCGGAATAAGGGCGACATCAACGCCCTTTTTAATTAACGCGGCGGCCAGGGTATTGTCGTGAATGCAGGTGCCGCAGTACATGCCGGCGGCCCCGGCGGCGATATAGGCTATTTTCATGGGCGGGTCTTATCGAAAAACTGATTCAGCACAGTATGGTCGGGGGGGCGGCTCAACAGCGAGCCCACCACCATGGCCAGGGCCGAGACCGCCAGCATGGCCGCCACCGGCAAAAGGCCCGTGCCGCCCACTGTATAGCCGGGGGTCTTCCAGCCCTGGACGAAAAAATAACTCCACAAAACCGCCACGCTCAATAACGAGGCCCAGGCGCCGTATTGGGTGCTGCGCTTCCAGAACAGGGCGGCCAGGACAATGGGAAAGAGCGCGGCAAAACCGCTGAAGGACCACACCGCCAATTTGAAAATGCTGCGATCGGCCACCAGCGACAAGACAAAGGTAAAAGCCAGTATCGCAGCGACAAAAAGGCGCCCCGAGAGAATCTGTTGCCGGTCGCTCATGCGGTCCTGGAAACCGTAGTGCCGCACGATATCCTGAGTAAACATATTGCCAATGGACAGCACCTGCGAATCCAGCGAAGACATGATAGCGGCAAAGACCCCGGCGGCCAACAGACCGGCCAGCAGACCGGGGGCGTGCAGGTCGATAAGCTTGACCAGCACCCCATTGGCCGCCGGCCCCTCCAGCCCGGGGAAGTCGATGGTGCCGACCAGGCCCAACAAAACGCTGGGGACCCACACCAAGCCAATGCACAGCGGATAGAGCACTATTGGCCAGCGGAAGGTGCGGGCGCTTTGGGCGGTGAGCCAGTGCATAAAGATATGCGGGAACATGCCCACCGACAGCGGAATGCAGGTATAGGTCAACCATTTCAAGGAATTGATTTTATCGCCGCGGACCAGCAATTCGGGGTGGCTTTGGGCCACCCGGTCTAGGGCCTGCTCAAGGCCGCCCAATTGGCCGATAATGGTGACAAAGGCCACCCCGCCCAGAATCATAAAAACCAACGTCTGGAAGGCATTGGCCCAGGCCGTGCCGCGCAAACCGCCAAAGCAAACGTAGGCCAATACCACCCCGCATACCAGCAAGCCGCCCACCCAGGCCGGGATCTGCCCGCCGGTCATTTGCTCCATGGTCAAACCGCCGCCCATAACGCCAATAAGCAAATAGGGAATGACCAAAGCCACCAGTACAATGAAGAGCCCCAGTCCCAACCCATCCGAACCCCAGCGGCGGCGAAAGTACTGTACCTGGGTGAGAAAACCGTGCCGTTTGCCCAGAGCCCACAGGCGCGTGCCGACAAAGAAAAATACCGCCGGAATCACCAACGCCGAGGACGAGGCCATCAGGCCAAAAACGCCAATGCCGATGTGATAGGACTCGCCCGAGGCCCCCAAAATGGCGAAGGCCGTCATATTGGTGCCAAATAGCGACATCAACAATAAGAAGGGCCCAATGGTGCGGCTGGCGACGAAATAATCCTCGCCGGTGCCGCGAAACAGGCGGTGGCTCACCAGACCAATCCCCAGCACCAGGGCCAGATAGACGAAAATGACGGCAGTGGTCATGGGATTAGTCGTCTTCCGGCAGGTACGGCCAAGCGTGGGTTACTAGCAGGCCCATGAGGAGGGCGGCGACCAGGCAGAAGGCGATATGGTAGAGCAGCCCTATGGGCAGGCCCAGCAGGCGCGTGCCGTCGTCCCAGAGCCACAGGTCGTTGTGCAACAGGTAGAGGACGGCCAGGGCCAGGTAGAGCATCCAGCGGGTTGCGGATTTAGTCATAACGCGAAACCTGATTAGGCGGTTGGGCTGTAAAGGACTGCAGTCGGAGGGGCGGCCTCTGGCGGTATGTGATGCCCGCTTGCGGCCATATTGGGGGCGTCAGTTAGTTACCATAAAACGTCGCCCGCCCGGGCCTCCAGCTGCCCTCCCCGCGCCCTCACATACCGCCGCCGGCCGCCACCCCGATTATCTACAGCATTACAAAATAGGGACGTGAATCAACTATTCCAATGTCCAGCGGCTCAAATGTTCTTCGTCCTTGATCAGCAGGCCGCCGGCCAGCACTATCGGATAGGACCAAGTGGATTCGTCGGCGACGGTGTACTGGGCCAGGGGCGAAAAGGCGGCGGCGGCTGGATCGAAGACAGTGAGCACGGCTTCGTCGCTGAGGGCCAGCACCTGCTCGTCGGCCACTACCAGGGTGGCGTTGTCGCCCTGGCGCCCCGGGCCGGTCCACAGGGTCTGACCCGTGGCGGCATCGAGGCAAAAATACTGGCCTTTTTTAAAGTGGGAAAAACCGCACAGTCGCCCACCCGCCAGCACCGGCGAGCTCATGTACAGAGACAGCTCTTCGTTGTGCCAGGCCTGGGCCGCCGACCAGGTGCCGTCGGCGTTGGTCAATTTGAAGGCGGTAATGCCGTTGTCGATACCGGAGAAAATGACCAGCGAGTCGAGGGCTACCGGCGTGATAATATTCTGGTCATAAGCCGTAGTATAGGGCTGGCGCCACAACAGCTGACCCGAATCGAGGGCCAGGCCGATATTGGCCTGCCGGCTCTGGGTGACCAGTTGCGCCACCCCATCCAGCTCCACGACAATGGGCGAGGTATAGCCCGGCCCGTCGCCAGCCCAACGCCAGCGCTCCTTGCCCGTGGCCGCATCAAGGGCCAGCAGCGCGCCTTCTTCGCCGCCCGGATGTACCACCACCAGATCGCCGGCCACCAGCGGCGAGGCCGAGGCGCCAAAGACGGGATAAGCCTTCTCAAAGTCCTGGGCAAAGTCGCGGCGCCACAACAGCTGGCCCGTAGCCGCCTCGACGCAAGAGACAATACCCGTAATGCCCACAGTGTAGAGCCGACCCTGGTCCAAAACGGGCGTGGCCCGGGGGCCTTTGCCGTGGCCCAGGGCGGCAAAATTGCGCCGGTACGAGGCCTCATTCTCCAGGCTCCACAGCAATTCGCCGCTGTCGAGACGGCGGCTGGCAATCACTTCGCGGTCATCCAGGCGCGTGTGCAGATAGATGCGATCCCCCACCACCAAGGGCGAGGCCTGACCGCTGCCCACCTCGACGCGCCAGCTGCGACTGGGTGCGGCGGGCCAGGTCTGCGGCAGAGCGACAGAGCCGGCGGCCCCGTCGCGATTGGGGCCGCGCCACTGCGGCCAGTCCTGGGCGGCGAGGGGGTCGACTTCCATTAATAAGGAGCCCAGACACAGGGCAGCCAACAACAGAAATTTATTCCGTTTCATAGCGATCCTTAAGGCAACTGTAATTGGAATCCTCTAACGTACTATGCCATCCAAAAGAGGGCCAGCCAACTGCGCCCAAGCAGATAAGTTAGGCGACCTCCGGCAAGACAAAATCCTGTGGCAGTTGACACATCTGCGCCATCGGCTCAAAGATAGCCTCGGCCCCCGAACCAAAGACATTGCCCGAAAGGATATCGATGATCCCCTGTTTGCATTCGGGGTGGGCCTTGAGAAATTCGGCAAAACCGAAATCGCGGTCGTAAAAGGCGTAGACCAATTTGCGGATGGCCTCCATACCGGTGACGAACTCGGCGCCAAACTGACCCAGCTGCGCCGCCGACAGATCGTCTTTTTCCAGCCCCTGGCAAATGGCATCGGCAGCCAATTCGCCCGATTTGAGGGCCAGCAATACGCCGGACGAATAAATAGGGTCCAAAAAGCCGAAGGCGTCGCCCACCAGCACCCAGCCGTCCCCGGCCAACCGGTCGGAACGGTAGGAGAAATCCTGGGTGACTTTAACGGGAAAAACCTGGCGGGCCGATTCTAAACGCGTCTGCAAGGCGGGGCACTTTGTCAGTTCCTCGTCAAATAACGCCTGGGCCTGGCCGCGCCGGCGCATGAGATAGCCGAGGTCGCCCACCACCCCAACGCTGACCCGGTCCTGGGCTAGGGGGATATACCAAAACCAGGAATCGCGGTTTTCCGTATGCATGATAAGGGTGGCCCCCTCGTCAATACCCGGGTCGCGCACGGCCCCTTCAAAATGGGTGAAAATCGAGGCTTTCTTCAACTCGGGCTCGGCCTTTTTAAGACCGAGCTTGCGGGCAATCAGGGCGCTTTGCCCAGTGGCGTCAACGACGACACGCGCCCCCAGATTTACCGCAGCGCCGTCGCCTTCCTGGACCTGGACGCCCACGGCCCGACCCTGGTCAAAAAGGACCTCCCGCACCCGGACACCCTGGCGCAAGTGGGCCCCCTTGGCGGCGGCGTTATCCATTAGCATCTGGTCGAATTCGCTGCGCAATACCTGCCAGGTGGTCGAGCGCTCGTGGGGGTCATTCTCGGAAAAATAAAAAGGCGCCGAGCCGCGGCCGCTGCGACCGAAAAACTGGACGCTGTACTTGCGCGGGAAAGCGCTCTTTTTGAGCTGCTCAAGAACGCCCAAACGCTCGAATGTGGAATAGGTATAGGGCATCAGCGATTCGCCCACTTTCAAAGGGGGCGTCTCTTCGCGCTCCAACAGCGCGACGCTATGACCCTGCTGGGCGATAAGGGCGGCGACGGTGCTGCCGCCCGGGCCGCCGCCCATAACGACGACGTCGTATTTTTTCGGGTTCATGGAATCCTGTGTTGATGGTCTAGGTGGATGGTAATTCTTCCATTAGAACGTATCGGCCAAACCCCTCCTGGCAACGCTAATCCGCCTTCCTGTGGTCGGTAAAGCGGCGCGCTTTCAAATCAAAGCGCGGCAGACTGCCTTCGGATACCACCTCTACAGCCACCCGCAACCCCAGGCTCTGATGCAGAGCATGACCAATCTGGGCGGCAACCCCCGCGCCATCGGCCCCCTGCAATTCGAGGCGCAATTCGACCTCGTCGAGGGCGTTGCGACGATGCACATCGACGGCAAACTCAACCACCTGGGGAAAACGGTGGACGATATTCTCCACCGCGCTGGGGTAGCAATTGACCCCGCGCACAATCAGGGCGTCGTCGAGGCGGCCGGTCACCCCGCCCTGCAGGCGGCGGTAGGTACAGCCACAGGCGCAGTTATCGACGTACAGTTCGACCCGGTCGCCGGTGCGATAGCGGATAACCGGCATGCCGGTGCGGCCGAGATTGGTAATGACTAATTCCCCCGCCTGGGCCGGTTCATCGGTCGCCGGGTCAACCACCTCGCAGATGAATTCGCTCTCGTTGAGATGGACCCCGTCCTGGGCCTGGCATTCAAAGCCCCAGGCCCCCACTTCGGTGGCCCCGGCGTGGTCAAAGCAACGGGCGCCCCAGGCTTGTTCCAACCGCGCCTTGGTCGCCGGCAGACTGGCGCCCGGTTCGCCGGCGTGGACCGTGGTATGGACCGTTGAGCCGGCCAGGTCCAGTCCAGCCGCCTGGGCCACCTGGGCCAGATGCAGGGCGTAGGTAGGCGTGCAGACCAGGACGGTGGCCTGATTGGCCAAAATAGCTTCCACCCGCTGCAAAGAGGACATACCGCCGCCGGGAATAATCAAAGCGCCCAGTTGGCGGGCCCCTTCGCAGGCGCTCCAAAAGCCGATAAAAGGGCCAAAGGAGAAGGCGAAGAACAGGCGGTCGGCGGCGCTTATTCCGGCGGCCCGGTAGACCGCGGCCCAGCAGCGGCCCCACCAGTCCCAACTGGCCTCTGTATCGAGCCAGCGCAGGCGTTGCCCGGTGGTCCCCGAGGTCTGGTGCAGCCGAGTATACTGGTCGGGCGAATAGGTCAGCAGCGAGCCGTAGGGCGGGTGCTGAGACTGGTCCCGGGAGAGTTCGTCTTTGGTCGTGAACGGCAGCCGGCGATAGGCCTTTATGCTGTCCACATCCCCCGGCTCATTCACCCCGGCCTGGTTCAATTTGACCCGGTAAAAGGCATTATCGGCCAACACCGGCCCCAACATCGCCCGCAGCCGTTCTAGCTGGCGCTGTTGCAGGGCCTCCGGGGCCAGGGTCTGGTCGGGGTCGAGGACGGCCATCTCACAGGGCCCAGTCAATGGTGGCGTTAAGCGAGAAGGGATCGGCCGGGATCACCGAAAAAGCGCCAAAGCCGCGGGTCTCATAGGCCTGGTCGGTCAGGTTTTTCAAATGCAGACGCACCACCCCCGGACCGTAGTAGTAGGCCAGCGAGGCGTCAAAGGTAAGCACCGAATCAATAGCGTAGGCGTTGTCGGGGGCGATAAACTGCTCGTGCACATAGCGGGCGCCCAACCCGGCAGTAAAGGCACTTCCCAGTTTTTTGGCGACCCACAAATCGGCAATATGCTCGGGGGCGAAAGCCGGGGTATTATCCGAATGGTCGGTGGGGAATTCAACCGGCCCATTCTCGGTGAGGAAGAGATTGAATTCGGTGAAGTCGCGCAGCTCGGCGCTGATGAAGGCGTAGTTGAGATCGACGCGCCAACCGGCAGGCAACTGCAGCGCCCCTTCTAATTCCAGGCCACTGGAACGCTGATCACCAGCAAAGCGAGTGACGCCGTCGTCGCTGGTCACATCCTTGTCCAATTGGTACAGAGCCAACCCCACCCGACCCTGGTCAAAACGGCGCCGTGCCCCCACTTCTACCTGGGTACTGGTCTCGGCCTGGCGGGCCCCTTTGCCGCGGCTGGAAGGCGGTGCAAAGGCACGGCCGGCGCTGGCGTACAGGGACCAATCCTCCCTCGGCGCAAAGGTCAAGCCGGCCATGGGACTGAATTCCTCGTAGGTCTGTTCGAGGCCGTTCTCGCCGTCTTCGTAGTCGACCCGGTCAAAGCGACCACCCAACAGCAATTGGTAACCCCGCCCCAGGTCGATGCGGTCAATGAGATAGGGCGCCACCACCAACGAACGGGCATCGACGGTATCCGATTGACCGGGCAGAAAAAAGAAGGGCTTGGCCGCCGTTTCCACCGGATCGTCGATGGCAATAGGGGGCAAGAAGGCCACATCCAACGTGAAGTCATCCTGCAAGCGACTAATCTCAGTACCTATAATCAATTCGTGGTTGAGCGGACCGGTATCGCCCCGCCACAGGATTTCGAGCTGGTTGCCAGTCAGGGTCTGCTGGTCGTCGAGCGCGGTCAACACGCGGGCGGCCAGGCCCTCGGGCACAGGGTTGAGTTGACTTGACGGCACGAACAAACTGCCCTGGGAGAGCCATTCAAAATTGGTATAGTAGAATTTATTGCGCAGCGTCAGGGAAGACGTCAGGACAGCGGTCAGGTCGAGCCGGCCGCGCAGGATCTGCTGGTCGGACTGGTCAAAAGGCGACTGGTACGAGCGCGTCCTGGGCACCGGCGCCACAGCCCCGGCAATAAGCGGCAGACCGGCGTCGGATTTATAGGCGCTGTCGGTGTATTCCAGATTCAGGGTGAGGCTGGCCCGCTCGCTAAAACGATAGGTCAGGGCCGGATTGACGGCGACGACATCGTTGTCCTTGTCGTCGCGGTAGCCCTCACTGGCCTGCCATAAGGCGTTGAGGCGCAGGGCCAAGTCGCCCTGGGGCCGGGCCCAGCCGCCGTCGAATTGGCCGCGGTACGACTGGAAACTGCCCAGCGAGCCGGTGAGATGGGCAAACTTGGCCAGACGCGGCCGTTTGCGCACCAGATTGACCGTGCCGGAGAGAGGGTTGCCACCGTAGAGAAAAGCGCCGGGGCCTTTGAGCACTTCGAGGCGGTCGAGGTTGTACAGATAGTAGAAACTGACCTCTGGCTCGGCGGCCCCGTCGGTGAGGATAAGACCGTTTTCCAGCGAGTCGAAACCGCGCACGGTGAAAAATTCGGAGACCCCGAAACCGCTCTGGATATTGACACCGCTAACGCTTTGCAGAGCCTGGCCCAAACCGGTCTGCCCCTGTTGGGCAAAATGGGGCGCCGTGACCACGCCGACGCTGGCCGGGGTTAAATGGATGGACAGCGGCACTTTGGCGGCCACTGCAGCGGTACCTGGATCCTGGGCCAGCGAATCGGTGACGACGATTTCTTCAAAGGTATAGCGGGCCTCCTGGGCCGCAGCGGCCAGGGGTACCGCCACTAGCGTCAGCAGGACAAAGAAGCGGCGCCGGATCTGGCAGGCCATGGCTTGGGCCCAATTCGGTGTCGTGTGTCGTTTTGCCATAAACATGCGGTTTGCAATCTGGATTGGGGTGAAGGCACTCGGGTGATTTTCCATTCCGTCCGGGGCGCAAATATAGACAGACCATCGCCCGCTCGTTGCGCGGCCAGAGGCACTGGCAGGTCCTTGGCTTTGCCCTACTCAGGCGTAGCGCCCGTCGCGGTAGCGGGGGTCGTAGAAATCGGGCAGCAACTGATCGACCATCAGCAGCCCCTGGGGGGTCAGACGGACCTGGTCGCGGTCGAAAGCCAGCATGCCCTCCTCCTGCAAGTTGGCGTAAGCGGCGCCGAATTCATCGGCCAGCTCAACGCCAAATTTGGCGCGGAAATAAGCCGCGTCAAGATGACCGCGCTTAAGTTGCAAAATCATCTCCCGCACTAGGCGCTCCTCCGGGGTAGTGGGATAAGCCCGGCTCAAAGGCAGGGTGCCGCCTTCCAGACTTTCCAGGTAGTGGTCCCAGGAAGGGTCGTTTTGATAGTGGACCCCTTGCATATGCGAAAAAGAGGCGACCCCGCAGCCCAACATATCGGCGCCCTGCCATACCGCGTCGCGGTAGACGAAGCGGGCATCCGTCCCCTTTTTCATTACTGTATAAGCGCTGGAGGGCTGGTAGCCGGCGGCGGCAAATTGCTCAAAGGCGTAGGCGTGCCAATCGCGCTTGGTCTGCCAATCGGCAAAGGGCGGCGGCCCGTCGTCGGCCCCCAGCACTTGCTTGGAATAGACCGTATTGAAAGGCAATTCCATCTGGTATACGGTGACGCTGTCTGGGTCTAGGTCAATGGTCTTTTGCACGGTATCCCGCCACAGCTCCCAGGTCTCGCCCACCATGCCGGCAATCAGGTCGACGTTGACCTGCTGGAAACCGGCGGCCTGGACCCAGGGCAGGGCGGCGCGAATTTCCCGCGTCGTATGGGCGCGGCCGTTTTCGCGCAGGATCTCGTCGTTCATATTCTCCAGCCCCAGGCTCAAGCGGGTGACGCCAATTTCGGCGATCGCCGCCACCTTGGCCTGGGTCAGGGTGCCCGGCTCGCATTCAAAGGCCACTTCTTCGGCCTGGTCCCAGGGCATAGTGGCCTGCAGGCGGGCGGCCAATTGGCGCAAATGGCGGGCGCTGATATAGGAGGGCGTGCCGCCGCCAAAATAGACAAAGCGCAGCGGGCGCCCCTGGGTAGCCGGGCGGGCGGCGTAGAGCTCCACTTCTCGGGCCAGGGCGTCCAAATAGCGCAGGATCTGCTTGCTGTTCTTGTCGGTATAAACGCGAAAATAGCAAAATTTGCAGCGCTTGCGGCAAAACGGAATATGCAGGTACAAGCCCAAATCGGCGGCTGCGTCGGCCGGAGCCTGGTCCAGGGCCTGCTGCGCGGCGGGCAGGTGTTTTTTACCCCAGTGGGCATAGGGCGGATAATTGGAGACAAAGACACTGCCAACCCCGGTATCGCGGCGGTCGCTGCGGCTGGTGGCTGGCTCGGGTAGGTTGCTACTGGTTTGTGAACTCATAGTAGGATCAATTCTCTCGTTTTTCGCCAAAGACATACAATTGCCCGTCGGTAGCGCCAATGACCAGGCGGCCGGCCGCCACAGCGGGTGAGGCAGCGATAGCCGCCCCGGTAGCAAAGCGCCACTGCTCCTGGCCAGTGGCCAGGTCGAGGGCCATGAGGACCCCGCCGTCGGTGCCAAAGAATACACGCTCGCCGACAATAACAGGGGAGGAATCCACCCGCGCCTGGGCGGCAAAGCTCCACAATGGCTCGCCGCTTTGGGGATGGAGGGCGTGGACCAGCTTGTCGCGACCGCCAATGACCAGATATTGGTCCGTCACCGCCGCCGAGGCGTAGAAAGGAAACTGGCGCACCGGGTGCTGGTAGGTCCAGCCGACCTGCCCCTGGGCCAGGTCGATACCCAGAATCTGATTGCCAAAAGTGCCGACATAGGCCCAGCCCTTATGCACCGCGGCGCTGGAGCCGACATAAGCCCCCAGGGGTATCTGCGTCTGCTCGCTGCCGTCGGTTATATCCAATAAGCGCAAAAAACCATCGCACCCGGCTACCGCCACCTTATCGCCGATTAGGGCGGGCATGCCGTGGATATAGCCCCCCGTCTCAAAACGCCACAACTGGGTCCCGTCGGCCGCCGCCAGGCAATAGAGATACTGGTCGTAGCCGCCAAAAAAGAGGCGGTCATCGCGGTAATTGGCCGAAGACGTGATGCCGGCTTCGGCCTGGAACGTCCAGCGCCGCTCCCCAGTGCCGGCATCGACGGCGTGGAACAGACCCGATTCATCGCCAATATAGACTATCCCATCAACTAGAGAGGGCGAGGATTTAATCTCGTCGCCGGCCCGGTATTGCCAGCGCAGGGCGCCGCTGTCCAGGTCTAGGGCATAGAGCTGGCTGTCGAGGGCGGCCACGTATACGGTGCGGCTGGCCGCATTGATGGCGGCGGTCGACTCAATGCCTTCGCCGGCGGCAAAGGTCCACAGCAAATCCAGCTTTTCCGGCAGCGTCGGCGGGGCCACACCGGTAAGCTGGGCATTGCCGCGAAACAACGGCCAGCCTTCCTCACCGACGGCCACCCCAGCCAGCGCCAGCGATACGACCAATCCAATGATATACGGACGGCCTACCATTAAAAGGCCGTCCCGGACAACGCCTGCTATACAGCCTGAGCTCATACTTGCAGGGCCCGCTGGCGGTAGAGCAATTCAAAGATATTGCCCTCGTGCGGCTGGTCGTAGGTCAAGCGGCCGGTGGGTACCGGACCCAGATTGAGGCGCTCAACGTGGGGCGAGGCCAGCAATTGGGCGATAAACCCAGTATCCTCGGTCACGGCGCTGACTACCAGAGTAGGGCCCATGCAGCCGAGCAATTCGTCCTGGGGCACCTCGACCACGCTGGTAAAAGGAAAGAGAAATTCGCTATTGGCCAAGGGGTGCTCCGGATCGGTGCACCAGACCACGGTCGGTCGCAAAAAGGTGCAGCCGTCCACTTCCACCAGCCGCGGCCCGGGTGTGAGGACCTCGGCGCCGGGGATTTTCAATTGGCTCTCTATCATCTGGTCGAGGCGCTGGGCCATTTCGGGGTTGGAAAAAGCCGACAACTGGGCCTGGGGATGCTCCAGCGGCAACGCCTCGATCTGTCCCAAGCGCTGGGCCAGGGCCTCGGCCAGGGCGCGCCCATGGGCCGGCATCCAGACGCTGGAGGCGTTGATGCAGGAACGACCGGAATTGGCCGCCACCGATTCGACCATCGCGTCTAGGTATTGTTCCCACTCTCCGGCCTGGTCGGCCCCCAGCACCACCTTACTGCGGCCGGGGCCGTGGATCTGCACCCCCGGATCGCCCTTCCAGGCATCGACCGTGGCAGCGGCGCCAAAAAACATGGAGCGGTCGCAGCGCAGCAAAATTTCGGCGGCACCGCCGTAGTCGGTGGGGTAGTAACTGAAGGCCTGGGGCGGGCAGCCGGCGGCCATAAAAGCCTGGGCAATGCGGTAGGGCGTCCACGGCTCCTGACCACCGGGCTTGAGCACCAGCGGCACCTTGAGGGGAATGGCCGGCAGCCACAGGGCGTGGACCCCGGGCGAATTACTCGGCAAAATAGCGCCCAGGGCCTGGGTCTGGCAGACGTAGCTCAAGGGTCGGCCCTGCTGGTGGCTCCAGCCGCTGTCGAGCAAGTCCAAATCGAGGCCGCGGGTAAGACCGTCGAGGACGGCCTCCATCTGTTCGAGCAGACTGTGGATCTTACCCATATTGGCCCGGCACAAAGTATGCGGCAAACCGGTGGTGGCCGACAATTGCTCGACGTAATCGGCCGGCGTCTGGGTGCTGTCGCCCAGGGGCAGTTCACCTTCTATAAAGAGGCGGGCCGCCTCCCGGCACAGGGCCAAAAGATCGGCGTGGCTGTGCTCTTCGAGGGTCTGTTTGTGTTGGCCAATGCGGCCCAAATCGCGGGCGATAAGGCCGCGGTTGGCCTGGCTGACCTGGCCTAAGATCTCGCCGCTGGCAATATGCTTTATGGGCGCAGTTTGCAGGCTTTCGTAGGGCTCACCGGCGCGTAGGATAGGTATATGAAGCATGGAACCTCGGGCATTGTGCGGGTCAAGGAACTAGTGATAAAACATCTTAATAGGGTACCAGTTTCGCGGGCTTAGTCAACTCAAGAGACCGGTAGCTGGTTTTCCAGGTAGCGCGTAGCCCCCTCATTGACCGCTCCCAGCGCCTGGGCCGCGATGCGTCCTGTCATGGGCGACAGCATGCCGATACTCTGGGCACCAGCGACAAAACGATATTCCGCCAGTTCCTCGGCCGGTAGTTTGATGCCGTCTATCTGGGTTTGGTTTAACCGGCCGCCGTAGAAAACGAATTCCAGCTTTTCCGTCCAGTCCCCCTGGCCGGCGGTATAATCGACGACCAGCAGCCGTCCAATGGGCAGATCCAGCCCCAATTCCTCACAGACTTCGCGGCGGCAGGCCGCCTGCGGCGACTCGTCCTTCTCGACGATGCCGCCGGGGAGGTGCCAATGGTCCCTGTAGGTAGGCTTGACCAGCAATAAATGGCCAGCCTGGTCAAAGAATAGGGCATTGGCAGACATGCGCTTGGCCGGCAGGGAGGCGTAGAAAGACATGGGTAACCGTCTCCAGGTCGTCCAGGTTTCTCAACGGATGGGCCGATTTCCGTGCTCCGCCCATTCGTTGTGCGATTACGGCAATCGTAGATTTTTGCCAATAATTGGCAAATCTGTGCGGCTATCGCGACTTATCCGCTATTTCAATTGGCTTTACTCGATCGACTTTTCCACTAAGGGCAAGCTTCGAATTCGTATTCGATGATCCTGTACCGTGACTAATGCATACTTCTCAATATCTCGGGTACACTCATCTAATACCTTGCCCAGCAATTGGACCAATCCTTCAGCCTTCAAGCCCTCAATACGAAGGCGGATTACAGATGGTTTGCTGGCCTGTGATAAAACGAGCAAAGCATGGAAGTCGGCATCTAGGGTCACAATGACGCGATCCTCCTGGCTTCCTCGGACTAGGATAGCTGGATCTTCGGCCATCGCCATCCCAATTTCACCCACATGCACCGCATCAACCCCATCTCTCCTCAACAATTCAGCCGCCGAGCGAGGCAAGCCCTGGTCGAGCAATAGCTTCATGGGACTAATTCAACAGTCCGATCATCGAGGTAAGTAGCCGAATAGAGCAGAGCCTGGCGCACATCCTCCTCTTGCAGCTCGGGATATTCGCGGCGCAGCTCGGCAGGATCCAGATACAGGGCGAGTAATTCGATGACTCGGCGTACCGTCAAACGCATATGGCGTATGCAGGGCTGGCCGTTCATCAAGGCTGGGTCAATGGTGATGCGGTCCAGTAGTTTCATCAGTCCTCGTTCCAGTGGTAAACTTAGGATAGACCCCATTGGAAAGCCGTCGGCTCGGTTCATGTGTTCTGAGGCTGAAGTCTATACCTCAATATAAAGCACAGAATTGACCTAAACCCAGCGATGTCTCTGTTCGTGCCTAGCTGTGACCCGCCCGCTCAATAAGCAACCGACCGCCCTGACTGGCCCGCACCCGCCGGTCCAGTTCCACCGGATCCCACCTTTCCAATAAGCTGGCCTGCAAGCGCGCCACCGTTTCGGCGTGGGCCGGATCCTGGGCCAAGTCAGCAAATTCACTCGAGTCGGCGACAATATCGTACAGCTCGGGCTGGTCGCCCAGGCTGTAGTTGAATTTATAGCGCCCCTGCCTGAGCATGGCCATGGGCCCCTGCACGCCGTGGGCCAAATACTCGCACAGCGCTTCGTCCTTCCACTCGAAATCCCCGCCACGCATCAAACCCACCAGACTATCGCCGTCAATCTCGTCCTCGCCCGGCACCCCGGCCAAGTCCAGCACCGTAGCGACCAGGTCCACCAGCGATACCACGCCCTCCTCCCGCCGCCCCTGGGGCAGCCCGGCCGGCCAGGCTATTTGCAGCGGCACCCCGGCCGAGGCCTGATAGAAATTCGATTTGCGCCACATGCCGTGCTCGCCATTCATATCGCCGTGGTCGCTGGTGTAGACAATCACGGTATTGTCGAGCTGGCCGGTCTCTTCCAAAGCATCCATTAGGCGGCCAATCTTTTCGTCCAAATACGTAATGAGGGCGTAATATCCGGCCCGGCCCCGACGCACCAATTCCTCGGGAAAGTCAATACAGCCGAAAGCGCGGCGCATGCGCTGGTAGACCGGGTGCAGATTGTCCAAATGGCCCGGCGGCAACTCGGGCATATCCACCGACTCGGGCGGGTACATATCCCAAAAGCGCTGCGGCGCCACCAGCGGGAAATGCGGCGCAATAAACGAAGCGTTGAGACACCAGGGGCGCTCTTTGCGGGCCGGGTCGCGGATATAGGCCAGCGACACTTCTTCGACCTGGTCGTCCACTTCAATCTCCGTGGTATGGCCCGGGCCGGCCTGGGCCAGGCTGCCCCAGGGCTTGCCCTCTTTAATGTCGTCGTCCCAGTTGGGGCAGCCGCGCGGCACGCCGTTTTTGGTCCACAGCTCGGCGTGCAGGTCGCGGGCCAGTTGGCGGCCAAACCCGTGCAGCTGATCGGTGCCGCAAAAATGCTGCTTGCCCGCCAGGTCGACCTGGTAACCGGCCGCACCCAGGCGGTGGGCCCAAGTGAGCGTATCCGAAGGGAGGGGGAAGGCGTTGTCGTAGGCGCCGATATTTTGGATATGACGCCCGGTCATAAAAGACATCCGCGAGGGGCCGCACAAAGGCGTATTGCAATAGGCGTTGTCAAAGGTGACGCCGCGGGCGGCTAGGCGGTCCATATGCGGGGTCTGCACCAGCGGGTGGCCATAGGTGCCACTGTAGCGGGGGGCGTGCTCGTCGGACATAATGAGAAGAAAATTGGGGCGGCTCTGGGACATGGGGCGGCTTTCGCAAAAGGGGAGTTGAATGGGACGATGGATCGGCGTTTACCGGCTCTCACGGCCCGGCCGGGCACCAGGGGGTGGCCTGCCCAAACCAAGTATCGAGACGGCGGTATTCAATATACTCGACAATAGCGCCGTCTTTGTGGACGAAAACGGCGCGGGCGAAATCCCCCGGCTCAAAGGGGCCGTACACCACCTCCTCGTCCTCAATGGCCGCCTCCAAATCGTCGACCCGATAGGCCACGTGCGGCAAGTGTGCCAACTTCCATTGGCCCACATCGCCGGGATCGGTTTGGGGCGGCTCCTTAAAGCGGACGTACTCAATGCGCTGGGGGTGGGTGCGCGGATTGGTGACCCACACCTGGCTGGCCGGGACCCAGCTCTCGCCGTCTTGCGGCTGGTCGGTGACGATGCCTATATGGTCGAATGCTCTCATGACTGGTTGCCCTCCACTTATGCCCCTGGACTCTGCCCTTGTGGGTCCCCGTCTCCCGTCAAAATATAATCGAAGTCAAAGGCGTTGGCGTATGCATAGCCCTCGATAACCGGGGGTTTCTCGACGCCCTCGGGCCAGGTCCAATACCACTGTCCTTTGCCTTTGAGGCCAGCCAGTTTGCCGCCGCCCTCCATGACGTACAACATGGGCTTAACAGGCGGGGCGTATTCACCAAAAATCAGCACACAATCACCGTCGTCGTTGAAAAAATCGATGGCCGAATGCTGGTATATTAGCTTATCGACGGCTAATTGGTCTTCGCTGTCGCCGTGAAAACAGATCGCCGTATGGGCGGCCGACAACATGCCCTGGGCCGGACTGTGGGGATTTTTCGGCATCAATTTGCCGTTGACGAAATGCCGATTGTACATCATTCCACCCGAAAGCTTGGTAGTCACGTTGAGATGGGATGGTTCGGAACAATAGTACAGCGACTGTCTATCGGCCAGTCGGGAGTCGTAGATATACGACGGATAATAACAATCTTCGTAGTTCACCGACGTATTGGTCGCCTGGGTATCGGGCCATTCAAACGTCATCTCATAGGCATTCAACGAATCGTACGGCTGGTCCACCGGCGGCTTTTCGAGATGGTCCGGCCACGTCCAGTACCACATGCCTCTTCCCTTAAGACCTGCAAATCTGCCGGCGGCAAACGAGATGGTCATTTGCGGCGGAGCCGGCGGGCGGTATTCAAAAAACATAAAAATCACGTCGCCCATCTCATTGGCGTATTCCCCCACGGCGTACTGATAGACAATATTATCCGGTGTTATCGGTTCCTCTATGCTGGCGCCCCGATAAATAATCGTTGTCGTGCCGTTGCCCGTCATACCGCGCAGCGGGTTGTCCTTACTGGCGCCGATAATCCGGGGTTTTACGAAGTGGCGCTCGTAGATCCTGCCACCGGCCAGCAATCTCCGGTCGCGCAGTTCCGGCGGCTCCTCGTTGATAGTAAAGAAGGTATCCGCGACCAGCTTGCCCTTGGCAGTCGGTTGGTAATTTCGGTCAAACATGATCTATCTCCTTAGCTAGCCGCCGGCCGTATCCGGGTCTGCGGCGGCTCCTCCATAGGCTCGGACCCGGGCCAGCCCGTAAACTTGGGGATGCCGTCGTGCAAATCCAACACTGCTTCGTCGCAATGGATATGGCAGTCGGCCTGGTGCACATAGCCCGAATCGACCAACACCATAGCGTAGACCACCGTCCATTCACCGCGCACCCGATTGAGCATACCCGAGCCGCACTCTCGGCACCAGTGGCGGTTGCTCCGCCTACTTTTGTAATTGGCCAGCAGTTCCTCGCCCTGGGTCACCTCCACCGCCTTGCTGGGCCAGGCTGCAAAGGCGTTGACCGGGGCCGCGTGCCAGGCGCGGCAGGTTTGGCAATGGCAAAATCCGGCCCGGGTCGGCGGGCCCGTCACCCGCACTTTGACCTGGCCGCACAGACAGCTTCCTTCATAGACCGCAGGTTCCAACGACATAGTGTCTTCTCCTTATCGCTTTGTAGGTTGTTGCGCCACTTGGTCCACGGTCGCCTACCGAAACACCGGGTACCGGGGCATCTCGTGGACTTCGGGCGGCCAGATGGCGCAGAATTTTTCTTTTATTTTTTTCGCCGTCCCACCCAGTGCCTGCAGATAACCGTATTCCTCGGTGAGTTGCGCCAATAAGCCAAGACGATAGAAAACCCGTCTGCGCACAGCAGGTAGACACCAATGATCGTAGTTGTCGTTTTTCAAGGCTTCGTAATCGCTTACTTCCCTATCGCGCAGAATATTGCTAAACACCGCTTGAGGGGGCTCCGAAAAGCGGTAGATACAGCGGATCATCTCATAGACACAGGCCTCAATGAGACGGCGATAATACCAGCTATCATCCCGCGCCTCAGGGCAATGGGCAGCAAGGGCCCTGCGGTAGGTGGCCTCCATCTCAAGCATGATCTCGTCTGGAAACCGGCTGACCTCCAAATGGTAATCCAGATGGATGCGGATCTGGTAACCGTCTACCAGGGCATGTTGGAAGCGTCCCTCTTCGTAGTCAAAGACGTAGACTTTATTATGGCTGGTTGAATGAAAAATATTGACAGGGCAGAGATCGGCGTGGGTCAGGGCGTGAAAGGGGTTTTGGCTATCGAGAAAGTGGGCGATGTTTTTTAGCTGCGAAAGGGCTTCCCGGTGGGGTTTTATACCGGCGGCCTCGCATATCTCTGTGAATTTCTGCTCTATCTCGCCACCGGGACTTTCTTGGGTCGATTGCTCTCCGCCCGTTGGATCAATGGCCTCTAGGGTGCGGCGAAATTGGGCCGCTTTGCCCAGGGTACTGGCGTTGATCTTTCCCAGGGCATCGGCGCATTCAATAAGCACGGCCTTGGCCTCGGCGCTATTATCGCCGCGCAATATCTTATAGAGATCCTGCCCCTCGCCCATATCTTCCATAACCACAAACGGCAAGGTCTTGCCGCCGTGGCCGCCGTAAAAAAGAGGCGCGGTGGCATCCTCACCCATCTGCTCGCTGATAAATTGCAGAGCGGCCCATTCACTGATAACTAGCTGGTTTGACCCTCTCCTCCTAGGTCTCTTTACAACCAGGCTTGGGGGCAGAGGATCGGGCCGGGTGTCGAGCTTGAAACGATATATGCTCCGCCAATTGGCATCGGGTTGGATATTGGTGCCGCTGTCGAGTTCGATCTCGCCACCGAATTTCCGCGCCAACAGTCTTTGCAGGGTTGTCGCTACTTTTTTTGGGGCTGTTTTGCGCGGGGGTGCCATAGCAAACCTTTCTCAACAAGAGTAAAGCGGCTAGCAGCGTAGCCTGTTCATTTTTGCTCTGCTAGTCATCATCGGCAAATACAGGTGCATTAGAGATGAAATACTGCCGCAGTAGAGAGGCATACTTCCGTCTCTGATCGGCGGGCGCAATAGAAAATTCCGTTCTCGACATCTTGTCTCCTTTGAAGCGTGGGAATACGTGCAAATGATAGTGCCACACGTCTTGGCTTCCTGCCGGCTCATTGTTCTGGCGAGTAGTGATACCATCGCAGTCGTGAACAGATTTCAGCGCCAGGGCAAGATAGCGCGAAAAGCGGTGGATGCGATCGGAGAGGGGGCCCGGTAGTTCGTAAAGATTCTCAATATGTCTTTTTGGAATCACCAGCGCATGTCCAGGATTATTGGTCCACCAATGCAGACTAATGACCGAAAAAATCAAATCGTCCTCATAGACCAAATAATCTGGGTTAATAATGCAAGAATCATCACCTATCATGCCGCAGAAGGGGCAGGAATACCCCTCGGGCTCGTGACTAAATAATGGCATTGGCGCCCTCCTTCAAAAAGACTGTGGGTCCCGCAACAGGCCCAACTCATCGGCCCGGGCCAGAGTAGGTAACCAGTATCAGTTGAGCACAAGCGATGCGGATTTGGGTCAAATCTAGTACCCTTTTTCAGCCTGATCTCGAGCATACAATTGAATCGCAATCCGTCTTTTCCCAGGTCGTCCAACGATCGCTCTCCGGTTCGCCAGCCCAGAGCGAAGCGTAGGGTTTCGCGAAGCCCCAAGCTGCGTATACAGGGCTGCCCAAATCGCGATAATATATGATATGGATACCACCCTCCTGAACCAAGCTAGATCACTGCCAACCCAAGGTGCATCCAGGTTAAAGGAATAACAGAGCCTACTAAGCCGACACCTCGGAACAGAAGGATTAGCACTTGGAATTGACCGAACTAGATTCATCACGATATGAATCCATATCAGAACTCTGGAAACGTTGCCTGGGAGAGCGGTGGCCAATCTCAGGCGATGATCTCAAGCTCTATCTGTTCAATGAGATCAAGGGGATAGCAAAGATCAACGTAGGATTCATCAGAGATGAGTCGGTAGTTGCCATGGCCTCATCTCATCGATCGGGTACGCAGTCAGGTTTTCTTCTTATTCTGGTCGATCCGGACTATCAACGCAGAGGGCTTGGTAGACAGCTCATTGCGGAGATAGCTGTCCGTCAATACTCCGCTGGCGTACAGGAAATTAAGATCGGAAGCGTTGGCTGCGGCTATCTCTGGCCAGGTATACCGGACGACTGCTCATCGGCGCGCCTCCTCTTTGAGAGTCTTGGTTTTCAGACGGGCTCCATGTACAGTCTCGTGCTCGATACGTCGAAATACTCTTCGAGAGCCACCTGGCCCGACCAGGTGTCCATCCGCCCCCTTGAACGCGAAGAAGCGGACAAGCTTATGGCGATGCAAGTCCGCTGCGCCTTCGGCTGGGAGAGCGACTTTGAGAGACCGATCAGTCAGGGGCGCCATCAGGATATAATTGTCGCCGTCACCCAAGGGTCGATCCTTGGTGCTCTTACAATCCGAGGATCAGACCAGCACCATTTATGGCGCCGGAAACTTGGTGATGAGATGGGAGAAATCGACAATGTCGGTGTCGACAAAGCCTATCGACATCAAGGCGTCGGTCTCGGCTTGGTTGATTATGCGACTCAAACCATGCATAGACGAGGTATGACCAAGATCCTCATTGGTAATACATGGCTAAAGGATTGGTACGGCCGTCTGGGGTATCAAGTCTGGTCAGAGTGGCACACCTGCAAGGCTTCACTTCCCCTCTCCTAGGGAGCGCAGGCAGTTCCTGCTAGGTGTTGCAATCCGACCATAAGCTCGGAGCGCACGAAGCTTACCTACAGCCAGATGCGCTTTCCATTCTCTTTCGGCTTCCTTCCAGGCCACCGGATTGTCCTCTGCCCAAGACCAATCAAGGGACCAGGTCCCATCGGGTAATTGTTGGTCGATATCGCAATCGAGATTGGCCTGAATAAGAGCCGGATCAATGACAGACGCCATCGGGGCATTGGGCGTCGGGACCATATTGATGGGGGAGACGCTGAGCATGGACCATTTCTCGGGTTTTCTCTCTATATGGATCGGGATCGCCCGGCGAAGCTTATCGAGCATCCTTTGTTGGCAGAGCTGGGGCAGCCCTTTTGTCCCAGCCAGTCCGAGGTAACTCAAAAGACCGAATATCCAGTCTAACTGGTCATCCGGCGTGGCCAGCAGTGTCTCTAGTACAGCGTCTGTTATCTGGCTGGCAAATCCAGCGGGTACGAGGTCCGTGTAGTAGCAAAAATGACCGGCCAGCCCCGTGCGCATATTGATGAAGAAGTCATCAAACCCGTTCTCAATAATGTAGTCCCAATGCCCAGCATGCGGTGCGGCAAGGGCTTCCTGCGGAATGATGGGCCAGAGCGACTGTTCCGCATCGTAGGTATTGAGTAAATACTCTACAGCCTGACCAACAAGGGCGTCGTCTGAAGTGGCACCAATCTCACGCAGAAGAAACAGTCCTTGGGAGGTCGTGTAGACCGTGGAGAGCGGTGTTCGCAAATCAGGTTCTAAGGCCTGTCCAAAACCTCCATCTTCATTCTGATAGGCTGCTAAGGATTTGTCAGGAAATAAGTGAGTCATTTGAATTTTCTTCCTTTGGGTCGAATGGTGTAGTTCCACTCGCCGTGGAAGGAATGCCGTTCTAGATTGAGCGTGGCCATTTGCTCATCCGTAACGGTCACGCCCGTGGGGTAGCGACCTAGGTCCACTTCCGCCCGGACGCGCAAGCCCGCTTCTGTGGAGGTAGCCCCGATCAGACTGACGATCGTAGCCAGACTAACCAGCGGTTTGCCGCGCCAATTCATAGCGATGTGGGAAAACAGCCGATGTTCGATTTTGTTCCATTTGCTCGTACCCGGAGGAAAGTGACAGACGGTGAGAGTCAACCCCGTGCGATTGGCAAACTGTTGCAGCTCCCACTTCCACAACCGGCTCCGGGCGCTGTTGCTGCCGCCGGCATCGGCCGTGATCAACAACGTGGTGGTCTGCCGGTAAACAGGCCGTCCCATACTCCGCCACCACCGTCGAATGGTATTGACGGCAAAACGAGCCGTATCGTGATCAATGCCGATACTGACCCACCCTTCATTACGGTGCAGGTCGTAGATCCCGTAAGGGATGGCTTTTCCTTGTTGGGGAATAACGAAGTCATGCACCCGTACCGGCTCAGGCTTTCCTTTGGGACGCCATGTTCGGCCTGCATTCTTGAAATCCCCCACCAGCTCTTTTTTCTTGGTGTCAACCGAAATGGCCGGTCGCCCGTTGGTCTGGCAGGTGCGCACCTGGGCATTGAGGTAGTGAAACTGGGCATCGCGATCAGGGTGAGACGTGCCCTCGCGGGTTTTCCGATTCGTTTGCAGCGAATAGTCGGCCGCGGCCAACAACTCCGCCACCACCTGATGGCTGACACTATGGCCCAGCGCCTGCAACGCGGCGGCCAACATACGCGCACACTCTTGGCCGTCCATCGCAAAGGCGCGTTGGGAGCGCCCGCCGCCGTCGGTTCTACCAACGCCTCCAGATCCGAAACCAAGGTGGGATCCTGCACCGCTTTGCGCTTGCGCCCTCCACCGGGATGGCGGATGCGGCCCGGACTCACCCAAGCCCCCGAATTCAGTTCCTCTATCCCACGGGTGATCGTGGCGCGGGATATGCCGGTGGCCCGCTCTACCAACGCAATGCCTCCGTGGCCTACCGCCAAGGCTTCGGTGGCCGCCCAGAGCCGACGCGATCGTTCCGTCAAGTCGGCCGCCAGGGCTACATACTTGGTGCGCACAGTCGAGATTTCCATACAACAAGGATAATCTTGCCCTCAAAGAAATCAATCAGTTATTTCCTGACAGCCCCTAACGCCTCGATAACCGACTTTTTGCCGGCGTTTTCAAAGTGAAAGGCAAACAGGCACCGGTCGAGGTCACGCCCCTGGTCTGTTATGTACGAATGTGCTTTTTGAAAGGACTCTTGGGACAGTTTTTTCACGACATTCTCTGCTGCCAGCGGCAGGTTTTTGAGTAGCACATAACAGGGTGTTAGCGGCAGTCGCCTGTCAAATGCCCGTCAGTTAGTTTGCCGCTTTGCGGCAAATTCCAGCGCAATTTGCGTAACCCTCAACTCCCGGGTATGACAGCGCCGGCATCGGGCCGAAATAAGAGGACCAACTGAAGGGCACGGTGTTAGAAAAAGTGGGATCTTCCTTTTAGCTCTCAAGTTGGCAAAGGTAGTCGACCAAGGGCAGGTGGTTATCGATCTCCTGGAGCATAGGCCAACCGAGCATTTCCTCGACGGTCTGAAGCTCAATGATCCTTCGCAACTCAGCCCGAATTAAGAGCTGAGTGAAGTCGTCAATATCCTTACCAAGATCAATGACATCATAACCCGCACCTTCCCAGACAATCGCATCGGCGATCAGCACACCCACAGCGATACCCACCGGCCGCCAAAAGGATGACATATCCAAAACGGCGGGCGGAAGCGTCTCGTGGTAGAGCAGATTTGAACCACCAAAATCTCCGTGGATCAATTGCGCCCGGGCGCTTACGGGTCGAAGCAGACTCCGGAGTCGATCAACGGGCTCGGCAATTCTAGGATGGAGATCCAAAGCTCGGTCACCCCATGTCGCCTCATCTGCGATGGTCCATGGTGACACATCCTCGTGAAAATACTTAGGTTTTTCGACCCCGCTGATGGCCGCATGGAATCGAAGACAGCTAGCGACTTCATCTGCCCATCGCCCAATACAGATCGCTCCGTCGATGTAATCCCACGCACCCCATCCTGAGTACAGCCACCCTCCGGTCCGGGCACGGCGTGGTCGCGCTACCCGGAAGCCATCCTCCTCGAGCGTTGACATGACCTGGGCCACCCAGTGCGTCATTGGCTTGTCTGAAAGAGGTTTCAGGACGGCGTCGCCGACCCGAAATGTCTGGCCTTGGCCACCATCCAGTAACTGAGGACTACCTGCAGCGCCAAAGGCGTGGACCACATCTTCCGAGGGCGGAATTGATTTAACTCTCTTGCTCATATATGCACCCTTCGCTTCCGAACAAATCTCACTATATCACTCCTGTCATCCTGTGACAATTAGTGATTAAACGACCAATATACAGTGCATTTCCATATTCCCAGTGTCTTGGCAAGACGCTGCAAGATACTCTGGTTTTATTTCCCGTTTCTTCTAACGGCTTTCACCATTTACGACCCCACGTATGCGAGGTGCAGCAGGCCAAGGGGCGCATGCCCCGCTGGGAATCATCATTTTTATACCTAATACTTTATGGTCTCTTTCTTGCCACAAAAGCAAGCTCCGGTGAGTCATCTTTGAACGAAGCGCCTGTTACATCAGAATAGTATTCAACAATCTGCAAACCCGCTTTCTCAAATTCAGCCGTTAGCGTTTCGATACTGAAGCACTGATTCCACATGAACACTTCCCGCTCTCTGTCTTTCTCGATAATCATGCACTTGTCGAGAACCACCTCTTCTTGAGGATACTTGAAGGATGCATTGAACTCGTAGTGGGGCTCCGGAGACCAGAACCCTCCTGTACCGTGAAACTCATATCCTATCTTCTCACTCGCCTTGCTATAACGTACCATAGAATCGACATCGAGAAACACAATACCAGTTTCACAAAGCAGCTTGCGAAATGTTCCAAGAATCGTTGCTCTTTGTTCGGGACTCAACACGGAAAAATCACGGTAGATCATCGTGATCAGATCAAACTGCCTGTCTGTCGAGAAATGAAGATAGTCCTGAAGGACATAGTCAATATTCAACCCCTTCTCTTCAGCCACTCCTTTGGCATATTGTAAGGACCGCTCAGACAGGTCTACACCGGTTACTGTGGCACCTCGTTCAGCAAATTGGATTGTGTATAGGCCTGGTCCGCACCCAAAGTCACATATCCTTGACGATTTATTAAGATTGAAGTGCGAGAAAATCCATTCGACCGACGCATCAATGAATACCTGCTTTCTTGATGCGGCATCTATGTTCCCGTTGAGGTGGGCATCAAGCATATTCTTCGAGATATGCTCGTCATTCCATAGAATATCCGACGTATAGAACTCGAAGGCTCTTGGTTTCTTGTTTATCTTCCGTAATTCTTGAAACATAATGCCCTTATTTGAGAAGCATAACGCAAAGATGAGGCGCGACCAGATCCACCGTCCGCATTCAATCAATCAAGCCAACTTAGCCAATCACTTGCTCAACCACGATCCACCAATAGAAATCGTCAGTTCAGTCTCATATTATCACTTCCCTGAAGTGTTGCGTTTGGCGCGAAAATTCGTTGGGCACAACCGCTACAAACCTCGGCTCAGTCGCAAAATTCCCTCAATTTCTGGTCGCCCATTTAATTCCGTTCACGATCAACTTCGTTACCTCTTTAGAGGTTGCATTGCTGTACTCATGGGCAAGGCTAGTGTAGAAGACTCTCCCGTCTCCGTGACTTTTCGTCCACGTGATTGGGATTTCTGTACCCTCGAATCTTGTCGAGCACAGGACTTTGCAGGTCGGGTCGATTTGGACGAAATACAGTTCGTCTTCGAGATTGAAAGATTCAACTTCACTCGTGATCGGACTACTCTGATCTGAAATCTTGACGGTGAATTCAACTGGTCGACGATCTTCGATGTACGATCCACCCATCATCGAATAATACTCCTCGTCTTCAAACCAGTTTATCCCTCCATGGAACGATGCGAAGCCGGTGCCTGCTCCGATACATTCGAGTAAGACACGCATGTAGGGCTTTGACCTGACCCCACAAGACCAAATGGGAACGATCACGTCGTATGCCGGGAGATCTTCATCTAAAAGAGCTCCGAAGTGAGAAGTCGAATCGATGGAGTAGTCCTCTACTTCAAGTAATCCTTTCAGACGATCTGCCAGTCTTTCGGGTGTATGGCCATTCCAACCACCCCATATGATCAGACCGCGCTTCATCATGGTATTTCTCTTATGTTTAAGTCTCGGGGCATCGCCCACATGTCTCAACTGTACAGAGGAAGTAGCAGGTGCCGCTTAGCCACGTCGTCATCAAGAGCATGGCCGTCGCTTAACAGATCGATATTGCCGATCAACCAGCGGTCGGAAAGTGCTTGGATAGAGTCATCAACAATTCGGTCAACCAAAGCCTGCGCAAAGGCGTCACCTCCTATACAATGAAACGGGCGTTGCCATCGGGGCTTCGGCTCGGTCGGCATGGGATCCGTGAGCTCAAGTTGGTTGTGCATCTGAGCCATTGTGGCGTACGCAGCAACCAAGGCGCGGTCTCGTTCTTGCCAATCTCCAGCGTTGGCGACGTATTCTAGTTGCGGACGTAGTTTGTCCGCGCAATACAGTTGGTTAAATGCCGAGCCGAGCCACTTGGCGTAAGGTGCGTACGAGCGCTCCATAAGAAACGCGAGCCTCATGATATCACGGACGAGCCGAAGGGCGATGATCTGAGATCCCAGTTCGTCTCCGGCCGAACCGGCTCGACCAATCATAGCGTCATCGGTGCCGATCCTAAACCAACACGAGGCCATAAGGTAGAACCACACGTCGTCGGGATACCAGCGGAAGCGATCGCGGGCCTGCTGGAGCCCTAGGTCGTCGTGGAAGATTTTCCCACTGACAAAGGAACAGAATCTGTGCTGTGGAATCGTTAGCCAGTCGGTCTTTGTAATAGATGCGCCAGGGTCAATTCCGAGATGGCTCTGGACGAAGCCCTCTATCGTGAGTACGTCGATTCGAGGTTCAAGGCCAGATTCGCCTGGTTTCATCGTGTGCCGTGATACGATATCGCGACGGTCAGGTGAATAGATCCGCGTCGGATAGTCACGGTATGTGAGTGGCAGATGTTCCATAGCCATTGCGCGGATTGTAGACATAGCACTATCGTGGTCGGCAGAGGAGACAAAGAGCATAGCTCTGGGCCCCCAGTCGTGATCGGTAGAGATCTCTGAGTCGAAGCCAAGGACCTCAGAACCACCCCCGATCAGTGCTGCCGAGTACCGAAGATTGGGCAGGTGCTCGCCAAGCATCGGCTGCACCGCATCACGGAAAAAACCTGCTGCCAGTTCGAGGCCAGGCACGAACCTCGCGTTAGGGAATTTGCTAGAAAATGCATTTGATGTCATAGGAACTCTGCAAGGTTAGAAGGTAGATGGACGTTCTTTCTAGCCCGAGAGTGGATGCATCAACATTCTGGGATATACCGTTAAACTTGAATTTGCGTTTCCTATTTTATCTAATGTTCTGCAGTGCCCGCACCGCGTTTAGCGGTGTGGCGTAGGGCGAATGCCCCGAAGCCGGGCACTGCATGTTATGGGAAGCTCAAAATTTCCGTTAGCGATTGCTTGATCGCTGTATATACATATAGTATATTCAACAAATGAACTTTGAATGGGATTCAGCCAAAAATGACGCCAACCTGGAAAAACATGGAATCGATTTCCACGGCGCTCAATCTATTTGGCAGGACGTCGTTGTTACTTTTCAAAGTCCACAAAGCCAGCATGGAGAAACTCGCTTCTTGGCGATTGGGCTTTATAAAGAGCGCGAAATCGCCGTAGTGTATACTATTCGAGCAGATCGCAAACGACTGATCTCAGCCCGGAGGGCCCGAAAAAATGAGCGCGAAATCTACTGGAAAAGCACAGGACAAAACCGATCTTAAAAGACTCGATGCCATGAGCGAGGAAGCCATCGAGGCGGCCGCTCAGTCGGATTCTGATAGTCTCCTTATAGAGGATTGCGATATGGCCTCTTTGAAAGTGGTTATGCCCAAAGCCAAACAATCCATTTCCTTACGAGTGGATCCGGATGTCTTGTCCTTTTTCAAATCGTATGGGAAAGGCTATCAAACACGAATGAACGCCGTTTTAAGAGCCTACATGAAGGCCCAAGATACGGACAGAAAAGTATAGCGCTGTCCGGCCAAAGACCGGAACTCTTTTCTTACATTTCCCATAACGGGCTCACGATTTGCGAACCCCGAAGGGGGTTGCCCGCAGGGCCAAGACACCTATGCGTCGCAGCGCAAGACGCTGTATTAGATGAAGTCGGATCTTTATTTTGTACCAATACCCAACTCATATAGATTAGCGCAGGGCTGATCTGCGGCTTCACTAGCTTTTCCGCAGTTGACGTAGTTCCTTACGCACAGAGGCCTCTTGGCGTTCAATCGCCCGAGAAAATGCGATTACAGATAGGGCGTTTATGTTTTCTTCTACATACCCTCGAATATCACCTGAATACACATGCCACATTTCGCGCAATACCCATCCTACAGCTTTCTGGACATAGTATCGATCATCGGCAAGACAGTTAGTTACTAGAGGTAACACTTGGTCCGGAGATAAAAAGACGGCGTTTTTTCCCGTGTAATGGATGAGGCTGACCAAAGAAAGACGGCGCAGCCATTCATTGGGGGCCGTGTTCCAGATTTTGAGCTGTTTATAGACCGGAGAGGTATAAGATTCCAAAATGCGAGAATATACGACTCCCAATCCATCGGCATGAGCCCAATTTTCTACGCGTATACTCCAATGCTTAAGTACGGGCCAAAGGTATGGATCGACCTGCTTCTTGGTTTTAAGGCTATAATATTCGATCGCGGCTACCATTACTTCAGAGTATGCAGCCATGGACCAGATTCCATCCCATATCTGTAGAATTTCGGCTTCTGACTGCTCGTAAAAAGAAAACCCCTTTTTTACCGTTTGCCTGAGAGCTGGAGCCCGAACACCAAGATAATCTAAGTTAGAACGGCGATCGGCTTTTATAGCATCAGCCCGATCTGGTTCTGAAACTTTTCTTAAAGCATCTAAGACTTCGTCATGGTAATTTCTGATAGAAATTTCCATTATATGCCTCCGGGCGGATCGATCTTTTATGGAAAATATACGCTCGAGTCGCGGTGTTGCGGCGCCACCGGTGGAACGTAGTTTGGGTCAAGAAAAAGTCTCAGCCTCCGTGGAGCAAATAAGGAGAGTCACGATAATATGAATTATGCTATCTGGTTTCCTCGGAATGCTACATAGGACTCGACATTCTGGAGATATACTGCAAGGATCTGATTTTACTGTTCCTATCTCATCTAACGTTGTGACCGCCCACGAACTCGCGGACGCGAGTTGGGCGCAGGCCCGAATGGGCCGTAGCCGTGGGCGGGGTGTTATAAGTCGTGCAAAGTTTTTACGATGTTTAGACACCGACTTATGAGAGTTTATCTTCTGGTAATGGAGTTCGGGCAGGCACCTTATCTAATATATTTTTTAAGGTGCCCTTCTTCGCTCGACTTGCCCTGTCTGCTAGATATTCTTCCGTCAAAAGAGCCGAAATTTTTTCCGAAACGGCCGTAGAAATAAATTGATTGATAGAGACGCCTTCTCGTTTGGCAATTTCTCTAATGTGACGATGGATTGAATCAGGTAAACGAAGATTTAAAGCACTCATTTTAGCTCCTTCAATAATTGGCTTGGGGTAAGAATTTGTATGCCAAATGCAGTTGCCTTCTTGAAGTCTTTGACATTGTGGGTAATGATGAGTGGCGTTTCCGATGCTACTGCTAACTCTAAAATATGATCGTCCTTTGGATCCGAGAGACAAGGTCGCCAAAGAAAATAGATCGCTTGATGATCACTTCGGGAACATAGATCATCTAATAATGCTTCGATGGTTTGGTCTGTCAGATCTAGCGCCTCGGGATCTCTTTTTAAAACATCTTCATACTCGAAAACCAACGTTGTAGATAAAACGATACGAATCTTGTTCTGCTCTATTGCTCGCAATATTTGATAGGATGCACCCAAGGATGAATACAGCCCAGCATAGAGCACATTTGTATCAATGACAGCTTTAATTGTACTCATATAAATGATACTATATATAGCACCATGCAGTGTCAAGCATGAGGCGGCATATTGTTTGAGTTACTTCGAGAAATGAGGTTCTTGCATGACTTATAACTTCCTTGTTCCCGAACCTATTCTCCAGTTTTGTTCCGAATAATGAGGTTCGGCACCTATTACTCGGAACCAACTATTTCGCTTTTCGGTTTAAATTACCCAGCAATGAATTTCGCCAAGCGCTGGAGCCAATTCCGGCAAAAACCCAAACCCCCTAAACCCGCCCCGCAAACGACTGCCCCCGCACCTGCTTGAAAGGCGGCATCTTAGGCGCGTCGGTGACGCTTTCATCGCGCCAAGAAGACGCCCGCATATAGTGCACAGCATAGCCGCGCCGCCGCGTCCCGGTGCGGTTGGCGTTGCTTTGGTGCAGGGTGAGGGAGTGGTGGAAACTGATACTGCCGGGCGTGAGCGGCGCCGGTCTTACCGGCCATTTGCCGGCCTCTATATCCTCGACAAAGGGCGCCAAGCGCGGGCCCCGGAGCATGCCCCAGCGGTGTGTACCCAAAGCAAAGTTGAGGCAGCCGTTGTCGGTGGTGGCCGGGTCCAACGCGGTCCAGGCGGTGACCAGGTCCATGGGCAAAATATCGCGCCACGAAGCCGAATCCTGGTGCCATCCCTGGGCGCTGCCGGTCACGGGGGCTTTCATAAAGAGCTGGTCGCCGTACAGTTTAATATCGTCGCTGCCCAGCAAATCGGCGGCGATAGCGGCGACGTTGGGATGGGTAACGTGGGCCCACATAGTATCATCGTAGACCGCCAGATTGTACAATTTGCGCACCGCCAATACCTGATCGGTGACCTCTTTCTCGCCCTGGCGGAAAACAGGTTCGAGCTGGATGCTGGTGTCGGGAATATGCGCCAGAGTGCCGCTGGCAATACGGTCGGTATGGGCCGCCAAAGCGGCGACTTCGACGGGCGTGAGGACCTCTTCAACAGTGAGACAGCCCTCCAGATGGAAGCGCTCGATCTGAGCGGGGCTAAGGTGGGGCGGGCTTTGTTGGATCACGGAAATCTCCTCATCCAATGGCTACTTTTTCGCCCTGTTGGGCGCTATCGTAGAGCGCATCGAGCAGTTGCATAAAGTGGTGGGCGTCACCGGCGTTGACATCCGGCTCGACCTGGCCGGCCACAGCGCGGGCAAAATGCTCAATTTCGTGGTAAAAGGGCAGCCCCTCGCTGGGCGGCGACGTAAAAGGCATATCCGATTCCTCCTCTAAGCCCAAATCGGTAAACTGCCCGTCCTGCCAATGCCACAGACGGCCCTGGGACAGGGCGCCCCGGCGGCCGTACAATTCCACCGTCGTCGGAGTATCGCAATGCAACCAGCGCGAGCAATCTATCTGGATGGTGCGGCCACCCTCCAGGCCCACCAAGCCAGAAAAATAATCCTCGGCCGACCCCTCGGGGCCGTGGTACAATGGCTCAATCGTATGCTTGACGGCATGGGCCCACTCGGGTTTGGGACAGCCCATCCACCACCACACCAGATCGAGCTCGTGCGAGGCATGCTGGCCCAGAGCACCGCCTTTATCGCCGTAGATATTGGTCCAGCTTTCAAAGCTGCCGGCCAGCGGGCGCGAATTGAACTTGAGGAAGATGCGGCCATGGTACGGATCGCCAATGCGGCCCCCTTGCACGGCGGCGCGCAATTGCCGGTTGCGGGGGAAATGGCGCATAAAATAGCAAAATTGCAGCGTGGTCCCGGCCTGCTTGGCCGCTGCCTCAAATTCCAAAATATGCGCAGCGCGGACGGCGTGCGGCTTTTGCACCAGCACGTGCTTGCCGGCGGCCAATGCGTCGAGGACCATAGGGTAGCGGGCCGGCGGATTGACCGCCAGATATACGGCTTCCACCTGGTCGTCGGCCAATAATTCCTGATAGGGGCCGTACTGACGCGGCACACCTTCTTCCTCGGCGACCAGATTGCGCCGAGGCTCGTCCAGATCGGCCAGGGCGACTACGTTGGTCAGGGCACTGGCCCCGGCTGCTTTAACGGCTTGTTGGCCGGCCCAGCCGCAGCCGACCAGACCCAATTTGAGCGCTTGCATTAGTCCTCCAACCATTGACGGTAACGCGCCAGGGCCTCCTCCTGGAGATCGTCCCATTGGGTCAATAGCACCAGGCGCACAGTGAAAGCCCGTTCCTCTCCGGCCTCGACATCGACCCCGCCCAGGTGAAAGTACTGGGCGTTGTGGTAGTCGTTGTAGCTGGACAGGCCCAGGCAGTCGGCCGGCCGCCCCATCAGCAAAATGGCGTGGCCGTAGCGATGTTGTTGCAAGGTCAGGGCATGGGCGTAGTGCGGACCCCGACGCCAGTTGAGGGCATGGCCGTCGAGCCAGCGGCCGTCGGCAAAGACCGTTTCGGCGGCGGCGTCCCGGGCCCACGATTCGGCCTCGTGGGCCCCGTACCATTGCTTATTGTACCAGGTGATACCCTCGGGATGGACGCGGTCGTCCTGCACTGGGACACAGGGGGTATAATACGGAGTAAAATAATTGGCGATAAATAATTCAAAGCGGCGGTAATCGGCTTCCAGGCGGGCGCTGAAGGTAACGTCGAGACTGTCGGGGCCGGAAATCTGGTAGTGGGCCTGCAAGTGGGCCTGCACCGCCGCACAAGGATCCCACCGCACCGCCACGCCGCCGTCTTGGGGACCGACAAAAGCGGGCGTTCGTTCGCGGGTGATTTCCAACTGGCGGCCAGCCGCCAGGGTGCGGTAGATATTGAGCCAGGCAAAATCGGGCCCCTCGTCCAGATGAAAGCTGCCCAGGCCGGTCAAACGCAGGCCCTGGGACCCCAATACAGTGGCCGTGCCCCGACCCAAGGGGGCCTGGTACAACGGCCGGTGTTCAATTAGAGAGAAAGACATACCGGCCTCATTTCCACATGCAAAAGCCGCCGTCCACCACCAGATTATGGCCGGTGATATAGTCGGCGGCGGGGGCGGCCAAAAAACGCACCGCCCCTTTCAGGTCAATGCCGTCGCGGCCCATTCGGCCCAGGGCCGTGGCGCGGCTATAGGCGTCGATAAAAGCCTGCGGCTGGCCGCGTTCAAAGCCACCGGGCGAAATGGCGTTGACCCGTACGCCCATAGGCGCCAGATAGGCGGCCGCATCCATGGTCAGACCAATAACACCGGCTTTGGCGGCGGCGTAGTCGACCGGCTGCTGGCCCAGCCCGGTATCGTCGTACATACGCCGGTCGCGGCCTACCAACCCGGCAATGGAGGCGATATTAATGATAGACCCCGAGCCCTGCTCGGCCATGATGCGGCCGAAGATCTGGCAGGCGAAAAGAGGACCGGTGAGGTTCGTATCGATAAGCTGGCGGGTGTCCTCGGGCGAGCGCGCAAAAAAATCAGTGCTGCTCAGCCCCAGGCCGCCACCGGCGTTATTGACCACCACGTCAATGCGGCCTTGCCACTGGCGCACGTCCTGGGCAAATTGGCTCAGGGCCTGGTAATCGCAAATATCCAGCGCGGCGCTGTAGGTCTGGCAGCCGTAGGTTTTTTCAAGCTGCTGGGCGGTAGTCTGGGCGGCGGCCTCCCGACGCGAAGTAAGGGCCAATTGGCAGCCGGCCTCGGCCAGACTTTCGGCCATATCGCGGCCCAGGTCGCGGGCCCCGCCAATGACCACGGCAACTTTGCCGCTGAGGTCGAAAAGTTCGCTGCTCATGGGATCTCCTCAAGGGTGTGCCGGCAATATAGGGGTCTGGGGTAGGACGATCAATAAGGAGGACGGTTTAGCCATGCCTTTGTCGGAGACGGATGAGGAACTGCTACGCCAAACCTATGCCAGCGTCGAATTGGATTTCTCCACCGGCCAGGACCCGATAGACGATATCCTGCGCGGCATCATCGGTATTTTCGAGCGCGTCTTTCCAGGCCGCATAAGCGCCTATTACCTGGCCGGCAGCTACGGTGAGGGCACTGCCGTGGCCACCAGCGATATCGATTTCCACCCGCTGTTCGAGGACAGCTTCGTCTCCCCGGATGAACGCGCCCTGGCCCGGCAGATGGGCTGGCTATGCGATCTGCTGAGCCCGCTCGATATTGCCGTGGTGCCGCAAAACGCCGGGGCGCCCCAGGGCTACGGCGGCCTGTTCAAATACAAATGCCGGCGGGTCTACGGCCGCGCCCTTGACCAACAATGGACCACGCCCCCTTTCGCCAATTATCTGGCCGGGGCCATGCGCAACGACGAGCAGCGCGTCGCCCGGGACCAAGAGCTTTTGCTCTGGCCTGTCGATTACCCCAAGCCCGACGACGAATTCTACGGCTATATCCACGGCAATGTCTTTTCGCTGGACGGCTACCGAGGCCCCGGCACCAAGACCCTTATCAACTATCTATACGGCATGCTCATTCCGCTGGTCAGCCAGCAGACCCAGGAGTACGTAATCCGCAAAAGCGACGCCTTCCAGCTCTACCAGGAGCATATCGACGATAAGTGGGCGCCGTTTGTCGGGGAGGTATGGGAGTCCTGTCGGGTCCAGTGGCAATACCGCCTGCCCCAGACCGCGCCCGAACGCGCCCGTCTGCGGGCCTTGTGCCGCCAGACACGGGCCTTTGAAAACCACTTCCTCGCCGTCTCCAGCGCCTTTTGGTTGGATCGTTTGCGGGCCTGGACGGCCAACGGCCAAGGCAATATCGCCACCGTACTGGACTATCTGGGCACCGTGGCCCTGCCCGACGGCCAGGCCGCCGCCGCACTCAAAGATTTTCACAGTGCCGATGAGCGGGTAGTACAACGGGCGGCCCGAACGCGGCAAAAACTCGAACGGGCCCGCCGCGAAAATCCCGACGCATGCTAGGCCGGTTCCTCTTCCGTCTAGCGCGGCTGGTTTCGCGGCATCCCTTGACCGGGAAAATCGTCGGTCTGGGTTTCCAATACGGCAGTTTCTTATTGCCCGTGCGTCGCCTGGCAGACAGCGAAACGACCGTGATTTTCGCCCACCCCAGACCGGCCTACGACGACCACCTCCTGGTCGTGCCAAAAAGGGCCATCGCCACTTTCCCCGATCTGCTCGCCCCAAACCGTCTGGTGTATTTTGCGGCAATTTTGCAGGCCGCCCGCCAACTGCTCGACACACAGGGCTGGGACAACTACTCGCTGGCCGTCAACGGCGGCCGCAACCAGGAAGTTTCCCAGGTCCACTTTCACCTGTACCGCGGCCGGGCCCACTGGCGGCCCTTTGTGGGCGAGGACCCAACGCACCGGCGGCAAAATGACAGCGCCGTTTTTTCGCACCCCCGGCCCCGCCGGGCACTGCATCTGGTCCTGCCCGTCCAGATCGCGCTGGATGCCGACCGTGGCAACGCCCTGCAAACACGGCTTGGCCAGTTGATCGAGGAAGGCGATCTGATCGCTCGGGGCTATACTGTATTCGTGCAATTTGGTCAGGGCCCCACAGACGGCCATTTCCTCCACCTGGTTTCCGGCGCCGTCGTCAACGACTAGCCGGGCCCGTCAACTGACCAGCGCCTCCATCTGATCGACCAGCCCCGCCAGTACCGCAAAGGCCTTCTCAATGGGTTCGGGCCCGGTCATATCGACTCCCCCCAACTTGAACAGCTCCATCGGGTACAGCGACGAGCCGGCTTTGAGCAGGGCAATAAAATCGTCGGCGGCCCCTGGCACACCGCCGTCAATGCGGTCGGCCATGCCGTGCGCGGCGCTGATGCCCACGGCGTACTGGAAGGTATAAAAGGGCATAAACAGATGCGGGAACTGGGCCCAGGTAGTGGCGGTGCGGGCGGGGTCGTCGGCCATGGTATCGCCGTAGCCCCGGGCGTAGATGCCCTGCATGATATCGTTGAGGATAGGGGCATTGACCGCCTCGCCGTCCCAGATGCGCTCGAAGAATTCCAGTTCAAATTGGGCCAGGTTGGGCATCTGGAAAAAATAGCGGTGAAAATTAAACATCGCCTCGTCGATAAGGGCCAATTGGAAAGGGGCGTCGTCCCCCTTTTCGCGGCGCAAATGCAAGCGCAACAGCGCCTGGGCGAAATTGGACGGGGTCTCGCCCAGCGCCGACCCGGCACCCAGATGATAGGCATAGATAGGGGGCTGCTCCCGGTCGCGGTAATAGCCGTGCATGGCGTGGCCCAATTCGTGCGCCAGGACGCTCAAATCTACCAGCGAACCGCTGTAGCTGGTAAAGACCACCGGGCCCGAGGCGCAAAAGGCACCCTGTCTTTTGCCCGCGTTGGGGGCCCAATCGACCCAGCGTTCGGGGCCCACCCCTCGGGTCAGAATATCGACGTATTCCGATCCCAGCGGCCGGGCGCTGTCGACAATCCAGTCGGCCCCCTGGCGATAGTCAACTTCCGGCGGTTCGGCCACCACCGGCGCCCAAATATCGTAGGGGTGCAACTGGTCGACCCCCAACGCCCGGGCCTTTACCTCCCAGTACCTATGCCAGATGCCGGCGTTTTCGCGGCAGGCCTGCATCAAGGTGTGGAAGACCTCTACGGGCAAATTGCTGGGTGCCAAGCGCTGTTCCAATACAGAGGTAAAGCCGCGCGCCTTGGCCTTTAATACCTCGGCCTTGGCATAGGCGATATAATTGCTGGCAAAGGTATTGATCATCGACTGGTAACCGTCTGCATAGTGCTCCCAGGCGGTGCGGCGGCGCTGCCGGTCGGCATCCTGGATACCGGTGGGGGTAATGGTCGACTGCAAGGTCGGGAACCGCTGTCCGGCGCGGTTTTCCGAATCGGCGAATTTAAGATCGGTATTCATCAATTCGGACGAGGTATTGGCTACCTGGCCCAGCGGCTCAGAAAACGCGTTGAGGATCTCCTCGACTTCGGGCGAACGCATATGCTGTCGCAGGCGCAACAGATTGTCGAAATAGTGTCGGTACCGATCCAGTTCCGGCGCCTGTTCAATCCAGTCGGTCAAGGTATCGCCCAGACCGGCCAACTCGGCCTCAAACGGACCGATCGTGGAACCAAACTGACTCCACAACCCCGCGATCTGGCCACAGAAACCCTTGGCCTGCATATCGCCGCTGTCTACATTAGCGGCCAAATTGGCGTAGACCGACAGCGGATTCAGTTGCTTGTGGAGCGCCAAACCCTGCTCCAGCCATTGCGCCAACGCCTGCGGGCTTTTCAGGGCAGCGGCGCGGTCGCCCTGGATCTGCCCCAGGGCGTCTTTGGCGGCGGCCAGGCCCACCTCCCAGGCCGACCAATCGGCGAATAGCCCTTCCTTATTCCAGGTCGCCTCAGTGGGGGCATCCTGGCGGCGGTAGATTTCGGTACCCATGGTAGATCGACTCCTGTTGCAGCGCCCTTGCTCTTTCGGCGCCGAATTGGTTTAATTGCAGATCGACTTCAAGTTGTCCAGATGTTTTCTGTTGTTTGACCTGGAGAATATCGCTAAATGTCCGGCTATCAGTACATCAAATTGGTTTAATTGCATGGCATAGGGTCCCTTGGGCGTCCAAGCGGCCCGTTTTTTATTTTTACAATTGCCTATTACAGCGTCTATCGAGCTCTTTAGCTGGGGTGGCTGGAAGGCGGCAGTGATGTCTGAGGCCTCGAAGAGGCCGAGTTTACTGCCGCCTTCCAGCCGCCCCAGCTAAAGAGCGACCAAACGGCTCGTTATTTTTGCTGCCACCAGTCACCAATAAGATATGCAAACTACCGCTAAACTCACCCAAGGCCCCGTCGCCGCCACCCTTTTCCACCTCTCCCTGCCCATGGTCGGCGGCCTCTTCTCAATCTTCGCCTTCAACCTGGCCGATACCTACTTCGTCTCCCAGCTGGGCACCAATGAGCTGGCCGCCATGAGTTTCACCTTTCCGATGGTCATGGTGCTATTCGGTCTGGCCATGGGCCTGAGCACCGGCACTATCGCCGTGGTTTCCCAGGCCATTGGCCGAGGCGATACCAGCGGCGTCAAGCGCCTGGTCTCCGACAGCCTAGTGCTGGCCTTTCTCGCCGTATTGGTCACCGCCGCCATCGGCATCGCCACCATCGACCCCCTATTTTCCTTGCTGGGGGCCGGGCCCCAGGTGCTGCCCCTGATCCGAGAGTATATGGAAATTTGGTACTTGGGCATTGTTTTTCTGGTCGTGCCCATGGTCGCCAACGCCGCCATCCGCGCCACCGGCGATACCAAATTCCCGGCCCTAATGATGGTGCTTTCCACCGCCGCCAATATCATCCTCGACCCCATTCTAATTTTCGGCTGGTTCGGGGTCCCCGCCCTGGGCCTGCAAGGGGCCGCCATCGCCACTCTCATCGCCCGGGCCGGCACCATGGCGGCGGCACTGCTAATTTTGCACTACCGCGATCGCCTGCTCGATTTCTCCCCGCCCAATCTGGGCCAAGTCTGGCAATCGTGGAAAGAGGTCGGCCATATCGCCTTGCCGGCCACCGCCACCAATTGGCTACAACCGGTGGGCCTGGGGCTGGTCACCCGCCTCATCGCCACCTACGGCGCCCCGGCGGTGGCGGCCTGGGGCGCTGGCTCGCGCATTAGCGGTATTGCCCTTATCCCTGTCTTCGCCCTCTGCTCCGGACTGGTGCCCTTTATCGGTCAGAACTGGGGCGCCGGCCAATTCGACCGAGTCAAGAAAGGGCGCAGCTACGGCTATCTATTCGCCCTGGGTTGGGGCCTGCTCCTGATCGGCGTGCTGCGCCTAGTCGCCGAGCCGGTGGCCGCTCTATTCAGCCAGGACCAGGCGGTAATCCGGGAAATCGTCCGCTATCTGTGGATCATCCCCTTCGGCTTTGCCATGGTGGGCATTCTCAATATTACCGAAGAGACTCTCAACGCTATCGGCAAACCCATCTTCGCCTCCTTGCAGACTTTGCTGCACATGTTTCTCTTTTTTATACCCCTCGCTTTTATCGGGGCCAGCCAATGGGCCGTCGGTGGCCTGTTGGGCGGTCTGGTCGTCGCCGATGTGCTGGGGGGCCTGGTGGGTCTGGGGCTGGCCCGCTGGATGTGCGCTCGGGGCGAGCGGGCCTGTCGAGCCGAGGATTGAAGCGATGCTAGGCTCTATGTGCACCTCGTTCTACCCCCGGGCGTGGCGGTGGGTCCAGAGATGGGCGATTTTATCGACATACCCCCTTTGTCCCAGGTCCTCAGTGTGGGGAAGGCCATGAAATATTTCATTGCGGAATTCATTCATCTGGTGCGGCACCGGACCAGCCGGCGCAATCTCAAGATCCTGGTGGGCTTGCTGGCGGTCTTTATCCTGTTCGTGGTCAGCTATACCGTGCTCTTCCATTTGTTCATGGCCGCCGAGGGGCAGTCCTATTCCTGGCTAACCGGTGTTTACTGGACCCTGACAGTCATGTCGACGCTGGGCTTCGGCGATATCACTTTCAGCACCGATCTGGGTCGCCTGTTCTCCATGGGTGTGCTGCTGACCGGGATGGTCTTTGTCCTGGTGCTGCTGCCCTTCACCTTTATCGAATTCTTCTACGCCCCCTGGATGGAAGCCCAATCGGCCACCCGGGTGCCCAGGCGGTTGCCCCGCCCCTTGAGCGGCCACGTGGTGCTGACCCATCACGATTCGGTGACCAGCAGCTTAATCGACAAACTGACCCACTTCAATACGCCCTATGTGCTGCTGGTGGCCAATCTGGCCGACGCCCTCGAACTCCACGATGCCGGGGTCAACGTGGTCCTGGGCGAGCTGGCCGACCCGGAGACCTACCGCGCTGTCCACGTCGAACAGGCGGGGCTGGTGGCCACCACCACCAACGACGTCATCAATACCACCGTTGTCTTTGTCGTGCACGAATTGAATCCGGATGTGCCCATCATTGCCACGGCCAACGATTCGGCCTCCATAGATATTCTCCAACTGGCCGGCTGCACCCACGTGATCCAGTTGGGCGAAATGATGGGCCAGTACCTGGCCCGCCGCACCTACGGGGGCGACGCCATTGCCCACGTCATTGGCCAGGTCGGTCAGCTCTTCATCGCCGAGGCCGCCGTCGGGCGCACCCCGCTGGTAGGCAAGACCCTACGCGAGAGCCAGCTGCGCGAAACGACCGAAGTCAGTGTCCTGGGAGGGTGGGAGCGGGGCCAGTACAAAGTCTTTGGCCCCGATGCAGTAATCGATCCCAGCACCGTCCTGGTCCTGGCTGGCACCCAGGCCCAGATAGACAATTGCAACGAGCTGTTCTGCATTTATTTTGCCTCTGACTACCGGGCCGTGATCATCGGCGCCGGTCGGGTGGGCCGGGCCACTGGGCAAGTCCTGAAGGAACAAGGCATTGACTTCCGCATTATCGAGCAACAGCCCGACCGCATCCGCGATACCGACACCTATATCCAGGGCAATGCCGCCGAGCTGGCCGTCCTCAAAGAGGCGGGTCTTATGGAATCGTCGACCGTCTTCATCACTACCCACGACGACGAGACCAATATCTACCTGACCATCTACTGCCGCCGTCTGCGCCCCGAAATACAGATAATCACCCGGGCCAATCTCGAGCGCAACGTCTCCACCCTGCACCGGGCCGGCGCCGATTTAGTGATGTCCTATGCCTCCCTGGGGTCCAATACTATTTTCAATTTATTGCAAGGCGGCGATATCCTCATGCTGGCCGAGGGGCTGGACTTGTTCAAGGTGAAAGTACCGCCCTCCGTGGTCGGCAAGACCATCGCCCAGACCGATATCCGCAGCCGCACCGGCTGCAGCATTGTCGCCTTTGAGGACGGGGAAGGCATCCAGGTAAACCCCGACCCATCACTGCTGCTGACCGCTGGCGCCGAAATCCTCCTCATTGGCACGGTGGAGGCCGAGACCCAATTCCTCAAGCACTACGGGAAGGGTTAAAGGGAAAGCGGGGATTTACTCCGGCAGCTTGGCCCCCACCACCTGCACCTCCTCGTACGGCTGCAACCAGGCGGTTGACTCGTCGTGCATATCCACTACCTGAATCCGGTTGCCCCACGGGTCGCGGAAATCGCAGCCAAAAGGCGGGATGGTTGTGAGCCCGTATTTCTCGGTGATTTTGCGGCGCACTTCGGCTACCTGATCCTGGTCCCGCACCAACAATCCGAGATGGCGGTGCTTGTCTACATGCGGCTCGTCGGCGTGGAACAGGGCCAAAAACTGGTGGTTGCCCAGCTCGAAGAAAGCGTCGCCCTCGCCGTCGTCTTTGAGGGTGAGGTTGAAGACGTCGGTGTAGAATTCAATCGCCTGCTCTATATCGCCGACTTCGAGGACCACGTGGTTGCAGCCAAAGACGCGCACGGGCATGGGGCCTGCTCCTTGAATGGATGAGAAGGGGCTACCTCTAGCTCTGATCGAATGGAGGAAATGTGAGGTTGTTGGGACAAATCGCAATCGTTACCGATGCGGGAAGAAGCATCGGGGAAAAAGTGGCTGAGCGGTTCGCCGCGGAGGGGGCTCGAAATCAACAAGAAGAATGCAGCCCTGTCAAGCAAAAGGGCTTCGTAATCCAAACCCTATAAAGCCTGTATGGGGTAGCTATAAGACCGCGCACAAAGGGCTATTAACCCAAGTGCTGCGCTGGTGTGCGCCAATCTGCTTCTTCCCGCCCGACAGGGAACACACGCCGCACCGGTTCCGTACCCGGCGGCTAGCCCGATTCGAGCGTCTGCAGCCGTCTTTGGCGGCCCAACCCGAGCTACCAGCTTCCCTCGCAGAATCTTATGAGGAAGTTAGGGTTTAGATTAATGAGGAACATCCATCCTGAATGGTCTCATGAGACGATAGGAATTCTTGACAACATCCTCATATCGGTCTGATAGACATATTCGGAAAAAGAGCAGCGATAGTCCGCTGCTCTCCCTTGGTTTAGATGCGGAGAGTCCGCCCAGCATCGCCCCGTTAAAGGGCCGACATTGGGCGGACGGTAAGGCTTTTAATGTTGAGGATTCTATCTAGTCGCACCATGAGCTAGAAGCTGGGCACGGATCTTATCTCGTTGCACGCTATCGAACATATACACCCCTAAAGGGGTCCGCCCATCTCGATTTTTTATATTGACTTGGGCACCCCTCGATAAAAGCACATCGACCGCATTGACCGAACTAACATTAACAGCTTCATGCAAGGCGGCATTCCCGCGGTCCGGCGATCTTTTATCGATCTCCATCCCTCTGTCAAGCAGCAACCCAATGACCTCGCCTTGGTCCGCTTTCGCAGCTATTCGGAACAGTTCGAGCCTCTGGATGAATGTTGGATCGGCCTCAATCATTGCCTCGACCTGATCGACGCGCCCCAATGCTACGGCGGCAGTCATCGTCCAAGGGGTCCCATACTCGACCAAGACATCGGCGACGGCTTGGTGACCGGCATAGGCGACATGATGGAATAGATCTGTTCGTACCATTTCCCGCTGCAGCAGCGTCGGATCCTGTTCCAGCAGATCGCGCGTCACGTCGGCTTCGCCGTCGATGGCGGCATCGATAAATTGGGCCCGAAGACGCAAAATGCGTTCGCGCTCGGTCTGAGGCCGGCCCTCCAGGTCAATCAACTCACGCAGCAGCGCAACGGTCTCGGTTTGGCCCTGCTTCAACGCCTGTCTCAGGGCGGTTCGGTTTTTTTTCTTTTCTTTGGCCTGTACGTCGGCCCCATGGGTCGCGAGTAGTTCTACAAAGGCGGTGTACCCTTCCTCTGCCGCATCGATCAATGCCTCAACATTATGGGGCAAGCGCAGGTCCGCACCGCGATCGATCAAGAATTTGGCCTGGGGCAGATTATTCCGCCACGCCGGCCAATGCAAGCCCCCTCGTTGAGGCCGGTTGATATCGGCCCCGGCGTCGAGGAGCAACTCAAGGGCCTCCAGGTTGCCCCACCGCAGAGCGCGAGCAAAGGGCCGATCCCAACCACCCCAGAAAAGGGGCGTGTCCGGTCCGTTGTGCCCGGGCCATGGGCGCAGATCTTCGGGGTCTGGATCCGCCCCATACTCCAACAGCCGTCGGACAATGTCAGTATATTGATAATCGATGGCCACATTCAGGGGGGTGTGGGCCTTATGTGTGTCCGAGTGGCCGCGCCAGATATCGACCTCGACCCTCTGTTCCAGCAAGAGTTCGACCATGGCTTTATGGCCAAACCGGACAGCCCACATAATAGGAGCCGGCCCGTTGTCAATAGGATGGGCTTGGTTCGGATCCGCCTGTAGGAATGCTTTTACCTTTTGCATATCCCCCGCGGCGATAGCGCCAAAAATATCATCCGGTACCCCGCGCTGGAGCAGCTCCTGCACGGCTTTTTCGTTCTCTGCTTCCCGTGCGGCTAGCAGAGCCGTATAGCCGCGGGCGTCTTTGGCGTGGATATCGGCACCCCGTCGCAGCAGCAGCTTGAAAAGGCCTTGCCTGCCGGCGGCCAGATGCAGCGGCAGATCGCCCTTCTCCGTCGGCGTGTTGGCCAGAGCGGGATCGGCGTCGAGCAAGGTGCGGGTCTCTTTGAACAGGCCCATCCCTAGAGTATGTTCGATGTTGTAATTCGCGCCGGCTTCGACTAATAAGGCGTTTCCAATAAAAAAGTCGTTCCATAGGGGCGGTTGGGTTATCTTGGGTTCCCCCAACCAGGAGAATCGCCCATGGGACTGAGTGAAGCCGAGAAAGTTACCTATATCGAAACGGCACAGG
>WLWI01000053.1_pt1 | contig 199717 bp, 187 predicted proteins | sample 6701501 | NCBI WGS metagenome assembly WLWI01 (sample SAMN12718690, study PRJNA515312) | sponge metagenome | isolation source: marine sponge | host: Mycale hentscheli | place: New Zealand: South Island, Marlborough, Capsize Point | collected 2014-11-01 | reverse complement strand
CCGCAAAGCCACCCTCACCAACCCGCTTCTCACCCATCAAGACCTCCGTCATAGCGATCACTCTAAAGAATCACCGTTTCGACAAAGTTGCTACCCATTTCGCAGAGGTCTCCTTGAGGGGGGAGGACTAAGGTGGGGGTGGACGACGGCGAAGTTTTGCCCTTATGCGCTTGCCACCCGAATGAAAGCGACTCATGGAGCAGGTTCCCGTCGTCGATTTTGCGCCTTTCCTTTCGGGCAGCTCCGCGGATAAGCAGACCGTTGCGGACGCCATCGGCGCGGCCTGCGAAGGCATCGGCTTCTTCTATCTGACGAACCACGGCATATCGCCGGAAACGATACGCGGAATTTTCGATGCCGCGCGGCGCTTTTTCGATGTGCCACTCGAACAACGCATGGATCCGGCGCTGCTGATTTCGCCCGAACACAGCCGAGGCTATCAGCCTGTTGGCGCGCGGCTTTATCCCGACACAGCGGCCCCTGACGTGATGGAGGCGTTCAAGTACCAGCGCGAATTGCCGCTGGACGACCCGGACATCCTGGCGGGCGACCGAATCCAGCAGTCGAACAAGTGGCCGCGCGGGCTGCCCGGCTGGCGCGAGACGCTACTTGGTTATTTCGAAGCCGTCGACGGCGTGGCGGCGAACCTGCTGCGCACCTTCGCGCTGACGCTGGATGTCGAAGAAGATTACTTCCTGGGCTTTTACGAAAAGCCTTTAACGCAGGTGTCACTCTTGCATTACCCGCCGGCACCGCCGACGGATGGCCTTTACGGCAACCGGCCGCACGCGGACGCGACAGCCTTCACGATCGTGCTGCAGGGCGACGTACCGGGCCTGGAAGTACAAACCCCGTCCGGCCGCTGGGCGACGGTGCCGCCAATCGAAGGCAGCTTCGTGATCAATATCGGCGACTACATGGCGCGCTGGACCAACGACCGCTTTCGCTCGACGAAGCACCGCGTGGTCAACCGCACGGGGCAGGAGCGGTTTTCCGTGCCCTACTTCGCGATCCCCGATTACGACGCGGTGGTGGAATGTGTGCCCACTTGCCAGGGGCCCGGCGACCCGCCGAAATACGACCCGTTGCATGTCGGCCGATCGATCCAGCAGAAATTTTCCGGCGATTACGTCTGAGGATCGGTATACGGCACGGCGTTAGCCAGCACCGGCGTGCCTGACGCCCCAGTCGCGCATCGCGCCGACAATTTTGCCGAGGCTTTTGCCTTTCTGAGTGAGGCTGTATTCGGCACGCGGTGGGTGGTTGGAATATAGCCGGCTTTCAATGATATCGCTCGCCTGCAGGGTCTTGAGCCGCGCCGACAAGGTGGTTGGCGCGATGCCGGGCATGGATTTCTCGAAGTCCTGAAATTTCCGCGGCCCGTCAATGAGCAGGTCGCGGAGAATAAGGATGGTCCATTTCTCGCCGATGACGTCGAGTGTACGCGCGACCGGACACATCTGATTATAGCCTTTGGTCATTGGAGGAAAATGTACCGGATTAATAATTATTGCAAGTTGCTATAAAAAAAATAGTGACTATATAATAAATAATCACTAAACAACTGGCGGACTGAAGCTCATGCTCTCGAAGCGATTTTGGCAACCCGGCACAGCCGCTCTGTTCGCGATGGTTGTCGCGGGCTGCGGTGTTGCCGATTATGGCGATGCGGTCGAAGCTTATGATCGGGACTATGCTGATCAACACAGGTACACGGCGCATTCGGTGCCACGTGGCGAGTTGAAACTGTACGCTCGTGCCTTTGGTTCCAGTGAAAAGAATGGTAAGCCGCCCTTCATACTGTTGCATGGATTTCCAGACAATCTTCATCTCTATGACCGGCTTTCACCCTTGTTGGGCGCCGACCGGCAAACCATTGCCTTCGACTTTTTAGGGTGGGGACGATCCGACAAACCCGACGGGCATCGCTATGACGCGGCGAGTTTGCGTACCGATCTGGAGGCGGTCATCGATTACTTCAAGCTCGACCGCGTCATCCTCGTTGCGCATGACGCCTCCGGCTTTCCTGTTATCGATTGGACGCTGGACAATCCGGAACGAACCGCCGGCCTTGTTCTTTTGAATACCGTCTATAGCCCGTCCGAAGCGGTAAAGGCACCGGATGCGATCGAGCGGTTTTCGTCGACCGGGATCAAACGGGACATCGCGGTATTCGTCGCCAGCCTGTTCGATGGGATATGGCAGTCGGGACATACCGAGCAGCTGGGCAAATTCTATTGCGACGCGGACGTAAAAGACCAGCACCTCAAAATTCTCTCCTATTATTCCTTTGCCATGAGACCCGCCTTTTTCGGGTTGAACGAGGTTCTGCGGGAGGAAATTGCCAGCCGGGCGAAAAATTTGCCGCGGATGAAAAGGTTTGCGCCGCCCGTGCTCGTGCTTTTCGGTGCTGAAGACCAGGATCTCAACAGCGGCGTGGCGCGCGAATTTCATGACATCTTTCCGAACTCGACGCTGCACCTCCTGGAAGGTGCGTGCCACTATGTGCAACTCGACGCTCCAGCCGCAGTCGCAAAGCTCATCCTGACAGCAAAAATGCGGTAAGCTTGCTTCCCATCACCGGCTTTCGGTTCGGTCAAGGTGGAGGGAGGCGAATGGACATCACGGTTACCGCCATTACGGCGGGATTGCTCGCGTTGACGCTTATCGTTCTCAGCGTCAATGTCATCAGGTTGCGGGGACAGAACAAAGTTTCGCTTGGCGATGGCGGCAACGAGGCGCTGCAGCGCGCCATCCGCGGGCAGGCCAATTGTGCGGAATATGCGCCGATCGGCGTCCTGCTACTGCTTGTCGCCGAACTGCAGTCAGCCAATTTCTACCTGTTGATCGTGCTTGGCGCCGCGCTGCTTATCGGCCGGCTGATGCACGGCTACGCCTTCGGCTTTACGAGCGGCAATATTCCGTTGCGGCGGGGCGGCATGATGCTGACGTTCATCGCCATCGTTTCGCTTGCGGTGGTCGATGTGGCGATGCCGATGATCGGTTGGCTGAGCTAATTCGGCACCAGGCCGCCATCGACGTTGTAGGCTTGGCCAGTAATGTTGCGCGCGCCGGGCGAGGCGAGGAAGACAGCCAAAGCAGCGATATCTTCCGGCTGATTGGCGCGGCCAATCGGGATCGGCTTGAGGTGATTGGCCAACGCTTCTTCGAGGCTGACGCCCTGCTCCTCGGCCCGGACGACCAGGTTGCGGTCGCTCAGCGGCGTGCGGGTCACGCCGGGGCAGATCGCATTGACGTTGATATTGTGTTGGCCGAGCTGTTGCGCCGCCGTCTTGGTCAGCGCGATGACTGCGCCCTTGCTGGCCGCATAGGCCGCGTTCGAGGTGCCGGCATAGCCGCGCCCGGCGATGGAGGCGGTGTTGATGATGCAGCCATGCCCTTGTTCGATCATTTGCCGCGCCGCGCGCTGCAGGCAGAAGAAGACGCCTTTCGCGTTGACCCGGTGGATGCGGTCCCAGTCCTCTTCCGTCAAATCCATGATGTAGGCGCGTCGCGTGACACCGGCATTGTTGACGATGACGTCCAGCTGGCCGAATTCGGCGACCGCGGCCTCAACCATGCGGTCGATGTCGCCGACATCGCCGACGTCGGCTTGCACCGCGAGTGTCTTGACCTGAAACTCGCCGGCCTTGTTGGCGGCTTTTTGCGCCGCGTCGCCGTCGATATCCACCGATACGACATGCGCGCCGGCTTCGGCCATGGCCACCGCAATCGCTTCTCCGATGCCCGCACCCGACCCGGTGACCAGCACGACCTTGTCTTTCAGGATCATCGCATCCTCCTCCGTGTGCGTTAAATCGGGTCCAGCGGCGCCTTGAATTCGGTGCCGGGGCAGACGATGCCGCCGCGGTCGCCGATATCGATATTGCCGTATCGCTCCGCATAGCTGGGTGGGAGCGGTCTCCCGTTCGGCGGGCAGACCCAGAGCCGCAGCAGATAGCGCCGCTTTGCCGGGTCTTCCCAGTCGCGGTAGTCGGCACGGCCATGCAGGATCTCATGATTGTTGAGCAGCTGTATGTCGCCTTCCTTGAACTCGATGGCGAGATGGTTCGCCGGGTCCTCGGCGATTTCCTCGATCAGATCGAAGGTTTCGAACTGGGCATCGGTGAAACGCGGCACGGCTTCAAAGCGCTGGGAGGACCGAATGTAGAGGCCCGAAAAATGACTGTTCAGACGGCCTTCGTACCATTGGAAGATCGGCATAACCCACCACGGGTCCTTGCCTTCGGGCACTTCGCCGCGCCGGTCGCGGTGGATCGGGCGATACAATTCCTTGACCAGTTCGGGCCGGCGTTTGAGCATCTCATTGTGAATGGTCGAGGCAGAGATGATCGTGCTCTCGCCGCCTTCCATCGCCGCGCGCAGGCACAGCAGGCCGACGATATCGACGGAATCGGTGTGAAACCGCAGCGGACCGCCACCGCGATAGCCGCGAAGATTGGCGTCGTTCACGAAATCATGGCCAAGATCGCAGACATGGCCCAGAACGTGGCCCTCGGCATTTTGCGAGCGCGGCGTGCCCATATGCGCACCGATCCCGAAATAGACGCGCGCCGCCTCTTCCTTTGAATAGCCGCCGACCGGGATGCCGCGGATCTGCACGAAGCCGCGGCCATCCATAATATCGCGCCGCAGCTCCCGAAGGCGGTCGCCGAAGGTCGGCAACGGGAAGTTCGACTGATCGATTTCGATGATCTCCAAGCCGTTCGCCACGGTCGATCGCATGGCATCGTCCAGCTCCTGTATTTCCGTGTCGGAGAGGATGTACTGCCAGCTTAAATCCTTTTGCATGTCCTGCGCGCGCCACGCGGCAGGGCCTTCCAGCATGCCTTCGGGCACCGGCGGCAATTCAGATAACGTCGTTTGCTCAATCATGATTTTCGTTCCGCAACATTCGATTGGTCCGTTGAACCGTTCTCCGCTTCTTTCATTCTGCTTCGACAGACCGTTTAATATCCAGTCCTACTTGCCGGGCACGCCTGTGCCATGTGTCAACGCAACGCAAAGGAGCATCTCATGACGGATCAAACCGCTGAACTCACGCTTGCGGATCTTGACTACATCAACGACGCCTACCGGTCCCGCGATGTCGACGCCGTCGTCGATACCTTCACCGACGACGCGGTTTTCATGATCTCTCGCGGCGCCGATTCCTGGGGCACGAAATTCGAGGGCAAGGATGAGATCCGAAAACTGTTCGAGAAGCGTTTCACAAGCAAGAGAAATATGCGTTGGGAACACCAGGGCAAATGGATTTGCGGCGACCGCGTCGTGCTGCAATTCATCGTCGTCGCGACCTTGGACAATGGTGAGGAAATCCGCCTGCACGGCTGCGATCTGATGCAGATGCGCGGCAACAAGGTTGCGGTCAAGGATACCTACTGGAAGTCTCACGAACCGCCGCTGTAATTCGTTAAAACTACGTGGCCGCGTAGCGGCAGACCGCTTCGATCACGTGATCCATCGTTTCCTTGACCGCCGCGAAGCCATCCGTCCGTTTGAACGTTTCGGTGTCGATGAACATCCGTTTGTTGATTTCGACAAAGACGCTCTCGACGCCATTTGCCGGGTCGCAGTGCCGGCGCGTGAGATAACCGCCATAGTAAGGAAAGTTGATGCTCACCGAATGCCCCCGATCTTCCAGCGTCTTGGTCACGAACTGCAAAAATTCGGGGGTACAGGTCGTCCCGTGCACATCGCCAAGATTGAAATCGGCGCGCGGTTTGCCCGGATCGGCGTGGGTCGGCGCGCCGACCGCGGACATGCAGTGGCAAGAGAACTGAAACGCACGGCCATGCGCCGCCTTCATTCCGGTGAGGATTCGCGACAGCTCTTGATGATAAGGCTCGTGGTAATCGTCGAGCCGCGCCTGAACCTCTTCGACGGTCAACTTGCGCTCCTGCATCTCCTCGCCGTAACGGGACAAGCGCTTGATCAGACCGAGGCCGCGCTCTGTGAAATCGCTCTGCTCGGTCGGACCCGGCCATTCGCCTTCGATCTGACGCTCGTCGATATCCGCAGCACTGCGGTTGGTATCGACGTAGGTGTTGGGGAAACTGGCGTAGAGCATGGTCGCGCCGAGACCCGGGGCCGCGCCGCATAGTTCTTCGACATACATCGAGACGTTGTCATGCAGCACCGAGAACGGGATCGGCGAGCGAAAATCATGAGGATACTCGCGGCCGCTGCGCGAGACGTCGACGAGCACCGGAACCGGCGCGCCGGCCGGTTCGTAGCGCAGAAAGACTCCCGGGCGCGTGTCGATAAGGCCTGTCATGCACCAATCCCCCTTGGATATAATTTGGGCGATTTACGATGGTAACGCCGCCGGCAACGGGCTCCAACGCTATTGTGCGGGGTAAGCCCTCTTGTGCGCCGGCCTTTGCTGGAGGCGCGCGTAATAGGCTTCCGCGCAGGCGAGGACGCTCCATTGATAATAGAGTGCGCGCTCCGGGCTGCCGGGTGCGCACGCCAAATTCTTCCCCGGATGCTGTCCAGACTAATCGAACCACGGCGCCACCGGTTCGATTAGTCTGGACAGCACCCGGGTGCAGCCGGTACCCCTTTAGGAAGGTGCTTCCAGTCGAGTTCCCCATGACAACCTACACTTGCCATTCCCCCGAGAGAGGGGCGACCTCATGACACGCCAGGCCTGGATCATGGTCGTTTGCGGTGTCTTGATCGTCATGGTGGGTGGCGGTCTGCGTCAGGCCTTCGGTGTCTTCCTGCGGCCTGTGGCACTCGATTTGGATATCGGCCGGCAGCTGTTCGGTCTGGTCATCGCGGCGCAGGCGCTCATCTACGGCGTATCTCAACCTGCGGCGGGCCTGCTCGCCGACCGCTACGGCTCGATCCGGATCATCATTGCCGGAGTCGTGCTCTATGCCGCCGGCCTTTGGATGGCGAGTTTCGCCACCGACGCTGTCGATCTGTTCATTTCGCTCGGCGTTCTGGTCGGGTTGGGGCTCAGTGGCCCGACACAGGTTCTAGTACTCGGCGCGGTGGGCAAGGTCGTTCCCAATGAGAAGCGCAGCCTCGTATTCGGGACGGTGATCGCTTCCACATCGCTCGGCATGTTCTTCTTCGTGCCGGGTGTGCAGCAATTGCTCGATACGCTGGGGTGGCGGGAAACATTCGTGATTCTGGCGCTGATGATCGCGGTGCTGCCGCTGTTCACGATTGGATTGCGCACCGGCTCTACCGTGCAGGCCAGCGGTCCCAGCCAGTCATTGCGGGAGGCGATTGGTGAGGCGAGTTCCCATTCGGGCTATCTTTTTCTGACAGCCGGTTTCTTCGTCTGCGGCTTTCACGTGACCTTTATCGCGACGCACCTGCCGGCCTTCCTGATCGACAACGGTGTGTCTTCGACCGCCGCCGCCTATTCGCTGGGTCTGATCGGGCTGTGCAACGTCGCGGGTGCCTACATCTTTGGCGCGCTGGGTGACCGGTTCAGCAAGAAAAACCTTTTGTGCTGGATCTACTTCGGGCGCGCGGTGTTGATGGGAATGGTCCTGATCGTGCCGATCAACGATGTGACGGCGCTGATCTTCGGCGTCTTCATGGGGTTGCTGTGGCTCGCCACCGTACCGCTCACGAGCGGGATCGTCGCCCAGGTGTTCGGGACACGCTATTTCTCGATGCTGTTCGGCGTCGTCATGATGAGCCACCAGTTCGGCAGCTTCGCCGGCGCGTGGCTCGGCGGCTACATTTACGACACGACGGGGACCTACGACCTGATGTGGGCGGCCTCGGTCGGCGTCGGATTGCTTGCCACCGCGCTGCACTGGCCGATCCGCGAGCAGCCGCTTGCGCGGCTGTCGCAAGAAACGGCCTAGCCGACGTTTCCTACCAGTTTCCCGTGTTTTCCATCGACGCCCAGGGCTCCTGGTCCGGCAAGCGCTCGCCGTTCTGCAGCAGTTCGATGGAGATGTTATCCGGCGTGCGGATGAACGCCATATAACCGTCGCGCGGCGGCCGGTTGATAGTGATGCCCGCATCCATCAGCTTCTGGCAGGTGTCGTAGATGTTGTCGACCTGATAAGCGAGATGGCCGAAATTGCGGCCGCCGGCATAATCTTCCGGGTCCCAATTGTAGGTGAGTTCGAGAACCGGCGCCTTGTTCGCTCGGGCCGCTTCCTCATCTTCCTTGGCGGCGAGAAAAAGGTTGGTATAGCGGCCCTTTTCGCTTTCGGTACGGCGCATCTCGACCATGCCAAGCATGTTGCAGAAAAAATCCAGCGTCTTATCGAGATCCGTAACGCGCACCATGGTGTGAAGATATCGCATAGGAAGCACTCCCTCCGTTCGAATTGATTTGGCCAATTCGTAACATGCGCCGGGAGTTGCGCAAATGCCTGATACCAAGGAGCGCTGATAGTGACCCCTAGAGACGGGTTATCCAGGTTTTCGGCAAGGAGCGCGCGGCGCAGCGATGCGGGGTATCGGAAGCCGGGCGCGACGCTGTCCGAAAGCCTGGATAACCCGCCCTTCGGGTCGCGTATGCGGTCCGTCGGAGAGCGTCGGAACGGCTTGACGATGCCCCGCATCGACTGCGCCGCCCCTCCTACCCGACGGACCGCATACGCGATCTCTAGGGGTCACTATCAGCGCTCCTTGGTATGAGTTCAACGGACCAGCAGAACCGTGCAGGTGATTGAGTCGAGCAACCCGGCAACGTCGCCCGCCGGTAGCAAGGGGCTGTCGGCGCTCATGACGACCAACCCCGTATCCGGCCGTCCGACATGCGCGCAAAGTCCGGCGAGCGTGTTTGCCGAGAATGACTCCATCGTCACATCTCCGGCTTCTCCGCTAAGCAATCCTTGGGCCTGTTCTTTGAGTTGCTGGGGATCCTTGTCCTTCGTTTCCGGAAGGAGAACGGTGAGGGCGCCATTGCCATGGGTTAGGGCGGACGCCATTTGCAGGGCTTTTTCGCTCTGTTCGCCGCCGTCGAAGACGACGAATATCCGGCCCTCGACGCGGCGGCCGTCGCGCAGAATAAGAACGGACCGCGTCACGCGTTTAACCGTGGCGCTGGCGGGTAGGCCAAGGCGGGCATGCGCCGGGCCGCCGTGATGTCCGCCTTCGACGATAACCAGATCGGCGCCTTCCGCAGCGCTGGCAACCTCGTGGGCGATGCGGCCGCGCACCGTGCGGAAGGACCATGCAACGCGGTCTCGTTCCGCGATTGTGGCCAGCTGCCGCTGAGCCGCCGCGGCGAGCCTTGCCATTTGCGATTCCAGTTCCGACGGTTCGAGCGGTTGGCGCCCGCCGGTCGTCAGGTTGACTTGCGTCGTGAACGGCAGGGCGGCGAGTTGCAGAAGCTCGTCGTCTTCGACGAAGAGGCCCTGCAGTTCGGCGCGCAGGCGACGCGCCAACCCGGCGGCGACTTCCACGCTATTCGGTGTCGAGGCGCTTGAATCGAGCGCGATCAGGATGCGCCGGATACGCGAAGCGGGGCTGTTCATTCCGAATTCTCCGACTTGTCCTTATGGCCGAAGCGGCGAACGATTTCCGATAAGGCTTCCAGCCGTTTTTCGACGCGGCCATTTATGCTGTCGGGCGGGAACTTGCCGGACTTGTCGCGTTCGCCGGCCGGGATGCCGGTCAGGATTTCGATGCCCTGGTCGATCGTTTCGACCGGATAGATGCGAAACTTGCCGGCTGCTGCCGCCTCGACGACATCGTCGCGCAGCATCAGATGTTTCACATTGGAAGCGGGAATGAGAACGCCCTGGTCGCCGGTTAGGCCCGATTGGCGGCAGATATCGAAGAAGCCCTCGATCTTCTCATTCGCGCCGCCGATGGCCTGGACCTGGCCATGCTGATTGACCGAACCGGTGACAGCGTAGGATTGTTTGATCGGCGCGTCGGCAAGCGCGGACAAAAGTGCGTAAAGCTCGGTCGACGATGCGCTGTCGCCGTCCACACCACCATAGGATTGTTCGAAGGCCAGGCTCGCCTTGAGCGCCAAGGGACGATCCTTCGCGTAGCGCGCGCCGAGGAAGCCGGAAAGGATCATGACGCCTTTTGAGTGGGTCGGGCCGCCAAGCTCGACCTGCCGTTCGATATCGATTACATCGCCCTTGCCGAGTTGGATGCTGGCGGTGATGCGCGATGGTTTGCCGAAAGCGAAACCGCCAAGTTGCAAGACGGCGAGCCCATTGACCTGGCCGACGGCTTCGCCTTGCGTGTCGATTAGGATTGTGCCGCGGCGGATTGCATCCTGCGACCGTTCCCGCACCCGGTCGGCCCGATGGATTTGCGCGTCGATCGAGCGCTGAACGTCTTCCGCCAGGACCGTCTCGCGGCCGGCTTGTCCGGCCCAGTAGTCGGACTCCTGCAGAATGTCCGAGATGTTTTCCGCGTGGCAGGACAGCCTCTCCGAGTCGCCGGCCAGCCGGGCGGCATGATCGACGACCCGCGCCACGGCGTGCGCATCGAGTGGCTTGAGCGATTCCCGTTTCGCCAACTGGGCGACGAACTGCGCAAACAGGGCGGTCGATTCCGCATTCCGTTCGACGTCCTCTTCGACATCCACGGCGACTTTGAAGATTTCCTGGAACTCGGGGTCGTACGCGGCAAGCATGTAATACAGCATGCGGTCGCCGAGCAGCACGACCTTGACGTCGAGCGGGATCGGTTCCGGTTCGAGCGATACCGTGCTGATCAGGCTCATGGCCTGGCCGATACTCTCGATGCGTATTTCTCGCGCCTTGATCGCGCGTTTCAGTTCTTCCCAGGCGAGCGGCTGCATCAGCACCTTGCGCGCTTCGAGAATCAGGTAGCCGCCATTGGCGCGATGCAGTGCGCCAGGCTTGATCAAGGTGAAGTCGGTCATCAGCGCGCCGAATTGGGAGATATGCTCGACGCGCCCGATCAGATTGCCGTGCGTCGGGTGGTTCTCGTAGACCACCGGGGCGCCGGCTGCCGGGCCGGCATGATCGCGCAGCAGATTGACCTGATAACGGCGCAGCATTGCCCCTTCGCCGGCTTCTTGCTGCATCAACGCTTCCGGCTGCGCCGGTTTGGGGGCGATCAATTGATTGGTATGCTCGACGATGTCCTGTTCGACGGCGTCCAGATAGGCGAGCAGGGCGGGGATGTCCTGATATTTCGACTGGATTTCGTCGATCAGATGACCGACGGAAAACCGCGTGATGTCATGGGTCAGGTCGCGGATGCGCTCGCGGTGTTCCTGCGCCCAGCGGGGCATTTCGCGCAGGATCTCCTGTAGTTCCTGCTGCAGCGTTTCGATATCGGCCTGAACCTGTTTCTGCTCGTCTTCCGGCAGCTTCTGGAAGGCTTCCGGGCCGAGCACCTCGCCGTTCCGCACCGGCGCCAGCGTCATGCCGACTGGCGTGCGGACCAGGGCGATCGATTTCTCGCCGGCACGCTTCTGCAGATCGCCGAACGCCTTTTCGCTGCGCTGATTGAACTCGGCTTCGATCGCTTCGATCCGCGCCCGGTTGTCATCGCTTTCGAAGGCCGCGGGGATCGAGACCTTCAGCTCTTCGACCAGCCGCTCCATGTCTTTCTGGAAAATCAGGCCGCGGCCAGGCGGCAGGCTGAGCGCGATCGGCTTGTGCGGTTCCGTGAAATTCTGGACGTAACACCAGTCGTCCGGGAACGGTTCGGTTGCGGCCTGTTCGTCGATGAACTTCCGCACCAGCGTGTGCTTGCCCGCACCCGTCGGGCCGAGCGCGAAGAGGTTGTAGCCGGCGCGCTTCATGCCGATGCCGAAACGGACCGCTTCGACGGCGCGGCTCTGTCCAAGCCACTCGTCCGGTGCTTCCAGTTCGGCCGTGGTCTTGAAACGGAACGTCGCGGGATCGGTCTTGCGGCATAGCGCGTCCGTCCCAAGCGGTTCGATTTCGGTCATCACTCACTCCGGTATTCCTTATCCGAATTGCGTAACCGATTGCGCGCGTGGAAACCTTGATCTGGCTCAATTGCTTGCCGTTGGTGATGCAGAGCCATATATCGGTTCGTAATCATCGAAGAGAGAAAGTCCGCCATGCCGGCCGATACCGAAATGGAGCAACAGGAAGCGAGGAAGGCCAAGCGCGATGCGTTGGTCGCCGTCGTCGTTGCCGTCGGGGTCGCCGTTCTTGGCTGGTATGGCTTTGAGCGGATGTCGAATGTTGCCGAAAAGGCTGGCATCAAGCCGAAACCGGTCGCCTTGGCGCCAGCGGAGAAGCCTAAAAGAAAACCGATTGAGATCGCGCCACGAGCGGTAGAGACCGAGCAAGAGCCCACAGAAGAAACAGTGCCGCCGGTGGAACGCGAAGTGGCTGCGCCGTCGATCGCGCCAACACAGTCCATTCTGCCGCCCTTGGCGGTGCTGATGGACATGGCACGCCAGAAGATCGCCGCGGGCGATCCGGTCACGGGCGCGCTTTTGGTGCTGGCCGGCCTGCCAAAAGATACTGACACGCTCAAAGAAGACGAAAAGGCGACGGCCTATCGCGTCCTGCATCGAGCCTATTGGGACCGGCGGGAAATGTCTGTGTTCCGTGGTCACTACCGGTTCGTGCGGCTGGCCGCGTTCAACGCTGACGGCACGCTTGCGGTCACGGCGTCGTCGGACAAGTCCGCCCGCCTATGGAATGTCGCCACGGGGACGGAGATTGCGGCGCTCGAAGGTCATGAGGCGGAGGTGTGGTCGGCGGCGTTCAGTCCGGACAGCCGCCGGGTCATGACGGTTTCCTTCGACAACACGGCGCGGCTTTGGGATGTGGAGAGCGGCGAAACGCTCGCCGTCCTGCGTGGCCACCAGGCGGAGGTGAATGCCGCCGCGTTCAGCCCCGACGGCAGCCGCATGCTCACGGCCTCGCACGACAACACCGCACGTGTTTGGGATACCGAAACCGCCACCACGATTGCGGAGTTGAGCGGACATGAGAGCCTGATCCGCACCGCCGCCTTTAGCGCCGACGGCACCCGTGTCGTCACGGCCTCGCACGATACGACGGCCAGGATTTGGAATGCCGAAACCGGTGAGGAACTCCTGGTGCTCCGCGGCCATAAACGGCTCGTCCGGTTGGCCGCGTTCAGCCCCGATGGCAGCCGTGTCGCGACCGCCTCAGCGGATGGGACGGCGCGGCTCTGGGATGCGAAGACCGGCGCGGTTGTCGCCGTTCTGAGCGGTCACGACCAATACGTGACCGCCGCCTATTTTAGCCCGGACGGACGCCGGGTCGTGACGTCGGCCTGGGGCGACAACAATGCGCGGCTGTGGAACGCCGATACGGGTGCGGCCATTGCGGTTCTGCGCGGCCATCGCGGCGAGGTCAATTCGGCCGCCTTTAGTGCGGACAGCCGGCGGGTCGTCACTGCGGCGGGGGACCATACCGCACGGCTTTGGGACGCAAATACTGGGGCGGTCCAGGGCGTGCTGGGCGGACACGCCAATGCCATCTATACGGCGGTGTTCAGCCCGGACGGTACGCGGATACTGACGGCGTCGGCGGACGGGACGGCGCGGCTCTGGGATGCACATGTCGGCGTGGAGAGCAAGACGATTGCGTCCCTGAAAGACCTCGTCGCTCATCTGGAAGCCGTCCTTCCGCGCGCGCTGACCCGCGACGACCGGCGCGAGCTGACCCGAATTGCAAATGTGACCAGATAGCGCATCCGGTTGCCAAGCTGGCGGCGACGCGCGAAACTTGCCCGGAAATCAATGCGGGAGAGTACAGCGTGATTGTAGGAATCGAGGTCGGTGGGACCTTTACCGACCTGGTTATGGTTGACGAGTCGGGTCAACTATCCATCCATAAGCTGCCTTCGACGCCAAGCGACCCGAGCGTCGCGGCGGTCGACGGTCTGCGGGAAATCCTGGATGCGGCGAACGCGTCCGGCAGTGCGGTATCGGAACTGCTGCACGGGTCGACGATTGCGGCGAACGCACTGATTCAGCGGCGCGGTGCGCGTACGGCGCTGATCACGACGCGCGGATTCCGCGACGTTCTGTTCATCCAGCGTCAGGACAAGACTGTCGTCTACGATATGTTCTACCAGAAGGCCGAGCCGCTGATTTCGCGTGCCGCGGTGCACGAAGTCACCGAGCGGGTGGGCGCCGATGGGGAGGTCGTGACGCCGCTCGATGCGCGCGAGGCGGAAGCTCTGGTCGACGATCTCGTCGGCGGTCAGGATGTCGAGTCGGTCGCCGTGTGCCTGCTGCACGCCTATGCCAATCCCAGCCATGAACAGGCGATCGGCGACATCATCAAGCGGAAATACCCGAATGTCCGGGTTTCGTTGTCGTCAGAGGTGGCGCCGGAGCACCGCGAGTACGAGCGCACCAGCACGGCAGTGATCGACGCCTATATCGGCCCGGCGGTGGAGAAATATCTGACCAAGTTCGGCGATTCCGTGCGCGAGGTTGGGTTCGACGGCACGCCGCTCATCATGCAGTCCAACGGCGGTGCGGTGCCGCTGGAAACGGCGCGGCGGCTTACCGCCAACATGTTCGTGTCCGGTCCGGCAGCCGCCGTAACCGCGGCGTCGGAAGTGGCCCAGGCGACGGGGATTTCCGATGTCATCTCCATCGATGTCGGCGGTACGAGCTGCGATGTCTGCCTGATCACCAACGGCATGCCGCAGACGACGGTCAAAGGCACGGCGGAATTCAGCGTCGACGGCCTGCCGCTCAATGTTGTCATGACCGATATCGTCACCATCGGCGCCGGAGGCGGGAGTATCGCCCATATCGATGCTGGCGGCATGCTGCAGGTCGGGCCGCAGAGCGCGGGCGCCGATCCGGGGCCGGCCTGCTACGGCCATGGTGGTGAATTCTTTACGTTGACCGATGCGATGCTGTTGCTGGGTCTGCTCGACCCGGAGGCGGTGCTGCCGGGTGGGATCAAGCTGCAATCGGATCTGTCGGAAAAGGCGGCGGCGGACCTCTGTGGCCGGCTCGATCTGGAGCCCTTGGCGCTGGCGGAACGGGTGTACCGGATCGCCATTGTCAACATGGCGCAGGCCTTGCGCCGCGTCAGCGTCAAGCGCGGCTATGATCCGCGCCAGTTCGCGCTGCTGCCCTGCGGCGGTGCCGGCGCTTTGATCGCTGGACCGCTGGCGGTCGAGATGGGCATGGATCAGATCCTCGTGCCGCCGCATCCTGGAATTTTCTCGGCGTATGGATTGGCGGTGGCCGATGTCCGCATCGACTATGTGCGGGCGGACGGCGCGGTGCGGACCGATACGCTGACCAAGGAAGGGTTTGCCGAGCGGATTGAGGATCTGCGCAACCGGGCTAAAACGGAGTTTTCGGCGCTCGGCTATGATCCGGATGCTCTGACTCTGAGCTTCGCCGTCGACGCCCGTTATGTCGGGCAGGGCTACGAATTGCGCGTGCCGATCGACCCGGAAAGCGTGGCCCGCGGCGGGGTCGAGACGCTGGTCGCCAAGTTCCATGATTTGCACGAGCTGCAATACAACCACGCCTTCCGGAAGAGCCGAGTCGAGGCGATATCGTTCCGGCTGACGGCGGAGCATCCGCGTCCCGCGCTGTCGCATGCGGCTACCGGCGCAGGCGGGACCGAAAGCACCGGCAGCCGTTCGATTGCCCTGCCGGGCCTGACCGGCTCCTACGCGATCTATCAGCGCGAGGGCCTGCCCGAGGGGTTTAGGGCCGAGGGCCCGGCCATCGTGGTCGAGGCGACGACCAGCACGCCGGTGCCGCCGGGCTGGGGCTTCGAAGTGGTTACGAACGGCGCCATCAAGCTGACGCGGAGCGCCGAATGAATTCGATAGACCCCGCTGACTTCAATGTCGTTTCCAGTGCGTATAAATCCATTGCGCAGGAAATGCAGGACATCATGCTGCGCGCCGCATACTCCTCGCTGGTGCGCGAGGCGAAGGATTGTTCGACCTGCGTGATGGATGCGCAGGCGCGCACCGTGGCGCAGGCGGAAGCGATCCCGGTGCATATGAATTCGCTCGCCGCGGCGGTGCCCTTCATCAAGGCGCGGTACGATTTTGCCACCCTGCGGCCGACAGACGCCTTCATTACCAACAATCCCTATCAGAACGGCCAACACCTGAACGATGTCATCTTCATCATGCCGGTTTTCTACGAGGGCAAACTGGCGGCGTTTACCGGCAGTATCTGCCACCATCTCGAACTCGGCGGCGCGGTCGCAGGCTCGAATGCGGATGCGACGGAGCTGTATCAGGAAGGGCTGATCCTGCCGACCCTGCGCATCGACGTCGAGAAGGACCTCGACGACGGCCCTGTCGAACAGATCATCGCCGCCAATGTCCGCCTGCCGGAAACGATCATCGGCGATTTTCATGCGCAGATTTCCGCCGTCATGCGCGGGCGCGATCTGCTGCAGGAACTGTTCGGCCGGCATGGGCTCGACCTGTCGACGGCCTGCATGGCGGCGTTACAGGACTATTCCGAGAAAATGATCCGCGCGACGATTGCCAGTCTGCCGGACGGCGAATATTTTGCGGAAGACAAGCTCGACGGGCGGACATTGAACAGCACCCAGCCGGTGATCCGGGCGCGCGTCGTGATCGATGGCGATCAGGCGCTGGTCGATATGTCGGGAACAGATGATCAGGTGCCGTGGCCGGTCAATAATCCGGTCGCTTCGACCCAGTCGGCAGTGCTGACCGTGTTCGGCCAGTTGGCGGGCTCCGGAGTGCCGACGAATGACGGGATCTACCGGCCCATCGAAATCGTGACCCGCAAGGGCTCGCTGCTCGACCCGCATCATCCCGCACCGGTGCAGAGCCGTATGTCGGCGGCCTACCGGACGGCGTCGTCGGTGAAACGCGCCCTGGCGGAAGCCGCGCCGGATATGTTCTCCGCCGCGGGTGCGGACACCACCAACTCGATCACGATGAGCCGGGTCGGCGATGACGGCTACGAGATGTTCTGCGAGATCGTGATGGGCGGCAACGGGGCCGGTCCTGGCAACGACGGGGCGGAAGTCGTAGCCCAGATGCTGTCGAATACGGGCAACACGCCAACCGAAGCCATCGAGATGGATCAGAGTTTCGTGCGTATCGCCGAATACGCGCTGATTCCCGATTCCGGCGGTCCGGGGCAGCAACGCGGGGGCCTCGGTGTGCGGCGGATTTACGATGTGTTGCGTGATGGCGTGCTGCTCAGCACCTATGGCGACCGCCACAATACGCCGCCCTGGGGTCTGGCGGACGGCTACGATGGCAGTTTCTCCGCGTTCACAATAATCCGGGACGGCGAGGAAATCCGCATCCCCGCGTCGACCAATATGGAATGTCGCGAGGGCGACCGGCTGATCATCGAGATTTCCGGCGGCGGCGGCTATGGCGATGCGAAGGCGCGCGACCGCGAGGCGGTGCGAGACGATCTGGCCTGCGGCCGCATCGGCGTTCGGGCGGCAACCGAAGTTTATGGACTGAACCTAAATGAGGCCGCCGCCGAGTAGGCGACGCATGGAGCAGAGCATGAGCAAGATCGATCCGGCCGATTTCAACGTCATCACCAGCGCGTTCAAATCCATTGCGCAGGAGATGAGCGATATCCTGCTGCTGTCGGCCTATTCCTCCATCGTGCGGGAAGCCAAGGACTGTTCCACCTGTGTCATGGATGCGCAGGCGCGCACGGTGGCCCAGGCGGAAGCGATCCCCATGCACATGAATTCGCTCGCCGCCGCCGTGCCCTATATCCGCGCCAAGTACGATCTGGAAACCGTGCGCCCAACCGACGCCTTCATCACCAATAATCCGTACGAAAACGGGCAGCACCTCAACGACATCATCTTCATCCTGCCGATCTTTCACGAGGGCAAGCTGGCGGCCTTCGCGGGCAGCATCTGCCATCATTTGGAAGTGGGCGGTGCCGTTGCCGGATCGAACGCGAATGCGACGGAGCTGTTCCAGGAAGGGCTGATCCTGCCGACGATGCGGATCGATATCGAGAAGGATCTCGGCGACGGCCCGGTCGAACAAATTATCGCCACCAATGTCCGCCTGCCGGAAATCGTCATCGGCGATTTCCATGCCCAGATCTCCGCGGTGATGCGCGGCCGCGAGCTGATGCAGGATCTTTTCAAGCGCTATGGATCGGAGCTCACATCCGCCTGCATGGCCGGCTTGCAGGATTATTCCGAAAAGATGCTGCGGGACACGATTTCGAAATTGCCGGACGGCGAATATTTCGCCGAAGACAAGCTTGACGGCCAGCAACTCAACAGCCCGCAGCCGGTGATCCGTGCCAGGGTCGTGATCGAAGGCGATCAGGCGATGGTCGATCTGTCGAAGAGCGACGACCAGATTACCTGGCCCGTCAACAACCCGGTTGCCTCGACCCATTCCGCCGTCTTGACCGTGTTTGGACAGCTGGCCGGCGCGGGCGTGCCGACCAACGACGGCATCTACCGGCCCATCGAGGTGAAGACCCGCAAGGGCTCGATGCTCGATCCGCATCGCCCCGCACCAGTGCGTGGCCGCATGTCGGCGTCCTACCGCGCCGCGTCTGCCGTCAAGCGGGCCTTGGCGGAGGCGGCACCGGAGCTGTTTTCCGCCGCCGGCGCGGACACGACCAATACCGTCACGATGAGTCAGCCGGGCGCCGACGGCTATCAGATGTTCGCCGAGATTATCATGGGTGGCAACGGAGCCGGACCGAGCAATGACGGCGCGGAAGTCGTGGCGCAGATGCTGTCGAATACCGGCAATACGCCGACAGAAGCGATCGAGATGGATCAGGACTTCGTGCGCATCGTCGAATATTCCTTGATCACCGACTCGGGCGGTGCGGGCCAGAAACGCGGAGGCCTCGGCGCGCGGCGGGTATACGATATCCTCGGCGACAATGTACTGATCAGCACCAACAGCGACCGGCACAATTCGACACCCTGGGGTCTGGCCGGCGGCTATGACGGGACCTTCGTGTCCTTCACCCTGATCCGCGACGGCGAGGAAATCCGCTATCCGGGCGCGTCCAACATTCAATGCCGCAAGGGCGACCGCTTCGTGATCGAGATTTCCGGCGGCGGTGGTTACGGAGACCCGAAATTGCGCGAACGCAGCGCGGTCCGCGACGATCTCGCCTGCGGGCGCATTAGCGAACGGGCGGCGAGAGAAGTGTACGGGCTGATGGACGTCGCGGCGGAATAGGCGGCGGTACCCCCCACCCTAACCCTGAAATGCCTGTGATGGACATTTCAGCCCACAAGGGGGAAGGGGAAACAAAAATTAGGCGCCAACAGATTACTCCCTCCCCCTTGAGGGGGGAGGGCTGGGGTGGGTGTGTGATGCCTCCGCTAGGGGGCGTGTTTGAGGGTTAGAGATTGGTCAGAAACTCATCCAGGACCGCATTAAACGCGTCCGGCGAGTCGAAATTCGGAAAGTGTGCCGCGCCTTCGATGATCGACATCCGCGCATTCGGAATGTCCGAGCCGTAGATCGCCATCCGTTCCGGCGTCGTCGACGCGTCTTTCGATCCCGCGGCGACCAGGGTCGGTGCCGCAATGTCACCCAGCCTGTCATCATAGTTCATCGCTGCAATCGCGACGCAGGCGCGCTCGTAACCTTCGACGGTGCCGCCCGTCGCCATATCCCGCAACTGCGCGTAGCCTTCGGGGGCGTCCGTCCGATACCCGTCACGGTTCAGGCGCTCCAGCATCGCGTCGACTTGCAGGGCGAGACCGCGCTCGTCCGCGTGCATTTTGGCGATGTTCTCGCGCTGTATCTGTGCCCGTTCCTTCGGCAGTACACCTTGCGTCGCGAGCAGGGTCAGGCTGGCGAGCCGGTCAGGGTGATCCAACGCTAGGGCAAAGCCGGCCATGCCGCCGAGCGAACTGCCGGCGAAATGAGTGCGGTCGATATTGAGATGATCGAGCAAGCCGATCACATCGCCGGCCAGATCCTCGATACTGAACGGCGCGCCATCGACGTCGGTTTGCGCATGACCCCTGAGGTTGAAGCACAGCACGCGATAGCGGTTGCGAAAGAAGGCGATTTGCGGCGCCCAACTGCGCATGTCGAGGGACAGGGCATGCGCCAGGGTAAGGACGGGCGCATCGGCCGGTCCGTCGAGCGAGTAGGTAAGCGTTACGCCATTGATGTCTTGCTGCACGGTATGCCTTTCAGGCTTCAAGAAGACTGCGGAGCTTGCGCACCGCGCTGGCTGGGCTGGTCAGGATTGATTTCGAATAGCGTCCTTCGACGTCGTTTCGTGCCTGTGCGGTAGAGAATTGCGCCAGCATCAAGACATCCGGATCGTCGAGCTGATCCACCGCGTCCGCGACCAGCTGGTTGTGCGTTGCCGCATCGCCCGCGCGCAACGCCGTCATCGCGTCGGGAACGCAGACGGTTTCGATCACCGCGGTGGCGTTGCGGGCTTCCGCCATTTCCTCGAACTCGCGGGTCATGGAGGGAATGCTGGGCTTGAAGGTCGCAATCATCCCAATTCGGTTGCCCATCGTGAGCGCTTCTTCGAACATCGCCTCGTTGGGCTTGAGCACGGGCATTGCCGCATGTGCGGTGGCGGCGGCTTCGATCGCCGTGCCGAACGCGGAACAGGTGAACAGAATGCCGTCCGCGCCGGTATCGACGGCATAGTCGGCGAGATGCTTGAACCGGTTCACCATCGCATCGTCGATTGTGCCCGCGGCCTGAAGATCCGCGGACAGCGAGTCTTCCAGAAGGCTGTACACATCGGCGTCGGGCCAGTCCGTTTCGAAGGCGTCGACCACGGGCTGGATCGCAACAGGTATCGCGTGGATGAGGGAAATTCGTGGCATGCCATGGGTGTCCTTTTCTTCGGGTCCATCATTCTGCCGGTGGCGGTCGGAAATGCCAACACGAGAAGGGCTGGTTGGTGCCCACACCAGTTGCTTTGCTATGCTCCCAGAAGAACGATTCACAGGAAAAACGGAAAGCATGAACGCATCCCCCCAAACCACCATGGCCGAGTTGCCGGAATCCGAGGTCACCGGCGAGCTGGCGCGGATCTATGAGGAGATCAGAGTCTATTGCGGTGTCCCCTACGTGTCGTCCTTGCAGCGACACGTCGCGACGATGCCGGGATGCCTCGAATATGCTTGGGCCGCGTGCCGGCCCGCTTTTCTTGACGGCACCATCCCAGCGACGGCGTGGCGGCGCGTGAACATGGTGTCTGTCAGCCCGTTCCCGCCATTGACGTCTGCAGCTTTGCAGCTGATGGGTGTCGATGCGAACGGAATCCGGGCGATCCGCAATATCTGCGACAATTTCACCCGCGTCTCGCCGATCAATCTGCTGTTCGCCGGATGCGTTGAGCGACTGATCGACGGCGCGGTCTTGGGTGGGCCAGATGTGGCGCGGCCGTCTGGGACGCCTCCCGATATGCTGCCTCCGATGCCGGCCATGATCGATGTGGACGATACGGATAAGGATATTGCATCGGTGCTCATGCAGTTGCGGACAGAAATCGGCGGTAAGCCCTTTGTACCGGGCCTGTATCGCTGTCTTGCGCACTGGCCAGCCTATCTGGCGCATGCCGCGACGTTAATTGAGCCAATGCTGAACGATGACACCGCCCGGCAAGCTCGCGCGTCGATTGCGGAGGCGATAATCGCGGCGGCGGATGATATCATTGCATCGCTGCCGCCGGTGCCGGCAGGCTACACGCCGCCGACGGCGGAGCAGGGCCGGGCGATTGTCGGTGCGATAAAAACATACCGGGTCACCAGCCCGGAAATGGTCGTGTTCGGATCCCTGTTGCGGGATGCGCTGCCGGCGAAAGATGAAGAAGGAGAATAAGGATGAGTGATCAGTTGAAAGTGGTCCCGACGGGCGCGGCGCTGGGCGCCGATATCGAAGGGGTCGATCTGCGTGACATCGATGACGCGGTATTCGCGAAGATTCTCGATGGCTGGCACGAAAACCTCATCTTGCGATTTCGGGGACAGGATCTGGACGACGACAGTCTGGCCGAATTCAGCTGCCGTTTCGGTGAACTCGACATGGCACCGACGGGGCGTGGCGGCACGCCGTTCGACCCGACGCGACCGGAGATTACGGTGCTCTCGAACATTGTCGTCAATGGCGAAGCGGTAGGCGCTTTAGGCAATTCGGAACTCGTCTGGCACCAGGACATGACCTATAACGACCTGCCGCCGAAGGCGAGTTTGCTGTACGCGATGGAGGTGCCCGAGGCTGGCGGCGACACTTCGTTCTACAATATGTATAAGGCGTATGAGACGCTGCCGGACGATCTGCGGGCGCGGATTCAGGGCCTGAGCTGCAAGCACGATGCGACCCGGACGTCGTCGGGCGAGCTCCGCCATGGCTACGACGAGACCTATAATCACGAGGATCGGCCTGGCGCCGTGCACCCCTTCGTCATCCGCCATCCCGCGACAGATAAGCCGGCGCTGTTCCTAGGGCGGCGGCCCAACGCCTACGTGCCTGGTTTGCCGGAGGACGAAGGCGACGCGCTGCTCGATGCGCTGTGGGACCACATCAACAGCGGACTGCATTCCTGGACCCAGCAATGGCGGGCCGGTGACCTAGTGATCTGGGACAACCGCTGCGCCTTGCACCGCCGGAACGGTCTGGACCCGAATATGCGTCGGTTGATGCACCGCACGCAGGTCCGCGACGAGGCGCGTCCCGTGGCGGCTTGGGCGAGCTAGAGTGCGTTTCGAAGACAAAGTGGCGATGGTCACTGGTGCCGGGCACGGAATCGGCAATGCAGTCGGGGTGCGACTGGCGTCGGAAGGCGCGCGCGTGCTGGTGTGCGATCTCGACGGCGATCTTGCTGCGGCCAACGCGAAAGCGATACAGGAAACTGGCGGTACAGCGGAAGCCTGCGTAATGGACGTGGCACAGCGCGATGACGTGCAACGCGCGGTCGATCAGGCAGTTTCGTCATGGTCGCGTCTCGATATCCTGGTCTGTAGCGCCGGCGTAATGGAACGGGCGCCGTTCCTCGAAACGACGGATAAGCATTGGCTCAGAGTGACCGGCATCAACCTCCACGGCACATTCCTGTGTGGGCAAATCGCGGCGCGTCAGATGGTGACGCAGGGCGAGGGCGGGCGGATCGTCAATGTCGCATCGAACTCCGGCATCTTCGGCGGCAGGGGTCGAGCCGCCTACGGTGCGAGCAAAGCGGGTGTCATCAACCTGACCCAATCCATGGCCATCGAACTTGCGGAGCACGATATCCTCGTCAACGCTGTCGGACCAGGCCCGACCCTGACCCGGCCGGAAGTGCAGGGTGCGCTGATGGCGAGCGCGCAGAACCGCATGCCGCTCAAACGCTATGGGTTGCCGGAGGAGATCGCCTCGGTCGCGGCGTTTCTTGCCTCTGACGAATGCAGCTTCACGACGGGTCATGTCTTCGCCGCAGACGGCGGGTTTACGATTGCCGGCGTCATGGAAGGTTGAACAGTAAATAGTAGGAATGATCGAGATGATGAACTTCGCCGTTGGTCAGCCGGTGCCGCGCACCGAAGATCCTCGTCTGTTGCGAGGCCACGGCAACTATGTCGATGATGTCAATCTGCGGGACCAGGCTTACGCCTTCATGGTCCGCTCGCCGCACGCGCATGCCCAAATCAAATCGATTGATACGGCTGAGGCCTTGTCGATGCCCGGCGTTCTGGCGATTCTGACCGGTGCGGAATACGCGGCCGATGGGCTGGGGTTCATTACTGGTCCGACGCCCTACAAACGCCGTGACGGTGCAGTGATGTATCGGCCGCCTCGTCCGGCCCTGACCGCGGACCGGGTCCGGCATGTCGGTCAGATCGCTGCCGTCGTCGTGGCGGAGACAGTCGATCAGGCGAAAGACGCCGCCGAAGCCGTCGAAATCGACTACGAGCCGTTGCCGGTCAACGCGTTGACGGGCGAGGCGCGGCAGGCGGCGGCGATCTGGGACGATTGCGCGGACAATGAATCATTCCGCTATGAGGTCGGCGACAAATCTGCAATGGACGCTGCGGTCGCGGGGGCGGCGCATGTGATCCGGCAGCGCTACGTCATCAACCGCATCACGGCGAACACGATGGAGCCGCGCGGTGCGCTCGCCGACTATGATACGCGAACGGAGCGCTACACGATCTATACCGGTGTGCAGCGGCCCTATGCGTGGCGTGCGACCCTAGCGAAGAACCTGTTCCATGTGCGGGAGAGTCAGATCCGGTTCATCACGGGCGATCTTGGCGGCTCGTTCGGCATGAAGGGTGCGATCTATCCGGAAGTGCCGCTCGTCGCCTGGGCCTCCAAGCGGCTCGGCCGGCCGGTCAAATGGCGCTGCGAGCGGAGCGAAGGGTTTCCCGCCGACGACCATGCGCGGGACAATGTCAGCGATGTCACCTTAGCGCTCGACGAGAATGGCAAGTTTCTGGCGATGGGCGTTGAGACGAGCGCCGCGCTTGGCGCCTATGTCGCCTTCCTGGGCATGGGCGCGCCGACCGGCAATGTCGGCGGGCTGGCGGGCGTCTACATGACACCGGCGATGCATGTCGCGGTCTCCGCCGTGCTGACCAACACGTCGCCGACATCGCCCTATCGCGGTGCGGGCCGGCCCGAAGCGTCCTACATCCTGGAGCGGACGATAGACATTGCCGCCAGAACGCTTGGCATCGATCCGGTCGCGCTGCGGCGGCGGAACATGATTCCGTCCGGCCAGATGCCCTACAAGACGCCGCTGACCTTTACCTATGACTGCGGAGAGTTCGAAGCCGTCCTCGACAAGACATTGGCGAAGGCGGATTACGATGGCTTCGCGGCGCGCCGGGCGGAATCAGAATCCGCTGGCAAGCTGCGGGGGATCGGCATTTCCTGCACGATCGAGCGCGCCGCAGCGGCACAGCTGGAAACCGCGGAGCTACGCTTTGATCCGTCGGGCGATGCGACGATCTTGATCGGCACGACGCCGCACGGGCAGGGGCACGAAACAATCTATAAACAGATCGTCTGCGGTGCGCTCGGCCTCGATCCGGAGAACGTTCGAGTCATCGAGGGCGACACCGACGCCGTGTCGTTCGGCACTGGGACCGGCGGGTCCCGGACGGCGACGATTGGATCCGGTGCGGTTCTGAAGGCGATGGAGAAGGTAATCGACAAGACCAAACGGATCGCAGCACATACGTTAGAAGCCGCACCGGAGGACATCGCCTTCGAAGACGGCCAATTTTCCATTGTCGGGACAGACCGCGGCATGACTTTTCTCGAAGCCGCGGCGCTGGCTTTCGATCCAAGCAAGCTGCCGCCGGGCATGGAACCGACCCTCGCCGAGCTTGCAAGCTATACGCCGGAGGTCGCGAATTATCCGAACGGCTGCCATATCGTCGAGGTTGAGATCACGCCAGAAACCGGCGAGATCGCCCTCGACCGCTATTCCGTCGTCGACGATTGCGGTTTCGAGCTCAACCCGCTCTTGGTTAAAGGGCAGGTGCATGGCGGCATCGCCCAGGGCGTCGGTCAGGCTCTGATGGAAAACATGGTCTACGACCAGGGCAGCGGCCAGCTGCTCAGCGGGTCCTTCATGGATTACAGCATGCCGCGCGCAGGCGATTTCTGCGCCCTCGATGTCGGCGCGCACCCCGTCCTGACCGAAACCAATCCCCTGGGCGTGAAGGGCGTCGGCGAAGCCGGCACGGTGGGCGCTCTGGCGGCGGTTATGAATGCGATCAACGATGCCCTTTCGGGCTTGGGCATAACGCACTTCGAAATGCCGGCGACGCCGGACCGGGTCTGGAAGGCGATCGCGGAGGCGCGGGCTTCTTCTATTGAAGGTCCGGGGTAAAGAGTTCGGGCGCGATGTGGCGTGCGCCGTGCAGAACGCGGATGACCGTGATCCCATCAACCTCGGGCAGGAAGAAGATCAGGTAATTGTCATAGGGCAAATATCTAAGACCCGGTGCAAGGTCCGGACGCGCCGGTGCGAGCTCAGGGTTCCGGGCGAGCAAGACGAATTTCTCGTATAGCGCGTTGCGGAAATTTCGGGCCGCTTCGGGGTTATCGGCGGCGATGTAACGGACAATCCCTTTCAGATCGTCTAAGGCAATGCGTTTGAGCCGGATTGACGCCACTATCGATTGCCATCGTAATCATCGATGATCGCATCCAGTTCCGTGAAAGCAGCCTCGCCTTCGATAAAGACCGGGTCGTTTAACCCTTTTTGGATTTCGGCGCGAAGAATGGCGAGCCTTTCGGCCTCGCGTTGTTCCTGGTTTTCAAGATGCCGTAGACCGTCTCGGATAACTTCGCTCGCGGTGGCGTAGCGGCCCGACCGAACCTTTTCCTCTACGAATTCATCGTAATATTTTCCGAGAGAAACATTCTTCGCCATATTCGCCTCCTTCGATCAGTGAAGGCATAGATAGCATAAAATAGCATTTTTTGACATCGAATTATGATGTCGAATGGCTGACGACGAGGAATTACGTCGATAAATCTTCCGATGGCGCGCGCCGATAGGTTCAGAACGTGTGTAATCGCCATCCGATAAACACGCCCGAAAGGGCGCCGCTCAACCCCATATAACTGTAGATCACGGCGGGCTGCGCAACGAAATCGGGGTCCGTCGCCGATTTGTATCCAAAAGCATAGCGGATCGCGAAGATCAACAAGATCAGACCGAGCGTTTTCCATTCGCCGGGGATAAGAAGCCGCCGGTTGGCACGGTCGACCCGCACTCCAGCATCGCGATTGGCGAACCAGCCGAGCAGCGTGCCGCACAGCAACCCGGAACCCCAGATCAGAACGATGGTGAAACCCGGCGCCGCGGTGAGCAGGGTCGAAACCGACATCGCGAATATGGCGGATGGCAGGATGATCATTTGCCGAACACTGACGATCCTCGTTTGTCCGGCGCGAATGCCAAGCCAGAGCAGTGCCGCCAGCAGCGGCCAGACCCAAAGCGGCGTTCCCGAGACGATGCCGATCAATCTATCCATGGCAAGAAGGTATCGTTGTCCGGAGCATCCACGCTACCGATGGGTCCGGAAGAAGCTGCGCACATCTTCGACGAAGGGCTTGCCGACTTCCATTGCCGTAAAGTGGCCGCCTTTTTCCAGCCGCGTCTCGTGTGTCACGTTGCCGAGCCGCTTGACCCAGCTCGACGGCGGTGGCGGGAAGAGATCGTTGGGCGGCAGGCAGAGTCCGAGCGGCTGCTCGACGCGCTGGCCTGTTGCCAGATTGCCGCAGCGTTCTTCGCGATAGCCGCGGTATATGCGAGTCGAGCTGTTGATCGTGCCGGTCGCCCAATAGACCATGATGTTGGTCAACAGATCGTCCATCGGGAAAGGCGGTTCCGCGACGGTGGGATCGGTCCAGCCGTGGAACTTTTCAGCGATCCAGCCTGCGAGGCCAATCGGAGAGTCCATGAGGCCGTAGGCAAGCGTCTGCGGTTTCGTTGCTTGAATATCCTGGTACGCCGTTTCCTGCCGCAGGTGCTTCTTGACCTTGGCGAACCAGGCGGCTTCCTCGTCGGTGACCGGCGGGTCGTCCGGCCCGGTGCTGGGGCGCAGTGGCAGGATGTTGACGTGCAGGGCGGTGAGCGCTTTCGGATGATCGAGAGCGATGCGGGCGGCGATGATCCCACCCCAGTCGCCGCCTTGCGCGACATAGCGCTCGTAGCCCAGCGTTTCGCGCATCAATTTGCTCATCATGCCGCCGACAGCTTGCGGGCCGAGTGTTACGGGGGGAATGCCGGAGAAGCCGAAGCCGGGCAGCGATGGCGCGATGACATCGAACCCGTCCGACGCGTCGCCGCCGAAACGCTCCGGATGGGCGAGCGGTTCGATGACATCGAGGAACTCGACGATGGAGCCCGGCCAGCCATGCATCAGCAACAGCGGGAGGGGATTGCCGCCGCTGCCCCGTACATGGATGAAGTGGATGTCGAGCGGGTCGCCGTTCGGCATCGCAACCGGCGCGGTGAATTGCGGGAAGCGGTTGATCCGGGCCTCGGCCGCGCGCCAGTCGTATTCGTCGCGCCAATAGGCTGCGAGGCGCTGCATGTAATCGAGGTTCGCGCCGAATGCCCACCCGGCCTCGTCGGGTTCGTCCGGCCAGCGGATATTGTCGAGACGCTGCTGCAAATCCTTCAGTACCGTGTCCGGGACCGCGATCTGGAAGGGCAGCGGCGCATTCATGGTTTGGCTTCAGTCAGCGGCATCGCTGTTGCCGCGCCAGTCGCCGATGGCAGGGCGCGACAGGCCGAGATGGTCGCGCAAGGTCGAGCCGGAATATTCCTTGCGGTAGATCCCGCGTTTCTGCAATTCCGGAATGACGTATTTGACGAACTCCTCGAAACAGCCCGGCTGATGGGTCGGGCCGATCACGAAGCCGTCGCAGCCGCGCGCCGACCACCATTCCTCGATATTGTCGGCGATTTCTTTTGGCCCACCGATCCACGCGTTACTCAATAATCCACGCCCGGTGACCTGCATGAAATCGCGCGGCGTCGGGTTCTTGATCCCGGCCTGGACGACGACCCGGTCGCGCATCGACTGCATGCCCTGAATGCCCTGGATTTCCTCATCGCTGAAGGGTTCGTCGAGTCCCTTGGTGGCGAAGTCGAAGTTGAGCGCTTCGGACAGCAGCAGTAACTGATCCATTTCGTTCGGCAGTTTCTCGTATGCGGCCGCCTTGTCTTCCGCCTCCGACTTGCTTTCCCCGGTGATTGGATAGAACAGGCTGCAGATTTTCATGCCTTCCGGGTCGCGGCCCGCGGCGGCGGTCATTTCTTTCTGTGTTTTGTAGCGCGCCTGGGCCTGTTTCAAATCGTGATAGACGACGAACAGCAGCTCGCCCCAGCGGGCGGCGAATTCCTGGCCTCGGCCGCTCATGCCGGCCTGAATGACGACGGGGTGGCCTTGTGGTGAGCGCGGTACGGTGAACGGGCCGCGTGAGGATTTGTATTTGCCCTTGTAGTCGATGCGCCGGACCTTGTCGGGATGAGCGTAGATATTGTTGACCTTATCGACGGCGACGGCGTCGTCGTCCCAGCTATCCCAGTGGCTGAGCACGATCTCCATGAATTCGTCGCCCTCGTCGTAACGGGTGTCGTGCGCCATATGGAGTTCTTTGCCCATGTTGCGGGCTTCGTTGTCGTTGACCGACGTGACGACGTTCCAGGCTGCGCGGCCTTTTGTCATAAGGTCGACGGTCTGAAACAGCCGCGCGACGTGGAACGGTTCGTAATAGGTCGTCGAATAGGTCGCGCCGAGACCGAGATGCTTGGTCACCGCGGCCATCGTCATTAGGCAGGTGACGGCATCCATTTTCACGCAGCGGATACCATTCTTGACGGTTTCTGCGTGGTCGCCGCCATACATGTCGGGCATCGCCAGCCGGTCGTCGAAGAAGCCGATATCGAATTTCCCTTCCTCGAGGACCCGGGCGATGTGTTGGTAATATTCCGGCGAGTAGGTGTCCGTTCTGGCGTCGGGATGCCGCCATGAGGCGGGCAGGGTTGTACAGTTCTGGGCTTGTAGGAAGGCGACGAAATGGACTTGGCGCATGGTGTTTTCCTTACATCCCGCCCGCGCTCGATGGGCATGGTTTTGTGGTGGGTAATTGCCCGCTGACTATAGTCTCTGGCACAGGTCCGGACAAATCGGCCGAGGCGTTGACGGTGCACCGTTTGTCGAATCGGTGTCAGCGTGTATTAGTTTCCCTCATAGAAAAAAACCATCAAGAGAGGAACTGGAATGACCCTTTTATGCGAAGGCAGGGTAGCCATTGTCACAGGGGCTGCACGAGGTGTCGGGCGCGAACATGCGCTGCTGCTGGCGAAACATGGCGCGAAGGTTGTGGTCAACGATCTCGGCGCCGCCGTTGACGGCACGGGGGCGGATACGCATCCCGCGCAGGAGGTCGCCGAAGAAATCAAGGCGATGGGCGGCGAGGCGATCGTCAACGGCGACGACGTCGGCAATTTCGACGGCGCGAAGAACATGGTCGACCAGGCGATCAACACCTTCGGGCAGCTCGATATCCTGGTCAACAATGCGGGCATTTTGCGTGACCGCATGCTGGTCAATATGACGGAAGAAGAGTGGGACTCCGTCGTCCATGTGCATCTGAAAGGCACTTTTGCACCGACTCGTCATGCCGCCTCTTATTGGCGCGCGATGTCGAAGCAGAAGGATGGTCCTGTTTACGGACGCGTCATCAATACCAGTTCGACTTCGGGCATCTACGGTAATGTCGGTCAGACGAATTACGGCGCCGCCAAGGCGGGGATCGCCGCGTTCACGGTTATCGCCGCGCGGGAATTGGGCCGCTTGGGCGTCACCGTCAACGCGATTTCGCCAAGCGCCTATACCCGCATGACCGACTATCTGCGGGAATATACCGAGGAAGAGATCGAGGAGCGCGCACCGCGCTGGGTCTCGCCGACGGTCGTCTGGCTCGCCAGCGAAGAGGCCGGCGACATCTCCGGCCGCGTCATTCAGGCGGGTGCCGGCATGGTGGCGGTCTGCGAAGGCTGGCGCCGCGGCGCGGAAGTCGAGGCGATGGAAGATCCCGTAGCGCTCGGCCCCAAGATCCGCGAGATGTGCGGCCAAGCCCGCAAGAACTCCGGCATGGACGGGTTCGAGCTCGACTAAGGCCTTGGCCGCGAACTGACAGGAACCGGTTTCTCCTATAGAGTGATGTCGTGGAATTCAGAGGAACACCATGACATCACTCGAAACCTTTCTCCGTCAGTCGAACGACGCCTTTATCGAAAACTGCACCAGTTGCGGCAAATGTGTCGAAGTCTGTCCGGTAACCCCTGTTGCCGGGATCGACGCGACGCAGGGGCCGCAGATCGTCGGCAGCCTGCTAAAGCTGCTCGACGGCGGACCGCCGCTCGAAGGCGATGCCAAGATTTGGGCGCATCAGTGCAATGGCTGCGGGCTCTGCATCCCGGCATGTCCGGAAAGCATCAATCCGCGCCGCATGATCATGCTCGCCAATACCGCGGAGTCCGAGCAGGAAACTGCGACGCCGCAACTGTTCCGAAAGATGGCGCGGTCGATCCGCATCATGGCGGCGATGCAGCTGGCGCCGGATGAGTTCCAGAAGCTGCTGCGCAATCCGCGTGTCCGCGACGTGCCGGTGGTGTTCTATCTCGGCTGCAACCCGATCCGCACGCCGCATCTGCTGATCAACGCGATGACCATTCTTGACGCGCTGGAAGTCGACTATGAAGTGGTGGGCGGGCCCGGCGCGTGCTGCGGCATCATCCATTCGAAGTGGGAAGGCGAAATCGAACGCGGCGGCAAGGTCGTCGACGGCACCCTGGACCGGTTCGAGGATTTCACGCCGGACCATGTGCTGAGCTGGTGCCCGTCCTGCGTCCTGCATCTGGGCGAAACCATAGACGGGTTCCGCGACACCAGTTTCAACTTCGATCACATCACCAATTTCCTCATCGATCAGGCCGAGGGGCTGAGTGGCCGCTTCGTGACGCCCGTCAACCGCCGGGTGCTTCTGCATGCCCATGAGGGCATGGCGGAGATCGGCGAGAATGTCGCGAAGATGCTGAAGGCCGTTTCCGGCTTGACCCTGGTCGATACGGTACTGGAGCCGGGCTACACCTGCGGCGGTTCCGGCGCCGACCGGTCCCCGGAACTGAAGCGTATCAAGCGCGAAGAGACGATCCGCCGCGCGGAAAGCGACGATGTCGATACCCTCGTCACGCTGTTCCATGGCTGTCACGGACAGCTGTCCGGCGAGGAAAGGCGCGGTACGTTCGAAGTGCTGAACTGGACCGACATTCTGGTCGAAGCGCTTGGCGGCACGCCGCATGACGACGTGTCCAAGCGTTACCGGATGCAGGACGATTGGGACATGATCCTGGATGAAGGCGAGATCTATCTGCGCGCCAACGGAGTCGATGTCGATCGCGAGTGGCTCAAGGGCGTCCTCCCGGACATCTTCGCCCAGGTCGAATTTAAGGGCGGTCTGGAGGAATTCGCTTCTGGGAAATCCGCCTAACGCATGAGTCCATGAAGCTTCCTTTACGGAAATATCCGCAGAACTATGCCCGCAGCCAGTCGGAAAATACATCTGCGCGTGCCAGTATTCCGACGATATTGCTTTTCGTTTTTGTAGCTGCCGTGTCGGCTTGTCGGTCTTACGAGTCCTACACGGGGCCGACGAGCTATGGCGGTGGAGACGAGACCGGTGTGACGATCTATGGAACCAACTTCAGTTCAATCGATCAGGTCACCGCTGTCGCGAATGCCCATTGTAGGAAGTTCGATAGGAAAGCGGAGTTGGTCAACTGTACTTCGGCCAAGCTGAATGCTTGTTTTTTTGCATGTAAATCCACCGTTGCCGGGAACTTGCCTAACGTCGCTGAGAAATTCAAAAAAGGCGGGCATCACACACCGCCAGGGCCGCACACTGCTGCTGAAAAGAACGTAAAAACCGGAACGGGTTTTTTCGTTACGCATGAGGGCCATCTGTTGACCAACGCGCATGTGGTCCACGGCTGTAAGAACATAACCTTGTTACGCGTTGGGGATACAAGATTGTCAGCGTCGATCCTTGCGGAAGATCGGGATGCCGATCTCGCCTTGCTGAAATCTTCGGCGCAACCCAACGATATTGCGAATTTCCGAAGTGGTAAGGGAATACGGGTTGGAAACGATATCGTGACATACGGATTCCCTCTAACGGGGATACTTTCGAGCGAAGGCAATTTCTCCAAAGGGTCTGTAGCCGCGATGAGCGGCATGGACGATAGAGCGTCATTGATGCAAATCTCCGCGCCGGTCCAACCGGGAAATAGCGGCGGTCCTTTACTAGACTACGGCGGAAATGTCGTCGGTGTCATCGTCAGCAAGCTGTCGGCGGTCAAGGTGGTGCTCGCGACCGGCGATATTCCGCAAAATGTAAACTTCGCGATCAAGCGGGCGGTAGCCACCAAGTTCCTCGAAGAAAACAATGTGAAATACCAGACACATCGTACCGGGTCGCGGTTGGATGCGGCGGACATCGCCGATATCGCAAAAAAGTACACCATCCAGATCGTTTGCTGGTGAAGAAGTCCAGGGTCGGCAGGTGTATTGAACAGTACGGAACAAGCCAATGATTGAATCCAGGAACGCCATCGTCACCGGATCGACACGCGGCATCGGTGAAGCCATTGCCCGAGCGCTCGCGACGGATGGTTGTAACGTCATGATGAACGGTTTCGGTGATGCGGATGAAATCGAACGCAAGCGCGCGTCGATCGAAGCTGATACGGGCGCGACCGTAAAATTTCATGGCGCGGATCTGTCGGACGAAAATCAGCTCGATGATTTGACCAGCAGTGCTGTGGACGCGTTCGGGTCGGTGGATATTCTCGTCAACAACGCCGTTATCCGATATTTCCATGATATTGAAAATTTCGACCGGAAAGACTGGAACCATGCGCTCGCTGTCAATGTGACCGCACCGTTCTTGTTGAGCCAAAACGTCCTGCCGGGCATGCGCGCGCAGGGCTGGGGCCGCATCGTGAATTTCTCGTCGGTGCTGGGGTTGGCGGCCCGGTCCGGCCGCGCCGACTACGTAACCTCGAAAACGGCTATGCTCGGCCTGACCCGCGCGGTCGCGGCGGAAACGCGGTCGGAGAAGAATATCACCTGCAATGCGCTATGCCCGGGTTCGGTCCTGACGCCGAACACGGAGATGAAAATTGCCGAACTGGCGGACGAAACAGGCTTGAGCGCTGACGAGGCCAAGGACGAATATTTGCGCCGTCGTGGTCAGACGACGGGATATATCGAACCGGCCCGCGTTGCCGGTCTCGTCACCTTCCTGTGTCAGGACGCCGCTAGCGACATCACAGGTGCAGCAATCCCGATTGATCGAGGCCGTTCCGCGACTTGGCTCGACGGTGCTGGCGAGTAACGGACGTTACGGATCTAATTCTGCGCCGCTAACACATTCTTGGGATGATGTTGCATGAAATGATGCAGCACGGCTTTCAATTCGAAGGCGCGCTTCAAATCCTGCCGCGCTTCAGCGGCGCGGATATCGTCGAGGATGATGCGGCGGATCCGGTCTTCACCATCCGATGAACGAACAAGATAGGCACCCAACTCGGCCGCGACGATTTCCGGAATATGTTCGTGCTCGCTGATCGCCCGGATTTCTTCTTCGGTCAGTTCGCACAATCCGATGCAATCTTCATAGGTCAACATCGCGGGCCTCTCTTTTCGATCTCCCGTTAGGCCCAATCATTCTCCGTGACGGCCCCACAGGCATTGATATGCATCAATGAGGTCTATCGAGGCATTGCTATCGTTGGCGTGCGCAACGGAGGGGAGGTGATTGCCGATGAAGAGAACGACGCACCCGATCCAGGACAAGGCCGAAGTGGCCATTGATTTTCCCGATAAGTTCTATATGGGCTCGTTTTCGCGGGGAGCGAAGTTCGAAGCCCGTGCTGAGAATGATGGCCTACTCATCAAGCTGGTGCGCGAAGGCGAAGACAGCCGTGTGGCCGAAGTACACCTGCATCATCATCTATTGTCGGATATTCTGACCGCATGGGCGGAATCCCTGTCGCAGGAACCACCGATGGAGGACGATCACCGCAAGACATTGCTGGACGCGCTGACCAGCGTTGAGAAGGCGGTCAAGAAGAAGCGCCGTTAAGAGTGGAGACGTTCAGGCGTAGCCGAACTTCCCCTCCATATCGCCGACGGCGCCGTCGATGATTTCGACAATCCGGTCCACCTGATCTTCTGTGATGCACAGCGGTGGCGACAGCGAGATTATGTGGCTCGCCCGAGTCAGGAGGCCGCGGTCCCGCAAGGCCTCGTTCAGATGCGTTATCTCATCGCTGGACTCGGCGAACTTTTCCTTGGTCGCCTTATCCTTGACCAGTTCGACGCCGGCGATCAGGCCTAGGCCCCGGACGTCGCCCAAAGTCGGGTGATGGCCGAGCGAATTCAGGCCGTCCAGCAACCGGGCGCCCATCCTGGCCGAATTCTCGACAAGGCCTTCGTTTTCGATGATCGAAATGTTCGCCAGCGCTGCGGCGCAAGCCGCCGCGTGTCCACCATAGGTCAGCAGATGGGAAAGCTTGTTGTCGCCCTCGAAGGCTTCGACGACATGGGGCCGGCACATGACGGCGCCGATTGGTGCGTAGCCGCTCGACAGGCCCTTCGCCATGGTCATGATGTCGCCGACCAGGTTCCAATGTTCAGACGCGAACATCTTGCCGGTGCGGCCGAATCCGTTGATGACCTCGTCGGTGATCAGAAGGACGCCGTGACGGTCGCAGATTTCGCGCAGGCGCGTCCAATAGCCCTCCGGCGGCACGACGATGCCGTTTGACGCGGAGATCGGCTCGGCAATCACCGCCGCGACCGTCTGCGGGTTTTCATACTGGATCATCTGTTCGATCTGATCGGCGCACAGCAGATCGCAGGCCGGAAAGGTCTGCCGGAAGTCGCACCGATAGCAATAGGGCGGCGAGGCGTGCAGCACGCCATGCATGAACGGGCTGTGATAGGGCTCTGACATCGGGCGGGTGCCGCTGACGCTCATCGCCGCGTATGTCGCGCCATGATAGGAACCGCGCCGCCCGATGATCTTGAGCCGTTTTGGGTCGCCATTGTGATAGTGATACTGCCGCGCGATCTTGATTGCCGACTCGACGGCCTCCGACCCACCGGAGCAGAAGAACGCGGTGCCCAGGTCGCCCGGCGTGATTTCCGCCAGATGGGTTGCCAGTTGGATGGCCGGGATTGTCGTTGCCTGGGTCGAGCTGGCATAGGCGAGCGTGCTCGCCTGCCGCGCCATGGCTTCGCCGATTTCCGCGCGGCCATGCCCGACATTGACGAGCCACAACCCGGCCAGCGCGTCGATGAACTCGTTGCCGTCGATATCCTTGACGATACAGCCCTTGCCCTCGACCAGGATGCGTTTGCCTGCATCCTTGGCGAGCGCCCGGTAGGGCGAGGCGTGCATGAAGATATGGTCGCTGCCGGCTTCCTTCAGCGCCGCTTCGTTGGAGGCTGCGACGTCAGGTTCCTGTGTCGAGATCGACATTCGATTCCTCCTAAATGGCGATTATCTTGGCGCGCCGGGCACTATGCCGAAGGGCGCGGCTTAGTCGGCGGCCTCTTCGGCTGGCGCGTCCACGATCCGCGTCTCGAAGTTGGCGGGCGCGACGATCTCGAGAATTTCGAGATCTTCCGAGCAGTCGATCTCCCTGTGCTTGATGCCTGGGATCTGGTTGATGCAGTCGCCTTTCTGGATCTTGCGGACGCCCTGGCCTTCATACTCGAACTTCGCCCAGCCGTTCAGCACATAGACCATCTGAAATGTGCAGTCGTGTACGTGCCAGTGCTGGACTTCGTCCTTGCTCTTTTTGCCGTTCGCTTTGACGATGTGCGCAACGTAATCGCCTTTGGTGCCGTCTTTGATGCCCAGGTCACGGTATTCGAAAATTTCGCGCAAACCCGGAGTCCAGTCCGCCTCGGATGCGAGGTTGTGCACGTAATCCCAATCTTTCGCCATAACGGCCTCCCTTGAAATTTCACTATCTCAATGTTGCCTAAATCCAATCCTAGGACTGCGCTTAAGCCTTGTCATGCGTTTATGCCCGCTAGCGCCTGCTCGACGATTTCCTGTCCGCGGGCCCAGATATCCGCTTTCCACTGGCTGTCCTCGCCGTAAAACGCCGCGCGGACCTGCTGCTTGATGTCCTTGAAGTGCGGTGAAGCCTCGCCGCCGCCCTTCGCATAGAGCCAGTTATCGGCGCGGATTGCCTCATGCACCTCTTCCAAAGACAAGGTGCCGAATTCGAGCGTGATGGCCGTCTGCTCGGCGTTAGGGCAGGCGCGCTTGTAACCGAAATCGATGGTTCCGTTGAGCTTGACCGATGCCGAATTGCCGAGCGCCGCACTTTTGACCTCATCGCCATACCAGGCGCGGGTGCGTTCGTATTGCGGGTCGCCTTTCCCCCCGCGTCCGATGACTTCGCCGTAGCCGCGCGGCCCCAGCCCCGTATGAAAATCGACCACTGCGATCCGTTCCGCGCCTATCATATGCTCGCCGGCAAATCCTTCGATTGTCTGGCGCGACCAGCTCGGTCCGGTGCCGCCGTAGAACAGACCGTCGGGAAACGTGTATTGGCCGCGCGACGTGATCTGCTGGAAGGCGCGCAAGCCCTCCGTCTCCTTGAATTTTTCAATCGCGGCATCTGCTGCTTCACGCGCCGGGCCGTCCCAATCGTCGGGTACCAGGATCGGATGCAGTTCAGCATAGCCGGGGTTGTCCGGCGGCCCACCGGTGAAATCGACGAAATTGCGGTTAAGGTCGATGTTGTCTTCGTTGACGCGGCGCTGATGGGCAAAGCCATGCGGGTTGTTGGCATGGACCAGCACCAGGGCGGTGTCCGGGTTCAGCCGGCTCGCCCAGCCTTCGGTCAGGAAGCCGGTCTGGCAGCCGGAGCCGCAGAATCCCTCAACGCCATGAGTGGCCGAACCCGCAACGACGATGCGAGTCGCATCCGTTGCGCCGAGCCACGCAATGTCGGTTGCGAGATCCTCTCCGTCCGGGCCTTTGAGTGGGTGCGGGAAAGTCCATACCGGCGTGCCTGCCGTTTCGACGGCACTCAGGAACTTCGTACGGGCTTCCGCGTAATCGGCGGAGAAGTATGTGTCGGCGCTCATAATGCTTTCCTTTAGGCGGGGATTGCAGCGCCGTCGCGCCGGCTGTCGGCGGCGGCGGCAAGGGCGCCGCTTTCCGGATCGCGGGAGACCGCCTGCATCCCGCCGGCGCGCCAGGAGAACTCAGGCAACAGGGTCACGTCGTGTCCGCGGGCGGAAAGTTCGCGACAGACGGTATGCGGCACACGGCGTTCCAGATAGATCTGTTTGCCGTCCCAAAGCCGCGCCCGGGGCATGTCGATGGCCGCCTGCAAATGGAGACCGAAATCGACATAACCGACCATCGCCTGGACCTGTGTCTGCAGGATGCCGTAGCTGCCGGGCGTGCCCAGCGCCAGCACGCCCTTGCCGTCGCGGGTCGAGATCGAGGGGGCGAGGCACATCGCCATTCGTTGGCCCGGTTGCAGTGCGTTCGGCGAGGCGGGATTGAGGTCGGTCCAGTTCAAGAAATTGTTCAGCAGCACGCCGGTGCCCGGGATCATTACGCCGGAGCCGTAGGCCGAACCCAGGCTCTGGGTCAGGCAGACCATATTGCCTTCCGAGTCTGCAATCGACATGGAGGTGGTGTTCTCTTTGGGCGCATCACGCTCGAAGTCGGAGTCGCCGGACCATTTTTCGGTCGGCCCAACGACGGGCTTTCCGTCGCTGACCCGTGCTACGTATTCTTCGACATCAGCTAGGAGCGCCATGGCGTCTTTAGGACTGCAGCGGTTGTGCTTGATCCGCAGGCCGGCGGCGATGCGGATGGCCCGGAAGACGGTATCCAAGTGACCGGCGCTCAGCAGGCCCATGGCCGAAGGGTCGAACGAGTCGAGAATGCGGAGTGCCAGCAGCATCTGGAAGGATTCGGCGGGCGGTGGTGGCACGTGGATCAGCCGGTCGCGATAGGCCGCCTTGACTGGCGCTTCGATTGCAGGCGACACGGCTTCGAGATCCTGCATCGCGATGACGCCGCCTTCGGCCGCAAGATGGCTTGCCAGTTTCTCGCCCAACTCGCCGCCGTAGAGGTGTTCGATGCCGTTCTTCGCGATGGCTTCGAGCGTTCCGGCCAAATCGGGCAGTTTGAGCACCTCGCCGGGCTTCCAGTCGTGTTCCGGCCGGAAGATGCGATGCCATTCTGGGTCTTTTATCCGGTCGATGCTGGTGCTGGTTTCGACGATAAAGAAGGGCGAGACAGGAAAACCGTCGGTCGCCAAGCGGATCGCCGGCTGCAGGACATCGGCGAAGGCAAGCTTGCCATAGCGGCTCTGCAGGCCGTGCCAGCCGGCGAGACTGCCTGGCGTGCAGGGCGCAAGCGGTCCCGTCATCGCAACGGCGCCGTCCATCTCCGCAGGCTTGAGGCCAGAGGGCGCGGGTGGGATGAAATCGATGCATGAGACCTCGCCGGTCTCGGCCCGCAGAAACGTTGCCGCTCCGGCACCGGCCAGCCCCGACATGAAAGGTTCGACGACATTCAACGCCGCCGCCGTTGCAGCCACGGCGTCGAACGCATTACCGCCTCGGCGCAGCATTTCCGCGCCGGCATTCGCCGCCAGCGGGTGTGCTGCCGCGACCATGCCGCTCACGCCACGCATACTCGGCCTTCCGCCCAGGGACCAATCGCCGTTTGTCAGTTCCAACATCGTCTGTTCCTTCTTGAATGCGGCAGCCATGATCCTCTTCGACCCGCGCTACGGCAACGGTTTTTTCCACCCGCTCCGATTTGGCCTTGGCTGCCATGGTGCGCGGGCAGTGCGGGCGGTATAACTGTCTGCCGATACAGGCAATGATTTAGGGAGACGTGGGGCGATGGCGAACAAAACAGCGGCGGAAGTGGTGGTCGAATCCCTCATCGGCAACGGTATCGAGACGCTTTTCTGCCTTCCCGGTATTCAGAACGATCCGCTGTTCGCGGCACTGTACGACGCCCGTTCCGATATTCGCGTCATCAATGCCCGGCACGAGCAGGGCGTGGCCTATATGGCGGTCGGCGCGGCATTGTCGACAGGCAAACCGCAGGCCTATGCGGTCGTGCCCGGGCCTGGCTTCCTGAACACGGCGTCGGCCTTGGCGACGGCCTACGCCGTGGGTGCGCCGGTGCTGTGCCTGGCGGGCGAAGTGGCGACCGGCGCCATCGGGAAAGGCTACGGCCACCTGCATGAATTGCCGGACCAGATGGGGATCATGTCGCGGCTGACCAAATGGTCGGGGCGAGTGACGTCTGCCGCCGATGCGCAAACCCAGATGGCGACGGCGTTTCAGGAAATGCAGTCTGGCCGCCCACAGCCGGTCGGTATCGAAGTGCCGATGGACGTCTGGAACGACAGCGCCGACATCGGTTACATCGACGCGGCGGAAATCGATCCTGCCCCGAAAGCGCCGCAAGCGGATATCGAGCAGGCGGTGAGTCTGATAGAACAATCCGAACGGATCATGATCGTCGTCGGTGGTGGCGCAAAGAACGCCAGCGCGGAAGTACAGGCCTTGGCGGAAAGACTGGAAGCGCCGGTCATCTGTTACCGAAACGGGCAGGGCGTCCTCGACGGTCGGCATCCGCTGAGCCAAAGCGGCCCCGTCGGACACCGGTTGTGGCCGGAGACCGATCTGGTCATCGGCACCCGGCTCAGCGCGCAGCTGCAGGGATGGGGCGCCGACGACGATTTGAAAATTCTTCGCATCGATATCGATCCCGAAGAGGTCGCGCGGATCAAGCCCGCGGATGTCGCGGTCATTGGCGACGCGGCAGCGGAGACAGCTGCGCTCGTTTCCTTGCTTGAGGCGCGGAGTGTGCAACGCACGCGCTGGCAGAAGATCGCCGAGACCGCCGATACGTTGGCGGAGGAGGTGAGCGCCCTGTCGCCGCAAGTGGAATGGCTGCAGGCGATCCGTGCGGCGCTTGGCGAGGACGGAATCTATGTCGACGAGTTGACTCAGCCGGGTTATGTCAGCCGTCTGGCCTACCCGGTCTACAAGCCGCACACCTTCGTGTCGTCGGGCTATATGGGTACGCTGGGCTGGGGGTATGCTGCGGCACTTGGCGTCAAGGCGGCGAACCCGGATCTGCCAGTGGTATCGATATCGGGCGATGGCGGGTTCCTGTTTACCGGTAACGAGATTGCCACGGCGGTGCATCACGGGATCAATCTCGTCACTGTCGTATTCAAGGACGGCGCGTACGGTAACGTCCGCCGCATCCAACGCGACATGTACGACAATAAGATCATTGCCAGCGAGCTGACCAATCCGGATTTCGTTGCCTATGCGGAATCCTTCGGGGCGGTCGGGCTGCGCGCCGAGAAACCGGAACATCTGGAAGGCCGTATCAAGGAAGCGCTGGCGCTGGAGCGTCCCACGATCATCGAAGTGCCGATGGGCGATGTGCCCAGCCCGTGGCCGTTCCTGATGTTGCCGAAGAACCGGGGCGTATAAGTACCTCTGGATGGCCGCGTCCGCACAACCCGAGCGTTCCGAAGGGCTGGTCATCGGTCTCGTCGGGTTCGCGCATCTGCTGTCCCACTTCTATCAGATCGCGTTGGGACCGTTATTTCCGCTGCTGCGCGCGGAGTTCGATGTCAGCTACACGGCCCTTGGTCTCATCGTTACGGTTTTCTTCGGGACGTCGGGCGTGTGTCAGGCATTTGTCGGCATTCTCGTCGACCGCCATGGCGCGGACCGGTTACTGTTGTTCGGTGTCGTGGCGATGTCGACTTCTATCTTTCTGATGGGATTGGCGCCGAGCTATTGGGTGTTTTTGCCATTGGCGGTGACGGCTGCGCTTGGCAACAGCGTATTTCACCCGGCCGATCTTTCTATTCTTTCCGCCAAGGTCGATCCGCGACGGATGGGCCGCGCCTATGCTATCCACGGTTTCGCCGGTACCAGTGGTTATTTCCTGTCGCCCGTGGTGATTTTTTACGGCGTCGTGAGTTTTGCGGGATGGCGTGTCGGCTTGATGACCGCCGGTGTGATTGGCTGGTTTGCGGCGATCCTCCTGTACAAATACCGCGCCGTACTACGGATGCCAGCCGGCTCAGTGGATAGCAGCGGTGCGATGCCGGGGATGGCCTTCTATCTGCGCCTGATTACCAGCTTGCCGTTGATTGCGGCGTTTTGTTATTTCGCGCTGATTTCGGGCGCACTCATAGGCATGCAGAATTTCTCGGCGACCGTTTTGGTCGAGATTTACAATGCGCCACTGTATCTCGCGACCGCGGGGCTTACCGCCTATCTGGGCGCCAGTGCCGCCGGAAATCTGGCCGGTGGCGAGGTAGCGGATCGCTTGCAGCGTCACGCCGTCATCGCGACGACGGGCTTGGGTTTGTCGGCAATCTGCATGGGCGCTATCGCTTTCCTTCCGCTGAGTGTGCCCGTCATCATCGTTCTGTTCGGCGGTGTCGGGTTTTGCGGCGGGGCGACGCATGCCTCGCGCGACATCCTCGTGCGCGCTGCGGCGCCGGCGGGGGCGACCGGCAAGGTCTTCGGCTTCGTCTATTCCGGCCTCGATTTGGGCGGCGCATTGGCGCCATTGCTGTTTGGCTGGCTGATGGACAGCGGTGAATATCGCGGCGTCTTTATCGCCATGACGGCGATGTACCTGATCTGCATCGCCAGTGTGTTGCAACTCAAGCAGGGCCGTGCGCAAATCCCTGCTGAAGCCGATTGAGTCCGGTGGGTTAGTGTCCCGCTGGAATTTCGGCGAGTTCGATCAATATGTCACCCGTGGACTCGGGATTGAGGAAGGCGATGCGGGCGCCGCCATGGCCGATGCGGGGCGTTTCGTCGAGTAGTTTCACACCCTTCTCCCGGAGTTCGTCGAGCGCACCGTCGATGTCGTCGACTTCGAAGCAGAGATGGAACAGGCTCTGTCCCTTTTCCTCGATCCACTTCGAAGTGCCGGACTCCGGTCCAAGTGCCTCGAGGAGTTCCAAATAGGTTTCGCCGACCGGATACATCGCCAGCTTGGTCTGGCCGATCTGCTCTTCGAAATCCAGTTTCAGCCCGAAGGTGTTTTCGAGCATCTCCATCGAGCCCTTCATATCATTGACGGCGATGGCGACATGTTCGATGCGCTTGATCTTCATTTCTTTTCTCCCTTGTCCCGCTAGTTTCGCCTTTCCAGCAGGCCGCGCGCAATGACATGCGCCTGAATTTCGGCAGCACCCTCGAAGATGTTGAGGATACGGGCATCACAGAGTACGCGGCTGATCTCATATTCTTCGGCGTAACCGTTGCCGCCATGGACCTGCACGCCATTATCCGCGTTTGACCAGGCGACGCGCGCGGCGAGCAGTTTCGCCATGCCGGCTTCGATATCGCAGCGGCGATCTGAGTCTTTCTCCCGCGCTGCAAAATAGCTCAGCTGGCGGGCGATCATCGTTTCGACGGCCATCCAGGCGATCTTGCCCGCGACGCGCGGGAACTTGTAAATCGACTTTCCGAACTGCTGCCGGTCGACGGCATAGTCGCGTGCTAGCTCCATCGCGCGCTGGGCGACGCCGACGGACCGGGCGGCCGTCTGGATACGGGCGGATTCGAAGGTTGCCATAAGCTGCTTGAAGCCATCGCCTTCCTGCTCGCCGAGCAGGTTTTCCGCCTTGATCTCGAAGCCGTCGAAGGCGATCTCGTATTCCTTCATACCGCGATAGCCGAGCACGTTGATCTCGCCACCGGACATGCCGTCTGCGGGGAACGGGTCGTCGTCGCTGCCACGCGGCTTCGGCGCGATGAACATGGACAGGCCCCTGTAGCCAGGTTCGTCCGGGTTGGTCCGTGCCAGCAAGGTCATGACATCGGTGCGCGCACCGTGGGTAATCCAGGTCTTGTTGCCCTGGACGCGATAGACATCGCCGTCCCGGATGGCCCGCGTTTTCAGGCTACCGAGGTCGGAGCCGGTGCCGGGTTCGGTAAACACCGCGGTCGGGAGAATTTCGCCGGAGGCAAGCTTCGGCAGCCAGTGCATCTTCTGCGCCTCCGTGCCGCCGAGGCGGATCAGCTCGCAGGCGATCTCCGGCCGGGTGCCGAGCGAGCCGACACCGATATAACCGCGCGACAGCTCCTCTGTGACGACGCACATCGACACCTTGCCGAGGCCATGCCCGCCATACTCCTCCGGAACCGTGAGGCCGAAGACGCCCATCTCCGACATCTGGTCGATGATCTCCATCGGAATAAGCTGATCTTGACGATGCCACTCATGCGCGGACGGAATGATCTGTTCGTCGACGAAACGATGAAACTGATCGGCGATCATCTCCAGCGTCTCGTCGCCATAGCCCGGGTCGCCGAATACGCCTTCTTCGATCAGTGCGGCGATGCGCATGCGCACGGCGTTGGTATTGCCCGCCGCCGCCAACTGGCCCGCCGCACCTTCGGAGAGCGGCGCCGTATCCGTATCGGTCATGCCGAGATCGCCGGGCCGGACGATTTCGCTCTGACTGATCGCAACGCCGGATTTCAGCTGGTTGATATATTCGCCGAACGCGGATTGCAGAATAAGCGCTTCGATCTCGCCGAGCTTACCCCCCTGATCGAGGCGTTCCGCCCAACGCAGCAATTCCCGCAGCCCGGTTGCGTAGGTCGTCATCCAGGATAGGCCGTGTGCGGCAAACTGTTCCTCGTTCAGGCGCGCGCTACTGATCCGTGCGTCTGCCGTGACCAACGTGCCAACGCGGGACCGTGCTGTTTCGACATAGGTTTCAACGGATTGCAGTGCCTGTGCACAGAGGCCAAGCAGATCGGGCAGGGTGGCGGCATCCTCAGCCTGTGTCGCCGAGTCGGGCATTGTTCGGGCTCCAGCATGGGTAAGATTTGCGCGGACTCTATAGCAATCGAAAATACGGGCAAACCCCGGCCAAATCCGCGCGATTTGGTTCTGGCGAAACTTTATCGATAAGATTGGCGGGTTTCATAGCAAGGATCTCCATTACCCGTGCCCGCCGAAAACATCGATGCTCTGTTTAATCGGTATGGACCCGCCTATCGATGGTTGGCGACGATTACCTGCGTAACGGGGGCCATGACGGGCGGGCTTGCCAGCACGACGGTCAATGTCGCGTTCCCGGATCTTATGGGCACATTCGGGCTCGGGCGTGACCAGGCGCAACTGCTGTCGACCGGTTATTTCGCATCGCAAACCTTGGGCATGCTGCTAAGCGCTTGGCTCATCAAGGCTAGCGGCGAACGCACAACTAACATCGTCGCGCTGAGTCTGTTTCTGATCGGCTCTGCGATGAGCGGTTTGGCCGTGGACTCCGCAACTCTGATGATCGGGCGGGTGACGCAAGGCGTCTCGGCCGGCATTCTGCAGCCGCTCGCTATGGCGGTCGTCTTTTCGGTGTTCCCGCCGGGCCGTAAAGGCTTTGCGATGGGCATCTTCAGCATGGGCATGGTGATCGCGCCGACGCTCGGCCCGATGATGGGAGGGCTGGCGATCGATGCTTTCAATTGGCGCTATATCTTTTTGCTGACCTTGCCGACGACGTTCCTGACTTTGGTGCTCAGCATGTTTTTTATGCCGAGCCGGCCGCTGCCGAAGTTTCTGCCGAAGTTCGATTTTCTCGGCGCCGCTTTACTGGCAGCGACGCTCATCGGGCTGCTTCTCGGCTTCAGCTATGGACAGCGCCTCGGCTGGACATCGTACGATATCATTTTCCTCTTTGCGCTGGGGATTTTCGGCGGCATCGGATTTATCTATCGGCAGCTCCAGGGCGAAGCCCCGCTGGTTAATTTGAGAATGTACGGGAACATGCAATTCTCAGCGGCGGCGCTGATCGCGTTTTTCACCGAGTGTGCGTTTCTGTCGTCGACCATCATGCTGCCCTTGTTCGTGCAGCAAATTCAGCACTTCACGGCTTTCCATTCGGGACTATTGCTGGTGCCTTCCGGATTGCTGATGCTGGTTCTCTTCCCGCTTTCGGGACGTCTTGCAGACATGATTCCGCCGCAGTATTTGGTCTATGCGGGCCTGTTATCCTATTCGTTTTCCTTTGCCCTGATGGCGGGCATGGACGTGAATACACCGTTTTGGACCGTGGTTGGCTTTACGCTTTTCATGCGGATGGGGTCGGCGTTCACGCGTCCGGTCACCAACGCAACGGCGCTGAGTTCCTTGCCAACGGACCAAGTTCATCAGGGGTCGAGCGCGTTGAACTTCACGCGCAAGCTGGGCGGCGCGCTGGGAGCGAATGGCGTTATCGTGTTCCTGGAACTACGGATTCCGTTCCACGGCGATGCGTTTGCGGCGATGCAGACCAGCGTGAATGAAACCGGCAAGGAAATGCGCGAACAAATCATCCGCCTTTTTACGGAGGCCGGCGTTCCCGAAGTCGCCCGGGAGCCGGGTGCGATCCAATACATGGGCGATGTGATCTTGGCGCAAGCCAGTACGCGTGGTTTTCAGGATGCTTTCATGGTTTTGGCCATCATGGCTTTCATGGCGATTATCCCGGCGCTTATGATGGCGCATCGGATGAAAGCAGACGCAGCGGCGAAGAAGAACGTGGCGGCGGTAGCGCCGGCAGCGGCAGAATAATTAGACGTTCAACGGAAGGGTCAGGTCATGAAATTCGGATTACGGTACTGCAACGCGGGCCGCTATGTGCATTCGGCGAAGGCGGTGGAACTGCTCCAGGCGGGCGAAGAGGCGGGCTTCGAGTCCGCATGGACCGTCGATCATGTTGTCGTCCCGGAAGGCTATGAATCGGCCTATCCCTATTCCGATGACGGCAAGATGGCGGGCGGCAAGAACGACATGCCGATCCCCGACTGCCTGATCTGGATGGCCTACGCCGCCGCCGTAACGAAGACGATCAAGCTCGGCACCGGTGTCCTGATCGTACCGCAGCGCAACCCCGTCGTGACCGCGAACCAGATCGCGACTCTGGATCATATGTCCGGCGGCCGTGTTTTGCTGGGCATCGGCGTCGGGTGGCTGGAAGAGGAGTTCAGCGCGCTTAGCACACCGTTCGACGACCGGGGCCGGCGGACCGATGAGCATATCGCCGCCATGCGCGAGCTTTGGTCTTCCGATTCCCCAACCTTCGATGGCGAGTTCACCCAGTTCAACGGCGCACACTGCCTGCCGAGGCCGGTGAATAGATCGGTGCCGATCATCGTCGGTGGCCATTCCAAGATGGCGGCGCGGCGGGCTGGTCGGCTCGGCGATGGATTCTTCCCGGCGCGCGGCGCATCGCCGGAACTGATCGAGCTGGTGCGCCAGACGGCGCGCGAACACGACCGCGATCCGGATGCGATTGAAATCACCACCAGCCTGCCGGAGGACCTTGATACGATCCCGGATCTTGCCAAGATCGGCGTCAGTCGCTTGCTTATCCCGGTGCTGCCGATGTTCGGTGTCAGCGGGACGATCGACAGGGTCGAAGAAGTGATGGCGTGGCGCGATACCATCGAGAAATACGCGGATCTGTGAGGCGCTATGTGGGAACAGTCTGAAAATATCGAATGGATCGACCCTTATGAGGGGTTCACATTTCGCGAACAGACGACGGTAGTCGAAACAAGTGAACAGACGCGGTTGCTCGAAGTCTGCGGCATAGATCCGGCCGATTTCGGTAATGTCGCGGACCCGTCTTTCTTCATCGGGATCGCGATCCATGCCGGCGTGCAAAGCGGCATCTCCTCCGAGGGCAATGTGAACATGGTGCAGAGCCTGATCCAGCACGCGCCGATCCGGCTGGATGAGGAATTCACGATCACCGGCAAGGTCGTGAAGATCGAGCCGGTGCCGCGCGGTCAGGCGGAGACCAGTGAAATCCTGTTCACCGGTGCGGATGGCAGACCTGCGATTACCGCCAAACGCACCTCTCTGCGCCCCGACCCGGCCAAACGCGACGCACGCGGCGCGGGCGCCAAACCGCTACCGGTCGTCGAGGACGTGTCCCGGCTTCGTAAGCTAAGCGACGTGGAAATGACGCCGGACCGCGTGACCGGTTACCGCTCGGATGGCAATGCGATCCATTACGACATGAACGCCGCGAATGCCGGCGGCTTCCGCGCGCCGATCATCGGTGGCGGCATGGGGGTGCATTATCTCGCGGCGGCGATCTGGCGCGAGTTTTCGCCGCAATCGGTCGACCTCGATATCTATTTCCGGCGGCCGGTGTTTTGGGACGACGCGCTTTCGGTGATGGTCGACGGCCGCGGTGCGGACTGGACCGCGATCTGCCTTGCCAAGGATGGCAAGGTCGCGACCGAGGCGCGGATCAACGGGATTGGATAGGGGAAGAATGAAATGACAATGGATACGCTGGTGGAGACCACATTTGGCAAACTGCGTGGCGCGGTCGGCGAGGGCATTCACAGCTTCAAGGGTATCCCCTACGCGCAGTCCACGGCGGGGGAGGCCCGGTTCATGCCGCCGTTGAAACCGGAGACTTGGCCTGATGTTAGAGACGCCCTAACGCTTGGCCCGCAGGCGCCGCAGCCGGAGCGGCCGATCCGCCCCGCGAACGCCTGGATCCGCGACACCACGCCGACCGGCGAAGACTGCCTCGTCCTCAACGTCTATACGCCAGCGGTGAATGACGGCGGCAAGCGGCCGGTCATGGTCTGGATGCATGGCGGCGGTTACTTCACCGGTTCCGGTGGTGCTACCGGCCTTGACGGCTCGAATCTCGCCCGGCGCGGCGATGTGGTCGTGGTTACCTTGAACCATCGTCTGAACGCGTTCGGTTTTAGCGATCTCAGCGACTTCGGCGACGAGCGCTTCGCCGATGCGGGCAACGCCGGCATGCTCGATATCGTCATGGCACTGGAATGGGTGCGCGACAATATCGGCAATTTCGGCGGCGATGCGGGCAATGTGACGGTCTTCGGCCAATCCGGCGGTGGGTCCAAGGTCGCGGTGCTGATGACGATGCCATCGGCCAAGGGCCTGTTTCATAAGGCGGTGATGCAGAGCTCATCGTCCCATCTGCGCTTGGCCACGCAGGAAAACGCATCGCGCGCTGGGCGGCAGCTCTTGAGCGAACTTGGATTGGATGACGCCGCCGCGTTGCAGCACGCGCCGACGGACCGGATGCTCGAAGGCTACGCCGCCGCCGTCGCCGCGAATTATGGCAACGACAGTTTCCGGCCCGTCGTCGATGGACGCTCGATCCTGAACCATCCCTTCGATCTCGACAGCCCGGATCTGGCATCGGATATCCCGCTGCTGATCGGCTCCTGCGAGACGGAGAAGAGTTTCTACGACATTACCCTCGACCCGGCGAAACTGCCCATGACATCGGAACAGCTTCATGCGCAGGTCAAACGGTTCGTCGGCATCGACGATGCGCAAACTAGGGATTTGATCGCCGATTACACGGACCGGCGCGGCGAGATCTCTGGCCGCGACCTCTTCAACGTTCTATCCAGCGACCACATGTACCGCCGCAACGCGGTCGCGGCGGCGGAAATCAAGTCTAAGCAGGGCGGCGCGCCCGCCTATCTCTACGAGTTCACTTGGAAGACCCCGGTACTCGACGGCATGCTCAAGACCCCGCACACGCTGTGCATCCCGTTTGTCTTCGGCAACGTGGAGATCGCCCGGGAATTCACAGGTACGGGACCGGAACAGACGGTGCTGATGGACACGGTGATGGAAACCTGGCTTGCCTTCGCCCGCACCGGCAACCCGAACAACGCGCGGCTCCCCGACTGGTCGCCCTACGACGCTTCGGATCGCACGACGATGATCTTCGACAACGAATGCGGGCCAATAAAGGATCCGAAGCGGGAGGACCGGCTGACGATCAACGCCTGCCCGAAATTCATCTCCGACCAGCAATGGTCGGCAGCAGCGTGAAGGGCAAGGGGACCGATTGGCGAGGTCCCTTCTATGCGATTTTTTAACGCCGGACCTCATGGGCGATTCCGCATCAAGGGAGAGGCTGGCCCGAAGCATGCATTCGGGTTTTCCCCCATAACATGAAGACTGAATCGATCGACGACCTGTTCGGACGTTACGGCGAATCCTACCGGATCCTCGTGATGGTGACGGGTATGGCGGCGTCGTTCACGATGGTTGTCTCCGGCACGATCGTCAACGTCGCTGTGCCCGATGTCATGGGAGCGTTTGGGGTCGGTCTCGATCAGGCGCAATTGATGACGTCGGCGTTCAATATCGCGATGGTGACCAGTCAGCTTCTGAGCGCCTGGCTGGTTTCCGCATTCGGGCAACGCGGCGGTTTCTTGCTGATGTCTTTGGTGTTCGTCATCGGCAGCCTAATCGCCGCGTTAGGTCAGGATTTCAATTTCATTGTCGTCGGCCGCGTCCTGCAGGGCGTGGCCGCGGGCGTTATTCAGCCGCTGGTGATGGTCGTCGCGTTCCAGGTTTTCCCCACCGAGCGGCGCGGCTATGCGATGGCGATATACTCCATGGGTGTTTTCATGGCGGTCGCGGTGGGTCCCATCATAGGGGGCGTCGCCATCGACCTGTTTCACTGGCGGTACATTTTTTGGGCGCCTCTGCCGGTCATCGGGGTGGCCGCGCTGATGGGGTGGATATTCATGCCATCGGTCCGAAACAAGGACAGCGGACCGTTCGATTGGCCGGGTTATCTGCTCTTGCTCGTTACTGTTTATTGCCTGATCACCGGCTTGACCGAAGGCAATCGCGAGGGCTGGACATCCACCTATATTCTGGGACTTTTCACGCTCGGCATCGGGTCGGGGATCGTGCTGATCCTCTCGCAATTGCAGGACCGCCCGACGCTCATTGATCTTTCCCTGTTCCAGCACAAACAGTTCGCGATGACGGCGCTGATCGCGTTCGTCTTCGGCGTCGGCAATTTCGGCAGCGGATACGGCGTGCCAGTGTTCGGGCAGTTGGTTCAGGGCATGACGGCGCTCGACGCCGCACTGGTCATGTTTCCGTCGGCCATCTTGGTCGTCATCACACTGCCCCTGACGGGCAGGCTCGCTGACAAGATCCCGCCGCATATCGGCATTATGATCGGCCTGATGCTGTTCGCCGTCGGAACCGCACCCATGAGTGGCGCGGATGTCAACACGCCCTTCGTCCTCATCATGACCTACTTCGTCATCAGTCGGTTGGGGATGAGTTTCACGAATCCCTTTATCATGAACACGGCGTTGCGCGCATTGCCGCAAGACAAAATCAGCGCTGGCGGCGGCACCATCAATTTTTGCCGCCAGTTCGGCGGATCGCTCGGTCTGACCGCGTGGGTCGCGTTCGTTCAAAACAGGACGCAGTTTCATAGCGAGGCGTTAACGGCGACGCAAAGCTCGGCGAACGCGACAACACAGGAAATGCTGAGAGGAATCGAACGGATCTACAGCGAAGCGGGCCTGCCCGAAGATTCTCGCGCGTCGGGTGCGCTGCATTACCTGGGTGAGGTCATTCAGGCCCAGGCCAGCACGCACGGATTTCAGGACGGCTTCCTGCTCCTGGTATTTTTCTTCCTGTGCGCCATGATCCCCGCCTTTCTCCTCGGCCGGCTGAAGAAATAACGCGGACTGAGCCATGAAGTGCTGATCTAGGCAGCAAAACCAGTTTGGATGTCCTTGATCATGGCGAGCGCGTCTGATGGCAGCGGTCCCTTGTTGACCGCATTGGTCGCAAACTGGAACTCCTGAAGCGTTGCGATGCCGATCTCGGTTGTACAAAGCGCAGAATTCGAAACCACGTAGCGGGTTGCCAATTCCGGTAGGCTCGCCGCGTGCCCTGCCGCAACGACCGGTTCGAACTGCAGGGCGCGCTTCACATCGGTCGCATAGTCCTGGCTCGATCCGATAGGCGCGACCTCCTGTATGCCCAACGGATGGCGCGCCTCGCTTCCCGACAGTGCGCCGCCGGCCAGAACGCGTACCCCGATCGAACCGACGCCGTTATCCTTGGCGACATTCAGGAGTAGACGGAAATCGTCCGCGGGATAGCCGGCCGGAATGGGTTCGCCTGCCGAGGGGGCGAGCATGTTGAAGAAGATCTGTGCGCTGTTGAAATGGCCGGACCCGATCAGTTTGTGAAGATCGTCCGTCGCCCCTTTCGCGGTAAAGCCGAGGTAGCGCGTTTTGCCTTCGTCCCGCAGTTTCTCGAAGACCGGTACGATCTCGTTAAGCACCTGGTCGGCGCCGAGAAAGCCACGATTGTCGGGAACGCCCAGCGTGTTGTGCAGCTGAAAGATATCGACGTGATCCTGTTCCAACCGAGTCAGGCTGGCTTCGAGGGAGGACCGGATCGTTCCGGCCAGATCGCCGTAATCCGCTTCGTCCAAGCCGACTTTGGTGCTGACGATGATACCGTCGCGGTTGCGGCCCAGCGCCCGGCCAAGATTGGTCTCCGAGGCCGTGTTCCCATAGGACGGTGCGGTGTCGAAATGATTGATGCCGTTGTCCCGCGCCCAGGCAACCGCGCGGTCCTGGTCGGCGGCGTCGCCTTTCGTCATCAACCCGCCGACCGCACCGCAGCCGAACGTCAACAGGGACACATTGAGGTCTGTGTGGCCAAACTGTTTGGTTTTCATCATCGCAATCCTTAAGCCGGTTTCTCGGCAATGAGTTCTACCGGCGCAATCCGGTTGTTGGAAATGTTCTCGGCCATATTGCCGATTTTTACCGGCGCCGTCTTGCCCATAACGATGTGCAGCCCGAGCGGCGGGGCCCCTATTGCGTTCGCGGCGGCGGTTTTGAGCCTCCCCAGGAAGTCCAGTGCAAATTCGCGCCGGTTGCGCTCGGCTGTAACGGCAAAGCCCGCTGCCTGCAGGGCCGCTTTGTAATCGTCAGGCGACCCAACGGCGCTGTCTTCCGGCGCCGTTGCCCAGGGTAACGGATAGGAGAGGTCGCCCGCACCGACACGCATTATGTCATAGATACCAAGCTGCCCACCGGGCTTCAGAACCCGGTACAGCTCGCGCGATAGTCCTGCTTTATCCGCAATGTTCATGCCGACATGCAGCATATAGGCCTTGTCGAAATTGCCGTCGGCAAAGGATGTCGCCGTTGCGTCGCCCTGTTCGGATGTGACCCGGTCCGTCAGCCCGACCCAGGCGCACAAGGCGGCGCCTGTCTCAACGAACTCTGGGGTCAGATCGACCCCGGTAACGCGGCAATCGTATTTCTGTGCCGCGAACCGGCTCGCGCCGCCGAGCCCGCAACCGACATCTAGAACATGGTTGTCCGGCGTGAGCGCCAATTGGTCGAGGAAAATTTCCGTCGCGATACGGCCGCCGATATGGAACTCGTCAACCGGGCCCAAATCTTCGACCGCAACCGTATCCGGTGTCTTGCCGAGTTTTACGACGCCTTCCTCAATCGCCTTGAGGAGGCGGCCATGGGTGTAATGGGTCGCGAGAGAGTCCAAGTCAGGCATCAATTCCTCCGGCTTAGGCCGGTCGCCACGAGATATCCCGCTGGCGCGCCATGCGAAAGCGCCGTCGATATTACATCATTGGGTATTTTGTAACATCAGCCGCTGTCGAAGGTCTGCTTCCAGGGCAGGAGCGGGTGTAATCCTGAGTGGCTGTTTAAGGCAGGTTTTAGCCATAAGCAGCCCTTGTTGGCGATCTCGACAGTGTCAGGGTGCACGCACTAAATTTGCGATTACATTTTCGATTCTGGGCTACTTTGCCCCAAGCGTGGCTCTGTCCCAGCCAGTAGCCGTTGAATGTTGGCACGATGGCGCACAATCACGTAAATGCTACCTGCACTCACCAGCAATCGATAGGGCAACGGTTGCTCCAAGCCCCAGATGAGGGCGATCGCAGTCAACGCCGCTAGCATCGAACTAAGGGAAACAGTCCGAAAAATAGCCAGCACAACGCCAAAAACCGTCGCAGCACCTAAACCTACTGGCCAAGATATCGCCAGCAACATGCCTAGCCCCGTCGCAGCGGATTTACCACCTGTAAAATTCAACCAAATCGAACGGCTATGCCCCAACAACACGGCAAGTCCGGCCAAGCAAACAGCCCAAGGCACCCAGGTTTGCAGATCAAGCGCCGTCGGTGGTGTGACGGACGGCAATGTATAGAACCAAGGAAAAAACCAACGGGCAAAGACGATCGCCCCCACACCTTTCAGCATATCTACTAGGAGCACCACCAACGCAGGCCATTTCCCCAGGGTGCGCAATACGTTCGTTGCCCCAATAGATTTGGAGCCATGCTCTCGGATATCAATTCCCTTGAGCAGTTTCCCCGCCAGATAGCCCGTGGGCGTAGAACCGACGAGATAAGCGATCGCCAACCCAATCACACTCGCTATCCAGAAAACCATGGGATTCACCTCGACGCACTAATTTCAGGCAATCATCATTTGGTCGTCTACTTCTTTGACCGCTATGGGTCAAAAGCGGGCTCCGAGGTTAGGGTGGCGTTCGTCCGCAGTTGATGTGCGAACGGACCCCATCGGGTCGGAAACGGACACCGGCCGAAACGGTCGAGGCTATCATATAGCGCTCTTCCTATTGGCCTATCGATGCCGTTGCCGGTTCGTTATCCCGACAGGAGAAAAATCAAGGCAAGCAAGGCGGCGAACATGATGCAGCCCGCTATAATCCGGCTCCGGCAAGGACCAAGAACTTCGAATGGCGCTGAAAATTTCATCGTAACCCGGCGGACCTATTCAATCGGTTTCCGTTCAATAGGACTATATCGCAATTACCCGCGCGTAAAAGCCGGCGACCGATCAACGCTTGTCCGCAACTATCTCCGACCGGTAATGGTCAGCGGTGGCGGAAGGGAGACGGCTACGCTTTCTATTCCGCCGCGGCAGGCGCTGGTTCGGGCGTCGGCAGTTGCTTCGGTAGGATCGCAACGGCGGCGAGAATGACGGCGGCGGCACTGGCGAGGATGATGAACAGCGTGTCGAAGCCCCAGTTTTTGTAAACGAACGCGATCAACGGCAGAGTCGCCGCCAGCACCGTGAAGCTCACCACGTAGCGGATACCGTATATGCGGGCGCGGTAGGCGCCGCTGGCCGTTTTGCCGATCATGAAGTCGTTGATCGGAATCTGACCGAATGCACCAAGCATGAAGCCGAAGGCGACGGCAAGGGCGATGCCGTCCGACAGCCCGGGCATCGCCGCAAAGAAGACGATTTGGATCGTTGCAACGACCATGAACACGCGGCGCGGACCGAACCGGTCGAGCATCATGCCGACGACAAGCTGCGCGATCGATGCGACCGCGAATACGACGAATGCCAAAGTGCCGATTACGGTGGCCACATCGCCCTGACTGGATCCGGCAATCCCGTCGAGCCAGGCGGAGAGGTCCGTGGCGAGGCCCTGCAAACGTTCGTCGAAGATCTTGGGCAGGGCGAACGTCGTCGACTGGAAAATGATCGAGGAGACGGCGGTGGTGAGAAATACGATTGCCGCAACGCGGAACAGCAAGGCGCGATATTCCGGGGACGGCTTCGGGCCCTCCGCGGCTTTCGCCTTGGGTGCGTTCCCGTCGGCGTGAATGCTGTGCCGCCGCATCGTCATATAGACGAAGCCTACGGCAATCGAAAACACGCCCGGCGCGATGAACGCCATGCGCCAGCCGCCATTATCGATCAGGTAACCGGTGATCAGCGCGGCCGCAGCGACGCCAAGATTGCCCCACACGCCATTCGTGGCGATGCGCATGCCGGTGTCGCGCCACTTCGTGGTGACGATGGCGAGGCCGACGGGATGGTAGATCGCCGCGAACATGCCGATCACGAACAGCCCGATACCGATTTGCAGGGGCGTTTGCGTAAAGCCCGTCGCGATGGCGGCCAGGCCAATGCCGATGAAAAACACGCACATCATGCCGTCGCGGCTCCACTTGTCGGCGAGCCAACCGGCGGGCAGTGAGAAAAGACCGAAAGCGAAGAACCCCGGTGTCGCATAGGCCAGCAATTCTGCATAGCCGACGCCCCATTCCTTATAGAGCACCAGGGCCGCGACCGTTGCGAACACAAGAGTGAACAGGTGGTCGAGAAAGTGACCAATGTTGAGCAACAGGAAATACGAGCGATCCTGGTTCATGATGATGTGTCCTCCGCCTCGTCGCCTGCACGGCCGCGCACGCGCGGACGGCATGATCTTAGTGATTCCTTGCAGGTTACGCTTGGCGTAAATGCGATGTCATGCCAACATCAGTCGAATTTCTGCCAATGTTCCCGCTGGAAGGTGTGGGCCGCATGACGATTACCCAGTCCCGTAGCACGGATCCAGATGATTATCAGGATCTGCCGCAAGCCATCGGCGCCATGTCGAAGCGCTTTGCGGATGGCTTCGTTACCCCGCTGCATGACCATGAGCGGGACCAGTTGCTCTACGCAGCGTGCGGCGTCATGCGGTTACGGACAAACCGGGAAGCCTGGATCGTACCGCAAGGCAGTGCGTTTTATGTGCCTGCCGGAACGCCTCATTCGGTTGGTATGCACGGCGACGTCGAGATGCGGACTTTGTATATCGACACCTCTGTCTCTCATGCGCGGCCGCTGTCTCCGCGCGTCGTGACGGTATCCAATCTGCTACGGGAATTGATTCTCGCGCTCAGCGAAGAACCGGTTCAATACGAGCCAGACAGCCGTGGCGATATCATTGCGCGATTGATCAATCAGGAACTCGATCGTGCTCGCGAACTTACTTTGAGCGTTCCCTTGCCGAAGGACATAAGGCTGCAAAGGCTATGTGCCGAACTTCTCGCCGACCCCTCGGACCGCCGGACGTTGGCGGATTGGGCAGATGTTGCCGGCGCTTCGGCACGTACATTGGCCCGGTTGTTCGAACGTGATTTGGGAATGGGGTTCAATCGCTGGCGTCAGCGCGTCCGCCTGCACAGCGCCCTTGAAGCGATCTCGTCCGGCGAACCGATCGCCCGCGTAGCGCGGCAGCATGGCTATCTCAGCACAAGCGCCTTCTCCGCCGCCTTCGGAAAGGTCATGGGGTTTCCGCCGTCCAAGGCATCGAACGAGCGATAGGCTTTGGCGGCGTAAAGTGCCGGTCTAGGATCCCTCAGGAGTAAAGCCTGTCTCTAAATTCTTGATCATGGCCAGTGCATCTTTTGCGATGGCAGGAATTCTGCGGAGGATGATTAAGTGTCGTGTCCTCGGATAATTAATGTGCGTTTTAACTTTGTGCCAAATTAGCTCTTTGTATTTGTTAACCCTCGGAAAATATACATATATAGATACGGTGCTCCTACAATTTCCAAGATGATCCATGTGACATCAAATGGGATGAGTGAGCGAAATGCTAGTGCGATAAAAAAAGGGAAAACAATACATAAAAATCCTATCACCAGCCCATGTAAGAATTTTTTGTTCTGATAATATCTGTGCATTGCATCACTAGTATTTATATAAAATGATGCAACGTAATTAATTAAATACATGTCAAATCAGGCCCGCTCACTCAATCCCAACCATTTCCATCCCACTGCAAAAGATCGACATCGCGTCGTAATCGACCCACTGCGCCATGCCATCAGGTTGGATGGTCTCGCGGTATGCGGTCCAGCCGGACGAGTCCGGAAAGTACAGTTCCGCCATGCCGGCGTACGGTTCCGTGTCCGGTTCCAGGCTGTGGCTGACGACATAGCGGAAGCCGCCGACGGCCTCCATGGTCTGGCGCACATTCGGGACATGGATGTCGAGCCAATGATCAAACAGGGCGTTCCGGTCCGCACCTGGCTGCATCGCGACCAGGAAGGTCACCTTGAAGAAGCCGCTTCTTGTGCAGGGGAAGGGCAGATTCAGGGTCAGCGGCGCTAAGGGCAGCTTGCCGTCCATGACGACATATTCCCGCGTCGCCCACGGCCAGTAGGGTTCGACCTTTTCCTGAAACGTGTCATAGGGCTTGACGGCGCTGGCTTGCGCCGGGCGGGGCAGCGGTTCCGCGTACCAGAGTTGTGCCACACCATCCCAGGGGTGCGGCTTGTCGGGCTCGGGATCGAACAAGGTCGCGACATAGTGCGTCGCGTGGGGTTTGCCGGCGGCGCGGTTCTTTGTGTTGCGGTCGATGACGCCCGGCATGTGGTTGGCGAACCAATGGGCGATCAGTTCCTCGCGGCTGGTATCGGCGCGGCGCTTGATCAGATACTGCATTTTCGCGCCTTGTGTTGCCGGCGGTCTCGATGCGGTCATATCCGTTCTCCCTTAAACGTCTGGCAGGGTTTGAAAAGCCTCCCGTAAGGCATGCGACCAGCGTTCGCTGAGTTCGGTGAACTCGGGATCGCCGTCCTCGATTCGCCGCTGGATGTCGAAATCGAACGTATCGCTACGGATGACCGTGAGGTCGAGCGGCATGCCGACCGACAGGTTGCTGCGTAGGGTCGAATCCATGGAGAGCATGACGGCTTTCAGAGCATCTTTCATGGGTGTGTCGATCGTCAGGACGCGGTCGAGGATGGGCTTGCCGTACTTGTGCTCGCCGATTTGAAAGTAGGGGGTGTCGGGCGTGGCCTCGATGAAGTTGCCGGGGGCATAGACTTGAAACAGGCGATGCCGCCCACCCTTGCGTTGTCCGCCGACGATCATCGTTGCATCAGATGCCTCGCCGCGCGCCTGAAGCGCATCGCTATTGCGCTCTTGCACGTCGCGCATCGTGTTGCCGACGATTTGCGCGATCCGGTACATCGTCTCCGCGTTCAGGATACTTTCCACATCTTCCGTCCGGTCGCGGTGGATGGCCTGATTAAGCCGCGTGATGACGCCTTGTGTGATGGATAGATTGCCCGCGGTCGCGATCGTGATCGCCCGCTCGCCCGTAACGGACCAGTTGAACGTTTTCTTGTAGCGCGCGATATTGTCGACCCCCGCGTTGGTCCGCGTGTCGGACAGAAACACCAGGCCGTCCGAGATTTTCAAACCGACACAATAGGTCATCGTCTATCGCCACTCCTGTTGGGAATTCTGGAGACGCGAAGGTAATTACACCATATCCCCGGCTGGCGAGAAGACTTCATCGCGTAGCTAACCAACGCGGCAGCGCGCGTAGGCCTTCTCGTCCAACGAAAGCCCGTGCCCTGGCCGGTCCGGCGCGGTGAGCACACCATCCACGGGTTCGGGCATGTCCTGCAGGATTGCCGTCGAGCGCGGCATGTATTCGAGGATCTGCCCATTGGGCGCGGCGGCGAGCAAATGGACGTGGAACTCCGGCGCGACGTGGCCGCTGATCTGTATGCGGTGCGACTCGGCGAGGGCGGCGATCTTGCGCCACGGCGTGATACCGCCGACCCGGAATAGGTCGAGGATCGCGATGTCGACGGCGCGCGCTTCCAAGGTCTGCCGGAATTGCGTCAAGGTATACAGGTTTTCGCCGCCCGTGACGGGGATGTCGAGTTCGGCCGCCAGGCTCGCCAGCCCCGCGACGCCGGTGCCGGCCGCGTCACGTGCGACAGCGGCGCGCTCGGCCTGCGCTGAGGGACCGATCTCCTTGCCGAGTCTCAGCTTGATCGCCTTGTAGCCGGCCGCCGCATGATTCCGGGCCGACGCCGCGAGCTCGTCGTAAGAGAGGCTGTACCACAGCCGGTCGCTGGCATAGGCAGGTACATGGTCGCGGAACCCGCCGAGCAGCCGATACAGCGGTTGTCCCTGGATCTTGCCCGCCGCGTCCCACATCGCGATATCGAGCGGCGCAATGGCCCAATGCAGTAGCCCGCCCGGCCCGACCCATTTGCCGGCTGCCGTCATTTTCTGCCACGCGGCCTCGGTTTCCAGCACGTTCATGCCGATCAGGCTTTCGCCCAGTTCCCGGGCCGCCTGCGTGATGGGGTGAACCAGTTGCGCGCCCAGCTTCACGATATAGCCGAAGCCTTCCGCGCCATCGCTCGTCCGGATGCGGGCGACGACATGCCAATTCGCATCGACGGTCCGGCCGGCGGCGATATAGGCATCTTCGACCGGCACTTGCAGCACATCGATGGTGATGTTTTCGATTTTCATAGCGTGTCTCTCCTCACCGAACAGTCTAGCAAATCAATCGAGTAGGTCACCGGGGTTCCGTGCGATGGCGCGGCGGTCTTTAATGGCGCGCAATCGAATTGGAATTCACGGGACGGACTAGATGACGGTACAGCCACTGCAGGGCATTAAGGTGCTCGATCTCACACAGATATTTCAGGGACCCTATGCGTCCTTTCTGATGGCAATGGCGGGGGCCGAGGTCGTCAAGGTCGAGGCTCATAGCGGCGACCGAATCCGGCGCGGTGGCGGCCCGGACACACCGCTCGCCTTCGCGATGCTGAATTCGAACAAGAAGTGCCTCACACTTGACCTGAAGCATCCGCGCGGCAAGGAAATCCTGAAATCCATGGCCAAGGAAGCCGACGTGATGCTGGAAAACTTCGCCACGGGGACGATGGACCGCCTCGGCCTCGGCTGGGAGGTGATGCGCGAGATCAATCCGCGCCTCATCTACGGCACGGCGACGGGCTATGGCGTCTCCGGGCCTGACAAGGACCAGCTTGCCATGGACCACACCATACAGGCGGCCGCTGGCATCATGAGCATTACGGGAGAGACGGGCGGTCCGCCGGCGCGGGCAGGGGGCACGCCCAGCGATATTATGGGCGGCATCCATTTCTACGCCGGTGTGTTGAGCGCGATCCTGGGCCGTAACGCCACCGGCAAGGGCACGCTGGTCGAAGTGGCGATGACGGAAGCGATGTACTTTACCCTGGCCAGCGAATACTCCCATTACCACCGAACCGGCGAACTGCCGGAGCGCCGCGGCGACAAGACGGCAGCCAATTCCGCGCCCTATGGCCGCTATGAATGCAAGGATGGCTGGATTGCTTTGATTTGTGTCAGCGAAGCGCAATGGGAGCGGCTTCTAGATCTGGTCGGCCGCGAGGACCTTAAGGGGGACCCGGGATATGCCAGCCCCGCCTTGCGTCATAACCACGAACCGGCAATCAACGCGATGATCGAAGGTTGGACCAGGACGCGGTCCCGCGACGAGGTGTACCGTCAGATTCGCGATAACAAGATCCCCGTGGCGCCGGTGCGGGACGTTGCCGATGTGATGAACGACCCTCACATGCATGAACGAGGCATGTTGAACCGGATGGAGCACCCCTATATCGGGGACCTCATTTTGCCGAGCTCGCCCATAAGGCTTTCCGAATTCCCGCCCAGTCCGCTCGAATTTTTTCACGAACCCGGTGCTGACAATGCGGAGGTTTTGGGTGACTGGCTGGGCATGAGCGAAGCGGACGTTGCGTCGCTCGCGGCCGAAAAAGTGATTTAGGGGGCCTCTTTTTGCGTCTTTCCGTCCTCGACCAATCCGTCGCCATCGCTGGGCGACCGCAGAGCGTTTCCATCCGCGAGTCGATAGAACTGGCGCAATTCTGCGAGGGGCTAGGCTATCATCGCTTCTGGGTCGCGGAGCACCACAACCACGACACGATCACCGGAACCGCGCCGGAAGTATTGATGGCGGCAATCGCCGCGACCACGAAACGCATTCGGATCGGCAGCGCCGGTGTCATGCTGCCGCATTATTCGTCGCTGAAAGTGGCGGAACAGTTCCGCGTGCTGGATGCGATCGCGCCGGACCGGATCGATTTGGGGCTTGGCCGCGCGCCGGGTTCGGATGGCCGGACGGCTTTCGCGCTTAATCCCAATGCTGGACAGGCTGCGGCACAGTTTCCCGAACAGGTCCGAGATCTTCTGGCCTGGGTCTCCGGCGAGCCGCTGCCGGCGGGCCATCCGTACGGGATGATCCGGGCTTTTCCCAGCAGCGATACCTCACCGGACATGTGGATGCTGGGTACGTCGGATTACGGCGCACAGGTCGCGGCCCATTTCGGCATTCCGTACTGCTTCGCGCATTTTATTACCCAGGGGCAAGGCTGTGCCCAGGCCTTGGCGCTTTATCGCCAGCATTATCAGCCGAGTGAACGGCATCCCGAACCAATCGCGACGGTTTGTGTGTGGGCGCTGGTGACAGACACTGTAGAAGAAGCGAACCATCAGTACATGCCGCGCGCGCGCTCCCGGCTGGCGCGGGACCGCGGTGTGCTGCAGGCAATCGAGTCGCCTGAATTTGCGGCGGCGCAGCCCTATACCGCAGCCGAGCAGGCGCGGATCGATGCGCTGCGGGAGGACGCCTTTGTCGGTACGCCGGATAAAGTCGGCGAGCAGCTGCGGAACCTGGCGCAACAGCTTGGGGTCGACGAACTCGTCGTTCTGACCTGGACACATGACTTGGCCGTACGCAAACATTCCTACGAACTTTTAGCGAAAGAGTTCAGTATCGCGTCGAACGCGGAGGAGGAATAGATGTCCGAAGAATTGATCCTAACGAAGGTCGAGGACGGTGTCGGATACCTGACCTTTAATCGGCCTAAATCGTTGAACGCCTTTAACAATGAGCTGATGGTGCAGTCCATCGAAGCCATGGATGGTTTTGCGACTGACGATGATGTGAGAGCTGTGATCGTGCAGGGCGCGGGGCGGGCCTTCTCCGCCGGGTTCGACCTTAAGGCGTCGGGCGAACGGCAGCTCGACAGTGTCGACAAGGTTCGCACGCAGATGGCGTTGCAGTTTGATTTCATCATCAAGTTCTGGGATTGCCCGAAGCCGACCATTGCTGTCGTGCAGGGCTATTGCCTCGCGGGTGCCTTCGAACTGGCCTTGGCCTGCGACATGACCGTGGCGGCAGAAGGAACGATGTTCGGCGAGCCTGAGGTACGGTTTGGGACCGGTATCGTCGCAATGCTGCTGCCCTGGATTACGGGGCCGAAGCAGGCCAAAGAACTGCTCCTGACGGGCGAGGATCGCCTGAGCGCGGAAGACGCGCTACGCATGGGCATCATCAATTGTGTCGTGCCGCCGAAAGAGGCGGCTGGCAGGGCGCGAAACATGGCACGGAAGATGGTTCGCTCCGCAGCGGTCTCAGTCCAATTGACGAAACAGGCGATCAACCGCAGTTATGAAATCATGGGTCTGCGGCAGGCATTGTTGATGAGCTTGGATGTCGATGTTGAGATTAACGCGACGCCGTCCTGGGAAAAGCAGGAGTTTGCCCGCATTCGCAAAGACGAAGGGACCAAGCAGGCGATTGCCTGGCGCGATGCCCGCTTCGCCGATGAATTTCCGACGGACTGATCGCTAAAAAACAATTTTCGGTTGAGAGATAATTCGGCATATCATACGGATCGTCAGATAACGATGTCCAATTGAAGTCACCGTTATGGGGATAGAGACTAATCGTGAGCGATATCCTGCAGCGCGTAGACCGTAAGTTCGAGGACGACCACCAGATACGTTTGATGTTGTCGCATGACGCGCTGTTGAAGCGTGAGCAGCTTAGTACGATCGGCCCTTTATTTGACTATTGGCGCGAGTGCACCACAAATCGGGTGCCGGGCAAACAGATAGCGTTTAATCCCGGAAGCGCCTTGTCAGCGGAAGCGCTGCGTTGGGTTTCATGGATCGATGTGCGCTCGGATTCGGCGCTCGACTTCATCTGGTGTAACCACGTTTACGGTTGGCTTGGCGATGTTTCAACAGAGTATTGCGATTCCTCTGGTCGGAAGGTTCGCGATCATAATGTAAAACTGCATAGGCAATACTGCGCGGTCGAATACCAGCTTTGCAAAAGCTCGAAGCAACCACTCTACCACGAGATCAAACAGCATACAGGAAGCATTCAAAGACACTACACACGCCTATTGCTTCCGGTTTTGGACGAAGGTGGGAACGTTTTTCGAATTTTTTACGCTTGCCGGCGCTTTCTACCAATTTAGGGAACCTTCTATCTAGGATCTCATATAGGGCAATAATTTCTTTGCGTTGTTGTGAGACCCCGCAGGGGCGCGTTGTCGTTCATACGGGATGCTGATGGTCAGGATACCGGCAGGATCGCAACCCACATCGGCTTGGCGCCGACTTCATGGGTAGCGATACGCTCCAGCCGGCCAGACTCGTTATCGATTTGATAGACGGCGAGACGTCCCGACTCGAGACCGGCTGACAAAAGGAAATGACCTGCCGGATCGATTTCGAAAGCGCGGGGGACCGGCTCGGCGGCGGTGTGGCCGAGCGAGGTCAAGAGGCCGCTATCCGGGTCGACCGAGAACTCGGCGATACTGTCGTGTCCCCGGTTCGGGGCGTAGAGAAAGCGTCCGCCGGGTGAAATTCGGATCTGCGAACATTTGCTCTCGCCTGCCCAACTGTCAGGCAGGGTGGAAATGGTTTGCAGAAGTGACAAGGTGCCTGTCCCGGTATCGAGCGCGCAAACGCTGACGCTGCAACCCTGTTCGTTGGAGACGTAGATGATCTCTTTCGTCGGATGAAAACAGAAATGCCGCGGTCCGGTCATGGCCGGCTCCGCGAAACGCGGTGGGTCGTTGGGGGTCAACTGACCGGTGGATGGATCGAAACGGAATTGAAAGATCGCGTTCGGCGCGCCGTTCCCATCGATATGCGGCACGAAGGCATAGCGGTTCGAGCGGTCGGTCTGAAAGCAGTGCGAGCCACGTCCCGTCGTCCGCCATTCAATCGGCGGGTGGGTAACCGCACCGTTCTCGATGCGATGGACCGCTGCTTTCTCGGCCAAATAATAGGCGGAAAACAGGTATCTGCCGGTCCGGTCTGTTGCCATGTAGCAAGGGTCGGACTCTAGAGGGATCGTGCCAATCGCGGTCAGCGCACCGTCTGATGCGTTGATGCGAAAGCCCGTTATCTCGCAGGACTCGCGCTGCGCGACATACATGTATTGCTGGTCCGGCGAGACAGCTATCGGCGCCGGACGTCCTGATAGCGGGACATCGCCGCGCGTCTCCAACTCGCCGGTATCCGAGTCCATCGCGTATCGTGCGATCCGATCCTCGCCGGAAACGGTGACGTAAACATTGTAGTGCATGGTACCTCCACGAACTGACCCATAGCGGCTTTGTCCCGTATTCTGGAAGACGGCGCGGATGATTCCTAGTGCCGGCAGACTCGTGCCTTGGTCATCCTGTTGTATAGTCGGGTTATGAACGGATTCGATTTTTCCAACGATACGATTCTGATCAGCGGTGCGGCGGCCGGGATCGGACGGGCGATTGCGGACCGTTTGGCGGACGCCGGCGCCAAGCTTGCGCTGCTCGGTCGCGACGCCGAAGGGGTAAGCCAAGCTGCAGAATCGATTGGCCCGGCAGCGTCGGCCTTCGTTGGTGACTTGTCCGATGGAGCGGCCATCGATGCGCTGGTGGGGAGCGCCTGGGAGGCGGTGGGGCCGATCACGGGGCTGGTCAATTGCGCCGGCATATTTCCCAACACGCCGATGCTCGATGTTGCCGTCGAAGAATGGACGCGCGTGTTGGATACGAATCTACGAGCACCGTTCCTCGTGGCCCAGGCGGTGGCGCGGCGGATGATCGCCAACGAGATCCAGGGCGCCATCGTCAACATCAGCTCGTCCGCTGCAATTCTGGCCCGGCCGGGCATTCCACATTACGGCGCGTCCAAGGCGGGCGTTGAACAATTGACCCGCAACATGGCGATCGAACTGGCGCCACACGGTATTCGCGTCAACGCGGTCGCGCCGGGTCTGATCGCGACTGATCGCGTCATGGCCAAGGCCGCGGGTGCGGGGAAAACCGAGCATGCAGCGAAGACCGCACGTATCCCTCTTCGCCGCGAAGGGCGTCCGGACGAGATTGCCGGACTGGTTCTCGTCATGCTCTCGCCGCTGGCGAGCTACTGCACGGGCAGCGTGTTGCTCGCGGATGGTGGATTCACCCTCGGAATCCCGAGTTATTAGGACAAAATCGCGTCTGATCCTTGCTTCAATAGGGTCTCGTCGTTTAGCGTTCAGTTAGTCTTTTTTGTCCTACAGGGAGAGGCAAGTCGGTCGCGGAGACGGCCCAGCCTTTGTTGCAACGCCAGCGGACATCACACACGAAAAAAAGGAAGGAAAACCGTGGAACTCAAACGACCGCTACCAACGCCCATGACACCGGAGGCCAAACCCTATTGGGACGGGCTGAAGGAAGGGAAACTCATGATGCCAAAATGCGACGATTGCGGGCATGTCTTCTTTTATCCGCGCATCGCGTGCCCGTCTTGCCATTCGCGCAGCGTTGGCTGGATGCAGGCCAGCGGCAAAGGGAAGCTGTTCTCCTTCGAAATCGCGCATCGCTCTCTCAATCCCGCGTTCAAGATCGAAGCGCCGTACATTCTCGCCATGATCGAGCTTGAAGAGGGGCCGAGGATGATGTCGAACCTTATCAACATCGACCCAGATCCCACGGTCGTGAAATGCGACATGCCGGTCGAGGTCGTGTTCGAAAAGCAGAATGACGACGTCACCATTGCGCTCTTTCAACCGGCCGGTTGAGACCGGCGGATAAGAGAACGCGAAACGAATTCGATTGATGGAAGAGTGAAATGAAAGAGCTATCAAATTCCGTATGTATCGTCGGTGTCGAAGAGTCCGATGAAGTGGGTAAATTGCCTGGTGTCAGCCAGCTGAGCCTGCATCTCCAGGCGTGCCACAACGCCGTGGCCGACGCCGGACTGAAGATGTCCGAGGTCGATGGTATTTTCACCGCGGGGCAGCATTCGCCGGCCCTGCTTGGAGAGGCGCTGGGCGTCAACCCGCGCTATGTCGACGGCACTTCGGTCGGCGGCTGTTCCTTTATTATCATGGTCGGCCATGCCCTTCTGGCGTTGCATCACGGGCTGTGCGACGTCGCCTTGATTTCGCACGGAGAAAGCGGGCGCTCCGGTACGGGCGTCACGCGCGGCCGCGACACCAGTCTCAGCGGTCAGTTCGAAATGCCCTATGGCTTTGGCGGCGCGCCGACCTATTTCGGCATGATCACCAATCGGCATATGCATGAGTACGGCACGACCCTGGAAGATTGGGCCAAGGTTGCGGTTTCGACCCGGGCTTGGGCCGGACTGAACCCGAAGGCCATGTTCCGCGATCCGATCACGGTCCAGGACGTTCTCGACTCGCGGCCGATGTTCTACCCGTTCAACCTGTTGAACATCTGCCTGGTGACGGATGCCGGCGGTGCCGTCGTCCTGACGCGCGCCGATCGGGCCCAGGACTGCGCTAAGAAGCCCGTCTATGTGCGCGGCGCTGGTGAGGGCACTGACCACGTCTTCGTGACGGAAATGGAAGAACTGCCGCTCAGCGTAGCGACCCGCAATTCCGGCAAGAAGGCGTTCGAGATGGCTGGTGTCAGCCATGGCGATTTCGACCACATCATGCTGTATGACGCCTTCTCGTCCGGCCCGCCGATCATGCTGGAGTCGCTGGGCTTCTGCGAACCGGGCGAGGGCTGTTCCTTCTTCGACGAAGGAAAGTCGACGCCGGGTGGATCGCTGCCGATCAACACCAATGGCGGCGGCCTGTCCTACACCCATTCGGGCATGTACGGCATTTTCCCGATCATCGAAGCGGTGCGTCAGCAACGCGGCGAGTGCGGAGACCGTCAGGTGCCGGGCGCCAGCTTGTCGCTGGTCAATGGTATGGGCGGTATGCTTTCCGCGGCCGGTACGATCGTGCTTTCCAATCAGAAGTGATACCGGACACGATTGAAGACTAGGAAAGAGGAGCGGTTTCGGCCGCTCCTCTTTCTGCTTTCGGGGCGGGCTTTTTTGGATGTTAGACCATGAAACTGACGCTGTTCATCAATCCAGAACATCGGGCCGATGACGATCTGACGGCCCGTTTCAACGACCATATCGAGCAGGTACGGGTCGCCAAGCGGGCCGGCTTTGATGGTGTCGCGGTCGGCAATCATCTTTCCTACGGCTCGACCGCATGGTTTCCGCCTCTCGAAACATTGACCCGGCTCGCCGCCGAAGCCGACGGCATGTCGCTTGCGACCTGCATGCTCGTGCTGCCGCTTTATCATCCGTTGCATGTGATCGAGCAGGCGTCGCTGCTGGATACCATTTCGGGCGGTAACCTCATCCTTGGGGTCGCGCCGGGTTGGACGGAGGACGAGTTCCGGGTGATGGATGTGGAGCACGGGCGGCGGCTCGGCCGTTACATCGAAGCGGTTCAGTTGATGCAGCGGCTGTGGTCGGAGGGAACAGTCGATTTTACCGGTAAACATTTTCAAGCCGACGGGCTGTCCTTGGCGTTCAAGTCGGTCCAGAAACCACGCCCGCCAATGTGGTATGGCGGCAGCGTGACGCCCGCCGTGGCGCGGGCGGCGCGGCTGGCGGATACCGCGTTGGGCGACAGTTGGGTGGCGTCGTCGCATCTCGTCGAGGACGTGATCGTCAAACAGGCGGGCGTCTTCCGCGACGCATTGGCGGAACATGGCAAACCGATGCCGGCAGAGTTTCCGCTGCTGCGTAATATCGTCGTTGCGCCCGACCGGGAAACCGCGCTGCGCGAAGCCGGCCCGTTTCTGGAAGCCAGCTACCGGGTCTTCGGGCAATGGGGTCTGTTCTCGAAGGTCGTCGGAAGCGGAAAAGAGCAGCTCGATCTGGAGGAACTGATCGCAGGCCGCGTCATCCTCGGGTCGCCGGAGGAGTGCGCCGAGGAATTGGTGCGTCTGGCGCGTGCGACGGGTTACACGCGGCTGATCGCCCGGGTCCAATGGCTCGGTATGGATCAGAGTCTGGTGCTTCGAACCATCGAATTGCTGGCCGACCGCGTGCGGCCGCTTGTCGAGCGCGAGTTGAGTTAAGGTGTCGGTGATCCGCCTGATCGACCGGTTCACGGGAACCGTTGGCGGAATAGGCGCGGGACTGGTTGTCCCCTTGTTCCTGATCATGGGCTTCGAAGTCTTCATGCGCTTCCTGTTCAACCTACCGACTTTCTGGGCCTATGAACTGGCCTACATGATCACGGGCGCCCATTTCGTGCTGGGCATCGCCTATGTCACGAAGAGGCGGCAGCATGTACGGATCGATTTCCTGTACAGCCATTTCCCGCCGCAGCTGCAAGCGGCAATCGATTGCATAATTTACTGTTTTTTCCTGTTGCCTGTTTCGGCCTGGATAACCTGGCGGCTGGGAGTCGTTGCGCTTGAGGCGTACAGCGTTGGAGAAACCTCCGGCGAGTCAGCCTGGAACCCGGTCATCTGGCCGGTACGCACGGTAGCCGCGTTCGGCTTTTTTCTGTTCACGTTGCAAGTGCTGGCGGAAGGGATGCGGACGTTCCGGATCGTGTCCGGCCAGTCCGAAAACGTCGAATGAGCGTCGATCTGGCGCTGTGGATGTTCCCTGTCCTGCTGGCGCTGATTTTCGTCGGCGTGCCGGTCGCCTTCGCCCTGATGTCGGTCGCGCTGGTTTTCGGGGTCGCGCAGTTCGGGGACTCCGTGGTCGTGATCTTCGCGCACCGGGTCGAGGAGGTCTCAAGCTCGCACATCCTGTCCGCCGTGCCGCTATTCATCTTCATGGGCGCCATGCTGGAACGGTCGGGTATTGCCGAGGGCATGTTCGAAACCATCCATTTCTGGACCCGGAAGCTACCGGGAGGTCTGGCAGTCGGGACCATCGTGATTTGTGTCCTGTTCGCCGCGTCGAGCGGCGTCGTCGGTGCGACCGAAACGGTGGTCGGCATGCTGGCGACGCCGGTGATGCTGCGGCACGGTTACGACAAAGGATTGATATCGGGTACGATCTGCGCCGGCGGATCGCTCGGGTCGATCATTCCACCGTCCGTGCTTGTCGTGATTCTGGCAACCATCGCGGACCTCGGTATTGGCGATCTGTTTGCCGCGATGCTGTTGCCCGGCCTCGCGTTGGCGGGCCTCTATATTCTCTACATTCTGATATACAGTCTCCTCAAGCCCTCGGCGGCACCTCGGGCGCCTGTCGACGAAGACGATACGCCGCTGCTGCAACAGCTGTGGCGCACGGTGCTCGTTCTCGTGCCACCACTGGCGTTGATCGCCGCGGTGCTGGGCAGCATCATCTTTGCGATTGCGGTGCCGACGGAAGCGGCCGCGGTCGGTGCAATTGGCGGGCTGCTGCTGACCGTTTTGTACGGGAAATTTTCGTTCTCTGTGGTGCGCGAGGCCCTGTTTACGACTCTCTCGATCACGGCCATGGTCCTCACCATCGTCGTCGGTGGCTTGATGTTCTCCGGCGTCTTTGCTGGTGCGGGCGGGCTGATCGCCCTTCAGGATCTCTTGGCCCAGGCCAACCTCGGCCCTTGGGGCACGGTTTCGCTGATCTTGCTGATTACATTCCTTGCCGGGTTTGTGCTCGAACTGATTTCGATCATGTTGATCCTGGTACCGATTGCGATGCCTATCGTCACCGGCTTCGGTTTCGATGCGACCTGGTTCTGCATCGCCTTGCTGATCATGATGCAGACCAGTCTGCTGACCCCGCCGATGGCCGGCGCGGTTTTCTACTTTCGCGCCATTGCGCCGCCGGAAATCACGCTCCGCCATATGTACCGGGGCGTTATCCCGTTCATTGCGCTGCACTTTGCCGTGCTCGCGCTGATTATCGCGTTTCCGTCGCTTGTGCTGTGGCTGCCGTCGGTGCTCCTCGGTTTCGACTGAGTGCCGCGCATAACTGTTTCGGTTGTACATTGCCGAATCGGCAACCAAACTGTTTGGCAAGGCAATCGATGGGTCCAAAAGCGCCTAACTCAGGGCGGCACAGGAGCAGGGAAAGCATGTCGAACGATACTTTGAAGCAGATGGCGCTGGACTATCATCGCAACCCGGTTCCCGGGAAGCTCATGGTCGTGGCCAGCAAGCCGTTGGGCAATCAGCGCGACCTCGCGCTTGCCTATTCGCCCGGTGTCGCCGCTGCCTGCGAGGCTATCGTCGATGACCCGTCGGAAGTCGCAACCCTGACCGCACGCCAGAATCTTGTGGCCGTGATCACCAACGGCACCGCCGTGCTGGGGCTCGGCGCTATCGGTCCGCTTGCCTCGAAACCAGTGATGGAAGGTAAGGCGGTTCTGTTCAAGAAATTCGCCGGCATCGATGTGTTCGATATTGAGATCGACCAAACCGACCCGGCAAAGATGGTCGATATCATCACCAGTCTGGAGCCGACCTTCGGGGCGATTAATTTGGAAGATATCAAAGCGCCGGAATGCTTCATCGTCGAGAAGCAATGCCGGGAGCGCATGAACATTCCCGTCTTTCACGACGATCAGCACGGCACGGCCATCGTTGCGGCCGCTGCGATCCTCAACGGTATGCGGCTCGTCGGAAAAAAGTTCCCCGATATTAAGCTGGTTTCCACCGGTGGTGGGGCGGCCGGCATCGCCTGCCTCAATCTGTTGGTTGGCATGGGGGTTACCCGCGAAAACATTACGTTGGTCGACCGGCTTGGGGTCGTTCATACGGGCCGAAACGAGGAAATGGACGCTTACAAAGAAGTCTACGCGCAGGATACCGACGCCCGAACGCTTGATGAGGTGATCGACGATGCGGATGTTTTCCTTGGTTTGTCGGCACCGGGAGTCTTGACCGGTGATATGGTCAAGCGCATGGCGGAAAAGCCGCTGATAATGGCGCTTGCCAATCCGAACCCGGAAATCGAGCCCGACGATGCGCGCGCTGCGGCCCCGGATGCGATCATCGCCACTGGCCGGTCGGATTTTCCCAATCAGGTCAACAATGTCCTGTGCTTTCCCTTCATCTTCCGCGGCGCACTCGATGTCGGGGCGACGACGATCAACGAGGAAATGAAGCAGGCGGCGGTGAAGGCGATTGCCGGGCTGGCGATGGCGGAAAGTTCCGAAGTCGTCGCAATGGCCTATCAAAACGACGATTTGAAGTTTGGCCCGGAATATCTCATTCCCAAACCGTTCGATCTGCGGCTCATCGTCGAGATCGCTCCGGCGGTAGCGCGCGCAGCCATGGACAGCGGTGTTGCGACGCGCCCGATCGATGATTTCGAAGCCTATCGTAATCGGCTGGAACGTTTCGTATTCCGCTCCGGCATGCTGATGAAGCCGGTCATCGATCGAGCGCGGCAGGCGCCGCAGCGCCTGGTCTACGCCGAGGGCGAGGATGAGCGCGTTCTTCGTGCGGCTCAGGTGGTTGTCGATGACGGTATTGCCCGGCCGATCCTGATTGGCCGTCCGGCCGTCGTTGCCGACCGGATCGAGAAGCTCGGACTTCGGCTGAAGCAGGACAAGGATTTTGAGCTCTGCAATCCGCAGTCCGACCCGCGTTACGACGCCTATTGGACGGGTTATCACGAGATCATGGAACGTCACGGCGTTTCGCCCGATCTTGCACGCACCATTATCCGTACCAACACCACGGTGATCGCCGCGATGATGCTCAAGCGTGGCGAGGCTGACGCGATGATCTGCGGTACCTATGGCAATTACGGTTGGCATCTGCGTCATGTCATGGACATTATCGGCAAGGACGAAGGCGTCCGCGATGTCTCCGCGCTTGGCATCCTGATCCTGCCGAAGGGCACCTTCTTCCTCTGCGATACGCATGTAACGCCAAACCCGACAGCTGAAGAGATCGTGGAGATGACGTTGCTCAGCGCCGAGACGGTCCGCCGGTTCGGGGAGACCCCGCGAGTCGCGTTGCTGTCTCACTCGAACTTCGGAACCGCCGATACGGCGTCGGCGATCAAAATGCGCGAGGCTGTTCAAGCGCTGAAAGAAGCCGATCCTGAGCTCGAAGTGGAAGGGGAGATGCACGCGGACGCGGCGATAGACCCCACTGTGCGCGAGCGGATCTTTCCCAATTCGCGATTGAAGGGGCGGGCTAATTTGCTTGTCCTGCCAAATCTGGAAGCGGCGAATAATGCGTTCAATTTGCTTAAATCGATTGGCGATGGATTGCCGGTCTGGCCGATATTGGTGGGGGCGTCGGCGCCGGCGCATATCCTGACGCCATCGGTGACGGCGCGGGGGCTCGTCAATATGAGCGCGCTAGCCGTGGTCGACGCGCAGTCGCGGGAGGACGTGCAGTCCCGCATGCAGGTTTAGGGTGATTTGTTCGATCCGCTAAGCTGTCCTAGAGTTGCGGAAAGCCGGCGCGCTTCTGTCGTGCTGATCCATGCAACAATGTAGGACGTCAATATCATGACCATCGGCACATCCGTTCCGCTTCCCGCCTATACAATCGATCCTGCGTTCATGGCGAAGAAGGCTGAAGACCTCGGCTTCACGTCGATCTGGTATGCCGAGCATCCGGTCGTGCCGGTGCACAGCGAGAGCCCGTTCCCGTCGACCGGCGGTGAGATCCCGTGGACCTATTCCCATTTTGACGATCCCTATATCGCGCTGGCCCGCGCCTCCGCCGTCACCAGCACGATCAAGCTCGGCACCGGCATCACGCTTGTGCCGGAACGCAACCCGCTGGTCCTGGCAAAGGAAATCGCGGCGCTCGATCTGCACAGCGGCGGCCGGTTCTTGTTCGGCATCGGGACAGGTTGGTTGAAGGAGGAGACGGAGCTGATGGGCGGCGATTTCCCGCGCCGCTGGACGCAGACCCGCGAAGCGCTGGATGTTCTAAAACTGCTCTGGACTAAGGAAGAGGCAGAGTATCACGGCAAGTATTTCGATTTCCCGCTGGTGCGCTGTTTCCCAAAACCGGCCCAGAAACCCTATCCACCGATCATCATCGGCGGCATGGCAAAGAACGTGCTGTCGCGCATTGTCGCGCATGCGGATGGCTGGCTGCCCAACCGTGTCACGCCTGCCGAGTTGGAAGCGTCCCGCAAAGAGCTCGACAGGCTGGCAGGCGAGGCGGGACGGGATCCGAAGTCGATTACGATCACGATCTATGGGCAGGAACCCAATCGCGCGCATGTTCAGTCGCTGCTCGACGCCGGGGCTGACAGTGTCGTCGTCAAACCGGAATGGGTCGAGACCGAGGCCGAGATGGGCGCGCAACTGGAGCGGATGGCGGAGGCGGTTCTGTAGAACGTTACGTCTACTTCGCTGATTTCGTTTTGCGCTGGTAGTGTCGCTGCGCTTTCGCGCGGTTGCCGCAGGTTTCCATCGAACACCAAGTTCGGCGCCGGTTTTTGCTCTCGTCCAGAAACAGCCAGGCACAATCATTGCCCGGGCAGATCTTCACGCGGCTGACTTCCAAGTCGCGGCTCAACACCGCCGCGGCGGAAATCGCAATCGCCTGCTCCAGTGTTAGCGAGGGGCTTAGCGCAAGCCCTTTCTTCCGCGAAACCCGCAGAGCCGAGCTTGGCATCGATGCGAGAGCGCCGTTAAGAGCGGCCATGCCCTTTTTCGTCGGGGCCGTGCCGTCGAGTGTGGCCACGAAGATACCTCTGAGCGATCCGCGGAACTCCAATATCTCTGTAAGCCGGCCGCTTTTCCCCGTCACGTCTTGGAGACCTGCCGCATGGCACCACAGGGCAAGGTCTTTGTCGGATAGCAGTTTGTCCTCAATGACTTCGCCGTCCTTGGACCAATTGGCCGTGTTGAGGAAATCCAGGCAAGTTCTGCCGCCGATCAATTGAAAGGCGTTGTCGGTCATACTCATGAGGTTCATTCTAACCAGTATACAGGTTGACACGCAAATATCCGCACCATAATCTAACCATAACAACAGTTATACTGATAGCGAATTGGATTAGGAGGCGAATGAAATGCCGTACACACTCTATGGCAGCCGCCGCTCGGGGTCGTGCATCGTGGAACTCGCGTTGGCGGAAACCCGGGCACCATATGATGTTCAAGATGTCGACCTGCGCTTGGACCAGCAGCGCGACGCGACATACGCTGCGGTTAATCCGCAACGGAAACTCCCTGCTCTTACAATGCCGAATGGGGAGACGCTGACGGAGAGTGTGGCAATTTTGCTCACTCTCGACCGGCTTCATCCCGATGCCAAGCTCATGCCGCCACCGCAGTCCGGCGCGTACGGGCAGGCGCTGCGCTGGCTCATGTTCGTCGCGACGGAAATCTATCCGATCGTTGAAATCAACGACTATCCGGAGCGTTTCGTGGCCGACCCTGCCGGCGATGCGAAGGCGATGCGCGAAAACGCCCGACGAATTTGGCGCGACCGCTGGTTGATTGTCGAGGAACATGTCGCCGGCGCGCCCTTCCTGCTTTCCGGCAGGTTTTGCTTGAGCGATCTGTATATCGCCGTGGTGAGCCGTTGGGCGCAGCAAGATGACTGGCGTCCTGGTAACATCCCCAAGGTTGAGGCTCTTACGCAGGCGGTCGCTGGCCGGGAAGCCTGCGCTCCGGTGTGGGAGCGTCATTTCGCCAAAACGGGTTAGCGCGTTTCGGCGATGAGGTTTCCGAACCGGTCGCAGGTAACGTGCTGATCCGGATGGATCAGGGCAGTCGAGTCGAGTTGCACGACAAGCGCAGGACCCGGAAAAGATATTCCGGCGGAGAGCTTGTCGCGGTCGTAGACCGGCACAGATTGCGTGCCACCTTCGAAATGAATCGTCTGTTGATCGACGCGCGCCTCTTCGAGCGTCCCGCCGCTTGGACGTTCCGTCAGACGCGGTTGCGGCAGGCTGCCTTCCGCCGTCACATGGAGGGTGACGATTTCCACCGGCGTATCGCGCTGGGCGAAGGTGTATAGCTGCTCGTGCAGCGCGTGGAACGCATCCAGTGTCTTATCCGTCGTTTCCGGCGTGACGGCATTACCGGCCCAGGGCACGTTGAGTTCGAAGCCTTGATGGCGGTATCGCAAACTAACATGCCGTGTCAGCGTTCGGGCGGCATTCGGCACGCGCTCGCGCTCGAACCATTGCGTTGCCTCGGCTTCGAGTTCGTCGAAGGTCGTGGCCATCCGGGCGTGGTCATACTCTGGCGGCACTTCCAGACAGGTGCGCGCATAGTCGGCGCGGAACTGTGAGACAAGCAGCCCCATCGCCGAAAGCACGCCCGGATGCGGCGGAATGATGACGGTTCGCGCGCCGAGTAATCGCGCCAGCGATCCGCCATGCAACGGTCCCGCGCCGCCGAAGGCGATCAGCGCGAAATCCCGGGGATCGTGACCTCGCTCGACGGAGATGACTCGGATCGCGCCGACCATGTCGTTATCGCTGATCGATAGAATGCCGCGCGCCGCTTCCTCGACACCGAGACCCAAGGGCTGCGCGACTTGCCGCTCGACCGCCGCACGGGCCGCCTCGACGTCGAGCTGCATCGTGCCGCCAAGCAGATAGGATGGCAGGTGGCCGAGAACGAGGTGCGCGTCGGTTACCGTCGGCTCTTCGCCGCCGTTGCCATAGCAGGCGGGACCCGGGTTTGCCCCCGCGCTGGCCGGACCGACCGTTAGGGCGCCAGTGTCGGAAACGCGGGCAATCGACCCGCCGCCGGTTCCAACTGTGTTGATATCCAGCATCGGGAAAGACAGCGGCCATTCGCCGATGCGGCCGTTATTGGTGAGATCGTAGTTGCCGTCCTTGATGAGGCAAATATCCGCTGAAGTGCCGCCGATATCGATCCCGATAACGTCCTTGAACCCCGCCGCTTCACCGATAAACCGTGCGCCGACCACACCTGCTGCCGGGCCGGACAATGCGGTATGCGCAGGGACCCGCTCCACTTCGCCTGCGCCGACGACGCCGCCGTTCGATTTCATGATCAGCAGCGGTGCCACCGCGTCGGCCTCGGCAAGACGTTCCGCGAGCTGCGCGACATATCGGGAAACCGCCGGCATCACATAGACGTTGAGGACCGTTGCGATGCTGCGTTCGTACTCGCGGAAGACCCGTAGAACGTCGGATGACAGGGAGAGCAGGGCATCGGGGTGCTCTTCCCGTACCAATTCGCCGGCGCGCAGCTCGTGCTTGGGGTCGACAAAGCTGTTCAGGAAGCAAACCGCGATTGCATTCACACCGCGGTCCCGCAAGGTTCGAGCGGCGTCGCGGACGGCGTCCTCGTTCAGTTCGGTCAGCACGCCGCCCTGCGCGTCGAGCCGTTCCGGAATTTCCAGAATCCGTTCCGGCGGCACCGGCCGCGTCGGCTTGATCCAGGCGAACAGGTTGACGCGCCGGGGAATGTCCTGGCGGCCGATTTCGAGCACATGCTTGAAGCCGGCGGTCGTCAGCAGGCCGACCTTGTCTCCCTTGCCTTCGAGGATGAGATTGGTTGCGACGGTTGTGCCATGGAAGACCTGCGACAGGTCGCTCGGCGAGAGGGAAGCCTGCTGCAGCGCCGCCTCGATACCGTTCATGAAGCCGCGCGACGGATCATCCGGCGTCGAAGGTGTCTTGGCCGTCCACATTTGGCCCCTGTCGCGGTCGAACAGCGTGACGTCGGTGAAGGTCCCGCCCGTGTCAACCGCGACCGCAAACCGCATGCCGGCGTTCTCGCTCATTCGAGCACATCCCGGTAGGTGCCACGATGGAACATACCGTCGACCGTGGGACGATCTTCGCGCCGGGCGATTGTCGCCGCGTCGTCGACCGTTTCGTCATCAGGCTTTAGCACGACACCATAATCCCGTTCAGCCGCGTCCCGGCTGACATAGCTGCCAAGCACATCCGACAAGACAAGAGCCGGATCCCGGTCGAAGGGGTGGCCCCACCCGCCGCCGCCGCCGGTTTCCAGGCGTAGAATGTCTCCGCGCACCAGAACGTTGCCATCGCTGAACGGTTCCAGCTCCCGTTCCTGTGGCGTGCCGGGGTTGACCACAGCGCGTCCCGATCCGCCGTTGCGGCCGCCATGCACGCCCCAGGCCGGTTTATCGACGCCGTCGATCCGGATCGAGAAGATTGCCTTCTCGGCCAGCAACTCGATCTCGCGAACGACGCCGCAGCCGCCCCGCCACAGGCCGGGGCCGCCGGAGTCGCAATGAATGCCGTAGGCCCGGATGCGCGCCGGATAGGAGAGCTCGACAAGTTCCGCTGGATAGTTTTCCTGGGCGACGTAGTAGACGGCATTGATGCCGTCGGCGTAAGGCCGCGCGCCATAGCCGACGCCGATACCGTCGGTCAGCAGGAAGGGCTCGCCGTTGTCGGCAATACCGCGCGCGAAATAGATGACGTAGGCGCAGTTGGCTGCCGTCGCATCGCCGCCCGCCGCATTGACCAGCCCCATGCTGGCACTGAGCAGGCGCATCATGGTGAGACCGCGCTGTCCCAGCGGTGCCGGCCACCGTGGTTGCAGCACGCTGCCTTCGCGCAGAATGACCTTGTCGATGGCGCGTCCGGCGCCGGCGTTCAGCAACAGCGTCGGGTCGCCCGCCAGCAGATACATCGCGATCATCGCGCGCGGCACGGCCGGATTGACCAGATAGTTGATCGGTCCCGGCGCCTGATCGTCGCTGTCGGAGAAATCCAGAACGACGCCATTATCGTCGACGCTGAGTTCCAGGCTCAGCTTATACGGCCCGTTGCCTTGGCCGTCATGGTCGAGCGCATCCGTGAAACGGTACTGGCCCGGCGCGAAGGTTGCCCGCAACCGTTCCGTCGCGGCCTGTTGCGATCGTTCGGCAAGCTGGCGAAAGGCGTCAGTGATGACTTCCCTTCGGAACCGTTCCGCCAACTCGACGATGCGGCGCTCGCCGAGCCGGACGGCGGCGAAACAGGCGCGGGTGTCGCCTTGTGAAATGTCGGGGAAGCGCGAGTTGCGGTAGAAGATACGCAGCAATTCTTCGTTCACCACGCCTTCGCGCGCGAGGCGCACCGGCGGGACGATGATGCCTTCCTGAAAGATGTCGGTGCAATCCGGCGAGATCGATCCTGGCCGCATGCCGCCGATATCGGCGAAGTGAGCCCAGCTTTGCGCGAACGCGATCAACTCGCCATCGACGAAAACTGGCGCCACAAAGACCTGATCCGGTGAATGGGAAACGGAACCCTTCGACCCGTAGCAGTCATTGTACCAATACAGATCGCCGGGCCGCATATCGTCGACCGGGTAATGCTCAAACAACGGGCGGACGGGGTCGCCGAACGTGGGTCGGTAGGCACCGACGATCATGTCGCCCTCGGCGTCGAACAGGGCGACGAAGAAGTCTTTCTTCTCGCGGATGAAGGCCGACATCGCGGTGCGCTCGATCAGCGCTTCCATCTCGCTCTGGCTGGCCCGCAAGGCGCCGCGCACCACTTCGAGCGTGACGGCGTCGCAAACTGGCGCCTGCTGGGCCGTAGATTCGATGTTCATGTTGTTGTTCCCGCGCTGCATCCCATTGGCTCAAGCTGCGCCGTCTCGTCCGCGATAAACCGCGCGACCAACTGCGGGTCTTGCATGGGAATGAAGTGCGTAAAGTCGGGCAGATAGACGTCGCGGCCATGCTTGAACTGTGCCGCGAGTTGTTCCCAAGTCGGCGATTTCGTGAAGTTCGTGACTTTCCACTCCGCTTCGGTACGGCGCTGCGCCCGCAGTACGGTGACAGGTGTCTCTATCTGCTCGATCAGGTGATAAATATTCGTGTGGCGCTGTTCGTAGTAAACCGAGGCCTCCACGAGCGGCGCGCACGCCAGTTCCAACCCATCGCCGTCAGAGCGAGGTAGGAGACCATACGCGCAATAATCTTCGAGCACGTCCGGACGCCACAGCGAATAGGGGTGTCTGCCTTTGAAGTAGTCAAACATTTCCTGTGGAGACGACCAGCGATTGCGCCGATTGGCGACCGGATGCGCCTCTGGACCCGCGAGATCTGCGTAGCGGTTTTGTTCATATATGTCTGGGCGGCTCAATACGGGGTCGACGAGCACCAGACGTTTGAAGGACTGCGGCAGGTCGTAAGCCGTCCGGGTCATGCAATAACCGCCCATCGAATGACCGACACCGATAATGTCCTGCAGCGAAAGCGCCTGGACCAGCTCCCGAACGTCCTGCGCAATGATGCGCCAGGATTCCAGCGGCTTCGAGTATTCGCTGCGGCCATGCCCGCGCAGCTCGATGGCAATTACTCGGAAGCCTTCCGGCAATGCGGCAATCGTCTTGTCCCAGACGCGGGCGTGGAACCCTGTCGCATGCGCCAGCAAAATGACCGGTGCCGCCGCGTCGCCCCATTCGAAATAGGAAATGCGTGCCTCGCTGGCGTCGAACATGTGATGTGTTGGGGTGCCTTGCACGCGGTACTCCTGGTGGACACAATCTAACATATGATACCGCTACGACGGCTTCCCGAGATCACTGGTTAGGCGCGCGATGCGCCGTGATGCGGGGCCATCACAAGCGTCGTGCAACGCAGCCGGTGATCTCGGGAAGCCGCCCTTTGGGTCCCCCATTCCGATTCCTCGGTGCGTCGAAGGTCTTTGCCGATGGCCCCGCATCGCCGGCGGACCTTCTCCTGCCGAGGAATCGGGATGAGGGATCGTAGTGGTATCATATGTTAGATTGTGTCCACTAGTGCGGGACGTCGCCGATAACCGTTATGCGGTGACCGTATCGCCGCACGCCTGAATAGTCGTTCAGGGCGTAATGCTGGGCGCAACGGTTGTCCCAGAACGCGACCGATCCCTTCTCCCAGCGGAACCGGCAGGTAAATTCGGGCCGTGACGCATGCGCGTAGAGAAATTCAAGCAACGGTCGGCTTTCGTCTGCCGTCATACCGTCGAAGCGGACTGTATAGGGTCGATGCACGAAGAGGCTTTTGCGCCCGGTCTGTGCGTGGATGCGCACAACGGGGTGCACCGCATCGTAACTTGGGCGGTTCGCCGCGTCGGGATGGACCTTCATCGACCGGCCCTTGTTGCGCTGTTGCAGCGTGCCATCGGAATAGACCGCGCGCATGGACGAGAGCATGTCCTGCATGCCGGGTGAGAGCGCGTTGTAGGCGGCGTACTGGTTGGCAAACATCGTGTCGCCACCGAACTCGGGACACTCGATGATATAAAGGATCGAGCCGAGCGCCGGTCGCTCCAGGAAACTTTCGTCGCAGTGCCACAGATTGCCGACGATATCGGTCGCGTCCGGTTCCTTGCCGATTTCCAGGATTTCCGGGTGCGCGTCGAGCGGCTGGTACTGATCGCTGATCCGAAGTTCGCCGAAACGGCGACCGAAGGCAATCTGCTGATCCGGAGTCAAATTCTGATCGCGAAAGAAGATCACAAGATGGTCGAGGAAGGCCTGCTGCACGGCCTCGAATGTCTCGTCATCCAGCGGTTGCGATAGGTCGACCCCGTCGATTTCGGCGCCGCAGAACCCGGCGATCGGCTTAACGGTAATCCGTTCCGGCATCTTGCAGCTTTTCCTTCGGTGCGATCAGAGATAGAAGCCGGCGAGCGGCAAATTGAGTACCTTTGGTTCTATAGTGTACCGAACCAGGCGGTTTTGGCCAAAATGTTGATCGGCAAAGCAGGGGGAAACAATGCGTGCGGCGTGGTATGAGCAGCTTGGCCCGGCCCGAGATGTATTGACGGTCGGAGACATCGAGACACCGTCGCCGCAGGCTGGAGAGGTGCTGGTGAAGCTGGCTGCGTCGGGTATTAACCCGTCGGACGTCAAGAAACGGGCAGGGTGGCACGGCGGCACGCTCGAATACGAACGCATCGCTCCCCATAGCGACGGTGCCGGGGTCATCGAGGCGGTTGGCGCCGATGTCCCCGAAGACCGTATCGGCGAGCGTGTTTGGATATTCAACGGGCAACGGTTCCGCGCCTTAGGGACAGCGGCAGAGTACATCGCGCTGCCGGCAGAACAGGCAGTTCCGTTGCCGGATGCAGTCGACTTCGGGGCTGGAGCGTGTCTCGGTATCCCCGCTTGTACCGCCCATTATGCCTTGTTCTGGCAAGGGCCGCTCGATGGCCTGACAGTCCTGGTGCAGGGTGGCGCGGGTGCGGTTGGCCAATATGCTATCCAATTGGCGGCGCTTGCTGGCGCACGCGTCATCGCGACGGTCAGCTCGCCTGAAAAGGCCGCAATGGCCCGCAACGTAGGCGCGCTTGAAACCATCGATTACCGAAAAGAGGATGTCGTTGCTGCCGTTCAGGACTTCACGGACGGCGCAGGCGTCGACCATATTGTCGAGGTCCATTTCGGTGCGAATTTCGAAACGGACGCAGAAATCCTTAAGCCGAGAGGCGTCATTGCTGCTTATTCCTCGACACGGGCGCCGCGGTTCGATTTCGATTACTACGCGCTAGGGTACAAAGGCGCGCGTGTCGCTTTCGTGCAGGCCTACCTGCTGAACGAGGCGGAGCGCGCTGCGGCGATTGTCGACCTGACCCGTTTCATGGAAAGCGGTGAATTACGCCACGACACGCGGCATCGATTTCCTTTGGATCGCATTGCCGACGCCCATGAGCTGATGGAAAGCGGCACGGCGCTCGGCAATATCGTTCTGGAGATCTGAAACCGTTAGCTTTTTGTTATTTAAGCAGTCGCCGTTCTTTCGCCGGGGACGAGAGCGAAAATCTGGATCGCATTTGGATCGACGATGCAGGCCTCGCGGCAAAGTGCGCAGCCGGTGCAATGTTCCGGGTCGATAACGGGCCGGGCGCCGCCTTCCCAACTTAATGCCCCCGGGACGGGGCAGGAATCTGCGCAAGCACCGCACTCCGGACCTGAATACGGCAGGCAGTTTGTCTGGGCGATTCTGGCGGAAGCGAATTTCGGGGAAGCTGGTGGCAGGTCCTCCTCATCTTCGGGAAGTTTGAGGGCATCTGGCTCACAGGCGGTGACGCAGGGCCAGTCGGTACACATATGGCAGCCCTGTCGCAGCAGGTCCATCGCCGGCGTGCCTGCCGCAGTCCGTCCTTCTTTAGGCGACAGCGCGAACAAGACATCGTGCGGGCAGGCGGCGATGCATGCGTCGCATCGGGTGCAGCTTAACAGGAATTCCAATTCGTCCCGGGCGAAGGGAGGCCGGATCCAGCGCTCGGCGCGGTTTGCCGTTTTTGCCGCGGCGAGGTGTGAGGTTAATTCGGTGATTTTTGTTCCACCGAACCGAAAGAAGTCACGACGCCCGATTGATGCGGTCACGCCTTGCTTCCATCGGCATGAAGGTTGCGAATTTTCCCGGTCATCGAGCGCCGGCGTTGGATGACGACGAATCCCACGAGTACCAACAGCGCGAAGCCGAGTATGAAATCCATCGGCATCAGTGCCCCGATGCGCAGTGGAAACTCCACATTGTAGGGCAAGCCGTCGGCTTCGAACTCGGCGGAGATGATATATTCGCCTTCTTTTGGAAAGACAAAGACCTGCCGGAAGACGCTGTCGTCCTGCAACTGGGTGCCCAAGGTTATTTCCTCTTCATCGTTCCACAACCAGGACAGCCAGGAATTGCTCCGAATCTTGAAGGTGACCTTACCCTCGAAGGGTACGTCGCTCCGGTCTTGCTTCAGGTAGAGGTTGATCCGCCCTGGTTCCTCGGGCTTCGGGAATGCGGGGAAGACCATGTAGGTGGCCGTGACGCTGCCGAGATGGGTCTCGCCCTGCACCGCGGGGGGCGTATTGGAGTCCTCGTTTAGACCGTAACTGGGGCGGCCCAGGACATGATGAGCGCTGGCAAATCCCGCCGCCGCTAGCGACAGGACCGTTACCAGCGTGGCGCATAGGAGCTTGGGCATTAATCTGTTCATGCTCTACCCTTCGCGTTGTCAGTGAATTGTTGCGGGCGTTCGACGACCCAGATCGGCAAGCTTGGATGCGGGCATACCTCGACACAGAGCCCGCAGCCGACGCAGCCTCGCTTGATGATCGGGCGATACTGATTCCACATCTTGAAACCGATTGCCTTGTCGCCGAGGGGACAGACGCTGACACAGGCGCCACAAATTCCTCGGTCGACCCAGGGGAAGCAGGCGGTCTGATCGATCTCCGCGATTCCCATATCGATCTCGTTCCGGGGAACGATGGTGAGCGCTTCGGTCGGGCAAGCTTCCATGCATTTGTTACACAGGATGCAGCCTTTCTGTTCGGGATCGATGTACGGCGTGTTGACCTTCGCACCGCCGTCCCGGCTGTGGAAGAGGATGCAGCGCGGCGGGCAGACCTCGCCGCACAGCCCGCAGCCGATACAGGCGGTAATAAACGCCGTATCGTCCTTTAGCGCGCCGGGCGGTCGCAGATAATTGCGTTTCGCCGCGGCGTGCCTGGGCGCCAGCAGTGCGGATATGCCATAGGGCAGCGCGCCCGCTGCGAGTATCGCCGCATATGCGATGAGACCTTGCAGGGCGCTGCGCCGTTTCATCAGGCGGCCTCCTCGTGTCCGGCCACGTCCTCATGTTCGCCACGATACCGGCGGCCGAGATGGCCCGGCCCCTGCGCGGGGTAATCGGTGATCCTGACCGCGAAGGTCAGCGCATCGGTTGGGCAGACGGCGATGCAGGCCGTGCAGTTGTTGCACTCCTGACCGAAACCATCGCGCAACGGATCGAGATCGAATTCGCAGACCGCATTGCATTTCGCACAATCGTTGCACGTCTCGACAATCCGCCGGATCCGGAAGAGCCGGTAGCGGCCGAGCAGTGAATAGAGCGCGCCGCCGGGACACAAATAGCGGCAGAACCCGCGCCGCGCGACAAGCAGGTCGAACAGCAGGGTGCCGAGGAAGAACATCGCGCCCGCTCCGAAACCGCCGATCCCGATCATGTAATAAAGTTCGCGCCCAATGATGGCGGGCGGGTAGATCGCTGCGACGAGGACTGAACCGGTTGCCGCCGAGAGAACTATACCGATGGCCAGGACGCCGTATTTGATGCGCTTGTCCAGCCGACGGTTGCCAACTTTCAGACCGGCCCAGCGCAGCCATGACGCAAGGTTGGAATTCAGTTCGTAAATAAAGGTTGCGGGGCAGATCCAGCCACAGAAGAAGCGGCCGAAAACGACGCTCAAGCCGATTGGGATGAGTGCTGTGAGCAGAAACGGCCAATAAAGGGTCAATCCCGCCGCCATTTGGCCCAGCGCGGCGAGCGGGTCCGATAGCTTCAACCCCCAGAAGGTTCCCGACCAGGTATTGCCCTTGATCGCGTCTAAATCTTCAGCCGGGTCGTTGGTAAACGGTTGGGTCAGCGTCTCCATAACGTCGAATACCCGCTGTTCCGACGGTGCCAGCAGGTCGTAGGCGTGGGCGGCGACGTAGGTTTGATAGACGTGGATGTAGGGCAACAGCACGAGCATCGCGAACACGACACTCAGACTGACCCAGCGCAGCTTGTTCAGATGGCGCCAGAGGAAGAAAGGTTTCATATACCGTTCTCCGCCAATCATCCGTGACTCGGGACAATGCGGATCGCGTGCGGCATCTGGATACACGACCGCTCGCAAAGCCCGCAGCCGACGCAATTTTCGAGGACGTGAGGCTGCTCCAGACGCCCGACGCGGATCGCGACATCCGGCAGCGGGCACGCCCGATAGCACACGCCGCAGGTTTTGCCCTGATAGGACAGGCAGAGGCTTTCATCGACTTCCGCGTGGCCCATTTTGACGTTTTCCATGATTGCCTCGGCCTCGCGCGGAACCGGCTGGATGGCGCCAGTCGGGCAGACATCGCCGCATTTCATGCACAGGATGCAGGCCTTTTCGCGCGGCGTGATATAGGGCGTGTCGATCGAGGCCAAACCGTTTTCGAGGCTGAAATACTTAATGCAGCGATTGGGGCAGGCCTCGCCGCACTGCCCGCAATTGATACAGTGGGCGAGGAATTCTTCTTCCTCCAAAGCGCAGGGCGGCCGCAGGTAGCGTAGCGACGGCCGGTTCGCCGCAGCCCGAGTGGGCTCTGACGACACTGCCGCCGCGGCGCCTGCGCCCAACACCTTGAAAAAGCTCCTGCGTTTCATCCGCTGTCCAAGCCTGTGTATTTTGCTCGTTAGACTTTCTCGATCCGGCAAGCGCTCTTCTTGAAGTCGACCTGTCCCGATACAGGATCCCAAATCCGGCTCGTTACGCCATTGGCCAGCCACTTGTTTTTCTTTGGGTCGGCGCTATCGGCGACCGAGAGGTTCCAAGGCCCAAACATGTAGCCGCGCGGCACGTTGTTGCGGGCCGGTTTGACGAGGCTGTTGGTGCCGACTTGGGCCCGCGCTTCCAGGGAGCCGCGACGGGTCACCACACGCAGTTTGTCGCCATCCTTGACACCAAGATCCTTGGCGTCCTCTGGATGTATCTCGACATACATTTCCGGCACCAGCCGGCGTGTCGTTGGGCTGCGGCTGGATTTGGCGGTGTGAAAATGCTCGTACACGACGCCGAGGCCGAACCAGTACGGGAATTTGTCTTCGGGCACTTTGTCCCAAGATTTGCCGCGATGTTCCTCGTCCGGCATATCCGGAGTCAGACCCTTGTCCCGCGCCTCATGGATCAGGTCCATATGGTCGATGGTGTACAGGTCCTTTTCCGTACCGAACGCCATCAATTTCTTCGTCACGGCCTCACGGTCGGAATAATCCTGATGGACTAGCTTCATGTGCACCTTGCCGTCCTTGGTGCGGAAATAGCCGTAGGGTTTGTTCGCCCAATCACCTTCCTGCAGCATGTAGCGCCGCTTGGTGCCGCCATTCTGCGCCGACTCGTAGCTCGGCGCCGGCCACTGAATGCCGCGCAACTCCTCAAGCTGCTCATAGGGTGATAGCTTGTCGAGCTTCTCCACTTCCAAAATGCCGGTGAGGTCGGTGTCGGTTCCCTCCGACGCTATGATCACATCGCGGAAAATTTCCTCGGCTGCGTAGAAGCCGTCCTCCTTGCGTTGGTAGGGCAGGACCTTGTCCATATCGAGCCCCAGGAGCTTGCCGATGCCCTTGGCCTTGTCGATCACCATGTCCAGATCCGGCCGGCAACCTTGAGGCGGCTCGGCGGCCTTCTGGCACAAATTGATCCGCCGCTCCGAGGAAATGTAGACGCCTTCCACTTCGCCCCAGGTCGCGGCTGGGAAGATCACGTCCGCATAGAGGTTGTTGGGCGCGTGGCGATAGATTTCCTGGACGACATTGAAGGTCTTGGAGATCGCTGGCCGCACCAAATTGTACACGTCTGGCAGATCGATGTGCGTCGCGTAGACAAAGAAGAACGCCTTGACCTCGTCTTTGAGGGCGCGCTCCATCATCCCCACGGCGTAGCCCGGATTTTTTGAGTTCATGGCGTTGATCAGATTCTTCTCGGGCACACGCCATGCCTTGGCCATCTTCTGCCGGTGCTTTTTGTCATTCAGCGGCATGTTGAACGGCAGCCGTCCGGTGAGCCCGCCGGTAAAACGTTCGCCCATGGCGTTGGGCTGTCCGGTCATCGAGAATGGGCCGCAGCCGGGCTTAGCCAGGTTCCCCGTCAGGGTCAGCAGATTGACGATTGCGATGACGTTGTGCTGGCCGTGGATGTGCTGGTTATAGCCGATGCCCCACATGATGATGACACCGCCATAGCCACCCGTCTGCTTGCCCTTGGCGCGGGCGAGACGCTTGCGGGTGGCATCGGCGAACATGCCGGCCACTCGGCGGATCAGCGCCGGGGAGACGTCGTGATTGGGCCCGCCCATCCGGTCCTGCACCTGCTCGGGGCTGTAATCGTTGAGCACGCCGTCGGTATATTCCTTCCAACCGGTAGCGTGTTCTTTCACGAAATCCCAGTCGATGACGTCCTTATGCTCTTTCAACAGGACGTGAGCGATGGCGTTCAGGAAGCTGATATCGCCATTGAGGACGGGAACGTGGACGGTGTTCTTTGGGTTGATATCCTCATAGCCCATCACCGTGCCGGTACGGCGCGGATCGACGATAACCGTCGGAATATCCTTTTTCTTCTTGTGGTCGGCGGCACGCCAGAAGATGATCGGATGCGACTCCCGTGCGTTGTGGCCGAAATGCATGATCATGTCGCTGAGTTCGATGTCTTCGTAGGCCAGCGGCGGCGTGTCCGATCCGAGCGTCGCGAAATAACCGGTGACTGCGGACGTCATGCACATGCGCGCGTTGGCTTCGATGGTGTTCGAGCCGAGTACACCCTTCATGAACAGGTTTTCGAGATACTGCCCTTCCATGGTGAGCTGGCCGGAGCCGTAGAGGCCGATGGAATTGCCACCATATTTCTGCGCGAAATGGGCAATCTTGTGATCCACCAGTTCCGAGGCCTCTTCGTACGACACCCGGGTGAAATGTTCCTCGTCGAATGACCCCTTTGTCTTGGAGACATAATCCATGTCGCCATGTCCGGGCTTGTTCCATTCCGCCCAGACATCCTTGCGCACGTATGAATCGCCTTCCATGCGGTCGACATACATCGGCTCCGCCGCGGTCAGGCCTTTGATGCATTGCAGCCCGTAATTGGTCGGATGGTCCTTGTCGGGCCGCATGGATACGATTTTGCCGTTCTCAGCCTGGATGATCGTGCCGCAGCCGACGCCGCAATACGGGCATTGCGCGATTGCCGTCGTCCGGTTTTCTTCGGTTTCCGCTGCCTCGGCGGAGGCGATTTCCAGCTCTGGATTCGCACCGACCATGAGTCCTGCTCCGGCGGCGGAGGCGGAGACGAACGCGCTGGTTTTCACAAAATCCCGGCGCGATAGGTGTTTCTTGATGCGTTTCATGGAATTGTCTCCTATTCCTTCGGTAGGCTGCGGAGATAGACGATGATGTCGTCGATTTCCTGGTCGGAAAGATTGGCGAGCCCGGTTGGTCCCTGGAAGGCGAGCATCCGGGTATTGGAGCGGCCTTTCTTGATGGTCTCGCGAATGAAGCCGTCCGAAACCTTGTTCAAAAAGCCGGGCAGGCCGATTGCCGTGCCGGTGCCGCCCGCCTCGTAGCCGTCGCCGCTGAGGCCATGGCAGGTGGAGCAGATGTTGTCGTACCACTGCTTGCCGAGGCGGGGATCGCCGTGCGCTTCAGGCTGTGCATCGACTTCCTTGGCCCGGTTCGGCCCCTTTGCATGGGCGCGGAGATAGCTGACGATCGCCCGGACGTTCTTCCGGCCAAGAGGCGCAAAGGGCATCATGCTGGTGTCGGCGCGCCCGTCGCGGATGGTGCTCATGAAATAATCATCGGAAGAAATACTGAGCAGTTCTGGATTGGTCAGCGACGGTGCGATGCCGGGCTTGCCAATGGCGTCTTCCTGATGACAGGCGGCGCAATTCTCATCGAACTGCACCTTGCCCAATTTCAGCATCGCGTCATCCGCCGTTTGTGCCGTTACGGCACCGGCATATGTCAGCCAACCGAGCCCGGCCAGACCGTAAATTATGCGTTTGTAAGCGACCATCGTCTCCTCCGAATCGTCATTTCCCGATCTCTACCAACCTTGTCCTTTGGGAGGCCCGGCCATGTCCGTATGGCATTGCCGGCAGGCTATTTTTTCGGTCTCCATCCGCTCATGCAGCCTGTCCATGAGCAGGTTTTCGTCGAATCCTCGCGGCAGCCGATGCGCGATACCTTTGTGGCAATCGATACAGGTCTCGCCCCATGTTTTGGCAAGCGTGTGCATGATGCGGGCCTTGGCGGGCTGTGCCGCGGCGTTCATGAATTCGATGCCATGGCAGTTTCGGCACTCGCGCGAATCCGTTGCCTCCATGCTGGCCCAGACGTCGCGCGCGAGGACGGGCCGCTTCGCCTCGAAATCTGCTCGAGAATCGATCGAGCCCTTCAACCAGTGGAACAGCTCGTTGGTGGCGCGCACTTTGCGTACGACCTTGTGGACCCATTCTTTGGGAACGTGGCAGTCCGGACAAGACGCCCGCACGCCGGTGCGATTGTTGTAGTGACCGGTTTCCCGATATTCCGCATAGACATAGCTCCGCATCGCGTGGCAGGAGATGCAGAATGTCTCGGTGTTGGTGAGTTCCAGGCTCCAGTTGAAGGCCCCCCAGAAAACCATGCCTGCCAGGAACACGGCAGAAAGACTGGCGAGAGGGTGCCTGATCAAAGGCTTCCACAATCTCAACAACCGATTCCTTCGCGCCCGCGAAGCCGTTCGCCATCCATCTGTCGCACCCTCTGCTCATCGGCTGATCCCGATGTTCCGTAAATTGACTTCGTGGAGAATAGATGCAGGCTCGATACCGCGAATTGATCGAGATCAATTCATTGCAGTCAGAATGAGGTATGAGATGAAATCGGCGCTATGTGACAAGCTGGGAATCGAGTTTCCGCTATTCGCGTTCAGCCATTGCCGCGATGTCGTTGCGGAGGTCACCAATGCCGGCGGCTTTGGCGTTCTGGGGGCGGTTGGGCACACGCCCGAGAGCTTGGAGATCGAACTTAGCTGGATCGATGATCAGGTGAAGGGTAAGCCGTACGGCGTCGATCTTCTCATTCCCAACAAGATGGACAGCAAGGATACGGCGATTTCCATAGCGGAACTGGAAGCTCGGATTCCCCCCGAACACCGCCGATATGTGACGGACCTTCTCGAGCGAAATGGCCTCGACGTTACGGATCTGTGGAACGACAAGCTGGACGAAAATTTCGGCAACAGGTTGCGTGAAGCGGGAGCGGCGAAAGTCTTGGATGTCGCCTTCGCGCATCCGATCAAGCTCATCGTGAACGCGCTGGGCGTGCCGCCGGCGGCCATGATGGACCGCGCGCGGACGAACGGCGTATTCGTCGGGGCGCTGACCGGTGCGAAGGAACATGCGATTAAACATGCCGAGGCCGGCGTCGATATTCTTGTCGTTTCCGGCACCGAGGCAGGCGGACATTGCGGCGAGGTCTCGACCTTGGTCCTGGTGCCCGAAGTGTTGCGCGCGGTCGAGGCCTATCCGGATATTGAGGTGCTCGCCGCCGGCGGGATTGCCACGGGACGCCAAATGGCCGCATGTATGGCGATGGGGGCGGCCGGTGCATGGACGGGTTCGGTCTGGCTCACCACGGCGGAAGCGGAGACGACGCCCACCGTGAAGGAGAAAATGCTGGCAGCGCATTCACGCAATACCGTGCGTTCGCGCAGCCGGACCGGCAAGCCGACTCGGCAGCTTCAGTCGGCTTGGACGGACGCATGGGGTGCGCCGCAGGCGCCGGATCCCTTACCGATGCCGTTGCAGATGGTTCTCAGCAAACCGGCAATGGCGAAGATCGACAAACTGGCAGAGAGCGGTCACGACGGCGCCAAAGCGTTGGCGACCTATTATGTGGGCCAGGCCGTGGGGCTCATGAATACCGAGCAATCAACCCGTTCGGTCGTCTACGATTTCATGGAAGATTATGCCGATGCGGTGGAACGGCTGTCGGGAACGCTGGACGATTGATTTCGTAGGAATGCCAAACATGCACATGCTCGAAATTTTTATCGCTATTGGGCTTGTTGTTTCCGCTTGTGAAGGCAGTAGCGACCCGGATCATTCACAGCGCCTGCTTTGGGACAACCTTCGCGACTACTATTACGGCGATAAGGGAAACTCGACCGACAACGACCCGGATTTTACCTATGGTTGGGATATCGATGGGTCCTGATTTGGGCATCGGTAAATGCCGCCGGCGTTCCCTGAATGCGAAGGGTGCGCGATCCCTTGAAATCTGGCGGAGAGACAGGGATTCGAACCCTGGGTACCCGCAAAGGCACAACGGTTTTCGAGACCGCCCCGTTCGACCACTCCGGCATCTCTCCGCGATACGTCCATTGGACGGGTCGGGCGGGAAACTAATGAAAACCACGGAGCGCTGCAAGCCGTGCGGAAAACCATGGCGGTACTTAATGCGCTGGCATGCTAAACTTCCGCTCCGATGAGACTAGAACCCGTCGCAATGTCCTTTCTTTCCCGCAAATCGCCGCCATTAGACCTCGACGCAGAGAGGATTTTTCGTTGAGCTCTGCGCCGCGCGGGAACGTCATGCACGTTATAACGGGGTTGGACGTTGGCGGGGCGGAAACCATGCTGGCGACACTGGCAATTGCGGAGGCGGCGTCCGGCGCACCACCCATCGTTGTCAGCTTGACGTCCGGTGGTTTGATTGCCGATCGGCTAACTGCGGCCGGCGTTCCGGTGCTCGACCTGGCGATGGTCCGCGGCAGGCCAGGGATTGGCGGGGTGATGAAGCTTGCCGGATTGATCCGGCGACACCAACCGACTGTTGTTCAAAGCTGGATGTACCACGCGAACCTAGCGTCGACGGCTGCGCTTGCCGTATCGGGACGGCGTGCCCGTACGACTCACTATTGGGGCATCCGGTGTTCCGATATGGATCTGGACGGCTATGGCCCGCGTTTTCGCTTGGTCGTGAAGGCCGGCGCCCGTCTGTCACGGTGGCCGGATGCGGTGACCTGCAATTCGGAGGCCGGGATCGCGGTGCATGAGGCCTTGGGTTACCGGCCACGGCGGTTCATCCTCATCGATAATGGCATCGATACGGTGCGTTTTAAGCCGGATAGCGAGGCTCGGGTGGAGGTCCGCAGGATACATGGCATCGCGGCGGATGCTCCGGTTCTGGCCGTAGTCGCCCGGGTCGATCCGATGAAGGATTACTCGACGTTGCTGGCGGCGCTCGATCGGCTGCCGGATGTGACGGCGATTGTCATGGGTGAGGGGACGGAACGGTTGCCGGATCGGCCGGGTCTCGTTCGGTTGGGCCGCTGCGACGACGTGCCGCGCGTGCTGGCAGCGGCGGATCTCCTCGTTTCGGCCTCGGCCTATGGCGAAGGGTTCTCGAATGCCATTGCGGAAGGCATGGCCTGCGGTCTGCCCGTGGTTGCGACGGATGTGGGCGATGCTCGGCGCATTGTGGGCGCGACCGGCACGGTGGTACCGCCGCGGGACCCAGTCGCTTTAGGGGCCGCGATAGGCGATTTTTTTCAGTCGTCGGACCGTTGTGAGCAAGGCCGCGCCGCTCGACGACGGATTGAGGCGGAATTCGACCTCGATGGCGCAATCGTGCGGTTTCGTGCGCTTCATCGCGGCAAAGATTGAGCCCGGCGCCGGCACGGCAAAACCATTGACTTGCGGTTACGCAGAGGTATAGTGCGCCCCGCTTTTTCGAGTGGGCTCTGCAGGGCCCTCTTATGTATGGACCCCGGTATGGCGGGGGACGGGAAGATACAAAATGTATGCAGTCATAAAAACCGGCGGCAAGCAGTACAAAGTCGCCAAAGACGACGTTATTACCGTCGAGAAACTGGCAGGCGAGCCGGGATCGTCGATCGATATCGGCGACGTTCTTTTGGTCGGTGACGACAAGGGGCAGACCGTTGGCGCGCCGCTGGTCGAGGGGGCCCAGGTGGCCGCCGAGGTTGTCGAGCAGACCCGCGACGAAAAGATCATCGTTTTCAAGAAGAAACGCCGCAAAAATTATCGCCGGAAGAACGGCCACCGCCAGGAAGTGACAGTATTGCGGATTACCGATATCCTGACGGACGGTAAGAAAAAGGCAGCCAAGAAGAGTACGGCGAAGAAGTCGGACGACGACACGGAAAAGCCGAAGGCAGCGGCGAAGAAAAAGCCCGCGGCGAAGAAAGCCGACGACGGTGCGAAAAAGCCCAAAGCCGCGGCAAAGAAGAAACCGGCTGCAAAGAAAGCTGATGAAGGCGCTGCAAAAGAGAAGCCGGCGCCCGCAGCGAAAAACGAGGAGTAAGCGAGATGGCTCATAAAAAGGCAGGCGGCAGTTCTCGCAACGGCCGCGATACGGCAGGACGCCGGCTCGGCGTCAAGAAATACGGTGGCGAAGCGGTTATTCCCGGAAATATCATCATGCGGCAGCGCGGCACGAAGGTACATCCCGGTGACAATGTGGGTATGGGCAGAGACCATACGCTCTTCGCCCTGACCGAAGGACAAGTAAAGTTTCATAAGACGCGAAGCCGCACCCGTGTGTCCGTGGTGCCGCCGGCGTAGGACGTCCCGGCGTTTGCGCGTTTTTCCGGGGGAATGGTTGGCCATTCCCCTTTTTCTTTGCGCCCGGGCTTCGGGCGGTAATGGTTGGTAGCGGGCGATGAAATTTCTCGACCAGGCCAAAGTGTTCATTAAGAGTGGCGACGGCGGCGGCGGCTGTGTGTCTTTCCGTCGCGAGAAGTATATTGAATTCGGTGGACCGGACGGCGGCGATGGCGGCCGAGGTGGTGATGTCATTGCGGAAGCCGTTGAGCATTTGAACACACTGATCGACTACCGCTATCAGCAGCACTTCAAGGCGCAGAACGGTCGCCCAGGCATGGGTAAGCAGCGGACCGGGGCGGCGGGCCAATCGACGATACTGAAATTGCCGGTCGGTACTCAAATATTGACCGAAGATAAAGAGTCTGTGATTGCCGATCTGGTGGAACCGGGACAGCAAATCCTGCTGGCGCGCGGCGGCGACCGCGGATTTGGAAATTTGCACTACAAATCGGCGACGAATCGGGCGCCGCGACGCTCGGACCCTGGTTTCCCGGGTGAAGAGTTCTGGGTTTGGTTGCGCCTCAAGCTAATTGCGGACGCAGGTCTCGTGGGGCTGCCGAATGCCGGCAAGTCCACCTTCTTGGCGGCGACGACGCGCGCGCGGCCCAAGATCGCCGGCTATCCATTCACCACCTTGCACCCCAACCTCGGTGTCGCTGCGGTCGACGGTGAGGAATTTGTGCTGGCCGATATTCCGGGGTTGATAGAGGGCGCGCATGAAGGTCACGGCCTCGGCGACCGGTTTCTCGGTCATGTCGAGCGCTGCGGCGTGCTGCTCCATTTGATCGACGGCACGGCGGACGATGTCGTTGACGCCTATCGCACGGTCCGCGCGGAACTTGACGCCTATGGCGCGGGATTGCCTGATAAGATCGAGATTATCGGCCTAAACAAGTGCGACTCGCTTAGTCACGAGGCTGTGGAAGAGAAAGCGGCTGCGCTACGCGCCGCAATCGATAGGCCCGTAATGCCGCTTTCCGGCGTGTCGGGGCGCGGCGTTCAGGCAATACTCCGGGTGCTGCTGCCTCTCATCGGCAAGGAGCGCGCGTCGCGTCGCCCTGTACTCGCGGAAGCGGAAGTCGAGGCGGCGTCCGACAGCTGGACACCTTAGGGGGTAAGGCGGTGTCGGTTCGGCTCAATGATGCCCGGCGGTTGGTGATTAAGATTGGTTCCGCCTTGCTTGTCGAAAATGCCACCGGTTTGATTCGGACCGAATGGTTGCAGTCGCTCGCGGCAGATGTGGCAGCGCTCAGGGAAAAAGGACAAGAGGTTCTGATCGTTTCCTCGGGTGCAATCGCAGTCGGGCGCCGGCACCTGGGCCTTTCGCATGGCGATCTGAGGCTCGAAGAAAAGCAGGCAGCTGCGGCAACCGGACAAATTCGGCTCGCCCACGCCTTCCAGGATGCGTTGCTGGGACACGGAATTACGGTTGCCCAGATTCTGCTGACGTTGGACGATACGGAAGAACGCCGCCGTCACCTCAATGCGCGAGCGACACTGCAGCAACTCCTCGATCTGAGGGCCGTACCGGTCATCAATGAGAACGATACGGTCGCAACCTCGGAAATCCGTTTCGGAGACAATGATCGGCTCGCGGCGCGCGTGGCGGTCATGACCGGCGCCGATGCGCTGGTGCTGCTGTCCGATATCGATGGCCTTTATAATTCCGACCCGCGTTTGAACGACAACGCGGTCCATATTCCCGAAGTCTCGGTTGTGACGCCGGAGATCGAGGCGATGGCGGGTGCCGCGGCCACTGGTTATGCCTCCGGTGGCATGGTGACCAAGCTTCAGGCCGCAAAGATCGCCTTGGCCGGCGGCTGCCATATGGCAGTCGCCGATGGCCGCTCCTCAAACCCGCTGCAGGCACTGATCGGCGGGTCGCAGTCGACCTGGTTCGTCTCCGGGGCGACGCCACGCACCGCGCGGAAGCGATGGATTGCCGGATCGTTGAAGCCGAAGGGCGTCCTGACGGTCGACGATGGGGCCGGCAAGGCATTGCGCAACGGCCGTAGTCTGTTGCCCGCTGGCATCTCGCAGGTGGCGGGCCGATTCGAACGGGGCGACCTGGTGACAGTTCGGGCATTGGATGGCTGTGAGCTGGGGCGCGGGCTTTGTGCCTATTCGAGCCAGGATGCCACCAGCATCGCCGGGCACAAGAGCAGTGAAATCGAAAATATTCTAGGCTATCGTGGGCGCGACGAGGTTATTCACCGCGACGATCTCGTCCTGGATTGAAAGGAACGCAACATGACTGCCGCTACAGTCCTTAAAGGGGACGACACGATCGCCGCCGAGATGCGTCGGACCGCGGAGGCCGCGAAGGGTGCCAGCAGGGCCTTAGCCTTGGCGGACACGGCGACCAAAGCGAACGCGTTGCGCGCGGCTGCGGATACGATCCGGGCACAGTCCGACGCCATCCTCGAGGCGAATGAAAAGGATATGATGGCGGCGGAAGCGCGGAACCTGACCGCGGCATTCAAGGATCGTTTGAAATTGACGCCGGACCGGGTCGAGGCCATGGCAGCGGGTTTGGAAGATGTCGCCGAACGGCCGGATCCGGTAGGCCGCCTGCTGGACGAATGGACGCGCCCGAACGGCTTGAAGATATCGCGTGTCAGCGTCCCGCTCGGCGTCATTGGCATCATCTACGAGTCGCGGCCCAATGTTACGGCGGATGCGGGAGGCCTCTGCCTCAAATCGGGAAATGCGGCGATCCTTCGTGGCGGTTCCGACAGCCTGCATTCTTCCAGCGCAATCGCGGAGTGCTTGCGCGAGGGACTGACGCGCGCTGGACTGCCGGCTGATGGGATCCAACTCGTGCAGACTCGCGACAGGGCGGCCGTCGGGGAGATGCTGCGGCAACATGACCTTATCGATATCATCGTACCTCGGGGCGGACGGAGCCTGATCGAACGGGTTATGAACGAGTCGACCATCCCGGTCATTGCTCATCTCGAGGGCATTTGCCATGTCTATGTCGATCGTGCCGCGGATCCGAAAATGGCCCGTGAAATCGTACTCAATGCCAAAATGCGGCGGACTGGTATTTGCGGCGCGGCGGAAACCTTGTTGATTGACCGATCCCAGGCGGACGCGCAGCTCCCCGGCATTGTGGACGACCTCGTCGAAGCGCAGTGCAAAATCCGTGGCGACGCGGTCTCGCAGCAGATCGATGGCCGTATTACACCGGCGACAGAGGCGGACTGGGAGACCGAATACCTCGACGCGATTATCTCGGTAAAAGTCGTCGACGGCGTTAAGGAGGCCGTCGCGCATGTGAATCGCCATGGCACGAATCATACGGACACAATCGTCACCGATGATGCGGAAGCTGCCGAGGCCTTCCTCTCCGGCGTCGATAGCGGCATCGTCATGCACAACGCATCGACTCAGTTTGCCGACGGCGGCGAATTCGGTATGGGGGCGGAAATCGGTATCTCGACGGGAAAATTGCATGCACGCGGTCCGGTCGGTGCCGATCAGCTGACCAGCTACAAATACATCGTGCGCGGCGGGGGTCAGACCCGCCCTTGATAGACACCCGATGAAAGGTTTGCGGATTGGTTTGCTTGGGGGGTCCTTTAACCCCGCGCATGAGGGCCATCGTCATATTAGCTTGTTAGCGCTGCAGCGTTTGGGGCTCGACGTCGTCTGGTGGCTGGTCTCGCCGCAGAACCCCTTGAAACCGGAAGACGGCATGGCAGCGTTCGACGAACGTTTTGCGGGCGCGGAACGCATAGCGCGGCATCCGCGAATCCATGTCTCCGATATCGAGGTGCGGCTTGGGACCCGGTACACCATTGATACGCTGCGCGCGTTGTCGCGCCGGCATAGGCGCGACCGTTTTGTCTGGATAATCGGTGCCGACAACCTCAGCCAGATGCCGAAATGGCGCGATTGGACCAATATTTTCGAGATGGTGCCGATCGCCGTATTTGCTCGTCCGACCTACTCGGCGCACGCCCTGGCTGGCGCGGCGGCGCGGCGTTATGCGCGAAACCGTCTGCCGGACCGGGCGGCGGCGCTGCTGGCTGACCGGAAACCGCCAGCCTGGGTATTCCTTCACACCCAGCTGCATCCGGCTTCGGCAACGGAAATTCGACTGGAGAGCTTGACGGGAAAGCCCGGTGTGCCAATGTAACTTTATGTATATGTTGCTATAATAGAGCAGAGTGCCATTAACCAACCAATGAGGAACAAGCTATAGCCATTGATATCCAGACGACATTGTCCCCTGAAACGCTCCTGTCACTAATCCAGGAGCAACTCGAAGATGATAAGGCTGGGGATATTGTTGTCATTGATTTGTCCGGAAAATCGAGCATCGCGGATTATATGGTGGTCGCATCCGGGCAATCGACCCGTCAGGTCGGTGCGATGACCGACCATCTTCTTGAATTGTTTCGAAAAAATGGTCTGCGGGGCGCCAAGGTGGAAGGCCGCTCGCGAAGCGATTGGGTGCTGGTGGACGCAGGTGATGTTGTCATCCATCTGTTCCGGCCGGAAGTTCGCGAATTCTACAAGCTGGAAAAGCTGTGGAGCCATAACTTGCCCGATATGCCGGAGACCTCCGCCGCGGTATCTACCGCGTAATCGTTGCGTATTCTGATCTGCGCGGTTGGCCGGGCCCGGAAAAGTCCGGCGCGGGCTGTTTTCGAAGAATATGTACGGCTGGTACGCTGGCCTCTCGATCTCATCGAAGTAGAGGAACGTAAGCGTCTGCCGCCGGAACAACGCCGGGCGGCGGAAGCGGCGCTGCTTTTGCGCGCGGTGCCGGACGATACGGTCGTCATCGCCTTGGACGAAGCCGGCAAAACCCTGTCGAGCCGCGCGCTGGCTTCACGGATTGGCCAGTGGCGTGACGATGGTAGATCCTGCGTTGCATTCCTGATCGGCGGGGCCGATGGCTTGGACGATGCGGTTCGCAGGCGGGCTGATCTGATTTTGTCCCTTGGCCGGCTGACATGGCCGCATCTGTTGGTGCGCGGCATGCTGGCGGAACAAATCTACCGGTCCCAGCAGATCCTTGCCGGGCACCCTTATCACCGGGATTAGAAGCTCTTAGCCGAAGATCGAGAGAAACTCGGGATATATTCTAACTGCTAGAAATAGTGAAAATCTGCACGAATTCTTAATAGGCGCGGGATTTGATCGGCTCTATCCGAACGGCCAGTTTTCGCCTATATATCCCGTACTTTCGGACTCGGAATTTGCGATGAATTCACCACGGCCTGTTGTTCTTTGTGTCCTCGATGGGTGGGGGGAGCGTGCTGATCGCGACAATAACGCGATTGCGCTCGCGAATACGCCGGTCTGGGACCGTTTTGCCATGGATTACCCCTACGCCCAGCTCGACGCTTCGGAAGAACATGTCGGGTTGCCCGCGGGACAGATGGGGAACTCGGAAGTCGGCCACATGAACCTCGGCGCCGGACGTCCCGTGTTGCAGGACTTGCCACGCATCGACACTGCGATTGCGGAGAGCATGGTCGCGAAAATCCCGTCGCTTCGGCATTTCGTTAAGGCGATGAAGGCGTCCGGCGGCTCAGCACACCTCATGGGGCTGATGTCGCCTGGTGGTGTGCATTCCCATCAGGACCATATCGCTCACCTGGCCAATATCCTGGCAGACGAAGGCGTGGACGTGGTCGTTCACGCCTTCCTGGACGGCCGCGATACGCCGCCGAAAAGTGCGCTTGAGTATATGCAGAATTTCCAGCAAACCGCCCCTCGCGCCCGGATAGGCACCGTAATCGGCCGCTACTATGCCCTGGACCGGGACAAGCGATGGGACCGGGTGAGTACTGCCTACGATGCGATGGTCTCAGCGCAGGGTGCGAAGGCACCCGATGCGCAAGCCGCGATAGCGGTCTCCTACGAACGCGGCGAATCGGATGAATTCGTGCAGCCAACCGCGATCGGCGATTACGCGGGCATGAAGGATGGCGATGGTCTTTTGGTCGCGAATTTCCGTGCCGATCGGATCCGCGAAATTCTTACCGCACTTCTCGACCCTACCTTTGCGGAGTTTCCGGAGCAGAAGCGTGTTCAATTTGCCGCGGCGCTGGGTATGACTTCCTATTCGGAAGAATTGGACGGCTTTCTGGAGACGCTGTTTCCGCCGCAGCACATCGACAATGTACTGGGCAGTGTGGTTGCGGCGGCGAATCTGCGCCAGCTTCGCATCGCCGAAACCGAGAAATACGCACATGTGACGTTTTTCTTCAATGGTGGGGAAGAGCGCCCGTTTCCTGGTGAGGACCGTGTTCTCATTCCTTCGCCAAAGGTTGCGACGTACGATCTACAGCCCGAGATGTCCGCACCCGAGCTTACCGATCGTCTCGTCGCGGAGATCGAAGGCGGTGTCTACGATCTGATTATCGTCAATTATGCCAATACCGACATGGTCGGACATACCGGTGTTCTCGATGCGGCGGTTCGCGCGGTAGAGACCGTCGACACCTGTCTCGGCCGGCTTGAAGTGGCGGTGCGTCGTGCCGGGGGGATGATGATCGTGACCGCTGACCACGGCAACGCGGAGATGATGACCGACACGGCCACGGGGCAGGCGCATACTGCGCATACGATGAACCCGGTGCCGTTGCTCCTTGTCGGAGAAGTGATTCGGGCGACCGGCTTAGAAAATGGGCAGCTTGCCGATATCGCACCGACCTTGCTCGACTTGCTTGGCATCGAACAGCCCTCTGATATGACGGGACGATCGCTGATCAAACGCACTGGTGAGGCCCGTGCAGCGGAGTAGCCGACTACTTCTCCGCGGTATTGCGCTGTCGTTCTTGATCGTGACATGCGGAGGGGCGGCAGCGTTAGCGGCGCCGAAGCAAAAGGATCTTCAGTCGGTTGAGCGGCAGATCGAGCAGGAGAAAGAACGCAAGAAGGTCCTCGAAGCGCAAAGCCGCAAGCTTCTGCTGGAGACTGCGGCACTGCGGCGTGAGCTGATTGGCGCGGCACGCAACGCGCAAGAAAAGGAAGGGCTGCTGACCCGGCTGGAAGGACAGCTATCGGAACTTGTCCGAGAGGCGGAGACGCGGGAAAAGGCATTGGCCGCGCAACGGCAGCAGCTCGCCGGCACGCTGGGGGCCTTGGGCCGTCTTTCGCGCAACACGCCGCAGGCATTGCTCTTCTTTCCCGGTGAACCGACGGACGTCGTGCGGAGCGCCATGCTGCTTCGTATCACGATCCCGCGCCTTGGCGACCGGGCGGCGACGCTCGCGCGAGAGATCGAATCGCTGTCCGTGGTTAAGAAAGATATCGCAAGCAAGCTATTGAGCTTGCGCCAGGCGAGCGCCGCGCTCGACGAGGAGCGGGCGGGCCTGAGGCAATTGCTTGGCCGCAAGAGTACCCTTCGGCGCGAGACCGAAACGGCTTATCGCAAAAACACGCGGCGGATGCGGGATCTCGCGGCTAAAGCGCGCAATCTTCGCGAACTGATGGCACGGCTGCATAACGATTCGGATGAGAAAGCACCCGAATCGCAACCGCCGGCCGCCGCCGCACCGCCGGAAAAGCCGGAGGAAAAGACCGCCCGCGCCCCAGCACCGCTGCCTGACAGTCCAAGCGGTCCGCCGGGTGGCTTGCGCGTATTTCCTGAGCGTGGTCCCCTGACCCTGCCGGTCCGGGGACGATTGGTTGGCCGGTACGGGGAGTCGACAAATTTCGGGAATACCGCGAAAGGTATCCGGCTTGAAACGAGGTTCGATGCGCAGGTCGTTGCGCCCTTCGACGGAAAAGTCGTGTTCGCCGGGCCGTTCCGGAACTACGGGCAAATCTTGATCATTGAACACCGAGGCGGATATCATACGCTGCTTGCCGGATTAGCGCGCATAGATGCGGTGGTGGGGCAATGGTTGCTGGCGGGCGAGCCTCTCGGTGCAATGGCTACTCGAAAGACAGAGAAGCCGGTATTATATGTTGAGCTTCGCCGCAACGGGCAGCCGATAAACCCGCTGCCTTGGATTACAGCTGAAAAACAAAGGGTGCGTGGATGAAAAAAATCGTTAGCACGATGGCCGTGGCGTTAGCGACCGTCGCCTTGGTAAGTGCCACACCGGCATCCGCCGCCAAGACCGATAAATCGGACATTTATCGATTGTTGGAGCTTTTCGGTGATGTATTCGAGCGCGTACGCGCCGATTACGTCGAGGAAACCACCGATGAGGAACTCGTGGAGGCGGCCATTCAAGGCATGCTGCAGAGCCTCGACCCGCACTCAAGCTATTTGAATAAAAAGACTTTCAAGGATATGCGGGTACAGACCAAAGGCGAATTCGGCGGTCTCGGTATCGAAGTCACCATGGAAGGTGGCTATGTCAAAGTCGTGTCGCCCATCGACGATACCCCGGCATTCCGTGCGGGCATTGAACCGGGAGACCTGATTACGCATCTGGATGGCAAGGCAGTGCAGGGTCTGACATTGAGCCAGGCGGTTGAGAAGATGCGCGGCAAGGTCGGTACCGACATTATCCTCACTGTTCGTCGAAAAGACGTCAAACCGCTGCAGATCACGATCACGAGGGACAAAATCCGCATTCGGTCGGTTCGTTCCCGTTCGGAAGGCGATATTGGCTATCTTCGGATTACAAATTTTAGTGAACAGACCAAGGCTGGTGTTGCCAAATCCGTCGCCAAATTGCGCGAGGAGATCGGCGACGATATCCGGGGGTTCGTCGTGGATTTGCGAAACAATCCGGGCGGCCTACTGGATCAGGCCGTAGCGGTGTCGGATGCATTTCTCGAGCGGGGAGAAATCGTGTCCACTCGTGGCCGGGACGTGGACAATGCGCAGCGTTTCCATGCGCGGCCCGGTGATCTGGCGGCTGGGCTGCCGGTCATCGTGCTGATCAATGGCGGCTCGGCATCGGCCTCCGAAATCGTTGCCGGTGCCCTGCAGGATCACAAGCGGGCGATCATTTTGGGTACCCGGAGCTTTGGCAAAGGGTCGGTGCAAACGATCATTCCGCTTGGTGCCAGTGGCGCGATGAAGCTGACGACGCAGCGCTACTACACGCCGTCAGGTCGATCGATCCAGGCGAAAGGCATCGATCCGGATATCATCGTCGAGCAGTCCAAGGTGGAACCGCTGCGGCGGGGGCCGAGCCGAAAGGAAGCCGATCTACGTGGATCGCTCAAGAACAACGAGGGCGAGGAGCCCGACAAAGCCGATAAGGAAGCATCGAAGGACGGCGATAAGACGAAAACGGACGGCGTCGAGAAGAAGCCGGAGCGGCCGTTCGATTATCAATTGGTGCGCGCGCTCGATTTGATCCGCGGCATTTCATTGTACCGCAGTCAGGCCGTAAATTAGGGCGTATTCGTTCTGGTTAGTCTTTCCCTCAAACTGCCATCTTTGCCGCAGCTTCCCTGGAGGCGTGGTGGTGCGGGCGTGGCTGCGGAGGACGCGGATGTATCGTTCGACGATAACGATGATGACTATCTGAAGTCGAGCGATATCCAGGAGAAGTTGCCGCAATATGCGCTGTATGGCACGACCGGTTTTGCGGTGTTGCTATTCCTTGGCGTATTCGTCTGGCTTCAGTTTCCATCGGAGTCGATTGAAGCGGAACTCCGTGCCATGCGCCCGCAGATGACAATGCGAGTGCCTCCGATGCGCCGTAGCGCGCGCGATGCGGCTACCCCGCGTGGTGAGGCCGGTGCAGAAAGGTCCTCTGAAGAACGGACGCCGAGCGTCCCCGAGGCCGCCAAGCGGCGGTCGGCCGTACTGCATCCGCATCCGGATCCCAAACTTGTGGAGCGCAGCGATATCGGCATGCTGCCGATTATCGGCACGGATGGGCGCAAACCCTGGCGGGTCTATTCACGCCCCTTCAACGTCCTGGAAAAGCGCCCGCGGATTGCGATCGTCATGACGGGCTTGGGGGTTTCTTTCAACGCAACGGAATCGGTTGTTGGTGTCCTCCCCGGCGAGGTAACGCTCGCCTTCGCGCCATATGCGCAGAAGTTGAAGGAGTGGATCGATGCCGCGCGGGGTGCCGGGCATGAGGTCTTGATCAACCTGCCCATGGAACCCAGAGATTATCCGCGCAGCGATCCGGGGCCGTTTGGTCTGCTGACGGGACTCGACGTGGAGCAGAACCGGCGGCGGCTCGACTGGGTCTTGAGCCGAATGACGGGGTATGTCGGTGTGACCAACTATCTGGGCGACCGTTTTACCTCCAGCCAAAGCGGAATGCGCCCCGTTCTTCGGGAACTGGAGCGCCGTGGCCTGATGTTCCTCGACAGTATGGAGAGTAACGTTAGTGTCGGTCCCAAGACTGCGAAGTCGTTGAATCTGCCACTAGCCATTAGCGATCGCGCGATCGACGTCATCACAAGCCGGGCGGATATCGACCGGAAATTGGCTGAATTGGAGACCATCGCCAAGACACAAGGGGTCGCCGTTGCTTTGGCGCGTCCCTATCCCGTTACGATTCGGCGTTTACAGCGATGGATACGCGATCTGGATGAAAAAGGATTGGCTTTGGCGCCGATTACCGCCGTCGTCAATAAACAGAGTCTTCGATAAACGCGCTATGTCTGCCGACCCCGATTCCCGTCCCTATCGCCCCTGTGTCGGGGTCATGCTGCTGAACGCCGACGGTTTGGTCTTCGTCGGCAGCCGCATTGATACGCCGGGGGAAAATTGGCAAATGCCGCAAGGGGGTATCGATGACGGCGAATCCCCGCGTGACGCTGCGCTGCGCGAATTGGAAGAAGAGGTCGGGACTCGTGAGGCTGTAATCGTCGCTGAAAGTGCGCATTGGTATTCCTACGATCTTCCGGCGCACTTCTCAAAACGAAGTTGGAACGGACGCTATCGTGGGCAGACGCAGCGCTGGTTTGCGATGCGTTTTGCAGGACAAGACAGCGACATTCGGCTGGATCGGCATAAGCCGGAATTCAGTGATTGGCAATGGGTCCCGATGAAACGCGTGGTGGATATGATAACACCGTTCAAGCAGGCGGTTTATAGGGAGGTCATCCGTGAATTTTCACATCTTATACCAAGGAGCGCTGATAGTGACCCCTAGAGATCGCGCATGCGGTCCGTCGGGTAGGAGGGGCGGCGCAAGCGATGCGAGGCATCGTCAAGCCGTTCCGACGCCCTCCGACGGGCCGCATGCACGACCGGAACGGCAGCTTGGCGCGGCTTTCGGACAGTGTCGCGCCCGGCTTCCGATGCCCCGCATCGCCGCGCCGCACGCTCCTTGCCGAAAACCGCGCTAAGCTGTCTCTATGGGTTACTATCATCGCTCCTTGGTATTAGCGACAAGATTGCGCCGAAATAACTAGATGCTGAACGAGTCGGTGACAGAATATTTATTAATAATAGTTAATATAAATTTACCATTACTTGACGTAAATTCAATTTTTAGTAATATTTTATGTATTAACTATCTTAGATTTTGTTTCGTAAATATTAGTTGGAACGGAATCTCTGTATATACTTGATTCGTAAGCAAAAAGACCGCCAGAATGGTGGCATACTAATTGCGGGGCGCGGAAGAGCCTATGTTGTCATTGCAGGTCAATGCAGCATTATCGATTGGCGGCGGCGGTGCGGTTGGCGTACCGAACCGAAGCCTTGCGTCCGATTCCGATAACCCCTCGACGGTGCAGCGTGGCGGAGAGATCAATCGCGACGCCGCCCGGCCAGGCCCACCGATCGCCAGGCTGGATTTCCAGACGCAAAATCAGTCGCAAAGCGTGCCCGGTGAAGCGGAAGGCGATGGCGCCGCGCAGGCTCAAGCTGAAGAGGGCGCGCGGACCAATGAGGATGGCGAGAAGGTCGACGAGAACGGTTTGACCGAGGCGGAGCAGCGGGAGATCGAGAAACTGAAAGCGCGGGACCGCGAAGTCCGGGCGCATGAGCAAGCGCACGCGGCGGCCGGAGGTTCGGTAACCGGATCGCCTCAACTTACGTTCACGCAGGGCCCGGACGGCAAGCAGTACGCGGTTAGTGGCGAAGTGTCCGTCGATACCAGCCCGGTGCGGGGCAATCCGGAAGCCACGATCCGCAAGATGGAACTGGTTAGGAAGGCGGCGTTGGCGCCCGCCAGTCCCTCCAGTCAGGACAGGCGGGTTGCCGCCGAGGCCGATGCCCAAATTCTTGCGGCCCGCCAGGAGATCGCGAAAGAGAAACGCGAAGCACAGGCGGAACAGGCCGAGAAACGCAGCGAGGGACAGAACGGCGATCCAAGCATCGGTCAGTCCGATCCGGCTTTCGATCCAGAGAAGCGCTTTAATCAGCCCGTGGGTGGCGCGAGCTCCCCGTTGAATACGGGGCTGGCCGGTACGGGCGAACTGAACCTAAATACTGAAGTGCTGTCGCCGGGCGATCTGTTCAATCTCGTCGCTTAAGACGCGCCTTCTTTAATGGCCGCCAGCGTAGGGCGGGGCGTCCATCGATTGCAGTTTCGCTTCGGCGATTTCTAAAGCCGCGATTGCCTTGGCACGATCATTGTCGTTCGCCGCGGCACTGACATCTTCGCGCAAGTCTTTGAGTTCCTGCTCCAGCGCAGCACGGTCGATGTTCTCGACCCGGACAGCGCCTTCCGCCAGGATGGTGCAGCGTTCCTTGGTGACCTCGGCGAAGCCGCCGGCAAGGAAAAAGCGTTGCGTCACCGCACCGCCTTCGAACACGGCGAGCGTTCCTGGCCTGATGTTCGAGATGAGGGGCGCATGATTGGCAAGCACGCCGAAATCGCCCTCTTCTCCGGGAACGACGACCATCTCAACCGATTCCGACAAGATCAGGCTTTCCGGCGAAACGAGCTCGAGTTCAAACTGATCGGCCATACTGTATCGCTCCCGTAGACGCGGTTAATCTCTACGCGGCTTCCGCGGCCATGACCTTGGCTTTTTCGACGGCTTCCTCGATCGCGCCGCACATATAGAAAGCGGCCTCTGGAAGATCGTCATATTCGCCGTCAAGAATGCCTCTGAAGCCTTTGATCGTGTCTTCGAGAGCGACGAGCTTGCCTGGCGAGCCGGTGAAGACTTCTGCGACAAAGAAAGGCTGCGACAGGAAGCGCTGGATCTTGCGGGCGCGCGAAACCGTCTGCCTGTCGTCTTCGGACAACTCGTCCATACCCAGAATGGCGATAATTTCCTGCAGGGACTTGTAGCTCTGCAACACGCGCTGAACCTCGCGCGCCGTGTCATAATGTTCCTGGCCGACCGTGCGCGGCTCCATAATCCGGCTGGTTGAATCAAGCGGATCAACGGCGGGATAAATGCCGAGCTCCGCGATTTGCCGCGACAGAACCGTCGTTGCATCCAAGTGGGAAAAGGTCGTGGCCGGTGCCGGATCGGTCAAATCATCGGCAGGCACATAGACTGCCTGCACGCTCGTGATAGACCCTGTTTTCGTGGTCGTGATTCGTTCCTGCAGGTTGCCCATATCGGTGCCCAGGGTCGGCTGATAACCCACCGCGGACGGGATACGGCCAAGCAAGGCCGACACTTCCGAACCCGCCTGCGTGAACCGGAAAATGTTATCAACGAAGAACAACACGTCCTGGCCTTCCGCATCGCGGAAATACTCCGCCAATGTTAGGCCCGAGAGGCCGATACGGGCCCGTGCACCCGGCGGCTCGTTCATCTGACCGTATACGAGGGCGGCTTTGGATTCGCCGTCCGGCACAATAACGCCGGATTCGATCATTTCATGATAGAGATCGTTGCCTTCGCGGGTCCGCTCGCCAACGCCGGCGAAGACCGAATACCCGCCATGCGCCTTGGCGATGTTGTTGATCAATTCCATGATGATGACGGTTTTTCCGACGCCAGCGCCGCCGAAAAGGCCAATTTTACCGCCTTTCGGGTACGGCGTTAGCAGGTCGATAACCTTGATGCCGGTGACAAGCTGCTCGGTTTCGGTCGATTGATCGACGAAGGGCGGCGCGTCGCGGTGAATCGGCAATCTGGTCTTCGAAGGAACCGGGCCTCGTTCGTCAACAGGCTCACCGATGACGTTTAGGATACGGCCCAGTGTCTCTGGTCCCACTGGCATCATAATCGGCTCGCCCGTATCCGTGACTTCCTGTCCCCGGACAAGGCCTTCCGTCGTGTCCATCGCAATGCAACGAACGTTGTTTTCGCCCAAATGCTGCGCGACTTCCAGGACCAGATTGTTGCCGTTGTTGTCCGTGGTCAGCGCGTTCAAAATCGGCGGCAGATCGCCATCGAAATGCACGTCGATTACGGCGCCCAGGACTTGGGATACCTTGCCAACTAAATTCTTCGCCATGGGTTACGCTCCCGCTTCAGGCTAGCTGTTTTCTCAAAGCGCTTCCGCGCCAGAGATGATTTCAATCAATTCGCTGGTAATCGCGGCCTGCCGTGTTCGGTTGTAGACGAGTGACAGGCTGTCGATCATATCGCCCGCGTTGCGGGTCGCATTGTCCATCGCCGTCATGCGCGCGCCTTGCTCGGAGGCGAAGGATTCCAGCATCGAACGGTACATTTGCACCGCGAGGTTTCTCGGCAACAATGCTGCCAAAATTTCTTCTTCGTCGGGCTCAAACTCATAGCTTGAACCATCGCCGCTGTCCGGCTCTTTGCCATCGGCGCCAGTCGCAAATGGGATAAGCTGCAGCGGGGTCACGACCTGCTCAATCGCCGAAACGAATTTGTTGTAAATGACCGTGCAGATGTCGAACTCGCCCGCTTCGAACATGTTTGCTACTTGCTCGGCAACAGTTGAGGCGTGCTCGAAGGCCGGCATTGGCTTTGCCAGATCTTCGTAGCCGGCGACCATTCTTGACCCGGAATCCCGGCGCATTGCCGAAACACCCTTCCGTCCGACGACGATCAGCTTTACGGATTTACCGGCGGCCTCTAACTGCGCGATACGGCGATTTGCGTCTCGGACAAGGTTGCTGTTGAACCCGCCGCACAAGCCTCTATCAGAAGAGATGAGTATCAGAAGGTGGGTATCGTCCCGACCCGTCCCGCCAAGCATCGGCGGAGCGCTTTCCGGGTTTGCTGCCGCACCTGCGGCCAACGATGACAGCATTCGTTCCATTCGCTCGGCATAGGGTCGTGCCGCTTCGGCACGCTCTTGCGCGCGGCGCAGTTTCGCTGCGGCAACCATTTTCATGGCCGATGTAATACGTCGCGTCGATTTGACGCTCGCAATTCTATTTCGAAGCTCTTTAAGGCTCGCCATGTCTGCAGCCCGACTCCCCTACGACACTGTCATTATCTTTTGATCGCACTTTATGCGGTCAAACGAAGTTTTTGACGAGCGTCTCGATAACTTCCTTCAACTTCTGTTCGGTCTCGTCAGAAATCGCGCCTTCATCACGGATCGTAGTCAATACACCCTCATGTTCCGCGCGGAAATGAGCGAGCATCGCCTCTTCGAACCGATTTACATCATTGGCGTCCAGAGTATCGAGATAGCCGTTCACACCGCTGAAGATCGATACGACTTGCTCTTCCACGGAAAGCGGGCTGAATTGGCCTTGTTTTAGCAGCTCGGTCAGCCGTGCACCGCGCGCCAGCAGGCGCTGGGTAACGGGGTCGAGATCCGATGCAAATTGTGAAAACGCTTCCATTTCACGAAACTGCGCAAGCTCAAGCTTAATCGTGCCCGCGACCTGTTTCATCGCCTTAATCTGTGCCGCGGAACCAACGCGGGATACGGACAGGCCGACGTTAATGGCAGGACGGACGCCTTTATAGAACAGTTCCGTTTCCAGGAAGATCTGGCCGTCGGTAATCGAGATAACGTTCGTCGGGATATAGGCCGACACGTCGCTCGCTTGGGTTTCAATGATCGGCAGGGCCGTCAAAGAGCCAAGGCCGTGATCTTCGTTCATCTTCGCCGAACGTTCGAGAAGACGGGAATGGAGATAGAAGACGTCACCCGGATAGGCTTCACGGCCTGGCGGACGGCGCAGCAGCAAGGACATTTGCCGATAGGCGACGGCCTGCTTCGACAGATCGTCATAAATGATGACGGCGTGCATGCCGTTGTCGCGGAAATACTCGCCCATCGTGCAGCCGGTATAGGGCGCCAGGAACTGCAGTGGTGCAGGGTCTGACGCCGTCGCCGATACGACGACGGTGTATTCCATCGCACCATGATCTTCGAGGGTCTTAACGACCTGCGCGACGGTCGATCGCTTTTGGCCAACTGCGACGTAGACGCAATAAAGCTTCTTGGACTCGTCGTCCCCGGCATTGATGGTTTTTTGATTGATGATCGTATCGATCGCGACGGCCGTTTTACCGGTTTGCCGGTCACCAATAATCAGCTCACGCTGGCCACGGCCGACCGGTACCAGGGCGTCCAGTGCTTTCAGTCCGGTCTGGACCGGTTCGTGAACCGATTTACGCGGGATAATGCCAGGCGCCTTGACGTCAACACGGCCGCGCTCATCCGATTGGATCGGCCCCTTGCCGTCGATCGGATTGCCGAGCGCGTCAACGACGCGGCCCAGCAGGCCCTTTCCGACAGGAACGTCGACGATGGAGCCGGTTCGCTTGACCGTATCGCCTTCCTTGATGTCGCGGTCACTACCGAAAATCACCACGCCGACATTGTCGGTTTCCAGGTTCAGCGCCATGCCACTGATTCCGCCGGGGAATTCAACCAGCTCACCAGCCTGAACGTTATCAAGGCCGTAGATGCGGGCCACGCCGTCACCGACGGAAATGACTTGCCCAACTTCGGCAACATCCGCTTCGGTGCCGAACCCGGCGATCTGTTCCTTGATAATCGAAGATATCTCGGCAGCGCGGATATCCATCAGCTCGCCCCCTTCATCGCAATTTGCATTTTGTTAAGCTGCGTCCGCAGCGACGTGTCTACCATCCTGCTGCCGACCTTGACGATCATGCCGCCGATCAGCGCTGGATCCACCGCATGCGCGACCGAAACTTTTCCGCCGAGCGCACGTTGCAGCGATTCCTGTAATGTCGTGACCTGGCTCTCACTCAGCGCCTTGGCCGCCGTGACTTCCGCGGTAACTTCGCCGCGTCGTCGGGCAAGTTCGTCCAAATAGCCCTTTACCATCTCGGTCATGGCGAACAGACGACGGTTTTGCGCAATCAGCCCGACGAAACGCCGGGTCAGGTCGTTGACCTCCATCGCGCCCAAGATGGCCGCCATGGCTTTGCCCTGATCATCGCGGTTCAGCACCGGGCTGCGGACCAATCGCTGCATATCGGGACTGTCCTCGATCGCAGCGAGCAGCCGGGCAAGATCGTTCGCGACGTTGTCGAGCAATCCTTGCTCGTCGGCCAAATCGAACAACGCGGTTGCGTAGCGATTGGCAATTTCAGAGACGGCTGTATTTGTAGCCAACTGGGAAACCCCCGGGGAAACCTTAAAAAATCAGTCGGAATTTGCCGCAAGAGCGAGTCTAGCGCCACCCAATAACAAGCATCCGTGCGGGTAGCTCCAGCGCGGAAGCGAGGCGTGTGTACCATACGGTCTATGGCCTTTCAAGCCACCGGCCAGTGCCATTTCGTCGCGCGCGGGATCTTATACCAAGGAGCGTTGATAGTGACTCATAGAGACGGGTTATCCAGGTTTTCGGCAAGAAGCGTTCGGCGCAGCGATGCGGGGCATCGAAAGCCGGGCGCGACGCTGTCCGAAAGCCTGGATAACCCGCCCTCCGGGTCGCGAATGCGGTCCGTCGGCGGGCGTCGGAACGGCTTGACGATGCCCCACATCGCCCGCGCCGCCCCTCCTACCCGACGGACCGCATTCGCGATCTCTAGGGGTCACTAACAGCGATCCTTGGTATTACTGGCAGCGCCACCCTTGTGACGGGTTTAGAGGAAGCTGTGTGGGTCGATATCGACTTGGACCCGGACGGCGTTCGGGACTGGGACGCGCGGCAGCCAAGCTCGCAAATGGTCCTGGATGGAAACGCCTCGATCGGCCTTGAGCAGCAACCGCCAACGATGACGGCCCCGGAGAACCGCGAGCGGTGCCGGGGCTGGCCCGAGTACGCGAACGCTCCCGTCAGACGGTGCGCAGCGCGCTAGACCCCGGGCGACATGGGCGACGGCTTCGGAATCGTTGCCGGAAATGACCAGGCCCGCCAGCCTGCCGTAGGGCGGCCATCCGCCGGCCTGGCGCGCATGCGCCTCGGCCTGGAGGAACCCGTCGCGGTCTCCATTGGCGAGCGCCTGCATGACGGGGTGGTCGGGGTGGTAGGTTTGCAGAAGGACGCGGCCCGGCTTGTCGTCGCGGCCGGCCCGGCCGGCAACTTGGTGAAGCAGCTGATAGGTTCGCTCCGCGGCGCGCAAATCGCCGCCCGACAGTCCGAGGTCGGCGTCGACGACGCCCACCAGGGTCAGCTTGGGGAAATGGTGGCCCTTGGCGACGATTTGTGTGCCGATGATGATGTCGACTTCGTGATCCAGGACCTGAGCGACGAAGGCCGCGGCATCGGACGGTTTGCGAATGGAATCGCTTGTAACGATACTGAGGCGTGCGTCGGGCAGAAAATTCATGACCTCTTCGGCCAACCGCTCGACGCCGGGCCCGCAGGCAACGAGGCTTTCGGCTGTTTGGCAGCTTGGGCACTCTTCAGGCCGCCGGCCGGAATAGCCGCAATGATGGCATTGTAAACGGGCGGAAAAGCGATGCTCGACCAACCAGGCGGTGCAGTTCGGGCATTCCATTCGATGGCCGCAACTGCGGCACAAGGTTAGCGGCGCGTACCCACGTCGGTTCAAGAACAGCAGGGATTGGGAGCCGGCGGCGAGCGTTTCGGTGAGGGCGTGGCGCAGGGGCGGAGAGATCCAGCTTTGCCGTTCCGGCTGATCCTGGCGCAAATCGAGCAGTTCGACCGTCGGCAAGGTCGCCCCGCCGTGCCGTGCCGGCAGATGGAGCCGCTCGTACCGGCCCGCTTCGACGTTCGCGACGGTCTCCAGGGACGGTGTCGCCGACGCCAGTACGATGGGAATCTCGCCGATACGCGCCCGGACGACCGCCATATCGCGCGCATGATAGGCGACCCCATCCTCCTGTTTGAACGCATTGTCATGTTCTTCGTCGACAACGATGAGGCCAAGTTCCGGGTAGGGCAGAAACAACGCAGACCGGGCGCCGACGACGACACGGGCCTTGCCTTCTGCGATGGCGCGCCATGTCGCGCGCCGCCGCGTCGGGGTCAGGTCCGAATGCCATTCCGCGGGCCGCACGCCGAAACGGGCCTCGAACCGGTCCAGCCACTGCGCGCTAAGCGCGATTTCCGGCAACATCACGAGCGCTTGCTGGCCATGCCGAAGTACTTCTGCGATTGCCTCGAAATAGACTTCTGTTTTCCCCGCGCCGGTGACGCCGTCGAGCAACGTTACCGAGAACCCGTCTATCTGACTGCGCATCGACTGAGCTGCCGCAGACTGCGCGTCGGATAGCGTCGGGCCCGGGGTGTCGGGATCCGGCATGGCGAAGCGGCCCGCCGGTGGCAGATTCACGGGCTCGAGTGCATGGGCTTCAACGAGACCTTTTGCGACACCGGGGCTGACCGCTGCCTCGAGCGCAATATCCGCCATGACAAGCGGCGGAGCGTCCTGCAGCAGATCGAGAACGCGGTGCCGTGCCGCCGTAATACGAAACTCCGGCAACACCGCGGCGCGTCTATAAGCGATTCGCGGTTTTGCCGGTTCCAATGCCGCGGGTACGCTCATGGCCATACGCAACACGGCGCCCGGCGGCGAAAGCGTATATGCGGAAACCCACTCTACCAGACGGCGGATTTCCGCCGGCATTGGCGGCGCGGGCATTCGGCCGACAACGTCCTTGAGACGGTCCTCGGAAACGCTGCTTTCCGCACTTTGTGGGGGCTTTTCCCAAACCACACCGATTGCCTGGCGTGGCCCAAGCGGAACCTTGACGAAGTCGCCGGGGGCAAGATCGAGCCCTTCAGGAACGCCATAATCGTAGGCGTCGCTCAAGGGCAGGGGTAAAAGAACCTTGACCCATGGTTTCGGCCCAGATGATATCTGGAGAAGATTCGATTGGTGGTGCGGCATCGATCGTGAGTCTAAAAGACTGATACCGCGTTTGCCATCGTGAAGCGAAACCGCGGGTGGAATTCGGAGAAGATTATGAAGTTCTTTGTGGATACGGCCGATATCAAGGAGATCCGCGAACTCGCGGATACCGGGCTGCTCGACGGGGTGACGACGAACCCGTCCCTGATCGCAAAATCCGGACGCGATTTCTTCGAAGTGGTGTCCGAAATATGCGACGTGGTCGATGGCCCCGTTAGCGCCGAGGTCGCGGCGACCGACTTCGAGACGATGCTTGCGGAGGGACGCAAGCTTGCCGGTATTGCCGACAATATTGCGGTCAAGGTGCCGCTTACACCGGATGGTTTGAAGACATGCCGGATATTGGCGCAGGGTGGCACGATGGTGAACGTGACGCTTTGCTTTTCGGCAAATCAGGCGATTTTGGCGGCCAAGGCGGGCGCGAGTTTTATTTCGCCTTTTGTCGGCCGGCTGGACGATATCGCCGCCGATGGCATGAATTTGATCGCGGAAATTTGCGAAATTTATGCCAATTATGCCGATTTCAACACGGAAGTTCTGGTTGCATCCGTACGCTCGCCCATGCATATCACCGAGTCAGCGAAACTGGGCGCCCATGTTGCGACCGTACCGGCAAGCGTTTTGTGGTCCTTGTTTAAGCATCCGCTGACCGACAAGGGTTTGGATGCGTTTCTGGCGGATTGGAAAAAAACAGGGCAGTCGATTCTTTGAAACGTTGGCGAACTAGGAGTCAGTCTGAGTAATGACGCAGGAATCAACCGATCCTAAAGAGGATGAACTTAGCGATGCGCGTGTTGCCGCGTATCTGCAAGATCATCCGGAGTTCCTGTCGCGAAACCCGGATGTTCTGAAGTTTCTATCCGCCCCGGAGCGGCCCTTCGGAGAGGGCGTAACCGATATCCAAACCGCGATGATCGGCCGGCTTCGCACGGAAGTGGCACGGCTCAATGCTCGTCAGGACGAGATCATTTTAACGAGCCGCGCCAACCTGAATACCCAAGGCCGTGTTCATGAATGCGTCATTGCGTTGCTGGCGGCAAAATCGTTCGAGCAGGCGATACAGATCGTCACTACGGATTTTGCGGTGATGCTCGATCTCGACGTGGTCACAGTATGTGTCGAGACGGAAGAAGGGACGGCCACCTTGTTGCGGATGCCGGGTTTGCGGACATTGGCAGGGGGTGCCGTTGAGGCGACACTCGGTGACAATAAGAGAGTGCGTCTGCGGAGCGACTCCCCGGCGGATCCGGAAATTTTCGGCGGCGGGGCGACCTTGGTTCGTTCGGCTGCTTTCATACGCCTTGATATTTCGGACTTGGCGCCACCGGCGCTGATTGCCTTCGGCGCGCGGCGGGCCGGAAAATTCCACGCGGGGCAGGGTACGGAACTGTTGAATTTTCTTGGCCGTGTCGTCGAACATGACATTCGGCTATGGCTGGCCCTGCCGAGCTAACGGAACGGCGCGACAGCGCCATAGGCGCCGCCGCTGACATCGCGGCACTGATCGATGACTGGCGCGGGTGGCTTTCGGATGAGCGGCGCGTCTCGCACAATACGGTCGTTGCGTACGAGACCGATCTGTTCGCGTTCTTCAAGTTTTTGACCGATCATCTCGGAGAGCTGCCCACTGTGGCCGCGGTCACGGCCTTGCAGCCTGCCGACTTTCGGTCGTGGCTGGCAAAGCGCACGCAGGACGGGTTGAGCCGGCGCTCCACGGCACGGGCATTATCGGTCGTGCGTGGGTTCTTCCGCTGGTGCGAGAGAAACGATCACTTAACCAATCATGCCATTCGGTCGGTCCGGTCACCCAAAGTGCCTCATACCGTGCCCTGGCCGCTGTCGGTTCCCGATGCGGCAGCGGTAGTAGAGCAGATTGGCGACCTGGCGGAAGAACCTTGGATCGGCCTGCGTGACATTGCGCTTTTCACGCTGCTCTATGGCTGCGGTCTACGGATATCGGAAGCGCTTGGCTTGACGCGCGCCGATGCCAATTGGGGCGAAGCCCTGACCGTTACCGGTAAGGGGTCGAAGCAGCGCATGGTGCCTGTACTGCCCGCCGTTCGTGACGCGGTGGCCCTGTATATCGAAACCTGCCCGTTCGTGCTCGGCCCGGGCGATCCATTGTTTCGCGGTGTGCGTGGTGGGCCGCTTAATCCAGCCGTTGCCCAACGCAACATGCGGGTGGTCCGTGGATGGCTCGGCCTGCCGGATAGCGCCACGCCGCATGCGTTGCGCCATTCCTTTGCGACGCACCTGCTCGCTGGCGGCGGCGACTTGCGCTCAATCCAGGAATTGCTCGGCCATGCGTCCCTGTCCACGACGCAGCGCTATACCGAGGTCGAGGATTCGGTGCTGCTCGCCGAATACCGAGCCGCTCATCCGCGTGCCCGGTAGCGCGGAGAGGAATCCGCGCTACCGCTAGCTGCTAAAGCGCTCCCTCTTTGCTCAGTGCGGCAATCATCGCGTCCAGGCCGCCCTGAGCTTCGAGAATCCGCCGCGCCAGACCGGCGTCGTACAGGCCCATTTTCTTGCCGACTGTCCAGGATTTCGCCGCGGCGGCACGCCACTCGGTCATCTCTGCCTCGTTCGGCTGGTAGTAATTAACTTTCGCCGCGTTTTTCGCACCCATCTTGCTGGCGTAGCGGGCGTCGATTTCGAAAGCCTTGGCGCGTAGGTCGGCGGCAGCCATGTCGACGGCCTTTTGCGCCCAGCCGGGCAGTTTTTCGAAGCGCTTTAGATCCATGAAGATGATCATCGGCGTCCAGGCACCGCCGGTCAGCGTGACATACGGCGACACTTCGAAGAATTTCATCATCGTATGCACGGGTTTTTGGATATAGAGACCGCGCACGACCTTCTGCTGCACAGCGTCGTATGTCTCGGCCCAGGCAACGGGAGTCGCGACTGCCCCCCAGGACCGTAATAGGGACCCGTCGAGTGGCGATTTTGTAACCCTGATCTTGACGCCCTTAAGGTCCTTCGGTGTCTTGATCACACCGACATTGGTTTCGAGATTGCGGAAACCCAAAAGCGGTACGACGGCGATCACCTTGAGCTTATCCTGTGCCACCGCGATTTTGTTCAACTCGTCGAACAGGAAGTCGTCGAGTACCTTTTTTGCCGCTGCATCGCTCTTGAAAATATACGGCAAGGTCAGGACTTCGAAGGTCTTGCTGAATCCGCCATAGTTGGCGACGGAGGCCGTACCCATGTCAGTCTGACCGAGCTTGACCTGCTCCACGCAGGTTTTCTCGGAGCACAGGCTCTTCGCCATATGGATGTCCATCGTAATGCGGCCGTTGGAATGTTTTTCCATCATCGGCTTGAGGACGTCTTTCAACATTTCCTTCATGGGGAACTTGTCGTTCCAGCTCGTTCCCACTTTCAATGTGATCTCTGCGGCGTTGGCGGCCGCACCGGAGACGAGGGTCCCCGCGAGCAGCGCCGCGAGCGCCCATTTGCTGCAACTTGCTATGTGTTTCATTACGTGACTCCTCCCTATTGCTGTGTCGCATACCGAACAAAACGGTGGTGGAGCTGCGCGGTTATGGCCCGTCGCTTTCTCCAGTTTCGAGAGTGCGGAACCGCTTGAGGTCCTGCACCAGAACGCCCGTGCTGGCGATGATCAGGAGTACGCCCGACAGGGGCATGATCATCGCCGGGTATTTCTGTTCCAGTCCGCCGAGCTCCCAATAGAAGCCCGGTATATTGAGCGCGGCTTCGAGGCCGAACCAGCTGTAAATAACTGAAAATACTAAAATAACCAGATTCCAAAAGGCATCGAGCACGAGTGCGAGGCGCGGCGAAATGCTTTCGTACAACGCCTGCATCGCGATCAATTCTCGGCTGCGGACCGTGATGCTTAACCCGATGAGGATCATGCCCATATTGGCGAACATCGAAATGACATCGGTCCAGAAGGGCGGTTCCAGAAACACGTATCGCATAACGACCGAGTAGAGGACGACCACCGCGATCGTCAGCAGCAGCAGGCTCGTCACATGGTCGGAGGCGCGTTCCAGGCCGCGATCGAGCGTATGAAGGATCGTCTTCATGGCGCCTAAAATCCTGCGAGGCGAGGGATGAAGCCGGTCAGTGGCTCGACCATCAAGATGAGAACGAGCAACAATACTTCCGCGCCGATGAACGGCAGCAAATCGACCGCGACACGTTCGAGCCTCTCTTCTGCGATGCGCGCCGCGGCGAAATAGCAGATGCCTACCGGGGGCGTGACGGTGCCGAGAAGAAAGCCGACGCAGATGACCATTGCGGCTTGTGTGTCGGCAATTCCGGCCTTGTCCGCGGCGGCGAGTAGTGTCGGCCCCAGAATGATGAGATTGGCAACGATATCCGCCAGCATGCCCGCGATCAGGATGACACCCAGAAAGGCAAGCAGAAACAGGCCTTGATGATCCTTGAACCCGACGAGCCAGTTTTCCAAACCCTGAAGGGCGCCAAGCCGGGTCAGCAGCCATGAGAACGGCCCCGCTGCCGCGATAATGATGAAGATCGCTGCCGTCAGTTTGACCGTGCGGCGCAGCGCTTCGCGGCAGTCGCGCCACGACAGCGCCTTGTAGACGAACTTGCCGAGCACGAAGGCGAGGAAACATACGACCGCGCCGGCCTCGGTCGCCGTGAAGACGCCGCCGACGATGCCGAAATACAGGATCAGAGGCAGTGACAGGGCCAATATGGACCGACCGCCGGCGCGCAGCAGGGCGCCGAAGGTGAAAGGTTCCTCGTATCGCTCGTAGTTCCTACGACGGCTTATGACGTAGGCCACCGCCATGAACATTAGCCCGACGAGGATTCCCGGCAGAATTCCCGCCGAGAATAGTTTTCCGACGGACTTGTTGGTGACACTGGCGAAGAGAACGATCGCGATACTGGGCGGAATAATCCCGCCGATGGTCGAGGAAACCGCGGTCGTGGCGGCTGAGAAGGACGGCGAGTAGCCCGCCTTCTTCATCGCCGGGATCATGACGCCGCCGATTGTCGCCGTCGATGCGACTGCGGAGCCGTTCAGGCTGGCGAACAGAATCGACATCATGATCGTGATATGGGACAGCCCGCCGCGCAGCCGGCCGACAGCCTCGCGGCTGAGCTCCAGCAGGCGGTCGGTGACCGCACCCATATTCATCAGTTCGCCCGCCAGGAGAAACATGGGCACGGCGACGAGCGGGAATTTTTCCAGCGCCTTGTACATCTGGTAGGGCACGGCGTTCAAAGGGATGACGTCGGTGAACGCGATGTAGCCCGTGGGCAACACCACCATCGCGAACCCGGTCGGCATCCCCAAAAGGATCAGGACGATCAGCGCGGCAAGAAAGGCGAACGCCGTCATGTGTTCGTCGCCTAGTCGGCAACGTCCTGTTGCTTGTCGCGCAGGATGTCCGCCAAGGCCTGCAGATTGGGCAGCGTGTAAGTCGGTGTCACACCAATCGGCAACGGCTTCATGCGTTGCCGGTTGGTCCATGCCGTTGTCAGCCCTTGAGTGTCCGCGCCGACGATTTCCCAGAAATGGCCCGTGACCCAGATAATGTCTTCCTTGGGGCAGCCGGCGCGTTCCATGCCGAGTTTGAAGACCTTCGGCGATGGCTTGAAGGCGAGCGCTTCCTCGCCGCTGCTGATGATTTCATCGAGATACTGCCGGATGCCGGCATATTCCGTGTGGTCCTCCAGCATCTTTTTCGTCGGGTTGGCGACGATCTTTAGCGTGTGGCCCTGTTCTTTCAGATCCTTCAGAGCGCCGGGCACATCCGGATAGGCGCGTAGTTTGTGGTATTGCGACATGATATCGATAATCGCCGCCTCCGGCAGCTCGATATTATGCGTGTCGAGCGCCCAGCGCAGGCATGATTCCGTCAGGTCAGGCTGTGGAATGAAGCGCTCGCAGAGGGTCAGGTAGAACATCGACCACTTCTGCATGAAGCGCCAATCCTCGGAGAGCTTCTGCGCGTTGTGCGACTCGAACAGGTACGGCTCGAGCACATCGGAAATCGTGTAGTTGTCGACCAACGTTCCCCAACTGTCGAAAAGCAGTGTTGCCATTTCATTCTCCTTCGTTTGTGAGTATCGTCGGTATTCTGGCAGCCTAGGCCGCGGATTTCTTCTTCTCGATTTCCTCGAGCTTCGATGTCCAGTCCATATCCTTCGCAAAGGTCTCCAGATCGTCGTCGGACATGTAAACGGTATGCTCCGGCCCGGGGTAGACGTGACTGCGTACTTCGTCCCGGTAGCGGATGAAGACATCTTCCATGATCGGAATAAGGTCGGTGTAGATCTTGGAGTGACGCGGCGTGTGCTCCTCGTAGAGGTGGAACAAATCGGAGGTGATGATGTGCACCCCATCCGCCTTGTTGCCCGCGCCGAGACTGATGACGGGCACCGGCAACGTTTCCGTGAGATATTGGCAGACCTCCTCGCTGGTCACCTCGCACAGGATCGAGAAACATCCGGCATCAATAAAGGCGAGCGCATCGTCGACGAGACGTTTTGCGCCATCGGAGTCCTTGCCTTGCGCGAAGAAGCCGCCGAGTTGCGGTATGCGCATCGGTGTGATGCCGACGTGCCCCTGCACCGGAATGCCTGCCTTGACGATGGCTTCGATATTGCGCGCGTGATGCTGATTGCCCTCGCACTTCATGACTTCTGCGTTGGCTTCGGCAACGAAACGGCCGGCATTTTCAACGGCCTGTTCCGGCGAGACGTGGAAACTCCAATACGGCATGTCGACCATGCGCATCCCGTATTCGCTGCCGCGGTCGATCGCCTTGGCCATCATCATGACCTCGTCGAAGGTGACGGTAACCGTGCTCTTATGGCCGAACAGGATCATGCCGCCGGTGTCCGAGACGCACAGAATGTCGATGTCCAGCCTGTCGGCCAGAACGGCGCTGCGATAGTCGTAGATCGCCATCTGTACGATCTGTTCACCGTCCGCCATTTTCTTGTTAAGGGTCCGTGATGTGACCTTGCGCCGGCGCTTCGGGGTTTCCGCCATGTTCGCCTCCCTGTTGTTGCGGGCGTGTCATTATTCAGTTTGGTATTCTTTGTTTGCGCCCACGCAATTCATGGCACAGTGGCGATTTCGAACCTACCAACCATCGGTATTACTATCGTTGGGCATAGCTGGCCTATTTCGTGCCATGGGCGCCATGCCGTGTAAGCTCTTTGGAGTGCGGTGTTCGGCGCGCGATACCTCTTAGTGACTACGTAATAAGAGCAAGGGGCGGTTGTTGCGGCTGACGCCTTCCAAAATCGCAAGCTTGGTGTAGGCTGCGCGCGTGATGCAAGCGCGAATTAAAACCGAACACTGGGTGCATGCGCATTTGCGGCGCTGCACAGTCGCCGCAGTGCCGGCGTTCGTCGTGCGCCGAGGCGACAAGGAACGCGGTATGGTGCTGCTTAAGATCAATACCTTGGACAATGGCTGCCGCGTGCTGACCCAGGCCCGGAATCTGGAAGGACAGCTTGGCTGGATGGCGGCGCTGGACGGCGTTCTCGCTCCGGAAGCAGACGCAGACGCCTACATCGCGCGCCAAACCGAACGCGACCCCGACTTATGGGTCATCGAAATCGAAGACCGCGAAGGCCGTAACTGGTTCGAGGGCGAAGAAATTTAGAATATCAGCCTCCGCGGTTATGATTCGCGAATCCGTTGTTATATCTGCTATGGAAGGTGCTTGGGCGAGGGCTTCCGGGCGCCTCGGACCACTTCTGACTGCGGAGAATGGCGATGCGTTATCCCACCAACGACCTCGAGAATTTCTGGCTCCCGTTTACCGCCAACAAGGAATTCAAACGCGACCCGAGGCTCGTTGTCGAAGGTAAGGGACTCTATTACACGAGCCACGAAGGTCATGAGATCATTGATGCCGTGTCGGGACTGTTCTGCTCGCCGGCAGGTCAAAGCCGGACCGAAATCGCCGATGCGGTCCATGAACAGATGCTCGAACTGTCCTACATTCCGTCATTCCAGCATGGCCACCCGGCGGCGTTCGAACTGGCGCGGCAGGTTAGCCGCCTGACCCCCGGCACCCTCGATTACGTGTTTTTCGCCAACTCCGGCTCGGAGGCTGTCGAAACGGCGCTTAAGATCGCGCTTCTTTATCACCGCGCACGCGGCGAGGGACAGCGCATGCGGCTCGTTGGCCGTGAACGGGGCTATCACGGCGTGAATTTTGCCGGGTTTTCCGTTGGTGGCATGGTCCGCAATCGCGAGATGTACGGCCTTGGTGTGCCGGGCGTTGTGCATCTGCGGCATACCTGGCTGGAGGAAAATCGGTTCAGCCGCGGTCAGCCAGAGAACGGTGCCGAACTGGCAAATGACCTGCAGCGGTTCTGTGATCTCCATGGCGGCGAAACGATCGCTGCTTGCATTGTCGAACCGGTTGCGGGGTCGATCGGATGTTACGTCCCGCCGAAGGGCTATCTGGAGCGGTTGCGCGAAATCTGCGACGAACACGGCATCCTACTGATCTTTGACGAGGTCATCACCGGTTTTGGCCGCATGGGTACTGCCTTTGCCGGGCAGCGCTTCGGTGTCGAGCCAGACATTATGACGATGGCCAAGGCGCTGACCAACGGTGCGATCCCGATGGGCGCGGTTGCTGCTAGCGACAAGGTCTACAAGGCCATTACCGAAGCATCGCCGGAAAAGGGCATCGAGTTCTATCACGGCTATACCTACACGGCGCATCCGGCGGCCTGTGCGGCGGGTATCGCGGCCATCTCGCTCTATGAACGGGAGAATCTGTTCGACCGGGCGGCGGAGATGGAGGCGTTTTTCCTCGATCAGGTTTTTGCGCTGCAGGATATCAGCGTCGTCACCGACATCCGCGGAATCGGCATGCTTGCCGCGGTCGACATGGCGGCGCAGGATGGAACACCGGGTCTGCGCGGCACACAGGCGGTGAAGGATCTCTACGCCGCCGGCGTGTTCACCAAGGTAACCGGCGACTCGATTCTGATCGCGCCGCCCTTTGTGTCGGAACGCAAAGACATCGAGCGGATGATCGGAACCATTCGCGACGTTATAAGCAAGTACTAGGAAACGGAAAAATGGCTGAGACGCTTTATCATTTCATCAACGGCGAGCGTACCGCGGGAGACAGCGGCCGTTTCGGCGACGTTTTCAACCCGGCAACCGGTGAAGTCAGCGGTAATTTGCCATACGCATCACCGGCCGATGTGGATCAGGCGGTACAGTCCGGGCTGGCGGCGCAGCCGGCCTGGGAAGCGACCGCATCTCCGCGCCGGGCGGCGGTGATATTCAAGTTCCGCGAACTGGTTATCCAGAACATGGATAAGATCGCCGAATTGGTGGGCCGTGAGCACGGCAAGACGATCGAGGACGCCAAAGGCTCGATCCAGCGCGGCATCGATGTGACAGAGTTCGCCTGCGGTATTCCGCATCTGCTGAAGGGCGAGCTGTCGACCAATGTAGGCGGCGGCATCGATACCTTTTCGATGCGTGAAGCTGTCGGTGTCGTCGGCGGAATCACGCCGTTCAACTTTCCGGTCATGATTCCCTGTTGGATGGGCGTCATGGCGATTGCCTGCGGCAATGCCTTTATCAACAAGCCATCCGAACGTGATCCTTCAGCGCCGCTATTCCTGGCCGAACTTTGGAAAGAGGCGGGCCTGCCGGACGGGATCTGGAATGTCGTCAACGGTGACAAGGACGCCGTCAACGCTTTGATCCAGCATCCTGACGTGCCGGCGATTAGCTTCGTCGGCTCTACCCTGGTTGGCGAGCATGTTTATCAGTCTGGCACAGCATTGAATAAACGTGTGCAGGCCTTCTGTGGCGCCAAGAACCACCTGATCGTGATGCCCGATGCGGATATGGATCAGACGGTCGATGCCCTGATGGGATCGGGTTACGGATCTGCGGGCGAGCGCTGCATGGCGGTGTCGGTCGCAGTGCCGGTGGGCAAAGATACGGCGGACGAGCTTGTAAAACGGCTTGAGCCGCGCGTGCGAAGCCTGAAGATCGGTCCTTATAACGATCCGGCTGCGGACATGGGACCGTTGATTACAGCCGAAGCGAAAAAGCGGGTTGAAGGTTACATAGATCAAGGTGTTGAAGCTGGTGCCGATCTCGTGGTGGACGGTCGTGGGACGGCCCTTCAGGGTTATGAAAACGGCAACTTTGTCGGCGGAACGTTATTCGACCGGGTGACGACCGATATGTCGATCTACAAGGACGAAATATTCGGGCCGGTTCTATCGGTCGCCCGGGCAAATGATTTCGACGCGGCAGTCGAGATGGTCAACGGCCATGAATATGCAAACGGTGTCGCGATCTTCACCCGCGATGGCGATGCCGCTCGTGCCTTCACCGACCAGGTCGATGTTGGCATGATCGGTGTCAATGTGCCGATCCCGGTGCCGATGGCGTTCCACCATTTCGGCGGATCGAAACGTTCCAAGTTCGGCGACACGCAAATGCATGGCCCGCAATCGATCAACTTCTTCACCAAGATGAAGACGATCTCCGGCCGTTGGCCAAGCGGCATCCGCGAAGGCGCGCAGTTCACGATGCCGACAAATAGGTAGTTGCGGATTGAGTCGATTAGGGGCAGTTCGCCGTCCGTTTCGACTAAAAACCCACCATCGAGCCGCGCAATCGTTGGGCGTTTAACTTCTCCAACCCGTCACCCCGGACAAGCGGCGCAGCCGCGCAGATCCGGGGTCCATTTTAATGCCGGACGCGGTTGCACCTTGGATCCCGGATCTGCGGCGCAATGCGCCTTGTCCGGGATGACGGCCTTTGTTGAAAAAAATACGCGTCACGTGTGGTCATTCTGTTTTGTGAAAAATTTTTAGAAACGTCTAAGCCCGTCATTGTACATACCCCGACGGTCTGCACGTTCGTTGTGCTCGTCTATGGCTGATTTGTTTTCCTGCAGCCAAGTTTTGGCGCGGGCGTTTCTTGTCTTTGCCTTTCGCCCCATCTTTGCGGTTTGATCGTCAGGTTTGTCGGAGTCCGTCATTTGAGCCTCACGCCTTGATCCGTTCGTTCGTTGGGTCATAGAACGGGCGCAGGCTCGCCGTCGCGGGAATGCGTTCGCCGGCGACATCGATCTCGAAGGTTCCGGCGGAAAGATAGTCGGCGTTCACGCTGTCTTCGTGGTGCACGTAGCCCATGCCGACTGAAGCGCCCAGCGTGTGGCCGTAAGCCGCCGAGGAGATGGCGCCGACCCGCTCACCGTCACGGTAGATGGGTTCGTCGTGATACATCAGCGGTTTCGGGTCCTCGAGCTTGAATAGCACGAGACGTTTCGGTGTCGGTTTGCCGCGCTGTGCTTCCACGGCGGCGCGGCCGATGAAGTCGACATTCTTGTTCCAGCCAACGGCGAAGCCGAGCCCCGCTTCTACCGGCGTATCGACGCCGGTGATGTCGTGACCCCAGTGGCGGTAGCCCTTTTCTGCGCGTAGTGAATCCATCGCATGATAGCCCGCCGGGCGCAGGCCGAAATCCTGTCCGGCTTCCGTTAAAGCCTCGTAGACATGCGCGGTAAACTCGGTCGGTACATAGAGTTCCCAACCTAGCTCACCGACATAGGTAATGCGCTGCGCCCGCACCCGGGCATAGCCGATTTCGATCTCCTGGCTCGCCAGGAACGGGAAGGCCTCGTTGGACATGTTCTTGTTGCCGAGCGCCGTCAGTAGATCGCGGGATTTTGGCCCCATTAGGCCGAGCATCGACATGCCGGATGTAATGTTGGTAACCGTCACGAACCGGTCATCGATATGCCGCGTCAACCAGGCAAAATCATGTGTCGCTGCTGCGGCGGCGGTAACCACGATATACTGATCTTCCGCCAGCCGCGTGACGGTTAGGTCCGCCTCGATGCCGCCGCGTTCGTTGAGCCACTGCGTATAGACCGCGCGGCCCGGCACAACGGCGACGTCGCCGGCGCAGACTTCCTGCAGCACGGCTTCCGCATCGCGGCCTTGCACTAGGAACTTGGCGAACGACGTCTGATCGAACAGGGTGACGGCTTCACGGGTTGCCTGATGCTCGGCGGCGGAGTGCTCGAACCAGTTCTGCCTGCCCCAGGCATATTCGTATTCGGGCGTCGTTCCGTTCGGCGCGAACCAGTTTGGCCGTTCCCATCCAAACAGCGTCCCAAAGCACGCGCCTTCCGCGGCAAGCTTTTCGTGTATCGGAGATCGCCGGGCACCACGCGCCGTGTCCGGCTGTCGGAAGGGCCAGTGCATAGCATAGAGCAGACCAACCGATTCGGTCGTTCGATCGTGAAGATATTTTCGATTGATCTGGAAATCGTGAAACCGCGCAATATCGATGTCGTTCAGGTCCATCGTCGGTGCGCCATCAACGATCCACTCCGCCAGCGCCATGCCGGCGCCGCCCGCCGACTGAATGCCGACGGAGTTGAAGCCGGAGGCGACGAACAGCCGGTCGACGGTCGGCGCTTCACCGAGAATATAACGGTTGTCGGGCGTGAAGCTCTCCGGCCCGACGAGCAGTTGTCGCACTTCTGCGTTTTCCAGGATTGGAATTCGATGCAGACCGTTCTGAAGAAAGATGTCGAACTGGTCCCAGTCCTCGTCGAAAAGCTGAAACTCGAAACCGTCCGGAATGCCGTCACCGCCCCAAGGCTTCGCCGTCGGCTCGAATCCGCCGACCAGCAGCCCGCCGACTTCTTCCTTGATATAGATATAGCCGTCCATATCACGGACTACCGGCTGGCCGCGGATAACCCCTTCGAGCGGTCGGGTTACCATGTACATATGCTCCGCCGCATGCAGCGGGACGGTAACGCCAAGCGGCCGTGCCATGTCCCGCGTCCACATGCCGCCGCACAAAACGACGGTGTCGGCGGCGATTTCACCCTGATCCGTGACGACGCCCGTTGCCCTGCCGTTGCCGGTCAGGATATTCGTGACCTTGACGCCTTCGGCGATAGTCGCGCCGCCGGCGCGCGCGCCTTTTGCCAGGGCTTGGGCCGTGTCGGTGGGGTTGGTCGTGCCGTCGCCGGGCATCCAATAGGCGGCGGTAAGATCGTCGGTGCGCAGCATCGGCGCCCGTTCCGTTACTTCATCAAATGAAATTCTCTCGATCTCGACATCGAAAGCAGCGGCCATCGCGGCCTGCCGTTTCAGTTCTTCCTCGCGTTCCGGCGTGCGCGCCAGCGAGATGCTTCCGGTCTGGCGGTAGCCGGTCGCCTGACCCGTCTCCGCTTCCAGCCTTTCGTAAAGATCCTTGGTGTATTTGGCTAAATTCGTCTGGCTATGGGTGGCGCGGAGCTGGGCCACCAGCCCTGCTGCATGCCACGTTGTGCCGCAGGAAATCTGGCCCTGTTCCAGCAAGACGACATCCGACCAGCCGAGCTTCGTCAGATGATAGGCGATACTGCATCCGGCGATCCCGCCACCGACGATGACTGCGCGTGTTTGCTTGGGCAGAGATTTGGCCATGAGCCCGGATTCCCATTCTAGAATAAGTCGAAATCTTTATAGCGGTTGCTCTAGCAGACGGCGATAGCGGGTTGGAAGCGCCAACTGCCTAGTTTAGGTTCTTGGGATTCTAATGGAGCGCGTGAAATGACTGCAGATACGGGCGAGCCCTTCCTTCTGACGCCAGGTCCCCTGACAACGTCGCGAGAAACGAAACAGGCGATGCTGCGCGATTGGGGCTCGCGCGATGCCGCTTTTATCCAAATCAATCGGGAAGTGCGCGACCGGCTCGTCGCACTCGCGCGGGGTGGCGATGCGTTTACCTGTGTGCCCGTGCAGGGCAGCGGTACCTTCGCAGTCGAGGCGATGATTGCGACCTTCTTGCCGCGCGACGGTAAGCTGCTGATCCTGATCAACGGTGCGTATGGCCATCGCATCGCGAAGATTTGCGACTATCTGGCGCGCGACTACGTCACGTATGAAACCGCCGAGGATACGCCGCCGGATCCCACCAAGGTTGATGCTCAGCTTCGCGACGATAAGAGCATCACTCATGTGGTGATTATTCATTGCGAAACGACGTCGGGTATCCTCAACCCGGTCGCCGACATTGCCACCGTTGTGGCGCAGCATGGCCGCCGATTTCTGGTGGACTCCATGAGCGCCTTCGGGGCGCTGGAAATTGACGTCGCGGCACTGCCGTGCGATGCGCTTTGCGCGTCGTCGAACAAGTGCATTGAAGGCGCGCCGGGGATGGGGTTCGTGATCTGTCGTAAGGACAGTTTGGCCGCGGCAAAGGGCAATGCCCACTCGCTCAGCCTCGATCTGGAGGATCAGTGGAGCGCGATGGAAAAGAACGCGCAGTGGCGTTTTACGCCGCCGACTCACGTCGTAGCGGCTTTCCATCAAGCGCTAGCGGAACATGCAGCGGAAGGGGGCGTCGCGGGGCGCGGAGGACGGTACCGTCGAAATTGCGAAATCCTCGTTTCAGGGATGGAGGAACTTGGTTTCAAGCCACTCCTGCCGGCATCGTTGCAGGCGCCAATCATCGTCACCTTTCACATGCCTGCCGATCCCGGTTTCGACTTTCAGGTGTTCTACGATCGCCTGGCCGAACAGGGATATGTGATCTATCCGGGGAAGTTGACGGTCGCCGACAGTTTCCGGATCGGCTGCATCGGCAGATTGGACGAAACGGTAATGCGTGGCGCGCTCGATGCAATTCGGGATACGTTGGCCGAGATGAACGTAAGCGATAGGGGCCCGGTGGCGGCCTGAGTAGAGGGGTAACGGATATGACTGGAACACCGATCACCGTAAACGGTAAGCAGTATGCGTGGCCGCAGTCGCCGGTCGTTGTCGTCTGCGTCGATGGCTCCGAGCCGGCCTACATGGATGAGGCGATCGCGGCGGGTCGTATGCCCTGGCTCGAAGGCGTGCGGCAAACGGGAACGAACCGTATTGGCAAGTGCGTCGTCCCGAGTTTTACGAACCCCAACAATATTTCGATTGTGACCGGCACTCCGCCGGCGGTGCACGGCATCTCGGGAAACTTCTTCTATGACCCGGCGACGGGCGAAGAGGTGATGATGAACGACCCGAAATTCATGCGCTGCGGTACGTTGCTGGCCGCATTCGCGGACGCCGGTGCGAAGGTCGCAGTGGTGACGGCGAAGGACAAACTGCGGCGACAGCTAGGCCACCAACTCACGGGTGTCTGTTTCTCGTCCGAGAAAGCCGACGAAGTGACGATGGCGGAGAACGGCATCGAGGGTGTCGTCGATATGGTCGGCATGCCCGTCCCCTCTGTCTATAGCGCCGAACTGTCCGAATTCATCTTCGCCGCCGGCGTCAAGATCATGGAGCGGGATCGGCCTGATATCATGTATCTGTCGACGACCGATTACGTACAGCACAAGCATGCGCCAGGCACCGCCGAGGCAAACGATTTCTACGCCATGATGGACGGCTACTGGGCGCAGCTCGATGCGTTGGGCTGCACGGTGGCACTGACGGCGGACCATGGCATGAACGCAAAGCACGATCCGGCAACCGGCGCGGTCAATGTGATCTATCTCCAAGACCTGATGGACGAGTGGCTAGGTGTGGGTAAGGCCAGGGTGATCCTGCCGATTACCGACCCCTATGTCGTGCATCACGGAGCGCTCGGCTCCTACGCGACGATCTATCTCGACGACGCGGCGTCGCGCGCGACGGTAACGGAAAAGCTGGCCGCGATGGACGGCGTCCTGGAAGTGATGAGCAACGAAGTTGCCTGCGCACGCTTCGAACTACCCTCGGAAAGGGTCGGCGATCTCGTCGTGACCGGCGAAAAGCACATGACGCTGGGCAGCAGCGCGGACAAGCACGACCTGTCTGGCCTGACCGAGCCGCTACGCAGTCATGGCGGGCCGACCGAGCAGGCGGTGCCACTGATCGTCAATCGCGCGACGCCGTCTTTGGCCGCAGACGCGCCGCTGCGCAACTTCAGTGTCTTTGATGTCGCGCTAAATTATGCCCAGGCATCGGCAGAACAACGCGGCGCAGCGGAGTAACGACTTACCGGCCGATCAGATCGAGTATGTTGTCCTGCGCAACGCGCTGGCGGGTGGCTGGAGAAAGCTGCCGAAGCAGCCGTTGCACGCTTTCGATTTTCCTGCTGTCGGATTGGCGGCTCCGTTGCGACGCATCGGTGCCGACGATAAACCGCGTTGGATTGTCTTCGATCAAGGCGAGCCAGCGCGGCCACACATCGTTGTCGTTGCGAAAAATCGTGTAATCCGGAGACCGTGGATGGTTGCGCCATGTCCTTGCGCTAAGCTCATAGGTCAGGTTGGCGTGCTGGGCGATCATGCGTTTGGCGATAAAATACGGCGTGTATCCACCATGCGCCCAGATGACTTTCACGTTGGGGAACTTTTCGAGCAGTTTGGAGAATTCGCGCAGTCGCGTGATCTCGCAGTGGATATTGATGGGTACACCATGGCGATCCGCCAATCTCATAATCCCTGTCATCATCGCACCAAGCGGATCGAAATCGGCCTCAGGAAAGCCGCGCGACGGAAAATGCGCAACCGAGATTTCGCCGATACCCTTGGCATGCCCGCTGCTCAGCAAGGCATCGAGCTCCGCCAACAACGCGGTGTCGTCGGACTTCCAATAGGGCCGATAACGCCGTCGCTCCGGTGAAATCGAAACAAACGGTATCAGGCTCCCGGGATGCGCCTTCGCAGATTCAATCAGAGACAGATTGTTACTGGACCGTCCCCAAAAGACGATTGCCTTGGGAAGGTGATGGGTTTCCATGAGGCCGAGATAGGTTTCGGACTGATTGAGATGAACATGGGCATCGACGAAGGAAAGGTCGGTCTCCTTGCCAGCATCCGCCAAGACGGCGGTATTGAGCAGTGAAACAATTATACAAAGGCCAAACCGCTTCATCTTCTCCCACTTCTCAGCAGCAATTTAACGTTGCGTCATTGGTGTCACGATACCGTCATCCTTTCAAGGGTACCATGCACTGTGTCTTGGAGGCTGGGTCGGCGCGGTTTGATCCTTACGAATTTGTTTTTGTTTTTGTCCGGGATGCGCTAACGAATGAACGATTGATATAGACAAAACAACGAAACGTCAGGGAGGATCGTCATGGCGCGCTTTGGGACACTCGCCACAGGGATAATCTCAGCTTTCGCCCTGTTGGGCGTAACGCTGCCACCACTTGCCGCTGAAGCTGCGGAATGCCCGCGCGGCACGCTCGATAAGCAATATTGCGACTACAACAACGACCTCGTTGCGGACTTGCCGGCTGACGAAAGCAAGTGGGTCGATCCAAGCACAATCATCTTCACCTATACGCCTGTCGAGGATCCGGCAGTCTATGCGAAGGTGTGGGACGGATTCATCAAGCATATGTCGAAAGTGACCGGCAAGAAGGTCGTATTCTTTCCGGTCCAGTCCAATGCCGCGCAGCTCGAAGCCATGCGTTCGGGCCGTCTGCATGTCGCCGGCTTCAATACCGGTTCCAATCCGATCGCGGTAAGCTGCGCCGGATTCGTGCCATTTGCGATGATGGCGGCGAAGGATGGTTCGTTCGGTTATGAGATGGAAATTATCGTACCGGCCGGCAGCGACATCAAAACGCCGGCGGATATCAAGGGCCGGACGATGACGTTCACGTCGCCGACGTCGAATTCGGGCAACAAGGCGCCGTCGGCTCTGATGAAATCGGAATTCGGTTTGGTGAAGGATAAGGATTTCAAGACGAATTTTTCGGGTAAGCACGACAACTCGATCCTTGGTATCGCGAATAAGGACTACGAAGCCGCGTCCATCGCCAATTCGGTATGGACTCGGATGATCAAGCGCGGCGTTGTGAAGACGGATGCGATCACGTCGATTTATAAATCGCAGACCTTCCCGACCACGGGGTATGGGCACGCTAATAATCTGCACCCGACGGTGGCCGCGAAAATCAAGCAAGCCTTTTTCACCTTCCAATGGGAGGGCTCGGCCTTGAAGAAGGAATTCAAGAAGGAAGACCGATTCATCTCGATCACGCACAAGTTCGATTGGGATGTGATCCGCAAGATCGATACCGCCAACGGCATCAAGTACACCTGCAAGTAGGGTGATCAACGTCACGGACCGGCGCATTCGGCGCCGGTTCCGTGACGGTAAGCGAATTTTCTGAAATTCGGCAGGGGCCGTCATGCTGCGCTTGGACACGCTGGTAAAGCAGTACAAGACAGGGGATTTGGCGCTGAAGGGGATCGATCTCGAGATCCCGGACGGTCAGGTGATGGCATTGATCGGGCCTTCCGGCGCGGGCAAATCGACCCTCATCCGCTGTGTCAACCGACTGGTTGAGCCGACGTCGGGGAAGGTTTCCCTGAACGACATGGAACTGACCACGCTCAGCCAGGGCCGCTTGCGGAAAGCCCGGCGGCGCATGGGCATGATCTTCCAGGAATATGCGCTGGTCGAGCGTCTGACGGTGATGGAAAACGTGCTTTCCGGCCGGCTCGGCTACGTTAGCTTCTGGCGCAGTTATTTTCGCAAGTTCCCGCAATCGGATATCGACGAAGCGTTTCGGCTTCTTGCCCGTGTCGGGTTGGATCATATGGCCGACAAGCGTGCCGACGAACTGTCCGGCGGGCAGCGTCAGCGGGTTGGTATCTGCCGCGCCTTGATCCAGGATCCGGAACTCCTGCTCGTCGACGAGCCGACCGCATCGCTTGACCCGAAGACCTCACGGCAGATCATGCGCTTGATTCGGGAGCTCTGCGCAGAACGCAAGCTGTCCGCCATCATCAATATCCACGATGTTCTGCTGGCCCAGATGTTTGCGGAACGGATCGTCGGGTTGCAGCTGGGCGAGATTGTCTATGACGGGCCGCCCGACGGGCTGACGCCCGATGTGTTAACCCAGATCTATGGCGAAGAAGACTGGGAGGCCACGATCGAGACCGTCGACGAAGAAGAATTGGAAGATGATCTGGTCGGCGAAGAAACTGCAGCCGGCTCCGATTAGGCGGGCCCGTGACAATGTCACACCCTACTGACTCTTTGACCGGCAGACGCTGGAAACGGCCGCCATTCATTGCCAGCCCTTTGCTCCGTTGGGGTCTGGCGGTGGGTGCGGCAATTTATCTTGCCGTTGCGTTCGGCACGATGGAAGTCAATTGGTCGCGGGTCGCGGATGGATTGCCGCGGGCACAGCGCTTCCTCGCCTCGTTTTTCCCGCCGGACTTCACCTCTCGGGCGGAGGATATCTTCGACGGCATTCTCGAAAGCCTGTGGATGACCGTGATCTCGACGGTTGTGGGGATTGCCATCTCGATTCCCGTCGGGCTCGGCGCAGCGCGCAATCTTGCACCGCGGCCGGTTTATCTGTTTTCCCGCGCGGTCCTTGCGGTTTCGCGAACCTTTCCCGAAATTATTCTCGCGCTGTTCGCCGTCAAGCTCTTTGGGTTTGGGCCCTTCGCAGGCTTCCTGGCGCTTTCGATTGGCACGATCGGATTCTATGGCAAGTTACTGGCCGAGGACATCGAAGACATGGATCCGGTCCAGGCGGAGGCGGTGAAGGCGACGGGATCTTCGTGGTTCCAATGGCTCAACTACGCAGTTCAACCTCAAGTCATGCCGCGCATGATCGGGCTTGGCATGTACCGCTTCGATATCAATTTCCGCGAGTCCGCGGTGGTCGGTATCGTCGGCGGCGGCGGCATCGGTGCGACCTTGCTGACCTCGTTCGACCGGTATGAATTCGACTCCTCTGCTGCAATTCTGCTGATCATTATCGGCATCGTCATGGTGGTCGAATACAGCTCCGGCTATATCAGGCGGTGGGTTCAATAATGCCGTTGGATGTCAAAGACGGCCTTAAAGTCTGGCAACGCCGAGACCGAAACAGCCAACTGGCGATCTGGGCTGTGCAGTTCGCTGCGGTGGCGATCTTCGTCTATTGTTGGCAGTTGATTTCCGACAAGACGATTTGGATGTTCGTGACTGATGCGCCGCGGCAGGCGGCGGACATGGCGAGCCGTATGATGCCGCCAAAGTGGGACTATCTGAGCACGTTATGGATCCCGGTTTGGGACACAATCGCGATTGCCACGCTGGGCACGCTGATGGCTATTGTCATGGCCTTTCCAATCGCCTTTCTGGCGGCCCGAAATACCACACCTAGCAAAACGTTTATTCGCCCCATCGCACTTTTCATTATCGTATCGTCGCGCTCGATCAACTCGCTTCTCTGGGCGCTGATGTTGGTGACGGTCATCGGCCCCGGCGTTTTTGCGGGCGTTCTCGCGATTGGATTTCGCTCCATTGGATTCTGCGCGAAACTGTTGTACGAGGCGATCGAGGAAATCGACGAGACTCAGGTCGAAGCGATAACCGCCACCGGTGCTAACGGTCCGCAAATACTGAATTATGGGATCGTGCCGCAGATCCTGCCGGCGTTCGCTGGGATTTCGGTGTTCCGCTGGGATATCAACATCCGGGAGTCGACCGTTTTGGGGCTTGTCGGCGCGGGTGGCATCGGCTTGCAATTGAACGCATCGATCAACACCGTGACTTGGACTCAGGTGTCGGTCATCCTGCTCGTTATTTTGGGAACCGTGATCGTCAGCGAATGGGTGTCGGCGAAAGTGCGCCACGCCATCATCTGACGTTCGGTCAACGCACCGCTAACAATGCGGCTGCTAGTTCGGCAAATCCCGCGCCGCTTCTGTTCCGGGTGACATAAGTGGGCGCGTCCGTCAGCTGATCGGCGAAGGCTACAACGTTGGCGACTCCGACGGCATGATCGAAATGTGCAAACATCGGCGCGTCGTTCGGCGAGTCGCCAACGAACACGAAGGCGCCCTGTGCCGCGTCCAGATCGGTGTCGAACTGCTCCGCGAAAAGCCGTTTGGTCATGGACAGCTTGTTGTAGTCGCCGAACCAGCCGTTGACATGGATCGAGCTGACTTTTGCTGTTGCGCCGGCTTCTTCGAATAGGGCGACGATGCGGTTGACTTGATCGGACGGCAGGAGAGCGACATCCTCGCAGTAATCGATCGCCAAGTCCGCTTCCCGATAGGCTTGATCGGAGGCCAGGGCGCATCCCGGTACTTCGGCGAGAATACGATCGCGCAACGCGCCGAGCCGTCGACGGTTGTTTGTCCGTGCGCCATCGTCGTGGTGAAACTGTGCGATCATGCGGTGCTGGTCCCTAAGGTAGCGGAAGTACAGCGCACCGTTTTCACCGACGATGCCATCGACGGGCCACATGCGAGCGATGTGATCGCACCAGCCGGCGGGGCGTCCGGTGATCGGTATGGTGAGAAGGCCCGCCTGTTGCAAGGACTCGAGCGCGGCATAAGCCTCCGCCGTCAGATGGCCGTCCGTCGTTAGCGTATCGTCGATGTCGAACAACACGCCTCGAACGGCACGCCTTGCCTTTTCCGAGAAAGTTGAGAGGGGCTTCATAGGATGCGGTCGGGGTAGTCGCTGATGATCGCCTCCGCACCCCAGGAAAACAATCTGTCCGAAATTGCGCGCTCGTTTACCGTATAGACGCGCAGTGGATAGCCGGCGCGGCGCACCTGCTCCGCATCGGATGCGGACAGGCGTTTATGTCCGCTATGCAGGGCGGTGCAATCGAGCTCGCGCAGAATGCGCGCCCAATCGCCTGATAGGCGCGAGATGAGCAGGGCTCTTGGAAGATGGGGCGCGACCTCACGGGCCGCCGCCAGGGACTCCGGCTTGAAGCTCGACAGGACTGGCGGCGGTAAGACACTTGGCCACTGTTCCCGCAGCAACCGTGCGACAGCATGGCCAGTCTCGATTTCTCGGCCGGGCGTTGGTTTAATTTCAACGTTCGCACCGACACCGAGGGTCGCGAGGAGAAGCAGGGTCTCTTCCAATGTCGGAATCGGCTCGCCGGCAAACTGGTCGGCAAACCATTGCCCGGCATCGAGTGATCGAAGATCGGCAAGAGAGTTTTTATCGACCGCGCCCTTGCCATCGGTGGTCCTGTCGAGCGTATCGTCGTGGATCAGCACGGGTATCTTGTCGGATGACAGATGGACGTCGAATTCGACCCAGGGTGCGCCGAGTCTCGCGGCGGTACGGATCGACTCCAGTGTGTTTTCCGGCGCATGGCCGGCGGCGCCACGATGACCAATGACGCGAGGTGGATTCATCGGCCTGCCTTCCTTGCTGATGGTTTGTTCGCGCGTTATAGCCGGATTGTGAGACTGCCGATATAGACAGCATAGCCGGTTAATAGCAGGGCGCCTTCGGCGCGGCAGACCCGCCAGCCGGAAATCAGGATCGGCAGGAGGATAACCGCCGTTCCCAGCATCACCCATTGGTCGACCGTGACGATGTGGTCTGAAAAACCGAGCGGGCCGAAGAGGGCGCCCGTGCCGAGCACACCGAGGATATTGAAGATATTGCTGCCGAGAACGTTGGCAATCGCGATATCCGTATGCCGGCGATAGGCCGCCACCAGCGTTGCCGCAAGTTCCGGCAGCGACGTCCCGAACGCAACGAGCGTCAGCCCGATGATCGACTGCGATACACCGGCGGCTTCAGCGATGACGACCGCCGATTCGACCAGCAAGGCTGCGCCGTATGCGAGACCGGCAAAACCGCCAAGAATATACACGGCGATCGATACCGCGCTGCGGGGAATGCCACTGGTCTCTTCCGCCATTTCTTCATGCAAGTCGGAGGCTTTGTCGCGGTGCCGGGTATCGAGCTGGTAGCTCCACCACATAAACGCGACGAGTAACGCCAGCATCAAAACACCCTGCCAGACGACGATACCGCCCATGAGACCCCATACGCACAACAGAGCGGCCGATAGGATCATAACCGTGCCGTCTCGGCGTACCGCGCGGGGATCGCAACTTAACGGCCGAATTAACGCGCCGGCACCGAGTATCAGCAGCGTGTTGGCGATATTGCTGCCGATGGCGTTGCCTACCGCGATATCGGCGCTGCCGGTCAGCACGGCTTGAATGGTCACAACAAGTTCCGGGGCCGAGGTCCCGAAGCCCATAACCGTAAGACCGATCACCGCTGTTGAGATGTTTGCCCGGCGTGCCAACCCAATGGCGCCGCGCAGCGCGAATTCGCCGCTGAGAATTAAGAGCGCCAACCCAGCGGTGAGAAAAAGGATTTCCATGAAAATTTGAACGCTCTCGTCTCGTCCTGACCGGTCTTCTATGCGGAATTTGGCTGCCAGCCTGTCTTTCGTTCACATGGCGCGGTGGGCCACAAGTTCAAGGATTTGTTACCGTTTGAGGCTCTTCTGGGCGAGATTTTGCGCCAATCTGTCTATACTTCTCGCATGTTTTAGCCGGATAGCATGAATAACTGGTTTCTGTGTGAAACCGGGGAGGGGAGAACGGTATTTCGGCAACGGGGATTTTACTGAATTTGCTCGGCGCGGTGGCACTCCTGCTATGGGGTATGCGCATGGTCCGTACCGGCGTCACGCGCGCGTATGGCGGTGCGTTGCGGCGCGTACTCGAACGTCATCTTGGAAACCGGTTCGCCGCGTTTGGCGCCGGCCTGGGCGTTACCGCTGTGCTGCAAAGCAGCACGGCGACCTGTTTGATGACCGCGTCGTTCGCCGGTCAGGGGCTCGTCTCGGCCGCGCCTGCGTTGGCGATCATGCTGGGGGCGGATGTCGGGACGACCCTCGTCGCCCAGATCTTCAGCTTCGATGTCTCGTGGCTTTCGCCGGTTTTGATCGGCAGCGGTGTTGTGATTTTCTACGCAACCGCTGGGAAACGGGCACGCAACCTCGGCCGTGTTACGCTCGGTCTCGGATTGATGCTGCTTGCGCTCGGGCTGATTGTCGGCGCTTCCGCGCCGATGCGCGAATCGGAAATTGTGCGCACAGTGTTTGCGGCGCTTACCGGCGAGCCGGTCATCGCGGTGCTGAGCGCAGCCTTGCTGACCTGGCTCGCCCACTCCAGCCTGGCGACGGTGTTGTTGATCGTATCGCTGGTGAGTGCGAGCGTCACATCGCTTGAGCTGGCGTTCGCGCTGGTGCTGGGCGCCAATCTCGGTGGCGCTATGCCGGCGTTGGTGGCGACCTTGCGCGGTGCGCCGGCGGGACGACGGGTTGCGCTCGGCAACGCGCTTTTCAAACTGATTGGCGTCGCCTTGACGTTGCCTTTTCTTGGCGAAGTCGGTGTTTGGCTTTCCGAGATCGAACAGGAACCCGTTCGGCAGGTCGTGAATTTCCACACCGCGTTCAACCTGGGCCTTGCTGTATTGTTCATCGGGTTCACGGGAGTGGCCGGGCGGCTGGCGGAGCGTGTGTTACCTGATGAGCCGGCAGCGGCGGACGACTCGGCGCCGCGCTATCTCGACCCCTCCATGATTACCGAACCGACTGTCGCACTCGCGTCTGCGGCTCGGGAAACGCTGCGGATGGGAGATACGCTGGAAGTCATGCTGCGGGAGGTCATCGAGGTCTTTCGCCATGACGACAAATCGCAGATATCGAACATTGCGCGGATGGACGATACGGTTGATGACCTGCACGAAGCCATCAAGCTCTATTTGACCGAAATTAGCCGGGAACCCTTGGACGAGCCCGAAAGCCGCCGATGCGCGGACATCATGTCGTTCACCACGAACCTCGAACATATCGGCGACATCATCGATAAGAATTTACTGGAGTTGGCGTCGAAGAAAGTCAAATACGCGCTGCAATTTTCCAATGAGGGTCTGGCGGAAATCGCGAGTTTGCATGGCCGCGTCGAGGGGAACCTGCAGCTTGCGATGAACGTGTTCGTGAGTGGTGACACGGATTTGGCGCGGTGGCTTCTATCGGAGAAAGTCCATTTCCGGGACCTAGAGCGGCAGGCCGCTGAAAGCCATCACGAGCGGCTGCGCCACGGCATGCGAGAGAGCATCGAGTCGTCGTCGTTACATCTTGATATTTTGCGCGACTTGAAGCGGATCAACAGCCACCTGACATCCGTAGCCTATCCGATTCTGGAGGAGGCCGGCGAGCTGCGCCAGTCGCGACTGCGCAAGAAGCCGAAGCGGTAGCCTTATCGCGGACAGCCGTTATGGCGCGTTACGCAGTCGTCGAAAGATCCGTTGAAAGGGTCTCGGTTTCCCGTGGGGTTTGCCGGAAGGGTTCCGTCGCCTCCAACCGATCGGCGAGTTCGGCAATTCGAGGGCAATCGAGGCGGCTAAAGAAGCCGGGGCGTTTGGCACATCCGAACGACCAGAACACGGCGAGAGATACGTCCGCCTGGGACATCGTGCCACCGCTCAGCCAATCGCCCTCGAACTGGCCGTCCAGCCAGACGAATCCGTCGCGAACCTGTTCTTCGCACGCGGCGATCCAAGGCTTATGCCATTTCTCTTGAGGCCGAAAATGGCGTTCATAGAGAACGGCGACCAGCTTATCCATGACCCCCAGCGTGATCGCAAGGTGGGACAGGACTCGCCGCCGCGCGGCGCCAGTTGCCGGGATTAAGGCGCGTTCCGGTCCGACGGACGCGTCTAGATGATCCAGGATTGCAGCGCTGTCGATCAGCTTCTCACCGTCGTCGAGTTCGAGCACCGGCACGCGCGCGATCGGATTGTATTCCGCCAATGCCTCTCTGGACTCGCCGAACGGCATCATGCTGACATGCTCGTAGGGGATGCCATAGATCTGCATCGTAACCGCGACGCGGCGGACAAAGGGGGAGGCGTAGCGGCCGATCAAACGCATGATCGTATCCTATCGGAAAACACTTATGTGAACATTTAAAGGTTTTGGACGGTGCGTGCGCCCTAATGGGTATCGCGACGGTAATATTCCTTGTTTAGGGGGGTGCCCTTAAGGATCTGTTCGTTAATTCTCCGCTAGTTTGCGTAATATTCCGTATGCGTTTAAGACGTATAGAATGCATTTTCCCTTCAGGCTTAGCACGGCAAAACGGGATCTTTTAATCTGTGTGATTATTGTCGCCGGATTGTTTCTGCTGGCAGGCCATTACGATCTTCTCGAGCGCTGGAATGTTTGGTCGAAAACCCACGAGATGTGGGCGTTCGACGAGGTCGTTGCAGTGTTGGCTTTATGCAGCGGAGGCTTCTCCTGGTTCGCTTATCGCCGCTGGCGAGCGGCCAAGGACCAGCTACGCCAAATCCTCAACATCAATCGGGAACCAAATAAGGAAATTGAGGCGCTCGAGCGGGTGCAAAGAAAACTCAACGAAAGCGAGGAGAGATTTCGGCAAGCGACGAAGATGGCGCAGCTCGGTTACTATATTTGGGATGCCGCTACGGATCGGTGCCATTACTGCTCAGATGAGTATGCTTCCATGCACGGCCTTTCGCCGGAACAATTCATCGCCCAAGCTTCGGGATTGGATGGCGAGTTTTCCTTAACGCACCCGGACGACCGTGACGAAGTGCAAAGTGCGATGAAGGCCCTCCGGGAAGGCGTATTATTCGAGATGGAATACCGGACGATTGCGCCAGATGGCACCGCGCGACATGTGCGGGAAATTGCCCACCCTGTGTTCGATGAAGAGGGCAGGGTCGTGCGTGAGATTGGCGTTTGCCAGGACATTACCGATATGAAGCGCGCCGAAACGCTTCTGGCGCGGGCGGTGGACGTTATACCCGGACTTTTTGCGCTGTTCGATGCCGAGGACCGGCTGGTTGTCTGCAACCAGAAATATCGCGAACTATATGAAACAGAATCAGCGGCCGTTGTGCCGGGTGTCAAATTCGAGACATTGGTACGTTCCTTCGCCGCTGCGACAGGTGTCGGCGATTCGGCTGCTGACACCGAAGATTGGGTGGAAAGACGGCTGGATCGGCGTAACAGCGGAACGCGGTCACAAGAATATCGACGCCGAGACGGCGAGTGGATCGAAGTCAGCGACCACTTCTTGGAGGACGGGAGCGTATTCACCGTCGGCATGGTTATAACCGAGCGCAAGCGAGTTGAAGCGGAACTCCTACAGTCTCAAAAAATGGAAGCCGTCGGTCAGCTGACCGGCGGGGTTGCTCATGACTTTAATAATCTGCTTGGTGTGATTATGGGCAACGCCGAAATACTCGAAGACGAAGTCGGGCAACGCAATTTGTCGGTTCAGGCGATATTCCGTTCGGCGCAGCGTGGTGCGGAGCTGACTCAGCGTTTGCTTGCGTTTTCTCGCCGACAACCATTGCGACCATCGGCCCTGCATCCAGCAGAACTGGTTGATGGAATGCATCAGCTATTAAGCCGTACATTGGGCAAGAAGATCGAGATTGACGTCGATATCCCCGCCTCGCTTTGGCATGTCGAGGCGGATCCAGGCCAGTTAGAGAACGCGTTGTTGAACCTCGCGCTTAATGCGCGGGATGCAATGCCGGATGGCGGAACTCTTCGGATTGTCTTGGCCAACGCCCCGATGAAGACATATGAAAATGCGGAATATGTGGAAGTGACTCCGGGGGACTATGTGTCATTGCGCGTGAGCGATACAGGAACCGGCATGGACAAAGACGTTCTGGAGCATGTCTTCGAGCCGTTTTTCACGACCAAGGATGTTGGTAAAGGCACCGGTCTTGGTCTTTCAATGGTTTATGGCTTCGCCAAACAATCGGGTGGCGATATTCATATCGAGAGCAGCCTTGGTCACGGTACCACGGTGACTATTTTCCTTCCTCGCGCTGGCAGTGGATCCGAAGCTTCTTATATGCCAGCGGTAGCAGTGACAGGAGCGACAGGCCGACAAGTGCGACAATAACTTCCGGTGTCAGTGCCGACGCAGGGGTGAAGGTGGCATTGGAGTCGAACACACTGCCGAGGCCCGCGCCGACTGAAGCGAAAACGAAAGCACCGGGAACGATCCCGATCGCCGTGCCGATCGTGAATATTTTCAATCTGACGCCGAGGAAGGCTGGCACGAGATTGACCACGAAGAACGGAAACAAGGGCACGAGCCGCAGGACAAGCAGATAGCTGAGCGCGTTTTCCTGAAAGCCGGCTTCCATCTTCTTGAGCCATGGGCCTGCCTTGGCCTTTAACGAATTTCCCAAGGCGGTTTGCGCTGCGCCGAAGATGCCGACAGCGCCCAATGTCGCACCCAGGACGATGTACGCTGTCCCGAGTACCGAACCGAACAGGAAGCCGCCGGCAACGGAAAGAATGGCGCCGCCTGGGAGAGATAATGCCGTCACGACGATATAGATCCCGACAAAAGTAGCCACGGCTAGCAATCCCTGATCGTGAACGAACATCATCAAAACATGACGGTTTTCTCGCAGAGCCTCGAAGGTCAGATAGTCTCCCACGCCGAAGCTGAAAGCAGCCGCTATGGCGGCGCCTATGAGGGCGAGAGGGGCGAACCGGCGCGCCTTTGCGATCCATCCGGTTGACGTGAGGGAGGCAGTATCGGTGCTCATGATTTGTCTCCTTGCTTTCCTGCTTTTCTTACGGAAGGTGCTGCATCAGTCCGACGACGCGTTTCGTCCGGTCGGAGAAAAGCGTCGGCGTGAAATAGGCGCTGGCGGCCCGCTTGGAAATTTCCCCACGGGTCGGGTAGGGCGCGATGATCGACGCCATGTCGGCGGCCTTCAAACCCGTCTGAACGGCCAGGACCCAGGGCAGGATCAACTCGCCGGCATGTTTCCCCACGATGGTCGCACCCAGGATGCGGCCCTTGCGGCCCAGTACCGCTTTGATGAAGCCATCGGATGCCCGTTCCGCGCGGGCGCGGTCGACGCCATCGAAGTCCTGTTTTACGACGGTGACGGAAATGTCTTGCCGATGGGCTTCGGCTTCGGACAGACCGACATGGGCCAGTTCCGGATCGGTATAGGTGACCCAGGGGACAGCTTTGTCATCGACCTTGGCGGGCAGGTTGAATAGCGCATTTCGGATCACGATGCCGGCGTGGTAACCCGCCACGTGGGTGAACTGATAGCTGCCGGCGACGTCGCCGATGGCAAAGACCCGTTTGTTCGACGTGCGTAAGCGGCGGTCGACCGGGATGCCTCGTGCAGCGTATTGGATGCCGGCATTTTCCAGTCCCAGACCTGCAACGTTTGCGCTACGACCGGCCGCGATCAGTAAGTGCGATCCCTCAACCGATGTCGTTTTATGATCCCGGTGAACCAAAACGGAAATGCCGTTGCCATGCCGTATGACGCTTTCGACTCTGGCGTTCTCGCGTATGACGACACCTTCCTGAAACAGCCGGCGCCGGACGATATCGACGGCTTCGGGGTCATCCTTGCCCATAATCGAGTCGTTTTCGATCAGCGTCACCTTGACGCCGAGCCGACGGTGCGCCTGCGCCATCTCGACGCCAATCGGGCCGCCGCCGATGATGATGAGATGCTCCGGGCGTTCGACCAGCGAGAAGATCGTCTCGTTTGTCAGGTATGGCACATCCTCCAGACCGGGAATTGGCGGAATGAAAGCGGACGACCCCGTGGCGATGACAAACCGGCGTGCTTTGACCCGGTATTCACCCGCCTCGATCTCGTTGCGGCCGACGAACCGTCCCGCGGCCTGCAGAACGCGGACGCCAAGCCCTTCGAAGCGTTCCACCGAGTCGTGCGGTGCGATTCCGGCAATAACGTCGTTCACATGAGCGTTGACCTTCGCGAAGTCGATCGCCGGTTCGTGCCCGTTTACGCCGAATTTTCCCGAGCGGCGTACCGTTTCGGCGGCGTGGCCCGCGGCGATAAGTGCCTTGGAGGGCACACAGCCATAATTGAGGCAGTCGCCGCCCATCTTCCCTTTTTCGATGAGCACGACCTTGGCGCCCATCTGGGCTGCTCCGGCGGCCACGGAAAGACCGCCGGAGCCTGCGCCGATGACGGCAATATCCGCCTCGATCATTTGATTGCTGATGTTGGGCATTTTGAATCCTCCGATCGAAACGGTTTATTGCCAAGCTGTCTGGGCTTATCCTTCGACGATGATTTTGTAATTCGGCGTGGGGTTGAGCGGGCAGGAATACAGGTATTCGCCGGGCTTCAAGGTGACGGTGTAGTCCTTGGTGACACCCGTCGCGAGCCCGCCGCCGGAGACGCTGGGCAGTGACACCCGTCCGACAACGCCCGAGCCGCGCAACCAGAAGCCAAGCTCGTAGGGAACGTTCTTGTTGGTGACCCGGAAGGTGTATTGGCCCGGCTTCAGCTTCAGGACCTGCGATTTCGCGAGCCGCTCGTCGCCAGACCGATCGTTGATTTCTTCGCAATCGGCCTTCGCGTTCGATGTGAAGCCGTGATCGACGCCCTCCGTTTCAACGAACTGACAGGCTGTTTGTGTCAAATTTACGATATTTGCGTTGCCAGCCGCATTTGCGGGTTGGGTTAAGCCAATGGCCGTTATGGCGGCAAAGACGGCTCCGAAAAAGCCTTTGCGAATTAGTGCGGTGTTCATTGCTGTTCTCCATGCTTCATGCGTTAGGCAAAACGATTTGTTTCGTTGCCCAGGAGATGGAGATGCAAGCGACGGGGTTTAAATATAGATTGCCTTCCAATTCGATAGCTTATGGGTATAAAGCGAGCTAAACTGCTGGAATGACGTACTATTTGGGGGAGATGGCGCGGCTTCCCCGCGATACGGGGGTTTGTCATGGAAATGCATCAGGTGCGCTATTTCCTCGCCGTTTGCGAGACACTGAATTTCACGCGCGCGGCCGAGATTTGTAACGTCGCCCAACCCTCTCTCACCAAGGCGATCAAGAACCTTGAGGAAGAGCTCGGGGGCGAGTTGATCCGCCGCGAGCGCAGCCAGAGCCATCTGACCGATCTGGGCCGACTAATGAAGCCGCACCTCGAGAATATCTATATGGCGAGCGAGGCCGCCAAGGCGGATGCCGACGGGTTCCACGCGCTGGAAACGGCGGCGGTCAACCTTGGTGTCATGTCGACCATCGGCCCGGCGAAGATGATCAACTTCATCACCAAGCTGCGCGAAGACATTCCCACGCTGGATCTGAACATCGTCGAGGCGTCCGGGAAGGCGCTCGTCGATTTGCTGTTGAAGGGTGAGCTGGATATCGGGCTGATCGGGCTTCCCAACCTGCCGGACCGGTTGGACGTCATTCCTCTCTACAAGGAGCGATACACAATCGCTTTCCCCGAAGGGCATCGGTTCGAGCAGATGGACACGGTGCCGGTGAGAGAACTCGATGGAGAAGACTATCTCATTCGTGTGCACTGCGAATTTTCCGACCATTTCCAGGAATTGGGTGCGGAATGGACGGTCAATACGAATGTTCGCTATCGCAGCGAACGAGAAGATTGGGTGCAGGCTATGCTCTTAGCGCGCATGGGGTGCAGCATCATGCCGGAGTTTCTGCCGGACCGGCCGGGCGTCGCGACGCGCCCCGTCACCGACCCCAGCGTGTCACGCACGATATCGCTGGTAACCGTTGCCGGCAGGCGCTTCTCGCCGACACTCAACATTATGGTTCGTTTGGCACGGCAGTATTCTTGGCCTGGGGCCGTATAAGCTAAATATCCTGCCGGCGCGGGTCTTTGATCTCCGGCTTTTGGAATGGTGGGGTCTTCGTCGGCGGGACCGGTGGCGGGATAATCTCGATATTGAGGTTCCCGAGTTCTTCCAAGGATTTCGGTGAGAACGGCGTTGCGATCGTGACGGTGGAACCTCGCGTCAGTGCGTCATCCACCGCTTGCTCGAGACGTTCCGCTAACTCCTGCCGCCAGGGCAGGATGTAATAACGCGGTTCTGGCATGTCACCGAGCTGCAGCCACAGATATATCGCCTGTCCTTCTTCGAAGCTCACCCCGAGAACGACGGCGTTCAGCGCTTTGCGGTCGAACCACTCGAAATCTATCGGTTTGGGCCGGCTGAGCAGTTCGATCAACTGGACATAACCCAGTGGCAACAGGAGAGCGGCCGCGATCAGGGCAACGACACGGACGCGTGTGTGTCGCGGCGACCAGATGGCAATGGTCGCGAGTAAAGCGAACAACGCGACGATGGCTGCGAACAGGTAGATCAAGTTCTCCATTACATGGGCTCCGTGATCAGCCGGCGGCGTAACGTCGTAACGCTGTCATCGACCAATTCACCCTTGCTGGTCAAGCGGAAGCGGTATGCGGTTTCTTCTTGATGGCGCCGCTTCAAAGTGACTTGTGTTTTGAGGATCTGATTGGTCGATTCGAACTCCTTTCGAACGCTGACGACGACAGTGACCGGAACGGTCATGTCCTTCGGCAGCGGCCCGTACATGTGGACGTTGACGATATATTCACCGGCGGGGATGCCGCGGCTGTAGGCGACCTCGTAATTTTCGTTTGTCGCATCGCCTTCAATGCCAAGGTCGTCGCGGAGCAGATTGAAAACCTGATTGCCCAGGTTCCAGAAACCGACCGGCGTGGAATCTGGCCCCATAACCCAGAGGTCGACATCGACATGCTGTTCGCTCGGCCAGTGCATCTCGACGATGACGTTGCCCGGCGCCTTGTGGTCTTGCGCTTCGATCTCCGCTTTGCGCAGATGCGGCAGCAGCATAACGACCATGGCGACGAAGCCGATCAGGGCGAGCAGAATGACGTCGCGAAAAATCGTACCCGATGATTCCTCTTCGAAATCGTCAAGCTCGTTCACGCGCTTCTCCAAGTTCGATGATCGCGCCGATCAGGTTGATGGAACCGCTGGTCAGGATGCGGTGGTTGACGGTCAGCCAGACATAGAGCACCGCGCCGACCAGCGTTGTGTAGAGGGCGACGGACATGCCGCTGATCAAGGTCGCGACCATGTTGGCGACACTTTCCACTTCTGTTGCCGCTTTCGGATCGACGCCGGATAGGGCGATGATGAAGCCGATGACGGTGCCGATCAGGCCCAGAAAGACAAGGCCGTTCGCGACCTGGCGGACGACGGCAACGCCATTCGATAGTTTGAGTCGCAGGGCGCTGGCGCCGAGTGACCGGCTTTCCGGCCCGCGCCATAGACGGTCGCGAGATATTTGGCCGCGCGCGTGCCGTCACGAGGCGCGCCGGTCCGTATATCGTTCAATTCGACGCTGGTGCGCCAAACTCGGGCACCGCAGGTGAACAGACCGAAAAGGAACACGGCAAAGATGCTTAGCGACAGTTCCATGGTAATCGGCACGAAAATGCCGTCCATCCAGCCTTGCAGATAGGCTGCGACCAACAAGGCCATCGCGACCAGGTTAACCAACAGGAACCGCAGGAACAGGAGATACCTGTGCGGCTTAGAGATGAGCTCCATTTCTTTCTCGACTCCCGAACGAACCCGCTACCAAGATTGGTGCGCGGCGCATACCATACAAGCGGTGCGAAACAAGTGTAGTGCAAATCAAGAAATTGGGAACAGGCGCAATGGACGACAGCTTTGACGCAATCATTATCGGGGCCGGCATCATCGGATGTTGTGTCGCCTACGAGCTGGCCAAACATGGCAAACGGACCTTGAATATCGATAAGCTTCCGGCTTCCGGTTACGGGTCGACCAGCGGCTCCTGCGCGATTATCCGCACGCACTATTCGACTGTCGATGGTTGCGCGCTCGCCTATGAAGGGGTCTTCGCCTGGCGTCGATGGGCCGACTATATCGGGGTCACCGACGAACGGGGGATGGCGGTCTACCACAACACGGGTTGTGTCGCGATGCGGACCGAGTCCAACGAACATCTGCGGCCGATGTGCGAGCGGCTCGATATCATCGGTATTCCCTGGGAAGATTGGGGTCCGGAAAAAATTCTCGAAAAGTTGCCGTTTTTCGATTTGCGACGGTTCGCGCCAGCGACCCTGCGGGACGATCCCTCCTTCGGCCAGCCTTCCGGTGGCGAGGTGTCGGGGGCGGTCTTCTTTCCCGATGCAGGTTATGTCAGCGATCCGCAACTCGCGACGCACAATGTTCAGTGCGCGGTAGAAGCGGCGGGTGGTGCGTTCCGGTTCAACGCTGAAGTCGCTGAAATCCGGCAATCCGAAAATCGCGTTGCCGGGGTGACCCTAGCTGACGGGACGCGGATCGACGCTCCGGTCGTTGTCAATGTCGCGGGACCGCATTCGTCTCGGCTCAACGCTATGGCCGGCGTGCTCGACGATATGAATATCGAGACCAACGCGTTGCGCCAGGAAGTGGCCCATGTCCCATCGCCCGAGGGGTTCGACTTCGAGCATAACGGCTATGTTATCACGGACAGCGATATCGGAAATTACTGCCGGCCCGAAATCGGCAACCATATCCTGATCGGCAGCGAAGATCCCGAATGCGATCCGCGCGAATGGGTCGATCCGGACGATTTCAACCGTGACTTCACCGATCAATGGACGACGCAGGTGCATCGCGAGGCGCAACGTATTCCGACGCTGCCAATCCCGAGCCGGATGCAGGGCGTCGTCGATCTCTACGACGTCTCGGACGACTGGATTCCGATCTACGACCGGTCGAGCCTCGATGGCTACTATATGGCGATCGGCACCAGCGGGAACCAGTTCAAGAACGCCCCGGTCGCGGGCGCGATGATGGCCGAACTGATCATTGCCTGCGAAGGTGGGCATGACCATGATGCGTTTCCGGTTCAGTATGAATTGCCGCAGACCGGCCGCAGCATCGATGTCGGCTTTTATTCCCGGCGTCGTGAGATCAACATGAACAGCAGCTTTTCCGTGCTCGGCTGAGCGCCGAGAGAATCATGAGGGAGACTTAATCATGCGGGTGACAACAATTGACGATATTCCACACGAAGACCTAGGGGAGGCGACGCCGATTGCCGGCTGGACTGGCGGGTCGGTGTCCCGTTCGCGGCAAACCATTATCCCAGCGGGAGAATCGGAAAATTACAATTGTAGCGTGGTGAATTTTACTAATGGCTCGACGACCGGTTGGCACACACACAATTGCGATCAGATTCTCGTCGTCACTTCGGGTTCTGGGATCGTGGCAACGGAAGATGAAGAAATCGAAATCAACGTCGGCGACGTCGTCCATATCAAGGCCGGCGAGAAGCATTGGCATGGCGCTAAGGCGGGCACGACGATGGGCCACATCACCATTACCGCGGTAGGGTCGAAGGCAACTTGGTTGTAAGCTGATAACGGCTTCAAAGGAGGCGAGTGTGATGTTGCAGGTCGGGATCATGATTGCTATTGCCGCGGCGATGTTCTGGTGGTTACCCCTATGGGCTGCTGTCGTCGGCGGAATCGTTTTGTTTTTCGTTGTCGCTGCAAAGTTGCGCGATGCGGTGACGCGGGGCCGTGTGCATATGATCATCCACAAGGACGATGACGATGAAGCGCAGCGCATCCGAGACCGCGACGCGACCTTCCTGTATGCCATGTGGATCGGTCTGACGATTGCCGGTCCGGCCCATTCCGACGGTGGTGAGTATATTCACCACCCGGGTGGTGGGGATTTCGGCGGCGACATCGGGGGCGGACATGATGGCGGGGGCGGTGGAGACGGTGGCATGTAGCGCCGCCGCATCACAGTCGAACTATCCTTTGCCGAGCAACGGGCGGACTTCGGCGGCGAACCAGTCGAGTTGTGCGTCGCGTTCCTCGGGTGGGCCGAGGAAGTCGAAATTGACGTGCCGGACACCGGCGTCGTGGAACTTCGAGATCGCTTCCGCAACGTCCTCGGGCCGCCCGAGCGCAGCGTATTTCTTGGCCGGTCCCCGGAAATCCATTGCATAGCGCTTGCTGAGCAACTCGGTTGCTTTGTCGAGGGCGGCTTCGTAGCTGTTGTCGATCTGGGCGAAGAGCAGATGCGCGGTGCCAAAAGTTTTGATATCGCGGTTTGCCTTTTCAAAGGCCGGCGCAATCTTATCCAGGCTGTTCTTATACATCTCGGGTGTCACGACATAGGAAATCCAGCCGTCACCCATTCGTCCGGTGCGCCGCAGCGCAGCGTCGGACCGACCACCGAACCATATGGGAGGGCCTTCGGGTGTCAGGGTTGCTGGTTGCATGTGCACTTCCGGAAAGGAATAAAATGTCCCGTCGTGCGACACCGGCTCACCGCGCCATAATTTGCGTACGACTTCGATCCCTTCTTCGAGGCGCGCGCCGCGTTCATTGTGTGGTACGCCGCAGGCTTCGAATTCGCGCGGGAATTCACCGCCGACCCCGACGCCAAAGATGAACCGCCCACCGGACAGATGATCGAGCGTCGCCGTTTGTTTCGCCACGGGGGTCGGATGCCGTAAGGGCAACAGAAAGACGCCAGACCCGACGGTCAGGCGGTCGCTGCAGGCGGCGATTTGGGCAAGCTGCAGGAACGGATCCATTATCGGTGTGGTGAAGGCGATATGATCGCCGACCCAGACGGAGTCGAATTTCAGCGCGTCGAGTTTCGCCGTGATCGCCCGTGTCGCTTCGATCGTCGGAAACCGGGTCATAAGCCCGTAGTGATAAGTCTCGCCCAATGGCAAGTTCATTGCCGGCACTCCCGTGCATTGTTTGTGATTTACCCAAGCATCACATCGGGGACGCGGCCTTGCAATGCGCTATCTCGGTAAAGGGCAGGACAATCGTTTGACACGACGTTAGAGGCCATTCTCTGTGGAGTTCCACCCCAGCCCCCTTGGGCTTGACCCGAGTACGACGGAGGAGGGTAAGAAGAGCGGTATCGTTGCAGCACTACCTGGATAAGGGGCTTCTTTCTGGCCTTAATTGATGGCAGAATGTCCGAATGGGGCGAAAAGTACGGTTTTATTGGGATTGAGCGATATGCGTTACGGTTTTTCCGCGGTGGCCCAGGCAAGTATGTGGATCGCAATTGTGATTCTTGCCCTGATCATGCAGGTCATGCCATTGCTGCTGATTCTCACGCTGTTCAATATGGCGATTGGCGTATCCTCCGCCACGATACTGGTTATTATTCCCATAGCGCTGTTCGGCTCGATTATCGTCGCTTGTACGATTGCGGAACGTCGCCGGCGTTCCATGCTTCCCGCACCGATATCGGCTCAAGCCGGCAAGCCTCATCCCGATACGGCGATGCGACATACGGCCGCCTGCATGCTGCCTTATCTGCGGCGCAGCCGGTTTTTCTAGAAGAAAATTTTCGTCGACACGAGGCGTTTGACAGCGCGTTTCCCTCTCTGTTCAATCGGACAGACGCTTGAATGTAAGGGGGATGTCCATGGCGATCGACGAACGCGGCCTGCCGCTCACGACGGACAATGATGCGGCGGCTGCCGCATACAATACGACGGTCTGGCGGTCGCTGGAGTACCGCGCGGATACCGTAGATCACATGCAACAGGTTCTGGATGCCGATCCGGAATTCGCCATGGGCCACTGCCTGAAAGGATTGTTGCTGACCGGCTTTCAATCGACCCGGATGCGCGCCGCGGTCGGAGAGTGCGTCACGGCGGCGGAAGCCGCATCCAGGCATGCCACGTCCCGGGAGAAGGCGAATATCGCCGCGTTGCGGGCCATGTATGAAGGGAACCGGCGCAAGGCCTGCGATATTTGGGAAGACATTCTTGTCCATCATCCGACCGATCTGCTGGCATTGCGGCACCTGACCCACGCACTATTCTGGAGCGGCCGAAGTTTCGAGCTTCGCGATGCTGTAGCGCGCGGCGTTCGGGCGTGGGACGAGTCGGTGCCCGGATACGGTTTCGTGCTCGGCATGTACTCATTTGGGCTCGAGGAGTCGGCCGAATATGGGCGAGCCGAGGAGAAGGGCAAACGGGCGGTCGAGCTCAATCGCGACGATTTATGGGCCGTGCATGCGGTGGCACATGTTCTGGAAATGCAGGGGCGGCTCGCCGATGGGATCGAGTGGCTGACGGAGTCGGGACCGGACTGGGCCGACAGGAACCCCTTCAAGAGCCATCTTTGGTGGCATCTGGCGCTCTACCATCTGGAACGCGGCGAGTTCGAGCGCGTGTTCAAGCTCTACGACCTCGCGGTACGGACCAAGGGTTCGGATTTCTATATCGAGATTCAAAACGCCAGCGCGATGCTGTGGCGGCTCGATTTCCTCGGTGTCGACGTCGGCGACCGCTGGTCGGAACTGGCCGATACCTGCGAGTCCCGGATCGGCGACATGGGGCTCGGCTTTACCACGACGCATGACATGATGGCGCTCGCCATGGCCGGGCGGTTCGACGCCGCCGACCGATTGCTTGAGGCCCTGCGCGATTATGCTGGGAGCCATGATGATTACGCGTCCGCGACGATGCAGTCGGTGACGATACCGCTCTGCGAAGCCGTGCGTGCCTATGGGTCCAAGGATTACGGCCGGGCGCGGGAAATTCTCGCGGAACGTCGCGATGACATCATTCTGAATGGCGCCAGCCATGCGCAACGGGATGTGTTTGCGCAGGCACTGATCGAGTCTGCGTTGCGCGGCGGAGAGATGGATCTGGCGCGTGCGCTGCTCTCCGCCCGGGTCGAGGAAAAACCGCATGGCTGCGGCAGCTGGCTGAAATACGCGGACACTTTGGAGAAAACGGGCGATGCGGATGGCGCAGCAACGGCGCGTGCGGAGGCCGCGAAATACAGTGTTCATTAGCATTGACCGAGGTTGGTTGGAGGCGTCTTGGCGGTTTAACAACCGCATGAAGCTGTCTGAATAATCCCTTCCCCCTTGATGGGGGAAGGCTAGGAAGGGGGTGGACGGCGATGCCCTTCTAATCAACACTCGATCATGCCCTCTCCAATTGCCAGAAAACTGCGAGGCAATCTCACCGACGCGGAGCAGCGTCTGTGGTACCGCCTGCGTAGGCGCCAGTGCGCCGGGTTTCGCTTCCGGCGTCAGGTGCCGCTCGGTGCCTACATCGTCGACTTTGCCTGCCTCTCGGAGAATCTCGTTATTGAAGTCGACGGTGGGCAGCACGCCGACGATGCGGAACGGGATGCGGTGCGCACGGCTTGGCTTGAAGGAAATGGGTTTCGAGTTATTCGATTCTGGAACAATGAGGTGTTGCGGCATACAGATGGGGTCGTTGAGGTGATTGAGCGGACGTTGCGGGAACGAGGGGTGGTGCAGCCCCCCCATCCTTAAGGAGACCCCTGCGAAATAGTGCCGCCGACACCGTTTCCACCCCCTTCCTAGCCTTCCCCCGTCAAGGGGGAAGGGATAACGCTGGCGGATCAACGGGTTGCTCTCCTCCCCCTTGACGGGGGAGGATTAAGGTGGGGGTGAAACGGTGTTGTTCGCGCTGTTCCGCAGCGGTCCCCTTATCGGCGCGGCGCTACTCCGCCAGAAAATCCCGCACCGTACTCAGGAACCCATCGAGCTGGTCATGGTGCACCCAGTGACCCGCATCGGCGAAATTGACGCAGCGTGCATTCTGGAAATGCGCCGCCCGGCCGTCCTCCTCGGGGTCGCTGGCCCAACTGTCCAGTCCGCGGACGAGCAGGGTCGGGCAGGCGATGTTTGACCATAGTTCCGCGCCTTCCTCCGGGCCCATCCCAAAGGGCTGATTGGCGCGGGTATAGTTGTCGAACTTCCAGCTATAGGTCCCATCTTCGTTCTGGCTGGCGCCGTGGATGGTCAGGTGGCGGGCCTGTTCCGGTGACAGGTGCGGGTTTTCCTCCTGCATCCGCTGGTAGGCTTCTTCGATGTTCGGATATTTACGCGGCATCCGGCCCGACAATTTACGTAACGTGTCGACCCAATTGGTGACCCGTTCCTGGGTCGAGCGCCCAGCGCGTTCGGCGACGATTTCCGGCGGCCAGCCCAACCCTTCGATGGCGACCAGCTTGACCACGTTCTCGGGGTAGACACCGGCGTAGCGCAGACTGATCGCGCCGCCCAGTGAGTGACTGACGATTGTAACTGGTGTCAACGCCGTCTGATGAAGCAATTGCGCGATATCGTAAACATATTCCGAAATCGCATAGCTGCCGCCGATCATCCATTGCGAGTCGCCGTGTCCGCGCAAGTCGGGCGCGATGATGTGATATTGGTCGCGCAGCGCCTCCGCGACCCAGTCCCAATTGCGGCAATGGTCGCGTCCGCCATGGACGAGCAGCAGGGGCGGTGCATCGGGATTGCCCCAATCCACATAGTGGAGACGGAGCCGCTGCGAATAATAGGTGTGGGATGCCGGTCCGGGCAGGGGAGCATGAGGCATAGTTCAATCCCTCGACTAATGAGAATGCCGCGTTACGCTAGATTAGATTTACTCTAGGCCTGTATAACGCCGCCTATTCAGCGGCAGCAAGAGCCGCTTTTACTGTCTCACACTTGTTATGAAGATGACGTTTAAGAATGCCGGCCAACCGGGGGCCATCTCGCTCCGCGAGGGCTTCCAGCATTTCCTCATGCTCGGAAACGGCTTGCGCCCAGCGGGTTGCCGAAATGTTGGCCGTATAACGCGCGCGCCGGATGCGGCCCGAGAGGTTGTTGTACGCCACCGCCAGTGTCGGGTTCCGCGCCGCCTCCAGGATTTTCTCATGGATCTGTTGATTGATCTCGAAGTAAGGCGGCCGTTCGCCGCGGGTATGATGCAGCACCATCTGATAGTGCAGGGCGCGTATCTCGGCCAGTTCAGTTTCGGTGATGCGCGCGCAGGCCAATTCGCCCGACAGGGCCTCCAACGCGCCCATAACGGGGAACAGTTCGTCCACATCCTCCGCCGTCAGCCCGGCGACTCTGGCACCGCGATTGGGCGCTATTTCCAGCAGGCCTTCCGATGCGAGAACCTTGAGGGCTTCGCGCAGCGGCGTGCGCGAAATGCCCAACGTTTCGCACAACACGCGCTCCGGCAACCGGGAACCCGGCTGATAGGTGCCTTCGACGATCATATCGCGGATCCGTTCCGTAACCGTGTCGTGCAGCGATTGCCTCTCGATTGGCGCTATGGTGTCGTTCATGCCCGCGCCTCCGTCAGTGCGGATTCCAGGATGCGCGCGACATGGACCGCCTCGCGGCCTTCGCCGTCGAGGATCTGATGCCGGCAGCTCATCCCGTCGGCGACGAGAATGGTATCGGCACCCGCGTTGCGAACGGCCGGCAGCAGCGACGCCTCCGCCATCTTCATGGATATGTCGTGGTTCTCCGGGCGATAGCCGAAGGCGCCCGCCATGCCGCAGCAGCTCGATTCGATCGTTTCGACGTCGAGTTCGGGAACCAGACGCAATGTCGACTCGACGGCGCCCATCGTGGCAAAGGCCTTTTGATGGCAGTGACCATGCAGCAGCGCGCGGCGGAACGGTGTCTTTTGAAGTGTCAGATCGAGGCGTCCCGACATCTGTTCCCGGGCGATGAATTCTTCGAACAGCATAGCCGCGCTGGCAAGCCGTTCGCTTGCCTCGCCGGGCAGCATGGCCAGGGATTCGTCGCGGAAGGTGAACAGGCAGGACGGTTCCAGGCCGATCACCGGCATGCCTTGCAGGAGGAACGGTTCGAGTGCTGCCAAGGTGCGCAAAATTTCGATGCGCGCTTCATCCACGAGGCCGGATGCGAGGAAGGTGCGGCCACAACATAGTGGACGCTTCCCGGCCGGCGGGGTCGGTAGATGGACCCGGTAGCCGGCCGCCATCAGAACGTTGACGGCGGCCCGCGCGTTTTCCGGCTCGAACCAGTGATTGAAGGTATCGGCAAGGAACACAACAGGCGTGCCATCAATCGGGCCAACGGCCTCCATGCCAGGCTCGAAGACATCGCGGCGCCATTTCGGCAGCGACCGCTTGGCGCTAAATCCGAAGAGCTTTTCGCTCAATCCGGCGAGCCCGGGAAGTTTGTCGCGCAGGTTCAGAAGCGGGCCGACTTTGCTGGCGAGTGGTGCGTACCGCGGCAGATAGGAAACAAGCCGATCATGCAGCGACAGGCCGTGCCGCTTGTTGTAGTGGTGCAGAAATTCGGTCTTCATCTTCGCCATGTCGACGCCGGTGGGGCATTCCCGCTTGCAGCCTTTGCATCCGACACAGAGTTTCATCGTGTCGTACATGTCGGGCGACGTGAAGGCGTCGTCGCCAAGCTGACCGGAAAGGGCGAGCCGCAGCGTGTTGGCGCGGCCGCGGGTCAGGTCCTTTTCTTCGCCGGTCGCGCGGAAGGATGGGCACATGACTCCAGCGTCGAACTTGCGGCAGGCGCCGTTGTTGTTGCACATCTCCACCGCACCGCCGAAGCCGCCCCACGCCGACCAGTCGAACGCGGTATCCATCGGCGGTACCGCGTAGTCCGGCTTGAAGCGGAACAGCGACCGGTCGTCCATCTTCGGCGGGTCGACGATCTTGCCGGGGTTGAACAGCCCGTCCGGATCGAAGCGCCGTTTTACTTCGGCAAACGTATCGGTCATGCGCGATCCGAACATCGCCTCGTGAAATTCGGAGCGGACCAGCCCGTCGCCATGTTCGCCGGAATGCGATCCCTTGTACTCGCGGACGATCTCGAATGCTTTTTCCGCGATCTCGCGCATCGTCTTGGCGCCGGCTTCCTGCTTCAGATTGACGACCGGCCGGACGTGCAGACAGCCAACAGAAGCGTGCGCGTACCAGGTTCCCGTCGTGCCGTGATCGTGGAAGATCTTCGTCAGCCGGTCCGTATAGTCGGCGAGGTCTTCCAGCCGTACCGCGCAATCCTCGATGAAGGAGATCGGTTTCCCGTCGCCTTTCATCGACATCATGATATTGAGGCCCGACTTGCGGACTTCCCACACGGCTTTCTGGGAGGACGGTTCTGCGACTTCCACGACACCGTCTGGAAAACCCAGATCGCCCATCAATTGCACGAGATCACGCAGGCGGCGCAGTAGATCCTCGCGGTCCTCGCCAGCGAATTCGACCAGCAGGATAGCGGCGGGCTCTCCTTTTATAAACTGTTCGATGGTCTGGCGGAAAATCGGAATGTCGCGCGCCAGGTCGATCATCGTCCGGTCGGCGAGCTCGACCGCTGCCGGGCCAAGCTTGACGATATGCTGACTCGAATCCATCGCGGCGTAGAAGTCTGGAAAATGGCAGATGCCCAATACCTTGTGGGTTGGCGTTTTCGCGAGATCGAGGGTGACGCGCGTCGAAAAGGCGAGCGTGCCTTCCGAGCCGACCAGCAGGTGCGCCAGATTGACCGGCGCGTTGCGCCCTTCGGCGACCAGCGCGTCGATGTTGTAGCCGCCGACCCGGCGCATCAGATCGGGGAACCGGGCGGCGATTTCCGCCTTCTCCCGCTCGCCGATGGCCAGCATGTCCCGCGCGAGTCTGGCCGCGTCCGGTCCCATTGCCGCCTCATTGATTTCCGCTGCCAGAGGACCGAAATGCATCGCCGTTCCGTCGGCGAGGATCGCATCGATGGCGGCCACATTGTCGCGCATCGTGCCGTGCACGATGGACCGTGCACCGCAGCTGTTGTTGCCGGTCATGCCGCCAATCGTGGCGCGGCTCGATGTTGAGACGTCGACCGGGAAGGTGAGCCCGTGCGGCGCCAGTTCGTGATTGAGCTGGTCGAGCACGACACCCGGCTCGACGGTCACGCGTTGTGCCGTCACGTCCAGATCGACAATTCGGTTCAGGTGTTTGCTGACATCGACGACGACCGCTTCGCCGACCGTCTGCCCGCATTGCGAGGTCCCGCCGCCGCGCGGCAATACCGGCACCCCAGCCTCGGCCGAGACCTGGATCGCGCGATGGATATCCGCTTCCGTCTTGGGAATTACCACGCCGATCGGTTCGATTTGATAGTGCGACGCATCGGTGCTGTACCGGCCACGGCTGAACGCATCGAACAGCACGTCGCCTTCGACCTCACGGCGAAGCCTCGCGGCGAGGCCGGAATCGCCGATTGTCGTCGTTGTCGATTTCGCGGATGCCATATGCTGTTCCTGAAGTGTGCGAAGTTTCACATCTGTACCGTATCAAATTGTATGCAAAATACAATAATTTATGAATTTTGCCTAAAAACTAATCATTGATCGGTAATAAATTGTATGCAATATGCAAAATAAGCTGGCAAATACCGGTAGAAAACCGGCCTTTCACGAAAGGGAGCACGTAATGCCGCGACAAGGTGGACGACATTTTTTGCAGATTCCGGGGCCGACCAACGTGCCCGACCGGATCCTTCGGGCGATCGATCATCCGACCATCGATCATCGCGGTCCGGACTTCGCCTCCATGGCGAAAGGCGTCCTGACCGACATCCGCACGATCTTCAAGACGGAACAGCCGGTGGTGATCTATACGGCGTCGGGCACCGGCGCGTGGGAAGCAGCCCTAGTCAATGCGCTGTCGCCGGGTGACCGGGTGCTGATGTATGAAACCGGCCAGTTCTCCACGCTATGGCGAAATCTTGCCGACCGGCTCGGGCTGAAGCCTGAATTCATTCCGGGCGACTGGCGGCGCGGTGCCGATGCGCAGGCGATCGAAGCGGTGCTGGCCGCGGATACAACGCATGATATCAAGGCGGTTTGCGTTGTGCACAACGACACCTCCACCGGCATTACCTCGAACGTGTCCGCCGTACGCCAAGCGATAGACAACGCCGGTCACCCGGCGTTGCTGATGGTGGACGTGATCTCCTCGTTGGGTTCGATTGACTATCGCCACGACGAATGGGGCGTTGATGTCACCGTTGGCGGCTCACAGAAGGGTCTGATGTTGCCTCCCGGGCTGAGCTTCAACGCGGTCAGCGTAAAGGCGCGGATCGCGGCGCGCAGCGCACGCATGACCCGGTCCTACTGGGATTGGGAAGAGATGATTCAGGCAAACGAGAAGGGTGTCTTTCCCTATACGCCGGGAACAAACCTGCTGTTCGGCCTACGAGCGGCAATCGACATGCTGCATGAAGAAGGGCTGGATAACGTTTTCGCGCGGCACGACCGGCATGCCGAGGCAACCCGGCGCGCGGTTAACGCTTGGGGGCTGGAAGTGTTGTGCTCGAACCCGGAGGAGTATTCGAGCGCTCTTACGGCGGTGTTGCTGCCCGAAGGAAATGACGCTGACTCCTTCCGGAAGGTGGTGCTGGAGAATTACGACATGTCGCTCGGCAACGGGCTGGGCAAAGTGGCGGGTAAGGTGTTCCGCATCGGGCATCTGGGCGATTTCAACGATCTGATGCTGTCCGGCACGCTGTGCGGTGTCGAGATGGGACTCGGGCTCGCCGGCGTGCCGCACAGCACGGGCGGTATCGTCGCGGCAATGGACTATTTGATGGGACGCCGCCAGAACGCCTAATCCGCATCGGCGAGGATGGCGGCGATGGCGGCGGCGGCCAGGCGCGCCTCCGGCGGGTCGGCGCGGCTGGTCAGGATCGCGGGGACCTTCGCACCCATGACGATGCCGGCGGCGCAGGCGCTCATAAAATAGACCATCATCTTGAACAGGGCGTTGCCGGTTTCGATGTTCGGCGCGAGCAGAATGTCCGCGTTGCCCGCGACCGGATGATCGATTCCTTTGATGCGTGCGGCTTCCACCGAGACAGCGTTGTCGAAGGCGAGGGGCCCGTGAACCAGGGCGCCGGTCAATTCGCTCGCGGCACGGGCAGCCAAAGTTGCGGCATCGACGCTTGACGGCATACGTTCGCTGGGTTCTTCGCTGCCGGACAGGATGGCGACGCGCGGTTCGGCGGTGCCGAGCGCTTGCGCCAGTGTTACAGCGTTACGAATTGCTTCAAACTTTGTCTCCAGATCGGGTGCGATATTGACGGCCGCATCGGTGATCAGCAGCATTTTCTCTGACTCTGGAACCGTCATGTGAAACACATGGGTCAACCGCCGGCCCGTCCGTAATCCTGAACTGCGGTCGAGTATGGCTGTCAGGAATTGGTCGGTATGCACGTGTCCCTTCATGAGGGCGCCGGCTTCTCCACCACCCGCGAGGCGCGCGGCCTTCGCCGCGGCATCCGCTTCGTCTGCGGCATCGACGATGCGCAGGCCGTCAATATCCCAGCCGATGGCGCCGGCTGTTGCGGCAATGTCATCTTTCTTGCCTACAAGGATGGGCATGATCAACCCCGCATCGGCGGCGAGCTTGGCGCTTTCCAATGCGAGTTCCGTCCCGGCATTGGCAACGGCGGTGACAACGGCGGGTTTCTTTGTGGCGCGTTCGAGCAGCGCGGGTGGGCACTCGAAGGGCAGGGTGCTCAGCACGCGGGGGCGCCGTTTTCGGCGAAAAGCGCTTCGCTGAGCCGCGCTGCGGCGTCCCGCATTACTGGCAAATGACGCCGGCAGTCCTCGACCGTCATACGGGGAATTGGCGCATGAATCGCCAAAGCCGCGCGCAGTTGCTGCGATCCCGACGATTCTGGAATGGGCACCGCGAGGCCCACCAGCCCAACCATATATTCCTGATTATTGGTCGCTACGTCATCGTGCCGTATTGCCGCTAGCTCCTTTTCGAGAATTTCAGGATCGGTGACCGTGTGTTCGGTATACCGTTCGAGGGGCGCTGCCGCATAAAGGCGCTCGCGCACCCGTTTCGGCATTCGACTCATAAATAGCTTGCCCATCGCAACGGCATGCAAGGGCACACGACTGCCGACGGTGAAATGCATCCGCAACGGCCACGTGCTCTCGACGCGGTCGAGATAGACCACATTGTTGCCGTCCAGGACACCGAGATTGCAGGTCTCCCCGGTTTCCTTGGCCAGCCATTCGAGAATGGCATGACGGGGTGCCCGTTGCGCGGATGCTTTCAGGGTGTCGGCGGCCAAAGCATTTAAACGAGGGCCGATCCCGTAGTTCCGGCCACCCGGTTCGCGAATTAAAAAGCCTTCCGCTTCGAGCCGTCCGGCGATGCGGTGCACGGTCGGTTTCGGCAGATCGAGGCGTTCCGCCATGGTTGCCAAGTTTATCGGACGGCTCTCGGCAACGACGATATCGAGCAGGGCGAAGGCCCGCTGTATCTGCGATCCCTTATCCTTCGTAGCGCTAGGCGTGTCGTCGCCTACTGAATTGACCTGTTGGGCGGGCATTTCGTTTCCGATTGAAGCACGATGATTTTACGCGCGGGCATCCTACCCAAGGGACAGGTTCGTGCAAGAATTTACCGATAATCGAGCCATTACGTTCCATTTTTTACGCGATCTCATGCTTACGCGCCGATAAAGCGATGAAGGCAGCACCGAACAAGGTATGCCGGCCGAGCCACGCGTCATAGGGGGCGAGGAGCCGCGCTGCCGTCGTCAGCCGTGGATAATAGATCGCACCGCGAACGGTCTCGACCTCTAGACCTGCGTTGCGCGCGAGTTGCTTCAATTCGGTCGCGGTGCGAAATCTTCCGCGGCGCCATAGAGGCGAGCCAAGCCAGGCACGGATTCGGCGCTGGGCGGCCCAACTGCTCCATTTGTGCAGTTCTCCAATGACGAACCGGCCGTTGGGCCGCAAGACCCGCGCCATTTCCGAAATCATGTCTTGGGCATCGCCGACGAAGCAAAGCACTGTTTTCGCAACTACGATATCGAAGCTTGCGGCCGCGAAGGGAAGCCGCTCGCCGCTGGATCGAACGAGATCGAAATGGCTTTCCGAGGCGTTTACGGTGGTATGAGCGGACTCTATCATGTCCGCGCTGGGGTCCGATCCGGTAACGAGCGCACCGCGCTGCGCCAAACCGATGGCGAAATGCCCTTCGCCACAGCCGACTTCGAGGACTCGCTGGCCTTCGACATTTCCGATCAGGTTGAAGAGCAGGCGGTCTTCCAGCGCTTCTGTGATGTCTCCAAGCCCGGACTCCCGCCAACCGCAATAAAGGTCGGGGCCGAACCGATACGCGGGGTCATTGTCTGGTTGCATGTCGCATTCGCACCATCGCTTATTCCTGATGCACTGTACCGTGGCGCGCGTGTCGGACGATTGATCCGGCTCAATCTATGGGGCTATTTCCTCATGCGCCGCTTTGATCGCTTCGAAGGACCGTTCGATGTCATCATCCGTGGTCGCCCATGAGCTGACGCTAATCCGCATGGCTGGCTGGTTCTGCCAGGTTGTTCCGCCGCACCAACAGACTCCCGAGTTTTGGATGGTGTCGACAACACGTTGTGTGCGTTTTTCGTTTCCGAAATGGACGATGACCTGATTGAGAACGACGTCGTTCAGCACGTCAATGCCGCTCTTCCGCAAGTGTTCGGCCAACCACTGGGCCTGGTGACAATTCCGGTCGATAAGCGCGGCGAGGCCCTGCCGTCCTAAGGATTTCAAGGCCGCCCAGACGTCCACCGCACGGGCGCGTCGTGAGCTGTCGGGTGAATAATCGATGGGATCGCGCTGTTCGCTGGCGAGAAGGTAGGCGCCGCTGATCGACATCGCTTGGCGGAGGCTGTCGGGTTCTCGGACGATGGCGATGCCGTTGTCATAGGGGACGTTCAGCCATTTATGGGCATCGGTCGCCCAGGAATCGGCGCGTTCCAGATCGTCCGCAAGCGCTGCAAAGGTTGTTGATGCACGGGCCCATAGGCCGAACGCACCATCGACATGGACCCAGGCGCCCGCTTTATGGGCATGGTCGATAATTGCATCAGCGGGGTCGAAGGCGCCTGAGTTGACGTTGCCGGCTTGAATGCAAACGATCGTCGGTCCTTCAAGCGCTGGCAGTGCGTCCGACCTCATGCGTCCCTGATCGTCGGCTGGAACGACGGTTACCCGGTCACGGCCGAGGCCGAGCAGGGACAGCACCTTAAACACTGTCGCGTGGACTTCCTGCCCGACGACGACATTGATTTCTGGGGCGCCGAAAAGCCCTTGGCTTTCAACATCCCAGCCTGCCTTTTTCAGCACCTGATGCCGGGCCGCGGCCAAACAGGTGAAATTCGCCATGGTCGCGCCAGTGACGAAGGTCCCTTCCGCCGTTGTCGGCAAGGCGAGGGCTTCCTTGATCCAGCGCAGGGAAGCTTCTTCGAACGGTGCAATGGCGGGCGAACTGACCGAGCTGAAACTGTTCTGATCCCACGCCGTGGCGAGCCAGTTTGCGGCAACGGTTGCGGGAAGTGCACTACCGGTGACAAAGCCGAAATACCGTCCCCCGGCACTGGCTATCGTGGCCGGTGACCCGATGTCGTCGAGAAGCGCGATAACGTCTTCGGGTTCACTCGGTAGCTCGGGCATTGTTTCGCCGAGCGCATCCTTAAGCCGGTTTACCGCTTCCGGGGCCGGCTGGACGCTTCGGTCGTCAAGCGTGTCGAGATATCGCGCGGCTCGCGATGCCGCGTCCGCCAAAATGTCCCGATTGTGCCCGCTACTCATCGAAACCGCTTAGCCTGCCATCGCGCTGATTTCGTCATGCAGTGCGCTCGGCAGGGTGATGCCGTCTTGCTCGGCGGCGGCACGCAGCGCAAAGCGGCGGGCGCCGGGGATGCGCGTTCCCTCCTGCCCGAGGATCGCGTCGACCAATGTTTCCAGCCGGTCGGCAAAGGCGCCGCCGGAAAATCGGTCTGGATCGAGGGCGATCAGGAATTGCCCCGTGCGGGGCGCTGGACCTTCCGCTTCGAAAAAGGAACTGGATTCATAGCCGAACAGCGAGCCGGTCAAGGCTGCCGCAAACAGCTCCACCATGAGGACGAGTTGCGCACCCTTGGCATCGCCCATTGGGACCATCGTGCCAGCCATGGCGGCCTTGGCATCGGTCGTCGGATTGCCGTCCGCATCGAGCGCCCATCCTTCGGGGATCGGTTCGCCCTGCTGGGCTGCGACCATAATTTTCCCGCGGGCGACACGGGACAGCGACATGTCGATAACCAGCGGCGGCTCGTTCCGGCGCGGTGCGGCGAAGGCGATGGGGTCGGTGCCGAACAGCGCCTTGTTGCCACCCCAAGGCGCGATGGCTTCCGGCGAATTGGCAAAGAACAGCCCAACGAGACCGGCGCGTGCGAGACGCTCCACGGGTTGTCCGGCCGCACCGGCGTGGTGTGAGTTTGCAATCGACGCCGCCGCGATGCCCGTGGTTGCGGCCAAGTCGCTCAACTGCTCAACGGCGAGGTTCATAGCTGGGTAGGAGAAGCCTTGCTTCGCGTCGATGCGCCGTGCCGCGGTGCCGACCTCATGGCATTCCGGCGTCGCGTTCCCGTCGACCTTGCCGCTGTTCGCCTGTGCCGCATAGAACGGCACGCGCGATGCGCCATGCCCCTTCAGCCCGTCGGCCTCCGACGTGACGATGGCGGCCGCGACCTGCGCGGCGTTGCGCGCGCTCGTCCGGTTGGTGGTCAAGGCGCGAATGATCAAGGATTCGAGTTCGGCGAGCGATAGTGTGATCGTGCTCATGGTCAGGTCTCCAGGACGCGGCGGACATTCGCGGCGGTCAGTTCACTGGTGCGCAGATTGGCCTCGTCGGTGAGGCCGGCGATATGCGGCGTCAGAACCAAATTCGGGGTATTCGCGAGATGACCGCTGGACTCTGCAGTCACCGGTTCCGTTTCGAAGACGTCCAACGCCGCGCCGCCGAGCCGGCCTTCGCGCAGTGCGGCTGTTAGCGCAGTCTCATCGACGACGCCTCCGCGTGCGGCGTTGATCACGATGGCATCCTGTTTCATACGGCTGATAGCGCTGGCATCGATCAGATGGTGCGTGTCGTCGGTCAAGGGTACATGCAAGGTGACGATGTCGGATGCCGCCAACAGCGCGTCCAGCGCCATCGGTTCGACCGCGCCCCAGCGGGGATCGTCGTTGGCCAGGAAGGGATCGTAGGCGGCAATTGCCATACCGAGGGGCGCCACCCGTTGCGCCACGTCGCGCCCGATAGCGCCATACCCGACAATACCCAGACGCCGGCCGCTCGCTTCGCGGCCGATCGTTTCAGTACGGGGCCACTGTCCGGCGATAACGGCCTGTGTGACGTTATATGCCGGGCCGCGGAGCAGCATCAGCATCGTCGACGTGACGTATTCCGCGACCGATACGTTGTTCGCACCAGTTGCCGGGCAGACCTCGATGTTTCGGGTCTCGCATGCGGCGAGGTCGATATTGTCGAGTCCCACACCGAGGCGACCGATCACCTTGAGGGACGCAGCCGCATCGAGCAATGCGCCGCGTACCTGTGTTCGGTTGCGGACGATGATGGCGGGGACATCTTCGAGCATCGCAGCCAGTTCGTCGGGGCGGTCGACGAGGTCGGAGTCGTAAACGACGTCATAGTTGGCGGCGAGGCCGCGGACGGAGTCGTCATCCATGAATTCGGTTATTACGATATCGGCCATCAGGTTTCCGTTATGGTTTTGAGTTCGCGATAGGCGGTGGATTTCAGTTCGATGCCGATCCCCGGTGTATCATGCGGGCGCGCGTATCCGTCCACGATATCGACATCGTCAGCAAAACCGCCCCACGGCTGGAATACCAGCGGGTAGGATTCCGAACCGCCAAGCTGCATGCCGGCGGCCATGTTGAAGCCAAGCTGATGCCCACCATGCGGTATCTGTTTTCGCCGGCTCCAGCCCTGCGCCGTCAGCATTTCGTCGATCTTGAGGTACTCGCTGAAGCCGTAACCAAGGGCGGGATCGATCTGTATCCAGTCACGGTCCGGGCGCATGCCTCCGTAGAGGATTAGGTTGCGCGCGTCCTGCAGCGAAAACAGATTCTCGCCCGTGGCCATTGCGCCGGCGTAATGTTCCGACAGTTTCGATTGCAACGCGAAGTCGAGCGGGTCGCCCGGCTCTTCGAACCAGAACAGACCGAACGGCGCGACGGCGTTGCCGAATGCGATGGCATCTTCGAGTGAGAAACGGCCATTGGCGTCGACGGCCAGATTGGAGCCATCACCGACAACTTCCAGGACGGCTTCGATCCGGCACAGGTCGGTGTCGAGGTCGGCACCGCCGACTTTCATCTTGACCACCTTGTAGCCCTTATCGAGATAGCCGCGCATTTCATCTTGCAGCGGCTCGAGTCCTTTGCCGGGATAGTAGTAGCCACCACCAGGGTATACGAGAACGCGTTCGTCATGCGCACCGCCATTGAACCGGTCGGAAATGATCTGCCACAGCGGCTGTTCCTCGACCTTGGCGATAATATCCCACATCGCCATGTCGATGACCGCTGCGGCCACGGCCCGGTCGCCGTGCCCGCCGGGCTTCTCGTTCTGCATCATGCAGGTCAGCACCTTGCCGGGGTCGAAGTTGCCGCCTGTCTCGTCCATGAGGTCTTCGGGTTGCGCTTCGACGACCCGCGGGATCAGCCGCTCCCGCAGGATGCCGCCCTGGGCGTAACGGCCGTTCGATCCGATGCCGTAGCCAACCACCGGTTTTCCGTCGCGAACGACATCCGTGACGATCGCGACGACACTGGCCGTCATCTTGCTGAAATCGATGGATGCGTTGCGCATCTGCGAGGCGAGCGTGACGCTTCGTTCGCGAATGTCGACGATTTTCATATGCGCCTTCCGAACAATCTATTGCCGATACCGCGAGCGTTATTCGATTAGGCCGGCGCGGCGTGCGAGTGCGCGATAGGTCTCCGTGCGCTGCTCTAAGAAAGCTGGCAGATCGACATAGGGGATGTCCAGCGGCACGAAGCCCAGCTCCTGTTTGCGAGCGATGAATTCGGGATCCCGATTCAATTTGGCGAAGAGGTCGGATATTTCCTGGCGCACCGCTTTCTGCGTGCCGGCGGGGACGGCGATGCCGCGATAGGCTCCGTCGACCATATTCATACCGAGCTCTCGGAACGTGGGAGCATCGGGTATATTGGGATGACGCTCCTCCATGGCGACGCCGAGTATCCTGACGTCGCCTTCGTGCTTCATCGCCACAGTCGTATAGCCCCAGGCGGCATCGACCGTACCGGCGAGGAGAGCCGCGATCGATTCGCCGGTGCCTTTAAAGGCGCGGTAGCCGCTCTCGATGCCGGCGACGTTGTCGAACCGGACCTGCGCCAAGTGATTGGCAGTGCCTTTGCCGGAGCCGGAAATGAGAATTTCTCCGGGCCTTTCCCTCGCGTCTTTTACGAGGTCGTCGAGGGTCTCATAGGGCGAGTCCTCGGCAACGATCAAGGCGTTGGGCGTATAGTGAAATAGATACACGGCGGCGATGTCTTCGGTCTTATAACGTGCGCCGCGCGGCGGCTGGATGATGATATGTGGCAGGTTGATTCCGATGATGGTGTAGCCGTCATCCGGCATATCGTTCATTGCCGACCATACGACGGCGCCGCCACCGCCCGGTTTATGTGAGATGACGAGATCATATCCCGTTAGTTGTTTAAAAACGGGCCGTTGCAGACGGGCCGTAATACCGGACTCGCCGCCGTAGCCGAACGGAATGATGTAGTCGACCGGCTTCTTCGGCCACCCTTCCGCCTTGATGGGCGCGGCGGAAAGGGTGGCGAAGAGGATCGCTATAAACCCAATGACGGTATGGGCTGCTTTGAGGTTCGTCTCTCTTACTCCAATTAGAGAGAGCCCTCAGAACGCGGGTTACGCGCTCCGATAAAGCTTCGTCATGACGAATTCACGATGGCCCAGCGCTTCCGCCGCGGTCAAGCGGCCGTTGCAAGTGCGCACCGTGATGTCGATCAGCCGGTCGCCGGCTTCGTCGAAATTCATTTCGCGACGTAGGATGCCGGACACGTCGAGATCGACATGCTCGCCCATTTCGCGGGCTGTTCGCGGATTGGCGGTCAGTTTGATAACCGGCTCGATGGGATTGCCGATCACGTTGCCTTGCCCCGTCGGGAACAGGTGAACGGCAAAACCCGCTGCTGCCTGCAGGGTGACGCATTCCGCAGCCGCCGAGGACGTATCCATGAAGTACAGGCCAGCACCCTTGCTCGGTGCCTCGGCCGGTTCCAGCACATCGATATAGCTGGTTTTCTTGCCGATCTTTTCGAGGTTGCCAAACGCCTTCTCTTCGATCGTCGTCAAGCCGCCTTCGATATTACCTGCGGTCGGCTGGCTCTCCGAAAGGTCGGACGTTTTATGCGGCTCGATCACCTCGTCCATATAGGCCTGCCAGGTGTTGAAGAATTTCTGTCCGATTTCCGGTGTCGATCCACGCTGCTGACAAACGGTTTCCGCGCCGGTGATTTCCGACGTTTCGCCGAAGCAACTGGTAACACCCAGCGGGTCCATCTTGTCGATGAAGTTGCCGACGGTCGGGTTCGAGCCGAGTCCGGACGTCGTGTCCGACTCGCCGCATTTGACGGAGACCCACAGATCTTCGATGGGGCACTCTTCGCGCTGCTTTTCGCTCGCGTCCTGAGAGAGTTCCTGAGCGCGGCGGCTGGCTTCCATGACGACCTTGTGCTCGCCATTACGTTCCAGCCAAAAGCCCTCGACCGGTTTGCCGGTCTTGGCGATGCCATCGACGATACGGTTGGTCCAGGACGGTTCGATACCGACGACGATGACGGCGGCAACGTTCGGGTTGCAGCCGGTGCCGATCAACGTGCGAAAGTGCAGATCCAGATCCGCGCCGAACTGCAGGCGGCCATAATGGTGCGGCAGGGCAATCGTGCCTTTGACATTGTTGGCGATTTTCTCGCAGGCCGCGTTGGACAGATCGTCCAGCGGCAGAATGACGACATGATTGCGAATGCCGACCCGGCCATTTTCGCGGCGGAAGCCGGTGAAAGATTTAGGAGTAGCCATCTTGCTTACCACTTCTTCGTCTTGAGGTTATGGGTGTGGACGTGATTCCCCTTGCCAATGGCGGAGACAGTCTTACCGATATCATGCCCGTACTTCATGATGTCGGCGCCTTCGGCAATGTCGAACAGCGCGACCTTATGGCCGATCGGTATGGCATCCAACGCCGTAATCGTGATTGTCTCGTCGGTTTCCATGACCCAGCCGGTCATTTCCGTGTTGGCTTCGACCGTTTCAACCACGACGACGCCGACTGAATCGGTGTTGTCATGTACAACAAAATGGGGCGCGCTCATCGTTCCTCCTGTGACATTCGTTTTTTAAAAAGCGGTTTATATCGATCGCACGGATTGTTGGCGGTTGGCCTGCGACCGGATTGTTGCTATGTCTTATATAAGACATATGAATTGCCTTCGTGTCAACGGATCGGCTGTGAACCAAATTTCGACGAAAGATATGCGGCCTGGGAAAGCGGGAAACCCGGCCAGGCAGCCGCTTTACGCGCAAGTGAGAGCACTGATCTTGCGCCGTCTCATCGATGGTGTGTGGCGTCCCGGGACGATGCTGCCCAGTGAGATACAGCTCGGCGTCGAGTTTGGTGTCAGCCAGGGGACAGTGCGGAAGGCACTGGACGCGCTGGCTGCCGAGAACCTGGTAGTTCGCCGCCAGGGTCGGGGTACGTTCGTGGCGGAACACGATCTCGATCGCGCCCTGTTCCATTTTTTCCATATGGTCGGGGAAAATGCGGAGCGGCAACTTCCGGACAGTCGGGTTCTGTCGTGCCGGTACGGCAAGGCATCGGCCACAGAAGCCGCGCAGTTGGCACTCCTGAAAGGCGACCCTGTCGCGCGTATCCGGCGTGTCCGGGTTCTCGGCGGCGTTCCGGCCATCGTGGAAACCATTGTCGTTTCGGAGGCCCTGTTTCCGAATATCGGGCGAGACGGCGACCTGCCGAACACGATTTATGAGCTCTATGAGCGGCGCTACGAGGTTACGGTGGCGCGGGCGGAAGAACGGCTGCGTGCTAAAGCGGCGGAACCCGCCATTGCGGAACTCCTCGAAATTGAACCGGGTACGCCCCTGCTGGAAATCGACCGGACGGCATTTTCGCTGGATGGCGCGCCCGTCGAATGGCGGCTGAGCCTTTGCGAGACCCGCTCACACTATTATCTAGCCGAACTGGTCTAGGCGTTACCTTCCGGCCGCGGCTTGCAGCGCCTGCCGGCGCAGTGCCTTGCCAGGTCGCGCGCCTGTCGGTGCGCCGTCACGCCAGACGGGCTTGCCGTTGACGAAGACAATTTCGATACCGGCCGCCGCTTCCGTCGGATGGTTGAAGTCGGCGCGGTCGATGACCGTTTCGGCGTTGAAAACCACGATGTCCGCATAGTTGCCGACGGCGATCGAGCCGCGGTCAGTCAATCCGAACTCTGCGGCGGGCAAACCGCTCATGCGATGCACCGCGTCCTCCAGCGTAATCAGGCCAAGGTCGCGGCTGTAATGGCCTAGTACGCGCGGAAAAGTGCCCCACAGCCGGGGGTGCGGAAATACGTCGTGCGGCAGCCCGTCGGAGGCCACCATGGCGTGCGGGTACTTCAGCACCCGCTGTACGTCTTCCTCGTCCATCGCGAAATAGATTGCGCCGGCGGGCTGCAGCGCATCGACCGCTTCTTCGAGATCGCAGCCCATCTCCGCGGCGATATCATCCAAATCCCGTCCTGCGACATCCGGGCGGGCTTCCGACCAGGTGACGATGACCCTTCGGGATTCGCCTAGTCGGCTCTTGCTCAGGACCGTTGAAGACGCATGGTAGGGATAAACGTCAAGGGTGACGTCCTGTTCCGTCCGGACACGGTCGATGAGCGCCAGAGACTCTTTCGTCTTGCCAAAGTTCGACGCACCCGCCGATTTGTGATGGGACAGAACGACCTTCGCACCCGAGGCGCGGCCGATCTCGAAGGCTTCCTCCAACGACTCTTGAAGATGTTCGCCTTCGTCGCGCAAATGCGTCGTATAAAGTGCGCCGGCCGGGCCGAGGAGTTCGGCAAGCCGGATCACCTCGTCCGTTGGCGCGGCGTTGGCGGGCGGATAGAACAGGCCCGTCGACATGCCGATTGCGCCGGCGTCGAGTGCTTCCGCCAACTCGGTCCGCATCGCGGCGATTTCATCGTCGGTCGCGCCACGACCCAATTCATCCATTGCTCCCACGCGCAATGTTGTATGACCGCAAAGCAGCGCCGCGTTCAATGCCGGAGGCGTCTCGTCCAGGGCCGCAAACAGGTCGGCCATTTTGGGAAAGCGGTATCCATCGCCTAGCAGGTCCAAAGGCGGCGGCGGTCTGTCGCCGGTGAAGCTCAGCGGCGCGAGGCTGATCCCGCAATTGCCGGCGACGACGGTGGCCACGCCCTGACTGGCCTTGTAGGCCATGTCCGGTTTTGACAGCAGTGCATGATCGTCGTGCGTGTGCACGTCGATGAAGCCTGGCGCGACGATGTTGCCGGCGGCATCGATGCGGTCCGAGGCCGTGTGACTGCTCAGGTCACCGATGGCGTCGATTCGGTCTCCAGTGATGCCGACGTCCGCCGTTATACGGTCCGCGCCGGTCCCGTCGATGAGAACGCCGTTGTGAATGATTAAATCGTGTGCTGTATCCGGCATGACGGACCCTATTCTCCTTGAGACATTGCGCCCTCGGGATACCATATTAGCGTACCGATTCCATCGCTAATCCGGATCGCATTCCACAGCGAATCCCCTTATGGTCCTCATCGAAGACGAGGCTGCATGAATGGTTTCGGGGGACAGATGGCAGTTGAGGACGGACCGGATACGGTGCGCGCACCGAAGATGGAGGCGATAACGGTGGCGCGGGCGCACGGTTGGTTTTGGCGCACACTTCTTGCATCCTGGGGCATCTATCTGGAAGTCGTTGTCGTTGCGGTCCTGGTGAATGTGCTCGCGCTTGCCGGTCCGCTGTTTGCGATGATCGTCATCGATCGCCTTGTTCCGAATTTTGCGGAGCAAACACTCTGGTGGCTCGCAATTGGGGTCGCCACAGCCTTCGGCTTTGGCTTTGCGCTCAATATGTTGCGTAGCATTTTCGTCGATGGTGCCGGCAGCGCCGCAAGCGAGCATATTGGCGAGCGACTGTTTCAGCGCATCCTTACCGCCCGGTTCGCGCACCGCCCCAACGCGGAAGCGGTTCTCGCCGGTATGGCGACTGATTTGGACGATGTGCGCGAAATGTTGAGCGCGGCGCCAGTTCTCGCTCTGATCGATTTGCCCTTCGTGATCCTGTTCATTGCCGTCATCTATGCGCTTGGCGGGCCGGTTGCGTTCCTGCCACTGGCTGCTGCCGCGGTTATCGTTTTTTTCAGCTTGATTCTGCAGTTGTTTTTGATGGCGCCGTCGTCGCGTATTCACGAGAGTACGCGTAGCCGTCTCGGTCTGGCCATGGAAACGGCGACGAGTCTCGAGACCATCAAAAGTGTGGGGCTGGAACGCCACATGCTTGACCGCTGGCAAGATTGTTTGCGCGAGGTGATGAGTGCTTCCCGGCTTACCAAGGGGTTGGCGGCCGGTTTTTCGAACGTTTCCGGGACCGTGACCGCTTTCGCGACCTTCGGTGTCATCGGAGTCGGCGTTTATTCGGTTACCGAGGGGTCGCTGACGCTCGGCGGCCTGATCGCGATGTCGATGCTGGCGGCGAGCGCGATGGCGCCGCTGGACCGGGTCCTGGCGGCGCTGGTCGTATTTCATCGCGCCGGCGCCGCTATCAATTCGATCGATACTCTCATGCATATCCCGGCGGAACGGCCGGCGGGCCAAATTTTCGCCGGACCCAAACGAATCAACGGCGGCGTCGCTTTCCAGCAAGTGTCGTTTCGCTATCCAGGCCAGGAGTCGCCTGCGCTTGAAAACGTTTCGTTCCGTATCGAACCGGGCGAGAAGGTCGGGTTGATCGGGCGAATTGGCTCCGGGAAAAGCACCGTCGCGCGCCTGCTCCTGAGTCTGTACGAGGCGGAGAACGGTGTCGTTGCGATGGCCGACACGGATATCCAATCCATCGATCCTTCCACGCTGCGAGCCGCAATCGGCAGCGTTCCGCAGGATATTCATCTTTTCGAGGGGTCGGTGAAGGACAACATCGCGGTCGGCATGACGGGATACGATGACGATGCGATTCGACGGGCCGCACAGATTGCCGGTGTCGATGAATTTACGAGTCGACATTCGCTCGGCTACGATATGCCGGTCGGTGAGCGCGGACATGCGATCTCCGGCGGTCAGCGGCAGGCAATTGCGATGGCACGGGCGTTGCTGTGTGACCCAGCCCTTCTGCTGCTCGACGAGCCGACCAGCGCCCTTGACAACACGTCGGAAGGCCGGTTTCGGGCAAGGCTGGCAAGTGCGATTTCGGACAAGACTCTTCTGCTGATAACGAACCGCGCATCGATGCTGGAATTGGTCGACCGGTTGATCGTCATCGATGGCGGCAAAATCATCGCGGACGGCGCGAAGCAGGAGGTTCTCGATGCGCTTCAGGGTGGCCATATCAAGCCTACATCGGGGGCTGAACTATGACGACCGCATCGACCGGCACGAGGCGTCGCGCATCCGTTGGCTCCTTCGCGCAGTTATTGCTGCTGGCCGTGATAGCTGGGGCCGGGGCCCTGATGTATCTGGCCAAGGATTTCACGCTTGCCTCCGCCATGCGCGGTACGGGCACTGTTGCCCCATTCGGCAAACCGCGGCTGATGCTTAGTCCCGTTGCCGGCACGGTGAGCACACAGGCACTACAAAACGGACCGGTTGTCGACCAAGGCCAGCTATTGTTTCGGATCGAAACCGCGGAAGAAACAGCCGATGCAGATGCGTTAAGATCGAAAGATCGGGCGGTGCGCGCAATGATCGACCGTCTTGAAGCGGTGGTCGGAGGCGCGGAAGATATCGTGTTCTCCGATGACCTGGTCGGGACAGCGGCGGCGGCGCAGGAGCAAGAGACATTCGACGAGCAGAAGGTATCACTAGTCCAGCAGCTCCAGGTGTTTCGGGATACAGCGGCGAAAAACCGGCTGGAGATCACGGAGCAAAAGGCGGCCGCGGTGCGCTTCAAACAAGCGCGCGATCTGGCAAAGCAGGAACTGGACGTTATCGCGCCGCTGGTGTCCCGCGGCGTTGCGCCAAAGCTTGAATCCCTCCGCCTTCAGCAGAAAGTGCAGGAGCTTGAAGCGAAACGGGAAAGCGCCACGCTCACGATCCCAAGGCTCGAAGCGTCTTTGCAGGAATCCGAGCGGCGATTGAAAGAAACTGTGACGGCGTTCCGTGCCGACGCCCGGAAGGATCTGAGCGAAAAGAACGCGGAACTGGCGGCGGTTCAACAGGCCTTGGCGGACAGTACGGGACGTGTGGTGACGACGGAGGTTCGTGCGCCAATGCGGGGGACCGTCGGGCGCGCAGCAGCGGGAGATGTTCGCGCCGGGCAGGTCCTGGCCGAAATCGCACCGCTCATGGAGGCCTTGTTCGTCGATGTAAAATTGCCGGCATCGGAAAGTGCCACGTTGCGTCCGAACGAGCGTGCAATTGTGAACGTCGGTTCTGCCAATATTCCGAGTGTATTGGTTGATGTCGGCCGGAACACCAATGTAGACCCGCAGGGGCAGCGCTTTCGGCAGGTGTCGTTGCGGATCAATGCCGATACGGCTGGTTTCGAGCAATTGACAACGGCGGGCCTTGAGGTTGGCGTAATCGTTGAAACCCGATTGCCGGTCCTGGACTATATTCTGGATGCGATTGCCGTAGCCCGCGGCGGCGCGTTACCTTGGGACTGACCGGCACGGTTTTAAATGAGGATTAACGAGAAATGGCGAGACGCAAGCCGCTGGCCAAGCCGGCATTTCCCGATATGCAGCCCATCGAAGGTGTCTCGTTTGCGACCGCCGCATGCGGGGTTGCCTATAAGGGGCGAACCGATCTGTTGTTGGCCGAGCTGCGCAAGGGAACGCAGATTGCGGGGGTCTTCACACGGTCGCTGACCGCCTCGGCGCCGGTCAAATGGTGCCGCGAAATTCTTCCTGGCGGCAAGGCGCGGGCCATTGTCGTCAATGCAGGCAATGCGAACGCGTTCACCGGGCGCGCCGGCGACGATATCGTCCGGGCGACTGCGAAACGGGCCGCAGAAGTAATCGGCTGCCGCGATAAGGAAGTGTTCGTCGCTTCCACAGGTGTAATCGGCCAAACCTTTTCGCCGAAACTGATCCCTGGCAAATTGGCCGGTCTGCATCGACGTGTGAAACCGGATGTCTGGACAGAAGCCGCTGCCGCCATCATGACGACGGACAGCGTACCGAAGGGTGTCGTCCGTACGGCCCGAATCGGTGACGCGACGGTGACGATCAACGGCATTGGCAAAGGCACGCAGATGATCCACCCGGATATGGCGACAACGCTGAACTTCGTGTTCACCGACGCCAAGATTCCGGCGGCGGTGTTGCAAAAGGCGCTGACGCACGCAGCGGACCGGTCCTTCAATTGCATCACGATCGAAGGCGATACATCGACCAGCGACTCCCTGTTCCTGTGCGCGACCGGTGCGGCCCGACATCCGCGTATTACGGGTCACCGCGATCCGGCGTTGAAGGATTTCTGCCGCGCCTTGGAAGAAGTCTGCATTGGATTGTCGCAGGCGATCGTGCGTGATGCGGAAGGTGCGTCGCGGTTCGTGACCTTGCATGTGACGGGTGCGGCCTCGATGCGCGCCGCCCGGACTATCGGACGCACGATTGCGTCCGCGACGCTCTTCAAGGTGTCCATGGCAGAAGTTCTGCCGCCCTGGGGTCGCATGATCATGGCAGTCGGCAAGTCGGGGGAGAAGGCGGACCGGGACCGGCTCGATATCGATGTCGGCGGCATGCCGGTGGCGCGGGAGGGAGCGGTGCTCGGCGGTTACGACGCGGCGGGAGTGGAGGCGCACCTCAAAGGGTCGGAAATCGAATTGTCGATCGATGTCGGGGTCGGGCGGGGTAAAGCCACGGTCTGGACGTCCGACCGAGGCAAGGGATATGGCTGAGGGACGATGACCGCGCTGCCGAGCCGCTATTGGCAGGACCTCAGTACGGTCGATTTCGCCGCACTGGACGCGGCGCGGGTGATCGCGGTGCAGCCCGTCGCGGCGATCGAACAGCATGGTCCGCATCTCCCGGTATCGGTTGATGCCTGTATCAACGAAGGCGTTCTAGGCGCTGCGCTTGAGCACCTCGCGCCGGAGCTTCCTGTCCTGGTGTTGCCGCTGCAGACCATTGGCAAGAGCGACGAACACAACCGTTTTCCCGGAACACTGTCCATATCGGCGGAGACGCTTATCCGTCACTGGAACGATATCGGTGATAGCGTCGCCCGGGCCGGCGTCCGCAAGCTGGTGCTGTTCAACAGCCATGGCGGCAATCCCGCCGTGATGGACATCGTCGCGCGTGACTTGCGCATCCAGCACGGCATGCTGGCGGTTGCCGCGAACTGGTACGATCTTGTCGATTTGGAAATGTTGTTCGATCCGATGGAAGTTCGGCATGGTATCCATGGCGGCGAGATCGAGACGTCCATGATGCTGCATCTGCGCCCCAACCTCGTCGACATGACGAAGGCTGAGACCTTCGCCTCCTTCGGCGCGGAGATGGCGCAGTCCTATTCGTTTTTGTTGCCCACCGCGCAGCCGTCGTTCGCCTGGGAGACACAAGATTTGAACAGGGCCGGTGCGGTTGGCAACGCGGCGGCGGCTGACGCCGTTCGGGGAAAGAAAGCCGTCGATGCGGCCGCGAACGGATTCGCGGCATTGCTGGAAGAGGTCGACCGGTTCGACCTCGAGAGTCTGGTCACCGAGGCGCCAGACCGTTAGAAAACGGGATGCAAACGGGGGACGTATCCGTGACGGAAGATAACAAGCAAAAGCCTGACCTGCTCGATGCGCCGTTAAACGTCGTGAATGTCGGTTTGGAAGGCTTCGCGCGGGAGCTGGAAAGCAACGGGGTCCCGACCGTGCATGTCGACTGGTCGCCGCCGGCACGTGGCGACGCGAAACTGGCGGATCTGCTCTCGAAGCTGAGTGAATAGAGCCGGCCGTATGGAGAAGATCGAACTGGCCAATCAGGAAGCGCTGCGGCGAATGTTGACCGCCGATCCGGTGCTGATTGACGTCTTGCCGGCAGGCGAGGTGCTGACCGGGCTTGAGGAGCGCATGATTCTGCATGCAGGGCCGCCAATCGAGTGGGACCGCATGTGTGGGCCGATGCGCGGTGCGATTGCGGGAATCGCCGTGTTCGAAGGCTGGGCCCGGGACCTGGAGGATGGCGAGCGCCTGGCCGCGGCCGGGGAGCTCATGTTCCATCCCAATCACGATTTCGGCGCGGTCGGTCCTATGACCGGGATGACGACGCTCCGCCAACCGGTGATGGTTGTTGAGAACCGGACAACGGGGAACCGGTCCTACTGCACGATCAACGAAGGGCTCGGCAAGGTCATGCGTTTCGGCGGCAATGACGAAGAGGTGCTGGACCGATTGCGCTGGCTGCGCGACGTGTTGGGGCCGGCCATGGGCGCCGCGTTGCGCCAGTCGGATGGGATTGCGCTGAAGGTGCTGACCGCGCGCGGCCTTACGATGGGCGACGAAATGCACCAGCGGAACGTCGCTTGCAGCGGGCTGCTGTTGCGTGCCTTGGCGCCGGAACTGGCGCGCGTCGCGACCGACACGGCGGCGCTTGCGGAATCGCTCGCGTTCATCGCCGGCAATGATCAATTCTATCTGAACGTCGCGATGGCGATGGGCAAGGCGATCATGGACCCAGTGCGCGATATCGAAGGCTCGACGATCGTTACCGCGATGAGCCGCAACGGCACCGATTTCGGGATTCGCGTCAGCGGTACCGGCGATAGGTGGTTTACCGCGCCGGTGGAGATGCCGGAAGGCCTCTATTTCCCAGGCTACGGGGCGGAAGATGCCAATCCCGACATGGGCGATTCGACGATTGTCGAAACGATCGGGCTGGGCGGTTTCGCCATGGCCGCGGCGCCAGCGGTTGCCGGTTTTGTCGGTGCCGGAAATGCGTCGGAAGCGGCGCTCTTTACCCGCGATATGGGCGAGATCACTGTCGGCGAAAATCCGGAATGGACGATACCTTCGCTCGATTATCAAGGCGTCCCGGCGGGCATCGACGTCCGCCTCGTCGTCGAAAGCGGAATCGCGCCGACGATCAATACCGGCATCGCGCATAAGGAGCCGGGCCGCGGGCAGGTCGGTGCCGGCGTCGTGAAGGCGCCGCTTGCCTGTTTCGACGCGGCGCTGGTCGGTATCGCCGAACGTCTGGGTGTTGCGTGACGGCGGTAACCCGGATCGGCTATATCGCCCGCCGAATTTTGCAAAACAGGTATGGCGGCTGCGTGATCGCAGTGTTCGACCGCAGCGCCTATGTCGAGGTTGGCAGGGAGTTGATCTGCCTGATTTCGCCGACGCTGGATGACGGCCCGCTTAGCGTAGCGTGCGGAGATCTGGATGCTCTTCATCCTGGCATGCGCTATGCCCCGAAAATTGGGAACGCCCGAATTTGGCTGCCGCCTAAACCATATGGCTGGACGGCGGACAGTTTAGTGGGTGGTCTTGCCGCTCTGCGGTGCGCGGTTGTCGGCCGCACGCCATCCGCAGGTCTCGGCGCCTTCGTATCGGATGAAGTGTTGAGCCCGGAAGGCGCTCGCGCGCGATTGCCGACTGCGCGTCTTGGCCTTTGGCTTGCGGACTCGTTGGCGGGTAAGCGAGATTCCGTTCCATCGGAAACGGGGAATCTTATCGGGCTTGGGCCGGGATTGACGCCGTCGGGAGACGATTTCCTGGGCGGCGCGATGGTTGCGGCCCATGCTCTGGATCGGGCGGATATCGCAGCACATCTTTACGAGACCATCGAAACGCACGACGTCGGCGCTATCAGTGCCGCGCATCTGGCGGCAGCCAGCGAAGGCGCTGCGAGCGAACCATTGCACTTACTCCTGAACGATGTGCTGTGCGGCCGCGGCGGGGCCTTGCCCGCCCGCCTGACCGCCTTGGATCGAATGGGGCATACCTCCGGCTGGGATGCGCTGGCGGGCGCTGTGATGGTTATGCGTGCAGTTCGCGATACGGCGGCCATGCGAGCCGCCTGATCCCGTGGGCTAGTCGTCGTAGGCGACGAGGGAGGTGAACGGGACATCGAGTTTCTCGCGGCCACCCAGGAAGCTGAGTTCGATGATGCAGGCGCTGGCGCGTACGTCCCCGCCCACCTGGCGGGCCAATGCGATCGACGCGGCCAGGGTGCCGCCCGTCGCGAGCAAATCGTCCAGGACAACGATCCGCTGACCGGCCTCGATGGCGTCGGCCTGTATTTCGATCGTATCCGTGCCGTATTCGAGGTCGTATTCGAAGGAGATCGTCTCGCCTGGCAGTTTGCCCTTCTTGCGCACCATCGCGAAGCCGCATCCGAGTTCGAGCGCCAAGGGGGCGGAGACGAGAAATCCGCGCGATTCGATACCGATAAGCAAGTCCGGTTTTTGTGGCGCTACCGCCTCTGTCAGTTGCGAGACGCAATGCCGCCACGCACCCGGATGCGCGAGCATGGTTGAAATATCGTAAAAAAGAATGCCGGGCTTCGGGAAGTCCGCGATGGCGCGGATATGATCTTTGAGGTCCATGTCGCGATTGCCTGCTTAGAGGGGAATAGACGGCGCAGGACTTTACCTGCGGCGGCGCTTTGCCGCAACGCGCGTGGTCGGCGCTTTTTCGGACCTGCGGAGTGTGGTATTCGACTGCTCAAGGGTAGGGCCTGAATGCGACGAAATGGCCGTTTGGGATGACGATGGACCAGGAACCGGAATGGATCGAAAGCGTCGGCACCGATGGCCGGCCCGTCCTTTCGGCGAAAGGGTCCTGGACGATCGATGCCGTATCCGTTCTCGATAGCCGGATTAAAGCAACGCATTTGAACGGCACCAAGCAGGCAGAACTCGATCTTTCCGGCATCACCCGCCTCGATACGGCAGGGGCCTGGCTGTTGTACCGGACTCGGCGCGACTTCGCCGACGATGGCATTGATGCCCGACTAGCCGGCCTCGATCCGCACTACGCACCGCTTCTCGATCTCGTGGAACAGGCGGACAAGGCGCATCCGGAAATCGAGCGGGAACGCCCGGGCGTGCTCGTGGAATTCGTCAGCCGAGTCGGCAAATCCGTCTGCGAGGCGGCTGAGGAAGGCCTCAACTTGCTCAACTTCCTTGGCCTGACAATTATCACGATGCTGCGCGTGATCGTGCGGCCGCGGCGTATGCGGATTGTCTCTCTGGTCAACCAGATTGAGCAAACCGGCCTGAACGCAATGGGCATCGTGGGCCTGCTGCTATTCCTCATCGGTGTCGTGCTGGCGTTTCAAAGCGCCGAGCAACTGCGCAAGTTTGCCGCCGAGATATTCACCGCCGACGGGCTGGCTATCCTCGTCCTGCGCGAAATCGGAGTCCTTATTGCGGCGATCTTGATCGCCGGCCGCTCCGGCTCCGCCTTCACGGCGGAAATCGGCATGATGAAGGTCAATGAGGAAGTCGACGCCTTGCGCACGACCGGCGTCGATCCGATCGAGGTTTTGGTCCTGCCGCGGATCAACGCGCTGTTGCTGACGTTGCCGCTGCTGACGTTTTTCGCGAATGTCGCGGCGCTGACCGGCGGCACCATTATGGCGGTCGCGACCCTGGACGTGACCTATACGCAGTTCGTGCGCCAGCTTGCCGATGCGATGACCTTGAAAAATTTCATTGTCGGCATGGTCAAGGCGCCGGTCTTCGCGTTTCTGATCGGACTGGTCGGTTGCTATGAAGGGCTGCAGGTCGGCGGCAGCGCCGAAAGCATTGGGCGCCTGACGACGAAATCCGTCGTCGAATCCATCGTGCTCGTCATTATAGCGGATGCGACCTTCTCCATCGTGTTCGCCTATCTCGGGATATAACGGAATGCTCGGAATATAACGGAATGGACACGGACGTGGTCATCAAGGTGCGCGGGCTTCGAACGCAGTTCGGAACTCAGGTCATTCACGACAACCTTGATCTCGATATTCGCCGTGGTCAGGTCGTCGGAGTCGTCGGCGGATCCGGTACCGGAAAATCCGTGTTGCTGCGCACGATACTGGGGCTCAATCGCCCGCGCGAAGGCGATATCGAAGTTCTGGGAGAGGATGCGAGGCAGGCTCTGGATACGGTGCAGCGGCGCACCGGCGTGTTGTTTCAGAACGGGGCGCTGTTTTCCTCACTGACCGTTGCGGAGAACATTCAGGTGCCGATGCGCGAACATCTCGACCTGTCGCGCAGCCTCATGGACGAGTTGGCCGCGCTGAAGATCGGCATGGTCGGCTTGCCGCCGGATGCGGGACCGAAATTTCCCTCCGAACTCTCCGGTGGCATGCGCAAGCGCGCCGGTCTGGCCCGAGCGCTGTCTCTCGATCCGGAGATTCTGTTTCTCGACGAGCCGACGGCGGGCCTCGATCCGATCGGTGCCGCAGCGTTCGACAATCTCATTGCCGAGTTGCAAAAGGGGCTCGGCCTTACCGTCTTTATGGTCACGCATGATCTCGACAGCCTGTCGGCGATTTGCGACAGCATTGCCGTTCTGGTGGACAAACGTGTCCGCCTCGGCACAATGGCCGAACACATGCAGGATGCGCACCCTTGGATTCAGTCCTACTTTCACGGTCCCCGCGCCCGGGCGGCGTTAGATAACAGGCTTTAACGCATGGAAACCAAGGCCAACTACATTATCGTCGGTGCTTTTACGCTCATATTGCTGATGGGCCTGGTGAGCGCTGTCGTTTGGCTCGCCGATATCGAGCTCGATGAAGAGTTCGCGTATTACGATCTCCTGTTCGAAGGTTCGGTCACGGGCTTGAAAACGGGCAACCCGGTCCGTTATCGCGGCGTTCCGGTCGGTGTCGTGACCGATATGAAAATCAACCCGAAGAATGTCGAGCAGGTGAAGGTGACCATCGAAGTTCCGAACGAGACGCCGATTAAGGAAGACACGGTCGCATCATTGGAATTTCAGGGAATCACCGGTATCGCCTATGTACAGATAACCGGGGGAACGCACGATGCGCCGCGGTTGCGGCGGATACCCGGGCGCGGCAATCCGGTGATCAAATCCAAAGCGTCGCAATTGCAGGAAGTTATCGACGCGGCGCCGGAACTCATCAACCGGGTTATCTCACTGGTAGATCGCGCCAACCTGCTGCTTGGCAATGCGAATCAGGAAAACTTCGCCGCGGCGATGTCTAACATCAAGGAGATTTCCGGTTCCTTTGCGGAGGGTTCGGACGATATCCGGAGCCTATTGTCGGGTGGCGCCGAAGCTATTTCCGAGCTGAAAATAGCATCGGCGGAAGTCCGCTTGCTTGTTCAAAATCTGCGGGGGACGGTCGACACGCTGTCGGATCAAGCTAAAGGTACGTTGGGTGACGTCAGAAGTAACGTTAATCTGATCACCGATGATGCGCGCGCGACTATCGGCGAAATCAGCAGTTTAACGAAGACCATGTCCGGCACGATGACGGATATCGGGCCGCAAACGAAAGCGACTCTCGCGGCGGTGAAGGAGGCGGCTGACAGTCTTGACCGGTCGCAGGACCAACTCACGGAGTTGCTGGCCGAGAATCAGGAGCCAATCTCCAACTTTACCAATTCCGGTCTGTACGAATTTACGCAGCTAATGACGGAGATACGGACCTTGGTCACGGCATTATCGCGAATATCCGGTCAGATCGAGCGAGATCCGGCGCGGTTCCTCTTCGGCAATGCGCAGCAGGGAGTTGGGGTGCGATGAGACGGTTTACGAATCAACTAGCGGCCCGGCTGAGCATTGTCGTGGCGGTAGCGGTTCTTGTTGCCTCATGTTCGGTCGAGCTGCCGGGCAGCGGCGCGCCACCCCGCATGTATATCTTGACGCCGAAGAGCACGTTCCCCGACACGATGCCGTCGGTCGATTGGCAGCTTCTCGTCGAGATTCCACAGTCGCCCGCAGGTATCAATTCGGCGCGGATTGCGCTGCGCGATAGCCCAATCGAGATGCGTTATTTTCAGCTTGCGAATTGGACAGATCTTGCACCCAAGATGATCCAGACGCTTATCGTTGAGTCGTTTGAGAATTCCGGTCGCATCGTCGCGGTCGGCCGTGAAGCGATAGGTTTGCGGGCGGACTACGTTCTGAAGACTGAATTGCGTGAATTCCAAGCCGAATATGCGCAGCGCCTGCCGCAGAACACGGACAATGGTCTCGGCAATGTGCCCCCACCGATGATCCGGGTCCGGATCAACGCAAAGCTGATTAAGATGCCGCGGCGGGCGATTGTCGCGTCGAAAAACTTCGAATTTATGGTGGACGTCAAAGAGAATTCGATGGAGGCAATCATCGGCGGATTTGACGATGCGCTCGGCAAGACAATGCGGCGACTGGTCGAATGGACGCTGGTCAATGGCGAAGAAAACGACAACCCAAAAGACAAGGCTTCCCGACGGCGCTAGCGGACACTAGAACGAAAGAGAATCTCAATGAGTCATGTATTTCACCGTAATGCGCGCGCGGTGCCGCCGGTGGCGTCGCATGGTGACGGCATCTATATCGTCGACACGGAAGGGAACCGCTATCTGGATGCCAGCGGCGGTGCTGCTGTGTCCTGCCTTGGGCACAGCCACCCCAAGGTGAATCAGGCGATCAAGGATCAGGTCGATAAGATTGCCTTTACCCATACGGGCTTCTTTACCAATCAGCCGATGGAAGACCTCGCCGACCGGATGATTGCCGCGGCTCCGGATGGGCTCGAGTCGGTTTATTTCGTTTCCGGCGGGTCGGAAGCGATGGAGGCGGCGCTCAAGATGGCGCGGCAATATGTCGTGGAGATAGGCGAACCGCAACGACACCATTTCATCACAAGGCGGCAGAGCTATCACGGCAACACGCTCGGTGCATTGGCCGCGGGTGGCAATATGTGGCGGCGCGAGATGTTCGAGCCCCTGCTGATCGATACCCATCATATCGCGCCGTGTTTCTCCTATCGCGAACAGCGGGATGATGAAAGTGAAGCCGAGTACGGCCTGCGCACCGCGAACGAGCTGGAAGCGAAAATTCTCGAACTCGGTGCCGATTCAGTCATGGCGTTCCTTGCCGAGCCCGTCGTCGGGGCAACGGCAGGTGCGGTCCCAGCGGTCCCGGGATACTTCAAACGCATTCGGGAGATTTGTGACCAATACGGTGTGCTGCTGATTTTCGATGAAGTCATGTGTGGCATGGGCCGAACCGGCACGCTGTATGCCTGCGAGCAGGACGGTGTGACGCCGGACATCTTGATATGCGCCAAGGGGCTGGGTGCCGGCTACCAACCGATCGGCGCGGCGCTGGCATCTACGAAAGTCTACGGCGCCATCCGAGACGGCTCAGGCTTCTTCCAGCACGGCCATACTTATATGGGCCATCCGGTCGCCTGTGCCGCGGCGCTGGCCGTTCAGACCGCGATCGAGGAGGAAGGGCTGCTTGCCAATGTGCGGGCCATGGGTGAACGCCTAAACGATGCGCTGCACGACCGGTTCGGCAACCATCATCATGTCGGCGATATTCGCGGCCGCGGCCTGTTCCGCGCCATTGAATTGGTCGCCGACCGCGCGAGCAAGAAACCGTTCGATCCTTCGTTGAAGCTCAACGCTCGGATCAAGAAGGAAGCGATGGCTCGCGGGATGATGTGTTACCCGATGGGCGGGACGATTGATGGCATACAGGGCGATCACGTCCTGCTTGCGCCGCCTTTTATCATCGACGAGTCCCATGTGGCGGACATAACCGAGCGATTGGGCGACGCCGTCGACGCCGCAATCGAGTCGACGTCGACCTAGGCGGGAAATAAAAGAAGAAGTTTCAACGCAATATGCGTTACGGGCCCGTTGACACGGGTCCAATATTGCTTTTACGTGACACTGTGTAACGGTTCAACCAAGAGACCGCTTATACAGGGGGAAGATGCGTGACCGTTGTCTGGTCTAAAGAACGCAACAATCTACGCGGGTCAACCGCGCGACATCGTCGTTGTTCCCCGCCTTTTAATTCAAAAATTGAACGTCCGATCGGGTCGGTATCCGTGTCCGGCAACGTATGCGCCGCCATGGGCATTCACAGGGGCCCAGACAGTATGAAACAGAACCTAAGGAGACTTTCGATGTCTTTAAAGAAAGCAATATTGGCGACAGCCGCGGTTGTCGCGCTCTCGTTCGCGGCCGTGCCGGTCAGCGCCGAGAAGTTCATCACGATCGGCACCGGTGGTCAGACCGGCGTCTACTACCAAGTCGGCGGCGCGATCTGCAAATTGGTCAACCGTGGCACGAAGAAACACGACATCAAGTGCACGCACACGACCGGCGGTTCCACCAAGAACATCAATGGTATCCGTGCGGGCGACCTAGATATGGGTGTTGCTCAGTCTGACTGGCAGTATCACGCCTATAACGGAACGGCGCCGAAGCAGTTCCCGGACGGTGCGTTCAAGGAGCTGCGGGCGGTCTTCTCGGTTCATCCCGAGCCCTTCACGGTCGTCGCCCGTACCGATTCCGGCATCAAGAGCTTCGATGACCTCAAAGGCAAACGCGTCAATGTCGGGAACCCCGGTTCCGGACAGCGCGGCACCATGGAAGTCGTCATGGAGAAGATGGGCTGGAAAATGAGCGATTTCGCACTTGCCTCGGAGCTCAAGTCCTCCGAACAGTCCGCAGCGCTCTGCGACGGCAAGGTCGATGCCATCGTCTTCACGGTGGGCCATCCGAACGGCTCGATCAAGGAAGCCACCACATCGTGCGATGCGCGCATCGTCAATGCTAATAATGCGGTGATCAAGAAGTTGGCCGCCGACAACGACTATTACGCCATGGCGACCATTCCGGGTGGTATTTACAAAGGTACCGACAAGGACGTAACCACGTTCGGCGTTGGCGCCACATTCGTTTCGTCGAGCAAGACGGATGCCGATACGGTCTATCAGATCGTCAAGGCAGTGTTCGACAACATGAAGCGGTTCCGCAAGATGCATCCGGCGTTCGGACATCTCGAAGAGTCGAAGATGATCGTCAACAATCTGTCCGCACCGCTGCACGAAGGCGCGCTGCGGTACTACAAGGAAAAGGGCTGGAAATAAATCCGGCCACGGGCGGAAACGATAACGTTTCCGCCCGTTTTCTTTTAAGGATTAAGAACGGCCCGTTGTCTGAATGGGCCTATTCGATAGAGCGTACGCAGGAACTCTGGGGAGGCTGCCATGAGTAACGCCGAAAGCAGCGAATCGCAGGTAAGTTCGCAGGAACTGGACGATCTGGTCGCGTCGACGGATACCGGCGGACGTACACCGGATAGCCGGTTTGTCATGCTGCTCCTCTCCGGCCTCGCATTGGCGTGGGCCGTATGGCAGGTCTGGATCGCATCGCCGATTCCCTACCAGATCGGTTGGGGTGTCTTTTCTGGCAAGGAAGCGCGGCCCATCCACTTAGCTTTTGCGATCTTTCTCGCTTATTTGGCCTATCCTGCGACGAAACGGTCGCCACGACACGTCGTGCCAATTCTCGACTGGATGCTGGCGATTCTTGGTACCCTTTGCACCCTTTATTTATTTGCATTCGATTCAGCGCTGAGCGACGCACTGCTTGGATCGCGTCTTTCCGACCGTCCCGGCAACCCGAATACCATGGACATCGTTGTGGCTTGTGTTGGTATGGTATTGTTGCTGGAAGCGACGCGGCGCGCATTGGGGCCACCCTTGATGGTGGTCGCGATATTTTTCCTTGGATACACATTCCTTGGACCTCTCGCACCAGGGTTCCTCGCATGGAAAGGCGCCAGTTTTGGTGCCGTAGCGGATCACCAATGGCTCGGGCCCGAGGGCGTTTACGGCATCGCGCTTGGGGTTTCGACCGATTTGGTTTTCCTCTTCGTGCTGTTCGGTGCGCTATTGGATAAGGCGGGCGCCGGCAACTATTTCATCAAGGTCGCGTTCTCCCTGATGGGCCATATGCGTGGTGGTCCGGCGAAAGCCGCTGTCGTGGCGTCCGGTATGACGGGGCTGATTTCAGGGTCCTCGATCGCCAACGTGGTGACGACTGGTACTTTCACCATTCCGATGATGAAGCGGGTCGGCTTCTCGGCAGAGAAATCCGGTGCGGTTGAGGTGGCCTCCTCCGTCAACGGACAGATCATGCCGCCGGTTATGGGCGCGGCGGCGTTCCTGATGGTCGAATATGTCGGCATTTCCTATTTTGAAGTCGTGAAGCATGCCTTCCTGCCGGCGATCATCTCCTACATCGCGTTGGTTTACATCGTTCATCTGGAAGCGATGAAGACCGACATGCAGGGCCTGCCGCGCGCGCTCGAGCCGAAGCCCTTGAAATGGGCGCTGCTGTCGTTCGGGGTCACGATTTCGGCGATCTTGGCAATTGCCGGGGGCATGTACTATCTGTGGGAACTGTTCGAGCTGTTGGGTTCGACGACGAACCGCTTCATTGCGGTCTTGATCGTTATTGTGCTGCAACTCGCTATCTTCATTCCGATGCGCCGCAGCGCCAGCCCAGGAACCAAGGAACGGTATTTCTCGACCGGTGCGCTGATTCTCGGCAACGCAGTCGTCATCGGGTTCGGTGTCTTCTTTCTGGTCGATCTGATCGGCCAGTTTACGGGCAAGGCATTGACCCCTTGGGTCATCGGTGGGCTGCTCATTGCGTTGTACGTCTATCTGATATCGATCTGCGCCCGGTATCCCGATCTGGTGCTGGACGATCCGAACGCACCGGTGACCAGCCTTCCTGAGCCGGGTCCTACTGTGATGGCGGGGCTGCACTTCCTGTTGCCGGTCTGTTTGCTGATCTGGTGCCTCATGATCGAGCGTCTCTCGCCCGCGCTTTCGGCGTTCTGGGCGGCGGCACTCATGATCCTTATTCTGCTGACGCAGCGCTTCCTGTTCGCTCTTTTCCGCAAGCAAGATCTTGCCGGGCGGCTTACGCAAGGCTTCAACGAGCTTATCGACGGGATGATATCCGGTGCGCGCAATATGATCGGTATCGGCATCGCGACGGCGGCGGCAGGCATCATCGTCGGCACGGTGTCGCAAACTGGCGTTGGCTTGGTCCTGGCGGAGCTGGTTGAGTTCCTGTCGCAGGGACAGATCATGCTGATCCTGGTGTTCACCGCGATTCTGAGCTTGATCCTCGGCATGGGTTTGCCGACGACGGCAAACTACATCGTCGTGTCGTCGTTGCTGGCTCCTGTGATCGTCAGCCTCGGCCAGCAGAACGGGCTGATCGTACCGCTGATCGCAGTGCACCTGTTCGTATTCTATTTCGGCATCATGGCGGATGTGACGCCGCCGGTCGGGCTGGCGTCCTTTGCGGCGGCGGCCGTTTCCGGTGGCGATCCCATTCGGACGGGCTTCGTGGCGTTCTTCTATTCGCTACGCACGGCGCTGCTGCCGTTCCTGTTCATCTTCAACACCGACCTGCTGCTGATGAACGTGTCCGCCTTGGAAGGGGTCTTTATCTTTGTCATTGCGACCTGCGCCATGTTGCTGTTCACAGCCGGCACGCAAGGATTCTTTCTGGCGCGATCCAGGGTCTGGGAGTCTCTCGCATTGCTGATGATCGCTTTCACGTTATTCCGTCCGGGTTTCTGGATGGATTATATCTCGCCGCCGTTCGAGCATGGTGCGCCGAAGTCAATCGTGTCCGCTTTGGGCGCCGCGATACCGGGTTCGGAGATGCGGCTGATCGTTGAAGGGCAGGACGATGTCGGGGACAAGATTACCTTTACGGTCATTCTGCCAGTTGGCAGTGAGGCGACGGGTGAAGAGCGGTTGGCGGCATTTGGTGCCGAGTTGCTGATCGAAGGTGACGAGGTGCTGGTGGACGGTACGACCTTCGACAGCCTGGCGGCAAAGTCAGGACTGGATTTCGATCAGAAAATCCAGACGGTTTTAGTACCGGTTGACCAGCCTTCGAAGTTCCTCATGTTTATCCCAGCCCTTGTTCTATTGGCCTTCATCGTCTTGCTGCAACGGCGGCGCAACGGCGTAACCGCGGGTGCGACGGCACCGGCATAACATTCGACGACAACGGCGGAGGTGCGATCCGTGTATAAGAATATTCTCCTGGCCATCGACCTTGGGGATCCGGATTCCTGGTCAAAATCGCTGCCGATATCGGTGGAGTTCGCGCAGACCTTTGGCGCGACCTTGCGCGTTATGACGGTCGTGCCCGACTTCGGCATGAGCATCGTCGGTTCGTTCTTTCCGAAGGATTATGAAACGAAAGTCCTTGAAAAGGCGCGGCAGACGCTACACGATTTCGTCGACCAGCATGTTCCCAAAGGGATCAAGGTTCAGCATATTGTTGGACATGGCGCTGTTTACGACGAAATTCTTCGGGCTGCCGACGAGGTGTCCGCCGACTTGATCGTCCTGGGGGCAAGCCGGCCGCGTGCGGGGAAATATCTGCTTGGGCCGAATGCCGGCCGCGTCGTCCGCGACGCGGAATGCTGTGTCCACGTCGTGCGCAACTGACTTTGATCTAGCGCAGCACGCCTGGTCACGCGGGCATCAAAATTGTGCGAGTTCTCGGCTACCGCCGTAGTATGCGGATAAGGGCTATGGCACAATAACCGGCCTTATGATTAGGAACGAGCCGGTCTCGCGTGAAACTCCTTTTTTTGTTTGTTTTGAGTACCCTGGCCTTTGTGTCGACAGGCCGCTCGGAGGTCCCTATCCCGGAACTCATAAGCGTCCCGGCAGGGCCGTTTATCCGTGGCTCGGACACGGCGGAGCGGGAAGCGGCCTACCGGCTGGATGAAGCGGCATACGGGCACAGTGTGACGCGTAAAAATCGGTGGTATGAGAGTGAATTCGACCGCGCGTCGGTGACGACGGATGCGTATGAAATCAGCAAAACGCTCATTACCAACCAGCAGTACGCGGCCTTCGTCGCGGCGACCGGGCACAGGGCGCCTGATGTCGATCGGGACACGTGGCGGGGCTACGGGCTGATTCACCCTTATACCCGGACCCGCAGGCATGCCTGGTCGCACGGCACGCCGCCGGAGGGGCGGGAGGATCACCCGGTCGTACTTGTCAGCCACGATGATGCGCGCGCTTATGCCGCGTGGCTCAGCAAGGTTTCCGGTGTAATTTGGCGGTTGGCGACGGAAACGGAATGGGAAAAGGCCGCTCGCGGCGTGAATGGGAACCGTTTCCCGTGGGGAGAAAACTATGATCCGGCACGACTGAACAGTCATGACCGAGGGCCGTTTGATACACTGTCTGTGCACGCTTTTCCCGATGGGGCCAGCCCGTTCGGGCTGTTCGACCCGGCGGGACAGGTGTTTGAGTGGACCGCGACAGCTGCGCGCGGTATAGGCCGCTACATCGTGAAAGGCGGCTCCTGGGATGACAGTGGATGCGGGATCTGCAGGCCTGCGGCGCGGCATTCGCGACCGGAAGGGTTGAAGCATATTCTCGTCGGCTTTCGCCTCGTTCGGGAAAAGCGTTGAAACAGGGGCGGGGCTGACAATTTATTTGTGTGTGACAGACGAAGATAAATCCTCAGCCGTGTGGATTAGGGATGACGAATGAAAGAATTCGACACTGAACTGTTCGTGTCTTTGCCGCGAAAGACACTGGTCGAAATGAGCGACGCTGGAGACCGGGCTCTCGAATGCCATCGTATCTTGAACAACACCGACGATAATATCGTCGGAGAGCTGATCAAGAACATCGATACGTTCTACGAATGGAACCATTATCCGGACGGTGACGTGTACGACAACATCACGCATTCGCAGTATTACTATCATGCCCATCCGCCGGAGGAGAGGCCCGGAGAGCATGGCCATTTTCACACGTTTATCCGGCCCGATGGCATGCCGGAAGGGATGAGCCCCGCGGCCGTTCCGGATTACGAACCGCCGGAAGATCCGGACGATGCGTTAAGCCATATCGTCGCGATTTCGACGGACAGTGCCGGACTGCCGATAAAGCTCTTTACGACGAACCGCTGGGTAACCGGGGAGGTTTGGTACACCGCCGCCGATGTGCATCGCCTTATCGACCGTTTCCAGATCGATCACGCGCAGCCGTCCTGGCCGGTCAATCTCTGGGTTTCTTCCATGGTCCGCCTGTTCGATCCGCAGATCCGCGCGCTCGTGGCAGAGCGCGACAGGGTTGTTGCGGCGTGGGAGGCGGATCACCCTGCATCGAACGTATTTGAAGACCGGGATCTGGAAGTCACGTCGGAGATCAGTGTCGATATCGATGCGCAACGCGTGGCGATCGAGGCAGCGTTAGACGCGCAAAGCGGTAATACCAAGGAACGCTGATAGTAACGCATAGAGACGGGTTATCCAGGTTTTCGGCAAGAAGCGCACGGTGCAGCGATGCGGGGCATCGGAAGCCGGGCGCGACGCTGTCCGAAAGCCTGGATAACCCGCCCTTCGGGTCGCGTATGCGGTCCGTCGGAGGGCGTCGGAACAGCTTGACGATGCCCCGGTATCGACTGCGCCGCCCCTCCTACCCGACGGACCGCATACGCGATCTCTAGGGGTCACTATCAGCGTTCCTTGGTATTAGCGGCCCACTTGCTGCCGGACAGGCAGGCCGCGTTTCAACCAGCCGGGTAACGCACCGTTTCCAAACAGGCCTTCACCGACATCCTGGATGTTGGTGAACCCCTTGCTGGTGAGAAACGCCTGGGCCCAGCGCGAGCGGTTGCCGGCGGCACAGATCACAGCAATCGGGCGACTTTTGTCCCGACCGACCGCTTCCAGGACATCCTTATAGAAGGCGTCGGCGCCGTCCGGGTTATGCATCGTCAGGGCGACGGCACCGGCCGGCATGCCGGTCTGCCGCCACTCGCCCGGCGAACGGATATCGAGCAGCGTGATATGGCCGGAGCGGGCGCGCTGATATGCCGTGTCCGCCGTCAGCAGAGCCGAGTCCGCAAAGGCGCTGCCCGGGATGGTGAAAAACAAGATGAGGAGTAGGGCGTTACGTATCATGAAGACCTGTTCTACCGGCGATCAGATAGGCGATCAAATCACGGGCCCGTGTTGCGTTTGAAGCTTGGCAAAACGGTGTTTCGGTCATTGTGCTTGCTTAATGGTTAATTAAACAATTTTGCGTCTGATAACTCCGATAACGCTAAATTTGAGAAATTGGCAATCCATGGGTGAAGAACTCTCTGTTTCCGATGTCGCGCGGTTGATTGACGATCCGTCTGCTGAGAACCGTGCGAACGCGGCGGAAAAAGTGGCCAGTCGCTTCGAACACGGGGAACTCAGCGACGCTGAGCGCCAGATCGCGGAAGATATTTTCCGTGTCATGGTCAAGGATGCCGAGGAACGAGTGCGCACCGCACTGGTGTCTCATTTGAAGCATGCCCCGGAATTGTCGGCCGATGTTGCGCTGTCTCTGGCGCAGGATGCGAGCGATGCCGTTGCCCTGCCGATGCTCGAATTTTCCGAAGCGCTGTCGGACGACGACCTGATTGAGATCGTACGCACACAAGGCAGCCGACGTCAGACCGCGGTTGCCGGAAGGCCGACGGTATCGGAAGCGGTCGCGGACATGCTGGTCGATCACGGCGACGAAGAGGTGGTCGCGACCCTGGTCGGCAACGACGGGGCCGATGTTGGGGAAGCGACGATGCATAAGGTTGTCGACAAGTTCGGCGACAGCGAACGGGTGCAGACGCCGCTCGTGATGCGCGCGACATTGCCGATAACTGTGTCGGAGCGTCTCGTCGCGAAAGTGTCGGACAAACTTATCGACCGGCTGGTAATGCATCATGAACTGCCCAATGAACTTGCCGACGATATCGTTCTTCAAATTCGCGAGCGTGCGACCCTGGGGCTTCTGACGGCGGATGCCGACGAGCACGACGTTGGGGAACTTGTCGCGGCCCTGGCGCAAAACGGCCGTCTTACGCCGTCCATTCTGCTACGGGCGATCTGTGTCGGCGATCTGATATTTTTTGAAACCGCGTTGGCCCATATGGCCGCGATTTCGGTGTTGAACGCGCGCACATTAATTCATGACAAGGGTTCGCTAGGATTTAAATCTTTGTATCAAAAATGCGGCTTGCCGGACTCCCTGCTTTCCGCCTACCGCATCGCGCTCGATGTTATCGTCGAGACCGAGAAGGAGCGCATCGACGGCGATCCGAATGCGGTTACCAAGCGCATGCTGGAGCGTGTCCTGACGCAGTTCGAGGACCTTGTGGACGAGCATAGTCCCGAAGATGTCGACTTTTTGCTCAACAGGCTGAGCCGCGCGGCCAATGCTGCGTAACGTCTATTTCGCGTCCGGCTGTTGGGACAGAAAATAGTTGAGCCTCTGCCGGCTGTCGGACACATACCGCTTCATCTGGTCGAGAAAATCGTTTCCGCAGAACCGGTACTTCGTGCGCATTTTCTCGATCTTGCCGGGCCGGGCCGCTGCGTCTTGTCTCGCCTGGATGAAAAATGGGAACAAATCGTCGTCATATTTGCGAGCAGTTTTTTGCACCAGGCCTTCGATCGCGCCTTGCAACCGCTGCAATAGTGCCTGTTTGTCCGCCGCCAGCTTGGCATAGGAAGGGCTGTCCGCGCAGATTTTAAGCGCCGCGGACGCCTCTGTCAGTGCGAACAGGTTGACGAGCATCGGTTCCGGCACGATCTGCGGCCGCTTAGCGTGGGCGCTGCCGGCCAGGAGCATCGTTGTGAAGATGAGGAAAACTGTAATTTTCATAGTACGCCCGTATTGATCCCGATGCGTCAGGCTTTAAATCGCCGCACGGCGGGGCATATCATATAACTCTACCCCTACGATGGAAGGGTGTCATGGAAACTGCCAACACTGACGAAAGCGTCGCGCGCCGGTCGCGGATGCTACGCATTCATTTCCTCGCCTTTGCAGGCGTCAGTATCGTCTTGCTTTCCATCGATCTGTCGCTGTTTGACGTGCGCTGGTTCCATTGGCCCGTGATGGCATGGGGCGCGGTTTTGGGTACGCATTTCCTGTACTGCAAGAGCCTTGCCGTGGACGATGCATGGGTCGAGAAGAGAACCAATAAGATCCGCGACAAAAGTTATGATCTAGGTCATATCCGGGATATCGAAGACTCGTATAAAGAATCCCAATCGGCTGGAGAATCGCCGAAAAATTAGACCTATCCCAAGGATCACTATCATCGCTCCTTGGTACTAGCCTGATGAGGGAGCAAGCCTATGCGGGCGAAGGATATCATGACCACGACTGTGGCGACGGTCAGTGCGGATACGTCTGTTGAGACGATCGCCGAGTTGATGCTGTCGCGGAACGTAAGCGGCGTGCCGGTCGTCGACGCTGCTGGGGCCGTACTAGGCATCGTGACCGAAGGGGATTTGATGCTCCGTCAGGACGTTGGCGCGGATAGCGCGCGGCACACTTCCTGGTGGCTCCGCCTCGTGAGCGATAGCAAGACCGACGCGTCGGAGTATATCAAGACCCACGGCACGCATGCGGTGGAGATCATGACGCGCGATATCATCACGGTTGACGAAGAGACTCCCGTCGGAGATATCGCGCGGATCCTTGCGGAGAAGCGTATCAAGCGCGTACCGGTCGTCCGCGATGGCGTCCTCGTTGGCATTGTAAGCCGAGTCAATCTCCTGCGCGGCCTGGCGTCGCGCGAGGAAGCGCCGGTGTCGCCGACGATCGATGACCGGGCGATCAAGGATGCGATCCTGAAGGAAGTCGGCCGCCAGGGCTGGCTAACGCACGGGAGCTTGAATGTCATCGTGACCGGCGGGGTTGTCGAATTATGGGGATGGGTTGATACCGATCAGGAACGCCGCGCATTGATCATCTTGGCGGAAAGTGTGTCAGGTGTGAAAGCGGTGGAAGATCAACTCGGTTCCATCCCACGCTATCTGCAGAGTGACTAGTGTGATGATTCTGAAGTTCGCCGCATTGAATACGACGAGATTTAGGATCTGAATCACACGAGAATCTGCTGTAACCCATTGATCCGCTCTGAGCGTTTATTTGCGGGGCGGACTGGTGCCTGGCGGTAGTTTGGACCAGGGGTTCATGTCACGCACTGGCAGGTTCGGATAAGCCTTGGTAATCGCAACGACGCGAAGCGTGTAGCGCAGCCACAGCAGCACGATGACTATCATGCCGATCTTTTCGATCAAATGCAGCTGGATGATGCGCTGCAGCGTATGGAACCCTGAACCGGCATAAGTTAGGTCAATCGCGACACCGCCTCGCGCATCTTCCACGGTGGCCGCTAATTGGTAGGATTTGCCACTCTCGCCGATCAAATAATAAACGGTGTTACTTGAAAGTGGCGCCGGCAAGCGTCCGTCCGTTGTCAGCATCATTCGATGTCCGGACGTCCAGCGTTTTTCTGCGGCTAACGTTAATCTGTCGGAATTCGTATCAGCAGAAACGACCTCTGCCGTATTGATGTTCAAGTTCGGTACGTCGAACCCGTTGACGGCAAAATGGAGCAAGAGGACAATTGGAGCGCTGATCGCAAAAAGCGCGGAATAGGTGCTCTTGCGGATTTTCAGATAGACGACGCAAGCCAATATCGATGTGCCGTACAGGCCTAATGCCAAATTACCGAAATCGCCTTTATACAGCTCGCTCACAAAGACGGCGTTAATTAGGGCCGCAGGTATCGCAAGAAAGAAGCAGTAGAGAAATATCTCTTTGTCTGCCTGGTCCCGCATCAATTTCGACACAGGGATAAAGTACGGCGTCTTATCGTCGTCCCAGACGTATTTTTTGACGTACTTCTCCCAGATAATCATGCCGTATGATATCCGAATGTTGCGCTATGCCACTGTCTATTAGACAAGCCAGCTCCAGAAATCGAAGGTATGGAATATCAGGACCAGAACGATAAGCATGATGGCGACGGATAGACCGGTAAATATCGCCTGTCCGGCGGTGCCTTCGTCGTGTTTCATCGCGGCATCGTCCATTTGCCGGCTCAATAGTTTGGTACTATTGCCACGTTTTTGCTCATTTGAGCCATCGGAGAACGACGCGTCAATATTCTCCATCATTTCTCGCCGGGCCGTTTTTTCTTCGTCATTTTCGATGACATAACAGGGGAACTGATAGTGCCGCGGGCCAAACAAGGCAAACGCCACTTGTAGCCATATGGCAATCCCGGCCATCGCTGCGACGAGCAGTCCGAAGACCAGGATGGATTTGATCGCCCAGCGGTGGCTAAGTCCGACCAGGGAGGAGGATTGTTCGTTGGTTATGAAGGAGTTCGCGACATATTCATAAGAGAAATAGGCGACAATCAAACAAAACGGGATCATAAACAAAGAGACACCGAATAATTCGATCCAAGCCTGTTTCCGGAAAGTGAGTTTCTCCCGAACCAGGTCGACGCGGACGTGGCGGTTGTAAACGTACCCGTAACCGAGAACCAAAGCGAAATTCGCCACATGGAAGTGCCATTCGAGTTCCTGCAGCAGGGTCGAACGGAACGGAAGCCATTCCAATAAATTCCCATACATCCAGTTACGCGCGTCCGTCCATCCCTGATCCAACATGATGTCGCCGACGAATTTCATCACTTTGCGCTGGAACACGTCCCACACCGTGATGGCGATCATCGGGATCATGAACAGTGTCGCCCATTTGCCGATCGTACTAGCCAAGCGACCAAACTGTTCGCTCAAGCGCAAGGCCAGCGGGATTTGGTCGAGGGACTCGACGTGTACGGATGCTTCGTTCGCCATAATCATCTCCCTCCGGTCAGTGAAGGCCCGGAAGCCATAGTGCAATACTCGGCAGTGTAATGACCAGCCCCAGTGCAATGAGCTGCAAAAGTACAAAGGGAATAATACCGCGGTAAATGCTCATCAAATTGACTTCACGCGGCGCAATTCCTTTCAGGTAGAATAGCGCATAGCCAAACGGTGGTGTTAAAAACGATGTCTGCAAATTGACGGCGATCAACACCGTAAACCAGTAGATCATCGCCCTATTTTCAAGCGGCACGTGGTCACCGAAATTCAAGGTCGCGACGATGGGTGCAAAGACCGGCAAAATGATCAGAGTGATCTCGACCCAGTCGAGGAAGAATCCCAGAACAAAGACGATCCCCATAATCAGGAACAGTAGTCCCCAAGAGTCCAGTCCAGCGCCGAGGATCAGTTCCTCGATCACGTCATCGCCGCCAAGGGACCGGAACACATAAGCAAAACAGGTTGCCGACATGATGATGAAGAAAATGAAGGATACGGTTAGACCGGACGATTGACAGACACCGGTGACCATATCTCTTTTAAGCCGCCCATTCGCGATGGCGATGATCGTCGCGCCGAAGGCGCCAACAGCGCCGGCCTCGCTCGGCGTCGCCCAGCCAAGCAGGATCGAACCTTTGATGAGCGCAATCAAGAATACCGGCGGGAAGAAGCTACGGATCAGCAGCGCCGGCATTTCCGCACGCGGAACGTTCAATTCTTCCGGTGGCAGCGGCGGCGCAATGGTCGGTCTTACGGTAGACGCCATACCGATATAGAAAACATAGCTGAAGGCGAGTAAAAGCCCCGGCATCAAGGCCGCCAAAAATAAATCGCCAACCGAGATCGACAGCAAGTCGGCCATAATGATCAGCATAATGCTTGGTGGGATTAGGATGCCGAGCGTTCCCGAAGCGCAGATCACGCCGGTCGCCAGCTCATGGCTGTACTTCTGCTTCAGCATCGTTGGTAACGCCAAAGCCGTCATCATCGTTACGGAGGCACCAATGATACCCGTCATCGCAGCGAGGATCGTGCCCATCACCGCAACGGCCATCGCCAAGCCACCGGGAACCTTTTTCAGGAGCACCTGACAGACATACAGCATGTCGTTTGCGACACCGCTGCGTTCCATCATCACGCCCATGAAGACAAATGTCGGCACCGCCACAAGGACCAGGTTTTCTGCCGCTTGGCCCCATATTCGTGGGAGAAAATTGAAAAATTCGACAATCGAGAACATGCCCAGCCCGTAGCCGATGAAACCGTACAGCAACGCCAGGCCGCCGAGGATAAAGGCCACGGGATATCCTGTGAACAACAGGAGCGCGAGACTCAAAAACATAAACATAGGCAGAAAATCGATAATGATATCGATGAATTCCATGCGCTTTGCCTCTCCCTGTTCCTGCTTCCACGCCGCCCGGATTTTTTATTGTGCGTACGCTTGGTCCGTTTCCCTGTCGAAATATCAGGGACGAATATGCGGGTTGTTATCTTGTCGGTTCTTTTGCGTCAATCCGGTGCCGCTACACGAAATCGTCAAATGAACGTTTGTCTATCTGTCTCAAGAAAAGCGCTGGAGTCTCACCATGGAGAACTCCAGCGCAATCTCGAGCGCGAACACCAATTCGTGATCGCGAAGATGCTTACTTCAAGTAGGTCCCTTTAAGAGCCTGTGCGTCGCCCCATTTGCTGTAGCCTTTGCGGAATGCATAGAAGTGATCCGCCACCTCTTTGAACAGAGCGTCCTTCGCGGATTCTTCTTTCACAACCTCATTCCAAGCTGCTTCGAACTTGGCGAGAGTCGCATCCGGCCAACGGCGAAGCTTGACGCCGTGTTTGTCCGCCATCACCTGCATGGCTCCAAAGTTCCTGGCTTCGGTTTCGGCATAGGTGTGCATGACGCTGTCGCCCAGACCAACTTGGATGATTTTCTGGTGCTGTTTGGACAGCTTGTTCCAGGAGTCCTTGTTCATCAGCAATTCGCTGACGGAAACCTGCTGATGCCAGCCCGGGAAGTAGTTGTACTTCGCGATCTGATAGAAGCCGAGCTTGGTGTCGATCGTCGGCATCGAGAACTCGGTCGCGTCAATAACGCCGCGTTCCAGAGCCGGGTAAATATCGGCGCCAGGAAGAAGCTGCGTCTGCACGCCCATCTTCTCCATGACCTTCGCACCAAGACCGAAGAAGCGCATCTTCAAGCCCTTGATTTGGTCAAGCGAATTGATTTCGGTCTTGAACCAACCGGACGTCTCGGCGCCAATCGCAAAGCTATCGAAAGCGATCAGGTTGTGCTTGTCGTAGATCTTTTGTTTCAGATCGTTCCCGCCGCCGAACCATTTCCAGCCGAGGAACTCACCGATTTGCGGGCCGAACGGCACCGTTGTGAAGAACGAAAGCGCTGGATATTTACTGGTGTGGTAACCCGGCGTCGTCCAGCAGGATTCAAGTGAACCCTTGGAAACGGCATCGAAGCATTCAAGCGATGGCACCAACGCGCCTGGCTCGAAAAACTTGATGTTGAGCTCGCCACCGGACATTTCCTTGACGTTCGCGACAAACCGGACAGCGGATGTCCCGAGATGTGGTAGCGAACTACCGAAGGTGCTCTGCATTTTCCAGCGTACCTTGGCGGCATCCGCCGGTCCGCTCGCGGCAAGGGCAAGCCCGCCGACCAAACCAACCGCTAGGCTAGCCCTGAGAAGATTTTTGAATTTCATGTGTGGTGCCTCCCTGAGAATGGGTTATCGCGACAGCCGGCCCGGTTACCGCGCTCAATTCCCGTTCCAAATTCCTCAATATTTTTCAAAAAACGAGCCGTAGGTCAGCAAGCTAGCCCACGTTTGCCCTGTTCTCAAGCGAATACAGCATAGCTGACAGCTGTAAATTGCATGCCTGTTCCGCATCGCAAATCGAAGCTTTGTGCGGCCGGTTGCCGTTCTCCCGACCGCTCTCGTCATAGATGGCTTTATTGCCAAGACACGGGGCACGGTATATAAGGCTCGCCGCGAACGGGGAGTAGCTCAGCCTGGTAGAGCACTACGTTCGGGACGTAGGGGCCGGAAGTTCGAATCTTCTCTCCCCGACCAGGTTCGACAAGGGCTTAGCGGTATTCCGCTAAGCCCTTTTTCATTTTCGAAAGCGGTGACGATGCCGCTACTATGAACGTCGTTGCGGATGACGTTATCGGGGGACGCCCATCATGTCGGAACCGGAAGTCGAATGTATCGTTGAATGCGCCAATATCCTGGGCGAAGGGCCGATCTGGCATCCCAAGGAACAGGCGCTCTACTGGTGCGACAATTTGAAGCCATCGATTCAGCGGTACGACCCTGCCACCGGCGCGGTGACGGCGTGGCCGTTGGAGAAACAGGTCGGCTCGATCGTGTTTCGGGAGCAGGGCGGCGTCGCAGCTGGGATGGAACACGGATTCTGTTTCATCTATCTCGACAGCGGCACGATCGAGGAAATCGTCGATCCGGAAGCAGATCTGTCCGGCAACCGGCTGAATGATGGAAAATGCGACCGCGCTGGCCGCTACTGGTGTGGCAGCATGGATGCGGCGCTGAAGAGCCCCACGGCGGCGCTGTACCGCTTTGATCCCGACAAGAGCTGCCACAGGATGGATGACGGGTTCACCGTTTCCAACGGGATCGCGTTCAGCCCGGACGACAAGGTGATGTATTTTTCGGATTCGCGCGCCGATACGGTCTACGCCTACGATTTCGACCTCGCCAGCGGGATGATCGCCAATCGCCGCGTTTTCATTTCCACCAAGGATATCGCAGGGCGCGTCGACGGCGCGACCGTGGATGCCGACGGGTTTTACTGGTGCGCCCACATTCATGCTGGCGAGATTGCCCGGTACGACCCGGACGGTGCGCTCGAACGTACGATCCCGCTGCCGGTCCGGCATCCGACGATGTGTACGTTCGGCGGCGAAAACCTCGACACGCTTTACGTCACGTCGTCGACGAAGTTCCTGGAGCCGGGCAAAGCCGAAAAGCAGCCACTCGCGGGCGGACTTTTCGCGGTCCGTGATGTTGGCGCGACGGGACTGGTAGAGCCGTTTTTCGCCGGGTAACCTGGTAGAGGCACTCGGCCTTAATAGACGAGTTCGTCTTCTTCGCCGCCTTCGGAGAGCATGATTTCGCCTGATTCGGCGAGCTGCTTTGCGATATTGACGATTTCGAGCTGGGCGTCGTCGACATCGGACAGACGCACCGGGCCCATCGCCGCCATGTCCTCGCGCAGGATCTTCGCTGCCCGTTCCGACATGTTGGAGAAGAACAGATCCTTCAGCGTGTCCGACGCGCCCTTCAGGGCGGTGCCCAGCTTGTCCTTGTCGGCCCCGC